>Ga0308165_1000020_pt1 | contig 540809 bp, 464 predicted proteins | sample PhyWR2_FD_201032 | JGI IMG/M metagenome (GOLD analysis project Ga0308165, IMG submission 201032) | Phyllosphere microbial communities from UC Gill Tract Community Farm, Albany, California, United States - DLSLW.R2 | ecosystem: Host-associated > Plants > Phyllosphere > Unclassified | place...
TCAGGCCGACGAACTCGGGTCCCATCTGGACTTTGGCTTTGATCCAGTCGGGTTTGCGTTCCACGGGGGTCGCGGCGTTGCGTTGTTCGATCCGCAGGAGTTTACGGCCTTCGGGGACAAGAGTCACAGCACGGGTCCTTCGTCGTCGGGTGAAGCGGGTGAAGCGGTGCGGCAGGTGATGCGGTTCGGCGGGTGATGCGGTTCGGCGGGTGAAGCAGTGCGAGTGGCGCGTTCGGAACAGCGTAGCCGCCGGTGCTGCGCGGACCCCCCGTCCACGCAGCACCGGAGACGATCAGCTGAGGCCGTTCACGCCCGGGTACAGCGGGTGGGCCGCGGCCAGCGCCTGCACACGGTCCCGCAGGCCGGTGAGGTCGGCGTCGTCGTCGGCGATGAGGGCCTCTGCGATGACGTCCGCGACCTCACGGAAGGCGGCCTCGCCGAATCCGCGCGTGGCCAGGGCCGGGGTGCCGATCCGCAGGCCCGAGGTGACCATCGGCGGACGGGGGTCGAACGGGACGGCGTTGCGGTTGACCGTGATGTCGATGGCGGCCAGGCGGTCCTCGGCCTGCTGGCCGTTCAGATCGCAGTCGCGCAGATCCACGAGCACGAGGTGGACATCGGTGCCGCCGGAGACCACGGAGATGCCCTTTCCGGCCACGTCGGGCCGGGTGAGACGCTCGGCCAGGATCCGGGCGCCCGCCAGGACGCGCTCCTGGCGCTCACGGAACTCCTCGGACGCCGCGATCTTGAAGGCCACGGCCTTGCCCGCGATCACGTGCTCCAGAGGGCCGCCCTGCTGACCGGGGAACACCGCCGAGTTGATCTTCTTAGCGATGTCCGCGTCATTGGACAGGATGATGCCGCCACGCGGGCCTGCCAGCGTCTTGTGGGTCGTGGAGGTCGTGACGTGGGCATGCGGTACGGGCGACGGGTGCAGCCCTGCCGCGACGAGTCCGGCGAAATGCGCCATGTCCACCATGAGGTAGGCGCCCACGGAGTCGGCGATCCGGCGGAACTCGGCGAAGTCCAGCTGGCGCGCGTAAGCGGACCAGCCGGCCACGATCAGGGCGGGCCGGTGCTCCTGAGCCAGACGCTCGACCTCGGCCATGTCCACGGTGTGGGTGTCCTCGCGGACGCCGTACGGGACGACGTTGTAGAGCTTGCCGGAGAAGTTGATGCGCATGCCGTGCGTGAGGTGGCCGCCGTGGGCGAGGTTCAGACCCATGATGGTGTCGCCGGGCTTGATGAGCGCGTGCATGACGGAGGCGTTGGCCTGGGCGCCGGAGTGCGGCTGGACGTTGGCGAACTCGGCGCCGAAGAGGTCCTTGATCCGGTCGATGGCGAGCTGCTCGATGACGTCCACGTGCTCGCAGCCGCCGTAGTAACGCTTGCCCGGATATCCCTCGGCGTACTTGTTGGTCAGGACGGAGCCCTGGGCCTGCATGACGGCGAACGCGGTGTGGTTCTCCGAGGCGATCATCTCGAGGCCCTCGCGCTGGCGGTGCAGCTCGTCGTCGATCTTCGCCGCGACTTCCGGGTCCAGCTCCGCGAGGGACGCGTTCAGCGACGCCGGGACCACCTGCTCGTACTCGGTGACGGCGGCGCTCACAGTTCGCCTCCGTTGGCCGCGGCGTACTCCTCGGCGGACAGCAGCGGGCCCTCAGCGGTGACGGCCACGGTGAAGAGCCAGCCCTCGCCGTACGGGTCGCTGTTGATGAGGGCCGGGTCGTCCGACGCCGCGGCGTTGACCGCCGTGATCTCGCCCGAGACCGGGGCGTACAGATCGGACACGGACTTGGTGGACTCCACCTCGCCACAGGTCTCCCCGGCGGTGATGACCGCGCCGACTTCGGGCAGGTCCACATAGACGATGTCGCCGAGGGCATCCGCGGCCACCGCGGAGATGCCGACGCGCACCGCGCCGTCCCCGTCCGCTGCGACCCACTCATGCTCGGCCGAATACCTCAGGCCGGCGTCCACTGTGCTCATCTTCACTACCTCTTTCCGCTGTTGCTCATCCGCTGGGCGTCACGGCCCGGTTCGACCGCCGGTCCCCCGAAGCAGGGGATGACGGGTGAGGGCCATGCTGACTGCATCGCTGAGGAGGGGTGTCCCGCTGCCGGTTCCCCGAACGGCGCGGAGCGGTCACGGTGAGGCGTGACCTTCCAGGCCGGGGGAGGGAGGACGGTCGGTCCGGCGGACATGAGGAACCCTTCGGCTCAGGCGCCGCGAGGGCGCCACGATGACAGGTGTTCCTCCCCGCTCTGTATGGGACCTGAGAGATTCCGCGGGCTGGATGGCGCCGCTTGCACCGTCGGTGAGCCCGGCGGACCGGGCTGCTTTCCAGAGTCGCCTCGCCGCGGCGGTACGGGTGCCTGAGAGATTCCCGGGGAGGGTTTGCTCCTACGGCGCCTGCCCGGGGTGCCGGGAGGTCTCTCCCGCCGCGGATCAACAGCGTCCGCATCACCTTCCGGTGATGCGGCTCACACGATATCGGTAATGACCGGTCATGCGCAAAATACGGACGATTCGACGCAGGTTTTCGACACCTCGGGGATCTATGATCGGCTCGACATCATCGTAGGGGGGCACCACCAGTCATGCCGGATTCATCCATCAGCCGCCGCGCGGCCCTGCTGGCACTGGGAGCCGCCACGGCCCCGCTGCTGGGGGCCTGCGCCGACTCACCGCCAGCACCTTCCACCGCGAGGACGAGCGGCGGCCCGGTGCCGTCGACCGGCGGGGGAACGACGTCGTCGGCCACTCCGTCGCCGAGCCTGACACCGAGCGCCACCCCCACGCCCCGTAAGACCTTCGTGGGTGACTTCAGGCTTCCGCCCGTGCAGAACGGCCTGGCGCCGGTCGTCACCCGGGTGACGACGAAACAGCCGGTGGTCTTCCTGACGATCGACGACGGCGTGGTCAAGACGCAGGAGTCACTCGACCTGCTGGACGAATACGGTTACCCGGCCACGCTGTTCCTGACGAAGAGCGCGATCGCGGGCAACCCGGACTTCTTCAAGAAGTTCCAGGCGCGCGGCGACCGCATCCAGAACCACACCATCAGCCACAACACCTCCATGGTCAACGAGAGCTACGAGTATCAGCTCGGCGAGGTGACCGGGATGCAGGCCTACATCAAGCGCCACTACGGCACCACGCCCACGCTCTTCCGTCCGCCCGGAGGGGCGTACTCGAACGCCATGCGCACCGCGGTGGCCGCCGCGGGCCTCAAGGCCGTCATCGACTGGGAGTGCAAGGCCAACGCCGGCCGGATGGACTACCAGGTGGGCAACGGCCTGCGTCCGGGTGACATCTGCCTCATGCACTTCCGGCCGGAATTCAAACGGGACCTCGCGGCGTTTCACCAGGCACAGAAGGCCTCCGGACTGACCGTGGTCCGACTGGAGGAGTTCCTCGGAATCTGAGTTGTCCCGCCACCGCCGAAGTGGGATAGCGTCATGAGTACGGAACAATTCACCCCACAGGAGGAAGCATGAAGGCATCACCCACGCTCGCGGCCAATCTCCAGGCCGTGCTGACCGACCTGATCGAATTGCACCTGCAGGGCAAGCAGGCCCACTGGAACATCGTGGGACCGAACTTCCGCGATCTGCACCTCCAGCTGGACGTCCTGATCGATCTGGCCCGCAACCTCAGTGACGACGTCGCCGAGCGCATGCGCGCCCTGGAGGCCGTCCCGGACGGCCGCAGCGTCACCGTCGAGAAGGACACCAGCCTCGCGGCGTTCCCCGAGGGCCTGATCTCCACGCACGACGCCATCGACCGCATCGTCGCGGCCATCAACGCCACCGTCGGCACCACCCGCAAGGTCCATGACCAGGTGGACGAGGAGGACCCCACCTCGGCGGACCTCCTGCACACGGTGCTCGAGGGACTCGAGCAGCAGGCCTGGCTCATCGGCGCGGAGAACATGAAGCCCTGACAGCCGCCTGACACGACGACGACGGCGCCGCACCCCGGGAGGGTGCGGCGCCGTCGTCGTCTGTGCGGTGCGTCCGGTATGCAGGTGCGTCCGGTGCGCAGTGCGTCCGGGAGGGGGACGCTCAGTCCACCAGGGCCGGGGTGTCCATCTTCAGCGTCTGCCCGCGGAAGAACTCGGGCCGCTTGCGGGACATCACGAGCATCACCACGACGCCGAGCAGCAGGATCCCCACGCCCACGACGAACACCAGGCCCACTCCGAACACGGAGGTGCCGGAGCCGAAGGCCGGGTCCCAGGAGTCGACCGCGGTCTGGATCATCACGACGAACAGCATGATGCCGCCCACCACGGGCGCCAGGCCGCGCAGGAGGAAGTTCCGCGGGCTGGCCAGCAGGGTTTTCCGGAAGTACCAGACGCAGGCGAACGCCGTGAGGCCGTAGTAGAAGCAGATCATCAGGCCGAGGGCCAGGATGGTGTCATTGAGGACGTTCTGGCTCACGATGTGCATCACCGCGTAGAAGCCCCAGGAGATCACACCGGCCGCGACGGTGGCGTTGGCCGGGGTGAAGTGCACCGGGTCGACCTTGGCCATCGACTTGGGCAGGGCGCCGTAGTGGCCCATGGCGAGCAGGCCGCGGGCCGGGGACATGAAGGTCGACTGCAGGGACGCCGCCGAGCTGGAGAGCACGGCCAGGGACATCAGGATGGCGAGCGGGCCCATGATGGGCGAGGCCAGCGCCGTGAAGATGTTGCCCGAATTCTCGGGGTTCCGCAGGCCGAAGCCCTGCTCGCCGATGCCGGCGAACATGATGCAGGCGATGGCGACCAGTAGGTAGATGGCCAGCACGGACAGTGCCGTGATGGTGCCCGCCTTGCCGGCGGTCTTCCGGCCGTCCTTGGCTTCCTCGTTCAGGGTCAGGCAGACGTCCCAGCCCCAGTAGACGAAGATCGAGAGGGAGATCCCGGCGGTGATCGCGCTGAAGCTGTCGACCTTGGTGATGTCGAACCAGTCCCAGGAGAAGGCCATGCCCTGGCCGGAGTTCTCCCAGTTCACGATCGCCATGATGGCGAAGAGGCCGAGCACCAGGAGCTGGAAGCCCACGAGGACGTACTGGACGTTCTTGGCGGTCTCCAGGCCGCGGTAGCTGATCCACACGGCCGCGACCACGAAGACGAGGCATGTGGCCACGTTGATCCACTGATTGCTCGCCAGATCGGCCAGCCCCTCCACGCCCGTGACCTGCGCCAGGAAGAGGTAGAAGAAGTCCACGGCCACGCCCGCCAGATTGGACAGCACGATGATGTTCGCGGCGAGGAGGCCCCAGCCGCCCATGAAGCCGATCCAGGGCCCGAAGGCCTTGGTGCTCCAGGTGAAGGTGGTGCCGGAGTCCGGGGAATCGGTGTTGAGCTCGCGGTACGCCAGGGCCACCAGGATCATCGGGATGAAGCCGATGACGAAGATGATGGGGAGCTGCGCGCCGACCTCCTGGACCGTGGGGCCGAGGGCTCCGGTCAGAGTGTACGCGGGGGCGATGGTGGACAGGCCGATGACGACGATCGCGAGCAGGCCGAGCTGACCGGACTTGAGCCCTTTGCCGTCCACATCCTGGTGGGCGCTGCGGGGGTGATGTTGTTCCATGGGTGGCTTTCTGTGCATGGCCAGGCGGCAGCGTCGCCGCGACGGGCAGACCGGTGAGGGCCTGCCCGTCGACCCGGAGGGGCGGGTCTGGCCGGGCCGGGCGGGGACCCGGCGCGATGGGTCAGCGAGCGGCGCGCGGCTGCTGCTGGGTGATGCAGTGGATGCCGCCGCCGCGGGCGAAGAGCTCGCGGGCGTCGACGGTGACGATCTCGCGGCCCGGGTAGGCGGCGGAGAGTGCTTCGACGGCGCGGGCGTCGTTGGCGTCGTTGAACGAGCAAGCGATGACGGCGCCGTTGAGGACGACGTGGTTGATGTAGCTGAAGTCCACGAAGCCCTCCTCATCGGTGAGGGTGGCGGGCGCGGGCACCGGGATGACGGTGAGCGTGCGGCCTGCGGCGTCCGTGCTGTCCTTGAGGAGCGCGATGATCTCCTGGGAGACCTCGTAGTCGGGGTGGTCCGGGTTCTCCTGGTGGTGGACCAGGACCGTGCCGGGGGAGGAGAGCGTGGCGACGATGTCCACGTGGCCGCGGGTGCCGAACTCCTCGGAGTCGCGGGTGAGGCCGCGGGGCAGCCAGATGGCCTTCGTGGCGCCGATGGTGCGGGCCAGCTCGGCCTCGATCTGCTCCTTGGTGGCGCCGGGGTTGCGGCCCTGATCCAGCTGCACGGTCTCGGTGAGGAGCACGGTGCCTTCGCCGTCCACGTGGATGCCGCCGCCCTCGTTGACGATCGGGGACGAGATCAGCTCCGCGGGAGTCTGGCCGGCCACGAACGCGCCGATCTTGGAGTCCTTGTCCCAGGCGGCCCACTCCTGGGCGCCCCAGCCGTTGAAGACCCAGTCCACGGCGCCGAGGCGGCCCTCGGCGTCCAGGACGAAGCTCGGGCCGATGTCGCGCATCCAGGCGTCGTTGAGCTCCGCGGTGACGACCTCGACGCGCGGGTCCAGGTACTGGGCGGCGATCTCAGTGTCCGCGGGATCGACGACCATGGTGACCGGCTCGAAGCGGGCGGCCGCATTGGCCACGGCGGCCCAGGTGGTGCGGGCGGCGTGGGCGTCCTCCGCCGTCTCGCCCAGGGTGTAGCCCTCGTGCGGGAAGGCCATCCAGAGACGTTCCTGCTCGGCGGTCTCCGAGGGCATGATCCAGCGCTGGGCGTTGTCGGCGGGAGTGGTTTCGTCAGCCACGTCAGACTCCAATGTGTGATGGCTAGCTTGTGAGGAGGGTCACAAAAATGAACAATGTTCATTTAGTATGGGTGGTGCGCTTCACATTTGGCAAGCCGTCGGCGGCGGGCGGCACGCCCCGGGCGTCTGACCAGCGGATTCACTGGCAGACGCCCGGAGCGCTTCTCCCCAGGGGCCGGAGGTGACCCCGGCCCAGGTCAGCCTCCCCAGACTGACCGGTCGTGCGCAGGAGCCGGTCAGTGACCGGGACGCTCCTGCTGGCTTTCCTTGGTGGCGCGCGGGACCTTGCGCAGGCCGATCGCCGCGGCGATGGTCACGCTGACCATCAGCAGGGCGCCGATGGCGGCCGTGATGGTGACGCCCGAGTCGAAGGCGTGCTGCGCCGTCGTCGTCAGCTGATGACCCAGCTCGCCACCCACGCGGTGTGCGACGTCGATCGCTCCGGCGAGCGTCTCCTTCGCCGCGTGGCCGTCCGCCTCGCTCAGCCCGGCCGGCAGCCGCAGGTGCTGCTGATAGCTGGCGGTCAGGATCGACCCGAGGATCGCGGTGCCCAGCAGGGCGCCGAACTCGTAGCCGGTCTCCGAGATCGCGGAGGCCGCGCCGGCCTTCTCCGGCGGCACCGACCCCATGATGAGGTCGTTGGAGATCGTCTCGGCCGCGCCGATGCCGATCGACAGCAGGTATACCGCCAGGAGGAAGACCGGCATGCCGACGCTGTTGCCGAACAGGGCCACCAGAACGTACGCGGTGGTGCTCAGGGAGAGGCCCGCCGTGACCACGGTGCCCGGGCGCAGCGCGCGCACCAGTGGGACCGAGGACAGGCCCGCGATGATCGTCGCCACGGAGGCCGGCAGCAGGGTGATGCCGGCCTGGAACGGGCTCATGCCTTCCACCAGCTGCAAGTGCTGGGAGAAGAAGAAGATGAAGCCCGTCATGGAGACGAAGGACAGGACGTTGGCCGCGATCGACGTGCTGAACACCGGGTTGGTGAACAGCGCGACGTCCAGCATGGGGGCCGGGATCCGGCGCTGACGGCGGACGAACAGCACGCCCATGCCCAGGCCGAAGAACGCCAGGGCCAGCGGGAGCGGTTCGAAGCCGTGCACCGTGAGCTCCTTGATGGCCACCGCGACGGGACCCATCGAGAGGATCGACAGGAAGACGCTGGGGACGTCGATGGGGTGCGGGGAATTGTCCTTGGACTCCGGGATCATCCGGGTGCCCAGCACCAGGAGCGGCGCCAGCAGGAAGGCGGGCATCATGAGCACCGCGCCCCACCAGAAGTGGTCCACGAGCCAGCCGCCCACGATCGGGCCGAGCGCCGCGCCGCCGGAGAAGAAGGCCGCCCAGATGGCGATCGCCAGTCGGCGCTGATTGTTGTCGGTGAAGATGTTCCGGATCAGGGACAGGGTGCTCGGCATGAGGGTCGCGCCGAAGAGGCCGAGGGCCGCACGTCCGGCGATCAGGGCGCCGGCGGTGGGCGAGAAGGCCGCCGCGATGGAGGCCAGGCCGAAGCCGGCGCTGCCGATCATGAGGAGCTTCCGGCGCCCGATGCGGTCACCCAGATTGCCCATGGCCACGAGGAGCGCGGCCAGGACGAGCGGGTAGGCGTCGATGATCCAGAGGAGTTCCACGCCGCTCGCCTGCAGGGAGCTGGCGATGGCGGGGAGTGCGAAAGTGAGGGCGGTGTTGTCCACTGCCACGAGCAGCACGGGCACCATGAGCAGTGCCAGGGCCGCCCACTTCTGCCATGGCGCCGTCCCGTTGCTCGTGTTCTGAGTCAAGGTCTTGGTCGTCATGATCATAACTGTACCGTCTGGACTGTATAGTTTCAATCCGGGCGTCATCCTCCCACGCCGTCACCGAACCATGCAGAATGGAAGCCATGTCACGAAAGCCCGTAGCCAGGAACGCCGTCCTCGACGCCTTCGAATCGATGCTGATCGAAGTGGGGGAGCGGGGTGCCACCCTGGATGCGGTGGCGGCGCGTGCCGGGGTCTCCAAGGGCGGTCTGCTGTACCACTACCCGAACAAGGAAGCCCTGGTCGCCGCTCTCCTGGACCGCTTCGACGCGCTGGCCCAGGAGGAGATCGAGGCGATGAAGACGGCTCCGGAAGGCGCGGGCGTGTACTTCATCAAGGAGGCCATCTGGGACGGCGGACCTCTCGACCGTTCCTTCGTCGCCGCGACCCGCCTCGCGGAAGTGGCCCATGCCGAGACCCAGCGCCGCTTCGCGAGGATCCAGAAGCAGTGGCTCGAAGTGCTCACGGAGGAACTCGGCGAGGACCTGGCCCGCGCCGTCCGGTACATGTCCGACGGGCTGTATTTCAACGCGGTCCTGGAGAACGGCGGCGGGCAGGAGATGGATCGCGCCAAGACCGACGCCGAGGTGCAGAGCCTCCTGCGGGTGCTCGAGCTGGTCCGTGGCAAGATCTGAGCCCGCGGGCCGCGGCGGAGCGGCCGTCGATCCGGTGCAGGAAGCCGTTGAGATGATCCTCGAGGGAGATCCGGGCGGCATCTTCAACCTGGCCAACGAGCTGAGCCGCACGCCCCGCGCCGACGTCGTCGACACGCTGTACCGCCTGGCCATCGCCCGAGGGGTCGCGGGAGCGCCGCTGAACTACGGCTGGTTCCTGACGCGGGAGGGCCGCCACCGCGAAGCGCTCGCGCAATTCACCGCCGCCCATGAGGCGGGGGACCCTCTCGCCCCGTTCCACCTGGGCGAGACGTACTGGACGATGGGCCGCCACCGGGACGCCGTGACCTGGCTCGAACAGGCCGGGTCCCGTGAGGGCGTGGCGCTGCGGCTCGCCCGGTCGTATCGCGCGCTGGGCGATGCCGCGAAAGCCGAGCTGGTGCTCCTGGAGGCGAAGGACCGCGACGCCGAGGCTGCCGTCGAACTGGTCACCTCTTCCGGCGTCCTCGCCCGTCCCGCGGCGATCGCCCTGCTGGAAAGGCACCTCGAGCGGGGCGCGGTGGACGTCCTGATCCCGCTGGCCGAGCTGTACTCACGCGACGGGGACACGGCGACGGAGATCCGTCTGCTCCGTCGGTCCGTCGAGGAAGGTGAGCCGAACGCCGCGCACAATCTGGGTCTGGCGCTCTGGCGGGCCGGACGTCTCCGCGAAGGCCGGATGCTCCTGAAGGAGGCCGCCGCGCGGGGAGACCGGCTGTCCCAGGACCGGCTGCGGCGGATCCACGGTGAGCGCCGGGCCCAGCTGAGGCGGCTCAAACGCGAGGCGAAGAGGGCGCGCGGCGCGATCTGAGCTTCCGGGCCACGCCCCGTTTGCCCTCCCAGGCCCCAGGGGAGACAATTGAGGCTGTGACTGCTATCACCGCGGTCCGCCACAAGTGAATAAGCCATCGATCCGCGGCGGGAGAGTCCTGCGAACGGGTATTACGCAGGCGCCGTAGGAGCAAAACCTCCCCAGGAATCTCTCAGGCCCCCGTACCGCCGCGCCGAGGCAACTCTGGAAAGCAGCCGGTCACCCGGCTCACCGACGGTGCAGGTGCCCGCCCTCAGTGGTGGGTATGAAAACTCTCAGGTCCCACACAGAGCGGGGAGGAGCCCATCCCGTTCCGGCGTACCATTCGCCGGCCAAGCACTGGAGTTCCTTCGTGACGAATCCCTCCGCCGTCCTTGATCTGGCGAAGTCCGGCAGCTTCGTGGACCGCCACATCGGCTCACGCCGTCAGACCGAGATCGACACCATGCTGCAGGCCGTGGGCTACAGCTCGGTCGACGCCCTGGTCAACACCGCGGTCCCGGATGACATCAAGCAGCCCACGCCGCTCACGCTGCGCCCGGCCCTCTCCGAGGTCGAGGTCCTCGCCGAGCTGCGCCGTCTGGCCTCGCTCAACAAGACGGCCGTCCAGCTCATCGGCCAGGGCTACTACGACACCGTCACGCCCGCCGTGATCCGCCGGAACATCCTCGAAGCGCCGGCCTGGTACACCGCGTACACCCCGTACCAGCCGGAGATCTCCCAGGGCCGTCTCGAAGCGCTCCTGAACTTCCAGACCATGGTGCAGGACCTTGTCGGCCTGCCCATCGCGAACGCCTCCCTGCTGGACGAAGGCACCGCCGTCGTCGAGGCCGTCCTGCTCATGCGCCGCGCGAACAAGGCGAAGGAAGCCGCCGACGGCAAGACCGTGCTCGACGCCGACCTCCTCCCGCAGACCATCGCCCTCGTGAAGGGCCGCGCCGAGGCCCTCGGCTTCGAGGTCGAGGTCGCGGACCTGTCCGCCGGCCTCCCGGAAGGCGCCATCAACGGCATCGTCCTGCAGCAGCCCGGCGTCTCCGGCAAGGTCTTCGACCACGCCCCGGTCATCGCCGCCGCCAAGGAACGCGGCGCCATGGTCACCGTCGCCGCCGATCTGCTCTCCCTCACCCTCATCACCCCTCCGGGTGAGCAGGGCGCGGACATCGCCGTCGGCAGCGCCCAGCGCTTCGGCGTCCCGCTGTTCTTCGGCGGCCCGCACGCCGCGTACATGGCCGTCCGCAAGGGCCTCGAGCGCTCCCTGCCGGGCCGCCTGGTCGGTGTCTCCAAGGACGACGCCGGCACCCCGGCCTACCGTCTGGCCCTCCAGACCCGCGAGCAGCACATCCGCCGTGAGAAGGCCACCTCCAACATCTGCACCGCGCAGGCACTGCTGGCGATCGTCGCTTCGATGTACGGCGTCTTCCACGGCCCCGACGGCCTGAAGGCCATCGCCTCCCAGGTGCACGCCCACGCCGCACGCTTCGACGCCGCCCTGCGCGCCGCCGGTGTGCAGACCGCGAACACCGAATTCTTCGACACCGTGACGGTCATCGTCCCGGGCCGCGCCGCCGAAATCCTCGCGGCCGCCGAGGAAGCCGGCTACAACCTCCGCGCCATCGACGCGGACACCCTGGGCGTCTCCTTCGACGAGACCACGACGCCGGAGACGGTCGCCGCCGTCGCGTCCTTCTTCGGCGCGGACGCCTCCGCCGTGGAGACCTCCGGCACGGAGTACCCGCTGGCCCTGAGCCGCAACACCGAGTTCATGACCCACCCGGTCTTCAACACGCACCGTTCCGAGACCCAGATGCTGCGCTACATCCGCCGCCTCTCGGACCGCGACCTCGCGCTGGACCGCACCATGATCCCGCTGGGCTCCTGCACCATGAAGCTGAACGCGACCGCCGAGATGGAAGCCATCTCCTGGCCGGAGTTCGCCTCCATCCACCCGTTCGCCCCGGACTCCCAGACCGCCGGATGGCGTGAGCTGATCGACGGCCTCGAAGCCGATCTCGCCGAGATCACGGGTTACGACCAGGTCTCCATCCAGCCGAACGCCGGTTCGCAGGGCGAGCTGGCCGGCCTCCTGGCCATCCGCGGCTACCACCACTCCCGCGGCGATGTGCAGCGCGACATCTGCCTCATCCCGGCCTCGGCGCACGGCACCAACGCGGCCTCGGCCGTCCTGGCCGGTATGAAGGTCGTCGTCGTGGCGACTGCGCCCGACGGCACGATCGACCACGAGGACCTCAAGGCCAAGATCGAGGCGCACCGCGACGCGATCGCCGCCATCATGATCACCTACCCGTCCACCCACGGTGTCTACGACGCCGATGTGCGCTACATCTGTGACGCCGTGCACGAAGCGGGCGGCCAGGTCTACATCGACGGAGCGAACCTGAACGCCCTCGTCGGCCTCGCCCAGCCCGGCAAGTTCGGCGGCGACGTCTCTCACCTGAACCTCCACAAGACGTTCTGCATCCCGCACGGCGGTGGCGGCCCCGGCGTCGGACCGGTCGCGGCCCGCGCCCACCTGGCGCCGTTCATGCCCGGCAACGCTGCGGATCCGGCCAACGGCGCCGGCGGCGCCCCGATCTCCGCGAGCCGCTTCGGCTCGGCCGGCGTGCTGCCCATCTCCTGGGCCTACATCCGCCTCATGGGCGGCGACGGCCTCACCGAGGCCACCAAGTCCGCCCTGCTGGCCGCCAACTACGTGGCCAAGCGCCTCGACGAGCACTTCCCGGTCCTCTACACCGGCGAAGGCGGCCTCGTGGCCCACGAGTGCATCCTGGACCTCCGTCAGCTGACCGCCGACACCGGCGTCACCGCGGAGGACGTGGCCAAGCGCCTCATCGACTTCGGTTTCCACGCGCCGACCCTGGCGTTCCCGGTGGCCGGCACCCTGATGGTGGAGCCCACCGAGTCCGAGGACCTCGGCGAGCTGGACCGTTTCATCGACGCCATGATCGTCATCCGCGGTGAGATCGAGCAGGTCCGCAACGGTGACTTCAGCGTCGAGGACAGCCCGCTGCGCCACGCGCCGCACACGGCGTCCGCCGTCGTGACCTCGGAGTGGGACCGTTCCTACAGCCGCGAGCAGGCCGCCTTCCCGGCCCGCCCGGACCACTCCGGTCACGCTCACGGCCAGGACAAGTACTTCCCGCCGGTGGGACGCATCGATGGCGCCTCGGGCGACCGCAATCTGGTCTGCTCCTGCCCGCCCATCGAAGCGTTCGAGAACTGAACCCGCCGCACAGGACCGAAGGACATCCACTCCATGACTGAGAACCACACAGCCCTGTACGCCGAGCACGAGAAACTGGGCGCCTCGTTCACCGACTTCGGCGGCTGGCAGATGCCGCTCAAGTACGGTTCCGAGCTGGCGGAGCACCACGCCGTCCGCCAGACGGCCGGCCTCTTCGACCTCTCCCACATGGGTGAGGTCTGGGTGGAGGGCCCCGGCGCGGGCGCCTTCCTGGACTACGCCCTGGTGGGCAAGCTGTCCGCGATCGCGGAGGGCAAGGCCAAGTACTCGCTGATCTGCCAGGAGGACGGCGGGATCATCGACGACCTCATCGTCTACCGTCGCGGCGAGGACAAGTTCCTCGTGGTGCCGAACGCGGGCAACGCCCCCGTCGTGGCCGAGGAGCTTCTGCAGCGTGCCGAGGGCTTCGAGGTCACCGTCACGAACGCCTCGGCCGACATCTCCCTCATCGCCGTCCAGGGTCCGAACGCGGAGGCCATCCTCCTCACCCTCGTGCCGGAGGACGAGCACGAGACCGTCACCGGGCTGAAGTACTACGCCGCCGTCGAGGTCACCATCAACGGCGAGTCCCTCCTCCTGGCCCGCACCGGGTACACGGGCGAGGACGGCTTCGAGATATTCGTGGCCAACGGGTCCGCTCCGGCCCTGTGGCAGGCGCTCCTGGCCGCCGGCGAGGGGCACGGCCTGGTGCCGGCCGGTCTCGCGTCGCGTGACTCGCTCCGCCTCGAGGCCGGCATGCCGCTCTACGGCAACGAGCTCTCCCGGGAAGGCACCCCCTTCGCCGCGGGCCTCGGCCCCGTGGTCGCGCTCAAGAGCAAGGATGGCGACTTCGTCGGCCGGTCCGCACTCGAAGCCGCCAAGGAGAACGGCGTGGGGACCACCTCGGGCCGTCGCCTGGTGGGCCTGAAGGGTCTGGGACGTCGCGCCGGCCGCAGCCACTACGACGTCCTGAAGGACGGCGTCGTGGTGGGCGAGGTCACCTCCGGACAGCCCAGCCCGACCCTCGGATATCCGGTGGCTCTGGCCTACGTGGATGTGGCTTACACTGAACCGGGCACCGCGCTGGACATCGATCTGCGCGGCAAGGCGGAACCGTTCGAAGTGGTCTCCCTGCCCTTCTACAAGCGTGAGCGTTAGGCGGTAAGAACCGTGGCCGTTGGTGTTTTTGAGCTCTTCAAGATCGGCGTGGGCCCGTCCAGCTCCCATACCGTGGGGCCGATGCTGGCGGCCGCGGTCTTCGCCCAGGAGGTGCGCGACGCCGGGCTGCTGCCCCGCGTGGCAGGCCTCGGCGTCGACCTCTACGGCTCCCTCGCAGCCACCGGCCGGGGGCACGGCACCTTCACCGCCGTGCTCCTCGGTCTGGAGGGTTACTACCCGGACAAGATCCTGCCCGAGGAGGTCGAGGAGCGGCTCGCCGCGATCGAGGAGAGCGGCACCGTCACCTTCGCCGGTGAGGTGCGCCTCGAGTACGGCGTCGCGGACATGATCCAGCACCCGCTGACCGTGCTTCCGCGCCACACCAACGGCATGAAGTTCGCCGTGAAGGACGCCGACGGCGAGATCCTCCATGAGGCCACCTTCTTCTCCGTGGGCGGCGGGTTCATCGTCCGCGAAGGCGAGGAGCAGCAGGCCAAGCAGGAGCTGGAAGAGTCCAAGAAGGAGCTTCCGCTGCCGTTCCGCACGGCCGCCGAGCTGCTGGGCCGCTGCCACAGCAAGGGCCTGGGCATCTCCGACATCATGCTCATCAATGAGAAGGCGAGCCGGACGGAGGAGGAGATCCGCGAGGGTCTGCTCAAGATCTGGGCCGTCATGGAGGCGTGCGTCGAGAAGAGCATCCACCGCGAAGGCCTGCTGCCCGGCGGTCTGAACGTCCGCCGTCGCGCTCCGGACTGGCATGACCGCCTCCTCAAGGAGGACAAGGACCGCGACCCCAAGTACTGGCAGGAGTGGGTCAACCTCGTGGCGCTGGCCGTCAACGAGGAGAACGCGAGCGGCGGCCGCGTCGTCACGGCGCCCACCAACGGCGCCGCGGGGATCATCCCGGCCGTGCTGTACTACGCGCTGAACTACGCGCCCGGCATGGAGAACGCCACGCAGCAGGACAAGGACGACGTGGTGGTCAGGTTCCTCCTGGCCGCAGGGGCCGTCGGCGTGCTCTACAAGGAGCAGGCCTCCATCTCCGGCGCCGAGGTCGGCTGCCAGGGCGAGGTCGGGTCGGCCTCCTCCATGGCGGCCGCGGGACTCGCCGAGGTGATGGGCGGCACGCCCGCGCAGGTGGAGAACGCCGCGGAGATCGCGATGGAGCACAACCTGGGCCTGACCTGCGATCCCATCGGCGGCCTGGTCCAGGTGCCCTGCATCGAGCGCAACGCCATCGCCGCGGCGAAGGCCATCAATGCCACCAAGATGGCTCTCTGGGGCGACGGCACGCACCGCGTCTCGCTGGACGAGGTCATCATCACGATGCGGGAGACCGGCAAGGACATGTCCACCAAGTACAAGGAGACGGCGCTGGGCGGGCTGGCCGTCAACGTCGTGGAGTGCTGAGAGCGTCATCGCCAGCGTTCCCGGGACACGCCTGGGAGCAAGATCACCTCTGAGCCGACCAAGGCTCCGGGGCGGCCACAGGGCGGCGGATCCCCGCCGCCCTGTGGCGTTCCAGGCAGCTCTCTGAGACCCGTTCCACAGCATCCGGACAGGGGTCGCCGGATAGACTGACGACAGCCGTTCAGCCACCTCAGGATTGGAAGCCGTGACCTTGCGAACCTTCACCGCCCGCTTTGCCACCGACGATGAGATCGCGCGCTGGGACGAGCTGGTCACGGCCAACCCGAACGGCGGCAACCTGCTGCAGTCCGAGGCCTACGCGTCGGTCAAGAAGCACTACGGCTGGGACATCCGGCACGTGGTCCACGAGTGCGCGGAGTACAGCAGCTACAACCTGGTGCTGGAGAAGCGCATCCCGCTCCTGGGCCGCTACTGGTACATGATCAAGGGCCCGGACGTGTCCGGGGTGCAGGATCTCCCCGGGATCTTCACCGCCAACGCCGAGTTCGTGAAGCGTGAGCGTCTCGGGGTCTTCGCCATCAAGATCGAACCGGACATCGTGGCCACCGACACCTCGCGGGCCGTGTTGAACGGTCTGGGCGCCCTGAAGATGCCGAATCTGCAGCCCAACGACCACACGGTCATCCTGGACATCTCCCCGGAGACCGAGGACATCCTCAAGAGCTTCTCCTCCCGCGGCCGCAACGCGGTGCGCCGTGCCCTCCGCGAGGGCGTCGAGGTCCGCAAGGGCGAGGCCACGGAGGAGGACTTCCGTGCGATGTACTCGCTCATGAACGGCACCCTCGAGACCAAGGCCACCGTCCGGCCCCGCGAGTACGACTACTTCCGGCGCTTCTGGGGCGGCTTCATGGAGCGCGGGCAGGGCCACCTGTACTTCGTCCACGAAAATGGTGTGCCTTCGGTGGGAGCCTTCGTCATCAACTACGGTCATAAGGGCACCTACAAGGACGGTGGGTCGCTGCAGAAGCGCAACCAGTACGGCGACTCGCACCTGGTCCAGTGGCAGGCCATGAACGACATGAAGGCCCTCGGCTGCACCGAATACGACCTCTGCGGCACCCCGCCCGCGGCGAGCATCAAGGATCCGGAGCACCCGCACTACGGGCTCGGCCTGTTCAAGACCAGCTTCTCGAAGACTGTCACCGACTTCGTGGGATGTTATGACCAAGTGCTCAGCCCTGTGAAGTACACAGTGTGGGCAAGGATCGGTGAACGGGTGGTCCGCCAGATCCACACCCGCCGCACCGGTCAGCAGTTCTACTGAGCCGCACCGCGGCTCCGAAGCGCAGGGAGTCCTCATGAACGCCAGAGAGCCGCACCGCAGCGATCCGGACGCCAGGACGACGTCCGACGCGAACAGCCCCCGCCGGGGCGACGACGACGGCGCGCAGCCGCCCGCCGCCGACCCGCGCCCCGCCCAGGGGACGGCGCAGTCCGGGGAGGGCGCGCCGTCGTCGTCCGGTCCGCGCACGGACCGCCCCCTGGACGCCGCGGGCCCGATGCCCCGGGTACCCGTGCCGACAGTTCCCGTGCCGAACGCCCCCGCGCAGAGCGCCGGCACGGGACGCATCCCCGTCCCCGTCCCGGCGCGGCCCGCTGCGGGCTCGTCCTCGGAACGGAACTCCGGCCGGACTCCTGGCCGGACTCCCGGCCGCGGCGCCGGCCCCGCACGGTCCGGAACGAAGCCCGGCAAGTCCCCGGCCGCGCAGTCCAGGCCCACCACGGACGGCCTGCCCAAGACCGAGCCGCTGACCCCGGCCGAGCTGCGCGCCACCACCTCGGCCAAGCGCATGCTGCGGAATCTGGTGCGCGGCGAGCAGCCCCCGACGGCGCCGCTGAGCATCGTGGACCGGCTGGCCGGCAGCCCGTACGCCAACCCGACCATCCGGGTGGGCGGCGTCGACGAGTCCGCGCGCAAGACGATCGACTTCGCGCTCCGCCTGGCCGAGACGATGTTCCGGTACGGAGCCGGCGCCCTCGAGGTCGAGACCAGCATCATCGCGGTCACGGCGGCACTGGGACTGAAGAACGTCGAGGTGGATATCACCAATCAGTCGGTGTCCATCAACTACGCTCCGAAGGATCAGACCCCCATCACGCTCCTGCGCGTGGTGCGGTCCTGGACCAGCAACTACGCGGGGCTGTCCGAGGTGCACCAGCTCGTCTCGGACATCGCCGCGGGCGGTGTGAGCCGCAAGGAGGCCAACAAGCGGCTGGATGAGATCCTCAAGCGGCCCAAGCCCTTCGCCCGCTGGATGGTCACCCTGGCCTTCGGCGTGTTCGCCGCGGCCTTCGTGGGCGTTCTCGGCGGCGGCATCCTCGCCTCGTCGATCGCGTTCGTCTCGTCGCTCGTGGTCGACCTCGTGTCCCGCCAGCTCGCGCGATGGCGCGTCCCGGACTTCTACGCCACGGCGGCGTCGTCGTTCTTCGTGACCTTCCTGGCCCTGCTCCTCTGGCGGTTCGGGGCGAACATCGCACCGTCGATCGTGGTGGCGGGCGGCATCCTGCTCCTGCTGCCCACGGGTCGGCTCGTCTCCGCTGTGCAGGACGCGATCAACGGCTTCCCGGTGACGGCGGCCGGGCGTCTGCTCTCGGCCATGCTGACGTTCGGTGCGATCGTGTCCGGCATCGGTGTCGCGTTCGTGGCGGGGAACCTCACCGGCATGCCGGACATCAACGTGACCGCGACCTTCCCGCCGGCCTACGACTTCTGGTTCCAGGTGGTCCTGGTGGCCGTGTCCCTCGTGGCGATCACCGTGACGGAGCAGTCGCCCGTGCGGCTCGTGCTCCCGACCATGGCGGTGGGGATCGTCGGGTACTTCGTGCTGCTGGGCATCGCTCAGATCGGGGTGGGGGACCGCATGGGACCCGCGGTCTCGGCCGTCGTGATCGGTTTCCTCGCCCGCGTGGTGGCCTTGCGGATGGGCGCCCCTCAGCTGGTGGTCGCCGTCCCGGCCGCGCTCATCCTCTTGCCGGGTCTGCGGATCTTCCGGTCCATGTACACGCTCACCATCAACGGGGACGACTTCCTCAACGGCGCGGGCGGCATGCTCAATGCGGTGGCCGTGGTGCTGGGGATCGCCGCGGGCATCGTGCTCGGCGACAGTCTCGCCCGGCCGCTGACCTCGGGACTGTCCAGCAACGAGCGCCGGAGGACCCGCCGCCGCTGACCCCTGATCGACTGTCCCCACCGGCTCCCAGGGCTCGTGCCTCACCCAGGGGCCCTCGCCGGTGTGGGCCCACCATTAAAGGCCGAAACCCCCGGAATCCGGGGGTTTTCGGCGTCCTATGGAGCAGTCGATCCTGGTGAACCGTCAGATCTTGCCGATCTCCGTCTTCTTCTCCGCCTGGAACTGATCCTCGACCCGGCCGTAAGCCCAGTAACCGGAGATCGACAGGTCCTTGCGGTCCAGGCCGCGCCTCTTGATCAGTTCGTCGCGCAGTGCCTTGACCAGCCCGCGCTCCCCGTGCACGAACGCCTGGACCTTGCCCTCCGGGAACTCGGCCGCGGAGACGGCGTCGACCAGCACCGTGCTCTCACCGGCGGGCACGCCGCGGCGGAACAGCCAGGACAGCTCGACGCCGGCGGGCGCCGTGAGCTCCTGGACATCGGCCTCGGTGTCCACCTCGATCAGGGCCAGTCCGCGGGCGTCGGCCGGCAGGGCTTCCAGGGCTGCCGAGACGGCGGGCAGCGCCGAATCGTCACCCAGCAGGAGGTGCCAGTCGGCGCCGGGGCTGGGGGAGTAACCGCCGCCCGGTCCGCGGAAGGTGAACCGGTCGCCGGGGACCGCTCGTGCCGCCCACGGCCCCGCGAGCCCCTCGTCACCGTGCACCACGAAGTCGATGGCCAGTTCCTGAGCGTCCAGGTCCACGTGACGGATCGTGTAAGTCCGGGTCACCGGCTGTTCCGCGGAGGAGAGGTTCTCCTGGGCCCAGGCCGGGTCGAACGGCTCCGGGTAGCTCACGCCGGGGCGCGGGAAGGCGATCTTGACGTAGCGGTCCGTGAAGTCGTTCAGGACGAATCCGGCGAATCCCGGGCCGCCCGCATGCACCCGCACCATGTGTTCGCTGACCCGTTCGGTACGGAGCACCTCGAGGGTGCACCAGGGCTTCGACGGGCGGCGCGCGGGGGTTTCAGTCATGAGGTGAGCCTACCCTAAGGGCCCGTCTCGGCCCGCTTCGAGCCGGGCTCAGAGGCTCCAGTCGACGGGCTCGGCCCCTTGCTCCACCAAAAGCTCGTTGACCTTGCTGAAGGGGCGCGAACCGAAGAATCCGCGCGACGCCGACAGCGGACTGGGGTGGGCGCTGCTCACCGTCGGGCAGCCGTCCAGCAAGGGGGTGACGCCCGCGGCGTCGCGGCCCCAGAGGACCGCCACGAGAGGGAGACGCTTCCCGTCCGGAGCCCTGCGCGCGACGACGGCCCGGATCGCCGCCGTCGTGAACTCCTCCCAGCCCCGCCGTCGGTGCGAGCCGGCGTTCCCCGCCTCGACGCTGAGCACCCGGTTCAGAAGGAGGACGCCCTGGTCCGCCCAGCGGCTCAGATCGCCGTGGACCGGCGTGGGGAGGCCCAGGTCGTCGTGGAGTTCCCGGAAGATGTTGCCCAGGCTGCGGGGCACCGGGCGGCAGTCCGGGGCGACCGAGAAGGAGAGCCCCATGGCGTGACCGGGCGTGGGGTAGGGGTCCTGGCCCAGGATCAGGACCTTCACGTCGTCGAGCGGTCGTCGGAAGGCGGTGAACAGCGCGGGCGCCGGCGGGAGGATCCGGGCGCCGCTCTCCTCCTCGGTGGCGAGCCGGCGGATCACGGAGCCCAGGGCCGGCCCCTCGGGCGAGAGAGCCTCGGCCCAGCTCGGGTGCAGGGCGCCGCTCTCCACGAGGCCGTCCCAGCCCTCGTCGGCCAGGCGGCGGAACGCCCCGGGGTCGCGCGGGCGCTCCTCGGTGCTCAGTCCCTCCCCGGGGAAGTCGAAGGCCTCCTGGGAACCGGTGGGGCTGGGGGCGGTGCTGCGCTGGTCCATGCCCTCGATTGTGCCAAATGACATCGTTGTGATTTCGGATCTATCATGGAAAGGACGCACGGTGAAGGGAGGAAACATGGCCGAGGCAGCAGTGTCGCCGGATGGTGTTCCGGCCCACCCTGGATCCCCGGAGGGCTCGCAGCCCGCTCCGGGATTGTCGGAGCGTGACCAGCGGATCCTCGAGTTCGAACGGTCCTGGTGGAAGTACTCGGGAGCCAAGGAACAGGCCATCCGTGAACTGTTCGATCTCTCCGCCACGCATTACTACCAGCAGCTCAATCAGGTCATCGACAGCCAGGCCGCTCTGGCGCATGACCCCATGCTCGTCAAGAGATTGCGTAGACTACGTACGTCGCGCCACCGGGCCAGGACTGCTCGTCGCCTGGGCAACGGCGCGTGAACCTGTAGGACCACCTGCCACTCCGTGAGGACGCGCCTCGATGACCAAATACGCCCGGGACGAATTCGATGATGTGCCGGAAGGCACCGAACGCCGCGGGGTCCACCGTGTCGCCAGGGCCTCCGCCGGCGCCGCGCTGCGTCCCTTGCTGGCGACCGGCGTCGTCGCCCTGCTGATCGGCCTCGTCGCGTACTTCGCCTTCCCCTCCATGGGCGTCCGGGCCGAGGCCAAGGCCTCGCCGTCCGCCTCCTCGAGTGCCTCGGCGAAACCATCCGCCAAACCGTCGGCGAAGCCGTCCGCATCGACCCCGGCCCCCTCTCCGAGCGCGACCACGCCGTCCGCTCCGCCCACGACCACGCCCACCGTGGACAAGTCCCGCCCCGTGTCCGTGTACAACGGCACCACGACGGCGGGCCTCGCGGCCGGCTACGGCGCCAAGGTCACGGCCGCCGGCTGGACCCTGGGACCCGTCGGGAACTGGCAGGGCGTGGCCCAGCCGAGTTCGGTGGTCTTCTACAACGCCGAGAGCCTCAAGGCGTCCGCGACCGAGCTGGCCGGCGCCCTGGGGATCGCCCGGGTGGAGCTGGCCACGAACCTCCAGGACCCGCTCGCCGTGGTGCTGGGTCCCGGCGCTGCCTGACCTCTTCCCGGATCTTCGGCGGGCCCTGTCCCACCGCCGATCGCTGAACGGTGTCGTCGGACGGCGGCTGTTGTTCCTGATGTCCTGACGGTTCGTCCCCCGACGGCCTCTCGGACGGCGGAGCAGGTCACGCGCCGCTTCCGCCGGACACGCTGCCTCCGCACCCGGTCGTGCCTCACGGAGCAGCACGGTCCCGAGGTTTCGCCAGTGGCGTGAACGCCTTGCACTCACCAGTCGAGAGTGCTAATTATGGAGTTAGCACTCCGGAGTGCCGACTGCTAATGAATCCGTTCCGCGGAGGATGGCCGGCCCGCCGGAGAGAAGGCAACCCCGGTCTCAATGAGGCCCGGTGCGCCGGCGTACGGATGCCGGCGGGCCGTGCCGTCCGTCGCGGGCATTGGGCAGCCAGGACCCTTCATCCCTCAACGACAGTCCGGAAACGTACTGACCCGAAAGGACCTTTGCCGTCATGGCCAAGATCATTGCATTTGATGAAGAGGCACGCCGCGGCCTGGAGCGGGGCCTGAACATCCTCGCCGACGCCGTCAAGGTCACCCTGGGCCCGCGTGGTCGCAACGTGGTGCTCGAGAAGAAGTGGGGCGCTCCCACGATCACCAACGATGGGGTGTCCATCGCCAAGGAGATCGAGCTCGAGGATCCCTACGAGAAGATCGGCGCAGAGCTGGTCAAGGAAGTCGCCAAGAAGACTGATGACGTCGCCGGTGACGGCACCACCACCGCCACGGTGCTGGCTCAGGCGCTCGTGAAGGAAGGCCTGCGCAACGTCGCCGCCGGCGCCGACCCGCTGTCCCTCAAGCGCGGCATCGAGAAGGCCGTCGAGGCCGTCACCGAAGAGCTGCTCGGTTCCGCCAAGGAGATCGAGACCAAGGAAGAGATCGCCGCCACCGCGTCGATCTCCGCCGGTGACGCTCAGATCGGTGAACTGATCGCCGAAGCCCTGGACAAGGTGGGCAAGGAAGGCGTCATCACCGTCGAGGAGTCCAACACCTTCGGCCTGGAGCTCGAGCTCACCGAGGGCATGCGCTTCGACAAGGGCTACATCTCCGCGTACTTCGTCACCGACGCAGAGCGCCAGGAGACCGTGCTCGAGGATCCCTACATCCTCATCGTGAACTCCAAGATCAGCTCCGTGAAGGACCTGGTCGCCGTCCTGGAGAAGGTCATGCAGGCCAACAAGCCGCTGCTGATCATCGCCGAGGACGTCGAGGGCGAGGCTCTGGCCACCCTCATCGTCAACAAGCTCAAGGGCACCTTCAAGTCCGTCGCCGTCAAGGCTCCGGGCTTCGGTGACCGCCGCAAGGCTCAGCTGGCCGACATCGCCATCCTCACCGGTGGCAACGTCATCTCCGAGGAGATCGGCCTCAAGCTCGACGCCGCCACCCTGGCCGACCTCGGCCAGGCCCGCAAGGTCGTCGTCACCAAGGACGAGACCACGATCGTCGAGGGTGCCGGCGACGCCGAAGCCATCGCCGGCCGCGTGGCTCAGATCCGTTCCGAGATCGAGAACTCCGACTCGGACTACGACCGCGAGAAGCTCCAGGAGCGCCTGGCGAAGCTGGCCGGCGGCGTGGCCGTCATCAAGGCCGGTGCAGCCACCGAGGTGGAGCTCAAGGAGCGCAAGCACCGCATCGAGGACGCCGTCCGCAACGCGAAGGCCGCCGTCGAGGAAGGCATTGTCGCCGGTGGTGGCGTTGCTCTGATCCAGGCCGGCGCCAAGGCGTTCGCCAACCTGCAGCTCGAGGGTGACGAGGCCACCGGCGCCAACATCGTCAAGGTCGCCATCGACGCCCCGCTGAAGCAGATCGCCTTCAACGCCGGCCTCGAGCCCGGCGTCGTCGCCGACAAGGTCCGCAGCCTGCCTGCCGGTCACGGCCTGAACGCCGCCACCGGCGAGTACGTGGACCTGCTGGCCGCCGGCGTCAACGACCCGGTCAAGGTGACCCGTTCCGCTCTGCAGAACGCGGCCTCCATCGCCGGTCTGTTCCTCACCACCGAGGCAGTCGTGGCCGACAAGCCGGAGAAGAACGCTCCGGCCGCCGGCGCCGACGAGATGGGCGGCATGGGCGGGTTCTGATCCCCGGCTCTGCTTGCCGGTGTCTCACCGGACAGTGCACGACGGCGGGCCACACCTTTCGAGGTGCGGCCCGCCGCCGCGTTTAAGGGCTGTGCCGGTTGAGGCGTGTGCCGGTCGGGGCGGAAGGTCCGGGTGGAAGAGAGAACGTCCGCTGCCGGGCGTGCGGCCGGACGGCGGAGGCCTTGTGGCAGGATTGTCGGGTGACGATTACGGCTGCTGCAGATGGTTCCGCGCTGGGCAATCCTGGACCCGCGGGGTGGGCCTGGTACATCGACGATGACACCTGGAGGGCCGGCGGCTGGCCGCACGGCACGAACAACCAGGGTGAGCTCATGGCGGTGCTGGATCTGCTCCGCAGCACCGCGCACCGCGCGGATGAACCCCTGAAGATCCTCTGCGACAGCCAGTACGTCATCAACTGCCTGACCAAGTGGATGCCGGGCTGGAAGCGCAAGGGCTGGCGCAAGGCTGACGGCAAGCCCGTTCTGAACGTGGATCTGCTCAAGGAGCTCGACGATGCCCTCAAGGGGCGGAACGTCGCCTTCGAGTGGGTGAAGGGTCATGCCGGACACTCCTTGAACGAGGCCGCCGACGACCGTGCCCGTGCCGTCGCCACCGCTTACCAGCGCGGAGGGAAGTCGATCCCCTCCGGTCCTGGCTTTCAGGGCGCTCAGCTCGCGGAAACCCGGGGCGCAGGAACCCGGAGTGCTGAAACCCGGAGTGCCGAAAGCCGCAGCCTGAGCGTTGAGCGCCCCGACGCTCGCACCGCATCGGCAGGTACCGCCATGTCCCAGAACCCCCCGGCAGCGACCCGCCGCGCATCGAGCACCACGGCACAGGCTCGCCCGTCTGCGTCTGCGTCTGCATCTGGGCCTGTGTCTGGGTCTGTGTCTGCGTCCGGCACGGATGAGGCGGAGCCCGATCTGTTCTCGGTCCTGGAGGAGGACTTCCGGGACTCGTCCGGACAGCAGGACGCGGTGGCCACCGTGACCGCATTGGAGAAGCGCCTTCTGGAACCTGCCGTCCGTGCAGACCTCGGCGAGGTGGCGAGGATCCTGCACCCCGACTTCGAGGAGATCGGAAGTTCGGGCCGCACCTGGTCCCGGGAGGAGATGCTCCTCGCCCTGGCGGATGAGGATCACGAGCCGATCGACATCACCCCTTTGTCCGCTTCCCGTCTGACCGAGAGCACCATCCTGCTTCAGTACCGGACCCGGTCTGCCGGCCGCACGGTCCTCCGCAGCTCGCTGTGGATCCTGACTGAACCGGCGGCTTCCCGGGGCGCCGGGTCGCGGAGCACAGGGTCCCGGGGCGCCTCCGACCAGGACGCCGCCTCTCAGAGCACGTGGCGTCTGCGGTTCCATCAGGGGACGCCGGAGTAGACGAGCATCGGCCGGAACCCCAAGTCTGCGGCCGTCCGTCCGGCGCCCGGGGTCCGGGCGCCAGACGGCCCCACTCAGTGGGCGAAGCGCTGCGCATTCGTCAGTTCGACGTCCCGGTACTGAGCCGCCGCCTGAGCAAGTGCCGAGTTGATGGCCGCCATGGACGCCTCCACGCGATTCTGAGTCGCGGCCCACTCCGCCACCAGGGACTGGAAGCTGGCGGAGGCATTCCCGCGCCAGCTGCCCTGCAGCGCGGTGAGCCCCTGGTTCATCGCTCTGATGTCCGCGGAGATGCGTTCCATGGTGCCGCGGACCCGGCCGGACTGAAGGTGCAGGAGTTCGGTGTCGACGGAGATGACGCTCATGGTGTTCCTTTCGCTGTGACGGACCCGGTGGGGTCTTTCGTCTCAGCCTAGGAACGCGCCCGGCTGCCGGGCCGCGAGCAGTGGCCTATGTGGACAGCTGCGCAGGCACGCCGTCCACAGGCACACCTGGAGGCGCGCTCCGTCGTCGCACGTCGCGGTCGGCAGGCGCGGCAGGGTCACTCCGTGATGTCGGAGGCGAGAGCGTCGTCCGCCGAGTGGGGGAGCCGGACCTGGAACGTGGCTCCGCCTCCCGGGGTGTCGATGATCCGGACCGTTCCACCGTGGCTGCCCACGATGGCGGCGACGATCGCGAGACCCAGGCCGCTGCCGCCGGTTTCCCGGGTGCGAGAGGTGTCCGCCCGGTAGAAGCGTTCGAAGATCCGGGCCTGATCCTCCTCGGAGATGCCGGGTCCGTGGTCGCGGACTTCGAGCACGGACCAGGAACCGTCCTCGTCCTGCCGCCGGCCCACCGCCAGCTCGAGAGGCGACTCCTCCGGGGTGTACCGGAGGGCGTTGCCGAGCAGATTGCTCACCACTTGGCGGATCTTCGCCTCGTCACCCAGTACGGGAGCCGGGACCGGCTGCGCCGAGTCCAGTCCCACCAGGCGGACCGTGCGCTGGGGCGCGCTCGCGCGGGTGTCCACCACGGCGTCGTTGCCCAGCAGCATCAGATCGAAGGGCTTCTCCTGCAGTGGCCTCTGCTCATCGAGACGGGCGAGGGTCAGCAGGTCTTCGACCATGGAGCCCATGCGCTTGGCTTCGCTCTCGATCCGGCTCATGGCCGTGGCCACGTCGGCGTCGGTCCGCAGGGCGCCGTGACGGTAGAGCTCCGAGAAGCCCCGGATGGTCACGAGCGGGGTGCGGAGTTCGTGGGAGGCGTCGGCGGCGAAGCGGCGCATGCGCTGTTCGGACGCCGTCCGCGCGGCGAACGCCGATTCGATGTTGGCCAGCATGGTGTTGAGCGAGGTCGCCAGGCGCCCGACCTCGGTGTGAGGCGTGCGGATCTCGACGCGCTGGGACAAGTCACCCGAGGCGATGGCCGCCGCCGTCCTCTCCACCCGCGCCAGGGGACGGAAGGACCGGGTGACCGTCCAGGTGGCGATGAAGAACGCGAGGATCAACGTGAGGAGACCGACGCCCACCACCACCAGGATGGCGTGCTCCATGATCTCGTCCACCGGTGCCAGGGGAAGCCCGACCACCACCACGTAGCCGTGGCCGCTCTGGTCGACGAAGGGGACCGCCACCGCGCGCCAGTCGTGCCCGGTGGTGCCCGCGATGTCGAAGGGCTTCCGCTTCAGGGACGTGGCCTGGGCCAGGCTCATCTGCTCGATGTCCGGGTAGCCCGACTGGTTCGCCCCGGTCCGGTACACAGGGGCGCCGGGGCGCAGGACCACCACGGAATAGTCGGTGGGGACGCTGCTCAGACCGCTGGTCAGCTGGGCGTACCCACCGTATTTCTGCATGCTGGTGGTGGCGACGCTCAGCCGGTCGTCGATCTGCGATTGCAGATAGCTGTGCAGAAGCGCCATGGTGCCTGCGCCGGTGGTCACGAGGGCCACCAGCAGCAGGCCCATGATGGTTGCGATCAGCTGTGCCCGCAGGGATGCGGACTTCCACCGGCGGAGCAAGTCAGCGCTTCTCGGCAGTCCGCAGGACGTACCCCACGCCTCGCTTGGTCTGGATCAGCGTGGGGGCGTCCGGGACGATGTCGATCTTGCGGCGCAGGTAGGAGATGTAGGACTCCACGATCGAGGCGTCCCCGTTGAAGTCGTATTCCCAGACGTGGTCGAGGATCTGCGCCTTCGACAGCACGCGATTGGGGTTCAGCATGAGGTAGCGGAGGAGCTTGAACTCGGTGGGGGACAGCTCGATGGTGGTCCCGCCCCGGCGCACTTCGTGGGCGTCGTCGTCGAGTTCCAGGTCATCGACGCGGATGATCGCCTCGTCCTCGAGCAGCGGCTGGGTGCGGCGGAGGACGGCGCGGACGCGTGCCACGACTTCGTCCAGGCTGAACGGCTTGGTGACGTAGTCGTCGCCGCCGACCGTCAGGCCGTTGACCTTGTCCTCGGTGTCGTCCTTGGCTGTCAGGAAGAGCACCGGGATGTGGCGACCTGCGGCACGGAGCTTCCGCGTGACGTTGAAACCGTCCATGTCCGGGAGCATCACGTCCAGAACGATCAGATCAGGGGACTCGCTTTCGGCCTTGCCCAGGGCGTCGCGTCCGTTGGCGGCGGCCACGACGTCGAAGCCGGCGAAGCGCAGAGAGGTCGAGAGGAGTTCCCGGATATTGGGTTCGTCATCAACAACCAGGAGTTTGGCTTCAGGCGTTTCAGTCTTCATGCCCTTCATCTTCCGCCCAGATCCTGAGTGTTGTCTGGAAGATTTCTGTATGCACCGGAGAGGCGGGCCGCGACATATGCCGGGTGAACGCCCGCGCCCGGGTAAAATAGTGTGGATACGCAGACCGCGAGCCGTGCCACCCAGACCGGTTGAACCAGGTGGGGCATGGCCTGACCGCAAGCTAAGACAGACAGAGGTAAAGAAGTGCCTACCGGCAGCGTCAAGTGGTACGACAAGGACAAGGGTTTCGGCTTCGCAGCGTCCGAGGACGGGCAGGAGTACTACCTGCCGTCTTCCGCGCTGCCCGCCGGGGTGGGGGACCTCCGGAAGGGCACCAGGATCGAATTCGGCGTCGCCGAAGGCCGCCGCGGTGCTCAGGCCATGGGCGTCCGGCTGCTGGACAAGCTCCCCTCCGTCTCCAAGGCGAAGCGCACCTCTCCGAAGGAACTGGCCCCCCTGGTCCAGGACCTCTCCACCGTCCTGGACAACCTGTCCGGGACGCTCTCCTCGGGTAAATACCCGGATGGCAAGAAGGGCGCCGCCATCGCGGCCGCCCTGCGCCAGGTCGCAGATCAACTGGAAGCCTGAGACATGACTGCCGAGCGTCAGAACACCCTTCGCACCCCCGCCCCTAAGCCGGGCGTCCCGCAGTGGAAGACCGGCAAGCCGGACGCGATGCTCGCTGCGGCAGTGGACCAGGCGCGCCGTGAGCTGGAAACGATCACCCCTGCCGGCACCATCGGCGAGCACCTCGGGGCCAAGCGCGAGGAGGACCGGGTGGTCACCCACCTGTTCGCTTCGCGCCTGGCCGGCTACGTCGGCTGGCAGTGGTTCGCCGTGCTGACTCGCAACTCCCGCTCCAAGGTGGTGACGGTCAGCGAGATCGGACTGCTGCCCAGTGAGGACTCGGTCCTCGCCCCGCCGTGGGTCCCGTGGTCCGAGCGCGTGCGTCCGGAAGACGTCGCTGCGATGCAGGCCGAGGAGGCGGGCGGCGCCGGCGAGGCGGGCGGTGCTGAGAATTCCGGCACTGAGGACTCCGGCCAGGGCGACGACGCCGACCAGGTCGCCGTGGCGGCCGCGGACACCGTGCCCGACGACGGCGAGGCCGCGGCTTCAGAGGGGTCCGTCGCGGATGCGGGCGAGGCTGCCGGTGACCCGGACGTGGAAGACGCCGAAGAGGACGCTACTGAATAGCACGCCCGTGCTATGAAGATCCTGAGCCGCCGAACGGCTCGTCAAACGCCTGTGGGCCCGGTTTCCCGGGCCCACAGGCGTTTGCGGTGAGGATCTGCGCGGTGGCTTGGCCTACTTGCGCAGCTCGCCGACGATGTAATCGATGGAAGCGGTCAGCGCGCTCACATCCTCGGGGTCGATCGCCACGAAGGTCGCGATGCGCAGCTGATTGCGGCCGAGCTTGCGGTACGGCTCGGTGTCCACGACGCCGTTCGCCCGCAGGATCTTGGCGACCTGGGCGGCGTCCACGGAGTCGTCGAAGTCGATCGTCGCGATGACGTTGGAACGGTCCTCCGGACGCTGCACGAACGGCGTCGCGTACTCGCTCGCCTCGGCCCACGAGTACACGCGGTCAGCGGAATCGGCGGTGCGCTTGCTGGCGAAGTCCAGGCCGCCCTGCGCGTTCAGCCACTCGACCTGGGCGTTCAGTGTGACGAGCGTGGAGAGCGACGGCGTGTTGTACGTCTGGTTGAGCACCGAGTTGTCGATCGCCGTCTTCAGGTTCAGGAAGTCCGGGACCCAGCGATCGCTCGCCGCGATCCGCTCCGCGCGTTCCAGGGCCGCGGGGGAGAAGAGCGCGAGCCAGAGGCCGCCGTCGGACGCGAAGTTCTTCTGCGGAGCGAAGTAGTAGACGTCCGCCTCGCGGACGTCGACGTCCAGGCCGCCGGCCGCCGACGTCGCGTCGACGACCACGAGCGAGCCGTCATCGGCGCCGCTCACACGGCGCACGGGCGCGGCGACACCGGTGGAGGTCTCGTTCTGCGGCCAGGCGTAGACGTCGACGCCGGCCTCGGCCACGGCTTCCGGACGGGTGCCGGGCTCGGCCGTGATGATGGAACTGGTCTCGAGGAACGGCGCCTTCTTGGTGGCGGAGGCGAACTTGGAGCCGAACTCGCCGAAGGACAGGTGCTGCGCCTTCTTCTCCACGAGGCCGAACGTCGCGATGTCCCAGAATGCCGTGGAGCCGCCGACCCCGAGGACCACTTCGTACTCCTCCGGAGCGTTGAAGAAGGACTTCAGGCCGGAACGCACGGAACCCACCAGGTTCTTGACCGGGGCCTGCCGGTGCGAGGTGCCCAGCAGGGTGGCGCCGGCAGCGCTGAGGGCCTCGACCTGCTCGGGGCGGACCTTGGAAGGGCCGGCGCCGAAACGGCCGTCCTTGGGAAGGAGATGGGCGGGGATGGTGAGGTGTGCCTGATCGCTCACAGATTGCTCCAGTTCTGGTGTGTGGCAGAGGGGACGGGTCCTTCCGGGGTGCGCCCGTCCTGAGGCCATTTTGCCGCAGGGCGGGCTTCAGGTCCCAAGCGAGTCCGGATTCCGGAGATCGGGAGCGTCATCTGCCGCATCCGTTATTCAGAGAGACTCCAAATAAGCTAGACTAGGGGGTGGCGTTCTAAGCTTGACGACATGAAGCTTGGGCGCGGACGCCATGGCGCACACGACGCGAGTGAGGGTAGGACGGGATGACTGATCTGATCGACACCACGGAGATGTACCTGCGGACCATCCTGGAGTTGGAAGAGGAGAAGATCGTCCCCCTCCGTGCCCGGATCGCGGAGCGCCTCCACCACTCCGGGCCGACCGTCTCCCAGACGATCGGCCGGATGGAGCGCGACGGCCTCGTGGTGGTGACGGGCGACCGGCACCTGGATCTGACGGATCACGGACGACGGCGCGCGGTCGAGGTCATGCGCAAGCACCGGCTCGCGGAACGCCTCCTCTCCGATGTGATCGGCCTGGACTGGGCGTTCGTCCACGATGAAGCCTGCCGCTGGGAACACGTGATGAGCGAGCGGGTGGAGCGCCGCATCTACGAACTGCTCGGACATCCCACGGATTCGCCGTATGGAAACCCGATCCCCGGGCTCGAGCAGCTGGGCGGGCTGGAGGGTGAACCGTTCGCCGCCGGCCTGATGACCCTCGTCCAGGCCATGAACGAGTACTCCCCGGGGTCCGTCGTGACGGTGCGCCGCCTGGCGGAGCCCGCGCAGGTGGAGCCTGAGCTCCTGCAGCAACTGGACGAGGGCGGGATCCGCCCGGGAGCGACCGTCAGTCTCGAACGTGCCGGAGATTACATCGCGGTGCGGGTGGCCGGCATCGAAGGAGCGCTCGAGCTGCCGCCCGAAGTCGCCGCGCACGTCTTCGTCTCGCTCGGCTGAACACCGCGCTGAACTGCATCTTCGTTTCTCAGAACGCGTCCGCGGGCCCGCGGGCGCGTTCTTCGCGTCCGTCGTCGTCGACGGTGGGTTTATCCACATACTAGATAACGAATTTATTACTCTTGGGCCCGTTCGCGTATAGTGATGTCTCAGCGCTGAAACCTAAGCGTGACCTGTTTCGTACGCCGAGCTCTGCTGGCGAAACCAGGGTGTGAAGCATGACAGCAGAGGCGGGGGAACCATTTCCGGCGGTCTGGGATCAGATCGTCTTGGGGTGAAGCCCGCGGCGGTGCTCGGAACTTTTCAGAGGCGGCGCAAGCCGTTCCCCCTGGATTCCCGTGTGCCTCCGCAGGCCGGGCAGCTGACTCTCAGGCCCGAATCCGACAGCTAACTTCGAAGGCGCTATGAGAGGGAATGCATACGTGAGCAATGACAAGCTGCGCGGACGTCGTCGCGCGAGTGGTCCGGCCCCCCAGGCCGCAGGTCCCGCGCGGACCGTCCTTCCGTCGACGCCCCGTAAGGCGAAGCGGAAGGGTCCTCTGCAGCAGATCGCCGATCTGGCAGTGAAGAGCGGAGCCATCCACAAGGGTGGGCTCGCACTCGCAGCAGGCGGCCTCGCTCTGACCGTCGCATTCCCCGCCAGCTCCGGCCCTCTGGCCGAAGCGGCCGGCCGGGACGGCACGCAGGCCACGGTCGGCATCACCGCCAGTGGCGCCGTTCAGGCCCCCGTCACCGCCTCCACCGGGGCGAAGATCTCCTTCAGCCGCACGTCGGCCACCAGCAAGCAGGATCCTGACGCCCGCCTCAAGGCCCTCATGAGCGCCCAGTCCGGCAAGGTGACCCCCGCGGCCGCCAAGGGCTCGCTGGGCTCCCCGCTCGCGTCCCTGACCGAGGCCTCGCCCTTCGGCTGGCGCATCAACCCCCTCGGCGGCCCGTCCGACTTCCACAGCGGCGAAGACTTCGTGGCCCAGTGCGGCACCCAGGTCATGGCTGCTGCGGCCGGCAAGGTCGTCTTCACCGGCTGGGTGGACACCGGCGGCGGAAACCGCGTCGTGGTCGATCACGGCAACGGTCTTGAGACCACCTACAACCACCTGAGCTCCTTCACCGTGCAGCCCGGACAGACCGTCCAGCGCGGCGATGTCGTGGCGCTCAGTGGCACCACCGGCGCCTCCACGGGCTGCCACCTCCATTTTGAAGTGATGGTCAACGGCCAGGTCGTCGACCCGTCAGGATGGCTCTGATCGAGAGCCATCTCTCGGTCTCGACGAATGTTCCGTAACCTTAACGTGACATTCTGCCGGGACTCCTGTAATTTATAGATCGCGCCTCCTCGTAAGAGGGGGAGCCCTGGGTTGGATTGCCGAGCTCTGCCACCAACCGAGGTCCGTTCGTAACTACTTCGTCTGGCAGAGGCGGGGGAACCAATTCTGGCCTTGCGTGCAAGGCCTTGGGGTTAAGTCGTCAGATCGCGAAAGCGACGGACGGCCGGATGGCTCCCATCCGAATCCGACAGCTCACCTCGTAGGCATCGGGAGAGGCTTTTCCTTGTCTTTTGGCACTACCTCTGCGCGCCATCGCGCTAAGCAGGCACCCAACACTTCGCTTCTTGAAATCTCCAAGGCCGTTTCTTCGAACGCCGGATCCATGGGCCGTCAGGCCGCAGTGATCGCCGCGGCTTCGGGCCTGGTGCTCACCAGCGGCATCGCCGCCAACGCCGCGGAGACCAGCGTTCAGCGCGATTCCTCCGCAGCAACCACCCTCGAGGTCAAGGCTGCTCCGCAGGCCGTGGCCGCATCCTCCACCGCCAAGCTCAGCTTCGTCCGCACCGCGGTCAAGACCGAGCCGGCTCCGGTCGTCGAGGCCCCCGTCGTCGAGGCTCAGTCCAACACTGAGACCCAGACCGCCCCGGTCGCCGACAACACGGCGAACACCAACACCAACACCCAGGTGACCGGTTCGAACGTCGCCGCTGCCGCTCCGGCACCGAAGACGGTCAACGCCGCCGCTGCTTCCGGCAAGGGTGCTGCGATCGCCGCTGCCGCTCTGGCTCAGCTCGGTGTCAACCAGGACTGCACCGCTCTGGTGTCGAACTCCCTGCGCGCCGTGGGCATCAACTTCCACGATTGGCCCGCCGGTTACCTGTCCCTCGGACGTACGGTGTCCGCCGCTGAAGCTCAGCCCGGCGATGTCATCTACTACGCCGACGGTGGCGTCGGTGTGCCTCACGTGGCCGTCTACATCGGCAACGGCCAGGCCGTGCACGGTGGATTCCTCGGTTACACCACCAAGGTGTACGACGCGTTCGTCGGCTCCGGCCCCGTCTTCATCCGCGTGGGTGGCTAAGACCTCGGTCTGAAGCACCAGCCCCTCCCGCTGGAGATTGTCAGAAGGACCCCGCCTGTGGCGGGGTCCTTCTGTCGTTAAGCCGGGAACTGTCGAAGGCGCCAACGAGGGGTGAATTTTTCGCGCGACACGTCCGCAATGTGGGCCAAGGCATCGCGCACGCGCCCGGGCGTGTTTAGGCTGGTTACGTCGATCCATAGCCCGGACACGCCGGGGGCAGCCGGCCCTCGTGCCCCTGCCGGGTGCGGCCGTGAAGAGGTATGTGCATGCGCACTCTCGTTCTGAATGCTGGATATGAACCGCTCGCGGTGGTCACCTTCCGCCGGGCGCTCGTCCTTGTGCTGGCTGGAAAGGCCAGTGTGGTCTCGGAGGGCGGCGAACCCGTCGTCGGCCCCCGTGAAGTCCTGGGACGGCCCTCGGTGATCCTGCTGAACCGTTACATCAGACCACGGCACAATGTGGTCTCGACGGTCAGCAGGAGAGGAGTCCTGCGCCGCGACGGTCATCGCTGCGGATACTGCGGCAAGGCCGCGCACACCATCGACCACATCCTGCCCCGGTCCCGCGGTGGCCGGGACTCCTGGGAGAACCTCGTGGCGTGCTGCCTCAAGTGCAACAACACCAAGGGGGACCACACTCCTTCGGAGATGGGCTGGCGCCTGCGATTCATCCCGCGGCCTCCTGTCGGGACCGTGTGGCAGATCAAGGAGCTGGAGAAGCCCACCCCTGAGTGGAGCGCCTATCTGCCCGCCGAGGACGCCGCCTGATCCCTGTCCGGTGAGCTCCCCGGCCGGCTCGCCGCCGTCCGGGGCCGGTCGAGTGCGCCTCGTCCGCCCGACACGGGTCTTCCCGCGGCGACACGATGGCTCGGGCCCGGCCCGTTCGCGGCTCCCGTTCTAGGCTGGAGTTCTGGCCCAGGGGCCGGAACGATGAACGGGACGAGGAGCAGGGAGGCGCCGGCCGATGTCAGAGACGCCGAGCTCAGAGACACCGAGGTCGAAGACGCGGGGGAGCGCCGTCGTGATGCCCGTCGGCGGTCTGCGGAGTCTGCCCCGCGTCCGGAGCAGCCGGTCATGACAGCACAGGACGGGGTGCGCACGGCCAAGCTCAGCTGGGATGAGGCCCGGAGCCTGCTGCAGGACCGGGTGGAAGCCCTTCCTGCGGTCCACATGCCGTTGACGCAGGCGGCCGGCCTGCTGACGGCCGAGGACGTCGTCGCGGAGGAGGACGTCCCGTTCGGCGCGAGGGCCGCGGTCGACGGCTGGGCCGTCAACGGCAGTCCGCCGTGGGTGATCGCCGAACCGGGGGAGCGTCTGGCGGGTCGTCAGAGCAGCCGTGTCGAGAAGGGGCGGCCGCTGCCTCCCGGCGGCAAGGGCGTGCTGGCCCTGGGAGACGCCCGCGTGACGCTGGACGCCGAGGGGCTCGCCGTCGTCGACCGTGCGCCGGGCGCCCGACCCGGGGCGCCGCGCAACGGTGAGAATGTCGTGCCGTCGGGGCAGGGGCTGCCCGCGGGCGCGCCCCTCGTGGCCCGTGGCTCGACGCTGGACCCGCTGCGCCTCGCAGTGCTGGCCGGCGCCGGGCTCGACACCGTCGCGGCCATTCCGAAGCCTCGGGTGCAGGTGGTGCAGTCGGGCCACCTGGTGACTCAGGGCCGTCCCGGGTGGGGTGAGGACCGGGACGCGCTGGGACCGGTGCTGGGGCTGCTGCTGGACGCCTGGGGCGTCGCGGTTGAGAACACGGTCAGGATCTCCGGCACGGCGGCCGAGTGGCGCGCGGCCCTGGAGGAGGACGCCGACGGCGCGGCGGCGCCCGTCGACGTCGTCGTGACGGTCGGTGGAACGGGAGCGGGCGAGCAGGACCATCTGCGCGAGGCGCTGGAGGCGCTCGGCATCGAGTACGTGGTGGACGGCGTGTCCTGCGAACCGCTCCAGACCGTGGTGGCGGGCGTGCTGCCGGACGGCTGCCATGTCCTCGGCCTGCCCGGCACGCCCGGCGAAGCGCTGACCGCGCTGGCCCTGCTGGGGGAGCCCTTGTTCGCCTCCCTGGGGCGCCGCGAGGCCCAGGCCTTCCGGCCCGTGCCCTCGGGGCGCGCCCTGGAGGCCGAACTCCGCCCTGCGCGTCTGGTGCCCGGCCACACGGTGTTCGGCATGGCCTCGCCCTGCGGGCCGGGCCACGGTCTGGCCGAATGGGCCGGGGCCGAGCTGCTCCTGGTGGTGCCGCCCCACGGGGTGCGGATGGGCGAGGAGCTGATGGCTCTCCCTTTGCCGTGGAAGGACGGCGAGCGGAGTGCGCCGGGCGCCCCGAAGCCGACGAGGCCGGGGGCGTCGCCGTCGTCGCGCGCCGAAGCCGCCTCGCCGGACGGCAAGCGTGCTCCCAAGGCCTCCCGGAACGCGGAGCCGATCGATTGGGCGGCCCAGGACTGGGACTCGCTCAGAACCCCGACGGGGCCGGAGGGCAGCGGCCCTGGCGGGTCCTGACCTCCGCGCTCACCCGACGGACGGGCAGGCCGCTACTTCGCCTCGCCCTCGAACAGGGCCTTGTGGGCGAAACCGGCGATCAGGCCCCCGGCGATCGGCGCCACGATCGAGGCCCACAACTGCGCCAGCGCGGCAGGGCCGCCATAGACGGCGGTGGCGATGGAGCGGGCCGGGTTGAAGGAGCCGTTCGTCACCGGGATGGCCAGGAGGGCGATGACCACCAGGGTGAGCCCGATCGCCAGCGGCGCCAGCTTGCCGGCGCCACGCTTGCCCGTGACGGCGAGGATGACGGTGACGAACAGGGCGGTCGCCACGATCTCGGCGATGAAGAACGACGCCGCGTTGTAGCCACCGGGAGACAGCTCGCCCCAGCCGGTGGAGGCGAAGCCGCCCTTCTGGGCCGCGGCGAGGGCGCCGTCCTTGCCGCCGGCGAGGATGGCGACGAGGGCGGTCGCGCCCAGGACGGCGCCGATGACCTGCGCCACCAGGTAGGCGGCGACGTCCTTCCACGCGAAGCGTCCCGCCGCTGCGAGGCCGAGCGTCACGGCCGGGTTGAAGTGGCCGCCGGAGATCGGGCCGAACGCGAACGCCCCGATGATCACGGAGAGGCCCAGCGCGAGGGCGACGCCGAGGAAGCCGACGTTGAGGCCGCCTTCGCCGGCGGCGAATCCTGCGGTGAAGAGCGCGGTGCCGATGACACCGAAGACCAGGAAGAATGTGCCGACGATCTCGGCTCCGAGCTTGGCGGCCACGGAGGGAGCAGCAGTCGTCATTGACTCAGACATGTTTCCTCTTTCGAATGATTCACAATAAAGGGTGGATAACATGCCCATGCTAGGGATCGCCGCGGTCCGGACCAACAATCACCGGAAGGCGACGCCGTCACCGGCCGTAAGGAGGCGGTTGTGACTGTTCAGGGGGTCCTCGTACGGCGCGAGCGGACACGGCGTGGCCGGGCCGGCAGGTGCGGAGAGAGTGGTTCGAGCCACAGGTAACTGACGATCTGACGTCAAACAGGTCACAGGCTTGTTTCCTGCATGACCTGAGGAAGGCTTGGGGGAGGTTTTCCGGGGCGCGAGAGTGCCGTTAAAAGGCTGAGCGGTGGCGAACCCCCCGGTTCGCCGCCGCTCATCCCCCCAATGTGTGAGCGCCTCCCCAGACGCCACGATCACACGTCTTCTATTATCCCAGGTTCTGTACAAAACACATCCGTGATCAGATCACCGTTTGGTAAAGGTTCGCGTACTGACTAGTTCGTGCGCCAGGCTCCGGCAGCGCCGCTCGCCCCGCAGTGACCTTTGCGCCGTCTCTCGGGCCTCTGTTAGAGTTTTTGCCCGGAGCCCGCCGCGCCGGATACCCCCCAAGTTCGGAGCGGCGGGTTTTTCCCTGTCCCGGAACGGCCTCACCGCGGAACCCGGCCGCCGGATCACGTCCGAGGAGGACAAGCCATGAGTATGGACCGGGCGGCGATGAGCTCCCTTTACAACCTTTCCCGCGCGCAGGAAGGCCGGCGTCCCTTCTCCCGGGAGACCATCCGCCGCGTGCTGGCGTTCGCCGTCCCGCACCGCGGACGTCTGATCGGATTCATCCTGCTGTCCATCGTGGCGGCCTTCCTGGCCGTGGCCACGCCGCTGCTCGCGGGGCAGGTGGTCGATGCGATCGTGGCCGGTAAGGACGTCGACCTCGTGGTCCGGCTCGCGGTGCTCATCGCGGTCGTCGCCGTGGCCGAGGCCGGCGTCGGGCTGCTGGTCCGGTGGTTCTCCGCGACGATCGGCGAGGACGTCATCCTGGACCTCCGCACCGCCGTCTTCGACCACGTGCAGCGCATGCCGGTCGCCTTCTTCACGAGGACCCGCACGGGAGCCCTCGTCAGTCGCCTGAACAATGATGTGGTCGGCGCGCAGGCGGCCTTCGCCGGAACACTGTCCTCGGTGGTCAGCAACCTGGTCTCCTTGACGCTGACGCTCGTGGTCATGCTCGACAAGTCCTGGCTCGTCACGCTCCTCGCGCTGGTCCTCCTCCCGCTGTTCCTGGTGCCCGCGCGCCTCATGGGCGGACGGCTGGCCGCGCTGCGCCGTGAAGCCGCCGCGCAGAACGCCTCCATGGGCACGCAGATGACGGAGAGATTCTCGGCGCCCGGCGCCACTCTCATCAAACTCTTCGGCCGGCCCGCGGACGAGTCCCGGGAGTTCGAAGCCCGGGCGCATCGCGTACGGGACATCGGCGTCCGCACGGCCATGCTGCAGTTCACGTTCGTCACGAGTCTGACGCTCGTCTCGGCGCTCGCGCTGGCCCTCGTCTACGGGGTCGGCGGCTGGCTGGCGCTGCACGGGACGCTGGGAGCGGGCGACGTCGTCGTGCTGGCGCTGCTCCTCACGCGCCTCTACGTGCCGCTCACCGGCCTCAGCAACGCGCGCGTCGAGATCATGAGCGCGCTCGTGAGCTTCGAGCGGGTCTTCGAGGTCCTGGACCTCCGGCCCATCATCCGGGAGGTCGAGCAGCCGCGGACCCTGCCCGCGGGAGCGCTCGCCGTCGAGTTCAAGGACGTCCGCTTCTCCTATCCGTCGGCCGAGCAGGTGTCCCTGGCGTCCCTGGAGGATGTGGCGGTGCTGGACTCCCGGGGTGGCGAGGAGGTCCTCCACGGTCTGAGCTTCCGCGCCGAACCGGGGCAGACCGTCGCGCTGGTCGGCTCGTCCGGCGCGGGCAAGTCCACCGTGGCGCAGCTTCTGGCGCGGCTGTACGACGTCGACTCCGGAGCCGTGCTGCTGGGCGGCTCGCGGCCCGGCGAGGGCGTCGATGTCCGCGAACTGAGCTTCGACTCCCTGCGTCAGGGCGTCGGCATGGTGACGCAGGACGGCCACCTGTTCCACGAGACCATCGGTTCGAACCTCCGTCTGCCGCGGCCGGACGCGACTGATGACGAGCTCTGGGACGCGCTCCGCCAGGCCAGGCTCGAGGACATGGTCCGGTCCCTGCCCGACGGCCTGGACACCGTGGTGGGGGAGCGGGGCTACCGTCTCTCCGGCGGAGAGCGCCAGCGCCTGACGATCGCGAGGCTCCTCGTGGCCGGCCCGCGCGTCGTGATCCTCGACGAAGCGACCGCCGCCCTGGACTCCGCGAACGAAGCCGCCGTGCAGGAGGCGCTCGCGGCCGCGCTCAGCGGGCGGACCGCCGTCGTCATCGCCCACCGTCTGTCGACCATCCGGGACGCCGACCAGATCCTGGTGGTCGAGGGCGGTCGGATCGTCGAGCGGGGCACGCACACCGAACTGCTCCGTTCCGGGCGACGTTACGCCGAGCTGTACACCACGCAGTTCGCCGAGGCCCATGACGCCCTCCAGGAAGCCGGCCAGGACCTCGAGCCGGATTCCTCAGGAGATGGGGAGAGTGGTCTGCCCGCACAGGGCTGAGCCGCTGGGAGCACCCGGCATCACTTGGCCGCGGGTTTCCCATTCACCGTGGACCGTTCCGGGGGCGTGAGGGGGTTCTGGCTGAACGCGTCCCGCGGCTGGAGGGAGAAACCCTGCCAGTGCACGTCCATGGGGCTCTGATCCTCATCGCGCGGCACGTGGTGATAGGCGACGGCCACCCAGGAGACGACGTCGTCGAGCTTCTCCCCGGACACGAACTGAGGGATGCCGGAGGAGGGGCAGCCTGCGGACAGGTTCTGGGTGGCGTAGCGCTCGCAGTCCTTGAACTGCGTGAAGGCCACGTCGTAGCCGAAAGCCGCATCACCGGAACCGGGACCGCGCTGGCCGGCGTGGTCGCCGTGGCTGTGCGGGGTGTAGCCGTCGCTCTGATCGAGCTGGATGCGGTAGGACACCTGGTGCCCGTCCGGATTCGTGGTGCCGCCCAGGACACGCCACCAGCGGCGGTCGTCCCGCAGCCTCTGGGTCTCGGTGGCCAGCGGGGTGAAGGTGCCGTTCACGATCGCCGCATCCTTGCCACGCTGCCCCGTGAAATCCGCGTTGTACTCCTGGACGCTCTGGCTTCCCGGCAGCCCCCAGTGGATCCGCCAGACCGCGTTGTGGCTGTGGCTCGTGGCGGCCTCGGCGGTGCCCGGGCCCACGGGGGAGCCGTGCTCGGCGTCGTGGGAGTAATCCTCCGGGGAGAGATCACCCGTGGCGCCCAGGCGCGGGGTGATGCTGCCGTCTTCGCCGAAGCTGTACAGGGAGAGGTATTCATACCAGCCGACCACGGAGAGCGTGCTGATCTCGAAGGAACGGCCACGCTGGGCGACCGGGCTTCCGGTGTACTCGCTGCGGCGGCCCAGGCCGGCGTCGACCTCTTCCGTGCACAGCACCTCACGGGTCTCCGAACCGCCCACCGCTCCGGTGCCGAAATCGGGGAGCGTCGCGGCGATCCTGGTGCCGGCGCACTCGGCCGAGCCGAGCGTCTTCATGTTGCGTCCCCCGAAACCGTGCTCGGTGATGTCCTTGGTGGTGCGGACACCGGTGTCATAGGGGACCTCCAACTGCGAAAGGGAGATCTCCTGGAGGACCGGCAGCGTCTTCTGGCCCGGCGCCGTGTAGCCCACCTTCGTGAGGGTGAGACCCTGCTGGGGATCGACACTCCAGCACATGGTCCAGGAACTGCCGGCCGGGAACCGGTGGGTGAGGGCCTTCGCGCCGTCGCCACACTCCGGCGCGCCTGGGTCGGCCACAGCGGACGGCGACGACGCCGGTGCGGGCTCCGCGGAAGCGGTCCGGCCGGGTGCCGCGAGGGTCCCTCCGGCCCACCCGCCGAGGAAGACGAGCACTGCGACTGCGAGGGCGAGAAGGAGCTTGGTCTTCCGGGTCACGGTTCCTCCTGGAAGGTTCTGAGGAGCCTGGCGGCGGGCCAGGCGGCGGACACGCCGAGGGTGTGCCGTCCGGTGACGGCACACCCTCGGGTGGGGCGGGCTGCGGTCAGCAGCCGGCCGGGGTCGCCTTCGCGGAGGACTTGCCCAGGTCCAGACGTGCGCCGTCGGCGGACTTCAGGAAGGACAGGCTCAGCGCCGAGAGCGAATGGGAGCTCGGCACCGGGGCGCCGCCCGCAGGGGTGCAGGTCTCGGTGCTCTGGCTGTTGACCTTCACGGAGACCACCTGGGTGGCGGCGGTGAAGACCGGCTGGAGCATGTTCACCACGGTGGAGGTGAATCCGAACTTGATCTGGTTGATGAGCAGATCGAACACCCCGTCGCCGGCGTTGGCGATCACCAGGTTGTAAACCGGGCGGAAGACCGTGCCGACCACGTTGGCGGACTTGGCCAGGGTGGTCACGAGGCTGCCGACCACTCCGCCGAGCAGCCCGCTGCTGTTGTTGACCGGGGCCGGGAGCGTGCCGGTCGCCGCCTGCTTCAGGGTGAAGCTCCAGGTGATGTTGAGACCGTTGGGGCTCAGCAGGAGCGGACCGACCCAGCTGAGCTTGATCTTCACGGCATCGAGCGAGTTCTCCACTGCGCCGACCGCGATGTTGGTCGCGTCATGCATCAGGTCGTGGACCGTCTGGGCGATCAGCGGGTAGTCCTTGGAGTCGATGAGCTCCTTGTTCGGGCTCTGCGAGTTCAGGCCGCCGGAGGCGAGCTGGTCCAGGTGGACCTTGACGGTGCCCGTGGACAGATCGATGGTGACGAGCTTGTTCTTGGAGGTCAGCGGCTGGGCCAGCAGCTTCGAGAACACCTTGTCACGGGTGTTGCTCTGCACGGTCATGGTCGGGGTGGGGAGGACGACGCCGAGCAGGCCGTTGAGCTTGTTCAGTGGAACGCCCTGGTTGACGATCTGCTCGATCTTCCGGTCCACGGCGCCCAGACCGTTGTACAACTGGGCCGCCGCGTTCTTCACGGCGGAGGACTTCACGGTGACATCGGCCTGACCGACGCGGTAACGGCCCGGGCCGCCGACGCCGTCGGGGTCCAGCAGACGTCCGTTGACGAAGCCGGTCTCCGAGGCGAAGGCACCGAGGTCCAGCGTGACACTGTCCACGAGGCCCGCCGGGATCGTCGATCCCGCTCCGGCCTTGATCAGGTCGATGTGGGCGGCCTGAGACGGATCACCGGTGGTGGGGAACGTGAAGTTCTGCCCGAGCGCCCCTGATGCGCCACGGGAGTTGAGAGCCGAGCCGGCCTGGCTGATGCTGGTCAGCAGGCCACCGGAGTCCAGCCGGACCAGGCTGGAGAGCGCCACGGACGCGCCGCCGATGGTCGTGCTCGCGGATCCGAGCTGCACATCGTTCGGCACGTAACCGTAGTTGGGGCCCGGGTTGGACGGGTAGGCCGCGGAGCTGCCGCCCCAGGTGACGGCGTTCTTCCCTGTGAAGGACACCGAGACGGGGGCGGCGGAGGCGGAGGACGACGACGGGGTGTCGGCGACGGCTGGGGAGAGGCCGGCGCTCACGGTGGCGAGTGCCACGACGGCGGTGACGGCGCCGAGGCGTCGTCCCTGCTGCCATCGCAGGGCCGCATGAGAGTGCGGTGAAGAGGTCATGACAGATTCCTTAGGAGTGAATGAACCAAGAGATTTCTCTCAAAGGGTGTTGGAACTGACATCACAAACGTTGACATCTTGGTAAATCAGTGTCAATAAGTGTCCACATGCGGGTGTTTTTCGAATTGCCGGCGCCCCGTAAGGCGAGAGCGCTCACCGCCTCTCGACCTGGGGCTGGACTCCGCCCGGGAAGGAAATATCGCATGCCGGAAATCTGTAAGGAGCGAATTCACGATGATGACAGGCGGGCGGGAGAACAGGCTTCCCCGGGCCTCAGAACAGGGTAAAGGCCCCGGCCACCACAAGGGTTTCCAGGGCCTTTCCGTAGATCATTGCGCGCTGTCCAGGTGATCTTTTGACACCGCGTCATGGTGAGCCGGCGTCGTGGCGGCGTCGCGCCATCGCCGGCCGGCCACCCGAGCCGGCCGCCCGTGGTGGGTCAGCGGGCCCCGCGGGTTTCGAGGAGCGCCGGGAGGACGTGTTCAGTCAGCAGGGGTGCGAGGTCGGAGGGCCACTCGTGATCCAGATCGAGCCAGCGGATCGCCTCGATCTCTGCGGCGGGCGTCGCTTCCCAGACGCCGGGCGCGCTGAACACGCTGGCCCTGATGACGGTGTCCGCCTCATTGGCCGCATCCGCGTCCCAGGTGCCCAGGTGCTGGAGATCCTCGGGCCGGATGCTGATCCCGACCTCTTCGGCGAGCTCCCGGCTCGCGGCCTGCGCAGCGGTCTCACCGGGCTCGGGCTTTCCGCCGGGGTGCATGAACTTCTCCGTGCCGCGCTTCCGGACCGTCAGGAGCCGCCCCTCCCGGTCGTAGACACAGACGGCGGACACGGTGAGGAACTGCGGTGAACTCATGGTTCAGTACCCTAGCAAGCCGGCGCGGGTAGCGATGTTCCGCTGCGTCGGCACCACTCCCGGAAAGCACGGAACCGCGGCACGCTGCTGCGTGCCGCGGTTCCGGCGTCGAACGCTGTGTGCCCTCGATTGGATTCGAACCAACGACACCGGCTTTAGGAGAGCCGTGCTCTATCCCCTGAGCTACGAGGGCGGGCTGACAACGCCCTTAAGCATACAAGCTCGCGGCCCGCGACTAGGCCTGGGACTTCTTCCGGCCGCGCACGAGCGCGATGACCGCAGCGACGAGGCAGAGGACGAAGAGCACCCAGCCGGACACCACCAGGAACGAGGCCCAGGTGACCGCTCCAGCGGATGGGGCGGCCGCGGCGAACAGCGCGTCGACGGCGAAGTTGCCGACGATGCGGACCACCACGAACAGCCCCGTCAGGGACCAGAGCACGGTGCGGAGCCAGGAGCGCCCGGTGTTGATCCCGATCACGAGCGCCCAGGCCAGTCCGAACAGGAGCGGGAACAGCATGCCCGCGGTCTTGTGCACCCAGTTGAGCTGACCGCGCGCGGCGTCGTCCATGGCGCCGCGCAGCTGCTCGATGGCCGCGGTGTCGAAGCCGAACACCCGCGAATCGGGCATCGCGAGACCGCCGCTGAGCTGCGTCATCTGGGACAGTGCCATCAGGTGGAGGTACCAGAACATGAACAGGGCGGCGACGACTGCCGCGATGACGAGCATCTTCGCGCTGGACTGCGGCTGCTGTGCCGGCTGCTGTCCGGGCTGCCGGGAGATGGCGCGCTGCCTCAGCGGGTTGATCACCGGCGGGGGAGCGGTGTCGGGGACGTCGGCCCGGGAGCCGTGCTTCTTGATGCGCTGGGCAGGCGTTTTGGACATGTCCTCCATTATCGCGGATACGCTGGAGTCATGAGCATCGGCCGCCACAGCACCGCCAACCCTGACCCCTCTCTGAGCGACGCCGCCCTGGCCGAAATGCTGGTCCGGGAGGCCGGCTCACTGGCCCAGCTGATGCGTGCGGCGGGGGTGACCTCGCAGCAGAAGACCAATGTCGCCGACGTGGTGACGGAGGCGGATCGCGCGGCCGAGGCGTACATCGTGGAGCAGCTCCGCCGCTGCCGCCCGGACGACGGCATCCTCGGCGAGGAGGGCTCGGCCCACCCCTCAGCGAGCGGACGCACCTGGGTGATCGATCCCGTGGACGGCACCTACAACTTCCTGCGGGGTTCCACGTACTGGTGCTCCGCCGTCGCGCTCGTCACCGAGGAGGACGGCGTGCGCCGCCCGCTGCTCGGCGCCGTCCACCAGCCGGAGGAGGACAAGCTCTGGGTCGGTGGGCAGGACCACCCGGCCACGCTCAACGGCAGGCCGCTGAGCGGCCCGGCCACGAAGGATCTGGCGGAGTCCAGCGCGGCCACTTACATCCATCCCACCTGGCTGCAGGATCCGCTGTGCGCCATGCCCTGGCACGCCGCGGCGGTGGGCGCCGCGTCGCTGCGGATGCTCGGGTCGGGGTCCTGTGACCTCTCCCGCGTGGCGCAGGGCGAGATCGACTGCTGGTTCCAGCACTCCTGCCCCGATTGGGACTGGTTCCCGGGCGCCGCGCTCGTGCTGGCCGCGGGCGGCGCCGTCGACGTCGTGACGGTCAACGGTCTCCGCTGGTTCCTCGCCGGCAGCACGACGGCGGTCGCGCAGCTCCGTGCCGCGATGCTCACCACGCACGTGGGCGGCTGAGCCCCGGACCGCCGGGCGCGTGGCGCCAGGGTGGACAGGAGCAACACGAAGGCCCCGGACGGGTGTCCGGGGCCTTCCGCGTGCAAGAGAACGGTTCGTCGAACCGGACGGCTTACGGGACGGGCGTTGCGGTGCCCGTGTAGTTGAGGGTGCCGGCGCCGAAGAGGACGGTGCCCGTCGCGAAGACGTTGAGGTCCCAGGTCAGGGTGACGGGGCAGGTGATCTGCAGCAGCGAGGGCAGGCCCACGAGGATGACGTTCACGGTGGCGGTGATCCGGGTGGGGCGGACCGGGTTGTTACCGAGAATGTAGGTGCCGTTCGGGAAGTTGATCCCGCTGAACAGCCAGGTGCCCGGCAGGGCGCCGAGCTGCCCGAAGGTGCCGGTGGCGGTGCCGAGGCCCGTGCCGGCGTGGGTGCTGCCGTCGCTCATGGTCAGCGTGGCCGACGTGACGATCGAGGTGTAGGCGGGCTGGAACAGGTTCAGATTACAGTTGCTGGAATCCATGCCGAACACGCCGGCGAAGGCGAGGGCACCCGTGTTGCCGACCACGACGGACTGGCTGGTGGTGGCGCCGCCGAGCAGGACGCCCGGCTGGATGCAGGTGGGGCAGACCGGTCCGCCGGAGGCGGCCGCTGCGGGGGTGCCGATGGCCGCGGCCAGTACCGGCGTAGCCCATGCTGCGCCGCGAAGAACCCGGCGGCGCTCGATGGACTTAGGCGTCTCGTTACTCATTATTGGCTCCTGGATGATGCGAGTGATGAGCCGGATCCCTAATTCCGGCTTCTAGAGAGTTGTATCACGATGTCAGAGCCTGTTGTCAATGATTTAAAAGTCTGCGACAGGTAGTCATACGGATTTGATAGGCGTCTCTCGGCAGAGCACATGAAGCCTGCGGCTTTTTCGTCAACGGAAAATTCCCGTGGCCTTGTTCAGGGCGCCCCGGATAAAACGATGACGCCGGCGGACCGGTCGCCGTCGTCGCTGAGCGGAATTCCGCGGTTCAGTAAGAAGACTTTCAGCGCTGCTCCGCGGCCTCACGAAGCACGTCCGCGATTTCCTCGACGAAACTCTCCATCTCCTCAAGACCTTCGACGGGACCGCCTGCGAGATATCCGTCCGCCCCGAGCAGCACGGCGGACGGGGAACTGGTGAGGCCCAGGGCATTCCAGGCGAGGCTTTCGTGATCGTAGAGAACACCCTCGGCGGTGGGGATGGAACGGCGGAGTGGTTTGTGCGGCACCGTGCTGAGGATCCTCACGTCGACTTCGGGAATCCGTTCGCCCCATTCGGCGACTTTGCCCGCCGCGACGTGGCTCGGCTTGCACACGCAGTTGAACGCCACCAGGAGCTGGGGCCTGGCCGCTGCGAGTTCCCGCAGGGTCTGCACACCGCCGTCCTCGGACAGCAGCAGAGCCGTGGGAATGGGGTCGCGCGCATAGTCGGCGTCCTCGGGGTCCGGCTCCTCGGAAGCGGGGCGCTGTGGCACGAAGGCGGCCGCGGCCTGCTCCTGGCCCGAGCGGGACACGATCAATGCCGTCAGTGCCAGCAGAAGGGTGGTCAGCGCGATCCACCACGGGGCCTCGGAGCCCTGCGTGATCACGGAGAACACGGTGCCGCCGCTGAATGCCAGCCACAGCGTGAGCGCACTGAGGACAAGGAGCAATGAATTCCGGAGGAGGGTCTTTCCTGAAACGCTCTGATCGCCGATACGGCCGAAACACCCGCAGTTCGGACGCGGATCAAAGGTCATGGCGCGGGCGATGACCACCCAGTAGCCGAGGAACAAGGCTGACGACAGCACCGCGGGAGCCTCAAAGGCGCCTCGCCAAGGAGACAGCAGGAGAACGGCCAGGAGAATCTCACCCACGGGCAGGGACCACACGAAATAGCCGTGTCGCAGAAAACCGGGCAGCCGGAGTTCCGTCACCACGCTGAGCGTTGATTCACGGTCCCGCAGCTTGGCGATTCCGCTCAGAATGAGAACGGCCGCGAGACCGATCGGGGCGAGGACGAGCGCATCCGGTGTCAAAGTTCCTCCACTGATTCCGTTGATCCCCCGGTTTTCGCGGGGTGTTTCCGTCGCGGCGGTCACGGCGAAAAGCGCCGGAAATGCTCAGTTGCCGTTCTTCAGGTTGTTGGCCGCAATGAAATCGGGCATCTTTCCGGCCTTCATCGCATCGGCCAGGCCGTTCGCCTTGGCGGAGTCCAGGTTTACGATCGACTGCCCGTCCGGCGACCAGCCGGTGCCGAGGGTCGGCAGGGTGAACATGACCGTGTTCGAAGGGCGGATGTCCTTGAGCTCCACGGCGAGCTCCCCGGCCTTCTGCCCGGTGAACGCCGAGTCCACCGTGATGAAGGGCGAGATCTCATTGACCACGGAGCTCAGGGTCCCGGGATTGGCGAGCACTTCCGGTTTGGCGATCTTGCTCATCAGGGCGCGCAGGAAGACGCGCTGGTCCCGCACGCGCTGGTAGTCGCCGTCGTTGAAGGCATAGCGCTCACGGACGAACGCCAGAGCCGTGGTGCCGTCCATGTGCATGGTGCCCTTGGGGTAGTGGAAACCCTCCTTGCCGAAACCGCTGGACGTGAAGGCCACGGGGACGTCCACGTCCACGCCGCCGATCGCGTCGGTGAGGCCCTTGAAACCCTCGAAATCGATGAAGGCCACGTGGTCGATCCGCTGTTTCAGCAGGCCTTCCACGGTCTGGACGAGGAGCGGGACGCCGCCGAACGCCAGGGCCGCATTGATCTTGGCTTCGCCGTGCCCGGCGATGGGGATCCAGGTGTCGCGCATGATCGACACGAGGTAGGCGTTCTTCCGGTCCGCTGGCACATGGAAGAGCATGAGGCTGTCGGCCCGCTGGTCGGAGGCCTTGCCCGACTCGGCGGTGTCCTTCGTCGCGCCCCGGCTGTCGGATCCAACGAGCAGGATGTTGACGGCCGCCTTGTCGCCCACCTTGGTGACGGCGGGCCGCTGGCTCTCCGCGGGGAAGGCGGAGGGGAGCTTTGCCGTCTTGGAGTCGAAGGTGTTCATCAGACTTGCGACGTAGATGAACGCGGCCACCCCGGCGAGCACCACGATCGTGGCGAAGCTGACCAGGGTCCACAGGGCGACGCGTTTCTTCCGCTTGCGGGGCGCGGCCGAGTCCGTGGTCTGATCCGTGGAGGATTCCGGAGGGAGGTCGGTGGGGCTCATGGCTTCCTTGGAGTGGCTCGGACGGGAAGGGGTGTTCCCGGGATGGTCAAGTGGTCTTTTCCTGTAGCCTGCTGACGTTGTTCCGCCGGTGAAAGGTGTTCCATGACGCGGGGTTGGCTGGCCATGGCCCGGGCGGTCTTCGCCGTGTACATCGTGGCGCTTCTTCTGGTGGTGCTTCTCCCGGCGGACGATGCGCGCCATGTGACGGGTTTCGTCTCCGTCATCGCCGATTTCCTCTCCACGTTCGGAATCCCTCGTCAGCCGGCCGAAGTGGCCGTCGAGTTCCTGTCCAACATCGTGCTGTTCGGACCGTGGGGGTTCTTCCTCCGGCTGCTGTCCCGGCCTGCCCTTCCGAGCTGGGCGGTGGTGCTCAGCGGTGCTGTGCTGTCCACGGTGATCGAGCTCCTGCAGCTCATCATCCCCGGCCGGGTGACGGCGCTGTCGGATGTCATCGCCAACACGCTGGGCACCCTGGCGGGTGTGCTGCTGCAGAAGGTGGTCCTGGCCATCACGTCCCGCCTCAGTGCGCGAGGTGCCGTGTGAGGCCGGCGGCGATCCGGCGGGTCAGATCATCGATCTGACGGCCCACCGCCCGGTGCACTTCCTCCGGCAGGTTGATCGGATCACGCACGTCGTCCTCCGCCGAGAGGGGCGCCAGATGACGGGCCGACGACGCCGAGCGCACCACCGCGCTGACGGCTGAGCCGGCCGCCGCGTCCGCAGGCCGTCCCCACAGCGGGGCGTCACTCGCCGTCGCACTCCCGTCCACCCGCGGCAAGGCCTCGACGATCCTGCCGAACTCCGCGAGGGTGAAGGTCCGCTGCGCGGCGGTGGGGTGGCGCTTGACGAGGTCGTCCCGCTGGCCCCGCGTCATGGTCAGGACCAGATCCGAAGCTCCCACGATCTCCGCCGAGAGCTGCTTCCCGACCGCTCCCGTGGGGTCGGCTCCGAACTCCCGGGACAGCGCTGCGGGCCAGGGCTCCATGGGAGCGCCCACCACAGCGCGCAGACCGGCGCTGAGCAGTTCGAAATCGCCCAGCCCGGCCAGCCCCAGGCGCGCCCTCAGCAACTGTTCGGCCAGGGGCGAGCGGCAGATGTTGCCGATGCACACCGTCAGAACGGTCGAGGGCGGCCTGAGAGCGGACTGGGCGGAACGGGACATCAGGCCCTGCTACGGTCCCGACGGCGCATGTGGCGCTGCGGCTCGAGCTCCACGGGATCGGTTTCGCTCACCGGGGTGGACTCGGTCACGGGCACGTGGCTGGCGCGTGGGGACTTATCGCCCGCGTCCTTGCGGTTGTAGTACGTGTAGTACTGGTAGCCGTAACCGGAGCCCGCGGCGGACTTGCGGGGCACGCCGTTGATGATGATGCCGAGGGGACGGCCCTTGACGCGCTCCAGGTTCTGGAGTGCGCGCTTGAGTTCGTCGTAGGTGCTCTTGCCGGAGCGCGTGACCACCAGGGCGCCGTCGGTCTGAGCCGTCAGGATGGCGGCGTCGGTGACGGGCAGCAGCGGGGGAGCGTCGATCAGGACGATCGCGTGCTTGGCGATGTCCTGCAGCATCTTCTGCATGACGTTGGAGCCGAGCAGTTCGCTGGGGTTCGGCGGGACGGAACCGGCTCCGAGGACGTAGAGGTTGCCGCTCTCGCCCCACGGCTGGAGGACCTCGTTGAGGTTCGCGCGGCCGATCAGCACATCGGTGAGCCCGATGGTGGTCAGCAGCCCGAAAGTCTTCGCCACGGTGGGGCGGCGGAGATCGCCGTCGACGACGACCACGCGCTGGCCGGACGCCGCTATGGTCTGGGCGAGGTTGGCCACCACGGTGGTCTTTCCTTCGCCGGGAAGGGCGGAGCTGACCACGATGATGCGCGGCGGGTTGTCCACGTCCATGAACTGGAGGTTGGTCCGGAGCTCGCGGATCGCCTCGGCCACCGCGTGATCCTGTTGGCTCGTGTTCTCGAGGTCGTTGCCACCGTGAGACGCCACGATGCGGTGCGTGCTGTCGAAGTCCTTGTTGAACGGCACCGTGCCGATCACGGACAGACCGGTTTCGGCCTCCACCTGGACGGCGGACCGGACGCGGCGGTCGAAGAGATTCCGCAGCAGTGCGTAGAGCACGGCCACGACCAGGCCGGCCACCAAGCCGATGACCAGGGCGAGCCGCGTGTTCGGAGAGCTCGGGGAGGTCGGCAGCTGCGCCGCGTCGAGGGAGCGGAAGCTCACGATCGACTTCTCCGCGGTGTTCGTGGGGCCCTTCTCCAGGGCGTCGACCTGCTTGCCGACCGCACGGACCCAGGCCTCGGCGAGGTCACGCGCGTCTTCGGGCGTGCTGGCCTGGGCGGTGAATTTCAGGGTCGCGGTGTCGAGCGGATTCTGGGCGCTGACCCGGCTGATGAGCTGTTCCGGTGTCGTGTTCTGGAGCTTGAGATCCGAGATCACGTTTTCCGCCACCGAGCGGGACTTCGCGACGTCCAGATAAGCCTTCGCGCGGGACTTGGAATAGTTTTCGCCGATCATGGCGGTTCCGAGGTCCTTGTTCACCCCCACGGAAATGATGCCACTGGCATCTGCGCTGTACACCTTCGGCTGCAGCAGGCTCCAGCCGAACGCCACGAGGACGCCCAGGACCGTGATGCCGAGGACGGAAACCCAGTGTGCTCTGAGAATTTTCCAGTAATCGGTCAACTCCATGTAGATATCCCCTTGGTGGTGCGGTGAAGAAAAGTCGCTGCGCCAGTGCAGAGGCCTGGCATCCTGAACATCCTAGCCTGTGGATCTAAAGTGTTACTCAATAACTTAGGCATGACATTCGCGTCGCAAGCCGAAGGGGCCGACAACTCGGCGCTGCGGGAAAAGCGATGCGCGGACGACGAATGGTTCGTCGTGGATGCGGTGAGGGGAATAGCGGTGCGGCAAGACGTCCTGGGGGGCCAGGCGAAGGGATCCGGGGGACCGGAGTTCGACGGAGGACAGCAAGGCGCAGGGATTCCCCGGGAATGCGTGGTCGGGGAAATCTCGCTCACCCATCATGAGGGTGACCTTTCCGTTCTCGAATTCCCGAGCGGCTGGGTGGACCTCTACTTCCTGAACAGAGCGGTGATCAGCAATCCGGCCGACGGGCGGGCGCTGGAATGTTCCGGGGCGCTGCTCGTGGTGCCCGGGGGAGAAGGCGTGGCGACGCCGTTCCGGGGCCGCGGTGACGTGGACCGGATCCGGCTGACGCGCAGCACGGCCGAAACCTTCGCTCCGCACGCCCTCGCGGGCCTTCAGTTCTTCCCCACGCTCACCCGCCTGGACCAGGCGACCCACAGCTTCATCCGCGCGATGATGGGCCATTCGGCGGACCGCCGCCGCTCCTCGATCGAGGATTACGCGTCGGAGCAGATCGTCCTGGAACTCGCGGGCAGCACGCTGCTGGAGCACTGCGGATCCTCCTGGGCGCCCGGTTCGGCGTCCTCGGCGCTCCGGGACGAGGCCATGGCGGTCATCGCTCAGCGATGTGCTGACAAGCATCTGAAACCGGAGGCGGTGGCGAAGGCCGTCCAGTCCTCACTGCGCAGGGTTCAGGCCGCTTTCGCGGAGGTCGGCAATTCGATCGCGGCGGAGATCCGACGGCAACGGGGCCGGCTGGCCAGGAATCTGCTGACGGATTCCCGCTACGACGTGTTGAGCGTGCAACAGATCGCCGAACAGACCGGTTTCGGCACGACGGCGGCCCTCCGCCGCGCGCTCGACGAACTGTACGGGTGCGGACCGCGGGAATTGCGGGAAGGCCGCGCTCCTCTGGAGTGAATAAATCCTCTTTTATAAGTGGGAGATCACTTCCGGAAAGAGGTGCGGAGCGGCCTTCAGGCCCCGCCTTTTCCCGGAATCCCGGTTCGCGGATGTCAAAGATGTTCGCGAATGCCGCCATAAAGCACGTTTCGCGCACAACTTGTGTCGTTAAGCGCCAACTTTCCCGGAATGGTCTCCTGCCCGCTTCCGCCGTGGTTAGGCTCTCAATCACTAGGGGGGAACCGGCACTCGCAAGGTTCCGCAGCCCACTGACTTTTTGTCGTGAATCGAAACATTGAGGAACCATGAGCGCAGATCTTAAGCTTTCCAACTCCACCAGCCGCCGCGCCGTCGTCAAGGGCGCCGCCTGGTCCGTGCCCGTCATCGCCGCAGCCGTCGCCGCACCGGCAGCCAGCGCCTCCACCTCCGAGCTCGGCGCCCTGGCCCTGAACGGCTCCTGTGGCGTCCTCGGCGTCCTCGGCCCGGGCTTCACCCTGACCGCCTCGCCGACCGCCCCGATCCCGGCCGGCACCGTCATCACGATCACCGGTTCCGGCGTGGCCAACATCGGTGTCTTCAGCGTCACCGGCGGCGTGGCTTCGGTCGCCGTCCTGAGCGGCACCAGCCGCCAGGTCACCCTGACCGCGCCGCTCGCGGCCGGCCAGACTCTCAACCTGCGCACCACGCTCTCCATCAGCGTCGCCTTCGGCCTGAACGCTTCCGTGACCCTGCCCAGCGGCTACACCGCCACCGGTGGCAAGCTCTCCGGCAACGTCAACTCGACGCTGGTTCTCTGCAGCGCCAACTGATCGCCCACCGGGGATACGGCCGGCTGACGAATCAGTCCGCCAGCCCGATTCCGCCTCACGGGGGAGTCTCGAGAAACGCGCCAGCACTTCTGCTGGCGCGTTTCGCGCTTCCCGGGGAGTGGATTAGGGTGATCGAAGGTCGACGACATTGTCGTATGGCATGACTTTTGCTGGAAGAAATCATTGCTGTGGGGGGAAATTGCAGTCCGACGACATTCTGGTGAATGCCCTGGGCGGAGTGGTCCGGGTGCGACTGGACAATTCCGGCCGGCCTCTGGACGAAGCACGCCTGCGGGCCCTTCAGGACCCGTGGGCCGATGCTCAGCCCCCGTACCGCGACCTGGAGGCTCCCGGCGTCGACGTCTTCGAACTGAGCTGGCCGTTCCCTGACGAAGCGGACCTGGTCCGCTCCGTCGCTGATCTTTCCACGCACGCCACGCTCGCCGCGATCGAGGGACGGCGCGGTCAGCTGCTCATGCTCCACGCCGCCGGCGTCGCCGACGAGAAGGGCCGGGTGCTGGCCTTCATCGGTCCCTCCGGCCGGGGAAAGACGACGCTCGCCAGGACCCTCGGGCAGCAGTTCTCCTACGTCACGGACGAGACCGTGGGGATCGAATCCGACGGCGCGGTGCATTCCTACCGGAAGCCGCTCTCCATCATCCGGGCCGGCGAGGACCACAAGGAGCAGGTGGCGCCGTCCCTTCTCGGACTCAAGGAGCTGCCCGACGCCGAGCTCCGGCTCGGCGGCCTCGTGCTGGTGTCCCGCGTCCCGGATCTCCAGGGCCGCCCGGAGATCGCGCAGCTGGAACTCTGCGAAGCCCTCGCCGCGATCGTCCCCGAAGTCAGTTATCTCGCCGACCTCGACGAGCCTCTTCAGATGATCGCCCGGCTGGTGGACCGCTGCGGGGCCATCCGCCAGGTCACCTACCGTGAGGCGAGCGACGTGCCACCGCTGGTTCCCGAACTCCTCACCGCCGCGGCCTCGGAACCCTGGGAGGCCGTCCTGCCCGTCCAGGACCCGGTCGGCGCCCACAGCGCACTGAACGAGGAACGCTACGTGCCCGCACCCGTCCTGGACGCGGTCGAGTCGGCGGGGCAGACGGCCATCATCGACACCAGCCGTGTGGTGCACATTCTCGACGGCGTGGGTCCCGTCATCTGGCGATCGCTCTGCGCGGGCCGGGACTTCGACGGCGTGGCGCACGATGTCGAAGCCGTCTTCGGGGTGCCGCCGGAGCGGAGTCTGGAAGCCGCCGTCAGCCAGGTGCTGCGCGCGCTGGCCGACGCCGGGCTCCTCCAGCGATTTCCCGACCACGTCGCATGAGCACCGGAGCAGCGGGCGACGACCGGCCGGAGAGCCTGCCGACGACGCCGGACGGCCGCGAGGGTGACGCGCCCCGGGCGGGCGGAGGGCGGCGTCGTCGGCCCCTTCTGAAGTCCCTGTGGTTCCAGGTGCTCGCCGCGGTGGTCCTCGTGGCACTCGTGCAGGGATTCCTCGTCAAGGTGTACCAGGTGCCGTCGGGATCCATGGAGAACACCCTCAACGTGGGGGACCGCCTGCTCGTCAACCGCGTCGCCTATGCGGGATCGACGCCGCAGCGGGGCGATGTCGTGGTCTTCCGGAAGCCGGCCTCCTGGGGGCCGCAGAGCGAGCACGGCGCCCTGCGCACGGCCGTCGGGTGGTTCGGCGATCTGACCGGGATCGGCCCCGGGAACACGGACTACCTGGTCAAGCGTGTGATCGGGGTGCCGGGGGACACCGTCGCGTGCTGTGACGCCCAGGGCAAAGTGACCGTGAACGGCACGGCCATCGACGAACCATACCTCTACCAGGATCTGCCGTGGGTCGCGGGGGCCTCCGCGTGCACGGCCGCCGCCTGGACCGCGCGGTGCTTTCGGCCGGTCACGCTCGGCGCCGACGAGTACCTGATGCTCGGCGACCACCGCTCCAACTCCGCGGACTCTGTGATCTCCTGCCGCAGCGCCTCGGTCACCCCGGGGTGTGCCAGGACGGTGTCCCGTGAGGAGATCATCGGGAGGGTGGACTGGTTCCTGTTCCCGTTCTCCAAGATCGGACGCCGTCCCTGACCGCGGATCCGGCGGCCCTGTGAGCCGCCGGAACGCCCGTCAGCGTGCCGTGCCCTGCCGCGCATGAAGGTACGGCGCGAGTTTCTCGCCCAGTGGCTGGGCGAGTTTGGTGCTGAACGTCGCGGTCAGGTGATGGCCGTCCCGGTACACCAGTGTGTCGCCGATGATGGGGTCGCAACGGTCGGCTGAGCAGAGATAGTCGCTCAGGTCGATGAAGCCGCTGCCGTGACCCGCGGCGGCGGCCCTCTCCGCGTTCTGGACCTGCGGGGTGAAGGCCGCGGAACGGGCCTTCCCGCAGGCGCTCGCGGCCGTGATCTTCGCCGAGAGGCAGACGGGCGTGCTGACCTTGAGATCCGGGGTGTCCGCCAGGACGACGGTGGTCGCCCGGATGCTGTCCAGGGTCTTGCGCAGACCCTTCTCCCAGCTTTCGCCGTCCAGCAGTCGGGGAAGCGACGCCGCATAGTTGGACACCACGACCAGGGCGACGGGTTCGGAGTTGATCCTGTCGATCACCTTCTGTCTCCACTCCGCGCAGCTCGTGTACGGAACCCCGTTGAGCGAGATGCCGGCGAGCACCGAGGGGCACGAGCTCTTGGTGCGGCTCTCGAGGGAGTAGCCGTGGCTGGCTGCGAACGCTTTCAGCGCCGGGAACCAGTGCGCCGCATGGGAATCGCCGAACAGGACGATCCGCGGAAGCTTGGGGTCGCCGTAGACGCAGCTCTTGAGGTCACTCTCGGTGAAGGTGGCGTGGCACCCGTCGTCGTAGATCTCCGCCTGATCAGTGGAGGCCTCGCTCAGCGACGGCTTCAGATTGGACGGGACGAATCCCGTGAAAGCCGGCGCCGCCGAGATCGAGGCCGTCTGCGCGGCGGCATCCGCGTGGAGGGGAACCGAGCGGACGTACAGGAACGATCCGGTCGCGATCAGCGCCACGATGACCGGCGCGACGGCGGCAGCCAGCAGGGAGCGGCGCGGCCGGGCGTTCTTCAGCCACCGGCCATCCCGTGCCGGCGCTTCGACGAACCGGTAGAGCAGCCAGGCCAGCGGAACGCAGAGGAGCGCGATCCCCAGCCGGAGCGGGGCGGACAGGTGGGCCTGGAAGACCGCCGCGTTGATGAGCAGGAACAGCGGCCAGTGGACCAGGTACAGGGAATAGGAGGTGAGCCCGATGAACTGGAACGGCCGGAGGGACAGGACCGCCGCCGGCCCGAAGCTCGAGGCGTTCACTCCCGCCAGGATCACCGCCGCCGTCGACAGCACCGGAAGAGCGGCCGCGATGCCGGGGAACGAGGTGCTGGAGTCGAAGAGGAACAGCGACGCGAGGATGCCGGCCACGCCGACCCAGCCGAGGACGGGGCCCGCCTTGATGAGATCCGGCCGATAGGCCGCGACGAACGCGGCCAGGCCGCCCGCCCCGAGCTCCCAGGCCCGGGTCGGCAGTGAGAAGAACGCCCACGGCTGTGAATGGTAGGTGAGGACGGCCCCGGCGATGAAGGACGCGACCGTCAGCCCTGCGACGAGGAGGAAGAGGCGGCGGGCGCGGGACCGCATCGCCAGGAAGCCCAGGCCCAGCAGGACCGGCCACACCAGATAGAACTGTTCCTCCACGCCCAGGGACCAGTAGTGCTGGAACAGGGAGGGGGACTGCTCGGACAGATAGTCGGTCCCCTCCACGGCGAACAGGTAATTCGGGACGTACAGCGCGCTCGCGACCGCCCCTTTCCACACTTCGCGGATCAGCATGGGCGGATACCAGATCACCGCTCCGAGCGTGGACAGCGCGACGACGACGAGAGACGCCGGGAGAATGCGCCGGACACGGCGGGCATAGAAGGCCGGGAAGTCCACGCGTCCCCGTGTGCGCAACTGACTCAGCAAATGGGAGGTGATCAGAAATCCGGAGATCACGAAGAAGACGTCGACACCGACATATCCCCCGGTGATGAAGGGCATGTTCGCGTGATAGAGGAGAACCGACGCGACGGCGATCGCGCGGAGACCTTGGATATCACCCCTGAAACCTGTGGTGTTGTGCGAGTTCACAGGATATGACTGTACAGCTTAAGAAATGACTTGTGGCTATTCGCTGTTCATGACGTCGAGTCAATTTCTGGCAATGTGACGTCGCGCTGTGAAACCAGCGGAAGAAAGCGGCCTGCTTCCGGTACGATGGCCAGGGGGTTGGGGTGAAATCGAGCCAGCGCAGGCCTGGCCCCGGGGTGCTGAGGCCAGCGCTCTTTCCCGGCTGGCTGGATTCGACCTTCAAAAGGCTGATGGGCCGGAAATAAATGCATGAACACTCGCAGTAAGAGCGGCAGGGGACTTCTTCAACTGCTGACCGGCACCGTCGGTGCTCAGGTGCTCACTTTTGCGGCTCTGCCGCTGATTTCCCGGCTTTATACTCCGGAGAGCTTCGGCCAGTATTCCCTCGTCCTCTCACTTGCGGCGATCGCCACGCCCCTGGCGACGCTCCGGCTGGAATCCGCCACCCTTCTTCCGCAGGACACTTCACACGTCCGCTCGATCACGGGAGTCGCCCTCGGCGCCATCCTGGTGATCGGCGTCGTGTATTCGGGAGCCGTTTTCGCTCTGAGTTCATTCGGCGTCTCCGGCCTGAACGTGTCCTTCGGTCTGGCCGTCTGGATCTTCGTCTTCACGGTGCTCATGGCCGTTTTCGAGCTGCTGACCCGGCTCACGCTGAGGAAGAAGCTGTACAGCACCGTCGCGACGCGCACGTTCCTGCGGTCGGCCGCGACCGTGGCACCGCAGCTCGGTCTGAGCGTGGGCCCGGCACAGGCGGTCCCCGGGCTGCTCATCGGTGCGCTGATCGGGCACCTGGCAGGGCTCGGGGTGATGGTGAAGAGCACCAAGGAGTTCCTCTGCCGGCCACGGCTCCACGACGTGCGGGCCGTCGGGCGCCGGTACTGGCGCTTCCCGGTGGTGTTCGCCCCGTCCGCGCTGCTGAACGCTTTCGGGCTGCAGCTGCCTCTGGTCTTCTTCATCGCCCACTTCGGGATCGGTCCGGGCGGCCAGGTCGGCATGGCGGACAAGCTCATCTCGGTGCCCGTCACGCTCGTGGCGGCGACGATCGGCCAGGTCTTCGCGGGCGAGGCCGCCGACCGGATCCGGTCCGGGGGAGCGGGTCTCAACAGACTCTTCCTGCGCTTCAGCGCACTCCTCGCGGCCGGGGGCCTGGTGGTCGGCGTCGCGGCGGCGACCCTTGCCGAGAGCGTGCTGCCATGGATCCTCGGGTCGCAGTGGACCACCGCAGGCATGGTGGTGCAGACCCTTGCCCTCAACGCCGCCATCCGCCTCGTCGCGAGCCCGCTGAGCCAAATCCTCATCCTCCTGGAGAAGTCACTCCTCAACACGATCCTCGACGTGACCCGGGCGGTCCTGATGGTGATCTCCTTCTCGCTGGTCACCGCACTCTCACTGTCGCTCACGCAGGCGACGTTCCTGGTCTACACGGCCATGGCCGTGACCTACTTCGTCACCTGGATCTGCTGCGCCGTGCTCGCTCACAAGGCAGACCCTGGAAAGGGGAAACGTGTTCAGCTCTCGCAGTAGTCGGCGTCGTCAGCGGAGGATCGCTTTCGTCCTCCTGCAGGAAGGACGGCTCGGAGGCCTCGAACGACGGCTCATGCGACTGGCCGCTCATCTGATCGGCCGTGGGGTGTCCCTGACCGTCTTCACGTCGAAAGCAGCGTTCGCGACCATCCAGGACGCGGGCATCCGCATCGACTCCGGTCACGTCGTGTTCGTGGACTCGGCCTTGGCGGCGCGCGTTCTGGGGCCCCGGGGAGCCCTTCGTCTGGGCCTTCTGGGCAGGGTGTTTCCGAGCCTCCTGAGCGGCCGGTACCGCCACGTGCACCTCGTGCATGATCCCGGTAACCTGAGCACCCTGTTCGCCCGGCTGTCTTCGCTCATCCCGCCGTTCTCGCTGACCGTCGCCGACTCACGGCACAGCTACGGCGACGAGCACCTGCCTCCGCTGGTCAAGGCGGCCGCCGTCGACTGTCTTTCCGAGGACATCGCCGACCACGTGCGCCGACACCTCCCGCGACCGGACGGTCCAGCGCCGACCGAGAGCCTGGTCAAGGTCGCGCCCTGCAGTTTCGCCGATTACCCGGCCGTCATTCCACCGTACGAGTCGCGCGGCATCGACGTGGTGTTCGCGGCGAGGTTCACCACCGGCAAGGGACTGGACCTTCTGGAGCGGATGGAGCCACTTCCGACGGGCATCAGCCTGCATGTGCTCGGTCAGCCGGCGTCGGGACCGGACGGGTTCACGCCGACCGTCGACGGCGCCGAGGTGTACTTCGCGCCGAATCTTCCGTCCGTGCTGGGGCGGGCGCGCGTCTTCCTGAGTCTCCAGGACGAGGAGAACTACCCGTCACAGTCGCTCCTGGAGGCGATGTCGGTGGGCTGTGCCGTCGTGGCCACCGACGTCGGCCTCACGCGCAAGCTCGTCGACGAGACCACCGGCCTGCTGATCCCGAGGTCGCCGAAGGCGCTGCGGGAGGCGATCCTGCGCTTGACGGACGATCCCGCCTGGGCGGAGTCCCTGGGGGCGGCCGGCGCCGTCAAGGTGAGGGCGGAGCACACCATCGATCGCTTCGCCGACTACTTCATCGGCGAGGTCCTGACCGGGTCCTGAGGCACAGGAGCTGAGGCGCAGGGGCTCACGCCGGCCGCTGCCCGTTGTCCGGCCGCCGTCGTCCTACTTCCGTCGACTGCGGACGAGGCCCATGACGAGCCGCCTCAGGCGGCGCAGCCGGACGAGCACCAGGTGCTCGCTCTCGCTGTCCACGCCGGCTTCGTACTCGATCAAGGACTCGCGCGGCGGCCACAGCAGCCGACGTCCCAGGATGAACCGGTCCCGCCACGACGCGCCGCGCAACAGCATGAGATAGCCGCCGAGCCGGGTCGGCTGCAGGCGCCAGTTCCAGTTCGCCGGAAGAGCGGTCTCGTCACCGAGAACGGCCGAAGGATAGGCCCGGAGCAGGGGTGTCCGCAGGACGCTGGTGGCGCCGAGCCGGGCGGCTGCCGCGACGACGTCGGGTCCTCCCAGCGTGAGGATCTCCTCGACCTGCTCGAAGCGTGACTTCTCATCCTCGACCCCCAGTGTGGGACGCGCGGTGTGCACGGCATGGATCACGGCGTTGTCCGTGCGGTTCGGCACGGAGATGGGCACGCCGGCGGCAACCAGGGTCGTCGCGCCGGATGCCAGCGTTCCGAACACGGAGCCTCCCGTCTCGGTCAAGCCGGGGAAGCTCCGGTGCAGGTCGAGCTCGCAGCCCCATTCGTCCGGCTTGAGGGTCACGGAGTGATGGACGTCGGTGCCGTGCCAGATGTCCAGGAAGATCCGCCAGCCCCATTCCTGCAGACTGGCCACCAGACGGTCGACGTCGGACGGGTCGACCCAGACGTCCACGTCGCCGGAATGCGCCCGATCACGGAGCCCCTGCTGGTGAAGGACCGGCCCCTTGATGAACACCACGCCGATCCGCTCATCGCGGGCGAGGCTCGCGACCAGCGCATAGACCAGCTCGTGCAGGGGCGAGACGAGCCAGGGCGGGCTCAGCTCACGGATCCGCGCGGCGTGGCCGCTGTCCGCGGAGGCGATGCCGGCTTCTGCGTACTCCCGCACGAGGTCGCGCTGCGCCTCGTCGAGGTCGGCGTCGTCGACCGGCCCGGCGACGAGCCGGCACCACAGCGCGGCGTTCTCACCGGCAAGGCCGATCGGTTCGGACGGGACGCACGGGAGGACCATCACCTCGATTCCGGAGCGGTTGTCCTCCCAGTCCCGGAGGTCGAGCGCGCCGTAGGCGGTCGCGACCCAGGTGCTCATGGACGCACCGTCTCAGCGCCCATGGCGGACCGTGGCGCGACCGGGGCCGGACGGCTCCGCGGCGGGCGCGCCGTCGCCCGGGGCGTTCTCGGCGGCGCTCCCGTCGAGGTCGTCTGCCACGGCGGCCGTCGGAACCGGCTTGGTGAAGTAGAGGTGACTGCCCACACCGATGATCGCGTAGAGGATCATGTACAGCGGGTTGTAGAACGACGGGCCCGCGACGGAGTCGAACAGAATGAAGAGCATCCAGCCGAACCCGGTCACGCCGACACAACGGGCCAGGGCGCGGGACTCCGTCTTGGCGGACAGCTTGTAGAACATCCGGATGATCGACAGGACCAGCCCGATGAACGCGAACAGCCCGAGCCAGCCGGTCTCGCCGATCACGGCCGGCCAGAAGGTGTCCAGCAGGAAGTTGGAGGACCCGCGCTCGAGCGGTGTCAGGCCCCAGATGTGGTCGAAGCCTCGGGCGACGTATTCCGGGCTGTAGCGCAACGCCGCCACCCAGCTGGCGTACCGGCCGAAGCCCGCGCCGAAGGGGATGGCGAGATTGGCGACGTCGACCGCTCCGAGCGAGAGGACCGTCCGCGCGGCGGACGCCTGGCCGGTCTCCGAGAGGTACTCCCGGGAGATGCTGCCGAAGATCGAGCTGAAGAAATCACCGGAGACGAGGATGCCGACGGGCACCGCCAGGACCGTGACGAGGACGGCGGTCGCGCGGGTGGAGGTGCGGGCGAGAAGGCCCGCCCACGCCATGGCCGCTGAGGCCCAGAGCCTGCGGCGCATGCCCAGCAGCGAACCGACGGCCGTGGTGAACGCCAGGAACGCGCTGGCCCGCGACTTGCGGACCGTGCGGCGGTAGCTCAGTGCCGCGACGGAGATCAGGCCGAGGACCGTGGCGTAGATGCCCGGGTGGACGAACGGGCCGATCAGCGAGGGGATCCCGAACCGATAGTCGAGGTTTCCACTCGGCGAGAAGACCTGTGCCCAGGGACCGGGGGCCACGAGGTTGATGGCGCCGGTGACGACGAGCGCCGTGCCGATCAGGAAGAAGTACTTCGCGGAGCGCTGGATGTCGCGCGGCGTCCAGTCGAGCTGCGCGACGGCGAACGCGAACACGAGGCCTTTGAGCGCCGAACCGGCGCCGAGGGCGAAGACCTCCGCCGGGGTGGCGTTGAGGGCGTTGCCGATGCCGCCGGCGAACACGAACAGCACGATCCAGCCCATGCCGGGAATACGCACCAGACGCCGTTTCGACATGAGGCGCCCGAGTGGGAAGATGAGCGCGGCCAGCGCGGTGACCACTTCATCGGTGTACGTGATCCACTCGATTTTGAACAGCCACTGAATGCTGTCTTCGAGCATGATGAACCAGACGGCCGCGAAGACGAAGGATTTCGGGAATTTGATCGTCAGGAAAACGCCCAGGAGTGCGGCTGCGATCACGCCGAGTAAAGTCGTTGCTTCCATCAGCGGCTCGTCGCTCCGCATCTCTCGTCAAGGGAGCGCCCAGGCATCACCATGTCAGTCGTCTCCATTCACGGTTTTCCAGAGATGATCAAGAGCGCGGCCCGAAGAACGATCCTCGACGGCCCGGGCGATCGTCGTGCGATCGCAGGACAAAACCGCCTCCGCTGCTTTCGCGATGTCTGCTGGATTGCGCCCCTGAATGATTCTACCGATATCGTCCGTCAGCACTTGATCCGGATCCGCTTCGGACGTGGCGACGACGGGAATTCCGCTGGCAAGACCTTCGTACATGACAATCGGCGATCCCTCGAAATGGGATGTCATGAGGAGGACATCCGAATTCCGCATGAGCGTCCCCACTTCGGAGCGGGGCTGCGCGCCGACGAGCCGGATGTGGTCTTTCAAGCCCAGTTCTTCGATTCTCGCGTCGACGTCTGGACGGAGCGTTCCGTCCCCGACCATGATCGCTTTCCATTCCGGGCCCTCCTCGGAGGCGCGGCGGGCCAATTCGGAGAAGACATCGACGGCGAGAACAGGATCCTTCGGCGACTCGAACCGTCCCACCCAGACCGCCGTGGGGGAGTCCGCTGACTGATCATCCGCAGCACGTGGGTAATACAGCGATTCGTTGAACCAGGTGCGGACCCGCTGAGCGGGATAACCGAGCGATTGATACAGCTCCGCCGAGGCACGGTTGAACACCAGGGTGAGGTCCGCAGCGGCGAGCACCCGCTTTTCCAGGAACCGGTAGAGGCCGGGAGCCTTCTTCCAGAAGCTGTCACCGTGCGCGGCGATGGCCGATTCCGTGTTGGTGTGCACGAAGTAGACATGCCGCCGGGCCGGGAAGAGGCGGGTGACGAGCGACGCTTCCAGACGGTGGGTGTGGATGGAGCTGCGCCGGGTGGAGGTGCGGAGCATCACGAGCAGGATCGGCAGGAGGAGCCGGATCGAATGGGGGATCCGCCGTCGCTGATTTCCCGGGTCCACGCGGGAGAGCGGGACGAAGTCGACCGGCGCCCCGAACCCCTCCACCGGGGTGCGGCGGAGGAGCGGCCTGGTCTGGCTCACCCCCAGGAGGAGGATCCGTTCCCCGGCGGGCGCGTGCAGGAGCATATCCCTGATGCAGGTGTCGATGCCGCCGGGCACCGGATTCTCCGGATCGAACTGGTGGACGATGATGGCGGTGTAGGGCCCAGTGGCTTTGACGCGGGTCATGAGCCGCCTTTCAGGCTGTCCGACGACGGCGTGACGGGCGGAGTGCCGCTCGGCCCCGTGGTGCTCGACGACGGCGCGCCGGCCTCGGCGCCCGAGCGCAGCGTCCGACGGGTGATCCGCAGGAACCGCGGCCCCTTGATCAGATACCGCGGGGCGAGGCGGCGGAACTCCTGAGCCAGACGCCACGTCCACTCGAGCCCGATCCGCTGCACCGGGCGCGGAGCCCGCTTCTTGTGTCCCGCGGCGAAATCGACGGCCGCTCCGGCGCCGATGTAGACGGCCGCCGGCAGCTCGGGCCGCCAGTGCAGGAACCAGGACTCCTGTTTGGGCGCGCCCAGGCACAGGAACACGATGTCAGGGTTCAGTTCGTTGAGCGCGTCGACGATCTCCCGGCCGGCGGGATCCCCGGGGGTGCCCAGCATCGGGGCGGGGATGCCCACGATCGTCGTCCTCGGGTGCTCGGCACGCAGATTGCGGACCGCTGCTTCGAGCACGTCGTCGGCGCCGCCCACGATGGCGACCGTCCACGCCCTGATGGCGCCTTCCCGGCACGTCGTGGTGATCAGGTCGGCGCCCGTGATGCGGTGCAGATCCCGGGCCCCGAGCTTCCTGAGGAGCCAGAGGAGAGGCGCGCCGTCGACGGTCCGGAGGGACGCCTCGTGGTACGCGTCGACCAGCGGGCTCCCACCCTCCAGATCGATGATGTGGTCGACGTTCGCCGTCACGGCGAGGTGGGGCACATCGTCCTTGGCGTGGTCGTCCAGCGTGTCGAGGAAGCTCGACATGTCACCGGTGAAGACCGGCCTGCCGAAGATCCGGGCTTCACCCCGGTGAACCGAGAGCAAGGGGGACGGGTGGGCGTGGGCTGTCCGCGAGGCCGCGGGCGGTCCGGCGGTGACATCCTTGCCGGTTGATTCAGGGCTCATGAGCGAAGACCTTTGAGTTCTTTCGGAGGGGGCGGAGGTGGGCGGGGCCGGACGCGGGAGCCGGAGGGCGGAACTAGTAGGCTCCGTCCTTCCCCACCACGGCCCGGGCGGTTTTCGCCAGAATGAGCAGATCCTGAGCCAAGGACCAGTTCTCCACGTAGTACAGATCGAGCCGGATCGATTCCTCCCAGGAGAGATCACTGCGGCCACTGACCTGCCAGAGGCCGGTGATCCCGGGCTTCACCAGGAGGCGGCGATGGGCGAAATTGTCGTACAGGGCGACTTCGCGGGAGAGCGGCGGCCGGGGTCCCACGAGACTCATCGTTCCGTTGAGGACATTGAAGAGCTGGGGAAGCTCGTCCAGCGAGAAGCGGCGGATCCACGAACCCACGCGGGTGACCCGCGGGTCCTTCTTCATCTTGAAGAGCACGCCGTTGCCTTCGCTCTGCTCCTGGAGGTTGACCAGCAGCGCCTCGGCGTCCGTGCGCATGGACCGGAACTTGATCATCTTGAAGGGCTCGCCGCGCTTGCCGACGCGCTCCTGGAAGAACAAGGCGGGGCCCGGACTGTCCAGCCTGACCAGAAGGGCGACGATCGCCATGGGGACCGCCAGGATCAGGAGCAGCAGGGAGGCCGTGACGAGGTCGAACACCCGCTTGGCGATGGCCTTCATGCCCTCGAGCTTCGGCGTGGTCACGTGGATGAGCGGCAGCCCGGCCACCGGCTGCATGTGAATCCTGGGGCCGGAGATGTCCGTCAGGGCGGGGGCCATGATCATGCCCACCTCGCGCGCGGACAGCGCCCAGCCCAGGTGGCGCAGGAAGGTGGGGTCCAGCTCACCACCGCTGGAGATGGCCACGGTGTCAGCGCCGGAGCGGTCGATCGCGTCCAGGACCAGATCGACCGAGGGGGCGGCGTTGATGACCGACAGGTCGCCGCGCACGCTCCCGGTGTCCGTCAGAACGGCGGCGACCGGCTTGTACCCGGAGACGATGTGCTGCTCCAGCTTGCTGTTCAGGTGCTCCACACTGGACGACGCCCCGATGAGGAGCACCCGGTGAAGATTCAGGCCTTCGCGGCGGGTCTTCTGGAGCGCTTTCCGTTGGAACCAGCGCGAGATGACCAGGAAGATCACTCCGAGGGGCAGCGCGACGGCGACATAGCCGCGGGCGGTCTGCAGCTGGAAGACGTAGGAGAACACTGCGACGGCGCCGAAGAGCCAGAGCGAGGTGGCCGTGACCCGGCGGTATTCCTCGATGCCCGTGCCGATGAATTTCGTGTCCCGGGAGCCCGCGTATTCCAGGGCCACCCACCACGCGATGATCAGCAGCAGCGAAACCGTGACATAGGAGTAATCGGTCCGCTGGCTGCGCAGTGAAGCGTCGTCCTCTGAGCCGAACCGGATCGTATAGGCGCCGCTCACGGCGAGCACGATGCAGAGAAGGTCCAGGAGACGCATGCGCATGGCATGCGAGCGCAGCCATGCGGAGGAATTCAGAGGACGGAGATTAGTGCTGGTGACGGAGGCGGCCATCGCGGAGCCCGTCACTTCTGCAGAACGACCGGACCGGCAGGAATCGGTGGAGAAAACACCGACCTGTCCGTCAAAAGACGACTATTCATGTTTTAAGCCCCCACAGCTTCCCCCTGCGTGCCTCACGGCAGACCAATAATATGACGTATCAGAAGTGCGAGAGTTCGTAACCGGACACGTCGGGTTCAATCCTAAATCCAGACAACTTAGGGTACAAATTGTTTCCGCCGGTGTCGAGGAATCCTGCGGAAATTGAGTGGTTAACCGTTTCGCGCCGTCCACAGGCCGTCCGCGAGGGCGGTTTACCGGTGCGACGGCGACTGTCAGACAGGCCGCCTAAACTGGTGGGACCATGGACATGCTCTTCGATCCCTATGCCAGCACGCCCGCACCACCTGCCTCTCGCGGAGAGGGCACGGCAGGAGGGCGGGTGAACGGCGCTCCGGGGGGTGGCGCGGCCCCGCAGGATCGCGAAGGCTTCCGCACGCCCTCGGCCGAATCGCTGACCGAAGGCCTCAATCCTCAGCAGCACGCCGCCGTCGTGCATTCCGGCAGTCCGCTGCTGATCGTGGCGGGCGCCGGCTCCGGCAAGACGCGGGTCCTGACCCATCGCATCGCGTACCTGCTGGCCACCGGGCGGGCGCATCATGGCGAGATCCTGGCGATCACCTTCACCAACAAGGCGGCCGCCGAGATGCGGGAACGCATCGAGAACCTGATCGGCCCCCGGGCCAAGAGCATGTGGATCTCCACCTTCCATTCCTCCTGTGTGCGCATCCTGCGACGGGAGGCCGCGAATGTAGGTCTGAACTCGAATTTCTCCATTTATGACTCTGCGGATTCGCTGCGTCTGATCACCTTGGTCGCCAAGAATCTCGACCTCGATCCCAAACGCTTCGCCCCGAAGGCGATCGCGCACAAGATCTCCGCGCTCAAGAATGAGCTGATCGACGCGGAGGAATTCTCTTCCACGGCCAGCGAGAACAATCCGATGGACCGGGCCGTCGCGGACGTTTATCTGGGCTACACCCAGCGCCTGCGGCAGGCGAACGCGATGGATTTCGATGACCTGATCGCGCAGGTCGTCTACATGTTCCGGGCGTTCCCCGCGCTCGCCGAGTCGTACCGGAGGCGCTTCCGTCACGTGCTCGTCGACGAGTACCAGGACACCAACCACGCGCAGTACGCCCTCGTGAAGGAGATCGTGGGCGTCGGCGACGGCGGGCCCGTGCCGCCCAGCGAGCTCACCGTGGTCGGCGACTCCGACCAGTCGATCTACGCCTTCCGCGGCGCGGACATCCGCAACATCGTGGAGTTCGAGAAGGACTACCCGGACGCCGAGGTCATCAAGCTGGAACAGAACTACCGCTCCACGCAGAACATCCTCTCCGCCGCCAACGCCGTGATCTCCCGCAATCCGGACCGCCAGGAGAAGCGTCTCTGGACCGCCTCCGGCGACGGCCCCAAGATCATCGGCTATGTCGGCGAGAACGAGCACGAGGAAGCGGCGTTCATCGCCCGCGAGATCGACCGGCTGCAGGATGCCGAAGGACTCCGGCCCGGCGACGTGGCGGTCTTCTACCGGACCAACGCGCAGTCGCGGTCCCTTGAGGACGTCCTGGTCCGCATGGGCCTGCCCTACAAGGTGGTCGGGGGCACGCGCTTCTATGAGCGCAAGGAGATCAAGGACGCGCTCGCCTACCTGCGGGTCCTGGTGAACCCCGACGACGACGTCAACCTCCGCCGCGTGCTCAACGAACCGAAGCGCGGGATCGGTGACCGGGCGGAGGCGGCCGTGGCATCCCTCGCCGAAAGGGAGCGCATCTCCTTCATGGCCGCGGCGCGCCGGGCCGACGAGGCCCCCGCCATGGCGACGCGGTCGGTCAATGCGGTGCTGGGCTTCGTGAAGCTCATGGACGATCTGGCCGAGGTCGCCTCGGGGTCCGGGGCCGTGGCCGCGCTGGAAGCCGTGCTCGAGCAGACCGGATACCTGGCGGCGCTCCGCCTGAGCACCGATCCGCAGGACGAATCCCGAGTGGAGAACCTCGCGGAGCTCGTGGCCGTGATCCGGGAGTTCCAGAACGAGAACCCGGACGGCACGCTCGGCGATTTTCTGGAGCAGGTGTCGCTCGTGGCCGACGCTGACCAGATCCCGGACACTCCGGGTGACGTCGATGAGGCCGTCGCCGAGGCCCGGCGGCTGGGCGTCGTCACGCTCATGACCCTGCACACCGCCAAGGGCCTGGAGTTCCCGGTGGTGTTCCTGACCGGCATGGAGCACGGCATCTTCCCGCACGCCCGGTCCGCGACGGATCCCAAGGAGCTGGCGGAGGAGCGGCGGCTCGCGTATGTGGGCCTGACCCGTGCCCGTCAGCGGCTGTACGTGACCCGGTCGGAGGTGCGCAGCCTGTGGGGCCAGAGTCAGTACAACCCGGCGAGCCAGTTCCTCGATGAGATCCCCGGCGAACTGATCCAGTGGGAACGCGAGGGCACGGCACGGCCCGTGAACCCCGGCTGGGCGAACGACGGCATCGGCAGCAGCCGTTATGGCGGTTCGTACTGGGGCGCGGGGACCTCGCGGAACGCGCGGGGCGCGGCGGCCAGCAGCACGGCCGGTTTCGACGCGGACGTGCCGGCCTCCGTGGTGCGGGGCCGGGTGCAGCCTCAGAAGGAGGTCATCAGCGTCGCACCCGGGGACCGCGTGAACCACAACGCCTTCGGTGAGGGCGTCGTGCTGAGCGTCGAAGGCGCCGGTGACAAGAGCGTGGCCAAGGTGCGATTCCCGGTGGGGGAGAAGCGCCTCCTGCTGCGGTACGCGCCGGTGACGAAGGTGGACGGCTGAGGCTCGATTCGGGGCCTCAGCTGGGCCGTCGCAAGGTCGCTCAGGATGCATAACAAAACCGGTGCGAGTTCTACAAATCATAGAAATGTGGCCTTGGTCACGAAACCGGTAGTCTGGGAGCGGCGCAGCCCCGCACAGGGCTAAAGTTCCCAGTGGAGCACCTCCTGCGGAACGGTCGCAATAACCCGTCACGGGGAGGCGCCTGCACACCTACCTCGACGTAGAAGGACACCGAACCGTGGACCTGTTTGAATACCAGGCTCGCGACATGTTTGAGGCGCACGGCGTTCCCGTGCTCGCTGGCATCGTCGCGACCACCCCTGAAGAAGCCAAGGCCGCAGCTGAGAAGATCGGCGGCGTCACCGTCGTCAAGGCACAGGTCAAGATCGGCGGCCGCGGCAAGGCTGGCGGTGTGAAGGTGGCGAAGACCGCAGATGAGGCGTACGAATACGCCGACAACATCCTGGGCATGGACATCAAGGGCCACACGGTCAAGAAGGTCATGATCGCTCAGGGCGCCGACATCGCCGAGGAGTTCTACTTCTCCGTGCTGCTGGACCGCGCCAACCGCAACTACCTCGCCATGTGCTCCGTCGAGGGTGGCATGGAGATCGAGCAGCTCGCCGTCGAGCGCCCCGAGGCTCTGGCCAAGGTCGCCGTCGACCCGGCCGTGGGCATCGATCAGGCCAAGGCTGACGAGATCGTCGCCGCCGCAGGCTTCGCCGAGGACCTCCGTGAGAAGGTCGCCGCCGTCCTCATCAAGCTGTGGGACGTCTTCAAGGGTGAGGACGCCACGCTGGTGGAGGTCAACCCGCTGGTCCGCACCGGTGCGGGCGACATCCTGGCGCTGGACGGCAAGGTCTCCCTCGACGAGAACGCCGCCTTCCGCCACCCGGGTCACGAGGACCTCGAGGACAAGGACGCCGCGGATCCCCTCGAAGCCAAGGCCAAGGCCGCTGACCTCAACTACGTGAAGCTCGACGGCGAGGTCGGCGTGATCGGCAACGGCGCGGGTCTCGTCATGTCCACCCTGGACGTCGTCGCCTACGCGGGCGAGAACCACGGCGGCGTCAAGCCCGCCAACTTCCTCGACATCGGAGGCGGTGCCTCCGCCGAGGTCATGGCCGCCGGTCTGGACGTCATCCTGGGTGACGAGCAGGTCAAGAGCGTGTTCGTGAACGTCTTCGGCGGCATCACCGCCTGTGACGCCGTGGCCAAGGGCATCGTCGGCGCGCTCGCCGAGCTCGGCTCCTCCGCCAACAAGCCGCTGGTGGTCCGCCTGGACGGCAACAACGTGGAGGAAGGCCGCCGCATCCTCAACGAGGCCAACCACCCGCTGGTCACCCTCGCCGCCACCATGGACGAGGGCGCCGACAAGGCCGCCGAGCTCGCCAACGCCCGCTAAGCCCGGATAACAGAGGTAAAAACATGTCTATCTACCTGAACAAGGACTCCAAGGTCATCGTCCAGGGCATCACCGGCGGCGAAGGCACCAAGCACACCGCCCTGATGCTCAAGGCCGGCACCAACGTCGTCGGTGGCGTGAACGCCCGCAAGGCCGGCACCACCGTGCGTCACACCGCGGCCGACGGCTCCGCCGTCGAGCTCCCCGTGTACGGCACGGTCAAGGAAGCCATCGCCGAGACCGGCGCTGACGTCTCGATCGTCTTCGTGCCGCCGGCATTCACCAAGGCCGCCGTGGTCGAGGCCATCGAGGCCGAGATCGGCCTCGTCGTCGTCATCACCGAAGGCGTGCCGGTCCAGGATTCCGCCGAGTTCTGGGCCCTGGCTCAGTCCAAGGTCGACGCCGACGGCAAGCAGATCACCCGCATCATCGGCCCGAACTGCCCCGGAATCATCACCCCGGGTGAGTCCCTCGTGGGCATCACCCCGGCCAACATCACCGGCAAGGGCCCGATCGGTCTGGTCTCCAAGTCCGGCACCCTGACCTACCAGATGATGTTCGAGCTGCGCGACCTGGGCTTCTCCACCGCCATCGGCATCGGCGGCGACCCGGTCATCGGCACCACCCACATCGACGCCCTGGCCGCGTTCGAGGCCGACCCGGAGACCAAGGCCATCGTCATGATCGGTGAGATCGGTGGCGACGCCGAGGAGCGTGCCGCCGACTTCATCAAGGCCAACGTCACCAAGCCGGTCGTCGGCTACGTGGCGGGCTTCACCGCTCCCGAGGGCAAGACCATGGGCCACGCCGGCGCCATCGTCTCCGGCTCCGCGGGCACGGCTCAGGCCAAGAAGGAGGCCCTCGAGGCCGCCGGTGTGAAGGTCGGCAAGACGCCGTCCGAGACCGCCGCGCTGCTGCGCGAGGTCTACTCGGCTCTCTGAGTCTGAAACGCAGTCATCGGCTGCTCCGTACGATGTCGTTTTCCCGGGTTTTCCGGGGATTCCGGCATCGTACGGAGCAGCCGATGGTGTTTTAAGCGACGTCCTGCAAGCGCGCGGCGTCCTCGAGCGCGAGGTCCGCGTTGACCGCGGCGCCCGCCTGCACGCCCGCGGCCGACGACGCCGAGACCATCGCCATCAGGTTCTGTGCGTTGCCGGCGGCCCAGACTTCGGGGACCGGCGTCCGGCCCGTGGGGTCGGCGGGGATGAAGCGGCCCATGGGGTGCTCCTCGGGATCGCCGCCGAGCTGCTCATAGATCTCCGTGCGGGCGACGAACGACGGCGCGACCGCCACGGCGTCCAGCTCCAGGCTGGTGCCGTCGGCCAGGATCGCACCGCGTACCTGTGTCCCGTCCAGTTTCAGCGCGGTCACCGGTGCGGACGCCACGGGAACCCCGAGGGCCGCGAGCAGCGCCGCGTCCTCCCCAGGCTCCCACTCGGCCCCGGGTGTTCCGGCGGCCGGCGAGGTCCAGCCGGGGAGGATGGTCACCCGATCGCTCAGCTGGTGGAACAGCAGTGCCTGGTGCGCGGCGCGGGCGTCGCTCGCCAGGATGCCGATCCGCCGGTCGCGCACCTCCCAGCCGTGGCAGTAGGGGCAGTGGAGGACGGAGTGCCCCCATCCTTCGCGGACCCCTGGGACTTCGGGCAGCACGTCGACGAGACCGGTGGCCAGGATGAGCCGGCGCGCGCGGATCTCAGTGGCGCCCTGCCGGTCCGCCGCGTCGACCGTGAGGCGGAACCTGCCGTCGTCGTGGGCGGCGGTGCGGACCGCGCCGTTCAGGAAGGCGACCCCGTACCCGGACGCCTCCGAGCGGCCCCGGGAGAGGAGTTCGGCCGGCGCGATGCCTTCCAGGCCGAGCACGTTGTGGGCTCCCTCGGCGGGGGCGTTCCGTGGCTCGCCTGCGTCGATCACGAGCACGGAGCGGCGGGAGCGGCCGAGGGCTATGGCGGCTCCGAGTCCGGCGGGCCCGCCCCCGATGACAGCGACGTCGTAGGGTGTGGTGGTCATGTGGTCCTCCTCAGATTTCTTGTGAACCATTCTCATCTGGGCGCGCGAAACTGGCAATCAGTCTTGCTGAAGTGGCAAAATCGCACCATGGCTTCTTCACAGGACTCCCACGACTCCGAGCTGAACTCCCTCCTGGCAGGAGTCGGTCCACGGCTCCGTGCGATCCGTGAGGCCCGGAATCTCACGCTGGGCGAGCTCTCGGGCCTCACCGGGACCTCGGTCAGCACCCTGTCCCGGCTCGAGTCCGGCGGCCGCAAACCAACGCTCGAGCTGCTGTATCCGCTCGCCCGCGCTTACCGTGTGCCACTCGACGAGCTGGTGGGCGCGCCGGCCGTGGGCGATCCCCGGGTCCACATCAAGCCGATCAGCAAGTACGGCCAGACGCTCCTGCCGCTCAGCCGCGGCGACAGCGGGATGCGCGCGTACAAGCACGTGCTGCACGGGAAGTCCACGCCGGAGGAACCACAGCCGAAGGTGCACCCCGGACATGAGTGGCTGTATGTCCTCGCGGGGGAGCTGCGGCTGGTCCTCGGCAGCCAGGAGTACCGGCTCGGCCCGGGCGAGGCCGCCGAGTTCGACACCACCACGCCCCACTGGTTCGGCGCCGCCGGGCCGGTCGCCACGGAGTTCTTGGGCATCTTCAGCCCGGCCGGGGAGAAGGTGCACGTCAGCGAGTTCTGAGCCGGGTGCCGGGAGATCCGGAAGCCGGGCGTCGGGCCCGGTGGCTCTGGACACCCCCGGCGGACCCGTTAGGCTGGCGCTGACATCACACCGCGTCGGCAGGGGGACTCCATGAACCGGTCAGTGAACATCGCGATCCGCACGGCACGGGCGGTGACGGCGCTGCTGTTCGCCGCCGTCGTGCCGCTTCTGGCCGCCGCGCTGCCCGCACGCGCCGACGGCGTGACCAGCCTCGAAATCGAGGACACGGCGGGTGCGCTGTACCTCCCGCAGCTCCGCCCGGCGATCGAGAAGATCTCGTTCTACCAGCCCACCAAGGTCGTGATCTTCACGCGGGCCGGCAGTCAGTCGGACGATCTCAACGAAGAGGTGCTCCGCTTCGCGCGCTCCCGACACCCCGAATGGATCACCGCGGACGGGCAGAAGTGGGCCGACGGCCTCTTCGTCTTTGCCCTCGACACCACCGGCCGCCACGTGGGCACGTATTTCGGGGAGGACCGCAAGATCCCCCTGGACGAGCAGAAAGCGATCCAGGAGGACACCAAGTCGCTCTTCCGCCAGGCCCAGTGGACCGATGGCACCATCGAGGGTGTCCGGTCCGCCGCCTCCCGGATCGGGCGGCCCTGGTACCTGGCTCCCGCGACGCTGTGGACGGGTGGGATCGTCGGAGGCGGCGCCCTGGTGGGCGGTGGCATCTGGGCGGGCGTCCGCGCCAACAACCGGCGCAAGTTCGCCGAGGCGTTCGACGCCGGTGACCGCGCCTATGCCTCGGTCACCCTTCAGCTCCAGGAGACCGAGCTGAATGCGTCGACCATCCCGGCCACCTCCGCGTACGGGTCCCGCGTGCTTGAACGCTGGCACACCCTGGAGGAACAGTTGCGGGACGCCACGACACTCCGGGACAAGCTCTCGGCCATGACCCCCAAGGAGCGATCCGTCGCCACGGCCGTTTCCGACGCCGTCCGTTTCCGGGACCAGGCGGAGACCCTGGACGGTCTCGACGATGCGATCGCCGATTCCAACGCGCTTCTCAACCTCAATTCGAGCTGGCGGGACGCGTGGCGCCGGCAGTCCGATGAACTCGTTGAGCAGCTGTCCGAAGTGGAACAGATGCTCAACGGGAATCCCACCGGGGCCGGCCTCGAATCCGCCGCAGCACTCCGCGCGCATGCGGCGGGTGCGCTGCAACGGCTCTCCGGGCTGGAAGCCGGACTGGACGACCGCAGCGTCACCCCGGACGCGGCCCTGGACGCCCTCAAAAGCGAACGCGAGCAGATGGCGGAGCTGCTCCAGCGGCATGCCGACGCGGTGATCGCAGCCACCACCCGCTCGGAGCGCGAGGCCGAACTCATGCGGGAGAAGATCGACGCCGCGTCCTCGTCACGCCCTGACACCCGCCGCTACAACGGGAGCATCGTGGACATCGCCTTCCCGCGCGTCCCGATCATCTCCGTGATCAACTTCGGCAGCGGCCTCGACGCCGGTCAGCAGGCCGTGGACTCTGCTCGCAGCGCCGCCTCGTCGTCCTCCTCGAGCAGCAGCACGGGCTACGGGTCGAGCGGTGGCAGCTTTTCGGGTTCGGGGAGCTCCTCGAGTTTCTGAGGCGACGCGATTCCCAGTGACGCCCCAGGCAGCGGCAAGGCGCGTCCCATGTTGGTCGGCCACAGTGGTGAGTACGGAACGGAAGCGCTGGACCGTGAACGACGCGAGAGGGGACGGTGACGCCGATCGACGGAGGCCCTTTACTACCCGAAACCCGTTGTCAGCCCCGGAGGCGGCGTGCTGTGGTCACAAGCAGACCGCGCCAGCCCGGGGCCGACGGCGTTAAAGGGCCCCTGCCGCGGGGTCAGAGGGTGACCGGGCGGTCCAGGTGGGTCGGGGCGAACATCCGCAGCGTGGTGTCCACGACGACGACGTTCGGCCCCTCCGCCTCGAGGGCTTCCCGCAGCGCCTGCTCGACATTCTCCGCGGCGACACGGCGGGCCGGCACTCCGAACGACTCGGCGAGGGCGACGAAATCGGGCCGGGACAGCTCGGTGGCCGTGGCCTGGCCGAATGCGCCCTCCATGTACTCGCGGAGGATGCCGTAGCCTCCGTCGTCCACGATCAGCCAGGTCACCGGGGCGTCGTGCTGCCGGGCCGTGGCGAGTTCGGAGATCGAGTACATCGAGGACCCGTCACCGGAGACCGCGAGGACGCGCTCGCCGAGGCCGACGGACCCTCCGATCGCGGCCCCGTAGGCCCAGCCGATCCCGCCGGCGCCCTGGGCTGAGTGGAACTGGCCCGCGCGGGCGTCCCAGCAGCTCCAGCCCCAGTAGGCGGAGATGGTCATGTCCCAGAAGGTCTGCCTCCCGTCGGGCACGGCCGCGCGGACGGCCGCCATGAAGTCCAGCTCATGCTCCAGCCCCTGGCCGGCGAGCCGGTCACGGACGGTTTCGAGGGCGGTGGCGACCACCTCGCGGGGCGAGCGGCCGTGCCAGTCGCGGGCGGCGCCGTCGTGCTCCTGCGGCTCGTGCTCCGAAAGCAGCCCGACGACGGCGTTCCGCAGCGCCGGAAGCGCCTCACCGGCGTCGGCGTGGATCCCGAGCGCGGGATGGTTCGACTCGAGCACGCGGGCTTCCGCGTCGATCTGGAGGAGACGCCCCCGCGGAGCCAGGGTGAAGTAGTTGGACGTGACCTCGCCGAGCGATGTCCCGACGGCCAGGAGCACATCGGCGTCCTCGATCAGCTCGCTCATGTGCACGTCCTCGATCCAGGACTGCAGGGAGAGCGGGTGCTCCCACGGGAAGGCGCCCTTGCCGCCGGGGGAGCAGATGACCGGGGCGTCGAGTGCTTCCGCCAGTTCCAGGAGGGCGGCCTCTGCCTGCCCGCGGCGGACGCCGCCGCCGGCGATCACGAGCGGGCGACGGGCCGAGGTGAGGAGCCGTGCGGCTTCCTCGAGCAGTTCGGCGCGGGCGCGGACGGGCAGCGCCTCGGCCGCGATGTCCTGGACCGGGGGAGTGCTGACGGGTTCGAGGAGGATGTCCTGCGGCACCTCGACCCAGACCGGGCCCTGAGGTGCGGTGATGGCTTCGGTCCAGGCGTCACGGAGGGCGGAGGGGATGGCGGAGGCGTGCTGGACGGTCCGCTGGGACTTCGTCACCTGGGAGGCGGCGAGGGCCTGGTCGTCGAGCTGGTGGAGCATGCCGCGGCGCCTCGCTCCGAGGCCGGCTGTGGGGATCTGGCTGGCGACGACGATCATCGGCACCCCCGTGGCGTAGGCCTCCTGCAGGCCCGCCAGCGAAGTCAGAGCGCCGGGGCCCGTGGAGAGGAACAGGACGCCCGGCTGTCCGGTGGCGCGCGAGTAGCCGTCCGCGGCGAAGGCGGAGTTGTTCTCGATCCGGCTGGACACGAAGTGCAAGCGGCCGCGGCCCATGGCGTCGAAGAGGCCCAGCGCGTGCTGGCCCGGGATGCCGAACACCGTGCGGGCGCCGAGGGCCTGCAGGGTCTCGACCACCAGGTCGCCGCCATTGCGTACTGCCGGGTGCTCTCCGGACATTTCTCCCCCTCGGGTAGCTGTTCGTGTGGGCGCGGACCGGCCTTCAGCGGGCTCCGGCGGAAGGTGACGCGCGCAACACCATGGTACCCGCGAGTTTTCCAATATGCACCCGTTGTTGCTGATTGGTTGACTTTGGTTGAAGCGGAAACTTACCCTTGTGTCAGTCGTCACGCACGGTCGTGACCCAGCGCACCACCCTTTGAGTAAGGTTCATCATGGACGGAAACATCATCAATTCGGGGATCGTGATCCTCTATCTCGTGGCCATGCTGGCCTTCGGTTTCTGGGGCAAATCCCGGACCAAGAACAACAGTGACTTCCTGGTCGCGGGACGCCGTCTCGGCCCTCTCCTCTACACCGGAACCATGGCCGCCGTGGTCCTCGGCGGAGCGTCCACGGTCGGCGGCGTCGGCCTCGGCTACAAGTTCGGCATCTCCGGCATGTGGCTCGTCGTGGCGATCGGCGTCGGCGTGCTGCTGCTCAGCCTGCTGTTCGCGGGCATGATCCAGAAGCTCAAGATCTACACCGTGTCCCAGATGCTGACCCTGCGGTACGGCACGCGCGCCACCCAGACCTCCGGCATCGTGATGCTGGCCTACACCCTGATGCTCTGCGCCACGTCCACGAGCGCTTACGCCACCATCTTCGTCGTGCTCTTCGGCTGGGACCGCTGGCTGGCGATCGCCATCGGCGGCGCGATCGTGCTGGTCTACTCCACCATCGGCGGCATGTGGTCCATCACCCTGGCTGATCAGGTGCAGTTCTTCATCAAGACCATCGGCGTCTTCTTCCTCATGCTGCCCTTCGCCCTCGGCGCGGCCGGCGGTTGGGACGGCATCAAGCAGCGCGTGGACGCCTCGTTCTTCCACTGGGACGGCATCGGCGTGCAGACCATCATCACGTACTTCGTGGTTTACACCCTCGGCCTGCTGATCGGTCAGGACATCTGGCAGCGCGTGTTCACCGCCAAGACCCCGGGTGTGGCCCGCTGGGGCGGCGCCACCGCGGGTGTCTACTGCATCCTCTACGGCCTGGCCGGCGCCGTGATCGGCATGGCCGCCCACGTCGCCCTGCCGAACATCGACGTCAAGAACCTCGGCAAGGACGTGGTCTACGCCGAGGTCGCCACCCACATCCTCCCAGTCGCCATCGGCGGCCTGGTCCTCGCCGCCGCCGTGGCCGCCATGATGTCCACTGCCTCCGGCGCTCTGATCGCGGCAGCCACCGTGGCGCGCACCGATGTGGCGCCGTTCGTCGCCAGTTGGTTCGGGCGCAACGTGGCCGTGGAGCACGACAAGAACCCTGAGGAGGACGTCAAGGAGAACCGTCTCTGGGTCCTGGGGCTCGGCGTGGTGGCGATCATCCTCGCCATCCTGGTCAAGGACGTGGTGGCGGCTCTCACCATCGCGTACGACATCCTGGTGGGCGGCCTGCTGGTCGCGATCCTCGGCGGTCTCGTGTGGAAGCGCGGCACCGGCATGGGGGCGGCGGTCTCGATGGCCGTGGGCACCGTGGTCACCCTGGGCACCATGATTATCCTCGAGATCAACGCCAAGGTCCCGCTCGACGGCGTCTACGCCAACGAGCCGATCTACTACGGCCTGATCTCCTCCGCCGTCGTCTACATCGCGGTGTCCTTCATGACGCCTCCCACGGATGCGAAGGTCATCGAGGCGTGGAACGCCCGCCTGGCCGGCGCGAACGCGGAGGAAGAGTCGGTCGTCCCGGCTCACTGACGACGCTTCCGGCGTCGGGCCCTCGAAGCCCCGACGCCGGAAAGGGCGCCGCGATCAGGCGTCGGAAACAACGCAGGACGAAGCCGCCCCGGTCACCGACCGGGGCGGCTTTCGCGCGTCCCGGCTCTCGTGATCCGACGAGCGTGCCGCCGGTCATGAGGCAGCCGATGACGGGTCGGCGGTGGATCGGAAGCCTAGCTACCTAATGACGCGTGCGCCGCTTCTTCCCGGAAAATCACGGATGTAAGGGAATCGCCTTCAGTGTGACGCCTCGAATCGACGACTAGCTAGACAAGCGAGCTATGTGTTAGCGTGATGCGCAAGATCCGTTCCGCCGCCGGTGGGACGAGGAAGGATCGAGTTCCCCCGCCTGCGGGCGGTTGCATTTCTTGAGTTGACACTTCAGAGATTTCGGGAGAGCGAGATGGAAAGCTACCAGAGCCTGGTCGCCAGGGCCTCTGTCAACGCGGCGAAAGCGCACCCTGCGCTGGCCGATGCGAGCGTCAGGGTCGAGGAGGACTCCGACGGGCTCGTGCTGCATGCCGTGTACACGATGACCGGCACTGCCAATCCGGTGGCCGTGATGGCCCTCGTCGAGGACCGGCTCATTCCGGACATGGAGAAGCTGCTTGATGCGAGCTTCGTCCAGCGTCACGTCCGCTTCGCTGTCGAAGCCGCGGCTGACACACACCACGCGGACCATCGGTCGGGCTCCCAGCCCGCTTTGGCCACCGCCTGACATTCTTCATCGACACACTGTTCAGCCCTATTTTGAGGAGAAAAATCATGGGATTTCTCGGTTGGATCATTCTCGGCCTGATCGCGGGCGCCATCGCCAAGGCCATCACTCCGGGTGAGCACGGCGGCGGCTGGCTCTCGACGCTCGTCCTGGGCGTCGTCGGCGCCCTCGTCGGCGGCTGGATCGGATCCGCACTGTTCCACGAAGGCGTCAACAGCTTCTGGTCCCTGGGGTCCTGGCTGCTCGCGATCGGCGGCGCCGTGCTGGTCCTGGTCGTCTGGGGGGCTCTGACCCGCAAGAGCCGGGCCTGAGAGCCACACCTCAGCGCCCTCTCGAGAGGGCACACCATCGTTTTCTGCATCAACGGAAAGGACGAGCATCATGAGTTTCACGGACAAGGCCAAGAACGCTGCCGATCAGGCGGTCGGCAAGGCCAAGGAAGTCATCGGCGAGGCGACGGACAACCACAAGCTGGAGGCTGAAGGCAAGCTTCAGCAGGCCAAGGGCGACGTCAAGCAGGCCGGCGAGGACGTCAAGGACGCCTTCAAGGACAAGTGATGTGCCGCCGTCGGAGCCGGCATCGACTCACGCCATCGTGAGGGTGCCGGCCCTGACGGTTGCCGGCGGGGACGACCCCGCCCGTCAGCGCGGCCGGGGTGCGATGAGCACCCCGGCCGGCGCGCCGCCCACTGATCCCGGGTGCGTGGAATGAAGTCCGGGATAATGGGTCCGTAGTACCCCGATATCGAAAAGACTGATTTTCGATGGCGCTCGAAGTGATCGACAGGCGCTGGCAGGAAAGCGATCGTCCGGACCAGGCCCTGACCGCGCTCCATCATCTCCGGGAGTTCACCGTCGCCGTGGAGCAGGCGCGGGAGAGGCTCCGCGAGAAACTCAACGTGAACTCCACTGATCTCGCTGCGCTCCGTTACCTGCTGGCTGAATCCGGTGTCCGGCACGTCACCGCCAGCATGATCGAAAGACACCTCCACCTCTCCTCGGCGTCCAGCGCCACCTTGGTCGCGCGATTGGAGAAGGCCGGACATCTGATCCGCGAGCCTGATCCCCGGGACCACCGTTTCAACATCCTGCATCCGACCGAGAGCGCGCGAAACGTCGTTCATTCGATCCTGGAGGTTCAGGCCGAGGCCCTGACCGACGTGGCTCGGTCCTTCGATGATCGGGAACTCGCGATCGTCGAGAAATTCCTCACCGACACCATCGGCGCGCTGCGCGATTCCCGGTTCCGCACCTTCCGGAGGATGTCATGACCAGCGGTAGGACTCCCAGAGCAGCGCGAGACATCCGAGCACGATCGCCGCACACACGCCGAAGTTGATCCACTTGTACTGCAGGAACACGGCGACGAACTCCCGCAGGAATGCGCTCGGGACGAAGTAGGCCGCGGTCTTCGAGCCCCGCACCACCGCCTTCATGCCCGCCCGGCGGGTGTACATCGCTGCTCGGAACACGTGGTAGCTGCTGGTCGTGACCGTCACGACGGGGTCCTTTTTCGTCATGAGGGCCCGGGAGAACTCGAGATTCTCCATCGTCGTGCGGGCCTCGGTCTCCGGGAGGACGTCGGTCTCCGGAACGCCCGCGTCCACCAGGTATTCGGCCATGGCGGCGCCTTCGCTACGGGTCTCGTCAGGCCCTTGGCCCCCACTGGGGATCAGGACCGGGCGGGATCCTTCGGGCGCCGCCCGGTGGATCTGCACCGCCTTGTCCAAGCGCCCTGCGAGGAGCGGGGGGACCTTGCCTCCGATCAGCCCGGACCCGAGGATGATGACGCAATCCGGCACCTGTTTGCTCCGCGTGCGCGCATAGATGAAGGAGTACAGGAGGAACGCGCAGAAGACGAAGCCCACATAGGCGACCAGCATGAACAGAAGGAAGGGGACCATGCTCACCCAGATGGGCGCCTCGGGACCTCCGGCGAACCGTTCGAGCAGCCCCAGCAGGAAGGGTGCGAACAGCACGAGCAGGCCCACAGCGAGCGACAGCAAATTCGCCAGGGACCGTCCCTCGCGCCGCAGCATGACGACGCCGTTCACCACGAGGAAGAGCCCGAGCACGGGCACCGCGAGAATGGCGAGCAGCACGACGATCAGCAGCAGCCACGCCGTCTCGTCATTCCGGCCCAGGCTCAGCAGCGCGAAGCCCAGCGCGAGGAGCAGGAAGACCCCGTTCCTCATACGGCGGCGGTCCCGCCAGGTGCTCACGGCGGCGGCCAGTGCGAACACGATGGCGAGCACCGTGGTGATGTTCTCCAGGATCACCCTGGTGATGTTGTCCATACGTTCCTCCCGCACGTAACTCTACGCAGAGGGTGCGAGGGGCGGCGTCGGCGGCCACCGTATGTGGGCAAAGACGCACCCTCCGCCTGTGTGCCAGGGGAGGGTGCGCCGTCGTCGGTCAGGAGGAGGGTCAGCCGATCGTGGCCCCGAACAGCAGGCCCAGAACGTAGGTCGCGCCGGCCGCGCCGAGTCCGATCAGCAGCTGGCGCAGCGCGCGGCTGAGCGGAGAGGTGCCGGAGAGCAGCCCCACGACCGCGCCGGTGCCGAGCAGCACCAGGCCCACCAGGACCACGGCCAGCGCCAGAGCGCCGAAGCCGCTCATGCCGAAGAGGAACGGCAGGATCGGGATGAGCGCGCCGGAGGCGAAGAAACAGAAACTGGACGACGCGGCTCCCCAGGCCGTGCCGATCTCCTCATGCTCGTTCGTGGTCTCCGGGGCCTCGGGCTGGAGGGACAGACTCGGGTCGCAATCGCAGCTGAAGCGTCCCATTCGTTCCGCGGCGCGGTGCTCGGCGGCCTCCCGGCTCATGCCGCGGGCCAGGTAGACCAGGACGAGCTCGTTGTGTTCCAGATCAAGGCGAGGAGCGGCGTCGAGTGTGATCTGCGTGGGCCGGCTGGCCTCCAGGAGTTCCCGCTGCGAACGGACCGAGACGTATTCGCCCGCGCCCATCGAGAGGGCGCCTGCCAGCAATCCGGCGACGCCGCTGAACAGGACCACCTGGCTGTCGACGCCGGTCGCGGCCATGCCCATGACGAGGGAGAGGTTGCTGACCAGGCCGTCGTTCGCACCGAACACTGCGGCGCGGAACGTTCCCGAGAGGCGGGCACGACCGCGGGTCGCGAGGCCGCGCACCACCTCTTCATGGATCTGCTCATCGGCGGCCATGGCGGGGGTGGCGTGGGGATCGGTCGCGTACGGGGAACGGCCTTCGGCCCGCTGTGCCAGCGCCAGGACGAACACGGAGCCGAAGTTCCGGGCCAGGAAGCCCAGGAATCGGCTGTTGAGGGAGGCATGACGGGGCTTGTCCGCCTGATCGCCCAGCAGGGCCAGCCAGTGGGCTTCATGCCGGCCTTCTGCTTCGGCGAGGGCCAGGAGGATGGCCTTCTCCTCACCTTCCCGGCGGGCGGCCAGATCGCGGTACACGGAGGCTTCGGCGCGTTCGTCCGCGAGGTACTGCTGCCAGCGCCGGATATCGGCGGGCGAGGCCTGAGGGGTGTTCATGGGATCCTGCTCCTGAGGTGTGGTCGGAGGTGGCGCCCCATTGCGCAGCCCTCACTGTAGCGCGAAATTCCGCGGATTTTCGGACGGTTCACCGACGCTTCCGGTTTCGGTGGACCGCAATCCGGACAGGGGCTGCAGGCAGAAGCGGAGCTCCCGTCCGTCCCGCCGTCCGGTGGTCGCGACGCGGACCGTCAGCACGCCGTCGTGCTCCCAAGCCGGGGGACGGACCGCCCGGTTCAGCGCGTCGATCAGCTGGTGTGGCTGCGCGCAGAAGTAGTGGTGGCTGGCGCCGTGGAGAAACAGGGTGACGTGGCCGCTCTGGAGATCGACGGCAGGCAGGACGGTGACGGACATGAGAATCCTTGCGTGTGCTCTTGCCCCGCCAGGAGAACGGGGCCGCTTCTGCATCCGAGCCACCCGTGAACATGGGGTTGGCGGGTGGCCAGTCGGAGCTTGGCGCCACCTCTCGTGAAGCTGACTACACTGTAGCCGACGACGGCGGAGTGCGGCAGGGATCGGCGGCTCGCCGACGGCCCTGTGACGCGGTGTTGAGCCGGGGAGACTCGGGCGCGAGCGGAACCGAGTTGAGGTGCAGGCATAACTTGATCCCTGGTACTAAACTCGCTTCCAGAAGCAGCCCAACGTGACCGGGAACACTTCCGTGCCCAACTCGTGGACCCCCCACCTCGAGCGGCGCCCGTGAATGAAAGGCCATCATGAAAGCCCTCCCCATCGAGCCGAGCAACGCGCCGATCAACATCGGGTCGCGGATCCGCGCGGCCCGCAAGGCTCAGCGCATGACGATCGAGCAGGTGGCCGACGTGACCGGCCTGACCAAGGGCTTCCTGTCCCGGGTGGAACGGGATCTCACCTCCCCGTCCGTGGCATCCCTGGTGACGCTCTGCCAGGTCCTCTCGGTGGACATCGGTGACCTGTTCGCGGCGACCGATGTGGCCCTGACCCGCGCGGACGAAGCGCCCAAGATCTCCTTCGGCGGTGACGGGATCGTGGAGACCCTGCTCACCGCACGGTCCGAACGGCGCGTGCAGTTGCTCAGGGGAGTCATCGAGCCCGGGGGCAAGGGCGAATCGGAGCTGTACTCCGTGGACTGCGATGTGGACGTGCTGCACGTGGTCAGGGGCCGGATCGTGCTGATCCTCTCCAACGAACGCTACGAACTCTCCGCCGGGGACACCCTGAGCTTCCCCGGCCGCGAACCGCACACCTGGCTCAACCCGACCGACGAGGAAGTCGAGGTCCTCTGGGTCCTGGTCCCCGCCGCCGCGGCGTAGGGGATTCCCTATGCCTCCCGGGGCTTGCTTCGACACCCGCTTCGGTGAGTCCGCTACGCAGACCGTGAATCCGCTACAAGTGATAGCGGATTCACTACCCCGATAGCGGACTCAGCTGGATCGGACCGTCGTGTGGAGCGGTGCAGCGCGGGAGAGCGCCGTCTTGATCCGCTGACGGACCTCACGGGGATTGTCCAGATCCGTCCACGTCAGCCTCACGAACCGCCAGCCGAGTTCCATGAGGTGGCGTTCGCGAAGCCGTTCCTCATAGAGCGCCTGGTCCGTGGGCTTCTCCCCGAAATACTTGACTTTCCCGTCGAATTCCGCGGCCAGCATGGCTTCCGGCCAGGCGAAGTCGAGGTATCACGGGCCCAAGGGTGTCATGACCTGCCACTGCGGGACGGGCAGGGGGATGTTCTCCTGATGGAACAGCAGCCGCGCCCGGGATTCGGCCACGGATTCACTCCGTGGATCCGCCAGCTCCACCACTCGGCGCGCGTTGACGACGCCTCGGTGGCCGACCATCCCCTTCAGCCTGTCAGCCATGATCCGGCGGTCCGCTCCGAGCGCAAGTGCCTGGTCCGCCAAGACCAGGGCGTCCTCAGTGGGAAGGTTCCGAGCGCAGTCGATGATCGTGCGTTCGAGGCTCGTGACGGGAATCCCCTGAAGCGTCTGACGATCGAGTTCAGGAACCGGGATGAAATGAGTTCGGACACCTGACCCCAGACGTTGTGCGCACGGTTTGCTGTGGCACGTGACGTGGATCAGAGGGGAGTCCCGCAGGAAGACGAGTCCGTGGAGGCGGGCGGCCGACGTGTGGCTGTAAAGGTACGCCGGATCCGGCTTGTACTGGGTGAGCCTCACGTGGGCCGCCAACCGGTGGTTCGCGTGTTCGGTCGCCGTGCGCTGACGTGTGCCGGAGGGCCGAGCGAAGACGCCTTTTCCGCGACCGGACGATTGTTCCGGAAGCGAGCAGCCGCCGTCGTGCGTCTTTGCCGATTCCCCGGAGGTCGAGTTCGGAGGCCAGCCAGGGCCCGTCGTCGTGCGGAAGCAGAGTCGTCAGGTGATGGTCCATGAGTCAACGTTCCGCCGGGACGAGTCGCCGTTGATGGCGGACCGGCACGATGTGGACGAATCAGTGTCCCCGCCTGTGGACACGTTCAGGCTCCGCCGTCGTGAGTCCGCTATCCAGGTGGTGAATCCGCTATCAGATGTAGCGGATTCACCACCTGGATAGCGGACTCAGCGGGTGACACGGTCCGGGCGGCCCTCAAACTGACACCATGCCCCTCGCCTCACCCCACGTGGACCCAGGGCCTCCGGGTGATGTCGGGCTCGGCTTCGCGCAGCACTTCGCGGGTCACCGGCGCGATCTCGCCTTCGCCGAAGAAGAGGTACTTCAGCAGGTTGGAGATCGGGTTGCCCTCGGTCCAGCGGAAATAGATGTGGGGCATGAGGCCCGTGACGTCGCGCAGGTGCAGGAGCACCGCGGCGAGCGTGTTCGGGACGTTGCCGCTGTGGACCTCCAGGACACGGTAGCCGTGCCGGATCTTGCCCTGGACGAGCAGCTCCTCCTCGAAATCGGAGCTGTCCTCCACCACCACCTCGATGAACATGGCGTCCGTGCCGGGCAGGTGGCTGGCCAGCTGGGCGTGCTTGAACTTGGTGATGTACCGCTGAGCCGCCGTGGACTTGGGCTCGTGGGCGATGAGCCGGATGGGCCCTTCCTCCTCCGACGCCAGGAACTGCAGGGCCTGCTCATCGAGCTTGATGGTGGTGGCCCGGAGCTCGAACGACCGCCGGACCCGGGATGCGAAGCTCACCACGAGAATGCCCAGGATGAAGACGGCGGCGATCTTGATGCCGTCCGGGCGCTCCACCATGTTCGCGATCGTCGTGTAGACGAAGACGGTGGCCACGAGCCCGAACGCCAGCATGGTCTTCTTCTGGCCGGCGTCGCGGGCCGCGAGCGTCACGGCGACGGAGGCCGAGGTGATCAGCACCAGCACGCCGGTGGCGTACGCGCCGCCCTGGGCGTCGACATCGGCGTCGAAGATCACGGTGATGACGAACGCGACCACGGTGAACACCAGGACCAGCGGACGGATGGCGCGCGCCCAGGCGGGTGCCATGCCGTAGCGCGGCAGATAGCGGGGGACGAGGTTCAGGAGTCCGGCCATGGCCGAGGCTCCGGCGAACCAGAGGATGGCGATCGTGGCGATGTCGTACACGGTGCCGAATCCGTCGCCCAGGTACTGGTGGGCCAGGAAGGCGAGGGCACGTCCGTTCGCCTTCCCGCCCGGCTGGAACTCTTCGGCCGGGATGAGGATGACGGTGGACAGCGAACTCGTCACCAGGAAGGCGGACATGATGATGGCGCTGGTGGTCAGGAGCTTGTGGGCGCCGCGGATACGGCCGGCGGGGTTCTCCTCGGTGTCGCCTTGTGCCCCGCGGATCTGCGGCATGACGGCGACGCCGGTCTCGAAGCCGGACAGACCCAGGGCGAGCTTCGGGAACACGAGCACGGCCAGGGCGATCATCATGACCGGGTTCCCGTGCTGCTGGTTGAGGGCGGTCCACCAATCGCCGACGAGGACGGGCGAGGTGAAGACGTGAAGGAGGGAGACCAGCACCACCACGAGGTTCAGCGCCAGGAACGCGGCGACCAGCAGCACCGCCACCTTGATGGCCTCGGAGAAGCCGCGCAGGAACACGATGCCCAGCCCGGCCAGCAGGGCCAGGGTGATCACGAGTTCCTGACCGTGCAGGAACTCTGGCGCGAAGGGGTTGTGGGTGAGGTGCGCGGAGGCGTCGGCCGCGGAGAGCGTCATGGTGATCATGAAGTCGGTGGCGGCAAACCCGAGGAGCGCGAGCACCACGAGTTTGCCGCCCCAACGGGGGAGGAGGCGCTCAAGCATGGCGATGGAGCCCTCGCCGCGAGGGCTCTCCTTCGCCACGCGCCGGTACACGGGGAGGGCACCGGCCAGGGTGACCACCACCAGGATGATGGTGGCCAGGGGGGAGAGCAGTCCTGCAGCGAGCGCGGCGATCGCCGGTTGGTAACCCAGGGTGGAGAAGTAATCGACGCCGGTCAGGCACATCACCTGCCACCAGGTCTTCCGGTGGTGCTGGTCGGCCAGGCCGTGGGGGCCGGTCTGCTTTCCAGCGCCTTCGGCGGTCTCCGCCATCAGCCACTCCCGGAGCGTGGTGCGCTTGCGGGGGTCGGAAGGATCCGCGGGTACGCGGGTGAGCGTGGTCACGAGATCTCCTGTGATGGTGGAACCGTTCGCTGTGGACGCTTTCACGCTAGGCCCGGCCCGGCGCCCTTGGCGGGGATCTTTATGAATCCTTTACGCCTGTCCGGACGGCACGGTGCGGACGAGTGCGCGACGACGACGGGCCGGCCTCGGCGGGTGTGGCACCCGGGGGAGCGGGCCAGTTAGAGAGTAAACAGCTGTTGCATAAAAGAAAACAATGTCCTTATGATGGTGATCACAGACTCGTCCCCTCGGGGGTCGTTCAATGGAGAGTGAAGGACGGAAATGGAAGAGCTCCGCATCGAAGCCAATGGCAATCTGGGTCCCATCGACTCCTCCCGGATCCCGCGCTACGCAGGGGCTGCGACGTTCGCCCGCCTCCCGCGCCTGGATCAGGTGGAGAAGGCCGACGTCACGGTGGTCGGCGTTCCCTTCGACACGGGTGTCTCCTACCGTCCGGGCGCCCGCTTCGGCGCCAACCACGTCCGTGAGGCCAGCCGGCTGCTCCGCCCGTACAACCCGGCCTGGGACGTCAGCCCGTTCGAGAACGTCCAGGTGGCCGACGCCGGCGACATGGCGGTCAACCCCTTCAACATCAACGAGGCCATCGAGACCATCCAGCAGAACGCGCTGGACCTGACGGCCGACGGCAGCAAGCTCGTCACCCTGGGTGGCGACCACACCATCGCCCTGCCGCTCCTGCGTGCCGCCGCCGAGCGCGCCGGCGAGCCGATCGCCATGCTGCACTTCGACGCTCACCTGGACACCTGGGACACCTACTTCGGCGCCGAGTACACCCACGGAACCCCGTTCCGCCGCGCGGTCGAGGAAGGCATCCTGGACACCGAGGCGATCAGCCACATCGGCACCCGTGGCCCGCTGTACGGCAAGAAGGACCTCGACGACGACCACCGCTTCGGCTTCGGCATCGTCACCTCCGCCGACGTGTACTACCAGGGTGTGCTCGAGACGGTGGAGAAGGTCCGTGACCGCATCGGCCGCCGCCCGCTCTACATCTCCATCGACATCGACGTGCTGGACCCGGCCCACGCCCCGGGCACCGGCACGCCCGAGGCCGGCGGCATCACGAGCCGCGAGCTCCTGGAGATCATCCGCGGCTTCCGCGGCATGAACCTCGTGGGCGCCGATGTCGTCGAGATCGCCCCGGCCTACGACCACGCGGAGATCACTGGTGTGTCGGGCAGCCACGTGGCCTACGAACTCGTCACGCTCATGGCCGATTCCGCCCTGGAAGGCGACCGCTTTGGCGCTCCGAACGGCTACGCGGCACAGGCCCTCGGCCAGAAGGACCACCGTCCGGCCGGCTTCAACGCCTGACCACTGCCCGTCCGCCGTCGGGATTCCGGCGTGAGGACGTGACCGACGCGATGCCCTGAAAGCCCGCGTCATCGAGCAGCGCCCCGGGAAACCGGGGCGCTGCTGCGTTTAAGCCCGTCCCGAGGCGCCCGTTCATTTCTGCAAGAACCGCTTCGGAACTCTGGTCTGGAAGCGCTGGAGAGCTTAGCCTGAAGGCATGTCCACAGGGTGAGTTCCCATGATACGGTTGCCTCCCGCAACCAAGAGGCCTTCGGGCTCCGTCGATCCCTCCTGGCCGAAGCGGTCGGTGGCCCCGGCCCCTCCGCTGAGCCGGAGCAGGAGTATCCTCCAGGCGGATTGTTGCCGTTCCGACCCGGAAAACCGTCGTCCTGAAGGATGATCTCGCTGCATTTCCCCTTTTTTGTCAGACCCTGTTCACTAGGCTGGATTCCATGCTCCTGACGCTCATCAAGCGCTACTCAAAGCCTTATCTCGGCCAGATCCTGGCCGTGCTCCTCTTTCAATTGGGCTCCACCATCGCGGCCCTCTACCTTCCCAGCCTGAACGCCCAGATCATCGACGAGGGCGTCTCCAAGGGCGACACCGACTACATCTGGCGCACCGGCAGCGTCATGCTGATGGTGGCCTTCATCCAGGTCATCTGCGCCATCTTCGGCGTCTACTTCGGTTCGAAAGCCTCCATGGCGATCGGACGCGATCTGCGCCGCGGCATCTTCCGCAAGGTGACCAGTTTCTCCGCCAAGGACGTCAACAAGTTCGGCGCCCCCACCCTGATCACGCGCGGGACCAACGATGTCCAGCAGATCCAGATGGTCGTCCTGATGGGCCTGAACTTCATGGTGTCCACTCCGATCATGTGCGTCGGCGGCATCATCATGGCCCTGAAGGAGGACATCAGCCTGTCCTGGCTCGTGTGGGTCTCTGTTCCGATCCTGGTGGCCGTCGTCGGCTACCTGGTCGTCCGCCTCATGCCGCTCTTCCGCGGCATGCAGGGCAAGATCGACCGCATCAACGGCGTCCTGCGCGAGCAGATCATCGGCATCCGCGTGGTGCGGGCCTTCGTGCGTGAACCCTTCGAGAAGGACCGGTTCGGTGTCGCCAACCAGGATCTGACGAACGTCTCGCTGAAGATCGGCGCCCTCTTCGTGCTGATGTTCCCGGCCATCGGCATGATCCTCCACCTGTCCACGGCCGCGGTGCTGTGGTTCGGCGGACAGCGCGTGGATCAGGGCAGCATGCAGGTGGGCTCGCTCACCGCGTTCCTGTCCTACCTTCTCCAGATCCTCATGGCGGTCATGATGGGCACCTTCATGGCCATGATGATCCCGCGCGCCTCGGTCTGTGCCGACCGCATCGGTGAGGTGCTCGATGTCGAGCCGTCCATGAAGGAGCCGAGCAACCCGAAGCAGCCGGCCGAGCTGGCCGGCCGCGTCGAATTCCGCGACGTGACCTTCGCCTACCCCGGCGCCGAGGAGCCCGTGCTCAGCAACATCTCGTTCACGGCGGAGCCCGGCCAGACACTGGCCATCATCGGTTCCACCGGCTCCGGCAAGACCACGCTGGTCTCCTTGCTGTCCCGCCTCTACGACGCCGAGTCGGGCGAGGTGATCCTGGACGGGGTGCCCGTTCCGGAACTGGCCCGTCAGGACATCACCCGCCGCGTGAGCATGGTGCCGCAGAAGCCGTACCTGTTCTCCGGCACCATCGGCGACAATCTGCGGTTCGGCCGGACCGAAGCCGACGACGAGGACCTCTGGGCGGCGCTCCGGGTGGCACAGGGCGAGGACTTCGTCCGGGCCAAGAGCAAGGGGCTCGACGCGCGGATCGCGCAGGGCGGCACCAACGTCTCGGGTGGCCAGCGCCAGCGCCTCTGCATCGCGCGGGCCCTCGTGAGCCGGCCCAAGGTCTACGTCTTCGACGACTCGTTCTCGGCTCTGGACGTGACCACGGACGCCAGGCTCCGCGCCGCGCTCAAGAAGCAGACGTCCGATGCCACGGTGATCATCGTGGCACAGCGCGTCTCCACCATCACCGAGGCGGATCAGATCCTCGTCCTCGACAATGGCCGGATCGTGGACCGTGGGACCCACCAGGAGCTCCTGGCCACGAGTCCCACCTACCAGGAAATCGTTGAGTCCCAGCTGAGCGCCGAGGAGGCAGCATGAGCGGCGACAGCAAGTTCGCAGGCCGCGGCAAGCGCGGCAAGGGCGGAGCCGTGGCGGAGGACACCGCGGACGCCCCCGCCGTGGCCCCCGACGACGACGGCATCGAGGAGCAGGAGTACCAGCCCACCGAGGCCGACGGCGGCATGTTCGGCGATGTGCCGGCCAAGAAGGCCAAGAACTTCTGGCCCAGCGCCAAGCGCCTCTTCGGCCTCCTGAAGCCGGAGGCCGCCGGCGTCTGGTTCGTGGTGGTCCTGGTGGTCATCTCGGTCGTCCTCAATGTCATCGCGCCCAAGGTGCTCGGCAAGGCGATGGACGTCATCTTCGCGGGCGTGATCGGCAAGCCTCTTCCGGCGGACGTGACCAAGGACCAGGTGGTCCAGGGTCTGCGGGCGTCGGGACAGAACAACTTCGCGGACATGGTGTCCAAGATGGATCTGGTCCCGGGCCAGGGCATCGACTTCCAGCAGCTGAGCTTCCTCATCGCCTCGGTGCTGCTCATGTACTTCGCGGCGAACCTGTTCCTCTGGGCGCAGGGCTACATCCTGAACCGGATCGTCATGAAGGTGGTCCGCCGCCTGCGTGACGACACGGAGGCCAAGCTCAACCGCCTGCCGCTGAACTACTTCGACACCCGCCAGCGCGGCGACATCCTCTCCCGCGTGACCAACGACGTCGACAACGTCCAGCAGGGCCTCCAGCAGGCTTTCTCCCAGCTGGTGTCCTCCGTGCTGACGGTGCTCGGCATCGCGGTCATGATGTTCGTGGTGTCCTGGCAGCTCGCGCTGATCGCCCTGATCGCTCTGCCGCTGTCCGGCATCGCGGCCGGTGTGATCGGCAGCCGCAGCCAGAAGCTGTTCGCGGCCCAGTGGAAGAACACGGGCGACCTGAACGGTCAGATCGAGGAGTCCTTCTCCGGTCACGACCTCGTCCGGATCTTCGGCCGCGAGCAGGACATGCTGGAACGCTTCGACGAGAAGAACGAGTCCCTGAACAAGGCGGCGTTCGGCGCGCAGTTCGTGTCCGGCATGATCTTCCCGGTCATGCAGTTCATCTCCTATCTGAGCTATGTGGGCATCGCGGTCGTGGGCGGCCTCCGGGTCGCCGCCGGCCAGATGTCGCTGGGTGATGCGACCGCGTTCATCCAGTACTCCCGCGAGTTCAGTCAGCCCCTGGGCCAGATCGCCGGCATGGCGAACATGCTCCAGTCCGGTGTGGCGTCCGCGGAGCGCGTGTTCGAGTTCCTCGACGCCGACGAACAGGACGAGGAGACGGCCACCGAGCACCTCCCGGCCAAGACCGACGGCCACGTGGAGTTCCAGAACGTGAGCTTCAGCTACACGCCGGACAAGCCGCTCATCGAGGACCTCTCCTTCACCGCCGAACCCGGCCACACCGTGGCCATCGTGGGGCCGACCGGTGCGGGCAAGACCACCCTGGTGAACCTGGTCATGCGGTTCTACGAGCTGAACTCCGGACGGATCACGCTGGACGGGGTGGACATCACGCACCTCAGCCGGGCGGAACTCCGTTCCAAGATCGGCATGGTCCTCCAGGACGCGTGGCTCTTCGGAGGCACCATCTACGAGAACATCCGCTACGGAAACCTCGACGCCACCGAGGACCAGATCATGGCGGCGGCGAAGGCCACATTCGTGGACCGCTTCGTGCGTGCGCTCCCGGACGGGTATGACACCGTGATCGACGAGGAGGGCAACAACGTCTCCGCGGGCGAGAAGCAGCTCATCACGATCGCCCGGGCGTTCGTGTCCGACCCGTCGCTGCTCATCCTGGACGAGGCCACGAGCTCCGTCGACACCCGCACCGAGCTGTTGCTGCAGAAGGCCATGGCCGCACTACGGACCGATCGGACGAGCTTCGTGATCGCCCACCGTCTCTCGACGATCCGCGATGCCGACACCATCCTCGTGATGGAAGACGGCCGCATCGTGGAGCAGGGCGACCACGCACAGCTGCTCGCCAGCGAGGGCGCGTACTACCGCCTCTACATGTCGCAGTTCGCAGGCGGCATCGAGGAGGAGGAAGAGCCCGCCGCGGTGGGCGCCGGCGAGTAATCCGCAGGACATCATGTCCCGGCGTCGTGCAGGTTCCCATCTGCTCGACGCCGGGACATGAGTTCGCTTCGAGAGTTCGGATCAGACGCTCCAACGGGCGCCGAACGCAGGAAACGCGAAGGGCTTGAAACACTTCACACCCGTCACACCGAATACAGGAATCACAGGGGAATCGCATGTTGCTTGAGATCGCCGTCACCTCGTCCAGCGGAGTGGCGATCGCCGCCCAGGAGGGTGCTCACCGGGTCGAGCTGACCACGGCTCTGGAGCTCGGAGGGCTGACGCCGTCCCAGGGGCTCATGGAAGCCGGCATGGAGGCGGCCGGGGGAGCGGTCGAGGTTCACCCGCTCATCCGCTGCCGTCCCGGCGATTTCCTCTATTCCGCTGAAGAGCTGGGGCTCATGGAACGTGAGGTCCGCACCCTGATCAGCCAGGGGGCCACGGGTGTGGTGGTCGGTGCGCTCACGGCGGATGGCGAGATCGACCGGGAGGCGCTGCTCCGGCTGTCGGCGGCCGCTCGCGACGTGAGTGACCGTGCGGAACTGACACTCCATCGGGCGATCGACCAGGTGCGGGACGCCGAGAGCGCCCTGGACACCGTGATCGGGCTTGGCTTCACCCGGGTGCTGTCCTCCGGTCAGCGCCCGACGGTTGCTGCGGGATTGCGGCAGCTCCAGAGCATGAGCCGCCACGCGCAGGGCCGGATTCAGATCATGGCCGGCGGGGGTCTCTCCTTGGAAGACATTCCGGCGGTGCAGGCCGCAGGGCTGGACGCGGTCCACCTCTCCGCGAAGAAGGTGATCTCGACCGCCCAGGGCGAGGCCGTGTCGCTGGGCGCAGCGGACGGGGCGGACCCGACCGCCTACCTGGTGACGGATGCCGACGTGGTCCGGGCAGCACGCCAGGCCATCGACGGCTGAACACGGAGGCATGCCGGACCCGGCCGATGACGGATTGTGACAGGAATTCTCCCTCGGGGTCACAATTCCCCCTTGATTGACACTTCAATGCTTGAGACCTCAAGTTTCGCTGCCCGAGCCACCTCCTTTGGGGGCCGGTCCGGGCGCGATCCGGCCGCAGACCGACGGCCGTTCCTGCGGAAGTCTTCAAACTTCGCCGTCGTATGTCGCCAAATGTCGCGGTTTTGCGTCGACTCGCCGAAGAATCGTTGGACGTTTGCGTGTCACGAAGATTTTCACAAAAGCCTATGGAAATCCGAGTCACTACCTGTAAACTGGAGCTGTCGAAGTGTTTGGCACTCAGCAGTTCAGGTAGTACCGTGGCGTCCTCGCCCATCTTTCTGAAGCATGGTTGAAGCATCCACTCGCCGGGTCTCATATACCGGGGATCCGTAAACCTTCAGTAAGGAAAGTAAGAAAGACATGGCAACAGGCAGCGTCAAGTGGTTCAACGCGGAAAAGGGCTTCGGCTTCATTGCACCTGAGGATGGTTCCCAGGATGTGTTCGCGCACTACTCCGCAATCAACAGCAACGGCTACCGTTCTCTCGAGGAGAACCAGCGCGTGTCGTTCGACATCGAGCAGGGCCCCAAGGGTCCCCAGGCCGTGAACATCACCGCTATCTGAGGTTCTCTGAAGAGCCCGATGCCGATCAGGGCAGGGCACTCCTAGACCTTTGAAAGGGGCCGGTCGCAGAAGCGACCGGCCCCTTTCGCATGCCTGCGGTCATCCTCAGGGGCCGGCGAGGCCACTTCGAAGGGGCCGGACGAGTCCGGTCGAGGCGGACTGAGGAGGACCGCACGGGGTCGCGGGGATCCGCTCGGCGCCGGCCACACCCGAAACGCCGGCCACACCCGAAACACCGACGCCACGCCCGGAACGCCGACGCCGGCCTCGGTCAGGCGTGCCGCTCTCAGCTCAGGACAGGGCCGGGCTGACGGCTCCGGCCCCGGCGCCTGCCAGCCGGGGACGCACGCCGAGGCCGTGAACGGTCCAGCCGGCGGCCGACCACTGAGCGGCGTCGAGGGCATTGCGGGTGTCCAGCAGGAGCCTGCGGCGGACGACGGAAGCGGTGCGGACCGGGTCGAGCGACCGGTACTCCTCCCACTCGGTGGCGAGCACCACCAGCTCGGCCCCCTCGAGCGCGGCCATCGGACGGAGCTCGAAGCGCAACTGGGGGAACCGCAGCCAGGCGTTGTTGATGGCTCGCGGGTCCGTGACCGTGACGTGCGCGCCGGCTTCGGCCAGCCGCACCGACACGTCCATGGCGGGGGAGTCCCGGATGTCGTCCGTGTCCGGTTTGAAGGACGCGCCCAGCACCGTGATCTGCCGGCCCGCCACGGAACCGCCGAGGAGGTCTGCCGCCGCGTCGACACTGCGCAGACGCTGTGCCTGATTGATCCCGTCCACCGTGCCCATCCAGTCCTCGAGGCTGGAGACCCCCAGGCTTCGCGCCTGCGTCCGCAGGCTGCGGATGTCCTTCGGCAGGCATCCGCCGCCGAATCCCAGCCCGGCATGCAGGTACCGCGCGCCGATCCGCGGATCCAGCCCCATGGCCGAGGCGAGTTCGACGACGTCGGCGCCCGCGGCGTCGCACAACTCGGCGATCGCATTGATGAAGGAGAGCTTCGTGGCGAGATACGCGTTGGACGCCGACTTGATCAGCTCCGCCGTCGCGTAACTGCACACGAGACGGGGCACGCCGGCCGAGAGGAGCGGGGCGTATACCTCGTCGAGCGCCCGCACCGCGGTGTCGCCGCTGCGGCCCGCGACACCGTAGACGAGACGGTCCGGGACCAGGGAGTCCTTGACCGCGGTGCCCTGCCGGAGGAACTCCGGATTCCAGGCCAGGACCAGGTCATCACCCTGAGCGACGAGCTCACCCAGCATGTCCACCGTCCCGACCGGGACCGTGGACTTCCCGGCGAGCACCGCTCCAGCGGGTGCGTGGGCGACCACCTCGCGCGTGGCGGACAGCAGATAGCCCAGGTCGGCGCCCTCGCCGGTCTTGGACTGCGGCGTCCCGACGCACAGGAAATGGACCTCGCAATCGGCCACGGCGGCGAAATCCGAGGAGAACGTCAGAGAGCCATCCGCCGTCCCGTGGAGCAGCAGTTCGTCCAGACCGGGTTCGTAGAAGGGTGACTGACCCCGGGAGAGCTGACGGACCTTCGCCTCGTCCGTGTCGATGCCCACCACCTGGTGGCCCATCGACGCCAGCGTGGCGGCATGAACGGCGCCCAGGTACCCGCAGCCAATGACGGAGATCTTCATGTTCCGGCTCCTCTGCTTCTCAGCGGTTCTTCTTGGATGGTTCGGTGCGCCCCTGTGCCCAGGGCGCCGTCGCCGTCTGGGCGTGGGGACTCCGGAAGGCGGCGGGCGGTTCGACGAGCGAACGGGCCCAGGACCGGACGGCGCCTTCCCGCGCGGCCGCCCGCAAAGCGAGGCTCGGTGCGGGGAGGCGGGGGACTCCGGCGTCGCGGGCCGCCTCGTAGTGCGTCACGAGTTCGCGGCCGATCGCCTCCCAGGTCCTGCCCTGCACGCTCTGCAGTGCCGCACGGGCGAACGCCTGCCGCTTGACGTCATCGCCGAGCAGATCGGCGGCATGGCCGCGGAGCTGCGCGAGGTCACCCGGCTGGTACAGCCAGCCGGTCCGCGAGTTGTCCACGAGGTCGAGCGGGCCGCCCCGGCCGGTCGCCACGACCGGAACCCCGGACGCCATGGCCTCCTGGATGGTCTGGCAGAAGGTCTCGAATTCGCCGGGGTGCACGAAGAGGTCGAAGGAGGCCGCCAATCGGGCCAGGTCCTCGCCGCCCTGGAAGCCGGTGAAGACGGCGCCGGGCAGGAGCTTCTCGAGTGCCTCGCGCTGCGGGCCTTCGCCGACGATCACCAGGCGGGTCCCGGGCAGGTCCGCCAGGACCTGCAGATCCTCCACCTGTTTCTCTACCGCGAGCCGGCCGACGAAGCCGATGATGCGCTCGCCGTGAGGGGCCACGGAGCGCCGCCACGCGTCGTCGCGCTTGGAGGGGTGGAAGCGCCGGGTGTCGACGCCGCGCCGCCAGAGGTGGACCCTCGGGATCCCGCGGCCCTGCAGCTGGTCCCTGGCGAAGGTGGACGGGGCCAGGGTGCGGGAGGAGAGGAGGTGGATGTCCTCCACGCGCTGCCATGCCCAGTTCTCCAGGAACGGCACCCCGTAGCGTGCCGCGTAGCCCGGGACCTCCGTCTGGTACACGGCGACGGTCGGGATCCCCAGCTGCTGCGCGGCCTGCACGGCCCTCCACCCGAGCACGAACGGCGAGGCGAGATGCACCACGTCGGGGGCGAAACCGGCAAGGATTCTCTTGACCCGGTTGACACCTCCCAGGGCCACTCGCACGTTCGTGTAGCCGGCCAGGGGGACCGCGGGCAGCCGGTGGACGGCCGCTCCGGAGACCTGCGCAGGGGATTCGTCGGCGCCGGAGGAGGGGGCGATGACCAGAACGTCGTCGCCCCGTTCCTGAAGATGATCCAGAACCCTCAGGATCGAGTGCGTCACACCGTTCATCAAGGGCAGGAAGGACTCTGCCACGATTGCGATCCTCACGCTTTCCACGGTGCGCGCCGCTCCTGACCGCGGCGCATCCCTGAGCTGGCCGGAAAGGAAAGCTTGGGTTAACGGGCAGTCCGGACCCGGCCATCCGACGTCGGCGCCTCACGCCCGCGCAGCCCCCGGCGTGGCAGGATGGAAGGGATGAAATTGCGTGCAGATCAGAGCGGAAACCGTGGCCTTCCCATGCCCTTGTGGCTGCAAGGCGGGCTCGAGGCCGCCCAGGCCGCGATCATCTCCGCGCTGCTCGTGCTGCTGCCGGTGCTCTGGGTGTGGGCGACCGGCGGGTTCGGTCCCACCGGACCCGACTTCATGGCGCGACTGGCCGGGCAGGCCTGGCTCCTCATTCACGGGGTCCCGCTGAGCGTCCACCTCTATGCCGGGAACGCCGCGTCGCAGGATCTGGGCGGGCCGCTGACCCTCCTGCCGTGGGGGCTCGCGCTGATCCCGTTCGCCCTCTCCTGGCGTGCGGGCAAACGCCTGGCCCGCGCCTCCTACTCGGACCAGCTCTGGCAGGCGGCGCTGGGCGCCTTGCTCGTCTACGGGGCGTTCTCCTTCGCCACCGCCTTCGTCTGCGGCACGGTGGACGTGCGGATCAACCTGGTGCAGGCGGCCCTGATCCCGCTGCTGCCCGTGTTCCTCGGCCTGGTCCTCGGAGCGCGGCGCGAATCCCGTTCGTGGTCCCGGCTGATCGGGGTCGAAGCGGTCGACTGGATCTCCCGGACCAGCCAGCACTCGCGCTGGGCGGGGTCCTACCTCTGGACCGTCGTCCGCGCCGGTTTCCTGGCGGCGATGGCCGCCCTCTCGCTCGCCGCGCTGATGCTGGCCGTGACGCTGGTGGCGCACTGGGCCGACGTCGTCAGTGTCTACGAAGGCCTCGGAGGCGGCATCCCCGGCGGCGCCGGACTGACCCTGGCGCAGCTGGGCTATCTGCCTCATCTGGTGGTGTACTCGCTGGCGTGGCTCAGCGGCGCGGGCATCACCCTCGGGGTGGGCTCGACCGCCGGCGCGCTCGGCACCGCGGTGGGACCCGTCCCGGCGGTGCCGGTCCTGGCGGCCCTGCCCACCGGCCCCCTGCCGTTCGGTTTCGTCGCGCTGGCGGTCCCCGTCGTCGCGGGTGTCCTCGCCGGGTGGTGGTTCCTCCGTGAAGGTGAGAACCACTTCGACGAATGGCTCTCCATCCGCGTCAAGGCCCGCTGGTTCACCATGCCGGCGTCCACCCTCGTGCTGGCGGCCGCCGTCGGCGTGGTGACCGGCGCGGTCGCGATGGTGCTGGCGTGGATGACCAGCGGATCGCTTGGCCTCGGGCGGCTCAGTCACCTGGGTGCGCCGCCGCTGCAGACGGCGCTGTACGTCGCCTGCGAGGTGGCGGTCGGCGTCGTGATCGGACACTCGGTGGCGCCGTGGCTGGAACGTGAGCAGCTGAGCGGGTACGACGACGCCCCCTCCCGTCGGATGAGCGAGTCGTTCTCCGCGAGCAAGTCCGCCGACTGAGCCGGTTTCTCGTGAGAGCTTTCGCCTGCGCCTGACTTAAGCTGGATCCCATGCGAATCGTGGTGCTGGTGTCAGGGAGTGGATCCAATCTCCAGGCGGTGATCGATGCCGTTCAAACGGGGGAGCTGGACATCGAGATCGCGGCAGTGGGTGCTGACCGCGCAGACGCCTATGGACTGGAGCGTGCCCGGGCCGCCGGGATCGACACGTTTGTGGTCAACTTCCGGGATTACGAAACTCGCGCTGAATGGGACGCCGACTTGACTCGCACTGTGGCGGGATATCAACCCGAAGTCGTGGTGTCCTCGGGCTTCATGCGCATCGTATCGGCTCAATTCATCGAGGCTTTCGATGGACGGTATCTCAATACGCACCCTGCGCTGCTTCCCGCGTTCCCCGGCGCGCACGGCGTCCGTGATGCGCTTGCTTACGGAGTGAAGGTCACCGGTTGCACCGTGCACTGGGCAGATGCGGGGGTCGACACGGGTCCCATCATCGCGCAGGAAGCAGTCAACGTCGAAGCGGGTGACACTGAGCAGACGCTTCACGAACGGATCAAACTGGCGGAACGACGGCTTCTCATCAGGACTCTGTCAGACATCGTTCAGGCTCGATTGCTATAAAGAATCGCACGCCACACCAGGAGCGGTCACCGACCGCTCAGCCGGCTCACAGGAGCGTGCTCTTGCAAGCGAGGAGTGCCTGTGGATTTCTGGAAACCGGTCTTGGACACGGTGATCATCGGACCGAAGTTCCTGCTCGGGTGGACCCTCCTGAGTGTTGCTTTTCTCTGCTACCTCTTCTTCAAAAAGCGCACCGCGCGGTGGTTTCTGCTCGCGGTGATCGCGCTTGTCATCGGGACGGCCCTGGGGTTGGGTGTTCTCTGGTACTGCGTTTACGTGGACAACACCTTCGGTGAACCGTTGCTGCCCGAGACTTGGTTCTGGGCGCCTGCGGCGTTCGCCGGGGTGGGACTCGCCGCAGTGAACATTGGCCGGACCCGTTGGTGGAGAAGCTCGCTGGCCATCGTTGGCGTCGTCGTCTTCGTCGCCACTGCGGCTTTTCAGATCAACGCGTCATACGGGCTGAATCCGACACTTGCGCTCTTATTGAACATCAATACGGCCAACGTCGTTTCCATACCTCCCAAGAGCGACTGGGCGAAGAGTTCTGAAGGCACATCTGTCGCAGCGGGGTGGACCGCGCCGCCCGGGATGCCTTCCGAAGGGGCCAAGGGGAAGACTCCAGTGCAGATCCCTGCGACGAACTCTGGATTCCCTGCGCGCTGGTCGGGTCTCTACTTGCCCCCTGCCGCCCTCGTGAAGCATCCGCCGTTGTTGCCTTTCGTGATCATGATGATGGGTCAACCGGGAAGCCCGAGTCCGCTCAGCGTCGGGCAGGTGGCGGATGAACTGGCTCGGAAAAATCACGGCTTGGCGCCGGTCGTCCTCGTGGTGGATCAATTGGCTGATCCGACGAAGGATCCGCTTTGTCTTGATACTTCGCGAGGCAAAGTTGAAACCTACGTGATGAAAGATGTTCTGCCGTGGGCACGGGCGAATCTTCCCATTCAGCAGGATCGGAAGCACTGGACGATCATGGGCTATTCGAATGGCGGTGTCTGTGCAGCGTATTTCGCCACCAAGTACCCACAGGACTTCGGCAGCTATGCGTCCATCTCTGGCGAGGAGTTCCAGGGTTCGGAGAAGCCTGCCAGCACCCTCACCTCGGTGTTCGGGGGCAACCAGCGCGCCTACGACGCGGTCAAGCCCCGTAACATCATGGTGGCACATGGCCGGTATGAAGACATGGAGGCGGTCTACACGGTCGGGAGTCAGGACCCTGTCTATATCAATGAGGCCAAACGCTCCATCCGCACAGCACGGAGTGTGGGTATCAAGGCGACGTTCTATACAGTGCCCGGCACGGGACACGTCGGGAAGGCGCTGACGGGTGGCCTGTTTGAAGCTTTCTCTGTGTTGTATCCGCGATGGGGCCTCGCGGCGCGATGAGGGCTCCCGGTCTCATGATCAATGAAGGACCGGTCCTCGGCAGGACCGGCCGGACGAACAGGTTCAAGCGGTGAACGATAAGACGACCCCGGGCGGCGAAGTCCCGGAATCCTCGCCCCAGGGGGCGGGGGCCGCACCCGACGAACAGGTTCAAGCGGTGAACGATAAGACGACCCCGGGCGGCGAAGTCCCGGAATCCTCGCCCCAGGGGGCGGGGGCCGCACCCGAGCTCCTGACGCAGCCGCCCACCGGCCGCCTGCGGGACACCAAGGAGTGGCTGGACGGCTTCTTCCGCCGCATCCCCTTCTCCTTCCTGATGGCCGCGGTCTTCCTGGCCACCAGCATCCTCAGCGCGACGGTGTTCCACGGCAACATCAACGCCGTCAAGGACTCTTGGGGCTTGGGCGTGGACACCACCCTCGACGCGGGCAAGTGGTGGACCCCGCTGTCCGCCCTGCTCATCCCGCAGGACGTCATGGGCACCGTGGTGGCGATGCTCGGCGCCGTGCTCCTCCTCGGCCTGGCGGAGCGCACCCTCGGGACCCGGAAGGCGGCGCTCGCCTTCTTCGCGACGGGCCTGATCGCCGGAACCCTCGGCGTGCTCCTGCAGTGGCTGGGCACGCTGACCTGGGAATGGTGGTCCACCGGGGCGTCGACCGCCATCACGATGGACCCGCTCACCGGCGTGATCGGCGCGATCGCCGCCGCGACCGGGTCGATGGGCGCCCTGTGGCGCCGTCGCATCCGGGTGGTGCTGTTCGCGTTCATGCTGATCTTCCTCCTGTACTCGGGCGATCCGGAGGATCTGTACCGGCTGGTCGCAGTGCTCGTCGGCCTGCCGCTCGGGGTCCTGCTCGCGCCGCGCAGCAAGCCGCTCACCGTGAAGGTGCTGCACAGCTCGCACCGTGAGACGCGCACCCTCGTGGCCGCCGTCGTGCTCGTCACGGCCGTCGGACCCATCGTCGCGTTCCTCGGCAGCACCGATCTGACGCCATTCGCCTTCGGGTCCTATCTCTTCATGAACGACCCGATCGACCCCTCCACCCTCACGGCCGTGTGCCGGGGGGACATGCCGATCACGCGGCAGTGCATCCGTCAGCTGGCACGGCTCGGTTCCCAGGGCCCGGGCATGTTCGTGATGTCGTTCGTGCCCGTGGTGCTCCTCGGCCTCGCGGCCTGGGGTCTGTACCGCGGCCGCCGTTTCGGCTGGTGGCTCGCCGTGAGCGTGAACTCCGCCATCCTGCTCTTCGCGCCCGGCTCCTTCGGCGTCGTGCGCGTCATCGCCCAGGGCGGCTCGCCGTCGCACCGCCCCTTCGACGCCTCGGAACTCGTCATCTGGGTGGTCACGGCGGCCCTCGTGCCGGTCGGCTCGCTGATCATGCTGGTGGCCACCCGGAAGCACTTCGGGATCCGGGCGCCCCGCGGGGCGGTGCGCCGGTTCTGGCTCGTGCTCGGCGCCGGTTTCGTCGTGCTGACCGCCGCGTACATCTTCTCCGCCCTGGTGAATCTCGCGGCGATCGTGCCGCACACCAGCCCCTGGCAGGTCATCCTCGAAGCCCCGCGGCGCTTCATCCCGCCCCACTTCCTGGGGCGCCCCACCCATGCGGTCATGCCCCGGCATTCGGCGGTCAGCTGGGCCTTCCAGTGGTGCGGCCCCGTCTTCTGGGCGCTCTTCGCCGCTCTGGTGGTCTGGGTCCTCTCGCGGTCGCCCCGCCTGGCCATGGCGCACGACGCCGACGCCTTCCGCGCGCTCCTGCGGCGCCACGGCGGCGGCTCGCTGGGCCACATGGGCACCTGGGAGGGCAACACCCCGTGGTTCACCCGCGACGGCGAGGGTGCCCTCCCGTACCGCGTGGTGAACGGCAACGCGATCGCTCTGGGCGACCCCGTGTGCGCCCCTCACCGGTCGGAGGAGACGATCCGGGAGTTCCTGGCGTTCTGCGACGAGCACAACTGGACCCCGGTGTTCTACTCGATCCACCCGCAGTACCTTCCGGTGTTCGAGGACCTCGGCTGGCACCACATGTCCGTGGGGGAGGAGACCGTGGTGCACACGGCCGACTTCTCGATGAAGGGCAAGCACTGGCAGAGTGTCCGGACGGCGCTCAACAAGGCCGTCCGCGAGGGCAAGACCACGGTGTGGACCTCCTGGGCCGAGCTTCCGTTCGCCGCCACCACGGAGATCGCCGCCATCTCCGAGGCCTGGGTCGCGGAGAGCGACCTGCCGGAGATGGGCTTCACCCTCGGTGGGCTGGACGAGCTCCGGGATCCCGACGTCAGGCTCATGCTCGCGCTCGCCGAGGACGGCCGGATCGAGGCCGTCACCTCCTGGATGCCCATGTACCAGGACGGGGAGATCATCGGGTGGACGCTCGACTTCATGCGGCGCTCGCCGGAGTCGTTCAACGGGGTCATGGAATTCCTGATCGCCTCCGCCGCCGTGCACATGCGGGACGAGGGATGCCGCTACATGAGCCTCTCCGGGGCGCCGCTCGCCACCAAGCCGGCCGCGCCCGGCGCCGAGGAGCCGGAGGACGTCGCGGGCATGGACGCGTTCCTGGCCTGGCTCTCACGGACCCTCGAGCCGGCGTACGGCTTCAGTTCGCTGTTCCGGTTCAAAGCCAAATTCCACCCCGAGTACGTCACGCTGTCCATGGCGTACCAGGACGTGCTGGCCCTGCCGGGCATCGGCGTCGCGCTGGGCAAGGCGTACCTGCCGGACGTCTCCACCCGGGAGGCCGTGGCCCTGGCCAGGAGCCTCGGCCGGAAGGACTGAGCCGGCTGCTGCGGCCGCCGTCGTGATGCCGCAGGTGATGTTCTTGGCACGACGACGGCGGCGAGGGCCGCGGCCGAAGGTCAGCCCAGGCGGCGGGCGGCGGTCTCCGGGGCCACGCGCGCCATCGCGGCGACGGCCAGCACCACCAGCAGCGTGGCGGCCAGGAAGGTGTTCGCCAGGCCCCACTGCGGCCAGAAGTAGCCGGCGAAGAGCAACGGACCGAAGCCGGCGCCGAGCCGCGAGATGGTGGAGGCCCAGCCGAAGCCGCTGGCGCGCAGGGAGGTCGGGTACAGCTCGGACACGTAGGTGTACAGCACGGGGATGGCGATCTGCACGACGAAACCGAACACCAGGAGCCACACCACCGCCAGCACGGGATCGCCGAGGGAGAACGACACCAGGACCAGCAGCAGCCCGGAGAGCGGTCCGGTGACGCCGAGGATCCAGCGCCGTCCGACGCGCTCCACCAGGAGCGCCGCCACGAGCACGCCGAGCAGGCCCACGGCGGCCATCCCCGCGGTGGTGAGGAACGCCCGGAAGTCCGCGAATCCGGCGCCGATCAGGATCTTGGGCATCCAGGTCAGCGACAGGTAGTACACCAGCAGGATGGTGAGGAACAGGGCCCAGGACGTGGCGGTGATCCGCCAGTCGAAGCGCCAGAGGGCGGCGAGCTGCTCCCACACGCCGCGGGCCGTCAGCCGGGGGAGTGGGCGTGCCTCGGGCAGGGTGTAGGGGCGTTCCGGGGCGCCGGTGTCCTCCACCAGCCGGTCGATGACGGCGGCCGCCTCACGGTTTCGTCCCTTGTTGACGAGGAAGAGCGGCGACTCCGGGACGCCGCGCCGGATCCAGAACACCAGGAACGCCGGGAGCACCATGACCAGCATCGTGAGGCGCCAATCGTGCCAGGTCCCCACGAGCCACGCCGAGATGACTCCGCACAGCGCGGCTCCGAGCGGCCACCAGGCGTCCATGGCGGTGAGGACGCGGCCGCGGTGCCTGGTGGGGGTGAACTCGCCCACCAGGGCGTAGTCCACGGGGATGCAGCCACCCAGTCCGAACCCGGCCAGGAAGCGGAAGGCGCAGAACCAGGCGAAGTCGGGGGCGAGAGCGCCGGCCACCGTGAACAGGGAGAACATCAGGAGCGTCGCCGTGAAGGCCTTCTTCCGCCCGAGGGTGTCCGCGATGGTGCCCCAGAGGAACGCTCCGAGGGCCATGCCCACCAGGTTCGCCGTGCCCACCCACGCGGCGTCCGCGGGACCGAGGCCCCATTCCTTCCCGACGAGCGGGATGAGGATGCCGTTGAGGGTCACGTCCCAGGCGTCGAACATGAAGCCGAGGCCGCCGATGAGGAAGATCCTGCCCTGCACGCGCCAGCGCCAGGGCAGCTCCTGGATGAGCAGATCACCACGGGGGACGGTGGGGTGGCTGTTCATGATGTCCTGACGGCTCCTTCATGTGCTCGGGGTCGCCGCGGCCCGTCGCTCAGGAGCAGCTGCCGGCGTGGAGCTTCTTGGCGATGGCGTCACTCTGGGGCGTCATCCGGTATTCCGGATGAGGGCTGCCTTCGAACGGCTGGAGATCATCGTACGACGCGCCCAGGAACAGGACGGCGTAGGAGTTGGTCACGGCCTCCACGGAGCCGCCCGCCCGGGCCGGTTGCGGAGTGCCGCAGATCTGGGTGATCCGGTAGTGCGAGAGCTCGTGCTTCATCACACTCACCACCACGGGGGAGTAGAACACCTGATCGGCGGCGGCCGTCGCCCGGTTGCCGTAGATGACCCGGGGCGCGCCGGTGCAGAAGGACGCGACGACATACTGATCGGGTTCCTTCGAGGTGGGGCAGCTCTTCTTCAGCTGAGCGAAGTCCCAGTCCACCGACAGCCCGAAGTTCCGCACGAGCGTCTCCGCGGAGGGGATGTACGAGCCGTCGGCATCCGCGGCGGGGACGAAGGCCTGCGCGAGCGCTTCGAGCCGGGCGTTCTCCTTCTTCGGCGACGCCGTCCCGGCGAACGCATGGGCCTTGCCGGTGGACGGGTCCGTGAACCGGCCCTTCAGCCCCAGGGGCGCCTGGGCCAGGTAGTTCTTCTCGAGGGATCGCACGGAGCCCAGTGCGGCGGTCAGATCCCTTCGCAGGGCCGCTTGGTCCTCGCTGCTGCGCTCTCCCATCTTCTGCAGGGCAGCGAGCCGGTCGCTGAGATCGGCCTGGAATTCCAGGACGTAGTACCGGCCCGCCGGGGTTCCGGGCAGGAGGAAGCCGGGCTTGTCCGTCTTCGCTGCGAGGGCGTACCGGTTGACGGTGTTCCGGGTCTCCGCCACTGCGGCGTCGTAGCCCGGCAGCTCAGCCATCAGGAACCGGGGCGGGGCGGGGGCCGCCGAACCGGCCGTGAGCACAGGCCGGAGGACGGTCACGCCGAGGATGGCCAGCAGGCCCAGCACGCAGATCGCGACCAGCGTGATCACGAGCCCGGTGCGCCGTCTCCTCGGCGGGGGCGGCGGGGCTGACGGAGGGGGAGCGTACGACGGCGCGTGGTCCTCGGCCATCTGCCCGTATGCCGGGCCTGCCACTTCCATCGCCGGGCCTCAGGAGGCCTGCGCGACGGCCTGGCGCAGCCGCCCGCCGGCGGCGTCCAGCGCCGCCCGGCCGGCGTCGGCGTCGATCCCGGTCAGCACCATGAGGATGGCCAGCTTCACCGAGCCGCCGGCGGCGTCCAGGGCCGCGGACGCCTCTTCCACCGAGCAGCCGGTGGCCTGGAGCACGGTGCGCTGGGACCGGGCGCGGAGCTTGGCGTTGGTGGCCTGGAGGTCCACCATCATGTTGCCGTAGGTCTTGCCGAGCTTGACCATGCTGAGAGTGCTGATCATGTTGACCACGAGCTTCTGGGCGGTGCCGGACTTCAGCCGGGTGGACCCGGCGACGAATTCCGGCCCGACCTCGACGTCGATCGCCACCTCCACGGTGGCGCCGATGACCGAGTTCCTGTTGCAGGCCAGGCCCACCGTGAAGGCGCCCGCGGCCCGTGCGGCCTCCAGCGCGCCGACCACATACGGAGTCCGCCCCGATGCGGAGATGCCGACCACGGCGTCCCCGGCCCCGATCGAGAGGGCCGCCAGATCAGCGGCGCCGGCCTCGGCGTCGTCCTCCGCGTTCTCGACCGCCTCACGGATGGCGCGGGGGCCGCCCGCGATCACGCCGACCACCATGTCCGGGTCGGTGCCGTACGTGGGAGGACACTCGCTGGCGTCCAGGACGCCGACGCGTCCGGCGGTGCCTGCGCCGATGTAGATCAGGCGTCCGCCCGTCGCGAGCTTGGCGTACACCCCGTCGACGGCGGCGGCCACCGCGTCCAGTTCGCGCTCCACCGCGGCGGCGACGAGGGCGTCCTGGCCGTTCATCGCCTTCACGAGTTCCGCCGTGGTCATGGTGTCGATGGAACTCAGCTCAGGATTGGCCGCCTCCGTGGACAGGCCCTGGAGCTGGGCGCGGAGTTCCGCGAGGGAATCCTGGGGTTCAGGCTGGCTGGTCACGGTAAATGTACCTTTCCTGGAGGAGATCCGGCTGGGTGGCGAGCGCGGCGCCGTCGAGGCCGGTCCCGAGTGCCGGGACGACGGTGGCCTCGACGCTCTTGAGGGCCGAGGTGAGCCGGGCCCGGAACAGGGGGGAGTCGCTCACCCCGCCCAGCAGGGCGACACGGCGGGAGGGGTCTCCCGGGTGCGTGGCCGGTCCGGAGGCGAGTGCGCGTCCCACGGAGCGGGCGACGTGGGCGCAGGCGCGGTCCACGATGCCGAGGGCGACGGCGTCCCCGGCCGCGGCGGCGTCGAGGACGCGGGGGGTGAAGGACCCCATGGCACGGTACGGGTTGCTCACGGAGCCGAGCCACCCGGGCAGATCGAGGACGGGGACGGGCAGCCCGTCCGGGTCGGAGAGCAGGGTGGCTGGGCCGCCGTCGAGCTCCTCCAGGACGGCGGCGAGGCCCTCCTGGCCGATCCAGCGGCCGCTGCCCCGGTCCCCGAGGAGCGGACCCCAGCCGTCGGCGCGGTGCAGCGTGCCCTCGTCGTCGAAGCGGAAGACGACCGCGCCGGTTCCGATGATCACGGCCGCTCCCGGGGAGGACCCGAACGCTCCCAGGTGGGCCGCGGTGGCGTCCGAGATGACGGCGGCCGGGACGGAGAAGTGCCCGGCCAGCCGGTGGGCGAGTTCGCGGGATCCGGCCTCATCCGAGGCGACCCCCGCGATGGCGGCGCCGATGCCGCTGGGCCGGGGGAGCGGCGTCCCGTCCGTCTCGGAGATGCGCAGGTGCACGGAACCGTCCGTGATCATGAGGAAGGCGTTGTTGACCCCGCCGGCCGTGGCCAGGCCGGGGAACCCCTCCAGGACGGTGGAGGCGAGGACTTCCGAGCCCTCCGTGGGATGGCTCCGGAGCTCCAGGCGACAGCGGCTCTTGCCGATGTCGGCGATCAGCACGGGCCCCGATTCCGCGACGGGCTGGGACGCGAGGGCGGCGGAGTCGGAGGGCAGATGTCCCGGCAGGCGGGAGGACGCGGGGTCCTGGAGGTCGCTCTGGTCCGGAAAGACTGTCATGCACACCCACACTAGTGCCGCCCTCGCGCGGGCGACAGACTGTGAAGGATGACGCGTCCTGTGTGAACAAGATCGAAAACAGCCTCGATACGCCATATTCGATCATTCGCGGCCTCGCCTGAGGTCCTCAGGTCACGCGGTAGGGATGAACCGTCCCGCGCGATAAAATGGCCTCATCCCGCCAATCGATGTCGCCGTGCGTGGGCCCGTGCTGGCTGCGTACGCCGAATCCGTGCCACTTTGGAGTGCCATTCGTGTCCGTCACGCAGCTTGACCGTGTTCCCATCCGCCGGGCCCTGATCTCGGTCTATGACAAGACCGGTCTGGAGGACCTGGCCCGCGGCCTGCACGCCGCAGGGGTGGCACTGGTCTCCACCGGCTCCACCGCCAAGAAGATCGCGGCCCTCGGGATCCCCGTCACCGAGGTGGAGCAGGTCACCGGCTCCCCGGAGATGCTGGACGGCCGGGTCAAGACCCTCCACCCGCGCATCCACGGCGGCATCCTGGCCGACCGCCGCGTCCCGGCCCACATGGACACCCTGACCGAGATGGAGATCGAGACCTTCGATCTGGTGGTCGTGAACCTGTACCCCTTCGTCGAGACGGTCAAGTCCGGCGCCGCCCTCGATGACGTGGTCGAGCAGATCGACATCGGAGGCCCCGCCATGGTGCGCTCCGCCGCGAAGAACCACGCCGCCGTCGCGATCGTGACGGATCCGGGCTTCTACCCGCAGGTCATCGCCGCCGCGGCCGAGGGCGGTTTCAGCCTCAAGCAGCGCCGTGTCCTGGCGGCCCGCGCCTTCGCCCACACCGCCAGCTACGACAACGCCGTGGCCAGCTGGACCGCCACGCAGTTCCTGGACGAGGACGGCGACGGCGTCATCGACTGGCCCGCCTACGCCGGCGTCTCGCTCGAGCGCTCCGAGGTGCTCCGCTACGGCGAGAACCCGCACCAGCAGGCCGCCCTCTACGTGGACAAGGCTGCCCCGGCCGGCATCGCCCAGGCCGACCAGCTGCACGGCAAGGCCATGAGCTACAACAACTTCGTGGACGCCGACGCCGCCCTGCGCGCCGCCTTCGACTTCGCCGAGCCCGCCGTGGCCATCATCAAGCACGCCAACCCGTGCGGTGTCGCCGTCGCGACCCCGGGTGCCGAGGACCCGATCGCCGACGCCCACCGCAAGGCCCACGCCTGCGACCCCGTCTCCGCGTACGGTGGGGTCGTCGCGGCCAACCGCGCCGTCTCCAAGGGCATGGCCGAGACCCTGGCCGGGATCTTCACCGAGGTGGTCATCGCACCGTCCTTCGATCCGGAGGCCGTGGAGATCCTCTCCAAGAAGAAGAACATCCGCCTCCTGGCCCTGCCGGACGGCTACGGCCGCTACCCGGCCGAGCTGCGCCAGGTCTCCGGCGGCATGCTCGTCCAGATGTCCGATGTGATCGACGCCGACGGCGACGATCCCGCGAACTGGACCCTCGCCAGCGGTGAGGCCGCGGACGAGAAGACGCTCGCCGAGCTGGTCTTCGCCTGGCGCGCGGTCCGGGCCGCCAAGTCCAACGCCATCCTGCTCGCCCGCGACGGCGGCACGGTCGGCATCGGCATGGGCCAGGTCAATCGCGTGGACTCCTGCCGTCTGGCCGTCGAGCGCGCGAACACGCTCGGTGTGGCGGTCGAATCCACGGTGGACGCCGCAGGCGGCGCCTCCAACGTGTCTGCCACGGAGGCTCCCGAGCGCGCCCGTGGCGCCGTGGCCGCGTCCGACGCCTTCTTCCCCTTCGCCGACGGTCTGCAGATCCTGCTGGCCGCCGGTGTCCGTGCCGTGGTCCAGCCCGGCGGCTCGGTGCGTGATGAAGAGGTCATCGAGGCGGCCCAGGCGGCCGGCGTGACCATGTACTTCACCGGCTCGCGCCACTTCTTCCACTGACGGCGGGAGGACGACGGCGGCCGCGCGCCGCCGTCGTCCTCTGCCGCAGTGCTCGACCCGGCTCTCCGCAGGCCAGCTAGTACGCTGGGAGAGCCTGATTCTTAGACGGTAAACCAGTAACAGTAGGAGAGGCCCTGATGGCAAAGATCATCTACACCCACACTGACGAAGCGCCCATGCTCGCCACCCATTCCTTCCTTCCGGTGGTCCGGGCGTACGCCTCCAGCGCGGGTGTGGACATCGAGACCCGGGACATCTCCCTCTCCGGTCGCATCATCGCGGCGTTCAGCGACTTCCTCGAAGAGGACCAGCGCATCGGTGACGCCCTCGCCGAGCTGGGTCAGCTGGCCAAGACCCCGGAAGCGAACATCATCAAGCTTCCGAACATCTCCGCCTCCATCCCGCAGCTCAAGGCCGCCATCGCCGAGCTCCAGGGCCAGGGCTACGCGCTGCCGGACTACCCGGACAACCCCTCCTCCGATGAGGAGACGGACATCCGTTCGCGCTACGACAAGATCAAGGGCTCCGCCGTGAACCCGGTCCTGCGTGAAGGCAACTCGGACCGCCGTGCGCCGCTGTCCGTGAAGACCTACGCCCGCAAGAACCCGCACTCCATGGGCGCCTGGTCCTCCGACTCCAAGACCAATGTCGCCACCATGGGCGAGAACGACTTCCGCTCCAACGAGAAGTCCGTGACCCTGGCCAAGGACGACGTCCTGACCATCCAGGAGGTGTTCGCGGACGGTTCCGTCAAGGTCCTCCTGAAGGACCTCAAGGTCCTGGCCGGCGAGGTCGTCGACTCCACCGTGATGCGTGCCGCGGCCCTGGACGAGTTCCTGGCCGGCGCCGTGCAGCGCGCCAAGGAGGAGGGCGTCCTCTTCTCCGCCCACCTCAAGGCCACCATGATGAAGGTCTCCGACCCGATCATCTTCGGCCACGTGGTCAAGGCCTACTTCCACGAGCTCTTCGAGAAGTACGGCGAGCAGCTGGCCGCCGCCGAGCTCAGCCCGAACAACGGCCTGGCCGCCATCCTGGCCGGCATCGAGGAACTGCCCGAGGAGATCCGCGACGACGTCCGCGGCCTCATCAGCAAGGCGCTCGAGGAGGGCCCGGCCCTCGCCATGGTCGACTCGGACAAGGGCATCACCAACCTGCACGTCCCGTCCGATGTGATCGTGGACGCCTCCATGCCGGCCATGATCCGCATCGGCGGCCACATGTGGGGCCCGGACGGCAAGGAGCACGACACCCTCGCGGTGCTGCCGGACTCCAGCTACGCCGGTGTCTACCAGGCCGTGATCGAGGACTGCCGTGCGAACGGCGCCTACGATCCCACCACCATGGGCACCGTGCCGAACGTCGGCCTCATGGCCCAGGCCGCCGAGGAGTACGGCAGCCACAACAAGACCTTCGAGATCGCCAAGGCCGGCACGGTCCAGGTCGTCTCCTCGGACGGCACCGTCCTCATGGAGCACGCCGTGGAGCCGGGCGACATCTGGCGTGCCTGCCAGACCAAGGACGTCCCGGTCCGCGACTGGGTCAAGCTGGCCGTCACCCGTGCCCGCGCCTCCCAGACCCCGGCCGTGTTCTGGCTGGACGAGAGCCGCGCCCACGACGCGCAGCTCATCGCGAAGGTCAACGAGTACCTCAAGGAGCACGACACCGAGGGCCTCGACATCCGCATCCTCACCCCGGAGGAGGCCACCACGTTCACCGTCCAGCGCCTGCGCCGTGGCGAGGACACCATCTCCGTGACCGGCAACGTGCTGCGTGACTACCTCACCGACCTGTTCCCGATCCTCGAACTGGGCACCTCCGCGAAGATGCTCTCCGTGGTGCCGCTCATCAACGGCGGCGGCCTGTTCGAGACCGGCGCCGGCGGATCCGCTCCGAAGCACGTGCAGCAGCTCGTGTCCGAGGACTACCTGCGCTGGGACTCCCTCGGTGAGTTCTTCGCCCTGGTCCCGTCCCTGGAGCTCTACGCGGAGCAGGCCGGCACCCCGGGCGCCAAGGTCCTGGCCGACACCCTGGACCGCGCCACGGGCACCTTCCTGCTCGAGAACAAGTCCCCGGGCCGCAAGCTCGGCACCATCGACAACCGTGGATCGCACTTCTACCTGGCCCTCTACTGGGCGCAGGAGCTCGCCGCGCAGAAGGACGACGCCGCGCTGGCCGAGGCCTTCGCCCCGCTGGCCGAGGCTCTCGCCGCCCAGGAGGAGACCATCGTCTCCGAGCTCCTGGCCGTGCAGGGTCACCCGGTGGAGCTGGGCGGCTACTACCGTCCGGACGAGGCCAAGGCCACCGCGGTCATGCGTCCCTCGGCCACGCTCAACGGACTGATCGACGGCTTCGGCGCCTAGTCACCATGCCGCGCCCGGCGACGGGCTGAGCGGGTCCGTTCAGGGCTCCGGCACGACGGCGGCCGGTCACCTTCTCCGGGAGGTGGCCGGCCGCCGTCGTCGTCTCCGGAGTGAGTCGCGGGATGTCGTGTCGCCCGTGGGATGTGTCACAACTGTTGACAGCCTTGTCGGGTCCTTGCGAGGATGAACTTGAAGCTTCAAACGATTCGCCCCCGTCCCGAGGCCACCGTGACCGATGACCACCGATAGCGAGGACCCCCGCATGGCTTCCGTTTCCACCTCCCGCACCACCGACACCGCTCTGGCCGTTCTCCGGATCGCCTTGGGCGTCGTGTTCTTCGCCCATGGCTGGCAGAAGATCTTCACCTTCACCCTTCCCGGAGTTCAGGGCTCCTTCGGCCAGATGGGCGTTCCCGCCGCCGACATCGTCGGCCCGGCCGTCGCCTTCCTCGAACTGATCGGCGGTGCCGCGCTCATCCTCGGCCTGGTGACCCGCGTGGTCGGCGCGCTGCTCGCGCTCGACATGCTCGGGGCCATCGTCCTCGTCCACGGCGGGTCCGGGATCTTCGTCGATCAGGGCGGCATGGAGCTCGTGCTGGTCCTCGGCGTCGGCTCGCTGGCCCTCGCCCTGGCCGGCGCCGGGCGGTTCTCGCTCGACGCGCTCCTCTTCGGCCGCCGTGGTGGCCGGGTGGCGCAGCCCGCCTGACCGGCAACACCCCGAAACGCCAGTAGGTGCCCTCATCCGATGTGGATGAGGGCACCTACTGGCGTTTCGGGGAAGGGTCAGCGCTCGTCGTTGGGGTAGGTGACGCCGAGCTGGGCCCGCACCCCGTCGAAGAGACGCATCACGTCGACGGACTGCCGCCACGGCATGGTGGGGCTCTCCGTGAGGCCCTGCTGGACACAGCGCGTGACCTCGCGCAGTTCGTAGGTGTAGCCGGTGCCGACCGTGTCGAACGTTTCCACCCGTTCCTGGTCCCAGCCGGTCCGCACGTGCAGTTCCTTCGGGTTGTTGACGGAGCCGAAGGTCTGGAGGACTCCCTGGTCGCCGGCCACCGTCGCACTGCGCGGTCCGTGGGCCAGCAGTGACGAGGTCAGGCTGGCCATGGCGCCGCCGGAATAACCGAGGCTCAGGACGTTCTGGGCGTCCACGCCTTGCTCCGTGCGGGTGCCGCGGGCGTCCACGGCGTCGGGGAACCCGAGGATGCCCAGCGGCCAGAGCAGCGGGTACACCGTGAGGTCCAGGAGCGCGCCGCCGCCGTCACGGCGGGCCCAGATGCGGGCCTCCGGATTCGGAGGACAAGGGAAGCCGAGATCCGCGGAGATCCAGTGGACCGTGCCCAGCTCGCCGCTCGCCGCGATCTCGAAAGCCCGCTGGATGGACGGCAGGAAGCGGCTCCACATCGCCTCCATGAGGAAGAGGCCCTTCGCCTCGGCGAGGCGGACGAGCTCTTCGGCTTCGCGGGCGTTGATGGTCAGCGCCTTCTCGACCAGGACGGGCTTACCGGCCTCCAGCGCGGCGCGGGCGATCTCGTAGTGCTGGCCGTGCGGGGTGGCGACGTAGACGACGTCGACCGCCGGGTCGGCGAAGAGGCGCTGGTAGCCGAAGACGCCGTCGTCGTCGCCATAGGCCACGGCGAAACCGTGCCCTTCCGCGAAGGCGTCCGCGGCCGCCTGGGTGCGGGAACTGACGGCGTACAGTTCGGCGTCCTCCAGCAGGGCCAGATCGGCCGTCACCGAGCGGGCGATGTTGCCCGTGGAGACCACGCCCCAGCGCAAGGTCCGGCCGGTGGCGATCGCGGGGTTCTGCTCCTCCTGGGACAGGAGCCAAGGGCGGGGGATGAGGGAAGCCATGGACCCATCATCGCACCGGGGTCTCCGGTGGGGGAACGGGTCCATGGCTTCGGCACGCAGGTGAACAGCGCAGCGGTGGACTGTGCGTGAGTGCGGGCCTCCGCTCAGGCCGCCAGGCGCTTGCGGACGAAGGCGGAGAGCTGATCCACCACCACGATCAGGACGAGCACGATGATGATGTGCGTCAGCATGGCGTCGAAGCGGAACGTCTTGATGGACTGGTTGATGAGTAGCCCGATGCCACCCGCGCCCACGAGACCGAGCACGAGCGAAGAGCGGACGTTGACGTCGAAGCGGTAGAGCAGCAGACCCACGAACTGGGGCACGACCATCGGCAGCGTCGCATTGGCCACCTGCTGGATCCGGTTGGCGCCGGCCGCGCGCAGGGCCTCCTGCGGGCCGGCGTCGATCTCCTCCATCGCCTCCGCCCAGAGCTTGCCCATGACACCGGTGTTGTGGCAGATCAGCGCCAGCACGCCGGGGAACGGGCCCAGGCCGACCGCCGTCACGAAGATCAGCGCGAACACGATGTCCGGAACCGCGCGGAAGAAGGACAGGATGGCGCGGGCCACCTGGTAGACCCAGCCCGCGGGGCTGGTGGTGCGGGCGCCGAGCACGGCGAGCAGGAGGGCCGTCGGAATGGAGAAGGTCGTCCCCAGCAGACCGATCCAGAGCGTCACGAGCGTGGCGTCCAGGCCGGGCTTGATGGTCTTCTCCCAGTTCAGGTCCGGCGGGAACGCGTCCGCGAGGAACTGGGCCATGCCCTTCCAGCCGTCCACCAGCAGCTGCGGCTGGAAGTCGGTGCCCTGGATGGCCAGGACATGGAGGAACACGACGACGGCGGCCAGCACCGTCCAGCGGAGCCAGTGCTTCCGCCCGCGCAGGGAGGGCCGCGGAGCCTTCCCGGGCCGCGTGGCCACGGGCTTCAGGGTCGGCGCGCTCATGCCGCCACCTTCCTGTCCGGTGCGTAGAGGTGGTCCAGCTGAGCGGGGCCCAGCCCGGACACGGGGGAGTCGAACACCATGCGGCCGTTCATCAGGCCGATGGCGCGGTCCGCATGACGCAGCGCGAGGTCCGGCTGGTGGAGGACGGCCGCCACCGCGAGGCCGTGCTCATGAGCCAGGCCCGCGAGCAGCTGCATGACCTGCTCGGCAGCGTGGGGGTCGAGGGCGGAGACCGGTTCGTCGGCCAGCACCACGTCAGCCCTCTGGCACAGGGCACGGGCGACGGCTACGCGCTGCTGCTGCCCGCCGGACAGGCGGCTCACGCGGTCGTGGGCGCGGTCCGCGAGGCCCACGCGATCGAGGCAGTCCATGGCCTCCTCCAGCACGGCGTCTGGGAAGAAGAGCGGGCTGAGACTGCGGCCGGTGCTCATCCGGGCGAGGGCGCCGGTGCAGACGTTCTCCAGCGCGGTGCGGCGGGGGACCAGGTGGATCTTCTGGAAGATCATGGCCGCCTTGCCGCGCGCCTGCTGCAGGGCACGGCCCTGCAGCAGGCCGAGGTCCTGCCCGCCCAGCTTGATGGTCCCGGCGTCGGGCTCGGTGATGCCCATGACGCAGCGCAGCGTCGTGGACTTGCCTGAGCCGTTGGCCCCGAGGAAGGCGACGAGCTCCCCGGCGGCGACCGTGAAGTCGACGCCGTCCAGGACCTTCCGGCCGCCGAACGATTTGGCGAGGGAGGTCACCTCAAGCAGCGGGCCGGTCATCAGAGGTTCTTCTCGGTGAGGTTGAGGGCGGTGGCGAGGTCGAAGAGGGGCTGGTAGTCGTCCTTGGTGACGGCCACCATGGGGCCGGGAGGGGTCACGTCGAGGAAGGCGCCGACCTTGGCGACGTCCTTCGTGTCGAGCTGAAGCAGTGCCTCCGCGACGGCCTTCTTGAACGCCGGGTCGGCGTCCTTGCGGACCGTGATCGGGTCGTTCGGGATCGGGTCGGAGGCCCAGATCTGACGGAAATCGGCGGCCTTGAAGGTGCCTTCCTTGGTGGCCGTGGCCAGGGTCTGCGTGTTGATCTCGGCCGCGTCGACCTTGCCGTTCTTCAGCGCGAGCAGCGCTTCCGGGTGGCCGCCGGCGTAGTCCAGCTTGACGTCCTTCTCCGCGATGCCCGCCTTCTGCAGGGCGTAGCGGGGGAGGGCGTCGCCGGAGGTGGAACCGTTGGAGCCGAGGGCCAGCGTCTTGCCCTTGAGGTCGCCGATGGACTTCAGCGGGCTGTCCTTGGGCACCCAGATGCCGGCCTTGTAGCTCGAGAGCTTCTTGTCCGCCGTCGCGAAGGAGGCCAGGGGCTCGGCGCCGGCCTGCTGGCTGGCGAAGACGAAGCCCAGCGGGCCGAATTCGCCCAGGTCGAGCTTGCCGTTGCGCATGGCGAGGACTTCGGCGGCGTAGTCGTCGACCACCTGGACCTTGACGGGGCAGTTGAGCTTCTTGGAGAGGGCGTCCGCCAGGACGTTGTAGGCCGGGATCAGCTTGTCCGGGGCCTCGTAGGGTTCGATGCCGAACTTGATCTCACCGTTGGGGCACGTGGCGGAGGAGCCGCCCGCGGAGGCGGTGCCGGTGCCGGCCTGAGAGGCGCCTCCGCAGGCGCTGAGGGCGAGTGCCGCGGTGAGCGAGAGGGCGGCCGTGGCGGTGATCCGGGCGCGCGAAAGCTGCTTCATGATGTTCCTTTGAGAAGAGGTGCCGGAGAGGCGGGCGGGGAAGGGAGTGGTCAGGCGAAGAGGGAGTCGATGGTGCGCTCGGCCAGGCCGAACGAGAGGGTCATGCCGACACCCGAGGTCACGGACACGGCGGTGACCTGCGGGAGCACCTCCTGCTGGAAGAGCGGCCCGACCTCCGAGGAGGCGTACACGCCCTGCCACCGCTCGATGACCCGGGGCCGTGAGCCCAGGGTCGCCTCGAGGTGCTCCAGGAGGGTTTCGGTGACGGACTCGTCCAGGAAGGGCGGGGCGCTCTGGTGGTAGTGGTGGGAGTCGCCCAGCAGGAGGGAACCGTCCGGCCGCTGGGTGAACATGACGTTCGCGCCGATCTCCAGCAGTTCGGGCGCGGTGGTCGAGACCTCGTCGCGCAGGGCTCCCGCCGCGGCGGTCGCGACGAAGGCGGGGTAGCGGAGCATGGAGGTGGCGGTGAGGACCGCGGGGCCCAGGTGGAAGCCGTCCGGCATCCGGCCCAGGGCCATGTTCAGGGAACAGCGCTGGATCCGGTGGGCCGCTGCCTCCTCCGGGAAGAGGTGGTCCAGATCGTGTCCGACGCACACCACGACCCGGGAGGCGGTGATGTCGCCGCGGGACGTGCTCACCCGGACGCCGCCGCCGGGCAGCGGGGTGAAGCCGGCGGCCGTCGTGTTCCAGGAGACCTCGGCATTCGGGAGGGAATCCAGCCAGGAGGCGATCCGGCCCACCGTCGTGCGGGGGTCGACGCGCAGATCGTCGCGGAGGAAGGCCCCGCCGATCAGCTCGGGCCATCCGGCCTGGGTGCCCGCGGGTCCGAGCTTGGCGCGGGTGGCGGCCGCGTCGAGGACGGTGACCTGGCCCGGTTCGCGGGACGCGGAGAGCTCACGCAGGACGGCGAGTTCGGCGTCCGTGCGGGCGACGACGACGGCGCCCGAGGTGGCGGCCCAGAACCCGGCGAGTTCCGAGAACCTGAGCCACTGGCGGCGTGACGCCTGCGCCAGCTCGTAGAGCTCCCCGCTCTGGGCCGTGATGCAGCAGTGGCCGAAGTTCCGGATGGAGGCGCCCACGGCCTGGTGATCCCGGTCGATCACGCGGACGGTCAGTCCGCGATCGGCGGCCACGGCGGCATGGGCCAGACCCACGATGCCGGCGCCGACCACCAGGAGGTCGGTTGAGGTTTCCTTGTTCACGGATCCAGCGTGCCGGACCCGGAGCGGGCGGTTCAAGCCCAAACGGCGGTTGTATAGACAGCTTCACACAGTGTTCACCCAGGGCCGGTTCCGTTCACGCACTATTCACCCTGATCAACGCCCCTTTCAAGGATTCGCGAGGAGGGCCACTTGTATGATCAAGTCGTGAGCATTCAGCCGACATCACCGCTGCACCGCCGCCTGAGCGAAGAGTTCATGGCCCGCATCAACAACGGCACCTGGCCGGCTGGGAGCCGTCTCCCGAGCGAGGCCGAACTGTGCCGCGAGTTCGGCACCAGCAGGGGCCCCATCCGTCAGGCGCTCGCCTTCCTCCGGAGCGAAGGCGCCATCAGTGGCGGGCGCGGGCGCTCTCCGGTGGTGCGGGGCGGCGTGCCGTCCCAGTCCTTCTCCACGTTCAACTCGTTCACCGAGTGGGCCCGGAAGATGGGCAAGGAACCCGGGCAGCGCACGGTCGAAGTCGCCATCCGGCAGGCCGGCCCCGAGGCCGCGGCGGCCCTGGACATCGCGGTGGGGGACAAGGTGGTGGACGTCGTGCGCGTCCGGTACCTCGACGGCGAGGTGGCGATGCTGGAGACCAGCACGTTCATCCACGAGGTGGGCCGCCTGCTGCTCGACTTCGACACCGACGGCGGTTCCATCTTCGAATTCCTCCGGCAGCAGGGCATCAGGATCCACAGCGCCCGCCACACGATCGACGCGGTCGCGGCCTCCCCGGCTCAGGCGGAGGCCCTCGGGACCCAGCCGGGTTCGCCCCTGCTCCGCGAGCGGCGACTGACCGCCACGGAGGACGGGACGCACGTGGAGTTCGCCGAGGACTGCTACCTGCCGGGCATCACCAACTTCAGCATCGACAACACCGTGGAACAGCGGGCAGCGCTGATCCGCATCCACACCGAAGGACACTGACATGACGCATCTGGTCGCCTGTGACATGGCCGGCACCACCATCGACGAGCACGGCGACGTGTACCGCGCTCTGGCTCAGAGCGTGGAGGAGGCGGGGGTGAGCACCACCGAGGAGGACGTCCAGGCCTGGATGGGCGCGGACAAGGTGGAGGCCATCACGGCGCTGCTGAAACTCGGGGGCCACGACGCCGACCCTGCCACCGTGGCGCACGCCTTCTCCCGCTTCCGCGAGATCCTCGCCGCCCTGTACGCCGAGAACCCGCCCACCGCCCTGCCGGGCGTCGAGGAGGCCCTGAACGGACTGCGGGCACGCGGCGTGAAGGTGGCCCTGACCACCGGCTTCTCCGCCGACGTCGCGCATCCGCTGCTGCACGCGCTGAACTGGACGACGGCGGACGCTCCCGACGCCGGCCAGGCGGCGCTCGTGCTCGACGCGGTGGTCACGAGCGATGAGGTGAGCGCGGGCCGGCCCGCGCCGTTCATGATCCACCGCGCCATGGAGCGCACCGGGGTCCTGGACGTGCGGGACGTCGTCGCGGTGGGGGACACCGTCAATGACCTCCAGGCCGCCGAGCACGCGGGGGTCCGGGGGATCGGAGTCCTGACCGGCAAGCTCGGCCGTGAGGAGCTGGCGGCCCACCCGCACGAGGCCATCCTGGAGTCCGTGGCGGACCTCCCGGCGCTCGTCTGAAAGACGACGCAGGACCCACGAAACGGCGACGGCCGGTGGAATCTCTTCCACCGGCCGCCGCCGTTTCGCTTGCCCCGCTCAGCGGGGCCGGTTCACCTGAGGGGATTCACTCCCCGGGGGTCACTTGGTGATCGGGCCGAGGACCGGATCGCCTTCGTAAGCGGTCTTGACGTTCTCCTTGGTCACGATGACCGGGGGGAGCAGGAAGGCCGGGACGACCTTCACGCCGTTGTTGTAGGACTTGTCGTCATTGATCTCCGGCTTGTTGCCGGCCTGCAGACCCTTGACCATCTCGAGAGCGTGCTCCACGAGCTTGCGGGTGTCCTTGTTGATGGTGGAGTACTGCTGACCCGCCATGATGGACTTCACGGACTCGACTTCGGAATCCTGGCCGGTGACCACGGGGGTCGGCTTGCCGGCAGCCTTGACGGAGGTCAGGATGGCGCGGGCCAGGGTGTCGTTCGGGGAGAGCACGCCGTCCAGTGCTGCGGAGCCGTAGCTGCCGGCCAGGATGGTGTCCATGCGCTTCTGGGCGTTCTCAGCCTTCCAGCCCTGGGTCACGGCCTGCTCGAAGCTCTTCTGACCGGAGACGACCTTGAGGGTGCCGTCGTCGATCTTCGGCTTGAGCACGCTCATGGCGCCGTCGAAGAAGACCTTCGCGTTGGCGTCATCCGGGGAGCCCGCGAAGAGCTCCACGTTGTACGGGCCGCTGGCCTTCTTGGACTTCATGCCGTCGAGCAGGGCCTGGCCCTGCAGCTCGCCGACCTTGAAGTTGTCGTAGGCCACGTAGTAGTCCACGGCGTCGGTGTTCTTGACCAGGCGGTCGTAGGCGATGACGATCGCGCCGTTGTCGTGGGCCTGCTTCAGCTGGGTGCCGAGCTGGGAGCCGTCGATGGCGCCGACCACGATGACCTTGGCGCCCTTGGTGACCATGGAGCTGATCTGGTTCTGCTGCTCCGAGACGCCACCGTTGGCGAACTGGACGTCAGCCTTGAAGCCGGCTCCGGTCAGACCGTCGTTGAAGAGCTTCTCCGCGAGGACCCAGTTCTCACTGGTCTTCTGCGGAAGAGCGACGCCGATCAGGGCGTCCTTGGCGAAACCGGCCGCGCCGGAGGCGTTCCCGCTGGAGCCGGACTCGCTGCGGCCACAGGCCGTGAGAGCCAGCGCGGCGATGGCGGTGATGGCGGCGACTTTGCCCGCTTTTCCGAACATGCGCATGAGTGCATTCTCTTTCTATCGGTGATCCGGCGGCACGGGAGTGCCGCAACGGTTCGGGGTGTTCGGCCTCAGGCGGCCTTGGTTTCGGTTTTGGATCCGAAGTTCTTGAGCAGCAGGCCGGTGATGGACCGCTTGCCCTGGGACTTGTTGTAGACATCGAACGCGACGGCGACCAGGAGCACCAGACCCTTGATGATCTGGGTCCAGTCGGCGCCCACGCTCATGAGCTGCAGACCGTTGTTCAGGAGGGCCATGACGAGACCACCGACGATGGAGCCCACCACGGTGCCCACACCGCCGGAGACCGCTGCGCCACCGATGAACACGGCCGCGATGGCGTCGAGCTCCCAGCCGACACCGTCGAACGGGCCGGAGGCGGTGGAACGGGCGACGAAGATCATGCCGGCCAGACCCGCCAGGATCGACATGTTCATCATGACCAGGAAGTCGATGCGCTTCGCCTGGACACCGGAGAGCTCGGCCGCGTGCTTGTTGCCGCCGACGGCGTAGATGTGGCGGCCGACGACCGTGCGGGACGTGATGAAGCCGTAGACCAGGACGAGGACCGCGAGGATGATGCCCGGCACCGGGAAGGACGTGCCCGGACGGCCGGTGGCGAAGAGGTACGTCGCGTAGGCGATGGCGCCGCAGATGAGCACCAGGCGGGTGACGACGACCCACATCTCGTCGACGTCGGCGCCGAGGGCCTGCGCGGCCTTGCGGCGGCGCAGCTCGCCCCAGATGATGGCGGCGATGGCGGCGAGGCCCAGCAGCAGGGTGAGGTTGTTGTAGCCGGTGTCCGGCCCGATCTCCGGGAGGTAGCCGGCGCCGATGGTCTGGAAGTCACCCGGGACCGGGATGGTGTTGGACTTGCCGAGCAACTGGTTCAGGCCGCGGAAGAGGAGCATGCCGGCCAGTGTGACGATGAACGCCGGGATGCCGATGTAGGCCACCCAGAAGCCCTGCCACGCTCCCACGATCGCGCCCAGCAGCAGTCCGATCAGGATGCCCACCCAGGAGGGGACGCCCCAGTCCCGGACGATCAGGGCGACGCTGATGCCTACGAAGGCCGCCACTGAGCCGACCGAGAGGTCGATGTGCCCGGCGATGATGACGAGCACCATGCCGATCGCGAGGATCAGGATGTAGGAGTTGCCGTTGAACAGGTTGATGACGTTCTCGGGCGTGAGGGTGATGCCGCCGGTCAGGATCTGGAAGAAGACGATCAGGAAGACGAGGGCGAAGATCATGCCGAACTGACGGGTGTCGCCGCCGAAGATCTTTTTGAGTGCGTTCATTGGTGATTCCTTGGGTGCGTGGTGAATGGGGCCGGAGCCCCACAGCAGCGGGAGGAGTGTCAGGCGGCCTGACGTTTGGCGGTCATGAGCTTCATCAAGTTCTCCTGGGTGGCGTCGTCCTTGTCGAGGACACCGGTCACCGAGCCTTCGAAGATCGTGTAGATGCGGTCCGAGAGCCCGAGCAGTTCCGGGAGCTCGGAGGAGATGACGATCACGCCCTTGCCCTGGCTGGCCAGTCGCTGGATGATGCCGTAGATCTCGTACTTGGCGCCCACATCGATGCCACGGGTCGGCTCATCCAGGATCAGGAGGTCAGGGTCGGTGAACATCCACTTGGCCAGGACCACCTTCTGCTGGTTGCCGCCGGAGAGCTTCGCCACGCCTTCCTCGACCGAGGGGGTCTTGGTGCGCAGGGACTTCCGGTAGTCCTCGGCGACCTCGAATTCGCGGTCCTCGTTCACCACGTTGTGCTTGCTCACGCCCTTGAGGTTCGCGGCGACGGTGGTGGTCTTGATGTCGTCCAGGAGGTTCAGGCCCAGGGACTTGCGGTCCTCGGTCACGTAGCCGAGGCCGTGGTCGATGGCCTGGCGGACCGTGTTCATCCTGATCTCCTTGCCGTCCTTGATGACGGTTCCGGAGATGAAGCGGCCGTAGGAGTGGCCGAAGAGGGAGCGGGCGAGTTCGGTGCGCCCGGCGCCCATGAGTCCTGCGAAGCCGACGATCTCGCCGCGGCGGACGAAGAAGTTCGAGCCCTTGCACACGAGGCGGTCCTCGATCTGCGGGTGGGCGACGGTCCAGTCCTTGACCTCGAAGAACACCTCGCCGATGTTCGGGGTGTGGTCCGGGAAACGGGATTCCAGGCTGCGGCCGACCATGCCCTTGATGATGCGGTCCTCGTTGACGCCGTCCGCCTTGACGTCCAGGGTCTCGATGGACTTTCCGTCGCGGATGATGGTGATGGAGTCCGCGATCTGCTCGATCTCGTTGAGCTTGTGGGAGATGATGATCGAAGTGATGCCCTTGCCCTTGAGGCCGAGCAGCAGGTCGAGCAGGTGCTGGGAGTCGCTCTCGTTCAGAGCGGCGGTGGGCTCGTCCAGGATCAGGAGCTTCACGGACTTGTTGAGCGCCTTGGCGATCTCCACGAGCTGCTGCTTGCCGACGCCGATCTCCTTGACCGGGGTGTCGGGATCATCGCTCAGGCCGACGCGGGCCAGCAGGTCCTTGGAGCGGAGGCGGGCCTCGGACCAGTTGATCACCCCGAACCTCGTGGGTTCGTTGCCCAGGAAGATGTTCTCCATGATGGACAGCTCGGGGATGAGCGCGAGCTCCTGGTGGATGATCACGATGCCGGCGGCTTCGCTGGCACGGATGTCCCGGAACTGCTGGACCTCGTTCTGGTACACGATGTCCCCGGCATAGCTGCCGTACGGGTACACCCCGGAGAGCACCTTCATGAGTGTGGATTTGCCGGCCCCGTTTTCGCCGCAGATGGCGTGGATCTCGGCGACCTTCACTTTCAGGTTCACCTCGGAGAGCGCTTTCACGCCCGGGAACTCCTTGGTGATGGATCGCATTTCCAGGATCGTCGGGGCGGTGCTGGTCTCAGACATCGGTCGTCCTTGCCTCGAAGTCGTTCAGTGCGGACCAACCTGGTCCGCCGGTGGGGGCCCGATCCCTGTGGCTCGTGTCACCCTCTGACCGATAAGTAAACTGGAAGCGGCCTATTGCCGTCAAGCCTTTAACGCAGAGCCCGTACCGAATCGTTACTTCTTGGCACTTGCCGGTTTGCGGAACACGAGCGCGGCGGCCCCCAGGGCCTCTGCCCGCTCGCCCAGGGAGGACACCGTGAGCGCCGTGGACGCGCCCACCATCGGGATCGTGTGCCGCAGGATCCCGCGGCGGATGGGCTCCAGCAGCAGTTCCTCCAGCTCGGCCAGTGGGCCGCCCACCACGATCACCTCGGGGTTCAGGAGGTTCGCGACGGTGCCGAGCGCATGGCCGATCGCCAGCCCGGCGTCGTCGAGCACGCGCAGGGTGGCGGGGTGGCCCTCCCGCGCGCCGGAGATGATGCTGCGTGTGGTCACGGGGCCGGGTTCGTTGCGGCTCAGCTGCTCGATCATGGTGGTGGTGGACGCGATCGTCTCGAGGCAGCCCCGGCTCCCGCAGCGGCACACGGCCCCGCGGTCGTCGATGGTCGAATGGCCGATCTCGCCCGTGATGCCGAGGTTGCCGTAGACCGGGGCGCCGTTGACGATCAGGCCCGCGCCGATGCCCGAGCCGATCTTCAGGAAGACGAGGTTCTCCGCGCCGCCATAGGGGCCCCAGGTGGCCTCCGCAAGGGCGCCGAGATTGGCGTCGTTGTCGATGTGGACGGGCAGCCCGAGGGCTTCGCGGAGCCGTGCCTCCGTCTCGATCCCGACCCATTCGGGCAGGACCGCGCCGTGGGCCACGGTGTGGCTCCGCCTGTCGAGGGGGCCGGGGATGCCGATGCCGACGCCGATCACGTCGCCGTGGGTCAGGCCGTTCTCCCGGAGGAGCCGTTCCATGAGGTCGTGCGCCATGGCGATGCCGTGTTCGGCGTGGTGGCCGAGCACCAGGCTCGTCGAGGCCTCGGCCACCACGCGGTAGTCGCGCGTCGCGAGCACCACGCGGACGTGCCGCCGGCCGAAGTCGATCCCGACCGCGACGCTGTTGTCCGCGTTGAGCCGGACCTGGAGGGCCCGCCGTCCCGACGAGGTGGTGGGAGCCGTGTGGACCATGCTGTCGCGTTCAAGCTCTTTGACGATGTTGGAGATGGTCGCGGTGGAGAGGCCCGTGGTGCGGGAGAGTTCGGCCTGCGTGGCCGGTCCGGCGGCCAGCGCCTGCACGATCCGTTCCCGGTTGAGCTGGCGCAAGGCCGACTGGGAACCCGGATTCCTGCGGGTGGGTGTGCTGTTTCCCTCACGGCTGACCATGAATGCAAGCATGGCCTAAACGGCTTATGCGGTCAATAAGTTAACGCAAGGAAGCTCCGAGGAGCGCTCGCCGAAACGCAACGATCGCCGGGCCGGCAGCGGGCGGACCGGTGCGTTCAGCACCGGATTTCCGGCTCCGTGGTGCAAAAGACCCTGGGTTCCGGACTGGATCCGCCGCCTAGGCTGGAGTCATGTCCGAGGAAGGGAAAGTGACCGGGATGCGACTGGCGATCATGCAGGGGGAGTCCGCCGTGCTGGACACGGCGGCGAATCTCGCCACCATCCGTGAGGCCGCGCGTCAGGCGTCCGACGGCGGCGCGCAGCTCCTCATCACCCCCGAGCTGTTCCCGGTCGGCTACGCCCCGCGGCCAGTGCGCACCGGGCTGGACCCCGCCCTGCTGCCCGGCCTCGCCCATGATCTGGCGGAGATCGCCCGTTCGGCGGACATCGCCCTGCTGGCCAGCCTGCCCGAGGTGGAGCCCGCCGCGCCCGGCTCGGATCCGGCGGCGGACCGCTGGTACATCAGCGCCACGCTCTTCGGACCCGACGGCGCCCGCCTGTCCCACTACCGCAAGGTCCACCTCTTCGGGGCGGAGGAGCAGGAGGTCTTCACCCCCGGGGACCAGCCGGCCGCCGTCGTCGACTTTCAGGGGTTTCGCCTCGGGACCGTGATCTGCTACGACGTCGAGTTCCCCGAGACCGTGCGCGCCGCAGCGCTGCGCGGAGTGGACGTCCTCATGGTGCCGACCGCGCTCGGCAGCGGCTACTCGCAGGTGCCCCAGCGGCTCATCCCGACGCGGGCCATGGAGAACCACCTGTACCTGGCCTATGTGAACCACACCGGGGTCGAGGCCGGATTCCACCTCAGCGGCGGCAGCGTGGTGGCCGACCCGTTCGGGCGGACGCTTGCCGAGGCGGACGAGGATGCGGCCGTCCTCTTCGTGGAGGTCGATCCCGGGCAGCTCGCGACGGCCCGCGCGGACGTCCCGTATCTCGACGAACGGCGTCCCGACCTCTACCGCTCCTGGCTCTCCTGAGCCGCTCCCGGCTCCGCATCGTCAGAGGCCGCTGAGGGATCTGCGGGCGTTGAGGGATCGGCGGCCGCGGAGGGATCGGCGGGCGCCCCGCCGGGCAGCCCCGGCCCGAGGAACCCGAGGGCGAACCACAGCTCGGCCCGGACCGAGGCGTCACCGAGGTCGCGGCCCAGGGTGTCCCCGATGACGCCCACGTGCCGCCGAACGCTGTTGCGGTGGATGTCCAGGGCGCTGGACGCCCCGTCCCACGAGCCGTGCGCCGCGAGCCACGCCCGCAGCACCCGCAGGAGCAGGTCCCGCCGCGGTGGCTCCAACGCGAGCAGGGGACCCAGGACCTCACGGGCGACCCCCGCTCCGGCCTCCCGCGGCATGAGCTCCGCGAACGTGCGGGGCTGCTGTTCGGCCAGCAGACTGCGCCGCTCCTCCTCGGCACGGGCGAGCAGTGCCATGGCCTCCAGCCGCAGCCGCGGGACGTGCTGCAGGGCGTGGCCCGCCAGCGAACCACCCTTGCCGAGGCGCGGCGCCGGGCGGGACACGGCGCAGGCATAACCTTCCGCCTCGACGCGGGACAGTCGCGCAGGCGACGGCTCCTGGCGGGTGACGGCGAGCAGGTGCGTGCCGTCGTGGACGACGAGCTTGGTCTCCCACAGCCGCCGCCAGGCCAGGACCTCCGCCGGAACGTCGGCGCTGTCCTCGGCCTGCGGATGCGCGATCACCACGCGCAGCCCGGACCCGGCACCCGGGGCGCTGTCGCCCAGCAGGGTGGAGAGCGCGGCGTCATCGCCCGGGGTGTCCCCGCGGAGCAGCAGGAGCGTGGCCAGCTGACCGGGGGACAGGGACCCCGCGGCGCGCTGCCGGGCCAGCAGCTCCAGGAGCCCGACGGCGGTGGACACCATGGTGTTCTCCGTCGCGGTGAGCGGGTGGCCGGTGTGCAGCACGAGGGCCCCGAGCGTCGGTTCGCCCCGGCGGGCGCCGCGCTGGGAGGAAGCCGTGCGACTCCCGGCCACCGGACGCGCAGCCGTGCCGCGTCCCGGTGAACCTCGCAGCGGCAGGCCCAGCAGCGCGCCGTCGGCCGTCTCGCGCAGTTCGACCCGCGGACCGCTCCCCGCGAACAGATCCAGGGCCAGCCCGGCCGCCTCCTCCACGACCTCGGGTCCGGCGGTCCGCGCGCCGGCCGTGAGGCGAAGCTGGCCGTGGGCGCCGAAGAGCAGCACCTCGCCCGAGACCCGCTGGGCCAGGGCCTCCAGGAGCTCCTGCTCACCGCCCTCGCCGAGAGCCGCCCGGATCAGCTGCCGATTGGCCTCGGTGAGCTGCCGCAGCACACTGGCGTTGCCTGACTCCAGGAGCCGGGAGAATGCGAGGCCCACCGCCGCGAACGGCAGGCTGGGCGGGAGCTGCCAGAGCGTGACGCCGTGGCGCTCGCAGGCGGACACCACGGTCCCGGGGACGGCGTCGAAATGGGGCTCCAGCCCGAGCGCCAGCGCGGAGACCCGGGCGCGGGCCAGGCGGCCGACGAACGCGTCCACCGCCTCGTCGGTCCCGCCGTCGCCGAGGAACGGCAGCCCGGCCGTGAGCAGGAGTTCATGGTCGAGGAGATACGGCGTCGGGTCCGCGAGCTCGCTCGTCTCGACCCAGCGCAGCGGCACGTTCCCGGCGTCGTGAAGCACTTCGACACCGTCCGGAAGCTGGGCCAGGAAGCGATGCGTGGTGAGGCCCGGCAGCAGGTCGAGTTGTGCCTCCCCGGCACTCGCGGCACCATGGATGGAATGTGCACTTTGTCCCATGGGCCAAGACTCTAGTTCAAAATGCACCACCGTGAGAGCTGGCTCACAGTCCTAGCCTTGGTACTAGGCCTTCTCCTCACCCCATCGGTTCCCGGACCTGGCCTCGCCCAGACCGGGACCTCGACGGTGCGGTCCCTCGCCCGGCAAGGACGCCGGACGGCCGCCCAAGACGCAAGGAACTCCCCATGACCACAACTCCCAAGACGCTGCCCGGCGCGACGCCGAGCCTCGGTCGGCAGCTCATCCGCCGCAAGTCCATCGCCCAGATGGAGCGCGACGCCCGGGACAACTCCGGGCACGGCAGCCTGAAGCGCAACTTCGGCGTGCTGCAGCTGACCATGATCAGCGTCGGCGCCACGCTCGGCACGGGCATCCTGGTCATCCTCGGCGACGCCGTGCCGATCGCGGGGCCCGCCATCTGGCTGTCCTTCGTCGTGGCGGGTTTCGCCGCTCTGCTCTCCGCGGTCTCCTACGCTGAGATGGCGGGCATGGTCCCGGTGGCGGGGTCCAGCTACTCGTACTCTTACGCCACCATGGGCGAGGGCATGGCCTGGATCTGCGGCTGGTGTCTCGTCCTGGAATACGCGGTCTCGGTGGCAGCCGTCGCCGTCGGCGCAGGCCAGTACGTGAATGAGACCATCGGCGTGTTCGGCATTCAGATGCCCGACGCCATCTCTCAGCCCCCGGGAGGCGGCGGCCTGGTCAACCTCCCGGCCCTCATCATCGTCCTCCTGGCGACCGTGCTCCTGGTGCGCGGCGCCAAGGAGAGCGCCCTGGTCAACACCATCATCGTGTTCGCCAAGGTCGGCATCCTGGTATTCTTCTGCATCGTGGCGTTCACCGCCTTCAACGCCGGGAACTTCGAGCCTCTCCTCCCGATGGGCGCCGCCGGCATGAGCGCCGCCGCGTCCAAGGTGTTCTTCTCCTACATCGGCTTCGACGCCGCCTCCACCGCCGGTGAGGAGGCCCGCAACCCCAAGCGCGACCTGCCCCGGGCGATCCTGCTGTCCATGCTGATCGTCACCACCGTGTACGTCCTGGTGGCCGTGGCGGCGATCGGCGCGCGGAACTGGCAGTGGTTCGACGGCGTGGAGGCCCCGCTCGTCCAGATCATCAACGAGATCACCCACCAGCCGTGGATCGCCCTGGTCTTCGCGGTCACCTCGGTGCTCGCCATCGTCTCCGTGGTCCTCACCGTGCTCTACGGTCAGACCCGCATCCTGCTCACCATGTCCCGTGACGGCCTCGTGCCCAAGGTGTTCGGCGAGGTCTCGCCCCGCACCCACACGCCGGTCAAGGGCACCTGGATCGTCGGCGTCGTCGTGGCGCTCACCGCCGCCTTCGTCCCGCTCGGCGCTCTCGCCGACGCGACCAGCATCGGCACCCTGTTCGCCTTCGCCCTGGTCAACGTCGCCGTGATCTACCTGCGCGTCACCAAGCCGGGCAAGGCCCGCAGCTTCCGCGTCCCGCTCTACCCGGTCGTGCCGGTGCTGGGCGCCCTGGCCTGCCTCTTCCTGATGGCGAACCTCGACGGCATGACCTGGCTGGTGTTCTGCGCCTGGATGCTGATCGGCGTCGTGCTCTACCTCGCCTACGGCCGCCGGAACTCCCGCGTGGGCGGCCTGAACGAACAGGCGTACCAGCTCAGCCATCAGGACGACTGAGTCCGTTCCTCCCTCTTCACCCGCAGCACACGAAACACAAGGCAAGGACCCATGGAACCCACAGCCCTTCCCTCCCCGTCCGAGGGCACCGCGCCCATCACGATGCTGAACCCGGACTTCCCGTTCAGCTATGACTTGTACCTGCAGAACCCCGCGGGTCTGGGCAGCGTCCCCGAGGAGCTGTACGGCACCGAGGTGGCCGTGGTGGGTGCCGGGCTCTCCGGCCTGGTCACCGCGTACGAACTCATGAAGCTCGGTCTGAAGCCCGTGGTCTACGAGGCGGACCGGATCGGCGGGCGCCTTCGCACCGCGAGCTTCCCGAGCGCGCCCGAGGTCACCGCCGACCTGGGCGGCATGCGCTTCCCGGTGTCCAGCAAGGCGCTGTACCACTACATCGACCTGCTCGGTCTGGAGACCACGGACTTCCCGAACCCGCTCGCGCCGGTGACGTCCAGCACCGTGATCGAGCTGAAGGGGCGGAAGTACTACGCCGAGAAGCCCGGGGATCTGCCGGAGTTCTTCCACGAGGTGGCCGCCGCCTGGAAGGCGTGCATGGAGGAGAACGCCCGGTTCACCGAGATGCAGGACGCCCTCAAGGCCCGCGACACCGCGAAGATCAAGGAGATCTGGGATTCGCTGCTCGAAGAGCTGGACGAGGAGACCTTCTACGGTTTCATCGCCAAGAGCCGGGCCTTCAAGGAGGCGGGCTACGCGCACCGCGAGGCGTTCGGGCAGGTCGGTTTCGGCACGGGCGGCTGGGACACCGATTTCCCCAATTCCATCCTGGAGATCCTGCGCGTGGTCTACACCGACGCGGACGACCACCACCGCGGCGTGGTGGGCGGCGCGGCGCGCATCCCGGAGGCGCTGTGGAACCACGCGCCGTCGGACCTCAAGCACTGGCCCGCCGGCACCTCCCTCGCCAGCCTGCACGGCGGCGCGCCGCGTGGCGCGGTGGCCCGGATCGCCCGCGTGAAGGACGACGACGGCGCCCCCACCTCCCGCATCGCGGTCACCGAGCGCTGGGGCCGGGCGAGCGAGTACGCGGCCGTGGTGACGACCTGCCAGTCGTGGCTCCTGTCCACGCGCATCCACACCGAGGAAGCGCTGTTCCCGGCGGAGATGTGGACGGCGATCGAGCGTTCGCACTACATGCAGTCGTCCAAGACCTTCGTGATGGTCGACCGCCCGTTCTGGAAGGATCGCAACCCGGAGACCGGCGAGGAGGTCATGTCGATGACCCTCACCGACCGCCTGACCCGCGGCACGTACCTGCTGGACAACGGCCCGGACCAGCCCGCCGTCATCCTCCTCTCCTACACCTGGAACGACGACGCCCTGAAGTGGCTGAGCCTGGACGGGGAGCAGCGCGCCGACCTCATGATCCACTCCCTGGAGCAGATCTACCCGGGCGTGGACATCCGCAGCCACGTGATCGGCACGCCCATCACGGTGTCCTGGGAGTCCGACCCCAACTTCATGGGCGCGTTCAAGGCGAACCTGCCGGGCCACTACCGGTACCAGGAGCGCCTGTACACGCACTTCGACCAGGAGTCCCTGGACGAGGCGCACCGGGGCATCTTCCTGGCCGGCGACGACGTGTCCTGGACCGCCGGCTGGGCTGAGGGCGCCGTCACCACGGGCCTGAACGCCGTGTGGGGCGTCGTGAAGCACCTGGGCGGCGCCTCCGCCGAGGGCAACCCCGGCCCGGGTGAATTCCTGGCCGAGTACGGCCCCAAGCGCCTGGCCTGACTCCAGGCGCGCGGCATTCCGGCCGGTTCTGCGCCCTTGTTGGCGTGGTGCTCTTCAATAGGGGAGCACCGCGCCAACAAGGGCGCATTTCAGGAGCGGGCGAGTCCCCAGTCCGGCCGGGCTGTCTGGGGCAGACCGGCCTGGCGCAGCAAGGATTCGAGCCGGACCGGGTTCTGTACGTCGGCCCAGACCCAACGGACGACCGTGAATCCAAGGCGTCGCAGTCGGTCCTCGCGGGTCTTCTCCGCGATCACGACGTCCGACGTCGATCGTCCCCGCAGATACTCGGGCTTCACGTACTTTTCGCGGCCGTCGAACTCGCCGATCACCCTCGCAGAGCGCCAGCAGAAGTCGGTGTAACCGATCAAGCCCGCACGGTCGGTCAACCCGGCCTGCAGCTCCGGTCGTGGAAATCCGAGCCGGTGCATGGCCACCCGGCTCAGGGACTCGCCGGGCAGAAACCCGCCGGGATCCGAGAAGTCCAGAATGGCCCGCAGTCTTCTCCTCCGCGACGCCTGGGGAATCTGGTCGATGACGGAGGCGACCAGGTCACGATCCGGGGCCGATGACGTCGTCTCCAGGCGCCCCGTGCGGTGATCGAGCGAGACCGGAGCCGGGGCGCCGCCGCAACGTCGGTCCTCACCACCAGGCGCCGTGGACGGCTGGCGTCCCGCCGGCGTCGCAGATTCCCAGGCTGAAACCGGTCCAGCGCTGGGCAGCTTCTGCGGATTGAGCAGTCGATCCATGACTGCCACAGACCAGCCGAACTCCTCCTCACCAGCGACGTCGATGGCGGTATTCACCACATCGCTGCAGGGAAGCCCGTTGATGTCCACCGTGTGCCGCAGGCGGCCATCCGGTCGGTGCACGGTGACGCCCCTCTTGGATCTGCTGCCAGGCGCCGTTGTTCCGAGCAGATGCGTGGGCTCGATCCGCGCCGAGGTGTGGTGCCGGGTGGGGAGCCCATGCAGCAGGGCGCTGCTGGGTCCCCAGAGCGGAAACCGGATGCCGTAAGCCTCGACGGCTACTTGGAACATCAGTTCCTGGCGCGAGCGGGAGGACAGCTGCTCCCAGGTGGAGACACCCACGTAGCTTCCCCGTCGCAGGCGGATCAAGGTCCCGGAACGGCATCGACGGGACAGTTCATCGGTGCTCAGTCCGTGAACGGAGAAATCCTGTGCTCTGATCACCAGGGTGGAAGGACGCGTCATGTGATCAGCTTTTCGACCCCTACGCGGGATTGCCACGACCAGTCCGGCTATGTGGAGAACCCATCAGCCAAGAAAATGCGCCCTTGTCGACTGGATGCGCCGCAATAGCGGAGCATCCGGCCAACAAGGGCGCATAACGGCTCGGCCCTAGTTGAACACCACGGTCCGGGTACCATCGAGGAGGACCCGGTGCTCCGCGTGCCACTGGACGGCCTGGGCCAGGGTGCGGCCCTCGACGTCGCGGCCCATCTGCACGAATTCCTCGGCCGTGCGGGCGTGGCTGACGCGGATCACCTCCTGCTCGATAATCGGTCCCTCGTCGAGGTCGGCGGTCACGTAGTGGGCCGTGGCGCCGATGAGCTTCACGCCCCGCTTGTGCGCCTGGTGGTACGGCTTTGCGCCCTTGAAGGACGGCAGGAACGAATGGTGGATGTTGATCGCGCGGCCCTCGAGCTCGCGGCAGAGGTCGTTCGAGAGGATCTGCATGTAGCGGGCCAGGACGGTCAGCTCGATCTCCTCTTTCTCGATGATCTCCAGGAGCTGCCGTTCGGCGTCGGCCTTGGTGTCGGCGGTGACGGGGATGTGGTGGAATGGGATGCCGTAGAACTCGGCGAGCGGCGCCAGATCCGTGTGGTTCGAGACGATCGCGGGGATCTCAATGGGCAGGGTGCCCGAGCGGTGCAGGAAGAGCAGGTCGTTGAGGCAGTGGGCCGCCGTCGAGCACAGGACGAGCGTGCGCACCTTCTGGCCGACCGGGTGCACGTCCCAGCGCATCCCGAAAGCGTCGGCCACCGGGGCGATCGCCGCGCGGACCGCGTCGGCTCCCGCCGACGTCGTGACCTCCACCCGCATGAAGAACGTGCCGGTGGTGACGCTGCCGTACTGCTGCGAGTCGGCGATGTTGCATCCGACGGTCAGGAGGGCACCGGAGATGGCATGCACGATGCCGGGGCGGTCGGGGCAGGAGAGGGTCAGCGTGTATGACGTAGGCGCTTCAATCACAAGGCTAAGGATATCCGCCGTGCGGTACGCTAGTGCCGTCGCAACTGGCGTCGGATGGGTCACCATCAGGGAGCGGCACAGTCGAAGACCACGGATCGTCCGCCTGGGCCGAGGGTCACGTTTTCCTACGCGTCATCGCGTGGATCCTTGGCCTGCGCTTCAGCGGCGCGCCGGGGGACCATGCGGCGGCGCCAGGAGCCTGACCTGCAATCACCTCCACGTATCGCCAGGAGTATTCTGTGACCTCTGTACCCGCGCAGGAATCCGTCAGCAACCTTCCGCTGGCTGAAGTCGACCCGGAAATCGCCGCCGTTCTCGAGCGTGAGCTGAATCGCCAGCGCACCTACCTCGAGATGATCGCCTCTGAGAACTTCGTCCCCGTCTCCGTGCTCCAGTCCCAGGGCTCGGTGCTGACCAACAAGTACGCGGAGGGTTACCCCGGACGCCGCTACTACGGCGGCTGTGAGGAAGTCGACGTCGCCGAGTCGCTGGCCATCGAGCGCGCCAAGGCCCTCTTCGGCGCCGAGTTCGCCAACGTCCAGCCGCACTCCGGCGCCACCGCCAACGCGGCCGTCCTGCACGCGATCGCCCGCCCCGGCGACACCCTGCTCGGCCTCTCCCTGGACCACGGCGGTCACCTGACCCACGGCATGAAGATCAACTTCTCCGGCCGCCTGTTCAACATCGTGGCCTACGGTGTGGACCCCGAGACCTCCCTCGTGGACATGGAGGAGGTCCGCCGCCTCGCCCTGGAGCACAAGCCGAAGGTGATCATCGCCGGCTGGTCCGCGTACCCGCGGCAGCTCGACTTCGCCGCCTTCCGTGAGATCGCGGACGAGGTCGGCGCCTACCTCTGGGTGGACATGGCCCACTTCGCGGGCCTCGTCGCCGCCGGCGTGCACCCGAACCCGGTCCCGCACGCCCACGTGGTGTCCTCCACCGTGCACAAGACCATCGGCGGCCCGCGCTCCGGCTTCATCCTGACGAACGACGCCGATCTCGCCAAGAAGATCAACTCCGCCGTCTTCCCGGGTCAGCAGGGCGGCCCGCTCATGCACGTGATCGCCGCGAAGGCCACCGCCTTCAAGATCGCCGGCACCCCGGAGTTCAAGGATCGCCAGGAGCGCACTCTGCGCGGCGCCGCGATCCTCGCGGACCGTCTCAACCAGCAGGACGTCAAGGACGCGGGCATCGCCGTCCGCTCCGGCGGCACCGATGTGCACCTGGTGCTGGTGGATCTGCGTGACGCCGCGATCGACGGCAAGCAGGCCGAGGACCTCCTCCACGAGGCCCACATCACGGTCAACCGCAACGCCGTCCCGAACGACCCGCGCCCGCCGATGGTCACCTCCGGTCTGCGCATCGGCACCTCCGCCCTGGCCACCCGCGGCTTCGGCGACGCCGAGTTCACCGAGGTCGCCGACGTGATCGCGCTCGCGCTGCTCCCCGGCGCCGACATCGACGCTCTGCGGGCCCGCGTGGACGTCCTGGCCTCGGCCTTCCCGCTGTACCCGGGCCTCTCCCAGTGACGGAACAGTCCATGACCGCGAAGATTCTGGACGGCAAGAAGGCCTCCGCCGAGATCAAGCAGGAGCTCACGGAACGCGTCGCCGCTCTCAAGGAGCGCGGCGTGGTCCCGGGCATCGCCACCGTGCTGGTCGGCGCCGATCCGGCGTCCCAGCTGTACGTGTCGATGAAGCACAAGCAGTCCAAAGAGATCGGGATGAACTCGATCCAGAAGGAGCTGCCGGCCGACGCCACCCAGGAGCAGGTCGAGGCGCTCATCGACGAACTCAATGCGGACCCCAGCTGCCACGGGTACATCGTCCAGCTCCCGCTGCCGAAGCACCTGGACACGGACGCGATCCTGGAACGGATCGACCCCGCCAAGGACGCGGACGGCCTGCACCCCACGAACCTGGGGCGCCTGGTCCTGAACGTGAACAACCCCATCGACACCCCGCTTCCGTGCACCCCGCGCGGCGTCATCGAACTGCTCCTGCGGAACGATTACGACCTCAAGGGCAAGCACGTGGTGGTCGTCGGGCGTGGTGTCACGATCGGCCGGTCCATCGGTCTGCTGCTGACCCGTCGCGAGATCAACGCCACCGTGACCCTGACCCACACGGGCACCACGAACATGTCGGAACTGCTGCGCCAGGCCGATGTGATCGTGGGCGCCGCGGGCGTGCGGGACATCGTCAAGGCGTCCGACGTCAAGCCGGGTGCTGCCCTGCTGGATGTCGGCGTGACCCGCGAGACGGACCCGGAGACCGGCAAGAGCCGCGTCTACGGTGACATCGAGCCCGCCGCCGCCGAGGTGGCCGGCTGGATCTCCCCGAACCCGGGCGGCGTGGGCCCCATGACGGTGGCTCTGCTCATGACCAATGTGGTGGAGGCGGCGGAGCGCGCGGCAGCGCACGCCTGAGTCTCCGACGACGCACGACGGCGCCGGATCCCCTCGCGGGCTCCGGCGCCGTCGTGTTTCCCGGCTCCGTCGTGCTCCGGCGGGTGGCTCATCACCCCTTCGGCGCGGGGTCGGGTCCGGCGGGTCCCGCGGAACCGGCCGTGAAGAGCAGCGCGTCGCCCAGGGCGGTCCGCCGGTGTTCGACGGCGGCGCCCCGTCGAGTGCTGCTCAGCAGCCCGGCGTCGCGCAGGGCCGTGAGGTGGTGGACCGCCGTCGAGGGAGCTATTCCGCACAGGCGTGCTACATCGCTGGTGTTCCGCGCGCCGTCGAGGACGCTGAGGACCGCGGCCCTTCCCGTGCCCAGCAGGCGGGCGAGCGCCCGGCCGTCGGAGGGGGCGCCGGACCGATGCCACTCAGGTGAGAGGCCGAGGACCGGGTAGAAGACGGTGGGCTGGGCGGGGGCCTCCGTGAGGACCGAACACCACGGGCTCGACACCACCGACGGCACGAGCAGCAGCCCGTGCCCGCGGCAGTCGACCTCCTCCTGCCACGCGTTCATCCGCACGCGGACCTCGCCGGGCCGCCAGGACACGCGGTCGTGCAGGCCGCCGACCATCGCGCCGGCGCCGTGCCCGGCCATGACGCCGGTCCGGTGGGAGATGTCGGCGAGCAGGAGTCGCCGGATCTGCGGCCATTGCGGCTCCAGCAGCGCGTCCCACATCGCGGACCAGGCCTCCGCGATGCGTCCCAGCGCGAGAGCGGGACGCTCCGCCATCCGTTCCACCGCGGCGTGCCGGGCCCCTTCCGCGAGACGCAGGACTTTGCGCAGCTGATGTGCTGCGACGTCCGGGGGAGTGGACCGGAGCATGGCGAGTTCCTCGGACGGGGTGAGGTCGGGGCCTGGCGGGCCGGTGAGGAAGTCCGGGAAATACCCCTGCGGCGCGATGAGGAGCGACAGCAGGCCGAACGCCTCGTGCGGCACGGATGACCGTGCCTCCCGGAGCCAGCCCCAGTGCAGCGGCCGGGACTGGGCCGTCTGCAGAAGCCGGATGGCGGCGGCGAGTTCGTGTCCTGGCGAGATGCCGAATCGCAGTGACGCCACGTCCTCAATCCCGAGGTGGAAGGCCACGATGTTTCGATCCATATCGAAAGGTTAGCGGCCCCTCGATGACTGGGCGAGAGTGAAGGCAGACCGCCGGACGGCGGTTCCAGAGGAGGGACAGATGAACGTGGACGCGGAGAGCATGGTGCTGCTGGAGCCCGGCAGCCTGGCCCTGCTGGGAGGAACGGCGGAACGGTTCGAAGGCGGGGATTTCGGAGTAGGACTCTCCTATTTCCTGGTCCGGACCCCACCGGGGAAGGGTCCGGCCGTGCACCGGCACCCCTACGCGGAGACCTGGCTGGTGCTGGAAGGCGAGGCCACGTTCCGGCTCGACGACGGCGACCGCACGGTCGGCGCCGGAGCCACGGTGATCGTCCCGGCAGGTCGCTGGCACGGCTTCACGAACCACGGCCAGGAGCCGCTGCTGATGGTCTGCCTGCACGATTCGCCGCGGATCATCCAGGAGTTCCGCGACCAGGACGGCTGATCCGTCACGGCCGGCACGCCCTGGCCGGGCGTGGGCTGGCCGGTGGGCACGACACGACAGACGACAACACGACGACGAAGGACACGACATGTCATTTCAGGCATACCTCGATGCGATCGAGGACAAGACCGGCAAGACCCCGCGGCAGCTGGTGGAGGAGGCCGAGGCCAAGGGCTTCGGCGAAGCGGGGGTGAAAGCAGGCGCGATCCTCGAATGGCTCAAGGACGAGTACGGTCTGGGGCGCGGACACGGCATGGCGCTGGTCCACGTCCTCAAGAACGGACCCACGATCAGCGACAAACATGTGGGCAGCGGGGGAACTCATGCCGACGCGTCCACGGAGTTGTGGCTCGACGGCAGGGCGAGCAAACCACAGCCGTGACGGCCAGGGCGGCACTTTTCCACATACTCCACGTGGGGGACGCGGCCGGCTGCCGCGACGTTTAGGCTCGGGATCATGAACAGTGCCCGCCGACGCCGGATCATCCAGTTCGGCATTCCGTGTGCCGTGGCGGTGATCCAGGTCTTCGGCACCGTGGCCATGGCCCACTGGCGCGGTCTGGATCTGCCGCCGGTGACGATGCTGTTCCTACTCGCAGGTCCTGCCGCGCTGCTGTTCATGCGTCGTCGGCCGGCGCTCGTGCTGGCCTTCCAGGTGCTGCTCGCCGGCTGGTACCTCCTGCTCTCCTTGCCCTGGGGGCCGGTCTTCGTGGCTTTCGCGGTGGCCTTGTTCAACGCTTCGCTCCGGGGCAGGCGTTGGCAGTCCTGGGCCGTGGTGGGCCTGGTCGGACTCCTGGCGGTTCTTCAGGAAACCGGTTGGGTTCCTCTCCGTGGGGCGTTGTGGACCCCGCCGTGGGCGGCCGGTGCGCCCTGGGCTGCCACGCCGGCCCTGGCGGCGGCGACCGCGTGGCTGGCGGTCCTCGTCCTCCTGGGGGAAGCAGGTCGGCGTCGTCGGTCGAGGCTGACGGAGCTGAGGGAGCAGCGGGCGGCCCGGGAGCAGGCGGAGCGGGACGAATACCGTCTGGCCCTGGCCCGCGACATTCATGACGTGGTCGGGCACTCCCTGTCCCTGATCAACGTGCAGGCTTCCGTCGCGCTGCATCTGGGGGAGAAGGATCCGGCACGGCTGACCGAGGCGCTGCGGAACATCAAGGACGCGAGCAAGGACTCGCTGGCCGAGGTGCGGGACCTGCTGGATGTCCTGCGGGAGGAGGCGCCGGCCGATGGTGGGGCTCACTCTGCGCCCGCGGCACCCCGTACCCCGCCGGTCCGGCACAGGACCCTGACCGAGGTGGAGGACCTGGTGGAGGAGGCGCGAGCCGTCGGCGTGCGGGTGGAACTCGAACCGCCGAGCGGTCTGAGCGCCTGGCAGTCCGGGAGCCCCGCCGTGGATCCGGCTGCTCAGGATGCGCTGTTCCGCGCGGTGCAGGAAGGTCTCAGCAACGTCCGCCGCCACGCGGCGGCGCCGGAGGCGGTCCTGGCGTGCGGCGTCAGCGATACCGAGCTGTGGTTCCGGCTCAGCAGCCCCGTGGAAGCCCCGACAGTCCCGGTCCACGAGGGGCACGGTCTCGTCGGGATGCGTGAGCGCGTGGCCGCGTGCGGCGGAAGGGTGTCGGCGAGTGCGGGTGATGGATGGTTCCGTCTCGAGGTCGGTGTGCCACGGAGGGTGGACGGCGCAGCAGGAACCCCCGGGATCGAGGTCGCCCCGTGATGGTCAGCGAATCAGGAACAGGCGGTCTCATCCGGGTGGCGCTCGCGGACGACCAGGGTCTGATCAGGGCCGGCTTCCGCGCGCTGATCGACGCGGAGGACGGCCTGGTGATCGTGGGGGAGGCCGCCACCGGCCGGGAGGCTGTGGCGCTCGCGCGGAGGGCCCGGCCGGATGTGATGCTGATGGACATCCGCATGCCCGACGGCGACGGCTTGGAGGCCACCCGGGACATCGCCCGCCAGGGGCCTTGGCCGCGGATCATCATCCTCACCACCTTCGGGCTGGACGAGTACATCGTGGACGCCATCAGGGCCGGGGCCGCAGGGTTCCTCGTCAAGGACACCGAACCGGCGGAGCTGTTGCGGGCCATCCGCGCGGTCCACGACGGCGACGCCCTCCTGTCGGCCCCGGTCACCCGACGGGTCCTGGACTACCTCAAAGGCCAGGGCGGTTCTGCCGCGCCCCGGAGCCTGGCGGAGATCACCGAACGCGAGCGTGAAGTCCTGGCCTTGGTGGGCGAAGGTCTCAACAACGCCGAGATCGCCGAGCGCCTGTACATCACGCCCCTCACGGCCAAGACCCACGTCTCCCGGATCATGGGCAAGCTGGGGTGCCGCGACCGGGCGCAGCTGGTGGTCGCTGCCTACGAATCCGGTCTGGTCAGGCCGGGATGGACGCCATGACGCGGTGATGCACGCGGTGGCGTGGGGACACCGTGACGCTCGGCCCCGGCGTCGAGGAACCCCTCTGACGCTGGATTTCCCTCGTGCGGTGGCGCTGCGTTGATGAAGCTGTGATCCCCGGTGACCTGTGTGGTCCTGACCCCGTGGGACGGTGGCCACCTGGTTCGGTATCGGCGCGGTCCAGTGGGGCAGTGGCTTCGTTCCATGTGGGACCGAGCCGCAGTGACGCTGCGTTGATGGCCCTGCGACCCTGCGACCCTGTGACCCGGCGCCCCGTGACCCTATGACCCTGCGACCTTGCGACCTTGCGACCTTGTGGCCCGGCGGCCCTCCCCATGCGGCGGCGCTCTGTTGCCGCCAACGACCGGCGTGCTCCGGGCCCGTACTCCCCGGGGAGTACGGGCTCTCGCGAAGTGATTCCCCACGGCAGACGCCTCCGAACAGCGACCGGCGAAAGATGGAATCAGGCCGGAAGACCGGCCTGTCACAGCCGTCGAGGACGGCCCCACGAAAGGTTCCATCATGGTCACCACAGCACTTCTGGCAGCCCCGGCCATCGCCGCCCATGGCATGTGGGCCGGGGGATTCTTTCCCTGGTTCCTCATCTTCCCGCTCTTCTGGTTCATCCTGCTTTTCGTCGGACTGTTCGTCTTCGCCCGTCGTCGGCGTCACTGGGCCGGGCAGGCCGGGCGGATGGGTGCGGAGTCGGTCCTGCGGGAACGCTATGCCCGAGGCGAGATCGACGAGACCGAGTACCGCCAGCGCCTGGAAGTCCTCCGCGCGAACTCCTGATCCGGTCGGGTGTCAGGAGCCACCGTCTGCTGAGTCCGCTGGTGAGGGGGTGAATCCGCTCTCAGATGTAGCGGACTCACCCCCTCGCCAGCGGACTCAGCCGGGTCGAGGCCACCTCTGGACCCAGGCTCCCTCACCCAGGCTCCTTCACCCAGGCTCGGACCCGCCCTTCGCTGAGCTCGCTACGAACCGGCTGATCTCGCTACTCGGAGTAGCGAGATCAGCCGGTTCGTAGCGAGTTCAGGACGGTGGCGAGCTCGAGGTAGCGAGGTCAGTCGGAGGGACCATGGATGGCGAGGTCAGCCCGTTCGTAGCGAGTTCGCCGCTGTGATCCCGTCCCCGCACTCGCCCCGCTCCCACACCCCCGCCCAACCCGGCACCCTCACCACCACTCCCGCCCCTGCCCGTTCGCCCGTCGGGAACATGGACGGGTGCGGTCCGCGATTGAGAGAGAATGGAGGCATGCGATCTCTTGGACCCGAAGACACCCAGTCCGGCGCCGGCACGCGCTTCAGCGCGGCCAAGGCCAGCACCTTCAGGATCGGCGGCCTGGGCATGTCCGTCCTGGTCCTCGCCTTCCTCGTGGCCGTGATCTTCGCCGCGAACCAGAACAGCGTGGTGGGCTGGTTCGTCGCCGTCATCTCGCTCGGGTGGCTGCTCCTCGCGGCGTTCGTCGTGTTCAGCATCCAGCGTGCGACCAAGCGGGCCGCGGCCAAGCTGAATGAAGCGAGCAACGCCTTCAACGCGGCGGCCGGCCGGGCGCCGTCGTCGTCGTCCGAGGGGACCCGCCTGGTGGCGCAGGACGGCGAGTCCACGCGCATGCGGGACATGAAGCTGGACCACTCGTTCAAGATCGTCCAGGTGCAGGCCCGCGTGATCGAGGAGGAGCTCGCGAAGGGCGCCGCAGGGGACCAGGACATGGTCACCCGTGCCCTCGAGACCATCACCATCACGGCCACCAATGCACGCGACATGATCAAGTCCGGCGGGGCCACGGAAGCGCCCGTGACCGGCACCGTCATCGACTAGAGTTACGAGGGTGAACGTGGCTGAGAAGGACTATCTGCGCATTGCGACCGTCAACGTCAACGGCATCCGGGCCGCCTACCGCAAGGGTATGGCCGAGTGGCTGGCCGGCCGGGACGTGGACATCCTCACGCTCCAGGAGGTCCGCGCCCCTGACGATGTGGTCTTCGACCTGATCGGCGAAGGCTGGCACATCCTCCACGCCGAGGCGGAAGCCAAGGGCCGTGCCGGCGTCGCGCTGGTCTCCCGCGAGAAGCCTCTGGCCACCCGCGTCGGCATCGGCGACGACTACTTCGCCACCACGGGCCGCTGGGTGGAAGCCGACTTCGGGCTCCCCAACGGCGAAAAGCTCACCGTCGTCAGCGCTTATGTGCACTCCGGTGAGGTCGACACTCCCAAGCAGGTCGACAAGTACCGCTTCCTCGACACCATGATCACGCGCCTGCCGGCCCTGGCCGCCGAGAGCGACCACGTGCTGATCACGGGCGACCTCAACGTCGGCCACACCGAGCTGGACATCAAGAACTGGCGCGGCAACACCAAGCGCGCGGGCTTCCTGCCGGAGGAGCGCGCCTACTTCGACCGGTTCTTCGGTGAGGAGATCGGGTTCAAGGACGTGGCCCGCGAACTGGCCGGACCGGTGGACGGCCCGTACACCTGGTGGTCACAGCGGGGCCAGGCGTTCGACAACGACACGGGTTGGCGTATCGACTACCACATGGCCACCCCCGCCCTCGCCGCCCGTGCGCGGCAGGCCGTGGTGGACCGCGCAGCCAGTTACGACACCCGTTTCTCCGACCACGCACCCCTGGTGGTCGACTACAGCCTCTGAGAGGCAGCGCGCCGGGGTGACCCGCGCGTTCCCAAGGACACCATGAGCCACAACACCATCACCGAAGAAGAATTCCTCACCCTGCACGCCGACCGCAGGCCCCGCGTCCTCTCCGGAATGCAGCCGTCCGCGGATTCGCTGCACCTGGGCAACTACCTGGGCGCCCTGGTCAACTGGGTCAAGGCCCAGGAGGACTACGACTCCTTCTACTTCATCCCGGACATGCACGCGATCACCGTGCCCCAGGACCCCGCGGAACTGGCCGAGCGCACCCGGCGGACGGCCGCGCAGTACATCGCCGGCGGCATCGACGTCGAGAAATCCACGCTGTTCGTCCAGTCCCACGTGCCCGAGCATGCGCAGCTGGCCTGGGTCATGATGTGCATCACCGGTTTCGGCGAGGCCTCCCGGATGACCCAGTTCAAGGACAAGTCGGCCAAGGGCGGCCTGGACTCGGCGGGCGTGGGCCTGTTCACGTACCCCATGCTCATGGCCGCGGACATCCTGCTCTACCTGCCGGACGCCGTGCCGGTCGGGGACGACCAGAAGCAGCACGTGGAGCTGGCCCGCGACCTGGCCCAGCGCTTCAACCACCGCTTCGGCGAGACGTTCCGCCTGCCCAAGGCCCTGATCCGCAAGGACGGCGCCCGGATCTACGATCTCCAGGCGCCCACGTCCAAGATGTCGAAGTCCGCGTCGAGCCCCAACGGCCTCATCAACATCCTGGATGAGCCGAAGGTGATCGCCAAGCGCATCAAGTCCGCCGTGACGGACGCGGGTACCGAGATCTCGTTCGACCGCCAGGAGAAGCCGGGCGTCAGCAATCTGCTCGAGATCCTCTCCACCGTGAGCGACACCTCGGTGGACACCCTCGTCGAGGAGTTCCAGGGCAAGATGTACGGCCACCTCAAGGTCGCCGTCGCGGACGCCGTCGTCGAGCGCCTGGAGCCGATCCGGGCCCGCACGCTGGAACTACTGGAGGACCCGGCCGAACTCGACCGTCTGCTGGCGCGTGGCGCGGAGAAGGCCCGCGCCGTCGCCGCGCCGGTGCTCGCGGACGTCTACGAGAAGGTGGGTTTCCTGGCTCCTGCAGGACAGGCAGACTGAACCCATGTGCCAGGAGCCGAACGCCGGGGGCGCCGTCACTCAGCAGGGTCCCGACCCTGCTGAGGAGACGCAGCCCTGCGTCGGCGTGATCATCGGCTTCCCGGAGGACATCGCGTCCGAACTCCAGGTCTGGCGAGCCTCCTTCGGCGATCCCATGGCCTCCCACGTCCCCGCGCACATCACGCTCGTGACCACCACCCCGGCCGCCGACTGGCCCAGCGCACTGGAGCACGTCCGCTCGGTCGCCACGGACACGGACCCGTTCACCATCACCCTGAACGGCACGGGATCGTTCCGTCCCGTCTCGCCCGTGGTGTACCTGAACGTGGTGGAGGGATTCGAGGACTGCGTGCAGCTGCACGAGGCCCTGCAGGCCGGGCCGCTGGACCGCGAACCGGCCTTCCCCTATCACCCGCACGTCACCGTGGCCCATGATGTAGGGGAGAGCAGTCTGACCGACGCCGAGGAGGCCCTGGCCTCCTACGCGGCCACCATCACGGTGGACCGCATCGGTGTGTACGAGCACGTGGCCAACGGATTCTGGAAACTACGGGAGGAAGTTCCTCTTGGCGGGACACCGAAACAGCGCTGAGGCGCCCGAGAACAGCACAGAACCCTTGCCGGAGGACCCGGCGGGGGAGGAGGTCTCGCCCCTCGACCGGGCGGGCCTCCGCCGTGAGGAACGACGACGGCGGGACGCCCTCTGGCGCGGATTCGGCCAGGGGCAGCGGACCCCCGCCTTCCTCGGGGCCTTCTTCGCCTGGCTGGCGGCCCTGAGTGCCACCTGGCTTCCCCTGAGGGTCTGGGGCAACTTCCAGGCCCGCAACGGCTCACTCGTGGCGGGCGGGGTGGCCTTCCGGATGTTCTTCTCGATCGGCGCGCTGACCGTGGCGGGTTTCGGCATCGGCGGCCTCGTGCTCAACGGGCACCCGGAGTTCCGCGACAGCATCCTGACCGCCGCGTCCAAGGCCCTGCCCGGCGTCATCAAACGCGGTGACGGCCCGGGGCTCATCGACCCCGACAAATTCCTCGACCCCGGCGGCCTGAGCTGGACTGTGGCCCTGTCCCTCGTGGTGGCGCTGTTCAGCTCGCTCGGCTGGATCGGCGGCACCCGCGAGGGCATGCGTCAGGTGGCCGTGCAGCCGCCCCTCAAGGAGAACTTCGTCGTCGCCCGGCTCCTCGACCTGGCCACGTTGCTGCTGATGGCGCTGGCCCTCATCCTCAGCGTCGGCATCACCCTGTTCTCCAGTGATCTGCTGGGCCACCTGCTGGCCGGCACACCCTTCGAACAGGTCGTGCGGATCCCGTTCCTGGCGATCGCGGCGGGCCTGATCCTGAACGGCTGCACCGCGGCACTGCTCATGCGGGTGGGTGCACGGCTGAAATTCCCGCGCCGCCCGTTCCTCGAGGGAGTCGTGATCTGCGCCGTCATCCTGACGATCATGCAGGCCCTGAGCAGCGAACTGCTCGGCATGGCGACGAAGAACCCCGTCATGGCGTCGTTCGGCATCGTCGTGGGTGTCCTGGTGTGGCTGAACCTGCTCAGCATGGTCCTGCTGCTGTGCACGTCGTGGTCCACCGTGCGTGCGGCGGACGTCGACGCGGCGTCCACCGCGGGCTCCGACGCAGCCTGAGCGCCCGTGGGCGGACGGCTTCGCCGTCGTTGTCAGTGCCCCCGCCGTCCTCAGACGGTCAGGTACTGCTCCGCCCACGCGGAGATGATGCGGGCCACGCGCGCCGCCTGGCCCTTGCCTGTCAGGAGGTGCTCCGTGCCCTCCAGGGAGACGAAGCTCCGAGGGTGCCGGGCCGTCTGGAAGATGGCACTGGCGTTGTCGATGCCCACGGTGTTGTCGGTGGGGGAGTGGAGCACCATGAGAGGCCGGTGCAGGCCGCGGATGCACTCCCGCAGATCGGCCTGCTGGACGTCCTCCACGAAGTGCCGACGGACCTCACGACGGCGGCCGCCCAGGTCCACCTCGGCGCTGCCGGTGGCGAGGATGGTGTCCACCTCGGCGTCGAACATGTGCTCCACGTGCCGGGGTTCATATGGCGCCGCGACGGTCGCGACGGCGGCCACCTCGGGGAGCGAGGACGCTGCGGCGAGGACTGCCGCCCCGCCGAAGGAGTGGCCCACCAGGAGACTGGCCTGCTTGCCCTCGCTGCGCAGGAACTCCGCCGCCTTGACCGTGTCGGCCACCTTGACGCTGAAGGAGCCGTCCGACCAGTCCCCGGCGGAGTCGCCCAGCCCGAGATTGTCGAAGCGCAGCATCCCCACACCCTGTTCGGCGAGGCCCTTGCAGATCCGCGAGGCGGACGGGCTGTCCTTGCCGAGCGTCAGTCCGTGGGAGAAGAGGCCCCAGCCGCGGACCGGTCCGTCCGGGACGTCCAGGATGCCGGCCAGGCGTGCGCCCGTGCTGCCGTCGAAGCTGACCTTGAGGGTGGTGGGCATCGGGCCGCCTTTCGTCTGTCGTAGCCCTCAGAAGCGTACCGGTCCGGGGTCATCCGTGCCGGATGTGAAGCACGGCGGCGTCATGCCGGCCGGCCCGGAACAGGCGGGGCGAGCACGGCCAGGCGCGCACGACGCCGGCCGGAAACGCGAACGGCGCCGCTCACCGTGAGGTGGGCGGCGCCGTCGTCGTCGGCTGACGCTGAGATCAGATGTTGCGCGTGAGGATCGCCTGCTTGACCTCGGCGATCGCCTGCGTGATCTGGATGCCCCGCGGGCAGGCCTCGGAGCAGTTGAAGGTGGTGCGGCAGCGCCACACGCCTTCCTTGTCGTTGAGGATCTCGAGGCGCATGTCACCGGCGTCATCACGGGAATCGAAGATGAAGCGGTGCGCGTTCACGATCGCGGCCGGGCCGAAGTACTGACCGTCGGTCCAGAACACCGGGCAGCTCGAGGTGCAGGCGGCGCAGAGGATGCACTTGGTGGTGTCATCGAAGCGCTGACGGTCCTCGGGGGACTGCAGGCGTTCCTTGGTCGGCTCGTGGCCGCCCGGAATGAGGAACGGCATGACCTCGCGGTAGGACTGGAAGAACGGTTCCATGTCCACGATCAGGTCCTTCTCCACCGGGAGGCCCTTGATCGGCTCCACGGTGATGGGCTTGGACGTGTCCAGGTCCTTCAGCAGGGTCTTGCAGGCCAGACGGTTGCGGCCGTTGATGCGCATGGCATCGGAGCCGCACACGCCGTGGGCGCAGGACCGGCGGAACGAGAGCGAGCCGTCGTGGTCCCACTTGACCTTGTGCAGGGCGTCCAGGACACGGTCGGTGCCGTACATGGTGAGCGTGAAGTCATCCCAGTGGGCCTCTTCCGAGACCTCCGGGTTGTAACGACGGACGCGCAGCGTGATGTCGAAGGACGGGATCTCCCCGCCGCCTCCGGCACTCGCCGGCAGCTCCACCTTGGATGCGGGTTCAGCGGTTGCGGCAGTCATCAGTACTTACGCTCCATCGGCTCGTAACGGGTGAAGATCACCGGCTTGGTGTCCAGACGGATGCCGGCGACGTGTTCGGCGGACGACTCGGAGTCCTTGTAAGCCATGGAGTGCTTCATGAACTTGGCGTCGTCGCGGTCGGGGAAGTCCTCGCGGTAGTGGCCGCCGCGGGATTCCTCACGGTGCAGAGCCGCCACGGTCATGACCTTGGCGAGTTCCAGCAGGAAGCCGAGCTCGACGGCCTCGAGGAGATCCAGGTTGAAGCGCTTGCCCTTGTCCTGGATGGAGATGTTCTTGTACCGCTCCTCGAAGGAGGCGATGTCCTGGAGCACCTGGTTCAGGGTCTCCGCGGAACGGAACACCTGCATGTTCGCGTCCATGGTGTCCTGGAGTTCCTTGCGGATCGCGGCGACGCGCTCGGTGCCGTTGGCGTTGCGGACGGAGTCCAGCAGGCCGAGGGTGAACGCCTCGGGGTCCTCGGGAAGCTCCACGTAGTCGGCGCCCTTGGCGTACTCCGCGGCGGCGACGCCGGCGCGCTTGCCGAAGACGTTGATGTCCAGGAGGGAGTTGGTGCCGAGACGGTTGGAACCGTGCACGGACACGCAGGCCACCTCGCCGGCGGCGAACAGACCCGGGATCACCGTGTCGTTGTCCTGGAGGACCTCGGTGGCGATGTTGGTGGGGATGCCGCCCATGGCGTAGTGCGCCGTCGGGAACACCGGCACGGGTTCGGTGTAGGGCTCCACGCCGAGGTAGGTGCGGGCGAACTCGGTGATGTCCGGGAGCTTGGCGTCGATGTGAGCCGGCTCCAGGTGCGTCAGGTCGAGCAGCACGTAGTCCTTGTTCGGGCCGCAGCCACGGCCTTCACGGACCTCGTTGGCCATGGAACGGGCCACGATGTCGCGGGGCGCCAGGTCCTTGATGGTGGGGGCGTAACGCTCCATGAAGCGCTCACCCTCGGAGTTGCGCAGGATGGCGCCTTCACCGCGGGCCGCTTCGGAGAGCAGGATGCCGAGGCCGGCCAGGCCGGTCGGGTGGAACTGGAAGAACTCCATGTCCTCCAGCGGGATGCCACGGCGGAAGGCGATGCCCATGCCGTCACCGGTGAGGGTGTGGGCGTTCGACGTGGTCTTGAAGACCTTGCCGGCGCCGCCGGAGGCGAACACCACGCTCTTGGCCTGGAAGACGTGCAGTTCGCCGGTGGCGAGGTCGTAGGAGACCACGCCGGCGACGCGCTTCTGCTTGTACGGGGTGCCGTCCTCACGGACCGCGTCCTCTTCGACCGTCAGGAGGTCGAGGACGTAGTACTCGTTGTAGAACTCCACGTTGTGCTTGACGCAGTTCTGGTAGAGCGTCTGAAGGATCATGTGACCCGTGCGGTCCGCGGCGTAACAGGCACGGCGGACAGGCGCCTTGCCGTGGTCGCGGGTGTGACCGCCGAAGCGGCGCTGGTCGATGCGGCCTTCGGGCGTGCGGTTGAACGGCAGGCCCATCTTCTCCAGGTCCAGCACGGCGTCGATGGCTTCCTTCGCCATGACCTCGGCGGCGTCCTGGTCCACCAGGTAGTCACCGCCCTTGACGGTGTCGAACGTGTGCCACTCCCAGTTGTCCTCTTCGACATTGGCGAGTGCCGCGCACATGCCGCCCTGAGCGGCGCCCGTGTGGGAGCGGGTGGGGTAGAGCTTGGTCAGCACGGCCGTGCGGGCACGCTGGCCAGCTTCGATCGCTGCGCGCATTCCGGCGCCACCGGCGCCGATGATCACAACATCGTACTTGTGGACCTGCATTCTCAGATGCCTTCTCTCTTCCAGGAAAATCTTCTGCTCAGGCCGCGGACGGCCTGGACGCTACGGGGCCGGGCAGAAGGACGGCGCGCCGTCCATGAGCTGGCCGTTGAGCACCGGGCACGGATCGAAGGTGAAGATCACCAGCGTGCCCAGGACCACGACGACGGCGGACGCGACGTAGAGCAGCGTCTTCAGGACGCGGCGGGTGCTGTCCTTCTCGGCGTAGTCGTTGATGATGGTGCGGACGCCGTTGCTGCCGTGCAGGAAGGCCAGCCACAGCATGGCCAGATCCCAGAACTGCCAGAACGGGTCGGCCCACTTGCCGGCCACGAAGCCGAAGTCGATGGCGTGGATGCCCTGACCGACCATGAGGTTGACGAAGAGGTGGCCGAAGATCAGCACCACCAGGACGACACCGGAGAGGCGCATGAAGAGCCATGCGAACATCTCGAAGTTTCCCTTGGAGCCGGACGTGCGGCGGTACTGCGGGGCGATGCGGCTGTTGCCGCTGCGAGGAGCCTGAATCGTGCTCATGGCTTAGTGACCTCCCAGTGCCAGGCTGAGGTGACGGATGGCGAAGGCTGCGAAGACCACGACCCAGATGATGAGCACGGCCCAGAGCATCTGGCGCTGGTACTTGGCGCCCTTCTTCCAGAAATCGATCGCGATGACACGCAGGCCATTGAAGGCGTGGAACAGGATCGCGGCCACCAGACCGGTCTCGCCCACGGCCATGAGGGGGTTCTTATACGCCCCGATGACGCTGGTGTAGACCTCCGGGGACACGCGGACCAACGACGTGTCCAGGACGTGCACCAACAAGAAGAAGAAGATCACAACACCGGTGATGCGGTGCCCAACCCAAGACCACATGCCTTCCCGGCCGCGGTACAAGGTGCCAGCTGGTTTCGTCGGCACTGAATAAACCTCCCTGGAACACGGCAGCGCTGGCATGTAGTCCATGCGGGGGAACGCATGCTGTGTGAGCCTGATGGCCCAAGCCAAATCTAGGCTTCGCTCACAGCTTATTCAATTTAGCTTTGCCTTGCCCCAATAATGCGAGTGCGGAATTCGGGCAAATGCGACTGCACGTGAGATTAATGCCACAAACGACCGGTGCGCCCGGGTGGGCCTGCGCCCTCATGAGGGGGTCCGTCGCCTACCATGTGGGGGTGAGTAACGACAATGTGGACGCCCGCAGCCACGCGATGTCCCGCTTCTTCGCGGTCATCCCTGCCGGCGGCGTAGGTACCCGGCTGTGGCCTCTCTCCCGGGCGGCCGCTCCCAAGTTCCTGCATGATCTGACCGGTTCCGGCAGCACCCTCATCCGGGCGACGTACGACCGGCTGGAGCCGCTGGCGGAAGGCCGCGTCCTGGTGGTCACCGGGCAGGCGCACCGCGCCGCCGTCTGCCGTCAGCTGCCGGAGCTCTCCGACCGGGACCTGGTGCTCGAGAGCGAGCCCAAGGACTCCGCCGCCGCGATCGGACTCGCCGCCGCCATCCTGCACGAGCGCGATCCCGAGACCATCATGGGCTCCTTCGCCGCCGACCAGGTCATTAGCCCCACCCACGTCTTCCAGGCCGCCGTCCGCGAAGCGATCCACACCGCGGCCACCGGCAAGATCGTGACGATCGGCATCAAGCCGACGCACCCGTCGACGGGCTTCGGCTACATCCGGGTCGGCGAACTCCTGAAGGTGGAGGAGGCCCCGAACGCCCACGCCGTGGTGGAGTTCGTGGAGAAGCCCAATGAGACCGTGGCCCGCCAGTACCTCGACAGCGGCGACTACGTCTGGAACGCCGGCATGTTCGTCGCCCCGGTCGCCCTCATGCTCAAGCACCTCGAGATCAACCAGCCCGAGCTGCACGCCGGTCTCCTGGAGATCGCGCGCGCCTGGGACACCCCGGACCGTGACGCGGTCACGGCGCGCATCTGGCCGACCCTGCCGAAGATCGCCATCGACTACGCCGTGGCCGAGCCCGCCGCCGCTGCCGGTGACGTCACCGTCGTGCCCGGGGAGTTCGGCTGGGACGACGTCGGGGACTTCGCGGCGATCGGCCGCCTCAACAGCGCGCGTGAGGTCGACGACGTCACCGTGCTGGGGGACGACCCCCGCGTCTTCACGGAGGACGCGAGCGGCGTCGTCGTGGCGGACACCAAACGGGTGATCGCGCTCATCGGCATCAAGGACGTCGTGATTGTGGACACCCCGGACGCCCTGCTGGTGACCACCACGGAGCACGCACAGCGCGTGAAGAGCGCCGTGGACGCCTTCAAGGCCAGCGGCGATACGGACGTTCTGTAACCCCGCGTGACCTTTTGAGGTTTTTCCGCACGCCCGCTCTAAAGTGTCAGGGTGCGCAACTACTCCAGCGAATCGAACCCGCCGCAGCTTGCCGGACCCTGGCTGGAACCGCTCCTGCCGGAGCTGATCGAGTTCCGCCGGGACCTGCACGCGCACCCTGAACTCTCCTTCAAGGAGTTCCGCACCACGGACCGTCTCGTGGCCCGTCTGGAGGCCGCGGGGCTGGCCCCGCGGCGCCTCGAGGGCACCGGCGTCGTGGTGGACGTGGGGGAGGGGCCCATCGCCACCGCGCTCCGCGGGGACATCGACGCCCTGCCGATCATCGAGGAGACGGGCCTCCCGTTCGCGAGCACCAATCACGGCGTGACGCACGCCTGCGGGCACGATGTGCACACCACCACGATGCTCGGCGTCGCGCTCGTCCTGCACGCGATGCACCAGTCGGAGCCGCTGGGCGGATCCGTCCGGATCATCTTCCAGCCGGCCGAGGAGACCATGCCCGGCGGGGCGCTGTCCTGTATCGCCCAGGGGGTCCTGGACGGGGTGCCGCGCATCATGGCGCTGCACTGTGATCCCAAGATCGACGTCGGGCACATCGGCACGCGCATCGGGGCGATCACCTCGGCGTCGGACACCATCAAGATCGAGCTGACCGGGCGCGGCGGCCACACCTCGCGGCCGCACCTGACCGAAGACCTCGTGTTCGCGCTCGCCCAGATCGCCGTGAACGTCCCGGCCGTGCTCTCCCGCCGCATCGACGTGCGCAGCGCCGTCTCCGTGGTGTGGGGCCAGATCAGTGCGGGCTCCGCTCCCAACGCGATCCCGGCGAACGGGTACATGGCGGGCACGATGCGCTGTCTGGACCGCGATGCCTGGCACGGCGCCGGCGAGCTCCTGGACGCCGTGGTGCAGCAGGTCGCCGCTCCGTACGGGGTGGATGTCCATCTGGAACACACCCGGGGGGTCCCGCCGGTGGTGAACTCGGAGCACGAGACCGCCCTGATCGAGGCCGCGGCCCGCGCCGAACTGGGCGAGAACGCCGTCGTGCTCACTCCGCAGTCCATGGGCGGCGAGGACTTCGCCTGGTTCCTGGCGGACGTCCCGGGCGCGATGATGCGTCTCGGCACCCGCACGCCCGGCGGCGAGGAGTACGATCTGCACCGCGGCGATTACATCCTCGACGAGCGTGCGCTCGGCTACGGGATCAGGGTCCTGGCCGGGGCAGCACTGCGCACCATCAGGGATCTCGACGAGGCCTAGGCCTACCCATAGGTAACAAATATTCAACGATCAGTGCATATCCAGCCGTCCGTGGTAGCGGGCGGTGTGGATCACTGAGTAATGTTGCCTTCATCACCGCCCGGGCCATGGATGCTTGGGCATTTCGAGTTTTCTGGAGGATCCTTGAAGATTTCCAAGCAGGCGCGCGCCCTCGGCGCAGCCAAGCGCGGTTCGCTGGTCGGCGTAGCGGGCATGAGCGCCGCAGCCCTGCTGCTCTCCGCCTGTGGCGCAGCCCCGGAGCAGAAGTCCGGCTCCGCAGCCGGCAGCAGCGACTACAAGGCGTGCATCGTCTCCGACTCCGGCGGTTTCGATGACCAGTCCTTCAACCAGTCCTCGCACGACGGGCTGAAGAAGGCCGAGAAGGATCTGAGCATCACCACCAAGGAGATCGAGTCGAAGTCGAACAACGACTTCGAACCGAACCTCCGGGCCATGGTGAACGCCGGCTGCAACCTGACCGTCACGGTCGGCTTCCTCCTGGGTGACGCCACCAAGTCGCTGGCCGCGGCCAACCCGAGCAAGCACTTCACCATCATCGACTTCGCGTACGACAAGGAAATCGCCAACGTGAAGCCGATCATCTACGACACGGCTCAGGCCGCGTTCCTGGCCGGTTACGCCGCTGCCGCCACCACCAAGACCGGCAAGGTCGGCACCTTCGGCGGCATCAAGATCCCCACCGTCACCATCTTCATGGACGGCTTCGCGGACGGCGTGAAGTACTTCAACGAGAAGAAGGGCAAGAACGTCCAGGTCCTCGGCTGGGACAAGGACAAGCAGGACGGCACCTTCACCGGTGACTTCGAGAAGCAGGACAAGGGCAAGCAGGTCACCAAGTCCCTGCTCGACGGCGGAGCGGACATCATCATGCCCGTCGCCGGTCCGGTGGGCAAGGGCGCTGCCAGCGCTCTGAAGGACGCCAAGGCCGGTGGCAAGGACGTCAAGCTCGTCTGGGTCGACTCGGACGGTTACCTGACCGCCCCCGAGTACAAGGGCCTCATGCTGACCTCCGTCATCAAGAAGATGGACGAGGCCGTCGAGATCGTGATCAAGGACGACAAGGACGGCAAGTTCACCGCCAAGCCGTACGTCGGCACCCTCGCCAACGGCGGCGTCGACGTGGCGCCGTTCCACGACCTCGCCTCGGCCGTCCCGGCCGACCTTCAGAGCGAACTGGATGCCCTGAAGAAGGACATCGTCGACGGCAAGATCAAGGTCGAGTCCAAGGCCAGCCCCAAGCAGTAGGGCTTCCGGCGTGAGTGCCGCCGCCCCCGTCGCCCGGTGGATTCCGCCGGGCCGGGGGCGGCGGCGCTTTGCGTGAGTGAAGACCTGCACCGCGGACCCGGTGCTGGGATAGCCTGCTGGGTATTCGATGCAATGGGACGACCGCACAGGGCATCATCTGATGGAACGGAAACAACAGCGTGAAACTTGAGCTTCGGGGGATCACCAAGACCTTCGGCACTTTCGTGGCCAACGATCATATCGATGTGGTGGTTGAGCCGGGGCAGATCCACTGCCTCCTCGGTGAGAACGGCGCGGGGAAGTCGACTCTCATGAACGTCCTCTACGGCCTCTACGAGCCCACCGAGGGCGAGATCGTGGTGGACGGGAAGCCCATGAGCTTCCGCGGCCCGGGCGATGCGATGGCGGCGGGCATCGGCATGGTGCACCAGCACTTCATGCTGGTCCCCGTGTTCACCGTCGCCGAGAACGTCGCCCTCGGTGGCGAGACCACCAAGGCCGGCGGCTTCCTGGATCTGGAGTCCACCAGGACCCGGATCCGCGAGATCTCCGACCAGTACGGCTTCAACGTCGACCCCGACGCCCTGGTGGAGGACCTCCCTGTCGGCGTGCAGCAGCGTGTCGAGATCATCAAGGCCCTGGTGCGCGAGGCGAAGGTCCTCATCCTGGATGAGCCCACCGCCGTGCTGACCCCGCAGGAGACCGATGAACTTCTGGACATCATGCGCCAGCTCAAGGCCTCCGGCACCTCGATCCTCTTCATCTCCCATAAACTCCGCGAGGTGCGGGCCGTCTCCGACACCATCACCGTGATCCGCCGCGGCAAGGTGGTGGGCAACGCCGATCCGAGCGCGTCCACCACGGAACTCGCCGCGCTCATGGTGGGCCGTCCCGTCAGTCTGACCCTGAACAAGGAACCCGCGAAGCCCGGCAAGACCACGTTCTCGATCCGCGATCTGACCGTCCTGGCCCCGAACGGCCAGCGGGTGGTGGACGGCATCGACCTGGACATCGCCGAAGGGGAGATCCTCGCCGTCGCGGGCGTGCAGGGCAACGGCCAGACCGAGCTGACCGAGGCCATCCTGGGTCTTCAGGATCACGTGGCCGGCTCGATCACGCTGGACGGCAAGGAGCTTCTGGGCCGGAGCGTCAAGGAAGTCCTGCACGCCGGCGTGGGCTTCGTGCCCGAGGACCGGAAGGAGGACGGCCTGGTCGGCCCGTTCTCCGTCGCGGAGAACCTCGTGCTGGACCTGTACGACCAGGCGCCCTTCGCCCGTGGCGTCGCCATGGATCCGGGCAAGGTGGCCGCCAACGCCACCGCGAAGATCGACGAGTTCGACATCCGCACGCCGTCCGGTGCGACGGCGGTCGGTTCCCTTTCGGGCGGCAACCAGCAGAAAGTCGTCATGGCCCGGGAGCTGTCCCGGCCTCTGCGTCTCTTCATCGCGTCCCAGCCCACCCGTGGTGTGGACGTGGGGTCCATCGAGTTCCTGCACCGCCGGATCGTGTCCGAGCGGGACAAGGGCATCCCCGTGATGATCGTGTCCACGGAACTCGACGAGGTGGTGGAGCTCGCGGACCGGATCGCCGTCCTCTACAAGGGCATGGTGGTGGGCATCGTCCCCTCGGACACGCCCCGTGACGTGCTCGGCCTCATGATGGCGGGCCTCTCGCCGGAGGACGCCGCCCACAGCACCGCCACGCAGCATCAGCCCGGCCGCCATCAGGCCGGGGCCATTCAGACGGATCAGGCAGGAGAAGCCGGTGAGTAAGCAAGAACAGCCGCGGCTGGACGGTCAGGAGATCGTGAAGAAGATCTTCACGGGCAACGCGATGGTCTCCTTCCTGGCCGTGTTCCTGGCCCTGGTGCTGGGCGGCCTGCTCATCGCGGCCACGGACAAGGACGTCGCCACCACGGCGGGGTACCTGTTCGCCCGACCCACGGACTTCCTGAGCGCCCTCTGGAAGGCCGCCACCAACTCGTACGTCGCACTGTTCCAGGGAGCCGTGTACTCCCCGGAGGCCACGGGTCCGCTGGGTCACTTCGGTCCCTTCATGGAGACCCTGACCATCGCGACGCCGCTCATCACGGCGGCGCTGGGCGTGGCCCTCGCGTTCCGTGCGGGCCTGTTCAACATCGGCGCCCAGGGTCAGATCATCGTCTCCGGCACGCTCGCCGCATACCTCGGTTTCGCCTGGCACCTGCCGCCGTTCCTGCACCTGCTGCTGGTGATCATCGCCGGTGTCCTGGGCGGCGCGGTCTGGGGTGGCCTGGTGGGCTACTTGAAGGCCCGCACCGGCGCCCATGAGGTCATCCTGACCATCATGTTCAACTACGTGGCCCTGTACTTCCTGCGCTACCTGCTGACCACGCCGGAATTCCAGCGCCCGGGGGAGACCAACCCGATCTCCCCGGCCCTCGACCCGAACGCGCTCTACCCGCTGATCGCGGGGGACCAGTACCGTCTGCACGCGGGCTTCCTGCTGGCGATCGCCGCCACGGTGTTCGTGTGGTGGCTCCTGAACCGCTCCACCTGGGGCTTCGAGTTCCGCGCCGTGGGCGCCAACCCGAAGGCCGCGCAGACCGCGGGCGTCAACGTCTCGCGCGCCACTGTTCTCGTGATGGCCTTCGCCGGCGCGCTGTCCGGCCTGGGCGGCGTCGCGCAGGTCGCGGGCACCGAGAAGGTCCTGACCGACGGCGTCGCCGCGAGCTACGGCTTCGACGCCATCACGGTGGCCCTGCTCGGCCGCTCCACCCCGTGGGGTACCTTCGCCGCGGGTCTGCTCTTCGGAGCGTTCCGCGCCGGTGCGGTCCAGATGCAGATCCAGACCGGAACCCCCATCGACATCGTCCTGATCGTCCAGTCCCTCATCGTGTTGTTCATCGCGGCCCCGCCGCTGGTCAAGGCGGTCTTCGGGATGAACCGTAAGAAGAAGGCCACCAAGGCCGTCCCGCTCACCGGAGGTGCCGTATGAGCACAGCAGTTGCAAGTCCCGCCCCGGTGGAGGCCGGCCTGAAGCCCGTCGGCTGGAAGATCCCCGTCATGCTCGGCGTCGTGGCCGTCGCCACGTTCCTGTTCTGCGGCATCCTCGGACCGGACTCGACCGCGGGATTCGGGATCTCCCAGGACGGCGATTTCTTCCAGCTCCCCGTCGTGACCCTCCCGGCGAAGGCCACGGGCCTGGTGCTGGGCGTCGTCATGATCGCCATCGCCGCATGGTCGGTCGTGCTGCGGAACCGTGCCCGCACGGTGCCGATCTGGGCCGTGGCCGTCTTCGCGGCGGCCTTCGTCATCGCGTTCCTGACCGCCGTCGTCGGTGGCGCACGCCTGCACGAGATCTCCCTGGCCGGCCTGCTGGCCGGTTCGGTGACCCTCGCCGTGCCGCTCGTGTTCGGTTCCCTCTCGGGCGTGCTCTGCGAACGCGTCGGCGTCGTGAACATCGCCATCGAAGGGCAGCTCCTGGGCGGCGCGTTCACCGCGGCCCTCGTGGGCAGCGTGACGCACAACGCCTTCGCCGGTCTGCTGGCCGCCGCGGTGGCCGGCGCGCTCGTCTCGATGGTCCTGGCCGTGTTCAGCATCCGCTACCTGGTCAACCAGATCATCGTGGGCGTCGTGCTGAACGTGCTGGTGTCCGGTCTGACGGGCTTCTTCTTCTCGACCCTCATGCAGAGCGACCCGGAGAAGCTGAACTCCCCTGCGCACCTTCCCGTGATCGAGATCCCGGTGCTGTCCAGCATCCCGCTGATCGGCCCGATCCTCTTCAAGCAGTCGATCATCGGCTACCTCATGTACGTGGCCGTGTTCGTGGTGTGGATCGGTCTGTTCAAGACCAAGTGGGGCCTCCGGGTCCGCGCCGTGGGTGAGCACCCGCAGGCCGCCGACACCCTGGGCATCAACGTCAACGCCACGCGGTTCTGGAACGTCACCCTGGGTGGCGCGATCGCCGGCATCGGCGGTTCCTACTTCACCCTGGTGGCCGTGGACTCCTTCACCAAGGAGATCTCGGGTGGCCGAGGCTTCATCGCCCTGGCGGCCCTCATCTTCGGCCGCTGGAACCCGATCGGCGCCTTCCTGGCCGCGCTGCTCTTCGGCTTCGCGGACAATCTGCAGTCGCTCGTCACGATCATCGGCACCCCGGTGCCGAGCCAGTTCATGGCCATGCTGCCGTACCTGGTCACGATCCTGGCGGTGGCCGGTCTGGTCGGCCGTTCGCGGCCGCCGGCGGCCAGCGGCGTCCCCTATGTGAAGGAATAGCCATGGGGGACACGACGCCGGCCGCGGCCACCGCGGCACCGGACTGGGACGCACTGCGGCAGGCCGCCGTCGTCGCCATGGAGAGGGCGTACGCACCGTACTCGCGGTACCCCGTGGGTGCGGCGGCCCTTCTGGACGACGGCCGGGTGGTGTCGGGCTGCAACGTGGAGAACGCGAGTTACGGGCTGACGCTGTGTGCGGAGTGCACCCTCCTGGGGCAGATCCGCATGGGCGGCGGCGGCCTGATCCGCGCGTTCTACTGCGTCGACGGCGCCGGCTCCGTGCTGATGCCCTGCGGCCGCTGCCGACAGCTGCTCTACGAATTCCGGGCCCCGGACATGGTGCTCATGACCAGCCACGGGATCAAGACCATGGACCAGGTGCTGCCGGACGCGTTCGGGCCGCAGCACCTCGAGGAGGACCGTCCGGCGGCGCCGGAAGGTCAGGACCACCAGGAGGGGACGTATGACTGAGGCATTCGACGCGGTGGACGTGATCCGCACCAAGCGCGACCGCGGGGTGCTCAGCCCCGGCCAGATCGACTGGGTGATCGACGCGTACACGCGCGGCGTGGTCGCCGAGGAGCAGATGGCCGCACTCAACATGGCCATCCTGCTCAACGGCATGAGCCGCGAGGAGATCGCCCGCTGGACGGCCGCGATGATCGCGTCCGGAGAGCGGATGGACTTCTCCTCCCTCCGCCCTCGCACGGGCGGTCCGGTCAACGCCCAGGGGTCCATGCCCACCACGGACAAGCACTCCACCGGCGGCGTGGGGGACAAGATCACCCTGCCGCTGGCGCCGCTCGTGGCGGTGTACGGCGTGGCGGTGCCGCAGCTGTCCGGCCGCGGCCTCGGCCACACGGGCGGCACCCTGGACAAGCTGGAGGCCATCCCGGGCTGGCGTGCGGACCTCAGCAATGAGGAGATGCTCGCCCAGCTCCAGGACGTCGGCGCGGTCATCTGCGCGGCCGGTTCGGGCCTGGCCCCGGCGGACAAGAAGCTCTACGCGCTCCGGGACGTCACGGGCACCGTGGAGGCCATTCCGCTCATCGCGTCCTCGATCATGAGCAAGAAGATCGCGGAAGGCACCGGGTCGCTGGTGCTGGACGTCAAGGTGGGCAGCGGCGCGTTCATGAAGGACGAGGAGCAGGCCCGCGAGCTGGCCCGCACCATGGTGGCCCTCGGCCACGACGCCGGGGTGAACACCGTGGCGCTCCTGACCGACATGTCCACGCCGCTCGGCCTCACGGCGGGCAACGCCATCGAGGTCGAGGAGTCCGTGGAGGTCCTGGCCGGCGGCGGTCCCGAGGACGTGGTGGAGCTGACGGTCCGACTCGCCGAGGAGATGCTGCAGGCCGCCGGCGTGCGCGACGCCGATCCCGCGGCCGCGCTGCGGGACGGCCGGGCGATGGACGTCTGGCGCCGGATGATCTCCGCGCAGGGCGGCGACCCGGACGCGCCCCTCCCGGTGGCGAAGGAGAGCGAGACCATCCTGGCCCCGGCCGACGGTGTGCTCGTGGAGCTGGATGCGCTCAAGGTCGGCGTCGCCGCCTGGCGTCTCGGCGCGGGCCGTGCCCGCAAGGAGGACGCGGTCCAGGCCGGTGCCGGGGTGCGTCTGCACGCCAAGCCCGGTGCAGTGGTCCGGGCGGGGGAGCCGCTCATGACGCTCCTGACGGACACGCCGGAACGCTTCGACCGGGCCAAGGAGGCGCTGGAAGGCGCCACCCTGATCGCGCCGGAAGGCTCGCGCGCCGGGAACCGTCTCGTCCTGGATCGCATCGCCGTCGACTGATCACCCGGAGGGCGGGCCGGTCCGACGGCTCGTCCTCACGCCACAGCCCCGGTCTCCGACCTGGGAACGGATCGTCTCCGTCCTGGGTATGAGAGCGGGGCTGGCGCATTTCGGCCGACGGGCTGACGCCGTGGGGCGCGTCCGGGCCTACTGTTTAACGTGTGACTTTCACGGTGGCCGTGTAGCGAACGGCACGGCCACCGTGGGACACTTTCCCCATTCTTTCGAACTCAATCAGGAGACACGGCCCGCGTGGAATTCATTGATCAGGCGATCCTCCATGCCGCTGGCCAGTGGTGGATCTATCCCGTCCTCCTGGTGTTCTTCTTCGTGGACGGCTTCGCGATGGTCGTCCCCAGCGAGACCCTCATCGTGGCACTCGCCGCGTACTCCCGTCACGCCGGGGAGCCGAACCTCTGGATCCTCGGGCTGACGGCGCTCGTCGGCGCCATGGCCGGCGACAACATGGCCTACATGCTCGGCCGCAAGATCGGCCTCGACCGCTGGCGCTGGATGCGGCGGCCGAAGGTCCGGAAGGTCTTCGAATGGGCCGACTATGAGCTGCAGAAGCGCGGCGCGGTCCTGATCTTCACGGCGCGCTACATCCCCTGGGGCCGCGTGGCCGTGAACTACGTGGCCGGCACCACGGGCTTCCCGCACCGACGGTTCTTCTTCCTGGACGCCTTCGCCTGTGTCACCTGGGTGGCGTACTCCCTGGTCATCGGCCTGGTCGCGAGCTCCATCCCGTGGCTCCATCACAACCCCCTCGCCAGCGCCGGCATCGCCGTGGCGTTCGCGATCGTGCTGGGATACGTGATCGATCACGTCCTGCGCTGGTGGCACAAGCGCCTGGGCCGGAACGACGTGCCGGAGCGCCCCGTGAGCCTCAAGAAGGAACGCGCCCTCGGGGCCGGCGCGGACGGCACTGCCGAGCCGACCGTCTCCAAGCCGGCCGAGAATCCGCCGGCTCCCTGATCCCGTGTCTTTGACAGCCTGAGGCCCCCGCTTCCGCGGGGGCCTCAGCTGTTTCCGCGCACGCCGCGGTCGACGTCGCGCATCATGGCTCAGTCTGCCGACGACGACGCCGGCCACCACGCGTGCTGACCGTCGCCTTCCCAGGGTGTTGCGGAGCCCGGATCGGCCTGGGCGTTCACGAGCCAGTACGTGCTCAGCGGCGCCCAGCCCGCGATGACCGAGTGGCCCACGGGCGGACGGACCGGCAGCTCCGCGTCCAGCACCTCCGGCCCCTCGCCCGGGTCCGCCAGACGAGGCACGGGGATCGCGAGGCCCGCCGAGCTGAGGTAGCCGCGCAGGGTGAGGTGTACGGCGTCGAACTCCGCCGCCATGGCGTCGAAGTCGGGGATCAGCCACGGCTCGATCTCGCCCGTGATCCGGTGCCAGTCGTGGCGCTTGGTGGCGCTCACGTCGAACGGGAACCGGGCGCACAGCCAGGCCCAGTCCCGTGGGCTGTGGATGACGAAGAGCCGCAGGTGCTTCGCCGGGCGGGGGTTTTCGAAGCGGTACGCCACGGCGCGTTCCCAGCCGTGCGGATCCTCCACGAGGCGCAGCCCGGTGGGTTCGCCGGGGTGGGGCCCGTGGTGTGGATCGATCATGGTGGCGGGCCAGGCGGGGCAGGACTGGACGAGCTCCGACGGCGGGGTGGACCACCATTCGCCCGAATGGCGCGTCGAGGGGTCCGCCGGAAGTTCGAGGATCATCCTGCTTTCCCAGGCCGTGGTCCGGTCCCACCACTGGTCGAGCACCTGAGCCGCGCCGTCCTGCGCGGGAGGGGCGCCGAACGGGAGGCCCGCGGCGCTGTTGTCGAATTCCACGACCCAGGCGGTGTCCGCCACGGGACTCGCGTCGAGTCCGAAGGCGAGGATGGCGCGGGCGGCCTCGCGGGCGAACGGGAACAGCGCCCGGCGGATCGGATCCTGGGCAGCCAGGATCTCCTCGCCGTGGACGTCACCCCAATAGGACGCCTGGGACACCGTGACCTCCAGGGCCTCGAGGAGCTCCGGCCCGGTCAGTGGCGAGGGCTCGTAACGGCGGATGCGCTGCGCGAGCTGCTCGTACGGGAGCGGGTCCGGCATCTGCGGCTCGGCTGGTTCACGCACCCCTGGACCGACGCGCCGGGGAAGTCCCTGCCAGCCCCGCTCGCCTGGACCGCGGCGGGACAGCTCGGTGGCGACGTGCTCGTCGTGGCAGGCGTCGAAGAACACCGAATGGTCCTCCCACTCCGGGCCTTCGTCGTCGCCGTCCGCGAGCTTCACCAGGTGGTTCTGGAAGCAGGTGAAGGCCAGGCGGAGGCCACGCGGCGAGCCCAGCATGGCCCGGGCGAAGTCATCCGCGAGATCGTCCGCGGGGCGCGGTGCGCCGTCGTCGTTCCCCATGACCGGAGCCTAGCCGAGAGGCCGACGCGCGGCCATTCAGCGGCGGATCGCCTCGATCACGAGGAGACGGGAATCCTCGCGGACGGGAGTGCGGTCCCAGCCGCCCCAGACGGCCCGGACGTCGAAGCCCGCGCGGTCCAGCTGCTCGACGAGCCTGGCTTCGGAGCGGAAGGCGAGGGTGAAGTCGTGGGACAGGTCCTCGCCGTCCAGGAGGTTCCGGGAGCGGACGGTGATCGTGCCCTCACCCGCCTCGTCGATGTTCTGGTCCAGGAGCTCGAACGACTCGCGGAGTCTGCCGTGGGGAGTGTCCCGTTCTGTCGGAGCTTCGGCGGTCCAGCCCTCCCACGCGCGGTCGGAGGGGTTGCGGCTCTCGAAGGCGAGCAGCCCGCCGGGCCGGAGCGAGGCGTGGAGGTCCGCCAGGGTGCGTTCCCACGCGCCGTCCGGGATGTGCTGGGCGACGTTCCCGCTCAGGACGGCGACGTCGTGTGCTCCGGGCGGGATGGAGCGGCTGTCCCCGAGGATCCAGTCGACCCGTTCGGAACCGCGCCGTCTTTTCGCGAAGTGAAGCATCGCAGGCGAGGGGTCGACGCCGACCACCCGCCGGCCGGGTGCGGCGAAGGTGACCGTGAGGATGCCGGTGCCGCAGCCGAGGTCCAGGACCGCGCGTGCTCCGGCATGGTCCACGAGGGAACGGTAGTAGTCGTGGTCCGGGCCATCAGGGTTGTCGCTGTCGTACAGCTCGACGAGCCGTGGGTCGAGGTCGGCCATGCCTTCACGCTAACAAGGGGGCGTGGCGAGCGGAAGGCGGGGCCCTCGCCCCCGTGGGCCCAGCCGACTACCGCGTAGTCGGCTCCCCACGCTCGTCCCTCGCCGTGGGGTCCCCTAGCCGACTACGCTTAGCACCGTGACTGAAGCGCTCAATGATTCCGCAACCGCCCCCGACTTCGACCTGAGGGACCTGCCCAAGGTCTCCCTCCACGATCACCTGGACGGAGGGCTGCGTCCCGCGACCATCATCGAGCTCGCCGCCGCCGTCGGGCATGACCTTCCCTCGACCGACCCGGTCGCCCTGGGCCAGTGGTTCCGCGACTCCGCGGACTCCGGCTCGCTGGTCCGCTACCTCGAGACCTTCGACCACACCATCGCCGTCATGCAGACCCGTGAGGGCCTGATCCGCGTGGCGAAGGAGTTCGTGGAGGACCTGGCCGACGACGGCGTCGTCTACGGCGAGGTGCGCTGGGCTCCGGAACAGCACCTGCAGAAGGGCCTCACCCTGGATGAGGTCGTCGAGGCCGTGCAGGAAGGCCTCGAAGCCGGCATGGCCGCCGTCGAGGAGTCCGGCCGTGAGATCCAGGTGGGTCAGCTGATCACCGCCATGCGCCACGCCGACCGTGGCCAGGAGATCGCCGAACTCGCCGTCCGCCACCGCGACAAGGGCGCCGTCGGCTTCGACATCGCCGGCGCCGAGCTGGGCTTCCCGGCCTCGCGCTTCCGCGACGCCTTCACCTACCTCGCCGAGAACAACTTCCCGGCCACCGTCCACGCCGGTGAGGCCGACGGCCTGGCCAGCATCCAGTCCGCCCTGGTCGACGGCCGTGCGCTGCGCCTGGGCCACGGCGTCCGGATCGCGGAAGACGTCACGGTCGACTTCGAAGCCGACGACGACGGCGAGCAGATCGGCATGGTGTCCTTCGGCACCCTGGCCGCCTGGGTCCGCGACCGCGGCATCGCGCTCGAGGTGTGCCCGTCGTCCAATCTGCAGACCGGCGCGATCGCGTCGTTCGGCGACGACATCTCGGCGCACCCGATCGACATGCTCTACCAGACGGGCTTCAACGTCACCATCAACACGGACAACCGCCTCATGAGCGGCGTCACGCTGTCGGACGAGTTCAACCTCCTGGTCGAGACGTTCGACTACGACCTGGACGATCTGCTCGAGCTGACCCTCAACGCCGCCGAGGCCGCCTTCCTTCCGCTGGAAGAGAAGGAAGCCCTGGTGGAGTACATCAACGAGGCGTACGCCAACCTCGCCTGAGGACCGGCGGGAACCATGGAGACGACAGTGGGTGCGGGGGAGAGGACCGAGAGGCTCCTCGACTGCATCGCGGCCCTCCGCACCCACTGTCCGTGGACCCGTGCCCTCACGCATGAAAGCCTCCTCGAGTATCTGATCGAGGAGGCCCACGAAGTGGTCGAGACCGTCGAAGGCGGTTCGGTCGATCCCGAAGAATTGGCCCAGGAGCTCGGCGACGTGCTCCTCCAGGTGGTGCTGCACTCACGGATCGCCGAGGAGGACGGCCGCTTCGCCTTCGCGGATGTCGCCGAAGGCCTCCGGCTCAAACTCGTGCGCCGGAACCCCCACGTGTTCCACCCGGACGGCAGCCTGCGGGACAGTTTCCCGGCCTCTGTCGAGGAGATCGAAGCCCGCTGGGACGCCGTGAAACGGACGGAGAAACCGGAGCGAGCGTCCGTCTTCGAAGGGGTGCCCGCGTCCCTGCCCGCCCTGGCGCGTGCGGCCAAACTGCTCTCCCGTGCCCGGCGCGACGGCGGTGCGCTGCAGCCTCCGCCGTCGGCGTCGCCGGTGCACTGCGAGGACGAGGAGAGTCTCGGTGAGGCGCTTCTCGCGCTGGTCGCGGACGCCCAGGAGCGGGGGCTCGACGCCGAGCGCTCGCTGCGCGCGGCACTGCGCCGCCGGGAGCCTGGCGGGGGCGGTTCTCAGCCCCGCTCTTAACACCGCGCGATGGCGACGTTAAAAGTCCCACCCCGGGAGGAATGCGCCGAACCCCTGCGCTAGGCTTGTGGCGGGACGAGGCCGTCCTGCACCGCACGGCCCATCCACGACTGAGTGAGCGATGTGTCACACGGTGATACGTCAGCTGAAGAACAGGAGCTTTTCCATGGCGCTCATTGATGCCATCCACGCCCGCGAGATCCTCGATTCCCGTGGCAATCCGACCGTTGAAGTTGAAGTCCTCCTGAGCGATGGCTCCCTGGGCCGCGCCGCGGTTCCCTCCGGCGCCTCCACCGGCGAGCACGAAGCCGTGGAACTGCGTGACGGCGACAAGGGCCGTTACCTCGGCAAGGGCGTCCAGCTGGCCGTCGACGCCGCGATCGAGCAGATCGGCCCGGCACTGGAGGGCTTCGACGCCACCGACCAGCGCAGCATCGACGCCGCCATGATCGAGCTGGACGGCACCCCGAACAAGGGCAAGCTCGGCGCCAACGCGATCCTGGGTGTCTCCCTGGCCGTCGCCAACGCCGCCGCCGCGTCCGCCGACCTCCCGCTGTACAAGTACCTGGGCGGCCCGAACGCCCACGTGCTGCCCGTGCCGCTCATGAACATCCTCAACGGTGGCTCCCACGCCGACTCCGATGTGGACATCCAGGAATTCATGATCGTCCCGCTCGGCGCCGAGACCTTCTCCGAGGGCCTCCGCTGGGGCGTCGAGGTCTACCACCACCTCAAGTCCGTGCTCAAGGAGAAGGGCCTGTCCACCGGCCTCGGCGACGAGGGCGGCTTCGCCCCGAACCTGCCGAGCAACCGTGCGGCACTGGACCTGATCCAGGAAGCCATCGTCAAGGCCGGCTACACCCCGGGCAAGGACATCGCCCTGGCCCTGGACGTCGCCTCCTCCGAGTTCTACCAGGACGGCGCCTACCACTTCGAGGGCAAGCAGCTCTCCGGCGAGGAGATGAGCGCCTACTACGCGGAGCTCGTCGACGCCTACCCGCTGGTCTCCATCGAGGACCCGCTGGACGAGAACGACTGGGACGGCTGGAAGCACCTCACCGACACCCTCGGTGACAAGGTTCAGCTCGTGGGCGACGACCTGTTCGTCACCAACCCGGAGCGCCTCCGCGAGGGCATCGAGAAGGGCACGGCCAACTCCCTGCTCGTCAAGGTCAACCAGATCGGTTCCCTGACCGAGACCCTGGACGCCGTCTCCCTGGCTCAGCGTTCCGGCTACACCACGATCACCTCCCACCGCTCCGGCGAGACCGAGGACACCACGATCGCGGACATCGCCGTCGCCACCAACGCCGGCCAGATCAAGACCGGCGCCCCGGCCCGCTCCGAGCGCGTCGCCAAGTACAACCAGCTCCTGCGCATCGAGGAGGAGCTCGCCGACGCCGCCGTCTACGCCGGCCGCGCCGCCTTCCCGCGTTTCAAGGGCTAAAGCCCGGACGCTGTGCGGAACGGCGGTTATGGTTGAGGAACCATGACCGCCGTTCCGGCGTTTAACCCCCGGCGGATGACCGTCCTGCCGACCCCACTCCCGACCGAACTTCCGAGGTGATCACCGTGGCCACCCGCCGCCCCAAGGTTCCGCGCGCGACGCTGCTCGACGGCGGTTCCTCCGCGACGCGCAAGCCGGCTTCCCGGGCGGGCGCGTCAGGTTCCGAGGAGTCCCGCTCGCACGGCGCCCGCCCGGCAGGGCAGCAGGGCGCAGGGCAGCAGGGCGCAGGACAAAAGGGCACAGGACAGCGGGTCGAAGCCGAGCGCACCGTCGCGGATTTCACGGCGAAGGCCCGGGAGAAGAGCGGTTCGGGCTCGGCGTCCACCACGTCGAAACCGGCGAGCGGTGGCGCGTCCGGCTCGGGCAAGTCGAAGCCGGCCGGGGCAGCCTCCGGAGGCACGTCCGCCAAGGCGGCCGGCCCGGCGTCGTCGTCCAAGGCTTCGGGAACGGGCAAAGCCGCCGCGGAACCCACTCCGGTTCCCGCCCGGGCGTTCTCCGGCCGCCTCCTGGCCCTGGGGCTGGTCATGCTCGCGATCACCGTTCTCCTGGCTCCCACGGTGAAGAACTGGTGGGATCAGCGCCAGCAGATCGCGCAGCTGCAAGAGGACATCCGGACCAAGCAGGCGGACCAGGACCAGCTGAAGAAGCAGATCGTCCGCTGGCACGATCCGGCCTACGTCCAGCAGCAGGCCCGCGACCGCATTAACATGGTGATGCCCGGTGAGATCGGGTACTGGGTCTTCGGGAAGGAAGGCGGCACCGCCGGGGTCAGCGCTCCGGAGGGGACCACCGCTCCCGTGCCGGGGGACACCCCCTGGACCCAGAAGTTCCTGGACTCCGTCCGGGAAGCCACCAAGTAACACGACGTCCCTGGGGCCGGAGCCGCAGGTCGAACCGTCGCAGTGAGGAATGTGAAGATGAGCGCAACGGCCCACCAGCCCACGGGCGGCGAGGACCGCACGGTCACCGAACAGGACCTGGACACGCTGAGCCGCCAGCTGGGCCGTCCCGTCCGCGACGTCGTGGAGATCTCCGCGCGCTGCGTGTGCGGCAACCCGCTCGTGGCGGCGACGGCCCCGCGGCTCGGCAACGGCACGCCGTTCCCCACCACCTTCTACCTGACGCACCCCGTGATCACCTCCGCCGTCTCCCGTCTTGAGGCGACCGGCCGGATGAACGAAATGAACGAACGGCTCGCCTCGGATCCCGAGCTGGCCGCCTCCCACCGAGCCGCGCACGAGGCCTACCTGGCGGCGCGTCGCGAGATCGGCCGCATCAGCGGGGTCGGCGAGGTCCCGGAGATCGACGGGATCTCTGCCGGTGGCATGCCCGAACGCGTGAAGTGTCTCCACGTCCTGGTGGGTCACTCGCTCGCAGCGGGCCCGGGCGTCAACGTCCTGGGGGACGAGGCGATCGAAGGCATCGCCGAGTGGTGGACCATGGACCGCTGCTCCTGCGACGGCGCCTGGGACACGAGCGGGCAGGCTCCCGCCAAGGACCTCAGCCGCCACGGCCCGCAGGGCCGCCCCGATCTGGTCGGCCGTCCCGCGCCGCGCCGATCCACCACGCGCCGCGTCGCGGCGATCGATTGCGGCACCAACTCGATCCGCCTCCTGGTGGCCGACCGCGACGCCAAGGGCCGTCTGGAGGACGTGGTCCGGGAGATGCGGGTCGTGCGACTGGGCCAGGACGTGGACAAGACCGGTGAGTTCGCCCCGGAAGCGCTGGAGCGCACCTTCGCCGCTGCGGAGGAGTACGCCCGTCTGATCGCGGAGAACCCCGCCCCCGCGGGCGACTCCACTGAGGACGGCTCAGTCGCTCTCACCCCGGCCGACATCCGCTTCGTCGCCACCTCCGCGAGCCGCGACGCCCGGAACCGCCAGACGTTCGTGGACGGCATCCGGGAGCGTCTCGGCGTGGATCTCGAGGTCATCAGCGGAGACGAGGAGGCTTCGCTGTCCTTCGCGGGCGCCGCGAGCGTCCTGCCTCCCCGCGGCGAGGAACTGACGCTCGTGGTCGACCTGGGCGGTGGCAGCACCGAATTCGTCCTGGGCGACGACGACGGCGTGCGGGCGGCCCGCAGCGTCGATGTCGGCTGCGTGCGGCTCACGGAGCGCCACCTCCGCAGCGACCCGCCCACCGCCGAAGAGATCGCCTCCGCGGAAGCCGATGTGAACGCGGCCCTCGACCTCGTGCTCGAGACCGTCCCGCTCGGCCGCGCGAGCGCCGTCGTCGGAGTGGCGGGTTCCATCACCACCATCACGGCCCACGCGCTGGGCCTGGAGCGGTACGACTCCAGCCGCATCCACGGCGTGCACCTGAGCTTCGCCGATCTGCGCCGCGCGTGCGACAGCCTGCTGTCGATGACGCGCGACGAGCGCGCCGCTCTCGGATTCATGCACCCCGGCCGGGTGGACGTGATCGGCGCCGGAGCTCTGGTGTGGCGGACCGTGCTCGGCCGGCTCGAGGACCTCAGCCAGGGGCGCCTTCAGGAGGCCGTGACCAGCGAACACGATATTCTGGACGGAATCGCCCTCAGCATCGCCTGAGGGGCTTCGCCCGGGACGGCCGGTTGCGGGAGTGACTGGCTGGACCCCGAGACGGAACGACGGGAGCACATGAGGGCACAAGACGCGCACCGCGCACGAGGACGGGCCCGGTGTGTCCGGATCCTGTCGACGGCGCTGGTGCTGACCATCGCGGCATCACTCTCCCTGGCGGCCCCCGCCCAGGCGGACAGCATCCGGTCCGGCGAGTACTGGCTGGACGGTTACGGCGTCACCAAGGCCTGGAAGGAGAGCCGTGGGGCCGGGGTCAAGGTCGCGATCATCGACTCCGGCATCGACACGGCCCACCCGGATCTGAAGGGTTCCGTCGTCGAGGGGACCGACGTCTCCGGAGCCGGGAACCCGCAGGGCACCAAGAGCATCGGCGCCAAGCCGGAGCACGGCACCCTGGTGGCGAGTCTCCTGGCGGGCCGGGGGCACGGCACCCGGCCGAAGGCGTCCCCGTCACCGACGTCCTCCAAGCCTGCCGCACCCACCGTGCAGAGCATGGGCGCCGGGCCGGACGGCATGGTGGGCGTGGCCCCCGAAGCGCAGCTCCTCTCCGTCTCCACGTGGCTCGGCTCGCCCAATCCGGCGGGCAAGTCGGATGAGGATCAGATCCCCGAGGCCGTCCGCTGGGCCGTGGATCACGGCGCGAAGGTCATCAACATCTCCCTGGGCAGCTCGTCCCCGGACTGGCCCCAGAGCTGGGACGCGGCGTTCCTCTACGCGGAGCAGAAGGACGTCGTCGTGGTCGCGGCCGCCGGCAACCGGGGGAGCGGCAACATCCAGGTGGGCGCTCCCGCGACGATCCCCGGCGTCGTGACCGTCGCAGGACTCGACCGGAAAAACATCGCCAGCCAGGACTCATCCTCCCAGGGCATCAGCATCGCGGTGGCGGCGCCCGCCGAGGAACTGGAAGGCGCCCTCCCCGGTGGCGGCTACGCGACCTGGAGCGGGACGTCCGGTGCGGCGCCGATCGTGGCGGGTGTGGCGGCCCTCATCCGGTCGAAGTACCCGGACATGAGCGCCAAACAGGTCATCAACCGGATCGTCACCACGGCGAAGGACGTCGGCGAGCCCGGCCGTGACCCTCTGTACGGCTTCGGCATCCTGGACGCCGAGAAGGCGCTGACCGCCACCGTGCCCGAGGCGCAGAGCAATCCGCTCGGCAGCATCTCGGAGTGGATCCGGGTGCATCGGCGCGGCGGTGAGCCGACGCGGAAGCCCCCGGCGGGCGCCGGCAACCTCATGCCCCAGCCGGCCGTGTCGGACCCGGCGCCACCGGTGGCGCAGGGTGCGGACGGTCTGGACTCGGCGCTGCCCGCCACTCTCGTCCTCGGATTCTCGGCCCTGCTTCTGGCGATGCTGGTGGCGGCGGTGCTGCATGTCCGGTCGGTGAGCCGGCGGGAGAACGACGGCGCCGGATCGCCGCCGTCGGACGCTGCGACAGGGGAGGCGGCCGCCTCAGCTCCTGCCGAACCGTCCGCCCCCGAGCCGTCGCCGTCCGATGACGCGGCTCCGGGCCGGGAAGACCTCTCGGAGAAGACGCCCGGAGGCCCGCCGACAGGGGGCTGATCAGCCGCGTTCACACTATGTGAATGTTTTCACAAACTGCGCTATCCTGAGGGTATGGCAATCACTCAGCAGCCCCTTGCTCCCCAATTGCAGGACCGCCCGCGCGTTCTCGTCGTCGGCGGCGGCTACGTCGGACTGTACGTAGCGCTCAAGCTCCAGAAGAAGATCGCGAAGGCCGGCGGCATCGTCACCGTCGTCGATCCGCTTCCCTACATGACCTACCAGCCGTTCCTTCCCGAGGTGGCCGGCGGCAACATCGAGGCACGCCACGCCGTGGTCTCGCACCGTCAGCACCTCAAGGAGACCGAGCTCATCCAGGGCCGCGTCACCGCGATCGATCACGCCAACCGCAAGGCCGTCGTGGCTCCCGCGGACGGCGGCGCCCCGTTCGAGATCCCGTACTTCGACGTCGTGCTGGCCGCCGGCGCCATCACCCGCACCTTCCCGATCCCGGGTCTGGCGGACAAGGGCATCGGCCTGAAGACCATCGAAGAGGCCGTTGCGCTGCGCAATCAGGTCCTCAACAAAATCGAGCTGGCCTCCACCATGACCGATCCCGAGAAGCGCAAGGCCGCTCTGACCTTCGTGGTCGTCGGTGGCGGCTTCGCCGGTATCGAGGCGATCACCGAGCTCGAGGACATGGCCCGTCAGGCCGTCCGTGACAACCCCCGCGTCGACCAGAGCGAGATCCGCTTCGTGCTGGTCGAGGCCATGGGCCGCATCATGCCCGAGGTCACCGCCGAGCAGGCCGAGTGGGTCGTCGAGCACCTGCGCAGCCGCGGCATCGAAGTGCTCCTGAACACGTCCCTGGCCGACGCCGAGGACAAGCTCAAGCTCATCAACATGGCGGACAAGTCCCCGGCCGGGGAGTTCGCCGCGGACACCCTCATCTGGGCCGCCGGTGTGCAGGCCAACCCGATGGTCCGTTCCACCGACTTCCCGCTCGAGCCGCGTGGCCGCGTCCGCGTGCTGCCGGACCTCCGCATCGCCGGTGACGAAGGCATCATCGAGAACGCCTGGGCCGCCGGCGACGTCGCCGCCGTTCCGGACCTCACGGGCAAGGGCCTGCCGGACGGCACCTGCGTGCCGAACGCCCAGCACGCACTGCGTCAGGCCAAGGTTCTCGCGAAGAACCTGTGGGCCTCCCGCTGGGACAAGCCGATGCACGACTACAAGCACAAGAACCTCGGCGCTGTGGCCGGTTTCGGCTCCTGGAAGGGTGTCGCGAACATCAACCTGCTCGGCCGCATCGGGCTCAAGGGCTGGCCGGCATGGCTCGCCCACCGTGGTTACCACGGCATGGCGATGCCGACGTTCGAGCGCAAGTTCCGCGTGGTCGGTGGCTGGTTCCTGAGCCTGTTCGCAGGCCGCGACGCCACCCAGCTGGTGGACCTGGACAACCCGCGTGGCGCGTTCGAGGCCGCCGCTCGTCCGGCCCCGAAGCCGGCTGAACCGGCCGCCAAGTAAGTCCTCGGCCTCCGCGAGGAGGCCCGGCTGCCGCTTGCCAGCGCTCGACGGCGCCGCTCACCGTGATGGTGGGCGGCGCCGTCGTCGTTTCCGGGGTTCTTCGTGGCTCCCCGGCTTGCGTGCTCAGTTGTTGCGGGTGTGCGGCTTCGGAACCCGCAACAACTGAGCACGCAAGTGCGACGACGGCGGGGCACCGCCGTCGCACGGATAGGATGGATGCGCGCCCCAATAGCCCAATTGGCAGAGGCAGCGGACTTAAAATCCGCTCAGTCAGGGTTCGAGTCCCTGTTGGGGCACCAATACACCGCAGTACAGTGAGTCCATCCCGTCGCCGCGTCGTCGGCGCAAACCGTCCGAACTTCCGGAGGTGAGGGCATGGCCGCCCGATTCGTGTACTGGATGAACGTCTCGCTGGACCTGATGATCGAGGGGGAGCCGGGGGAGGAGGGCGGCGGCGACTGGATGCGCATCGGCGAGTCGCTGCATCGTGAGTTCAATGCGCGGGCCCGCGGGCTCAGCATGGACGTCTCCGGCCGGGTCATCTACGAGACCATGGAATCGTTCTGGCCGAAGGCCCGGACTGATTCCTCCCTGCCTGACTTCATGCGCGAATACGGCGAGATCTGGACGGACGTCCCCAAGGTGCTCGTCTCCCGGACCCGCACGAGCGCCGACTACAACACGCGCATCATCGGTGGTGACGACGCCATCGCTCAACTGGCCGCGCTGAGGGCGGAGGAGAGCGGCGACATCGGCGTCGGAGGAGCCACCCTGGCCACCCAGCTACTGAACGCGCACCTTCTGGACGAGGTCATGCTGTTCACCCACCCGGCGATCCTGGGCCGCGGGCGCCCGCTGTTCGATCAGGTGGACGAACCGCTGGAACTCGAGCTGCTGGAACAGGCCTCTTTTGAAGCGGGCGTCACCCTGCACCGCTATGCCGTTCGCGGAGCGCTCCAGGCGGATGAGGTACCCGGGCCTTAACCCCGTGCGGGAGGCGACGAGGTGCATCGCCGCCTCCCGGGGAGGGTTCACGTCAGGGATCAGCCGTTGAAGGTCGCCGGGTGGGGACCGGTGCGGCCGTCCTTCTCCAGGGCGTCGATCGCGCTGAGTTCGTCGGCGCTCAGCTCGAAACCGAAGACGTCCAGGTTCTCCGCGATGCGCGACGGCGTGACGGACTTCGGGATCACGATGCGGCCCTGCTGGAGGTGCCAGCGCAGGATCACCTGGGCGGGGGTGCGGCCGTGGGCCTCCGCGATCGCCAGCACGGACGGGTCCTGCAGCGCCGCGCCCTGGGCCAGCGGGCTCCAGGCCTCGGTGGCGATGCCGTGCTCGGCGCCGAAGGCCTGGACCGCGCGGTTCTGCAGGGCGGGGTGCAGCTCCACCTGGTTCACCACGGGGACGACCGTGGCCTCGGCGAGCAGCTGCTCCAGCTGATCCGGCTCGAAGTTCGAGACGCCGATCGCCCGGACGCGGCCATCGGCGTAGAGCTTCTCGAGGGCCTTCCAGGTGTCGATGAAGCGGCCGTTCGCCGGGGCCGGCCAGTGGACCAGGTACAGGTCGAGGTAGTCCAGGCCGAGCTTCTCCAGGCTGGCGTCGTACGCGGCAAGCGTCTCCTCGAAGCCCTGGTCCGCGTTCCACACCTTGCTGGTGACGAACAGCTCGCCGCGGTCGATGCCGGAGTCGGCGATCGCCTGGCCGACGCCGCGCTCGTTGCCGTAGATGGCCGCGGTGTCGATGCTGCGGTAGCCGGCCTTGAGCGCTTCGGCGACGGCCGCCGTCGTCTCCGCGTCCGGGACCTGGAACACGCCGAAGCCGAGCTGCGGCATCTCGATGCCGTTGTTCAGGGTGATGGTGGGGATGGTGGTCATCGTGTCGTCCTCCTGGGAGTTGGATGGTTCGCGGCGGGCTCAGGCGGTGGCCGGAGCCTGCTCGGATTCGGTGGAGAGGGTGGCGGGCTGTTCCCGCCGGGCTTTCAGGGCGGCGATGATCATGATGATCAGCGCCGGGACGGTGATCAGTGCGCCGGTCCAGACGGGGGAGGCGTAGCCGAGCCCGGCGGAGATCGCCAGACCGCCGGCCCAGGCGCCGAGGGCGTTGCCCACGTTGAAGGCGCCGATGTTCGCGCCGGACGCCAGGGTGGGCGCGCCGCCCGCGTAGTGCATGATGCGGGACTGCAGTCCGGGGACCGTGCCGAAGCCGAAACCGCCCATGACGAACAGCGCGACGGCGGCGACCCACGGAATCGAGGCGAGGAACCCGAAGAGCACCAGGGTCACGAGCAGGCCGGCCACGAAGAAGATCAGCGTCTTGTCGATGTCACGGTCGGCGAGCTTGCCGCCGATCCAGTTGCCGACGAACAGGCCGGCGCCGGAGAGCATCAGGAGCCACGGCACGGCGCTGCTCGGGTAGCCGGAGATCCCGGTGAGCGTGTAGGCCATGTAGGTGAAGGCGCCGAACATGCCGCCATAGGCGAGGATCGTGACGAGGAGCGAGAGCCAGACCTGTCCGCTGCGGAACGCGGTGAGCTCGTGGCGCAGGCTGGGCGCCTTGCCGTCCTGATGCAGCGCCGGAACCAGGAAGGCGATGCCGATGAAGGCGACGACGCCGGTGGCCGAGATGACCCAGAAGGTCGAGCGCCAGCCGAACTGCTGGCCCAGCAGCGTCCCGAAGGGCACGCCGAGCACATTGGCGGCGGTCAGACCGGTGAACATGATGGCCACGGCCTGGGCCTTCTTGGCGGGTGCCACGAGACCTGAGGCGACCACTGCGCCGATGCCGAAGAACGCGCCGTGGCAGAGGGCCGCGAGGATGCGGCCGGTCAGCATGACCCCGTAGCTCGGGGAGATCGCGGAGAGCGTGTTGCCGACGATGAAGAGGATGAGGAGCCCGAGCAGCACGGGCTTGCGGGGGAGCCGGGTGGTGGCGGCGGTGAGAACCAGTGCGCCGACGGTGACGGCGAGGGCGTATCCGGAGATCAGCCATCCGGCGGTTGCTTCGGAGACGCCGAAGTCGGTGGCGACCTCGGGCAGCAGCCCCATGATGACGAACTCGGTCAGCCCGATCCCGAAGGCGCCGACGGAGAGCGCGAGAAGACCGATAGGCATGGTGATGAACACTCCTGCTAGACTGGATTTAGTTGCAAGCGCTGGTTATTTCACTTGCAGATGCAATAGTTGCACACGCAAGCAAGCGATGCAAGCCGAGCCTTCAGGAGGTCCCCATGAGCATTGACGACGACGCCGTCGAAGTGCGCGCCCAGGGCTGGCGCACCCTCGCCGCACTGCACGGTGTGATCGAGGCCGGGCTGGAGCGCGCCCTCAGCGACGAGGTGAAGCTCTCCGTGGTCGAATACACCGTGCTCGACGCGCTGAGCCGCCAGGATGGCTGGCACATGCGCATGCAGCAGCTCGCCCGTGCCACGGCGCTGAGCGCCAGTGCCACCACGCGCCTCGTGACCCGGCTGGAGGACCGCGGCCTGCTGACCCGCATCCTCTGCGCGGATGACCGCCGGGGGATCTACACCGAGCTCACGGCCGCGGGCCGCAAGCTGTACGAGAGGGCGAAGCCGGTCCATGACGAAGCGCTCGAACGCATCCTGAACGACGCCGGAGAGCACCAGGAACTGTCGGCTCTGGTCGCGGCGCTCCACGACGTGTCGCGCGCGAGCGCCTGATCGCCGCCTCGTGACGGGCCGGTTCGCCCGCCGCCCGGAGGGGACCTAGGATTTCCCTGAGGGGATCCGTGAGGATCCCCGGGAAGACGGCGGGGCTGCCGCAGCCGGGGTGTGACCTGGCGAAGCAGCCTCACCAGGAAAGGCTTTGGTGGGCGCACTCCTCAGCACGGGTCGCGGATTCTTCGCCACAGGGCCGGCCGGGAACCACGGAGTCGCCGCGGTTCGCGTGGCGCTCAGTGTGGCGATCCCCATGGTCACGCTGCTGATGATCGGCCATCCCGAATGGTCGATCTATGCCGTGTTCGGCGCCTTCACCAGCATGTACGGCCGGGGCGAACCTCATCTGTGGCGGGTGGTCCATCAGCTGGAGGCGTCCGCCCTGCTGGTCTCCGCCGTCCTGATCGGCACCGTGCTGGCCCATCTGCATGCCCCCACCCCCGTCCTGGTCCTGGTGGAGACGTGTTTCGCCGCACTCGGATCGGTGGTGGCGGACGCCGCGAAGCTCAATCCCGTGGGGCCCTTCTGGGCCTTGTTCGCCCTCGGCGCCTCCGCCTCCGTCACCCATCCGATGCCGCTCTGGGTTCCGTTCGTCGTGGGAGGGGCGTCGTCTGCGGTGAGCCTGGCCCTGAGTCTCGTGGTCTGGCGGCTGGCGCCGGACGCGGCCGCCGGGGAACGGCGTCTCCGGGTCTCCAGCCCCTGGCGCGACGGTGTCATCCTGCGGCAGGCGCTGCGATACTTCGTGGCGGTCGGCGTCGCGGGGGCGGCCGGCATCGCCAGTGGCTGGGGTCATCCGTACTGGGCCATGGCGTCGGCCGCGATCCCTCTGGCCGCGGGGGCGCTGAGTGCCCGCCTGAAACGCGGGGTGCACCGGATCGTGGGAACCCTCGTGGGCATCGGGCTCACGGCGCTGATCCTCTGGCCTCAGCCGTCCACGATGATGCTGGTGCTGCTGATCCCGCTCCTGCAGTTCCCGTCGGAGCTCTTCATGCGGCGCAACTACGGGCTCGCGCAGGCGTTCCTGACCCCGGTGGTCCTGTTGGTGACGCTGCTGTCCAACCCGGGCGATCCCGTCCCCGTGCTCACCGACCGTGCGGTGGAGACGCTGCTGGGCGCCGTCGTCGGCATGGCGGTGGCGGTGCTGCTGCGTGAACGGCGGCAGCCCGCCACCGATCACTGAGGCTTGGTGATGGCCGGGTGAGTCAGTGCTTGCCGGGGGAACTGGACGGCAGCAGCTTGAGCCCGCCCACCGCAGCGATGATCCCCGCGATGAAGAGGAGCTTCAGCGGGCTGGCGCTCTCGGCCCCCGTCGCCATGGCGTAGCCGACGGTCAGTGCCGCGCCGACGCCGGTCCACACCGCGTACGCGGTGCCCATGGGGATGTGTTTGGCGGCCCAGCCGAGGCCGATCATGCTCAGCACGAGGCCGATGGCGAAGACGATGGTCGGGCCGATCTCGGTGAAGCCGTGGGACAGGCCGAGGGCGGTGGCCCAGACGGCTTCCATGAGGGCGCTGGCCAGCAGGACGATCCAGGGCATTCAGCTCACCGCCTTCAGGCCGACGACACTGCCGACCAGGAGTGCCAGCAGCGCGATCCGCGCCACGGTGGCCTTCTCCTGCCGGGTGATCATGGCCCAGACGGCCGTGAGGCACGCGCCGATCCCGACCCACACGGCATACGCCGTGCCGACGGGCAATTCCCGCATCGCGTACGCGAGGCCGATCATGCTGGCCGCCGAGGTGATGACGAACAGAGCCGCCGGTTTCCACTTGCGGAATCCCTGGGACGCCGCGAGGGCCGAGGCCCACACCGCCTCCAGGACCCCGGAGATGATCAAAACGATCCATGCCATGACAAGGCTCTTTCTGAGTCAGTCTTGTCCTGTGCGGGTACTGCTCCCTCGTCCGCAGGCCGGTCAGGGCCTCATTCTCCAGTCTAGCCACGGGCGCATTCCGGGCAAGCTGAGAATGTGCCGGGAACTTTTCCGCCGGTGGGTCGTTGGAGTTGATAGCTTGGAACAACTCGCATTGAACGTCCAGGAGGGATGAGAGATGGCTGCCGGAGGCAACCCGATCTTCAACGGCAAGAACTTCCGTGGCGCGCTGCAGGCGCCGCCACCCCCGAACATGATGAACCCGTACGGCCAGCAGGCCCCGGGTCAGAACGGTTACGGGCAGGCCGGTTACGCTCAGCCGGGTCAGCCCCAGTACGGTCAGCAGCAGCTCTCCGCCGAGCAGCTCCAGCAGATGTACTCGCAGCCCTCCGCAGGCCCCGCGCAGACCGGCCGGATGACCTTCGACGACGTGATCGTCAAGACCCTCCTGTGCCTCGGCGCGGTCCTGGTCGGCGCCGCGATCACCTGGTTCACCAGCCCCGGCCTGGCCCTGGGCCTCATGGTCCTGGGCGCCCTCGGCGGCTTCGCCCTCGCGATGGTGAACACCTTCAAGAAGGAGCCGGTCCCGGCGCTCATTCTGGCCTATGCCGGCTTCGAAGGTCTGTTCCTCGGCGGCATCACCAAGGTCCTGGAGATGCGCCTTCCCGGCATCGGCCTCCAGGCCGTCCTGGCCACGCTGGCCGTCTTCGGTGTGACGCTGCTGCTCTTCACCTCGGGCAAGGTCCGTGCGACTCCCAAGATGATGCGTTTCTTCTTGATCGCGATGATCGGCTACGCGGCCTTCAGCCTCATCAACTTCTTCCTGATGATCTTCGGCGTCGTGAAGGATCCGTGGGGCCTGCGCGGCATGACGATCGGCGGCATCCCGCTGGGTCTGATCATCGGCGTGGTCGCAGTGATCCTGGCGGCCTTCTCCCTGATCATGGACTTCACGAACATCGAGGCCGGCGTCCACAACGGCGCCCCGGCACGATACTCCTGGACCGCGGCGTTCGGCCTGACGGTCACCCTGGTGTGGCTGTATGTGGAGCTCCTGCGTCTGATCGCCATCCTCAGAGGCAACGACTAGCTATCTCCGGGGCCCGGCCAGGGCTCTGCTGACACACGACGACGGCGCCGCTCACCCGGAAGGGGAGCGGCGCCGTCGTCGTGTGTCAGCAGTGTCGTTGGCGGCTGAGGGGGAGATCGCCTCGCCGAGACAACTCCGCCGAGTCCGCTATCCAGGGTGTGAGTCCGCTACATCGTGTAGCGGACTCAGCCGACAGGGCGCAGGTGTCAGGCGAGGCGGCGCGCGCCGTCCGCGGGCGTCACCGTGAAGAGCCGTGGCTCGCCGAACCCGGCGGAGGCGAAGGCGCCGAGCACCGCCTGCCGGACCTCGTCCTCGAGACCCCGGGGCGTGAGGGCGATGGCCGAGCCGCCGAAGCCGCCGCCGGTCATCCGGGCGCCGATCGCGCCGGCCGCCCGTGCGGAGTCCACGGCCACGTCCAGTTCCGGGCAGGAGATCTCGAAGTCATCGCGCATCGAGACGTGGCTGGCGTCGAGCAGGGGACCGATGGCCTTGGCGCCCTCGGTCCGGAGGACCGCGACCGTCTCGAGGACCCGCGCGTCCTCCGTAACCACGTGACGGACCCTGCGGAAGGTCAGCTCGTCCAGGAGTTCCTCGGCGCGGGGCAGGTCCTCCAGGCCGAGATCGCGCAGCGCGGGCACTCCGAGGGCCGCCGCGCCCGCCTCGCATGCCGCCCGGCGGCTCGCATACCCGCCGTCGCTGTGCGAATGCGCCACGCGGGTGTCGATGACGAGCATGACCAGGTCATCGGCTTCCGCGTCGAAGGGGATGAGCTCGGCGTGCTGGTCCCGGCAGTCGAGGAACACGGCATGGCCGCGCTCTCCGCGCAGGGAGGCCGATTGGTCCAGGATGCCGGTGGGTGCGCCGACGAAGTCGTTCTCGCCGCGCTGAGTCAGCAGCACCAGATCCTGAACGCTCAGGGACGCACCGGACAGCTCGGCGAGTGCCGTGATGGTGGCGCATTCGATGGCGTGGGAGGACGACAGCCCGGAGCCGAGGGGGACCGTGGAGTCGAGGTACAGCTCGAAGCCGGACACGGCCGCGCCGGACTGCTCCAGGGCCCAGGCCACGCCGAGGGGGTAGCTCGCCCAGCCGTAGTCGCCTCCGGGCGTGATCCGGTCGAGGTCGAACTCGAGCACGTCGGCGGCGCCCTGCGTTCCAGTGCCCTGTGTCCCCGCGCCCTGGGCCGAGAGCAGGCGGACCGAGCGGGATTCCGGCAGGGCGCGCACGGCCACTCTCGCCTTGAGGTCGATCGCGAACGGGAGGACGAACCCGTCGTTGTAGTCGGTGTGCTCGCCGATGAGGTTGACCCGTCCGGGTGCCATCCACACGCCGTCCGCGTCGTGGCCGAACGCGTCGCGGAAGGCCTGGAGGATGTCCTGCTGGCCGGATTCCTGGCGGCTGGTGGCCTCGGTGTGCTGCGAGGTCATGGGCGGGCTCCTTCGGGGGAGGCGGAGGGGACGGGGAGCGGCGCGACAGGCGTGATCGAGCCCGCTGAACGGTACGGCGAAACGGAGTCCCGCAGCCGCGCGGCGACCGATTCCGGCGTGACGTCGTTGATGAACGCCCCCATGGCGGCCTCGGATCCTGCGAGGTACTTCAGCTTGTCGGCGGCGCGGCGCGGCGAGGTCAGCTGGAGGTGGAAGCCCATGGCCTCACGGTACCCGCGCAGCAGCGGCGCCTGATGCCAGGCGGCGATGTACGGGGTGGGGGTGTCGTAGAGGCCGTCGACGCGGCCGAGGAGGTCCAGGTACAGGGTGGTCAGCTCGTCCTTCTCCGCTCCCGTGAGGGCGGCGAAGTCCGGGACGTGACGGTGCGGGGCCAGGTGCAGTTCCAGCGGCCACCGGGCGGCGAACGGCACGTAGGCGCTGAAGTGCTCACCTTCCAGGACCATGCGGGAGCCGTCGCCGCGCTCGCGGCGGACCACGCCTTCCAGCAGCGTCTCGCCGTCGGACCGGCCGGAGCGGTATCCGACGGCGGTCCGGGCCATGGCCTCGGCGCGCGGCGTCACGTACGGGTAGGCGTAGATCTGGCCGTGGGGATGATGCAGGGTGACGCCTATGTCCGCTCCGCGGTTTTCGAAGGGGAACACCTGGCGGACACCGCTGAGCGCCGAGAGTTCCCGCGTCCGGTGGGACCACGCCTCCACGACGGTGCGCGCGCGTTCCCAGGGGAGCTCGGCGAACGAGCCGCTGTGCTCCGGGGTGAAGGTGACGACCTCACACCGTCCGCTGGCCGGCGCGAGCGTCCCCCACCCGGGACTCGAGGGGATGTCGCCCACGACCGGACCGAGGGACGGGAAGCGGTTCTCGAACGCGACCACCTCGTAATCTTCGGCGGGGATCTCGGTCGCGCGTTCGGGGGTGCTGGGGCAGATGGGGCATTCGTGGGCCGGGGGGAGATGCGTCCGGGTCTGCCGGTGTGCGGCGACGGCCACCCATTCCCCGCTCAGAGCGTCATAGCGCACCTCGCCGGACCCTTCCGGGCCGAGGTCCCGCTGCGGCAGATCGCGAGTGTCCGGGACGTCCGCGGTGCGGCCCGGAGCGGCGTCGAAATAGATGATTTCGCGGCCGTCGGCCAGGTGTGAACGTGTCACCGATGTCATGGCTGCCCTCGCTTCCAACGCCCGCTCTGTGGGGCTCTGATCAGACTCTAGCAAAGAACGAATAATTTCTAACAAAAAAGAACATTAATGATCGCGTCACGTGCCGACAGCCGTTTGACCGCTCGACTCCGACCGGTACGGTGTTGCCATGCCTGAATCATCCAGCAGTCCTGCCGTCCGCTGCGCGAGCGGCACCCAGTACCGCCTCGAGCGGGGGTCGGCTGTCGCCGTCGTCACGGAGCTCGCCGCCTGCCTGCGCAGCTACTCGGTGGACGGGGTGCTCCTGACCGAGACCTTCGAAGACCACCAGATCCCGCCCGGAGCTTCCGGGATCACGCTGGCACCCTGGGCCAACCGCGTGGAGGACGGGCAGTGGACGCTGGACGGCCGCATGCAGCAGCTGGACATCACCGAGGTCTCCCGTAACAACGCCAGCCACGGCCTTTTGCGCAACGCGTCCTACACCTGTGTGGAGCAGAGCGAGACGCGAGTAGTCCTCGAAGCCACGGTCTTCCCGCAGCACGGATACCCGTTCCTCGTCCGGCACCGGGTGGCCTACGAGCTCGAGGAGACCGGCGCGCTGCGCGTCACGCAGACGCTCCTGAACGACGGCGACGCCGCAGCCCCGGTGGTCCTGGGCGCTCACCCCTACCTTCGGCTGGGCGAGCTCGCGGCCGGCGATATGACGGTCACCGTGAGCGCGGACCGCTGGTTGGAGACCGACGAGCGCCTCATTCCGCGGGCCGAGCGATCGGTGGGCGACGGGACGGACCTGCGGGCCGGCGTCGTGCTCGCGGAACTGGACACGGACACGGCGTACACCGGGCTGGAGCGTGATGAGCAGGGGCGCGCCCGGACCACGCTCAGCGGCGCCGACGGCCGATCCGTCACGCTGTGGCAGGACGACCGGTGCAGCTACGTCCACATCTACGCCACGGGAGGTTTCGACGGCCGGGAGAAGGCGCTCGCCGTCGAGCCCATGACCGGTCCCGCCAATGCCTTCAACTCGGGCGACGGTCTGAACTGGGTGGAGCCCGGCGCGGGGTTCAGCATGAGCTGGGGCATCGAAGCTTCCTGGTGAGATGCCCCAGCCGGGCGGACGCGGCTGACCGGCCGCGATGGGGAGCCGTCCCCATCGCGGATTCGGGGGGTGCTCCCTAGGATGGTCACTACGGTCGAAGGGACCGTTCACGAGGGGGGGTCACTGATGAGTGGAGTGCGACGCCGCGTCACCCGGCTCAGCGCGGTGTGGGCGGCCACGCTGCTCTTCGCGTGTTCGTTGTCGGCCTGCGGCATTTCCATCGCTGAGCCCGCGCCCTCGGCTCACGGAACATCGGTGACCGGAAACTCCACCCTTGACCGGGCCGGAATCGCCAGAATCAAGGCAGACCGTGCCGCCACCTTCGACTTCACCTCGGGCCAGTTGAGCCGCGGTGCGGCCGGCCTGGAAGACGGGATGCAGTCGCCGACGGTCGACTTGATGGGCAAGGGCACGATGCGTCTGACCATCAAGGGGCCTCAGGGCGCGATCGAGGCGCAGACGGACGTCCTGAGGGCGCTGATCTTCGAGGGTAAGCCGAACGTCGACGAGCTCACGTACTTCCTGACTGCGGACAACAAGGATGATTTCGCCGCGCTGGTGCGGACCGGCGTGGCCTATGGCATCGATTCCCAGAGAGTGGAGCAATGGGTGAAGAGCCTCGAGGACCACCCTCAAGGCCGTCACTACTACGCGCTCCCAGCCGGCTACACGACCGGCCTGGAGGTCATTTACGATCTCCGCTTCGACTATGACAAGAAGGTCCAGGTCATCATCGTCACGGTGGGCCCCAAGCGCTGAGGACTCCAAGCCACCTTCATGGCGCCGCTCCTCCCGCCCGCCATGCGAACCTGATTTCCAAATAGGGGACGCCTGCGCCACGATTGATTCATGTCAGGAGAAGCCAAGAACGGTCAGTCAGTGGTGCCCCGTCCGACGCGTGGCAGAGAACTCGATGAGGACATCCCGTACGGCATCCGGATCGCCGCGGCCTGGTCCTGGCGCGTGGGGGTCATCCTCCTCGCCACGGGCGCGCTCATCTGGCTGCTCTCGAAGGTCAGCTTCCTGATCATCCCGCTCCTCCTCGCGGCGCTCCTCACGGCCCTGCTGAACCCGGTGGTCGGCTGGCTGAGCAGGCACAAGATCCACCGCGGTCTCTCCGTCGCCCTCACGTTGCTCGGCCTGATCGCGCTCATCACCGTCACGCTGATCTTCGTCGGGCGGCAGGCCACCGTGGGCTTCAAGGAACTCTGGGGTCAGGCGCTCGAGGGTCTCAAGCAGATCCAGGGGTGGCTCCAGGACGGCCCGCTGCACCTCACCGCCGACCAGCTGGACGGCTACATCCGCAACGTCGTGGATGCCGTGCAGAACCAGAGCAGCACCATCCTGACGGGTGCCCTGAGCGTGGGCAGCGGTGCCGGGCACATCGCGGCCGGGCTCCTGCTGACCCTCTTCATCCTGATCTTCTTCCTCCTCGAGGGCCGCCAGATCTGGGGCTTCATCACCCGCCTGGCCCCGAAGAAGGCCCGCCCGGCCATCTACGGCGCCGGCAGCAAGGCCTGGATCTCGGTCGGCAACTACGTCCGGATCCAGGTGTTCGTGGCCGCCGTCGACGCGATCGGCATCGGCGTCGGCGCCGCCGTGATCGGTGTTCCGCTGGCCCTGCCCCTCGGCCTGGCGGTGTTCCTCGGCTCGTTCATCCCCGTGGTCGGCGCGCTCGTCACCGGCGCGGTGGCGGTCCTCCTGGCCCTCGTGGCGAACGGCCTGGTGAACGCCATCATCATGCTCGCGATCGTCCTCGCCGTCCAGCAGCTGGAGAGCCATGTGCTGCAGCCGCTCGTCATGGGCAAGGCCGTCTCCCTGCACCCGGTCGGGGTCATCCTGGCCGTCGCCGCGGGATCCTTCCTGGCCGGCATCCCCGGCGCCCTGTTCGCCGTGCCGATCCTGGCCGCGCTGAACACCGCCATCCGCTACATCGCCGGACGCGGCTGGGATGACGACCCCGCCGTCGCCGCTCTGGACGGCACGACGACGCCGGCCACCTCCGATGAGGAGATCGACGCCGCCGCGGGGGAGACGCCGTCGTCGTCCGCTGAAGAGCGCACTGAACTTCCGGCCCCCGTGAGCGGGCCGGGGACGCAAGAGAAACCGAACAATTCCAAGGAGGCGGCCAGTGATGACCACTGAGGCCCTACCCGTCACGCTCCAGGACGTAGTCCGCGCACAGGAATTGCTCGACGGCGTCATTACCGTCACGCCCATCGAGAAGTCCCGGGCGCTGTCCCGGATGGTGGGTGGCGACGTGGTCTTCAAGTGCGAGAACCTGCAGCGCGCGGGGTCGTTCAAGGTCCGTGGCGCCTACGTGCGCATGGCCCGCCTGAGCCCGGAGGAGAAGGCCCGGGGCGTCGTCGCGGCGTCGGCCGGCAACCACGCCCAGGGCGTCGCCTCCGCGGCCAAGGCCCTCGGGATCAAGGCCCGGATCTACATGCCGCTCGGTGTGGCGCTGCCGAAGCTGGCGGCGACCCGTGGGCACGGCGCCGAGGTCATCCTGCACGGGCACAATGTGGATGAGGCCCTGGCCGAGGCGCAGCGCTACGCCGAGGCGTCCGGGGCGGTGTTCGTGCACCCGTTCGACAATGTGGACGTCGTGGCGGGCCAGGGGACGATCGGCCTCGAGATCCTCGACCAGGTGCCCGACGTGGACACGATCATCATGGGTGTGGGCGGCGGTGGCCTCCTGGCCGGCGTCTCCGTGGCCATCAAGGAGCGTGCCCGTGAACTGGGCCGGGAGATCCGGGTGATCGGGGTGCAGGCGGAGAACGCCGCCGCCTACCCGCCGTCGCTCGCCGCGGACGCCCTCGTGCCGCTGAAGAAGGTGTCCACGATGGCCGACGGCATCGCCGTGGGCCGCCCCGGGCAGCTGCCGTTCAGCATCATCCGCGAACTCGTGGACGACGTGGTCACGGTCAGCGAGGACGCCCTCGCCCGTGCGCTCATCTTCCTGCTGGAACGCGCCAAGATGGTGGTCGAGCCGGCCGGCGCCGTGGGTGTCGCGGCACTCATGGAAGGCCGGATCGAGAATCCGGGCAAGGTGGCCGTCGTCCTGTCCGGCGGCAACATCGACCCGATGCTCATGCTCAAGGTGATCCAGCGCGGTCTGTACGCGGCGGGCCGCTTCCTGACGGTGAGGATCCTCCTGGACGACCGTCCCGGCTCCCTGGCCACCATCTCCCGCATCATCGCCGAGCACGACGCGAACGTCACCGGCGTGGACCACACCCGCGTGGGCGGCTCCATCAGCATGGGCGACGTGTCTATCACGGTGGACCTGGAGACCAAGGGCCACGAACACTCCGAGGTGGTGCTCAACGCGCTGCGGGCCGAGGGCTTCCAGCCGATCGTGGTGCACTTCTAGGCCCAGCCTCTCATCGACTGCTCCGTAGGATGCCGTTTTCCCTGGAAATCCGGGGATTTCGGCATCGTATGGAGCAGTCGATGTTTGTGAGGGACGACGGCGGGCGGTGAGCGGCTGTTCAGTCCAGGAGAGTTCCCGGCGGCGCCTCGGTCACCAGGAGCGCCCATTCCGAGCCCGGGGGAGCGGTGACCTCGAACTCCGTGGTCCCGTCGGGCGAGCCGGGTACCGCGCTTCCCGTGGGGCCACGGAGTTCGGGCGAGACGCAAGTGCCGTTCGCGGACCAGGCTCCCCTCTGGGGCGCGGGCTCGCGCACCAGGATGGATCCCTCGCCGCGGCATCGGACGGTGACCATCAGAGCGGTTCCCGCGGTTCCGGGGATGCTTCCTTTCCAGGAGGTCGCGGTCATGTGTTCCACCTTCAGGAGGACCTTTTCAGTCGTACCAGAAGTGTCGATCAGCACCGGTTCCGTGGTCGAAGACCCGGTCGGTGAAGGGAAACCATCCGGCGTGTACTGGGCTGTGCGTCGCGGTATCGACGACGTGTCCGGCGCAGACGTGCACCCCGCCAGCAATGGCACCAGCACCGCCATCACGAGCCCACGCCGCGTGTTCGACCCGGCCCTCTTCGCCCGCCTCATGAGCCGAGTGTAGAGGCGCCCCGGTCCGCCGTCGAGAGCTTGCCGGTGTCACCCTCTCATCGACTGCTGCGCAGATGTCGTTTTGGCCACTCAGAACGACATCCACGGAGCAGTCGATGTTTAAAGGTGCTCGACGGCGGGTGGCTGGGCGTCTAGGCTCGGGGCATGTCGGGGGAACATATTGCCGCAGGCGCTGGGCGCCGCGCTCTGATTCTTGCACTGGCGGTGCCGCTGCTGGCGGGCTGCACGCCGTATGGCACGCAACCGGACCGGTCGACCGCATCGAGCGGGTCGGTTGCGGCGGCGCTGGGGGACACCGTCACGCCCCCGACGGACCTTTCGACCCCGGACATCCCCTATCTGCCCCCGCCGCCGTCGTCCGGTCCTCTGATCATGGACACCTCCAAGGTGACCCAGCAGGTGGTGCTCAAAGTCGACCGGATGACGAAGCCGACCTGGGACGTCCACATCCGGGACATGCTGAAAGGCCAGGTGACCTACTCGGTCCAGTGCCTCGGGAAGGGAACCCTCGTGGTGTCCCTGCGGCCCGCCGTCGAGCCTGCGTACTCCGTGCGCGGAGACTGCGCAGCGCCCGGGGAGCTCGCCACCTTCGGCGGCAGTGCGGCCGCCCCACCCGACGGCAGCATCGACGTCGCCGTCACCGCCCCGCCGGGTGCCCGGTGGGCGCTTCTGGTGACGCAGCCTGCCGGGTCCTGATCGGCGTCGCCAGCATCGTCGCGAGGGAACAGCTGAGGCCCCTACCCGGCGCGGGTAGGGGCCTCAGCTGTTCCCTCGCGAAGAAGAGAGGGGGAGATCAGCCGGTGAACGGCTTGGCGGAGAGGATCTCGACCGAGATCTCCTTGCCGTTCGGCGCGGTGTAGGAGAGGGTGTCGCCCTCCTTGTGGCCGATGATGGCCGAGCCCAGGGGCGACTTCTCGCTGAAGACGTCGATGTCGGAGCTGCCCGCGATCTCGCGGGAACCGAGGAGGAACTTCTCCTCGTCGCCGGCGATCTTCGCGACCACCAGCATGCCGGGCTCGACGACGCCGTCGTCGGCGGGTGCCGCGCCCACCTGGGCGTCACGGAGCAGGACGGTCAGCTGGCGGATGCGGGCCTCGATCTTGCCCTGCTCCTCCTTGGCGGCGTGGTAGCCGCCATTCTCCTTCAGATCGCCTTCCTGGCGGGCGGCCTCGATCTTCTGAACGATCTCGGCTCGGCCCGGTCCGGACAGGTGCTCCAGCTCAGCCTTGAGACGGTCGTAGGCTTCCTGGGTCAGCCACGCGGCGGATGCGCTATTGGTGCTGGACACGTGAGAACTCCTCTTGATCAACTGCCACAAAGAACCCCGCTGACTGGCCGCTGGATGACGGGCAAACCAGGTCAACGGGGCAAAGGTATTCGCCTAGTGTAGGCAAAGCGGTGGACAAACCAAAGTCAACGGCGGCAGGCGCCGGATCGGTCAGCGTTTCAGCCAGCAGCTGTCGACGACGCCGGACACCGCCAGCGATTCCGTGCGCACCGTCACGCGGCGCTGCGTGGTCTGGCCGTTCTCCGCGCCGAAGTCGGCAGCGTTGGGCGGGACGTCCACGTATTTCCAGCCGACGACGGCGTAGTGGTCATCCAGCGCCTTGATGGCGCACACGGCGGCGCTGTCCCGGTCCTTGGACACCTGGAAGTCCACCTCGGCGAACGAGGGATCGTTCGCGCTGAAGCTCACGGTCTTGAAATCCACCGTGCTGACGGAGTTCCGGATGGCCAGGAATCCGGCCGCGCCCACGGCGAGCACCAGGGCCGCCACGAGGATCAGCAGCTTGGTACGCCGCGTGACCGGCCGCTTCTGGCGGCCGTAGCGATTGGATAGGCTGGACTCCATCGGCGTTGGGCTCTGGCTCGGCGTCACCACACCAGTCTAGTTCCTCGTCACCTGCGCGCTGTCCGCCGCCGGTGCCGGGCCGTTTCACAGGAGGCCGCCATGAGCGCCGCTGCCCCCGCCACCCCGGAGCGGGTCATCGACGACGGGGAGACCCTCCGCGTCCTGTTCGTCCACGCCCACCCGGACGACGAGTCGAGCAAGGGCGCCGCCACGATGGCCAAATACGTCGACGAAGGAGCCGAGGTCCTCGTGGCCACGTGCACCGACGGATCCCGCGGCGACATCCAGAACCCGCACGTGGTGGACGAGGCCCACCCGAAGCGGGACATGGCGGGCGCCCGCCGCCTCGAAATGGACAATGCCGCGCGGATCCTCGGCGTGCAGCAGACCTGGCTCGGCTTCGTGGACTCCGGCCTTCCCGAGGGGGAGCCGCTGCCGGAGCTTCCGGACGGCTGCTTCGCCTTGCAGCCGCTCGACGTCGCGGCCACCCCTCTCGTGAGCCTCATCCGGTCCTTCCGCCCGCACGTCGTGGTGGCCTACGACGAGAACGGCGGTTACCCCCACCCGGACCACATCATGTCCCACAAGGTGGCGGTGGAGGCCTACCACGCCGCCGGCGACCCGGAGCGATACCCGGGCACCGGCCCCGCCTGGCAGCCGTCGAAGCTGTACTACGACTGCGGTCTCGGGCTGGAGCGCATGCGGGCACTCCGGGATGCCGCCCGCGCCGAGGGACTCGACATCCAGGGGCTCGAGTGGATCGACGGGTGGCTGGAGTCCAAGGCCGAGCCGCTGCACATCCCGACGACGCGGATCGAGGCCGGCGCCTGGTTCGAGCGGCGCGATGCGGCCCTCAAGGCGCACCGCACCCAGATCGACCCGGACGGCTTCTTCTTCGCGTTCCCGGACGAACTGCAGCGGCGTGTCTGGCCGTACGAGGAGTTCGCCCTGATCGATTCGAAGGTCGGGGACACCGTGCCGGAGACGGATCTGTTCGCCGGACTGCGCTGACGGCGGCCCGCCACGGCACGACCCGGGCGGAGCCGTCCGGGTCGGCGCGCCGCGGCGCGGCCGGACGACTCCCGCCCGGTCTCCGGGCAGTTCTATCCGGCGTAGAATTGGGGGAGTCCCCCAGAACCTGAAGGTGTGAAGCGTGTACCAGCAGCTTGTGCAACTTGCCAACGACCCGAGCCCCAGCCCCCTCCCGGGCCTGAAGCCGGGCCTGACGCAGGACATGGTCACCCCGGGCCTCCTGGGCTTCCTCGCCACGGCGTTCATCGTCATCATCATGGCGTTCCTGATCGTCGACATGGTCCGCCGCATCCGGCGCGTCCGCTACCGCGGTGAAGTGGCCGAAGCCGCGGAGCAGGAAGCCGTCGAGGCGGATGGCGCGCAGCCGGAGCACGGCGCTTCGACCGGGACCGACGACGGCGAGAACGGCCCGCGCGAGTCCCGCTGAGCCCGGTGCTCCACTGAGTCGCGTCCCCCTGAGGTGCGGTGACGCGCCGGGGTGTTTCGGCGTCGTCGTGCATCCCGAAGGTCAGTCCGTGACGTTCAGTCGGAGGACGGCGTGCGGCTCCCGAGGCGCTGCGCCACATTCGCGCTGAGGTGCTCCAGGGAGTCCTTGAGGGTCTGGAACTCCTCGGTGTCGAGGGCCATGGCGTCCGCGATCGCATCCGGCACGGTGACGGCCTGGTCGCGGAGGTGCTGCCCTGCGCTCGTGAGGTTCACCTGGACGCTCCGTTGGTCCTCCGGGACCTTCTCGCGGATGACCAGTCCCGTCGCTTCGAGCCTCTTGATGAGCGGGGTGACGGTGCCGTAATCGAGGCCCAGCTTCTCGCCCAGCTCACCCATGGTCTGGGGCGCCTTCTCCCAGAGCGCGAGCATCGCCACATACTGGGGGTAGGTGAGCCCGAGGGTGTCCAGAATCGGGCGGTAGGCCGCCGTCACGAGGCGCTGTGCGGTGTAGAGGGAGAAGCACAGCTGGTCGCCGAGATCGAGGCCATGTTGAGGTGTCGCCATACGTCCACGGTACAACTTGCGCGCAAGTTTTTTCGACAAATACCTTGCGCGCAAGGTGAAACTCCGTTAGATTCCTTGTGTGCAAGGTAATTTGCACCCCATCGATCAAGGAGTGACCGACATGTCCAAGCCGATCCTGGAAACCGCCGCCGCCGAGTTCTCGGCCGCCACTGCTGAGCCTCCGTACCTGTTCGATCTCGGCCCCGTCGAAGGCCGCAAGGCCGTCATCGACGTGCAGTCCGGTGAGGGGGTCGAGAAGCCGGCCATCGACGAGGAGTGGGTCGAGATCGGCGGTGAACGCCCCCTGTCCGCCCGGATCGTCCGTCCCGCCGGGGCCACCGGGACGCTGCCCGTCGTGCTCTACACGCACGGAGCCGGCTGGGTGTTCGGCAATGCGGCGACGCATGACCGCCTGGTCCGTGAGCTCGCCGTCGGAGTGGGGGCCGCCGTCGTCTTCCCGGAGTACGACCTGTCTCCCGAGGCCCGCTACCCGCACGCGATCGAGCAGAACTTCGCCACGGCGCGCTGGATCGTGGAGCACGGTGCGGAGAAGGGCCTGGACGGTGCGCGTCTCGCGATCTCCGGCGACTCCGTAGGCGGCAACATGGCGACCGTCCTGACCCTGATGGCCAAGGAACGGGGCGGGGTCGAGTTCAAGCAGCAGGTGCTGTTCTACCCCGTGACCGACGCGTCGTTCGACACCGAGTCCTACCACCAGTTCGCCGAGGGGTACTTCCTGCGCCGCGACGCCATGCAGTGGTTCTGGGATCAGTACACCACCGATGAGGCCGAGCGGAACCAGATCACCGCGTCGCCGCTGCGGGCCACCACCGAGGACCTTGCCGGGCTCCCGCCCGCGCTCGTGATCACCGCTGAGGCCGACGTCCTGCGCGACGAGGGCGAGGCCTACGCTGCGAAGCTGCGGGAGGCGGGGGTTCCGGTCACGCAGATCCGGGTCGGCGGCGTGATCCACGACTTCGTGATGCTGGACGCCCTGCGCGACACCCAGGGCGCGCGAGCGGCCATGGAGCTGGCGATCAGCACGCTGAAGTCCGCGCTGGTCTGAGCCCGGCTGGTGCAGCCTGATCGACTGCCCGGCCCGATCGACTGCTCCGCCTGATCGACTGCCCCGGAGGATGCTGAAATCCCTCGATCTGAGGGTGAAACGACATCCAGTGGAGCAGTCGATGCGCGGGTGGTGTGGGGCCGGCGTGGTGAGGGTTCCTCGCCGCGCCGGCTCCGCGGTCTACGATGAGCCGCATGACAAGCCGTGCCCCGAAGCCGACGTCCGCGCGCGAGTCCGCCCCGCGGAAGCCGGGCGTGGGGTCACTGGTGTGGGGGACGTTGCTCACGATCGGCCTGACGGCGGCCCTCACCTTCGCCGTGATGTTCGACCCGCCGAGCCGGAAGAACACCTACAGCGCCCCAGAGCTGAGTGCCCAGGTGGCGCTCGTCGCAGGGATCGTCGCTCTCGCCGCGCTCCTCATCAGCCTGCTCACCGTGCAGATCACGTCGACCGAGGGCTCCCGGGTGGGCGAGGTCTGCGTGATCACGGTGTTTCTCTTCGTGGCCGGGATCGGGGTGTACCGGGCGATCGTCGGGACCGGCGACAGCCGCGGCCTCACGGCGTCCGATCTGAGCTGGTGGCTGCCGATGGAAGCGGTGATCGTGGTCCTGCTGCTCGGGCTGGCCATCCGCTGCGACCGACGACGCCGGTCAGAGACTCCGGTGGTGAAGCGCCGCCGGTGACCCCACCAACCTCCCATCGACTGCTCCATAGGATGCCGAAATCCTCCGAATCGAGGGGAAAACGACATCCTATGGAGCAGTCGATCAGGGGGTGGGGGCGGGGGTGGGGGCGGGGGTGGCATGCGGGCGGTTCGTGACACCCCCCCGTCGCCAGGGCCGCTCGCGCCGGGCTACGGTGGCTGCATGGCCAATCACCTCGCAGGACAGAGCAGCCTCTACCTCCGCCAGCACGCCGAACAGCCCGTGGACTGGCACGTCTTCGGCCCGGAGGCTTTCGCGGAGGCCGCTGCACGGGACGTCCCGGTGTTCCTCTCCGTGGGATACGCGGCGTGCCATTGGTGCCACGTGATGGCCCACGAATCCTTCGACGACCCCGCGGTGGCCGCGTACCTGAATGCGCATTTCGTCCCGGTGAAGGTGGACCGTGAGGAGCGCCCCGACGTCGACGCCGTCTACATGAGCGCCACGCAGGCCATGACCGGGCAGGGCGGCTGGCCCATGAGCGTCTTCCTGCTCCCGGACGGCCGCGCCTTCCACGCCAGCACTTATTTCCCGCCCCGGCCCGCCCGCGGCATGCCCGCCTTCAGCCAGGTCCTCGCCGCCGTTGCCGAAGCATGGACGGAGCGCCGCGACGCCGTGGAGCAGCAGGCCTCCCGCCTCGCCCAGGGTCTGAGTGAGTTCGCCTCGCCGGTGCACCTCGCTGCCGCCCCGGCCGACGACGGAGGCACGGCCGACCGGCTCGCCGCCGCCGTCGCGCGTCTGGGGGAGGTGGAGTCGCCGGAGGGCGGATTCGGCAAGGCGCCGAAGTTCCCGCCGGGTCCGCTCCTGCCCTTCCTCACCGACCACGCGGCGAGCGGGCTGCCCCGGTCCGAGGAGGCCGGGGGACTGGCCGCCCGGACGCTCGCCGCCATGGCCGGGTCGGCCCTGCGCGACCAGCTCGACGGCGGCTTCTGCCGGTACTCCGTGACGGGGGACTGGTCGGTGCCGCACTTCGAGAAGATGCTCTACGACAATGCGCTGCTCCTGCGCGCTTACGCCCGGTATGTCCGGTTGCTGCGGTCGCCCGAAGGGACCGCCTCCCGCGAAGCCTGGGAGGCTGTGTTCCCTGATGCGGAAGCCACAGCCGTGGTCGAGGCCCTGGCAGGCTTCCTGCTCACCCCCGCTGACCAGGGCGGTCTGGCCGCGGGGACGAGCGGCGCGTTCCTGTCCGCGATCGACGCCGACTCCGAGCCCTCGCCGGACCAGCTGGCCCGCACCGGGCTGACCCAGATCGGCCTGCACGAGCGGGAAGGGGCCTTCGCTCTCTGGACCCCGGCCGAACTGCTCGAGCTCCTGGGCGAGGACGGTCTGCACCTGGCCCGCCTGCTGCACGTCGCCGAGCGGGGGAGCGTCTCCGCGCTCGGCTCGCCGTTGCACCCAGGCGGCGCCCTCGACGACGACGGCCGCGCACTGCTCGACCGTGCCCGCCCCGTCCTCCTCGCCGCCCGGGCCGCACGTCCGCGTCCGGCGGTGGATGACAAGGTGGTCGCCTCCTGGAACGCCATGACCATCACGGCCCTGGCCGAGGCCGGGCGGGTCCTCGGGCGGCCCGAGTGGGTCGCCGGCGCGGCGGCCGCCGCCCGCTACCTGCGTGGGGTGCACTGGAACCCTGAGGCGCGGTCGCTGGCCCGGGTGTCCCACGAGGGGCGCCCGGGGCCGGTCTCCGGTCTGCTCGAGGACTACGCGCACACCCTCGAAGCCGCGCTCGTGCTGTTCCAGGTGACGGGTGACGCCATCTGGTACGACTGGGCCCGCGAGCTCTCCGACGCCGTCGAATCGGGTTTCCTCCGCGACGGTCAGGTGCTGAACGAGGATCTTCGGCAGAGCTCCACGGACCTCGAACCGTTGCGCGCGGCCTACGGCGGCAGCTCCGCGGTCGACCTCTTCGACGGCGCGACCCCGGCGCCGGTGTCGGTGCTGGCCGGGGCGTGGCAGACGCTTGCGGCCCTCACCGGCGATCTGACGCTGCGGGACCGGGCGCTCGGACTGGCCCGGACGGCGTCCGACGCGGCTTCCGGTCAGCCGCGGGTGGCTGGAGCAGCGCTCGCCGTCGAACTGACCGGGCTGCTCGGAGTCCTGGAGGTCGCCGTCGTGGGCGAGACCGGGCCGGAGCGGGACGGCCTGCTCAACGCGGTGTTCGGCAGCGCCCGGCCGGGGGTCGTCATCGCGATCGGTGAGGGCGCCGGCGGGGTGCCGCTGCTTGAGGGCCGGACGCCCGGGCCGGAGGGAACGCCGCGGGCGTACGTGTGCCGCGAGATGGTGTGCCACGCGCCCGTGGACTCGCCGAAGGAACTGCGGGCCGGGCTGCGCTGACTGAGGGCCGACTGGCTGAGGTACGCGCCGAGCGCGGCTGACTCAGACGAACACCAGGTTCGCCAGCACGAGGCACACCGCGGTGCCGGTCGCCATGCTGAGGATCGCGTTGCGGCGCCACCAATGGGTCAGGGCCGTGACCACGATGCCGGCCACCTCCGGGATGCCATGGCCGGAGCCGCCGAAGTCCACCCCGCTCACCGCGTAGAAGAGCAGGATCAGGATGGCGCCGAGCGGCATCCACACCCGGAGGTCGGCCAGGAGCGGTGAGTCCTTGAGCGCGCCCTTCAGCGCGAACGGGATGGCACGCAGCGCGAACGTCACGGCGGCGGCCGCGGCCACGGCGAGGAGCAGGTATGGGACGTCAGTCATCGGAGCCTCCCGTCGGGCCGGAGGGCCCACCCTGATCGCCGTGCCCGCGCTTGCCGGTCCAGCGCGATTCGCGCCAGTGCCGCAGGAGCAGTCCGGCGAACAGAAGGCAGAGGGCGACCAGGAGCATCTGCGCCGGAGCGAGCAGCAGGGCCAGGACCGCGGATCCCGCGGACAGCGCGACGAGGGCGACGTCGGGACGGGCCCGGAAGGCGTCGATCGTCAGCACGACGAACAAGGCGACCATCAGGAAGCCCAGGCCCTTGATGCTGCCCAGGAAACCGGAACCGAGCAGCGCGCCCAGGACCGAGCCCGAGACCCAGGATATCTGCAGCAGCAGCTGGGTCCAGAGGATCTGCGACGAACTCGCGCGTTCCCCTCTCCGTCCGGACAGGAGCGCGAACGCCTCGTCGCACAGCGCGAAGATGCTGTACGTCTTCGCGAGCCGGCCGCGCACCCGGTCCAGGGGGAACGAGAAGCCGTAGAAGAGGTGCCGGGAGTTCACCAGGAACGTGGTGGCCGCGATGCTCAGCACCGGCGTGGCCGACGCCAGGAGGCCCACCAGGATGAACTCGACCGACCCCGCGAACACGAGACCCGACAGCAGCGGCGCCACCCACCACGGCAGCCCGTGATTGGTGACCAGGACGCCCAGACCCATGCCGAGCGGAACGAAACCCAGGCAGACCATCCCGGCCTCGGACAAGGCCGCGCGCAGCCCTGCGAACCGGGCGGGTGGTGGGCTTTCGGGTGCGGGATTCTGCTGGGGCACCCCACCATCCTAGAGAACGCGTCGGTGACCTGTGGCCGCCAGGCCATCCGGGCTGCGCCAGGACAGCGCAAACGCACGACGACGGCGGCCGGGGTGGCCGCCGTCGTCGTGCGTCAGGGGTGCTTCAGTGGGTGTCGCGCGCCTCAGCCGCGAGGCGTCGGCCGGTTGGCGATCACGGGAGCGGCGCCCGTGAACCCCTTCCTGGCCTCGGCGATGTCCCGGATCCGGTCACGGCAGACGAACCAGCCGACCACCATCAGGCCGCAGGCCACCACGGTGGCGAGCAGGGTCCACGGGGAGTCGATGAACACCATGATGAGCACCAGCGCGAGGAACACCAGGGTCACGTAACCCGTGTACGGGGCGCCCGGCATCCGGAACGACGGCCGTTCCAGCCAGCCCTTGGCGGCCCAGCGCTGCAGCTGGATCTGACACAGGATGATCGTGGCCCAGGAGGCGAGGATGCCCACGGAGGCGACGTTGAGGACGATCTCGAAGGCCTCGCCCGGCACCAGGTAGTTCAGCGGGACGCCCAGGAGGGAGACCACGGCGGTGATCGCGATGCCGCCGTACGGCACGCCCGCCTTGTTCATACGCAGTGCGAACTTGGGGGCGGAACCGGCCGCCGCCATCGAGCGCAGGATGCGGCCGGTGGAGTACAGGCCGGCGTTCAGCGAGGACAGCGCGGCGGTCAGGACCACGAGGTTCATGATCGAGTCCATGCCCTGCACGCCGATGGAGCCGAAGAACGTCACGAAGGGGCTGACGCCCTTCTGGTACGCCGTGTACGGCAGGAGCAGCGAGAGCAGGATGACGGAGCCCACGTAGAACACCGCGATGCGGAACACCACGGAGTTGATGGCCTTCGGCATGATCTTCTGCGGGTTCTCGGTCTCGCCGGCCGCGGTGCCCACGAGCTCCACGGACGCGTAGGCGAACACCACGCCCTGCATGAGCAGGATCATCGGGAGCATGCCGTTCGGGAAGATCCCGCCGTTGTCCGTGATGAGGGAGAAGCCGGTGGGAGCGCCCGTCGGGGTGCCGAAGATGACCAGCCAGATGCCGACCAGGAGGAAGGACACCAGGGCGACGACCTTGATGAGCGCGAACCAGAACTCCAGCTCGCCGAACACCTTCACCGAGACGAGGTTCAGCGAGAGCACGACCACGAGCGCGATCAGGGCCCAGGCCCACTGCGGGACGGCGGCGATCCACGGCACGTACTTGCCGAAGAAGTTCATGTAGAGGGCCGCGGCCGTGGTGTCCACGATGGTGGTCATGGCCCAGTTGATCCAGTAGAACCAGCCGGAGACGAACGCGGCCTTCTCGCCGAAGAACTCACGGGCGTAGGAGACGAACGAGCCGGACGACGGGCGGTGCAGGACCAGCTCGCCCAGGGCACGGAGGATCAGGAAGACGAAGGCGCCGCAGATCGCGTACGCGAAGACGAGGGACGGGCCCGCCGCGGCCAGGCGCCCACCGGCGCCCATGAAGAGGCCGGTGCCGATGGCGCCGCCGATGGCGATCATCTGGACCTGACGGTTCTTGAGGCCCTTGTGGTAGCCGGCGTCCTCAGCGTGCAGGACGTGGTCGGTCGAATGGGCGTGCCCGCCGTCCTCCAGGTGGTCGGGGACCGCCTGTGGACTCGGGGAGCTTCCGGAGGAGGACATCATGGGTCCTTTCGGTGAGTGGTGGGGAGATCAGTATTCACGAGGTGCGTTTCGCCGGGGTTTCTTCAAGATTGCACGGAACGCACCCGAGGGGGAGGGTGTCAGGAGGACAGATTCGCGAGGCGTTCCGGGCGGAGGAGCTCCTCCAGCCGTTCGGCCGAGAGCAGGCCGCGCTCCAGGACGAGTTCGGCCACGCCGCGCCCGCTGGCGAGTGCTTCCTGAGCGATCGAGGTGGCTGCCGCGTAGCCCAGCTGGGGGTTGAGCGCGGTGACCAGGCCGATCGAGTGCTCCACGGTGGAGCGCAGATGTGCCGTGTTGGCGGTGATGCCCTGGACGCAACGTGCCGTCAGGGTGCGGCAGGCCGCTTCGAGGTGCGTGATGCTCTTGTGGAGGCTGTGCACGATCACGGGTTCGAAGGCGTTGAGCTGCAGCTGGCCCGCCTCCGCTGCCATGGTGACGGTGACGTCGTTGCCGATCACCTCGTAGGCCACCTGGCTGACGACCTCCGGGATCACCGGGTTGATCTTGCCGGGCATGATGGACGAGCCGGACTGCACGGCCGGCAGGTTGATCTCACCGAGACCGGCACGCGGACCGCTGGAGAGCAGCCGCAGGTCGTTGCAGATCTTGGAGAGCTTGACGGCCACGCGCTTGAGGACGCCGGACAGGTGCACGAAGGCGCCCATGTCCGAGGTGGCCTCGATCAGGTCCGGAGCCGTCACGAGCGGCAGTCCGGTGGCCTCGGCGACGTGGCGGCAGGCGGACTCGGCATACCCGCTGGGAGCGTTGAGGCCCGTGCCGATCGCGGTGGCGCCGAGGTTGATCTCGTACATGAGCCGCGCGGATTCGCGCAGGCGCTCGCGGTCCTCGCCGATGGTGACGGCGAAGCTGCCGAACTCCTGGCCGAGCGTCATGGGCACGGCGTCCTGCAGCTGGGTGCGGCCCATCTTGACGACGGTGCGGAACTCGGCGGACTTGACCCTGAAGGCCTCCTGGAGCTCCTCGAGCGCGCTCAGCAGGCCCTCGATGCCGCGCGCCGTCGCGATGCGCACCGCGGTGGGGTACACGTCGTTGGTGGACTGGCAGAGGTTCACGTCATCGTTGGGGTGCAGGTGGGCGTAGTCGCCGCGGGGGAAGCCGAGGATCTCGAGCCCGCGGTTGGCGATGACCTCGTTGGCGTTCATGTTCGACGACGTTCCCGCGCCGCCCTGGATCACGTCCACGACGAACTGGTCGTCCAGCTGACCCGCCATGATGTCCAGGCAGGCCGCTTCGATCGCCGCGCCCTTCTCGGCGTCGAGGAGGCCGAGTTCGCGATTGGCGCGGGAGGCGGCGAGCTTCACGGCGGCCAGGCCGTGAATGAGGTGGGGATTGCTGGAGAGGCGCTGACCGGTGATGGGGAAATTCTCCACGGCGCGCAGGGTGTGCACGCCCCAGTAGGCGTTCTGGGGGACGTTGCGGTTGCCGAGGAGGTCATGCTCGCTGCGGAATCCGTCGGCGACCGCTTCGTCGGCGATGGGGGTGGGGGCGATGGTCATGAGGTTCGTCCTATCGGGTCTGGGCTGCTCGGGCCCGGTCAGGGGAGACGGGAGCGGGGAAGGCGGCGTCGAGGGCCACGAGGTGGCCGCGGACCACGCCGCCGCCCAGCACGGGCGGGGCCGCCAGGGCCGCCACGGGTTCGACGTCGACGCCGAGTGAGGCCAGCGCGCGGATGGCCACGGGCATGCGGGCCCGGTCTCCGCCGTCGGAGATCTTGACGGCCACCGCGTGGCCGCTGGGGAGACCGATGAGCTGGACGCCCTCGAAGCCGTCCTTGGCGAGGAAGCCCGGCAGAGCGCGCATGAGCGCCGTGACGTCGCGGCCTTCACCGGCCACCATCTCAGGGTGCCGCATCATGGCACGCGCGACGGCGGCGCCCGCCGCGTCGATGCCGGTGCGGTCGGCGGACGGTGCGGTTGCGCCGTCGTCGGCTCCGGCGTTCTCGGCGGCTTCCGCGGCGAGGCGGGCCAGACGCCCGTAGCCGCGGGCCATCGCCACGAGGCTGAGGGCCGGCAGGGGAGTGCCGCAGCCGTCGGTGGACCACTGAGCGGGCTCTTCGCCGGTGAGCTCGGTGACCGTGTCGGCGACGAGGCGCTGCAGCGGGTGGCCGGGATCGAGGTAGCCCTCGACCGCCCAGCCGTTCAGCGTGCAGACGCCGGCCATGGCGGCGTGCTTCCCGGAGCAGTTCTGGCAGATCTGGTCGGCCGAACCGCCGTCGCGCAGCCACTGTTCGCGCTCGGCGACGCCGTAGGGGAGGTCGCGGGAGTTGGCCAGGGCGTCCTCGGTCAGTCCGTGGACCTCCAGGATGCGGTGTGCGCCGGTGCGGTGCTCGGGGCCTCCACTGTGGCTCGCCGAGGCCAGCGCCAGGAGCTCGTCCGGCAGCTCGAGCCCGGCCCGCAGCATCGCGACCGCCTGGAACGGCTTGAGGGCGGAGCGCGGGTACATCGGAGTCTGGGGATCTCCGGCGCCGAAGAGCAGTTCCCCGTCCGGGGAAACGACGGCGAAGGAGCCGTAGTGGACCCCCTCGACGCGCTGGTCACGGCTCAGCGTGGCCAGGGGGACGTGGGACGGGACGTCGGGCATGGGTGGCGCCTTCCTTGCTGGATGGATCGTGCCGGGCAGGGTGATCCCGGGCGGGTCGGCCGGGCCTGTGCGGTCCGGCGGGGTCGGTGGTGGAGGTCAGGCTCCGTCGAGGGAGTCGATGGCCGCGGTGACGGCGGCGAGGTGGTCCCGCATGGCGCGCGCGGCGCCGTCGGGGGAGCCGGAGGCGATCGCAGCGAGGATCGCGCTGTGTTCCTCATCGGAGACGCGCTGACGGTCGGCCAGGAGGTTCAGGGTCCCGGACTGCTTTCCGAGCGCTTCGCGGAGATCGCTCACGACGGTTTCGAAGACCTTGTTCCCGCTGGCCCGGGCGATCTGGAGGTGGAACGCGGAGTCGAGGACGACCCAGGCCTCCGGGTCGTCCTCGGTGAGCATGTCGTCCAGGATGCCGCGCAGGGTGTCCAGATCGTCCTCCGTGCGGCGTTCGGCGGCGAGTGACGCGGCAGGCACCTCGATGTGGGGGCGGGCCTCGGTGAGGTCCCGGGCGGAGTAGCGGCCGAGCACCAGGTCGGTGGAGACGCGCGAGGAGACGACGAAAGTGCCCTTGCCGGTGTGGGTCTCGGTCAGGCCGAGGGCGGCGCAGGACCGGAGTGCTTCGCGGATCACCGACCGGCTGACGCCATACCCGGTGGCGAGGGCGGCCTCGGAGGGGAGCTTGCTGCCGACGGCGAGGGTGCCGTCCTCGATACTCTCCCGGAGCCGCGCGAGCACGGCTTCCTGAGCGCTGACACGGCCCAGAGGGGAAGGCGACGCTGCCTTCGTGCTCTGTCCGGCTGTCATGCTGTCTGACAGGTTCATGTGTCGAGTATGGCCCGGGTCACAAGGGGCTGTCAATCGGGGGAGGTGGGGTTGGGTGCGGCTGGCGGTGATGATCGCCGACCTTGGCCGCCATCATGCCCTGTGCGGGGACCCGCCGCGCTGTTAGGCTGTGCCCCGTGATGAGAGTTCTCGACGTCGTGACCGGCGAGGGTGAAATACGCGGGACGCATGACCCGTTCATGCGTCCCACCCCCTGACATCTGACCCTCAGTCTGCCATCGGCAGGTCTGTCGGCATTTCCCGGGGCGGGCGCCTTTCTCAGACGTTCCCTCAGGAGACTCCTTCATGCATGCATCTCACCGACGGCTCATCGCCGTCATCTTCTCCCTGCTCGGCCTCCAGGTGGGGGTGCGCGCCGTTCAATGGGCCGACGTCGCCGTCGTGCTCCACCTCAGCCCGGAGCAGCTCGGCATCAGCGCGGGCGTCGGCGCGGCCGCCGGGATCCTCACTCTCACCACGGGCGCACTCCTCATCGACCGGGTGGGCCGTCGACCTCTGCTGGTGGTGGGGCTCGTGGGCGCCGGCGCCAGTTTCCTGGCCAACGCGATGGTTGTGGATTACGTCCAGTTCCTCCTGGCCTGCCTGGCGTACGGATTGCTCATCAGCTTTCTCGACCTTGCGGCCAACGCCATCGGGTCCGACTTCGAACGTTCCGCTGCGCAGGAGTCGATGGTCGGATTCCATTCCTGGTTCAGCCTCGCGGCCGGGGTGGGCGCGACGCTGAGCGCTGTGGGGAGCGCGGTCGGGGCCGGCTTCCGGCCGGCCTTCGCGCTCCTCGGTGTCGCCTTGATCGTCTCCGGCCTCTGGACCCTGCGGCAGCCGCTACCGCCTGTCACGCAGGCAGCGCCCGATGGAGGCCTTCCAGCATCGCGAACGGTGCACCTTCCGGCGACCGTGCTGATCGCGGTGGCGATCGTCTTCCTGTGCTTCTTCGGCGACGGCATCCTGGAGACGTTCCTGGCGGTCCTCGTGCGTCACGAAGCCGGTGCGCAGGCGTGGCTTGCCGGATCGACGATCGCAGTGTTTCATTTCTCGTCCTGGCTGGGCCGGTCGGTCTCTCAGCGGGCGGTGACGCGCTGGGGTGATCGGGCGGTGCTCCTCGGCGCAGGAGCGATGTCCGCGCTGGCGATGGTGGCTTCCCTCTGGCTGACCGGCGGCTGGATCGCGACGCTCGGGTTCGGTCTGGTGGGATTCGCCCTGTCGCCGATCGTGCCCCTCGGCATGTCGCTGGCGGGTCGGTACGCGCCGGCCGGATCTGAGGGGCGCGCGATCGGCCTCACCAACGGCGTCGGGTATTCCGCCTTCGTCCTCAGTCCGGTCGTGGCCGGATGGGTCGCCGAGCAGACCTCGATACCGTGGGGAGTAGGGTTGGCGGCACTGACCATGGCCGGCGTTTCGCTGGCGGCGCTCGCGCTGCCCGCCAGATCCGGCGCCGAGATGAGGGGAGAGGCCCGTGCCCGAGAGCACTGAGCTGCCGGAGATGGCGCTGCCGGAGATCGTGTGTCTCTGCGGTTCGATGCGGTTCGCGGAGGAGTTCCGGTCCACGCAGCGGGAGCTGGGCCTCGCTGGGGCGATCGTGGTCGCTCCGGTCGAATCGGGCTGGTCCGGTGAAACCCTCACCGAGGAGCGGAAGGCGCTTCTGGGCGAGCTGCATCTCCGGAAGATCGACCTGGCGGATCGCGTCGTGGTCATCAACCCGGGTGGCTACGTCGGCGAGTCGACGCAGCGCGAGATCGCCTACGCACGGGCGGCTGGAAAGCCGGTGGCGTTCACGCATCCGGTCTGAGCGGCCGCCCCGCTGACGCGAACGGCCGCGGCCGACGACGTCGGGACGGCGCCCGCCGGTGTCAGGGCACCGGGTGCCGCCCCGGCGTCGCGCACGACTGCGCGGCCGCTGCCGCGCAGCCTCAGCCCAGGACGCTGAAGAAGATCGCGATCAGGTGGCAGGTGAAACCGAGCACCGTGAAGGCGTGGAAGAGCTCGTGGAAGCCGAAGAACTGGTAGCTGAAGTTCGGGCGCTTGAGGCCGTAGAACACGGCGCCCGCGATGTAGAACGCGCCACCGCAGCAGATCAGGATCGCGGCGGGGACGCTCGCCGCGAAGAACTGCGGGAGGAAGAGCAGCGCCGCGCAGCCGAGTGCCACGTAGATGGGGACGTAGAGCCAGCGGGGCGCGTGCAGCCAGAGCAGCCGGAACGCGACCCCCGCCAGCGCACCGCCCCAGATGAGCCAGAGGACGAGGGTCGCGGTCGGGCGGTCGAGCAAGGTCCAGGCCAAGGGGGTGTAGCTGCCCGCGATCACCAGCATGATGTTCGTGTGGTCCAGGCGCTTCAGAAGGGCCTTGACCTTGGGGCTCCAGTTGCCGCGGTGGTAGACCGCGCTGACCGTGAAGAGCATGAGGCCCGTCAGGGCGTAGACGGCCGAGACGATCTTCCGGTCCGGCGTCGGAGCGAGGCAGATCAGGACGATGCTCGCCGCCAGAGCGAGAGGCGCTGCCACGGCGTGGATCCATCCCCGCCAGGCGGGCTTGATGGCCAGCATTTCGGCGCGGGCCGCGAGGCGGGCGGCAGGGGACGAAGGCTGTTGGGGAGCTACTGACCGCATGCCTCCATGCTAACTTACGCTTCCGTAGGTTACCCACCGGTAACCTGAAAGCTGCCCCGGAATGCGTTCCTCAGGCGGTAGCCTTGGACACGGAAGTCCCGCGGCGCGGGTACGCGCGAACGGGAAGAGGTGGGACTTGATGAGTATTCAGGATTTCCTCTACGGCATGTACGAACGCCGCCTGGAACACGGGCTGGCCAAGGACCGTATCCCGGGCCATATCGGGGTCATGGTGGACGGCAACCGGCGCTGGGCCAAGCAGTTCAACGCACCCTCCAGCCGGGGACATCAGGCCGGCGCGGACAAGATCCTGGAATTCCTGCACTGGTGCCAGGAGCTCGGCGTCAAGGTCGTCACCCTCTACATGCTCTCCACCGACAACATGAGCCGGTCCTCCGAAGAACTCGACGAACTCATGGCGATCATCGCGGACACCCTCGACCGCCTGGACGAGGACGAGAACATCTCCGTCCACGCGATGGGCGCCCCCGAGCTGCTCCCGGACTACCTCGCCGAACGCCTCAACCGCCTGACCCATAAGACGCCGGTCCAGGAGGCCGTGCACGTCAACGTGGCGGTCGGCTACGGCGGACGGCGCGAGATCGTCGACGCCGTGCGGGCTCTCATGAAGGACGCCGCCGGGCGGGGCGAGACCCTGGAAACCCTGTCCTCCTCGCTGACGGTCGAGGACATCTCAAGTTTCCTCTACACCGCGGGCCAGCCCGACCCCGACCTCGTCATCCGCACCTCCGGAGAACAGCGGCTGTCCGGTTTCCTCATGTGGCAGAGCGCGTACAGCGAGTTCTACTTCTGCGAGGCCCTCTGGCCCGCGTTCCGCAAAGTCGACTTCCTCCGCGCCCTCCGCGACTACGCCGGCCGGCAGCGCCGTTTCGGCGCCTGACGGTACCCTCATTGCGTTGTGTGCTCAGTTGTTGCGGGTGATTCGGCGGAACACCCGCAACAACTGAGCACACAACGACGACGGCGCGCAGCCTAGCCGCGGTACCGCTCGCGGTATTCGGACTCGAGCATGCCGAGATGCACTTTGTCGTGGAACTCGCCGCGGTGGAACACGGCGTCGCGCTCCCGGCCCTCCTCCACGAAGCCGAGCGAACGGTACAGCCGCAGGGCGCGGTCGTTGAAGGACCACGTGTCCAGGGCGGCCTTGTGGGCGGCCATCTCTTCGAAGACCACCCTCAGCATCACCCGCAGGGCGTCCCCGCCGAAGCCCTGCCCCTGATAGCGGGGGCCGATCATGATGGCGAGCGTCGCCGTCCGGACCCGGGGATTCATGCCCCAGGCGGTCACGTGCCCCACCAGCTCGCCGCCCTGAGACATCTCGCCGCTCTGGGCGATGATGCTGAATCCCGCGGCCTTCATGGAGTCGTTCTTGCTCCACTGCTGGAACATTTCGGTGATGTCCTCGGTGGGAAGCGGCGAGGTCATGTACCGCTGCATGACGGCGAGCCCGGGATCGTTCCACCAGCCCGTGAGCTCCGGGAGGTCCTCGGGGAGCAGGCCCCGCAGCACCGTCAGTTCGCCCGTGTAGAGCCCGTCCGCCCATTCCTGCATCGTCGTCGTCGCCATGGTGCCAGCCTATCGGGGCCGCGTCGGTGGTCCCGCGCCCGGCCGTTCACGGAAAATTAACGCCGCGCTTGCCGTGGCGGCTGTCGTGGCGGTGCCGCCGGGGTTAGCGTGGTCCTAACGCCGGGGAACACTCCCGGCGCCACGGGAGGCCATCCATGGAGCGAGGAATCGCACCAGCTGCGGGGGAGGCCGGATCCGGCCTCCGGGCCGACCGCCTCACCTAGATCAATCCGGGCGAGCGCCCGGGGCTGGAGTTGATGTGGCTATTTCCGATGTGACCACCGCGAACGACACGGCGCAGGGCACCGGTGCGAAAAAGAGCACCGCGAAGAAAGCTACCTCTCGCACCACGCGGGGGCGTTCCACGACGGGGACGGCCCCGGACCAGGCGCCCACCGGCCGCAGTTTCGTGATCGACACCTCCGTCCTGCTCTCCGATCCGCGGGCGCTGCTCCGTTTCGCCGAGCACGAAGTGATCGTCCCGGTGGTCGTGATCGCCGAGCTGGAGGGCAAACGCCACGATCCCGAGCTGGGCTACTTCGCCCGCAAGGCGCTGCGGCTGCTCGACGACCTCCGGGTCGAGCACGGCAGCCTCAACAAACCCATCCCGCTCGGGACCGACGGCGGCACGCTGCGGGTGGAACTGAATCACATCAGCGCCGAGGTGCTCCCGGCGGGGTTCCGCTCCGGCGACAACGACGCCCGGATCCTGGCGGTCGCCAAGAACCTCGCCGATGAGGGCCACGACGTCACCGTGGTGTCCAAGGACCTGCCCATGCGCGTGAAAGCCTCCGCCATGGGCCTGGCCGCCGACGAATACCGCAACGAACTCGTCAAGGACACGGGCTGGACGGGTCTGTCCGAGCTGGACGTCACCGAGGAGGAGGTCTCCACCCTCTACGGCCACGAACCGGTGCTGATCCCGGCCGCCGCCGAGTTGCCGGTGAACACCGGCCTGGTGATGCTCTCGCCACGCGGTTCGGCCCTCGGCCGGGTGGGCGCCGACAAGCAGGTCCGTCTCGTCAAGGGTGACCGCGACGTGTTCGGCCTCCACGGGCGTTCGGCAGAACAGCGGCTGGCGATCGACATGCTGATGGACCCCTCGGTCGGAATCGTGTCACTCGGCGGCCGGGCGGGCACCGGCAAGTCGGCGCTGGCCCTCTGCGCAGGCCTCGAGGCTGTTCTGGAACGCCAGGAACACCGGAAAGTGGTGGTCTTCCGGCCCCTCTACGCGGTGGGCGGCCAGGAGCTCGGCTACCTGCCCGGTTCCGAGGCGGAGAAGATGAACCCCTGGGCGCAGGCCGTGTTCGACACCCTCGGCGCCCTGGTGTCCCAGGAGGTCGTGGAGGAGGTCATGGACCGCGGCATGCTGGAGGTCTTGCCGCTCACGCACATCCGCGGACGCTCGCTGCACGATTCGTTCGTGATCGTGGACGAGGCCCAGTCCCTGGAGAAGAACGTGCTCCTCACCGTGATGAGCCGCATGGGCCAGAACTCCAAGATCGTCCTCACCCACGACGTCGCGCAGCGCGACAACCTGCGCGTCGGACGCCATGACGGCATCGCCGCCGTCGTCGAGACGCTCAAGGGGCACCCGCTGTTCGCGCACATGACCCTGACGCGGAGCGAGCGCTCGCCGATCGCCGCCCTCGTCACCGAGCTGCTGGAAGGCGCGGAGATCTAGTCCGCCGCTCACATCCCACGCGAACCGCCAGTAGGTGCCCGAATCCCTCCCGGATCAGGGCGCCTCCTGGCGGTTCGGGTATGTGGGCGGGCCGGCGGGACGGTAGACGAGCGTGAGCGCACCGCGGCTGTCGGTCCGCGAACTGAGCAGCTCGAGTGCGAGATCCGGGCCGTCCTGAGGGAACAGGCGATCGCCCTGGCCCAGCACCACGGGCACCACCAGAAGGGTCAGCTCGTCCACCAGTCCGCGTTCCAGGAGCCAGCGGACCAGCTTGACGCTCCCGTGGACCTGGAGATCACCGCCCGGTGCGTCCTTCAGCTCCCGGATCCGGGTTTCCAGATCCCCGGTGAGCCGGGTGGCGCCCTCCCACGGGGTCGCGGGCTCGGAGGATGAGACCAAGTACTTGGGAGCGCGGTTCAGGGCATCGGCAATCGCGTGGCCGCCGGGCGGCATCGAACCCCAGTACGGCGCGAACACGTCGTAGGTGGTACGGCCGAAGAGGAAAGCCCCGGCCCGCTGATAGGTGTCGACGATGAAGCTGAACGTCTCGTCGTCGAACGCGCCCATCGCCCAGCCGCCCCGGGTGAAGCCGTTCCGGAGGTCCTGCTCCGTCGCCCCGCCGTTGCCCTGCGCGACGCCGTCGACGGTCACCTGCGTCATGGTGGTCAGTTTCATGGATGCCACTTCCTTCCTCGCTTCATCGTAGGAGCGGGGCGGCACGAGAGCACGGACTTTTTCGGCGCCCCACCTCCACGCGAGCCGCCAGAAGGTGCCCGAATCCGTGGGGTATTCGGGCACCTGCTGGCGGCTCGCGTGGACGTCAGGGGCGGGGCGCGACGGCGGCGGGGGCCCGTGCTCAGGCGTCCAGGCCGATGAAACGGGCGAACGCCTCGTGGCCTTCGACCTCCAGCTCCCAGTCGGGCCGGCGGAAGTCCTCGGCCTCGAGCCGGAGCTGCTGGATCTCGGAGGGACCCTGCGCGGACGGTTCCCGGTGCCGGCCGTTGTCCCGGTACCCCAGGGCGTGTGACACCCCGAGGGACCGTTCGTTCCACACCGCGGCGGCGGATTCCGCGACCTCGGCGCCCAGGTGGTCGAAGGCGTACAGCAGAATGGCGGCCCGCATCTCCTTGCCGAGCCCCCGGCCCTGCGACGACTTCCGCATCCAGGACCCGCTCGACACCACGCGGAACGCCGCGAACTCCTTGGCCATGAGGGACTGGGAGCCGATCAGCTCCCCGTCGTGCCAGATCCCGAAGGCGAGGTCCCAGTTCTCGGGCGTGAACCGGGAACGCGCGCCCCAGTGGAACTGCGCGGTGTTCGCCGGGAGCTCGTGGTCCGGCGCCTCGGACCAGGCGACGGAGAAAGGTGATTTGCCGGGCTCGTGAATGCCGGACCGGACGGCCGCGATGAGCTGGGGGAGTTCGCTGTCACGGATCAGGCGCAGCTCCACGCGCGGCGTGCGCAGCACCAGGCCGAACGGCGGGAAGATCTCCTCGAGAGTCAGCATGGCGACGAGTCTAGCCAACTCACTGCTCTGGCCGACGCGACGGACCGCCGGATCCGCGGTGCCGGGGGATGGCCGCCGGGAGCCCCGGCTGTGAATGGCCCTGCCACAGTGTCCCCGTTAGAGTCGGCCCATGCTCACACGGATGACCCTGCTCCGGGACCTCGGCGCCGGCTGGCCGCTCGCCACTCTCGTCCTTCTGGCCCTGGTGGTGCTCGTCTTCCTGTACGCGGCGGGGCGTCTGGCCTGGATCGATGCGAAGACCCGTCTCCTCCCGGACCGGATCATGCTGCCCTGGGCGGTGGTGTCGGGCGTGCTGTTGCTGGCGGCGTGCGGGTGCGCGGGCAACCTCCCGTCGGACATCGGATGGGTCGCCTACGCGCCGTCGGCGAACGAAGTCTTCAGCCCCGGGGGCTACACCGGCCACGGCGCACCGGGTTCCGCGGAATGGCTCACTTCCCTGGTCGAACAGCGGGAGGATCTGGCCGCGCCTCTCTGGGGCGTCTGGGGATTGCGGGTCGTCGCCGGAGGGGTGCTCGCCTGGCTGTTCCACTTCCTGCTGCGTGCCGTGAGCCCGTCCAGCCTCGGTTTCGGCGACGTGAAACTCGCCGGGGTGCTCGGAATGCACCTGGGGTACGTGGGCTGGTGGCCCCTGCTGCTCGGGACACTGCTCGCCTTCACCCTGGCCGGGCTGACGGCACTGGTCCTGGTGCTGTCCCGGCGGGTGGGATGGCGTGACTCGATCCCGTTCGGCCCGTTCATGATCGCCGGCGCCGCCGTGGCGCTGGCGCTTCCGGCCTGAGGCGAGGACCAGCGCAAAGGCCCCCGCCGCGCGACGGCGGACCCGGAGATGACGACGACGGCGGGTAACCACCCGCCGTCGTCGTCAGCTATTCAGTTCAGCTCAGTCGCTGAGCAGTGCTTGCCCAGTGACAGCGCTGGCTCAGTACTTGCCCGTCATGGTGGTGACGTCGAGGGCCTTGTCCAGGATCTCCTCGGTGACCTTGCCGTCGCCCTCGCCGACGAAACCGAGCTTCTCGGTGGCCTGGCGGATGGTCAGGCCCTCCTTGACGGCGGTCTTGGCGATCTTCGCGGCGTTCTCGTAGCCGATGTACTTGTTCAGCGGCGTGACGATGGATGGGGAGGCCTCGGCCAGGAAGCGGGCGCGCTCCTCGTTGGCGCTGATGCCGTCGATCATCTTGTCCGCCATGACACGGGAGGTGTTGGTCAGCAGGCGGATGGACTCGAGCAGGTTCGCGGCCATGACCGGGATGCCCACGTTCAGCTCGAAGGCGCCGTTGGTGGAGGACAGGGCGATGGTGGTGTCGTTGCCGATGACCTGGGCGGCGACCATGATGGCGGCCTCGCAGATCACGGGGTTGACCTTGCCCGGCATGATCGAGGAGCCCGGCTGCAGATCCGGGATGGCGATCTCGCCGAGGCCCGTGTTGGGGCCGGAACCCATCCAGCGAAGGTCGTTGCTGATCTTCATGATGGAGTACGCGATCGTGCGCAGCTGGCCGGAGACCTCGATCAGGCCGTCGCGGTTGGCCTGCGCCTCGAAGTGGTTGCGCGCCTCGGTGATGGGCAGCGCGGTGTCCTCGGCGAGCAGGGCGATGACGCGCTGCGGGAAGCCGTCAGGGGTGTTGATGCCGGTGCCGACGGCGGTGCCGCCCTGGGGGACCTCGGCGACGCGCGGCAGGGAGGCGTGGATGCGCTCGATGCCGTAACGGATCTGGGCCTCGTAGCCGCCGAACTCCTGGCCGAGGGTGACCGGGGTGGCGTCCATGAGGTGCGTGCGGCCGGACTTGACGATGCCCTTGAACTCCTCGGCCTTGCGGGAGAGCGAGGCGGCCAGGTAGGTCAGGGCCGGAACCAGGTCGTTGAGCAGCGCGTTGGTCGCGGCGACGTGCACCGACGTGGGGAACACATCGTTGGAGGACTGGGAGGCGTTGACGTGGTCGTTCGGGTGGACGACGCGGTCGCTGCCCTTGTCCGCGAAGGAGCGGGTGGCGAGCTCGGCCAGGACCTCGTTCATGTTCATGTTGGAGGAGGTGCCGGAGCCGGTCTGGAAGACGTCGATCGGGAACTGATCGTCGAATTCACCGGCGGCCACACGGTCCGCGGCGTCGGCGATGGCGTCGGCGAGATCTCCATCGATCACTCCGAGTTCTTCGTTGGCGCGGGCGGCGGCCTTCTTGACCCGGGCAAGCGCTTCGATGTGCTTGCGTTCCAGGGTCTTGCCGGAAATGGGGAAGTTCTCCACGGCACGCTGGGTCTGAGCCTTGTAGAGCGCGTTCACGGGGACGCGGACCTCGCCCATGGTGTCGTGTTCGATGCGGAATTCTTCAGCAGCAGAAGTCATGACCTTACTGTATGACGCACGACGGCGGCGCTGAAACTCGCGTCGCGCCACCGGGGGCGCATGTGGCGGAGGTCATGGCCGGCCCGGCTGCCCGGGCCGGCAGGGCGCGCCTCAGTCCTGGAAGTGCCCGACGCCGGAGACCAGGTCCGCACGGCCTTCCTCGAGGCGGTAGGCCATGCCCACCACGGCGGTGCGGCCGGCGTCGATGGCCGCCTTGATGGAGGGGGAGCGCTCCACGAGCCGTTCGGCGGTCTGGCGGGTGTGCTCCACCACCATGTCGTTGACCTCGTGGTCGCCGTGGCGCAGGGAGTTCAGCACGGAGGGCGTGATGCGCTCGACCAGGTTGCGGATGTAGCCGCCGGGCATGTCGCCGGAGTCCACGGCCTCCTTGGTGGCCGTCACGGCGCCGCAGTTGTCATGGCCCAGGACCACGATCAGGGGGATGCCGAGGACGTCCACGCCGTACTCGAGGGTGCCGAGGACGGCGTCGTCCATGACCTGACCGGCGGTGCGGATGACGAAGGCGTCGCCGAGGCCGAGGTCGAAGATGATCTCGGCGGCGAGACGGGAGTCCGAACAGCCGAAGATCAGGGTGAAGGGATTCTGGGCGTTGACCAGGGAACTGCGGCGGCTGGCGTCCTGATTGGGGTGGGACGACGTGCCCGAGACGAAACGGGCGTTGCCTTCGACGAGTTTCTGCCAGGCCTGCTGGGGGGTCAGATTCGAGCTCACGCCGCTTACTTTACGCGGTGGGGGAGGCTGAGGGGGCGGGCGTGACGGCGGGCGCCGCGTCCACGGCCTTCAGGACGGCGGACGCCACGACGTCGAACTCCTTCAGGTCCGCACGGCCGTTGAGCACGAGGGTGAAGCCTCGGTGCTCCAGAACCAGCGTCTTCGGCCCGGTGCCCTTGTCCCGCAGGGTCCAGTCCTGGCCGTCGATGGTGCGTTTGCCGGTGACGGGAGCGTTGTCCGCGATCTGCGCGACCCAGGTGGGGTTGCTCTTCCGGGTCTGGGTCAGCCCGACGAAGCCCTGGGCGGGGGAGACGAAGCCGACCTCCCAGGCCGGGACGCCCGACTCCGTGCCGGACTTCCAGCGGGCGTAGTTCGGGTGCCAGCCGGAGGGGAGCGCCGGAGCGGCCGGAGTGAAACCCGCCACCGGGGCGGCATTGGCGGACACGGCGGAGACGTCGATCTTCGGGTCGTAGCCGGGCTGCTTCGGCTGGGCGTTCAGGAGGATGACCGGAAGGATGCAGGCGATCGACACCGCCAGCGCGAGGATCATCCCGATCACCGAGGCGTTGGCGCGCTTGGCCGCATTCTTCGAGAGGACCGCCTTGAACCCCGGTTCCCCGGGCAGGGGACCCCTTGCCGAGGCTCCGCCCGCTGCCTCGGGAACCGCCTCGGGCGAGGAGTCTTCGGGGGCGGGAAGGGGGGTCTTCGGGGAATCACTCACCCCTCCATGGTCCCCCATCGCACGGGCCCAGCGCCAAACGGCGGGAAGCGGGACTGTGACACTGTTGCACCTGTCACATCACGGCGCAGGGCGGAGGCCGCGGTCTATGATCATTCCGAGGACCGAACACCCCTCTCCCGGCGCCTTCGGAGCCCGGGTCCGAACTTTTCAGCAGAACTCAACGAAGAGGTACACGGTGGCCGCAGCTTCCAGCGCTAGCAAGTATTCAACGATCTCCCCGGACCTCGCGGTCGGGAACGACGAGCCGGACCGCAACCTCGCACTTGAGCTGGTGCGCGTGACCGAGGCCGCGGCGATCGCGGGCGGCCACTGGGTGGGCTTCGGAGACAAGAACAAGGCCGACGGCGCCGCGGTGGATGCCATGCGTTCCTTCCTCAAGACGGTCCACTTCAATGGTGTGGTGGTCATCGGTGAGGGCGAGAAGGACGAAGCCCCCATGCTGTTCAACGGTGAGCAGGTGGGCGACGGCACCGGCCCCGAGTGCGATGTGGCCGTGGATCCGATCGACGGCACCCGTCTGACCGCCCTGGGCATCAACAACGCGCTGGCCGTGCTGGCGGTGGCCGAGCGCGGTTCCATGTTCGACCCGTCCGCCGTGTTCTACATGGAGAAGCTCGTGACGGGACCGGAAGCCGCCGACATGGTCGACCTCCGCCTGCCGGTGAAGCAGAACCTGCACCTCATCGCCAAGGCCAAGGGCGTGAAGATCAACCAGGTGACCGTCTGTGTGCTGGACCGTGACCGTCACAAGCCGCTCGTGGAGGAGATCCGCGCGGCCGGCGCCCGGACCAAGTTCATCCTCGACGGCGACGTGGCCGGTGCCATCGCGGCGGCCCGCACCGGGACCGGCGTCGACGCTCTGATGGGTATCGGCGGCACTCCGGAAGGCGTCGTGGCGGCATGCGCCATCAAGTCCCTCGGTGGCGTCATCCAGGGCCGTCTCTGGCCGACGAGCGACGAGGAGAAGCAGAAGGCGATCGACGCCGGCCACGACCTCGACCGTGTGCTGACCACCAACGACCTCGTCACGAGCGACAACTGCTACTTCGCCGCGACCGGCATCACCGACGGCGACCTGCTGCGCGGTGTGCGGTACCAGAAGGACCGCGTGGTCACGCAGTCGATCGTCATGCGCTCCAAGTCGGGCACCGTGCGCCTGGTCGACGCCGAGCACCACGCCTCCAAGTGGGAGAGCTGGGCGCGCCGCTGAGCCGCACGCTCCTGAGCCACCTCTGACGAAGGGCCATGCCACCGGAACCCCGGGGGCATGGCCCTTCGCCGTTCGGTGCCTGCGGCCCGCGCCGTCCGGTCCGTCCTGTCGCCCGTGCGGACCGGTCCGCGCCGCCGCATACGATGGGGGCATGACGGGCACATACCAGGATGGGGACTGGATCGCGGCGCAGGATCCCGGCGCACCGCCCGGGCTGCTGTCCGAGATCGCCTTCCGGCGCTGGGACCTCCATCCGGTGCTCGAGGCCAATCCGGCTCTGCGACCGGAACTCCGTCAGTGGATCGCCCAGGTCAATCCTCCTCATCTCCGGTGGTACCCCGAGGCCGGCGCCCAGCCCGTCGGATATGCCGGATACGGCGGGCAGCAGCCCGGCTTCCCACAACCCGCAGCGCCGCACCAGGCGCCCGGGTACGGCCCGAGCGGCCCTGCCGCCGCGTATCCCCAGGCCGGGTATGCGTCCGGAAGCTATGGACCGGGGCAGGCGGTCCCGCGGACGAGCGGTCCCGGCCGGTGGATCGCCGGCTGTGGCTGCCTGGCGCTGGTGTTCGTGCTGGTCCTGGTGGGTTTCGGCCTGGGTGGACTCAACGCGATCTTCTCGGCGGGGGATCGGCAGGGACGGCCTGGAGCGGCGCAGAAGCCGCTGATCAACGGCCCGTCGGCCAGCCCGGGCGCCCAGGAGCAGCTCCGCGCCTTCGATGCGGAGATGGCGAAGTTCGACCAGCTGGCGGCCACGCTCAAGAACAATCCGGTGGCGCCCATCGTCGCTGACGCCCGCAGTCTCCGTTCGCTCGAGACGCGGGCGAAGACTCCCGGTCTGAGTGCTCGGTCCGCGACGAATCTGGCCGCGGAAGCGCGGCAACTGCGGCAGAAGCTGGAACAGCGGATCGCCGCGGCGAAGGTGCGCCGGGCCAACGCCTCGGGGTCGGTGTCCGAAGGACTCGTGGACAGCGCGGGAAACGGCTTCATCGACATCCGCTGGGACGCGGCCACGGCCTGCGGCAAGGCGAAGTCCAAGACGGGCCAGACGGTCGGCTGCGTGAAGGGATCAGACCCCCTGACGGTGCATCTCCTCAAGGAAAGCGCGTTTTCCGAAGACTGGGATCTGCGGATGGTTGTGGTCCACGAGCTGGCCCACGTCTATCAGCGGGCCGACGACTGGTCCTCTGCGGGCAGCGAAAGCCGGGCGGACCGACTGGTGGCCCGCGGGCTCTTCCAGAAGAGCGACGAGAAGATGGCCGACTGCTATTCGCTCACCTATTACAACGAATGGTCGCTGGAACGGAACGGCTACAGGGTGGGCTACGGATACGTCTGCAATGCGTCGGAACGTCAGGCGATCCGTTCCTGGGCGGCGGCGATCAAAGCTCCGATGCCGAAATAGCCGCCGGCGTTCCGGCGCCGATCCCCGCGCGGGGGATTCAAGGGCGCCCGGCAATTCATGAAAAGGCGCTTCTCTTTTTCGCATTTCGGGATATCCTCGGAGAAAAAGAATTCGATCAAACACTTTTATCGCACCATGTAGACTGGAGACCATGGTTGACGTGAAGGTGTGCACCGAACAGGCGGCATGGGATGCCCATATCAGGGAGCACGGCGGGCACCCGCTGCAGCTCTGGGGCTGGGGGACCCTCAAGGAGCGCGGAGCATGGCGCGCGGCTCGTCTGCAGGTGGTCGACGGCGAGAAGGTCATCGGCGCCGCGCAGGTCCTCCGCCGTTCGCTGCCCTTCCCGTTCCGTTCCTTCCTCTACGTCCCCCGCGGGCCCGTCTGCGCCCCGGAAGACCGCGGCCGCGTGCTCAAGGCCCTTCGCGACTACCTGAAGAAGAACTACTCCGGCAAGGCCGTCAACATCATGATCGAGCCGGACTGGGAGGGCTCCATGCCCGCCGGATCCGAGGAGTGGAAGCCCGCCCGCAACAAGCTTCTGCTGGGCGACACGCTCGTCCTGGACCTCACGCAGGATGAGGAGACGCTGCTGGCCGCCATGCATCAGAAGCGCCGCCAGGACATCAGGAAATTCGGGAACAAAGGTTTCGAACTCCGCGAAGTGACCGATCACGCGGGCATCGCGCGGTGCCTGGAGATTTACAAGGAAATCGCGGATCGCGCCGGATTCGAATTGCACGACGACGCCTATTATTACGCGATTTTCGATGATCTGGGCGAAGGCAGCCCGGTCTACGAATTGGTGGACGCCGACGGCGAGACCGTGGGCTTCCAGTTCCTGCTGGTCACGCCGCGGGTCGCGTTCGCCCTCTACGGCGGAGTGAACGCCAAGGGCCGTAAGCTTCGGGCCAACGGCGGCTTCGAGTGGGAGTGCATGAAGCTCATGAAGTCCCAGGGCGTGGAGCAGTTCGACCTCAACGGTCTCCTGAACGACCGCATCAGCGACTTCAAGCGGTACTTCGCCAAGCACGAGAACCACTTCGTGGGCAGCTACGCCCTGCCGCTGTCCGTGGCCAACCCCCTGTGGGAGGTGGCCCTGCCTCAGGCGAAGAAGGTCATGAGCAAGTCCCGCGGCCTGCTCGCGAAGGTCAAGGCCAAGATCCAGGGGGCCTGATCCGCTTGGCGTCCAGGGCTGCGCAGCCCTGAACGGGACGAAGGCGTGGTCCCCGCAGTCGAATCCTCCCGGATTCCGCTGCGGGGACCACGCCTTCGTCGTGCCGGACGCGTCCGGACCGCGGTATTAACTCAGCTGGGCTTTCATCTGCCGCTCACAGGGCGGGGGAGACACCCAGCCCCGTGCTGACGGCGAACGCCAGCACGTCGCCGTCGCCGTCCGTGGCGATCGCTCCGGTCCGCACTGCCGGGTGTGCCGTCACGGGATCCTCGGAGGCCGGGATGAAGGCGCTCTCGCCACGCTGCAGGATCAGCTCACCCTGAGTGGAGTCCAGGCGGAGCGCGCCGCGCACCACCAGGACGACCGTGCCGCCGTCCTGCCGGACGGCGAGGTGTTCGGTTCCTTCGCGCAGCTCGATGCGCTGCAGGGCGAACTCACGGAACGGCGGGGTGAAGACCTCCTGGCCGAGCCGCGTCTCCTCGCGGGGCGTGCGGGGCACCTCCGGCAGGGGGGTGAAGTCCACGGTGGCCAGGAGCTCGGGGACGTCGACGTGCTTGGGGGTCAGCCCACCCCGCAGCACATTGTCCGAGTTCGCCATGACTTCGATCCCGAGGCCCTCCAGATACGCGTGCACGTTCCCGGCCGGCAGGTGGATCGCATCGCCCGGCGCCAGCTCCACCAGATGGAGCAGGAGGGACACGAGGACACCCGGATCGCCCGGGTACTTGTCCTGGAGATCCGCGGCGGCGTCCAGTGCGGGGCGGTTCGGGTCGTCCAAGGCCAGGCCGTCGGCGACGGCCCGCAGGGACGATGTCGCGGCGGCCAGCCCGTCACCGCCGGCGAGCAGGGCCGCGAAGGCGGTCCGGAGCGGCTCAGCCCCGCGCAGGGCGGCGACGATCCCCGCGGCGTGGTTCCGCGCGTCGTCGTCCGAGGCGTCAGCGGCCAGCGCCTCGAACAGCGCCACCGACTGCTCCACCGGACGGAAACCGCACAGCGCCCGGAACGGGGTGAGGGCGAGGATCATCTCCGGCTTGTGGTTGTCGTCCTTGTAGTTGCGCCAGGCGGCGTCGCGGGGGACCCCTGCGGCCTCCTCCCGGGCGAAGCCTTCCCGGGCCTGCTCCAGACTCGGATGCACCTGGAGGGACAGGGGCTCGGCTGCGGCGAGGACCTTCATCAGGAACGGCAGCCGCGGGCCGAAGGCCGCCACGCTGTCCGCCCCCAGGAAATACGCCGGATCGCCGGCGATGACCTCGTCGAGGCCTTCCCCTCCGGGCACCCGTGAGGGGGAGTCCGGGTGGGCGCCGAGCCACAGCTCCGCCTCCGGACCTCCAGAGGGTGCACGGCCCAGCAGCTCGGCAATGGCCGTGGTGGATCCCCAGGCGTAGGGGCGCAGCTCATTGTCCAGACGAAGCATCACGGGTGTCCTTTCGGGATCGGGAGGGGACCGGGGGACCGGGTCAGAGAGCGGCGCAATTGCCGTTCTTCGCCAGCAGCTGGTCCAGGGTCTGGTAGTCCTGGGCGTCGTAGAGCGAGTTGAGGTACTGGGCCGTGATGGGCTGGCCGTCCGGACGGGTGGTGCTCAGCGGGAAGTCCGGCGGCAGCTCGTCCGTGAGGGGCGGGCGGACCGCGCCCTGTGCCTGCACTCCGGTCCCGGGCGCGACGGCGGCGGACACCGTGCCGTCCTCGCTCACCGTTCCGGGCTGCAGCGGAGCCGCGGCCTTGGCCGCTTTGCCCGTCGCCTTGGCCAGCAGGGCCTTGACCTTCGAATGGATGAGATCGAAGTTCGGATCACCCAGGCTGAAGTCGGCGGGGAAGTCCGGCGGGCCGACCGTCATCCGCACCGTCGGCTGACCCTTGGCCTTGGCGGCCAGGTCCACAAAGCCGCCCAGCTGGCCCTGCGGGATGTCCGTGTCCACCACGTGTGCGCCGGCCTTGGCGATCGCCTCGAACTTGGTGATCACGGTGGCCGGGTCGAGCTGTTTGATCATGGCCTGCTGCACGCATTGCTGGCGCTGGACACGGGCGAAATCGTCCACGTTCTCACGGGAGCGGGCGAACCACTGGGCCTGGAACCCGTTGAGGGTCTGGTTGCCGGGGTGGATCCATCCGTCCGGCTTGACGTGCCGGGTGTCGCTCCCGGGCAGCATCCCGCCACTGATGGGCACCCAGGCGCCCACCCGCATCTTGACCCCGCCCATGGCGTCGATCAGCTGGGCGAACCCGTCCATGTCGATCAGGGCGTAGGCCTGGATGGTGATGCCGAGGGTGCCGGAGATCGCGTCCTTGGTGGCTTCGGCGCCGGCGTTCTTCCCCGGACCGTAGAGGTCCTTGTGGTTGTTGGTGGCGTCCGTGTAGACCGCGTTCAGGAGGCAGTTCAGCGCATCGGGCTCGCAATTGTTGAAGCCGTCCGGGTAGATGCGGTGCATGGGCGAGCTGTCCGGGAACTTCGCGTACTGGAGGGAACGCGGCACGGAGATGATCGCGGAGGCGCCGGTGGTGGCGTCGATGCTGATGACGGACATGCTGTCCGGGCGGAGACCTTCGCGGCCCTCGCCGGCGTCGCCGCCGAGCAGCGCGATGTTGTAGCGGCCGTCCACCGGGTCGAAGGGCGGCCGGCCGGCGTCGAACACATCTCCCAGGGCGCCGCGGGCCACGTTGACCAGGTACGCGCCGTAGCCGAGCGCTCCGCAGCTCAGCACCATGAGGACCACGAGCACGGCGGCCACGGGGGCCTTCCAGCGTGGCGGCAGGATGGCCAGGCGGCAGAGGCGGAAGGTGTTCACCCACACGAGCACCCAGCCGATCAGGAGCGCCACGAGACCGATCATCCAGACCACCATGAGGACCGGGTGGGTCAGGATCGAGAGGAGCAGGGCGCGGTTCAGGAGGGCGAGCACCAGCGCGAGGAGCACGAGGGCCCAGACCGCGAAGGTGACCCGCAGCGCGATGCGCCCGAATCGGCGGTCACCGGCCACCACCTGGGCGGATCCCGGAACCAGAAGGGTGAGGGCGATCAGGACCCAGGCGCGGCGCACCCGGTCGCCCGGCTCCGCCTCCTGAGGCCGGCGGATCGGGTCGTCCAGGCGGTTGCGGCTCATCATGGCGCCTCTAGGCCTGCGCCTCATCCGCTGTCGAACCGAGGGGCACTCCGGAGGCCCCGAAGACCTCCGCGGCCTTGGCCCGCAACGAGGCGCCCTTGGCCGAGGCGACGGCGTTCAGGCTTTCGGAGAAGCGGACCAGATCCTCGCGGAGGGACTGTGCGAACTCGCCCTCCCCGGCGGCGAGCATGCGCACCGCCAGGAGCCCGGCGTTGCGTGCGCCGCCGATGGAGACCGTCGCCACCGGCACACCGGCCGGCATCTGCACGATCGAGAGCAGTGAATCCATGCCGTCCAGGGTCTTGAGCGGCACGGGGACGCCGATGACGGGCAGGGGAGTGACGGAGGCGAGCATCCCCGGCAGGTGGGCGGCGCCGCCGGCTCCCGCGATGATGATGCGCAGTCCGCGCTCGTGGGCCTGCTGGCCGTAGCGGATCATCTCGGTCGGCATGCGGTGGGCGGAGACGACGTCGGCTTCGAACGGCACGCCGAACTCGTGCAGGGCCTCGGCGGCGGCCTCCATGACGGGCCAGTCGGAGTCCGAACCCATGACGAGTCCTACAAGGGGAGTGGTGTTGCTGCTCATGCGTGTCCGATCGTTGTCTGGGGATTCAGCGGTCAGGGTGTTGCGATGGTCAGGAGCCGGCGCCGTCGCGCAGGATGGAAGCCACCCGGCCGGCCTGCTCGCGCAGTTCCTCGGCCTGGGAGGGATCCTGGGCGACGATGTTCACGTGCCCGATCTTGCGTCCCGGACGGACGGACTTTCCGTAATTGTGGACCTTGGCGGCCGGCGCGGCCGCGAGGGCGGCCGGCATGGCGGAATAGATGTCCTGATTGGCGCCGCCGAGGAAGTTCTTCATGACGGCCACGCCGCCCAGCACATCGGTGGCGCCGAGCGGAAGATCCAGGACCGCCCGCAGGTGCTGTTCGAACTGGCTCGTCACGGAGCCGTCCTGCGTCCAGTGGCCGGTGTTGTGCGGGCGCATCGCCAGCTCATTGATCAGGAAACCGGCGCCCTCGCCGGGCGTCTCGAACAGCTCGGCCGCCATCACTCCGGTCACGCCGAGCTCCGCGGCGAGGGTCAGAGCCGCAGCCTCGGCGGCCTGCGCGACGGCGGGATCCAGGCCGGGCGCGGGAACGATCACCTCGTCGCAGACACCGTCCACCTGGATGGTGTGCGCGACGGGCCAGACCCGCTCCTCGCCGCTCGGCGTGCGCCCCACCAGCACGGACAGCTCGCGGGAGAAGTCGACCTTGGCCTCGGCGAGCAGCGGGGACATGGACTCGAACCAGGAGGCGCAGTCCGCGGCGTCGGCGGCGTCGTCGACGATCCGCACGCCCTTGCCGTCGTAGCCGCCGCGGGGGGTCTTCAGCACCACGGGCCAGCCGATCCGGTCGCCGAACTCCACGAGGGCCTCGACGGAATCGACCGCCGCCCACTCGGGGTTGGGCAGGCCGAGACGGTCCACGGCGGTGCGCATCACGATCTTGTCCTGGGCGTGCACCAGGGCGTCCGGGCCGGGCTGGACGTTGACGCCCTCGGCGATCAGGGCCCGCAGGTGTTCGGTGGGGACGTGCTCGTGATCGAAGGTGATCACGTCGACGTCCCGGGCGAACGCGCGCAGGGCCCCGAGGTCACGGTAGTCACCGATCGGGGTCGTCTTGACGGCGGGCACCGCGGACACGTCCGGGCCCTCGGCCAGGACGCGGAGTTCCACGCCGAGCTCGATGGCCTCCGGGGCCATCATCCGGGCCAGCTGGCCGCCACCGATCACACCAACAACAGGGAAAGTCACGCCCCTAAGACTACCGAACACGGCCGGACCCGCCCTCAGCCGGCACCCAGCGTGACCTTCGCGCGCCTCAACTGGACCGCCCTGGACGGGGTCCGGCGCCCGCGGCGCGTCGCGGTCCGGAGAACCCCTCATACGGCGTGCTGCCCGCGTCCGCAGAAGCCTGACAAAGACAACGGCGCTAAGATGTACCACTGGCCCATGGGTCGTCTACATCTGTCAGCTGGCCGTGGAGGAAAACATCGTGAACAAACTCGCCGATCGCATCCGAGGGCTCGCCTCGCTGTTCTGGCGTGAGGTGGCCAAGTTCGGGACGGTGGGCGGGATCGGTTTCGTGATCGACAACGGGCTGACCTACTGGCTGATGCACGGGATCATGGACGATTCGGAGGCCAAGGCCCGCTTCGTCGGCGCCACGGTGGCGACCATCTTCTCGTGGGTGGCCAATCGATTCTGGACCTTCCGGCACCGCCGTCAGCCGAATGTGCTGCGGGAATTCGTGATGTTCGTCATCATCAACGCGATCGGCATCGGCATCTCCACCGGCTTCACCGCGGCCGCCAAGTACTGGATGCACATCGACGACAAGAACGTCTTGTTCCTGGCCGGCATCTTCGGCATCGTCGTGGCCACCGTGGTCCGCTTCTTCGCTTACCGGTTCCTCGTGTTCAACAAGGAGCTGGACGAGGAGCCCGGTTACGACCACGACCACGAGCTGATCGACAGCGGCAAGGCCGGCAAGAACTGACTCGTCGTCCGGGCTCGCGGAGCCCGGGCTCATCGTGAAAAACGGCAGGGCCGGTCTCGTGGAGACCGGCCCTGCCGTTGTTTACAAGGTGGGACGCGTTCTGGGCTAGGCGTCCCGAGCGCCGCCGGACGTCACGCGTTCGGACTCCAGCAGCCTTTCCGTCACGGGCACGCTCTCGTGGACGAGCACCACGGAGCCACCTGCCAGCCAGGCGCCCAGGGAGTGGGCCAGGACCGAGGTGAGGCCGTCCGCGGCGTGGACCAGCACGCGGGCGCCCTGCTCCGTGGGGGTGGCGAAGGCGGGCAGCCCGGCGTCGTCGTACGCCTGGTCCTCCGAGACGAGCAGCATCTCCCGTCCCGTGGGATCCATCCAGGGCAGGAAGACGTCGCCGTGGCTGCGGACCTCCGCCGCGTAGTCGACGACGCCGGCCGGCAGCGTGCCGGGCCAGCGCGGCGCGAGCGCCCCCAGCGAGACCGCGACGAGCTGGGTGTCGACTTCACCGGCGCGCTCCAGCAGACCGGCGTCGGCCGTGGCGACGAGGTCCGAGGCGGAGAGCTCTTCGTCGTCGCCCGGGGTGCCGGGCCGGACGGTCAGGCCGAGGTTCAACGCGGCGAGGGCCAGCACGGATGACTTCCAATGACCCGGCAGGTCCAGGGCGATGCTCCCGCCGGGCGCCGCGTCCAGTTCGTCCTGAAGGAAGTTCGCGGTCTTGGCCACCCAGTTGTCCAGCACCTTGCCGGACAGCTCGACCCGTTCGCCGTCCGGCCCGTACCAGGTCAGACGAGGAGCCCCAGGTGGGAGGCTCAAGCCCTCTCGGAAGTCCTTCAGAAGCGTTCTGATGACGAGGTCCATGGGGCGGTTCGATCCTTCCTGCGAGCGGCCGCTCAGCTCCCGGCGTGGCGCATCGGGAAAAAAGCAAGTGTCCTGAGTATTATCCCTGCCCGCTTGACCTCGCCCTAGTTACACGCGTGTAATTAGTAATTGCAGACCGCCAAGGCATGGTCCGGAGGTGCGCCTCAGGGCTCCCCACGTGCCATCCCGGCGGCAGCCATTCAGATCGAGGAGAGGCGCAATGGGGCAGACAGAGCGTATCCAAGACGAAAACTTCACCCCGGGCCAGGCCGCGTACCAGGCCACCCGCACCGTGCCGGAGGACTGGTTCCTGGACCCGGCCGATCCGGAGCGCGCAGAGCGCTTCCGGCAGGACGCCGCCCGCAGCCTGGAGGACCAGGCCACCGCCTTCCTCACGGCGCATGAGCCCGCGGAGGCGGAGCCCGCCTCGCCCGAGGACGAGCTGGACCCGCCGCTCGAACTGTTCGCGCGCCCCGAGCCGAGCGGGCTGGCCGCGGCCTTCACGATCCTTCCGGGCCGGGAGGTTGGCGACGAGTCCGAACTCAGCTGGCAGGCCGAGTCCCTGTGCGCCCAGACGGACCCCGAGGCCTTCTTCCCGGAGAAGGGCGGCTCCACCCGCGACGCCAAGAAGGTGTGCGCCGCGTGCACCGTCCGGCAGCAGTGCCTGGAGTACGCCCTCGCCAATGACGAGCGCTTCGGCATCTGGGGCGGTCTGTCCGAGCGGGAGCGCCGCCGACTGAGGAAGCGAGCAGTCTGATTCACCCCCAAGCACGGGTCACGGCCGTGGTGGTCTCCCACCAGGGCAGTGCCTACCTCCCCAGGACCTTGGCCGCCCTCTCCCGGCAGAGCCGTGCAGCGGATGTCTGCATCGGCGTCGATGCCGCCTCCTCGGACGGCTCCGCACGGCTGCTGGAGGATGCGTTCGGCAGTGACAACGTCACGCTGTTCCGCCACCCCCGGCTGGGCTTCGGCGCGGCCGTGCAGGCCGGATTGGCGACGGCGGACCGGCTGAGTGCCGGCGACGCCGGAGCACTGTCCGCGGACCAGCAGTGGGTGTGGCTGCTGCACGACGACTCCGCTCCGGCTCCCGACGCTCTGGAGCGTCTGCTCGAAGCCGTGGAGCGGTCATCCAACGTCACGATCGCCGGCGCCAAACAGCTGGACTGGAACTCGCAGCGCAAGCTCGTGGACGCCGGTCTCGCCGTGAGCACCTGGGCCGAGCGCCTCACGCTCATCGAGGCGGACGAGCTGGACCAGGGGCAGTACGACCAGCTCCGGGACCGCTTCGCCGTCAACTCCGCGGGCATGCTGATCCGCCGCGACGTCTGGGACGCGATGGGCGGCTTCGACCCCGCCCTGCCCGGCACCGGCGACGACGTCGACCTCTGCTGGCGCAACTGGCTCGCCGGCAACAACGTGGCCTTCGTGCCGCAGGCCCGGGTCTACCACGTCCAGAACCGGCCGCACGCCCTCGGCACCCCGGCCGCGGCCCGCACCTCGCAGGTGTACCTCCGGCTCAAGCACACGAGCTGGTGGAAGATCCCCTTCCTGGTGCTCGGGACGCTCATCGCCTCGGTCGGACGGTTCCTGCTGGCCGTCGCCATGAAGGACCCGGGGTACGGCTTCCAGCAGCTCGCCGGAACCATCCGCGGGGTCTCCCGCCCCGTGGCTCTGGCCCGGGGTCGCAAGGTGGCGGCCCGGACCCGCAAGAACCCTCGCAAGACCATCCGCCGGCTCCAGACCTCCCGCGAGGAGGTCTGGGCGCACCGGCGGTCCCTGATGGAGGCGCTCGGGGCCGACGAGCTCCTGGACGCGTCGTACAGCTCCACGGGCCTGGCCTCGGAACCGAGCGGCGACAACCAGGACGACTTCTCCGCACTGGCCGCCCCGACCCGCGCCTTCGCCGGCTGGGGCCTCATCGCCTCGGTGCTGATCACCGCGGGCATCGCCTTGGTCGGGTTCTTCCCGGTGCTGGGCGGCACCCAGTCCGGCGGCGGCCTGCTGCCGCTGTCCACCACGCTCGGCGAGGTGTGGGACAACGCCACCCGCAGCTGGGTGACCCTCGAAGCCGGCTACCCGGGACACGGTGATCCGTTCGGCCTGGTGCTGTGGATCCTCTCGGTGCTCAACGGCGGTCAGCCGTCGCTCGTCGTGCAGTCGGTGCTCCTCGGCGCCATGCCGCTGGCCGCTGCAGGGGCCTGGTTCCTGGCCGCCTCGCTGACGAGGCACCGCCGGACCTGGTTCCTCGCGGCACTCATCTGGGGCACGGCCCCCGCGCTCTTCACGAGTCTCAACCAGGGACGCCTCGGCGCGATCCTGGTCCACGTGCTGACGCCGTGGCTGGTGCTCGCCCTGGTCCGCGCCACCGGTTCCGCCCGGGACCGCCGGCTCGAAGCCCGTGCTGACGGGCTGCTCCCCCAGGCTCCTGTGACCAGCCGGGCCGGCGTGGGCGGCACCATCTCGTGGACCGCGGCAGCCTGGGCCGGGCTGCTCCTGGCCGCGGTGACGGCCAGCGCCCCCGTGCTCCTGGTGCCCTCCCTCGTGTCGGTCGTCCTGTTGGCCCTCCTGCTGCGGCGCCGTGGCCGCGCCCTCTGGTGGGGCCTGACCCCGCCGCTGGCGCTCTTCCTGCCGTTCGCGTTCACCGCGGTGACCCAGCCGCGGGCCTTCCTGGCCGACCCGGGGGTTCCGCTGGCCTCCGGCGCCGCGCCCCTGTGGCAGCAGCTCCTCGGCCAGCCGATCGCCGTGGATCTCCACGCCGCGGTCCCGGGGCTCGGATGGCTCCCCGCCGACCTGCCGTGGGCCTTCATCCTGATGCTCGTCCTGGCCGCCCCCGTGCTCCTGTTCGCCGTCTGGGGCGCTCTGGTGCCCGGGCGCCGCGGGCGGACCGGCACGGTGGCGCTCCTCGTCGCAGCCTTGTTCCTCGCCGTCGGCTGGATCGTCCCGGGCATCGCCGTGGCCGTCGGCGTCGACGCGGTGGTGACCCCCTTCACCGGGCCCGCCGTCTCGGTGGCCTCCTGCGCCGTGCTGGTCTCCGCCGTCGTCGGCGCGGACCGTGCGCTGCAGCGCCGGAAGGCCTCCCGCACCCGGCGCGCCCCGTGGCGCGTGGGCGTCGTGTCCGTCGCGGTCGTGGTGCTGCTCCTGGGCCCGGCCCTGAGCTCGTGGACCTGGCTGGCCTCGAACCTGGGCGTCGGAACGGTGGCCGACGGTCCCCGCTACGGCGCCGCGAAGCTCTTCCAGACCCAGGACAAGCCCCAGATCCCCGCCACCGCGGTGGACCGGGGCCGGGGCCCGGAGCAGACCCGCACGCTGGTCATCACCGAACTCGGTGACGGCAGCTACACCGCCGCCCTCGTGCGCGGCTCCGGCACGACGCTGGACGCACTGTCCACCCTGGCCGCCGTGCACGGCATCCGCAACGACTCCGAGGCTCCGGCGGCCGACGACGACGCATCGGCGGGCATCCGCACCGCGGTCGCCACGATCGTCGCCGGTCAGGGCGTCGACCCCCGTCCGACGCTGGAGAAGCTCGGCGCCGGTTTCGTGGTGCTCAAGGGCGCCAACGACGCCGCCGGGCTGACGGCCAGCCGCATCGACGCCGTGCCGGGTCTCGCCGCCGTCGGGCCCACCGACGCAGGATGGCTCTGGCGCGTGCGCGCCCTGGATCAGCCCCCGCTGAAGGACTCCGACACCATCAACCGGGTCCGCGTCCTCGACCGGTCCGGGAAGGTGGAGAGTCAGCTTCCCAGCGGCACCGTCGGCGTCGACACCACCCTGAGTTCCGGGGCGGAGGGCCGCAAGCTGGTGCTCGCCGAGCGCAGCGACGCGAACTGGACCGCGAGCCTGGACGGCAAGCGGCTGAACCCGACGTCGGTCGGCTGGCAGCAGGCCTTCGACCTGCCCGCGGGCGGTGGGCACCTCGTGGTGGCCCACAGCGATCCGTGGATCCCCTGGGTCCGGGTCGTCACCTGGGTGGTGTTCATCGTGACCGCGCTGCTCGCAGTGCCCATTCCCGAACGTCCCGGGAAGGTCCGCATGGTCCGGGACGAGGCAAGCCTGAGGAAGGCCGGACATGACTGAGGACAACAAGGATGACCGCGCCGAGACCGGCGCGTCGGAGAACAACGGTCCCGAGCGCACTACGCCCGAGGCCAAGGCCGCTGAGCGTGCGAAGCAGCCGGAACCCGTCAAGGCTCCGGAGCCCGTGAAGCAGCCGGAACCCGTGACGCAGCCGGAGGCTGCCAAGGCCCCGGAGCCTCCGGTGGCCGCCACCGCTGGGACCGCCACCGCTGGGACCACCACCTCGGGGACCGCCGCCGGCGACCCCGCCACGCGGGGAGCGGCCAAGTCACCGGCGCGCGCCGCGAAAGCGGAGGCGCGGGCCGGCAAAGCGGCCGCGAAGGCCGCCAAGGCGGAGGCTCAGCGCGAGGCGTCGGCGAAGAAGCCGGGCAGGAAGCTCAAGGCCGAGGCCGGCGTCGCGCTGCCTGCGGAGTCAGGGGCCGCGGCGTCAGAGGGCGCCGCGCCCGTGAAGAACCCGCGGGCCGCCCGGAAGATCGCGAAGGCCATTGCCGCGGGCACGGCGGGCGTGGCGTCGATCGCTCTGCTCGGTGCGGTCGCCGCGGGCGGCACCGCCGCGCCGCGGTCCGCGGGTGGCCAGCTGGCCGCCGTCGCGGCCGAGGTCCCCGCCGGTGATTCCCTCTCGGTGTGCCCTGCCGCGCCGCGCCTCCTGGCCGGTGCCGGTGACGGCACGGACGCCCAGTTCCGGCCGGAGTCGAGCACCGCGACGACGGTCTTCCGCGGCCTCACCCTGAGTGATCCGAACGGCCGGATGCCCGCCAGCGGTGTGCAGTCGCTCGACGGTAAGACCCTTCAGGGACTCACCAAGGCGAGCCCCAAAACCGACGAGGGCGTCCCCGGTCTTCCGGACCTGAAGGCCGCGGCGATCCCGTCGCGGACCCCGTCCGGACCTGAGGTGCTGCGGGTCGGGACCCTGGACGGCAAGGACTCCACGGGCGCGGCCGCCCTGTCCTACCGCGCGGCCGACGGCGACCTCCGCGGCCTGGCCGCGGTCACCTGCCAGGCGCCGAGCAGCGATCAGTGGCTGGTGGGCGCGTCGACCCTGGTAGGCCGCACCTCCGTGCTGAATCTCTCCAATCCCAGCACCACCCCGGCCACGGTGAATCTCGAACTCTACGGCGACAAGGGTCAGATCAAGGCGCCGGGCAGCCGCGGACTCTCGATCGGGGCAGGTCAGTCCCGGTCGCTCGTGCTCGCGGGTCTGGCTCCGCAGCAGGCGGCGCTGGCCGTGCACGTGAGCAGCACGGGCGGCCCGGTCACGGCCACGGTGCAGCAGAGTGTCCTGCGCGGGCTGACGCCCGGCGGCGTCGACTACCTCGGCCCGACCGGCCAGCCCGGCACCCGTCTGGTCGTCCCGGGCGTCTCCCTGAAGGGCGGCGCCGCGGCGGCGAAGCTCGGCTCCGGTTTCGAGGATGCCGCGCCCACGCTGGCACTGGCCGTCCCCGGCGCGCAGGACGCGGTGGTCCAGGTCCGGGTGTACGGCAAGAGCGGTCAGCAGGCCCTCGACAAGGGCGTCGTGAACGCCCCCGCCGGCACGGTGACACAGGTGCCCCTCTCCGGTCTGCCGGACGGCGAGTACACCATCGCGGTCAGCTCCGACGTCTCGGTGACCGCCGCCGTCCGGGCGACGCGGGGGACCGCGGCGAAGGATCCGTCCGACTTCGCGTGGGTGCCGGCGTCGGCTCCTCTCGGCACGTCACAGGTCATGGCCGTTCCTGTGGGCGGCTCGAGCACGCTCCAGTTCGGAGCGCCGAGCGGCCGCGCGGAGATCAGCTACCGCGCGATCACGGCCGACGGCGCCATCCAGCCCGCGGCGAAGGCGACCCTGGCGGCCGGCACGACGACGTCGGTCGAGATCCCCGCGAAGGCCGGGGGATCGGATGTGGTCGGCTACCTGCTCTCCGCCTCGGGCGAACCCGCCTACGCCGCGGTGGTCCAGACCGAGGACAAGGGCCCGGGTCTGAGTGTTCTCTCGGTGCCGGTCACCGGTTCCGGCCTCGACAAGCTCCCGGTGCGTCTGGGGCACTGACCGAGCTCTGACCCGTCCGGGGCCGGACCCGTCCGGCTCGCTCGTCCGACTCGATCCCTCGCTCGGGCCTGAAGACGCTATCGGGGGTGTGAGTCCGCTACATCTGGTAGCGGACTCACACCCCCGATAGCGTACTCAGCAGGTGGACCAGGCCGCGGCAGCCGGACCAGCGCACCGAACTCGCGATGAAGGGTCTGACCTCGCTCCACACGGTAGCGAGGTCAGACCCTTCATAGCGTGCTCGGCAGGTGGTGCGGGGGCAGGCAGGTGGTCCAGGCCCGGCCCGGCCAGGTCTGGACGGCCCGGACGAGCCGGTGCCGTCAGGTTTCAGAGACCGCGGTGGTAGTACGGGTCGAGAGTCTCGGGCGCGACGCCGAGGAGCTGGGCGGTGTGCTCCACCACGACGTCGTGCACCAGATCCGGCAGCTGCTCCTTGACCGGGCAGTTCTGCTCCACCACGCGCCGGTACACGGTCACGCGGGGCGCCAGATCGCCGCGTGCCGGGGTGCTGAGACCCAGGGGTGCGGGCAGGCCGCTGGCCAGCAGTTCCTCCAGCCCGGGCGGGATCTCCTCCACGGCGAAGAGGACGCCGTCCAGGAGATGTCCTTGCAGATCGTGGAGCCGCTGCGCGGTGTCCAGCACCAGGTCGTCGAAGCGCTCCGCGCGGTTGCGGTGTCCGGGGAGGGTCGGCAGGATCATGTCCCCGCGCTGGCCGCGTCCGTGGCGGTTCCTGCGGCGGTGCCGGAAGTCACGGCCGACCGCCGTTTCCTCCTCCGTCTCCGGGAAGGAGAACGTCGCCGAGGGTTCGTTGGGTCCGGACTGCATAGATCGACTCTAGACCCGCTCCCGCCCTTGCGACGAAAACGGGCTGCCAGACGGTAATCTGGTGCGTTGTGGGTGCCATGAGGATGTGTTCGCGTTCGGCCTGCCGTGAGTCCGCGGTGGCCACTTTGACGTACGTGTACGCGGATTCGACCGCCGTCCTGGGGCCTCTGGCCGTCTATCCCGAGCCCCACAGCTACGACCTCTGCGTGCACCATGCGGACCGGCTGACGGTGCCCCGCGGCTGGGAGGTCCTGCGGATCGCGCTTCCCGCGTCCGCCGAAGCCGAGCGCCGGGTCACCCGCCCGGAGAGCGACGAACTCTCCGCCCTCGCCGACGCCGTTCGGGAGGAGCGCCAGGCCGCCGAGGACGACGCCGAACCCGCCACGGGGATCCCGCAGCGCCTCCGCCCGCCGCTCCTCGAGCCGCCCGTCGGAGCCGAGGGAACGCGCCGAGGCCATCTGCGGGCCCTGCGCGAACCCTGACGGTACCGCCGCGAGCCGACGACGGCGGTAGGCTGGAAGGTGGTCACGCCGCCCCGGCTTCCCGGGGCCCGATGTTTGGAGCCTTCCATGCCTTCGCTGAGCCCAGAACTGCTGAGCATCCTCCGCTGCCCCGAGACCGGCGCGCCCCTGCACCAGGAAGGCGACGAACTCGTCGCCGGCACGGGGGAGTCCGCCGTCCGTTACCCCGTGGAGGACGGCATCCCGCTGCTGCTGCCCGCCTCTCTGCGTGACGCCTCCCGCACCGCCAACTGAGCCCCCGGCCCCACACCAGATCGGAAACCAGAGCAACATGACGTTCGATTACAAGATCGCTGACATCTCCCTGGCCGAGGCGGGACGCCACCAGATCCGCCTGGCCGAGCACGAGATGCCGGGCCTCATGGCGCTGCGCGCCGAGTTCGGTGAGAGCCAGCCGCTCAAGGGCGCCCGCATCGCGGGGTCGCTGCACATGACCGTGCAGACCGCGGTGCTGATCGAGACCCTCACGGCGCTCGGCGCCGAGGTCCGCTGGGCCTCCTGCAACATCTTCTCCACCCAGGATGAGGCCGCCGCCGCCATCGTCGTCGGCCAGGGCACCCCCGAGGACCCGCAGGGCGTCCCGGTGTTCGCCTGGAAGGGCGAGACCCTGGAGGAGTACTGGTGGACCGCCGAGCAGATCCTGACCTGGCCCGGCGCCGATCAGAACCCTGAGCTCGGCCCGAACATGATCCTCGACGACGGCGGCGACGCCACCCTGCTGCTGCACAAGGGCGTCGAGTTCGAGGCCGCCGGCGCCGTGCCGGGCGCCACCGACGAGGACCCGGAGGAGTACCGGATCATCCTGGACGTGCTCCGCGCGAACCTGGCCGCCGATCCGCAGAAGTGGACCCGGATCGCCTCCCGCATCCAGGGCGTCACCGAGGAGACCACCACGGGCGTGCACCGCCTGTACCAGCTGGCCGAGCAGGGCCGCCTCCTGTTCCCGGCCATCAATGTCAACGACTCGGTCACCAAGAGCAAGTTCGACAACAAGTACGGCATCCGCCACTCCCTGCCGGACGGCATCAACCGTGCCACCGATGTGCTGATGGGCGGCAAGGTCGCCGTCGTCTGCGGTTACGGCGACGTCGGCAAGGGCGCCGCGGAGGCGCTGCGCGGGCAGGGCTCCCGCGTGATCGTGACGGAGATCGATCCGATCTGCGCCCTGCAGGCCGCCATGGACGGCTACCAGGTCGCGCGGCTGGAGAACGTCCTCTCCGAGGGCGACATCTTCATCACCACGACGGGCAACAAGGACGTCATCATGGCCTCCGACATGGCCGCCATGAAGAACAAGGCGATCGTGGGCAACATCGGCCACTTCGACAACGAGATCGACATGGCCGGCCTGGCGAAGGTCCCGGGCGTCAAGCGCGTGGAGATCAAGCCCCAGGTGCACGAGTGGGTCTTCGACGAGGGCACCGAGAACGAGCGCTCCATCATCGTCCTGTCCGAGGGCCGTCTGCTGAACCTGGGCAACGCCACGGGCCACCCGTCCTTCGTCATGAGCAACTCCTTCAGCAACCAGACGATCGCCCAGATCGAGCTCTGGACCAAGCACGAGCAGGAGGGCGAGGAGAAGGAATACCAGAATCAGGTCTACGTCCTGCCCAAGATCCTGGACGAGAAGGTCGCGCGTCTGCATCTGGACGCTCTCGGCGTCGAGCTGACCGAACTGTCGAAGGAACAGGCCGAATACCTGGACGTGGACGTGGCGGGTCCCTACAAGGCGGACCACTACCGCTACTGAGCGTGGAACCGCTGCACGTCTGAAGCCTGAACCCGGCGCCGCGGAAGCGCCGGGTTCAGGCTTTTCCCTGGTGGCCGGGGATAAAATGGCCTCATCAGATTTGCCACGAACAGCAGGGAGCCGTGCCGGGGTTGAACCCCGGCACAGCCCGTTGAGGGAACACCATGAAACCGAGCACCCGCAAGAGCCGGGCCGTCAAGATCGTCGCGCTGTCCGCAGCCGGGGCCGTCATCGTCCTGGGCGGGATCGGCGCCGCCACGGCTCCGCAGTGGCTGGGTGCCGTGAATTCCACCTCGCCGGCCGGGTCCTCCCAGGCCCCGACCACCCAGGCTCCTCCGGCCAAGCCCGTGCAGCTCACCGTCGCGCCCCTCAACGGCGCCAAGGAAGTGAACCCGGTGACGGCGCCCGTCGTGAAGGCCGTCAACGGCACCGTGAAGGACGTCCGTCTGTCGCCGGCCAAGGGCGCGCCCGTCGAGGGTGACTATGACGCCGGGAACTCCCAGTGGAAGGCCACCGGGAAGCTGGCGTTCAACACCACGTACACCCTGAGCTACACCGCGGTGGACGAGGCGGGCGGGGAGACCCAGCGCACGAGCAGCTTCACCACCGTGCTCACCAAGAACGAGGCCAACACGACGCTCGTGGTCGGCACCCTGGGCGATCAGATCGGTGCGGGCCAGCCCATCCAGCTGACGTTCTCCGAACCGGTCCTGGACGCCAACAAGGCCGGTGTCCAGAAGGCCGTCAAGGTCACGTCCAGCGCCGGCCAGAAGGTCAAGTGGCACTGGTACTCGGACACCGTGGCCCGGATCCGTCCGGAGTCGTACTGGAAGTCCGGCAGCACCGTGACCTTGGACCAGCAGCTCTTCGGCGTGCCGTTCGGCAATGGCCAGATCGGCAGCTTCAACAAGACGACCACGTTCAAGGTCGGCCCGCAGCGCGTCGCCGTGATGGACGGCGCCGCCCACACCATGCGCGTCTACCAGGACGGACAGCTCGTGTACTCGGCGGATGCCGGCATGGGCGGCCCTGAGATGCCCTCGCCGTCCGGTTCCGCCATCATCCTGGAGCAGCAGCGCGTGTCCCACTTCCGGGCCGAGAGCATCGGTCTGAAGCCGGGCGACCCGCTCTACTACGCCCCGACCGACGTGAACTACGCCAACCGCCTCACCTGGAGCGGCGTGTACGTCCACGAGACCCTGCCGGGCGGCACCCAGTTCATCGGCAACACCAACATCTCCCACGGCTGCGTGGGTCTGCTGCCGAAGGACGCCGCCTGGTTCTTCGAGCACATGAAGCCGGGCGACGTGGTGCAGTTCAAGAACACCGCGGGCCCGCCCATCCGCGCGGACGAGGGCTTCGGCGACTGGAACATCCCCTGGGCCCAGTACGGCAACGCCTGAGCGGGACAGGGGACCGCGGGACGGGGAGAGCCGCGTGGCTCCTGAGCCGGTGCGGATAACGCTCCGGCAACAATCCGGCGGCTGATCCGGGACCACGCCGCGCATTTCCGTCCGGCTGTCGGTGTTGACGGGTACTGTCACAGGGAGAACCGAATGCCCGTTGCAGCCTGGCGCCAGGCCGGACGAGAAGTGGATGACCGTGAGCGACAAGAAGCCCAATGACCCGGCGTGGGACAGCACCCACGATTCCGACGAACCCGCATTCGAATGGATGAAGGGCTCGACGGCGGCGGACGCCTCCGAGAGCGACGCCCGCCGCGAGACGGAGAAGCCCGCCCCCGGAACGCGGCCTGACGGCGCCGGGGTGGCCGGGACCTCCTCCGCGGACGGCCTCAAGGAACCCGCCCCCTGGGATCCGGAGGCCAGCGCCGCACGCACCGCCGGTGACGGCTCCGCGGACGACCGCGGCGCCTCCGAGGAGTCCAGCGCTCCGGAGGAAACCCCGGTCGTGGCGGAAGGACTGTCCGCAACCGCCGCATCGGACACCGCCCGGACGGAGGCGTTCGGCACCGCGAGCCCCGAGCCCGTGACCCCTGAGCCGACGACGCTCGAACCCGTGACGCCGGAAGCCGGTGCGGCTCAGCCGACGGCTTCTGAGCCGGCGGTGCCGGAGGCCGAGAGGACGGCCGACGAGTCCGCAACACGCTCCGAGGACGAGGACCAGGCCCGCGCCGGAGCCCCGGCCACCGTGATCCAGGAGCGCCTGCCCACGAGCGCGCTCACGGTGCGCGCCCCCGATGAGGAGGTGCAGAAGCGCCAGGCCGCCCGCGACGCCGCGCTGGCCGCGAAGCCTGTGGGCCCGCGCGTCGTGAAGATCCTGAGTGCGATCTTCCTGCCGCTCCTGTTGGTGATCGCCGCCGTCCGCGTGGTGGCCACCCCGCTGTTCCTCTGGATCGAGTACTTCCGTCCCGGTTTCCCGGGTGACGGCTACGGCTTCAGCCAGGAGGACCGGCTGACCTACGGTTCGTACGCCGTGGACTACCTGAGCAACTTCGCCGGGCCGAGGTACCTCGGTGACCTGGTGACGGCCAGCGGCACCAAGCTGTTCCGCGATCCCGAGATCTCCCACATGGCCGACGTCAAGATGGTCACCATGACCACCTGGGGCGTGGGCGCCCTGCTCGCGTTGCTGGCCCTCGTGGCCATCTGGTACCTGGGACGCCGCCGCGACGGCTCGCTGCGCCACGCGTTCTTCGCCGCCTCCGTGGTGACGCTCGTGATCATCGTGGCGCTCGGCGTCGTCGGTTTCCTGGGCTGGGACAGCTTCTTCACCGGCTTCCACGAGATCTTCTTCGCCAACGGGACCTGGACCTTCACGCTCCAGGACACGCTGATCCGCCTGTTCCCGGGGCAGTTCTGGATCGACTCGGCCGTCACCATCGCCGGTCTGGTGTTCCTCACGGCCTTGGTCACGCTCATCTGCACCTGGCCCACCAAGCGCCGCCGTGAAGCCCGCAAGGCGGTCATCGCGGGCCGCCTGGCCGCCCAGCAGGCCGCCGTCGCGGGGGAGTGATCCCAGCGCCCGGCTCCGGGCGACCCCGCTGACACGGAAGAGCCCGCCCCCGGTGAGGGGCGGGCTCTTCCGTGTCAGGGTCCGGGCGGCCGGGAGGGCGGCCGCTCAGCCGCGGTAGAGCTGGTCGATCTGTGGGGCGAAGTCGGTCACGACGGCGTTGCGGCGCAGCTTGAGCGACGGCGTCAGGTGGCCGGAATCCACGGACAGCTCCGCGTCCAGGATGGCGAACTTGCGGATGCTTTCGGCCTTGGAGACCTGCGTGTTCGCCTGATCCACGGACTGCTGCAGGGATTCGAGGACCTCGGGGATCTGGGCGGCCTCCGTCGGGGTCAGGCCCGGTCGGGAGTGCTGCCGGCCCCACGCCTCGACGGCTTCCGGGTCGAGCCCGATGAGCGCGGAGACGAACGGCCGGCCCTCGCCGAGCACCACCACGTGCTCCACGAGCGGGTTCTGGCGGATGGTCTCCTCGAGCGGTTCCGGGGCCACGTTCTTGCCGCCGGCCGTCACGATCAGATCCTTCTTCCGGCCCGTGATGGTCAGGAAGCCGTCCTGGTCGAGCGTGCCCAGATCACCGGTGGCGAACCAGCCGTCCACGAACGCGTCGAAGTCCGCCTGGGGGTTGTTGTGGTAGCCCTTGAAGACGCCGATGCCCTTGATCAGGACCTCGCCGTCGTCCGCGATCCGGATCGACGTGCCGGGCACGGGACGACCGACGGTGCCCAGCCGGTTCTGGCCCGGACGATTCACGGCCGCCGGAGCCGTCGTCTCGGTGAGGCCGTAGCCTTCCAGGATCGGCACCCCGGCTCCGAGGAAGAACTCCGATTCGTGCCGGTTCAGCGCGCTCGCCCCGGAGACGGTGTGCGTGATGTGCCCGCCGAAAGCCGCCCGGACCCGGGGGTAGAGGAGACGGTCGAAGAGGAGGTGCCGCAGCCGCAGGACCAGCCCGGGGGCGTCTCCGAGTCCCTGCTCGTGCCGTTGAGTGGCCTGGGCGTACTCGACGGCGGTGCTGTAGGCGCTGGCGAACAGCTTCCCCTTGCCGGACTCCTCCGCCTTCTGCTGGGCGCCCGCCACGACCTTCTCGAAGATGCGGGGCACGGCCAGCAGGAACGTGGGTTTGAGGGTCTGCATGTCCGCCATGAGCTCCGAGGCGGAGCTGCTGTGGCCCACCAGGATCCCTGCGTGGAGACAGATGACCTGCACGGCGCGCGCCAGGACGTGGGCGAGCGGCAGGAACATGAGCGTCCGGGCGTCGGGGACCAGGGTGAACGCTCCGAGCGCCGGGACGATGTTCTCCGCCACGAGGGCGAAGTTGGCGTGGCTGATCTCGCAGCCCTTCGGCTTGCCCGTGGTGCCGGAGGTGTAGACGATCGACGCGGTGTCTGCCAGGGAGGCGAAGGTGCGGTGCCGCTCGAGCTCCGCCTCCGTGACCCCGGTGCCGGCGTTCGCGAGGCTGACCATGTTCGGGACCGCGCCGCCGTCGTCCATGCGGATGACCTGGAGGGGAGCACTTCCGAGCAGCTCCGAGCCCTCGGCGACCGCGGTGACGAGATCGGCCTTCGCCGCGTCCTCGACGAACACCCGGCGCGCGCCGGAGTCCTCCAGGATCCACTCGACCTGGCTGGCGGAGGACGTCTCGTAGATCGGCACGGTGACACCGCCGGCGTACCAGATGGCGAAGTCCGCGAGAGTCCACTCGAAGCGCGTGCGGCTCATGACGGCCACGGGGTCACCGGGCTGCAGGCCGCCCGCGATCAGGCCTTTGGCCAGGGCCTTCACTCGGTGCAGGAACCCCTCGGCCGTGAGCAGGTCCCAGCCGGGCAGGGCGCCGGGCGCTCCGGTTCCGGCGGTCGCCGCGGGCGACGACGGCGCGCGCAGCGCGTAGACGGGACGGTCCGGCGTCGCGGTGGCGCGGGCCAGCAGGACGTCCGTGACGTTGGACGCCGGGTCGAGCTCGGAGAGCAGCGGCTCGGTGTACTCGGTGATGGTGCTCATGACGGGTGTTCCAGTTCCTGTCGTCTCGGATCCGGGGTCAGATCCAGGAAGGCATCCACATGCGCAGACGCCAGTCGTTGTAGCTGATGGTCTCAGCGGTCCAGATGGGGTAGAAGAACGCGGAGAGCAGGAGCACCGCCGCGAGGAAGCACGCCACCACCAGGAAGCCCGAGCGGCGCCGCCAGGGTGGATCTCCTTGCCTGCCGAGGATGAGGCCCAGGGCGTAGCAGAGCCCGAGGATCAGGAACGGCTCGAAGGAGACGACGTAGAAGAAGAAGGTGGTCCGTTCCGGGTACATGAACCAGGGGAGATACCCTCCGGCCATGCCCGCCAGGATGGCCCCCGCGCGCCAGTCGCGGCGGCCGGCCCAGTAGAAGAGGACCACGAGCAGGGCGATCGTGGCGCCCCACCAGATGAGAGGGTTGCCGACGCTCAGAATGGCGTCGGAGCACTTCTCCTGGGCACTCGGACCGCATTGCGGCGACTGGTAGTAGAAGGAAGTGGGGCGGCCCAGGACCAGCCAGGTCCAGGCGCTCGCCTTGTAGGGGTGGTCCGAGCTGAGGCCTTGGTGGAAGGTGTACGCCTGGACGTGGAAGTCCCAGAGGGAGCGGAGCGCCGGCGGGAGCCACTGCACGCCCTTGCCAGGGTTCTGCTCGGCCCAATGGCGGTTGTAGGCGTCATTGCTGAGGAACCAGCCGGTCCAGGTGGAGAGGTAGACCGCCGTGGCGGTGCCCAGGTAGAGGAAGAAGGCGGGCACACCGTCCCGCACGATCCCGGCGACCGCCCAGTTCCGGATCCCGGCCACGCGCCGGGCGTTCATGTCCCACAGGACCATGAGCAGGCCGAACACGGCCACGAAGAAGAGTCCCGACCACTTGATGCCGACGGCGGCACCCATGGAGGCGGAGGCGGCCAGGCGCCACCAGCGGAAGCCGAGACCCGGGCCCCAGCGGAGCGCGGCCTCGGACGGGACGCCGTCCGGCGACGCGGCGGCGAGGGCGGACAGCCGGGTGGCGAGCCGCCGTCGTCCGTCGCTGCGGTCCAGGAGGAGGAACGCGAAGGCGAGCAGCACCCAGAACTCGATGAAGATGTCGAGGATGCCGATGCGGGACATGACCAGGTGGGTGCCGTCCACGGCCAGCAGCAGGCCCGCGATGGCGCCGAGGGTGACGGAGTTGAAGAGTTTCTGGGCGACCAGCGCCAGGATGAGGATCGACAGCGTGCCCACGACGGCCGAGGAGAAGCGCCAGCCGAAGGTGTCGGCCTGGCCGAAGAGGTCCATGCCCCAGGCGATCATCCACTTGCCGAGGGGCGGATGGACCACGTATTCGCCGGTGTTCAGGATCTGACTGGGGTCGCCCTGGTTGAAGGCGGCGTTCGCGTCCTTGGCCCAGTTCCGCTCGAAGCCGGACTGCAGGAGCGAGTACGCGTCCTTGACGTAGTAGGTCTCGTCGAACACGAGGGACCGCGGCTCACCCAGCCGGACGAACCGCAGCACGCCACCCAGGACGGCGGTCAGGATCGGTCCGAGCCAGAACCAGAGACGCAGGGTCGGCGTGAAGTCGCGCCAGGACTGGACGGGGCCCAGCAGGCGTTCCAGCAGACTCTCGCGGGTGTAGGCGACCTTCGGGTCCAGAACCCAGGAGGCCTTGCCCTGCGCGAGGCGGCGCTTCCTGACCGTGGCGGGGGTACCGCCGTGCCGGGGCCCACCCGGGGACGCGGAGGCCGGGGACGCACTGGCGGTGCCGCCGTCCAGCGCGGCCTCTTCGGTCTGGGTCACGTAGTCATGCTACCGGGCGAGGCGTCTGGGCCCACGGTGGCGAGGGCCCCGGGGTGACGGCTGCGTCTCACGGCTGGAAACCGAAGCAGGTCACCCGAGCCGATCGGCGTCCTGGCGGACCCGGTCAGTGGGCGCCGCGGAGGCCGTCGAGGATGAGCGCCAGGATGTGCGGCATGCGGTCCTCGGGGCCGGGCGCGGTGCGCCAGAGCGCGCCCGTGAGCTGGAGAAAGTCGCCCGGATCGGCGTCGTCTCGGATCGTTCCCTCGACCTTTCCCGCGTCAAGCATCCGGGTGATGGCGGCGATGACGGGACCGTAGGTCTGTTCCGCGACGGTCCGATGGGCGGCGGGACTGAGGGCGTCCCCAAGGCCGTGCTTCCGTCGCATGGCCTCGACCAGGTCGAGTGTCCAGAGCCGCAGTGCTTCGAGCGGCGGGTGAACGGCGAGCAGCTCATCGACCCTGCCGATGATCCGGGCGACCTCATCCTCATACACCGCGAGCACGAGTGCTTCGCGAGTGGGGAAGTTCCGATACAGGGTCCCCGCTCCGACACCTGCGCTCTGAGCGATCTGGTTCATCGACGTCGAGCCGTCGAGCGTCAGCGCTTCTCGTGCGGCGGCGAGGATACGGGCGCGGTTCTCCCGCGCGTCGGAACGGACCAAGAAACTACTCCTTGCTAAACGGAGAACTCTCCACTAACGTTTCCGGAGAACTCTCCACATACTTTAGAGGAGCATGATGCAGTACATCAAACTCGGGGCCACGGGCCTCGACATCTCGCCGATCGCGATCGGCGCCATGACCTACGGCGAGCCCGACCAGGGACATCCCGTGTGGTCGAAGGGCGAGGCTGAGGCCCGTCCGCTCATTCAGCATGCGCTGGAGGCCGGGATCAATTTCTTCGACACGGCCAACATGTACTCCAACGGTTCCAGCGAGGAGATCCTCGGCCGTGCGCTGGGTGATTTCGCCAACCGCGATGAGGTCGTGATCGCCACCAAGCTGCGCCACCCGATGCGAACCGGGCCGAACGGCAGGGGCCTGTCCCGCAAGGCGATCATGACCGAGGTGGACCACTCCCTCCGCCGCCTCGGCACCGACTACATCGACCTGTACCAGATTCACCGCAACGACCACTCGACGCCACTGGAGGAGACCCTCGAAGCGCTGCACGACCTGGTCAAAGCCGGCAAGGTGCGCTATCTCGGCGCATCGTCGATGCACGCCTGGGAATTCGCCAAGGCCCTGCACCTCCAGCGGCAGCATGGTTGGGCGCGGTTCGTGTCGATGCAGGACCACTACAACCTGCTCGCCCGTGAGGAGGAGCGCGAGATGATCCCTCTGTGCCTGGACGAGGGTGTGGGCACCGTCGTCTGGAGCCCTCTCGCGCGGGGTCGTCTCGCCCGTGCGTGGGATGACGCCAGGTCGACTGAACGCTCGGACACCGACGGGGCCTACGCCGATCTGCTGTACTCCCCGGTGGAGGAGCGATCAAATCGCGAAATCATCGACGCGGTCGGCCGCGTCGCGCACTCCCGGGGCGTGAGCCGCGCGCAGATCGCCCTCGCGTGGCTGCGGCGGCAGCCTGTCGTCTCCGCTCCGCTCGTCGGAGCGGGCTCCACAGCGCAGATCGACGACGCCGTCGCCTCGCTCGGGATCGAGCTCAGCGACGAGGAGGTGCGCATGCTCGAAGCGCCTTACACACCTCGCCACGACTGGCAGGGGATCTCCGATGAAGCCGAACTCGAGGCCATCCGTCGCCGCGTCCCGGGGATGTCCCTCTGAGGTGCTTCGAAACCCGGGGGCATGGCGAGGGTCCGGGACCCCTCGGGCTGGGCCCACGGTGGCGAGGTCGCCGAACCGTGGCACGAGGTTTGGGAGCCACTGGGGATAGCGCCTCCCGCCCTCCCCGCCCTCGCTGCTCCCTCCGGCTCCCGGAACTCGCTTCGCTCGGCCCGGGTCCCTCGCCGGAGGGGCCCAATCGGCCGGGGACCCCTCGGGCGGTAGGCTGGACGCCATGGCTGAGCGAGTGGTGCAGGGTGAAGGGCGTGTGGTCCTCGCGGCCACGCCGATCGGCAACCTCGGGGACGCCTCGCCCCGGCTGCGGGAGCTCCTGGAGACCGCGGACGTGATCGCGGCCGAAGACACCCGCCGGCTGCACCGCCTCGTTCAAGGGCTCGGCGTGAACGTCTCCGGCCGTGTCATCAGCTACCACGAGCACAATGAGCGCGAACGCGCCGAGGAACTCCTGGAGTTCGTCGCGGAGGGGCAGACCATCCTGGTGGTGTCCGACGCCGGGATGCCCGCGGTCTCGGACCCCGGCTTCCGCTTGGTCTCTGCCGCCGTCGACGCCGGGGTGCTGGTCACTGCGGTCCCCGGACCGTCCGCCGTGCTCACCGCCCTCGCGCTGTCCGGCCTGCCCACCGACCGCTTCACCTTCGAGGGGTTCCTGCCCCGCAAGTCCGGCGAACGCCTCGGCACGCTCCGCGAGCTGGCCCAGGAACGCCGCACGATGGTGTTCTTCGAGGCGCCGCACCGGCTCGAGGTCATGCTGACCGCCCTGCGCGAGGTCTTCGGCCCGGATCGCCAGGCCGCCGTCTGCCGCGAACTTACCAAGACCTATGAGGAGGTCATCCGCGGATCGCTCGAGGAACTCGTCGCCTGGGCCGCGTCCGGCGAGGTCCGCGGCGAGATCGCGGTGGTGGTCGGGGGAGCGGGGGAGCCCGAGCCGAGCCGCCCGGAAGACCACATCGAGGCCGTCTCCACCCTGACCGCCGAGGGTCTGCGCCTCAAGGAGGCCGTCGCCATCGTCGCGGAGGCACAGGGTGTGAGCAAGCGCGAGCTGTACCAGGCGGTCCTCGCCGCACGGAGCTGATCCGCGGCGGTGCGCAGAACTGTGCAGATGCACAGTGAAACACAGGATCGCTAGTGCACCCCCGCGTAGACGTGCGTCACAACGCGGCGATAACTTGGCAGGGAAGGGTCTTCCTGGAAGGCCCATACCCCAGTACCCCCAAGCACGAAGGAGTCGCACATGACTTCCGCGATCACCGCCGAGCGCGAGGCAGAGCTGCTCGCCAAGGTCCCCACCGGCCTGTTCATCAACGGTGAATGGCGTGCAGCCTCCACCGGCAAGACCTTCGACGTCGAGGATCCGGCCACCGGCAAGGTGCTGCTGAGCATCGCCGACGGCACCAGCGAGGACGCCATGGCCGCCCTCGACGCCGCCGACGCCGTGCAGGCCTCCTGGGCCCGCACCGCTCCGCGCGAGCGAGCCGAGATCCTGCGCCGCGCCTTCGAGCTGGTCACCGAGCGTGCCGACGACTTCGCCCTCCTCATGACCCTCGAGATGGGCAAGCCCCTGGCCGAGGCTCGTGGCGAGGTCACCTACGGCGCCGAGTTCCTGCGCTGGTTCTCCGAGGAGACCGTCCGTGACTACGGCCGCTACCTCACCACCCCCGAGGGCAAGAACAAGATCCTCGTGCAGCGCAAGCCGGTCGGCCCCTGCCTGCTCATCACCCCGTGGAACTTCCCGCTGGCCATGGCCACCCGTAAGATCGCCCCGGCCATCGCCGCCGGCTGCACCATGGTGATCAAGCCCGCCAAGTTCACCCCGCTCACCACGCAGCTCTTCGTGGCCACCCTGGTCGAGGCCGGTGTCCCGGCCGGCGTCGTGAACGTCGTGTCCTCCTCCAGCGCCTCCTCCATCTCCGGCCCGATCATGAAGGACTCCCGCCTCCGCAAGGTGTCCTTCACCGGCTCCACCGCCGTGGGCAAGCGCCTGATCGCCGACGCCGCCAACAACGTGCTCCGCACCTCCATGGAACTCGGCGGCAACGCCCCGTTCCTGGTCTTCGAGGACGCCGATCTGGACAAGGCCGTCGAGGGCGCCATGGCCGCCAAGATGCGCAACATGGGCGAGGCCTGCACGGCCGCCAACCGCTTCCTGGTCCACGAGTCCGTGGCCGAGGAGTTCACCGCGAAGTTCTCCGCCGCCATGGCCGCGCTCAGCACCGGCCGCGGCACCGAATCCGAGACCAACGTCGGACCGCTCATCGACTCCGGCGCCCGCGAGGACGTCCACGCGCTGGTGACCGCGGCCGTCGAGGCCGGCGCCACCGTCGCGACCGGCGGCGCCCCGGTGGAGGGCGAGGGCTACTTCTACGCCCCGACCGTCCTCTCCAACGTCCCGAACGACGCCGACATCCTCCGCAGCGAGATCTTCGGCCCGGTGGCCCCCGTGACCACCTTCTCCTCCGAGGAGCAGGCCATCAAGCTGGCCAACGCGAGCGAGTACGGCCTGGCCTCCTACATCTACACCCGCGACTACGCGCGGATGTTCCGTGTGGCGGAGCAGATCGAGTTCGGCATGGTCGGCTTCAACGCCGGTGTCATCTCGAACGCGGCCGCTCCGTTCGGTGGCGTGAAGCAGTCCGGTCTGGGCCGTGAAGGCGGCGCCGAGGGCATCGCCGAGTACACCACCACCCAGTACATCGGCATCGCCGACCCGTACGCCGACTGATCCCCGGCGCCGCCGCCTTCTCGCAACCGACGGCAGCGCCCCTGGTCCCCTGAGGGACCGCCACGACGCCCGTCCGCCGCCCTCCGGGGCAGCGGGCGGGCGCCGTCGTGTTCACAGAGCCTCGGGAGCGGTCAGCGCCGCCGACCCGCACGCCACGGAGCTGGACGCCGCTGACCTGAACGCCACAGCGACGGCGGGACCCAGCGCGCGCGCCACCGCGCGAGGCGTCCTACGCGGTCGCCGAGGGACCGTTCGACGGCGGCGACCCGTTCCCGGGCTTCCTGCGCCGTGGAGTCCGCCTCGGCGCCGTCGTCGCGGTCGCCGTACCGGGCGGACTCGTAGTCCCTCACCAGGTCCCGCACGGCCACGCGGCCGGGCTCCGGCAGGCCGTCCTCCAGCCGGGCCGCGAAGGCACGGGGCGTTTCGGCGTCGCGGGCAGGGACGCCGTGGTCCTCCGCGGTGGCGAGCAGTTCCTCCATCGCCCCGATCCTCACGCCGGTGCCGCTCTGGGCGGGGGAGAGCCGTCGTCGCCGCTGCCGGCCGCGCAACACCTGCGGGAGGACGGAGGCGATCCCCAGCACGACGACGGCGGCCGCCGCCCAGACCAGATGACCCCAGTCGAGCGACTCCCACCACGGTGGTGTGGCGGCCCGGGGTGCGGCCTGCGGAACCGGCGTGGTGGTGGCCGAAGCGGACGGCTGCGGGGTGGAGGTGGCGGTGCTGGTGGCCCGGGGCCGGAGCCCCTCGGGGTCGAAGTCCGGGACGTTGGTGGCGGACGGGTCGACGGCGTAGCCGGGCACGATCCCGCGCGAAGGGGTGGGTTCGAAGGGGATCCAGCCCGGGCCCTCGAGGTAGATCTCGGGCCAGGCATGGGCGTCCTGGGCCGCCACGGCATACTCCGTCCGGGTGGGTCCGCCCTGTTCGCCGGCCTGCGTGACGCCCGTGGCACGCCCCGGCGCGAAACCCACCGCCACACGGCTCGGGATGCCGATCGCCCGGGCCATGACCGCCATCGCCGTGGCGTAGTGGATGCAGTAACCGCTCTTGGCGTCCAGGAACTTGGCCAGGACCTCCATGCCGGTGCCGTCGTAGCCGTGGTCCGCGGGGGCGGTGACCGAGTAGCTGAACCCCGGGCCGCGCAGGTAGCGCTGCAGGGCCATCGCCTTGTCGAACGGTGTGTCGGCGGTGCGGGTGACCTGAAGCGCGGTCTCCCCGATGATGCGGGGCACGTTGGCGGGCAGCTCGCGGAACTTCTCCATGACCTGCAGGGGGACGGCGGCGGGCCGTCGGAGCTCTTCGGCCGACCAGTCCTGGTTGAAGGAGCGCACCGTGTAGACCTCGTTGGCGCTCGTGGAGTCCCCGCTGCGGCTCCGGACCGTGAGATTGTCCGCGTCGTAGCCCCAATCGCCCTTGGCGCCTTCGACCACCGCGGGATTCGTGACCATCGGGAGGTAGGGGCTCGAGAAGTCGTGGGTGCTGATCACGGTGGAGATGAACAACGGTCCGGTGGCTTTCTCCGGCGTCTGGCGCATCTTGCCGTCGTCGAACTGCCGGACGGAGCCGAGGTAGCCGCCGTGGTACTTCTCGGGTTCCCAGCGGTCGCCGGAGAAGGAGTCGATCGTGGTCAGCCGGAGGTAGGGCGGTGACGAGGCATCGGTGACGTAACTCATGACGGTGCCGGTGCCCTGCTGGCGGAGGTTGCTGCTGAGGGAGAGCACCGGGTTCAGGCCGTTGCTCTTGCCGAGCGATCCGAGCCGCGAGCCCTGCGGGAAGAGGCCCTCGGTGAACCCCGGCACCAGCGCGGGGACCAGCAGCGCCAGCGCGATGGCGGCGGAGCCGAGCACGGTGGCCCGGCCGAGCCCGCGGGACGCGCTGTTCTGGGCGGCGCCGCGGGACTTCTCCGCAGGGCTCTCGGCCTCCTGTGCGGCGCGCAGGGCGCGCCGGGAGACCGCGAGGAGGATGGTGAAGAAGAATGCCGTCGCTGCGAAGGGCCACGCGCCCACGCTCGTGTAGTTGAGCAGTGCCGGCACCAGGAGGACGGCGAACACCGGGCCCGCGGCCGCGAGCGGATGCCGGGCCCGCACCACGATCCAGTCCGTGATGAGCACGAGCAGACCCAGACAGCCTGAGACGAGATAGGTGATCCCGGGCCCCGGATTGACCGGGACGAACTCGTGCTGCACGGTGTTCTGGGCCTCGGCCATGAGGTTCCAGAAGCCGCCCCAGGCCGCCGGGCTCGGCAGGATGCCCAGGAACGCCCGGTCGGACAGGAACAGCGCGTTGAGGATCAGGCCGAGTGCCACCACCCCCACCGCGTAAGGGACCCAGGCGCTGCGGGTGAAGAACCGGGGGACGACGAGCGCGGTCCCGGTCACCTGGAGCGTGATGAGCACGGGGAGGAACCAGGACCATCCGTAGATGACGCCGGAGAGTCCGGCCGCCGCGGAGGCCAGCAGGGCGCAGACACAGGCCGTGACGGGCAGGAGGATGCCTCCGAGCCGGCTCCGGCCGGGGGTCCGCTCCGGGGTGGTGGTCATGCCGCGTCACCGCCGGGTGCGGTGTGCGTGGCGCCGTGGCCCGCGGAATACCTGGCGCCGGGGCCTGGCGTGCGCCCCGCGCCGTGGGCCGGGACCGTGGTCGCCGTGCCGCCGCCCGCCCAGCGTTCCAGGAGCCGCGCCGGGGAGTCGCCGGGGGAGGCCCACAGCACGCGCCAGCCGGCGGTCTCCAGGAGGTCGCGGACCTCGGCGTCCGGGCTGCTGGGCCAGCAGCTGATCACGGTCGCCTGGGGCGCCCCGCGGGACCCGGCCCAGGACGCGGCGGTCCCCGCGCCGCTCAGCGTGCCGCTGACGAGGCGCCGCGCGTCGTCGAGTCCCAGCCTGCCCGTGAAGGTCACCAGCAGCCCGCCCGTCCCCGACAGGGCGAGTGGGGCCGGGTGCTCCGTCAGTTCGAGGGCCGCCAGGCATTCGGGAAGCAGTTCCGGCGCCTCGCCGGCCGCCATCACCTCCAGTCCGGGGTGCGGCGCGCTGCGGGACCTCTGGAAAGCGGGCCCTCCCGCATGGTCCTGAAGGCGCAGTTCGTGGCCCAGTCCGGCGAGCCCCAGCGCCACGGAGAGGAACGTCCCGAGCTGCCACTCGAAGGACACCGTGGTGCGCAGCGAGGCGGCGGCTCCGGGGACCGGGAACGGCGCCAGCTCGCCGCCGCTGTGGACGGCGGTGCGCTGATCCAGCACCAGGGTGATGCGGGGGAGCGCGCCGCCTTCCTCGTGCCGGACCATGAGCTCGCCACGACGCGCCGTCGAGGGCCAGTGGACCCGGCGCAAGGCGTCGCCGTGCCGGTACTCGCGGACCATCACATCGTTCTCGCTCGCGCTCGCGACCCAGCTGGTCGTCTGACTCCCGCCGACGCCGATCCCGGCATGGCCCCGCACCAGGTCCAGCAGCCCGGGGGCGAGTTCTCCGGGCCGCGGCGTCACGAGGAGCTCGGTGCCCGGATCCACCGTGTGGCGCTTCCAGGCGAGATCGAAGGGGTCGCGGAACTCGGCCGTGACGCCGCCCACGGGGAAGACCCCACGATGCGGCGGAGCCACCCGGTACTCGTAAGCGGAGACGGCCCCGCCCCGCGAGGCCCGGGAAGGATAACGGAACCGCGGCGAACCACCGAGGTCGGCCGGCAGCTGCTCCACCATCGTCGACTCGGCCGTCGACCCGCCGCCCGGCAGCCGGGCCCAGCGTGCGCGCCGGCCTGCGTGGACCGACCCGGCCGGCGCGGAGGCGGAGGGGCTGATGAAGAGGTGGACGGTCGTCGTCGTGCCCTCCTGCGCCGGCAGGGGATGGAATTCGCGGCGCACGACAAAACGCTCGTGACGGTTGCGCACACCCAGCACGGCCAAGACGGGGAGGGCGAGAAGGAAGACGGAGAGCGTGAGCAGATCGCGGCGGCCCAGGATCCAGGCTCCGGCCAGGCAGAGGAGGGCCACCAGGACGAAGCCCAGCCCGCGGCGGGTGAGGAGCTTCGCGGGGGACAGCCTGCTCAGCGGCCCGGCGCTCATGGCACCCGGGCCTGGTCTCCGGGCGACGAGAAGCCTGCGGAGCTCAGGGACGGCCCGTCGGACCCCGCGGAGGCGGCCCGGCGGGCAGCCGCCCGGGACGCCGCGGTGTCCACGGGCAGCCGTTCGAGGATGCCCGCGAGGATGCTCGCCGCATCCTTGCCGTTCAGCACGGCGCGACGGTCCAGCAGGAGCCGGTGGGCCAGGATGTCCGGCGCAACGACGGCGACGTCGTCCGGCAGCACGAAGTCTTGTCCCGCGAGGGCGGCGTGCGCCTTGGCCGCCCTGAGGACGTGCAGCAGCGCACGGGGGCTGGCGCCGAGGACGATGTCCGGATGGCTGCGCGTGGCCTGACCGAGGTCCACCACGTACTCCTTGACGGGGCCGGCGACGTGGACGGCGTGGACGGTGGCGATCATGCGGCGCAGCAAGGCGGTGTCGACCACGGGCCGCAGGTCGTTCAGGGGCGAGCGGCCCTGGTGCGCCTCGAGCATGTCGAGTTCGGCGGCGCGGTCCGGATAACCCATGGAGATCCGGGCCATGAAGCGGTCCCGCTGCGCCTCGGGGAGGGGGAAGGTGCCCTCCATCTCCACGGGGTTCTGGGTCGCGAGGACCATGAACGGCGCCCCCAGCGGATACACCTGCCCGTCGACGCTGACCTGGCTCTCCTCCATGCATTCGAGCAGGGCGGACTGTGTCTTGGCCGAGGCGCGGTTGATCTCGTCCCCGATCACCAGGTTCGCGAACACGGGTCCGGGACGGAACTCGAACTCCCCGCTCGCCTGGTTGTACATGGACACGCCTGTCACATCGGACGGCAGCAGATCGGGCGTGAACTGGATGCGGGAGACACTGCCGTGAATGGCTCTCGCCAGGGTCTTGGCGAGCATGGTCTTGCCGACGCCCGGGACGTCCTCGAGGAGCAGGTGACCCTGGGCGAGGAGCACCATGAGCGCGGTGCGGGCGGTCTCCTGCTTGCCGTCGATCACCCCGTTGACCGCGTCCAGGATCGCGCGCGCCGCCGAGGAGAACACCTCGGGGGACAAGGGCTCGGGAGCCGCCTGCTGGGAGCCGGGCAGCCCGGTGGCGACCCCGCCCGGGCCTGGGCCCTCGATGAAACCCGGATCTGACACGGCCGACCTCTCCTTCACCCGGCGCGAGCCCCCAAAGCCGAGTCTGACGTGGTGTAACGTGGCTCACTTCCTCACAGCCTACTCATCGCCGTCGCTCCGTCATAGGGTGGCGGGTCACGGCAGGGGCACACGCCCCGTCGACTGTCCCCAGCGGCTCCCCAGCCTCGCGCCTCGGCAGGGGCCCCTCGCCGCCGTGGGCTCCCATACGATGCCGCTTTCCACCGTTTCCGGCCCGGAACGGCATCCTGTGGAGCAGTCGATGGGGAAGTGGGGGAAGTGGGGAAGTGGGGGAAGTGGGGAAGTGGGGGAAGTGAGGGAACGTCGGAGGCGGCGCTCGTCGAGTTCCGCGTGCGGGCGCGTACTAGGCTGGACGCATGTGTGCTCCCGAGACCCCGTTCGCCTACCGCCGCCCCGAGGAAGCTCCGGACCACGGGCAGGACGGCCCCGCGGATTCGGTGCGGTCCGCCAAGGATGAGGCCGGCCGGAAGCGGAAGCTGGAATACCCTCCGGCGCCGGAGCCGCTGCGGATCCCCGTCATGGACAACCACACCCACCTGAACTTCCGGGACGGCCTCGTAGAGGTCTCGGTCAAGGACGCCCTCGACGCCGCGGAGGCGGTGGGCGTGAAGGCCGCCGTGCAGGTGGCCTGTGATCTCGAGTCGGCCCGCTTCACGGTCCGCGCGCTCGACGAGGACCGCCGGTTGCTGGGCGCACTGGCCATCCACCCGAACGACGCCCCGCTCTACGCCGCGCGCGGCGAGCTGGAGGACGCGCTGCAGGAGATCGAGGATCTCGCGGCTCATCCCCGCGTGCGGGGCATCGGCGAGACCGGCCTGGACTACTTCCGCACTCAGGGAGAGGAGGAGCAGGCGATCCAGCACTACTCCTTCCGACGTCACATCGACATCGCGCGCCGGCTCGGCCTCACGCTGCAGATCCACGACCGGGATGCGCACGACGACGTGGTCCGGATCCTGCTCGAGGAGGAACAGCCGGAGCGGGTCGTCTTCCACTGCTTCTCCGGCGATGAGGAGCTCGCCGCCATCTGCAACGAGCGCGGCTGGTACATGTCGTTCGCCGGGCCGGTCGGTTTCAAGGCGAACGGTCATCTGCGCGAGGCCCTCAGGACGGCCCGCCGTGACCTGATCATGGTGGAGACCGACTCGCCGTTCCTGACCCCTCATCCGTACCGCGGGCGGCCCAACGCGAGTTACATGATCCCGTACACGATGCGCTCCATGGCCGAGTCGCTGGCGACCGATCTCGATGAATTGTGCGCCGACGTCGCGCGCAACACGGAAGCCGCGTACGGCAGCTGGGATTGAGGCACGAACCGCCCGCTGAGCTGGGCTGACATTCTGAAGCCGCGCCGCGCGACGTGCGCGTACCGTACCTGACGGCCGGCATCTGCGCGACTCCGCGTGTCGCGGACGGCATTCAGGGCTTGGCTGTTTTATAACGCTTCGGTTACAGTGGATGACAGATAGCCGGGGTCGGGGAAGGCCTGCGGACGAATGACACTTCGTTGTGAACCATGGACACCCGTGTGCCGAGAGGCCCCGGGCGACCATCAGGCCTTGCCTTGCGAGGCCCCCGTTCCCCGTGCCCGGACGCACCAGTAGTTTGGGTAGTAGTGAACAAAATCTTCGCAACTGACGGAAAGATCAGTCCCGTCAAGGTGGGCGTGCAGCTCGCGGTGATCCTGGCCCTTGTCGGAGGCCTCCTGGCCTTCGTGGTCAACAACAAGACCGTGAGAATCAACCTCGACGGCCGTGTCAGCTCCGTCCAGACCTTCGGCGGCAACGTCGAGCAGGTCGTGAAGAGCGCGAACATCGACATCGCCGACAAGGACAAGGTCGTTCCCGCCCTGAACAGCGGCGTGCAGGACGGCACCGAGGTCCGGATCAACCGCTCCAAGTCGGTTTCCGTGGTCCTGGACGGCGCCGCGCGTGAGGTCGACACCCACGAGAGCACCGTCGCCGGCCTGGTGAAGGAACTCGGCGTGAAGGACACCTCCCGCGTGTCCCTGCCGGCCGACGCCAACCTGGACGTCAAGGGCACCAGCCTCACCATCTCCACCCCCAAGAACGTCAATCTGATCATCCGCGGCAAGGGCAGCAAGCTGACCACCACCGCAGCCACCGTCGGTGACGTGCTCAAGGAAGCCAAGGTCGTCCTCGGCAAGAACGACGTCTCGGCCCTCCCGGCCACCGCTCCGGTGACCGCGAACATGACCGTCAAGGTCAGCAACATCGACAAGAGCCGCACGGCCACCGTGAAGGAAGAGATCCCCTTCGACGTGGTGAAGACCGACTCCGCCAAGCTCGACAAGGGCGTGGAGAAGGTCACCACCGAGGGCGTGGCCGGTTCGGTCGAGAAGACCTTCCGCCTCGTGATCGTGGACGGCAAGGAAGCGACCCGCACCCTGGTCACCAGCAAGGTCACGGCCGAGCCCGTGACGGAGCGCGTCGACGTCGGCACCAAGGAGGCCCCCGTGGCCCCCGCCGCCCCGGCCGCTTCCGGTGGATCCAACACCGGCGCCGCGGCTCCGGCCGCTGTGAACGCCGGCATGTGGGACCGCATCGCCCAGTGCGAGTCGACCGGCAACTGGTCCATCAACACCGGTAACGGGTACTACGGCGGACTGCAGTTCGACATCGGGACCTGGCTCGGCGCCGGTGGCGGCGCGTACGCGCCGAACGCCAGCCTCGCCACGCGCGAGCAGCAGATCGACATCGCCAACCGCGTGTACGCCCAGCGCGGGCTGTCCCCCTGGGGCTGCGCCTGGGCCGCCGGATAAGCGGCGCTCCTTTCACCAGCTGAACGACGGCGGCCGGTGACCTCCCCCCGGAGGTCGCCGGCCGCCGTCGTCGTGTCCGCCTGTGGCGGAGCCCGCTATCCGGGTCGTGAATCCGCTATCAGATGTAGCGGATTCGCACCCCGGACAGCGGACTCGGCCCGGTGGGACCCCGGCATGTGGCGCCGACCGGTCTCCGCCGTCGTCGTGTGTGAAGAACGGCGCCGTGGGCTGTGACCGCCGGGTCGGTAGGATTGTCGGGTGAGTGATGCAGCCCAGAACCCCGACGCCGTGACGAACCCCACCCCGTTGCTGGGCGCCGCGGACATCCGCCGTCTGGCCGAGGAGCTCGGCGTCCGGCCGACCAAGACCCTGGGGCAGAACTTCGTGATCGACGGGAACACCATCCGCCGGATCGTGGCCGCCGCCGAACTGGACCCGTCGGAGACCGTGCTGGAGGTCGGCCCGGGCCTCGGCAGCCTCACCCTGGGGCTCCTCGATGCCGCCGCCCGCGTGGTGGCGGTGGAGATCGACCCGGTGCTGGCGGGCCGTCTGCCCACCACCGTGGAGGAATTCCGGCCGGGCGCGGCCGAGCGCTTCACCCTCATCAACCAGGACGCGCTCAAGGTCACCGAGCTGCCGCATCAGCCGACCGCCGTCGTCGCCAATCTGCCGTACAACGTCGCGGTGCCGGTGGTGCTCCACCTCCTGGAGCACTTCCCGACCATCCGCCACGGTCTCGTCATGGTGCAGGACGAGGTGGCGGACCGTCTCGCGGCCGGGCCGGGCTCCAAGATCTACGGCGTGCCGTCGGTCAAGGCGGCGTGGTACGGCACCATGCGCAAGGCCGGGGTGATCGGGATGAACGTCTTCTGGCCGGCGCCCAAGATCCACTCCGGGCTGGTCGCCTTCGAACGTCACGAGGAGGAGACCACGTCCCGCGCCAGCCGTGAAGAGGTCTTCGCCGTGATCGACGCGGCCTTCGCGCAGCGCCGCAAGACCCTCCGCGCCGCACTGTCCGGCTGGGCCGGGAACGGCGCCGAGGCGGAGCGCCTCCTGCACCTGGCCGGTGTCGATCCGAGTGCCCGCGGCGAAACCTTGGACATCGGGGCCTTCACCCGCATCGCCGAGGCCCGGATCCCCCTGGAGGCCTGAGGATGCGCCGCGGCAACTCCGTGACGGCCTCCGCGCCGGGGAAGATCAACGTCTCCCTGCACGTCGGACCGCTCCGGGAGGACGGATACCACTCGCTGGCGAGCGTCTTCCTCGCGGTGTCCCTGCGGGAAGAGGTGCGGGCGTCCCTGCTGGACGAACCGGGCATCCAGGTGGTCCTCTCACCGGACAGCACGCTCGACGTGGATCCCGAGACCATCCCTCTGGACGGCCGGAACCTGGTCCACCGCGCGGCCGCGCTCCTCGCCTCGCACTGCGGACTGGAAGCCGCCGTGCGCCTGGAGATCGTGAAGAGGGTCCCCGTCGCGGGTGGGATGGCGGGAGGATCCGCCGACGCCGCCGCCGCCCTCGTCGCCTGCAACGCCCTCTGGGAGTGCGGGCTGAGCCGGGAGGAGCTGGCGGCTTTGGGAAGCCGGCTCGGGGCGGACGTGCCCTTCTGCCTGCTCGGCGGCGCGGCGGTGGGCCTGGGCGTGGGCGATGAACTCACCACGGCCCTGGTGCACGGCGAACTCCACTGGGTGGTGGTCCCGGCCGCGTTCGGCCTCTCCACCCCCGAGGTGTTCCGCCGTCTCGACGCGCTCCGCGAGGCCGAAGGCTATGCCGCGCCGGAGCCGGACTCCGTGGACGCCGCGATCCTGGCGGCTCTGCGCACCCCGGACAGCCACGTGCTGTCCACCCTCATGGTCAACGATCTCCAGCGCGCCGCCCTGGACCTGGCCCCGGAGTTGCGCGACGTGCTCGGGCTGGGGGAGTCCCTGGGCGCTCTCGCGGGGATCGTGTCAGGCTCCGGCCCCACCGTCGCGTTCCTCTGCCAGGACACGACGGCGGCCCGCGCGCTCGCGGACGGCTTCAGTCACCGCGGCCTGGTGTCCTTCGTGCTCACGGCCCCGTCGCCCGGCGCCTACGTGCATCCATGAGAGGGCCACGGCGCGGACTCCGGCCGATCCGCCTACGATAGACAGGTTCAGCGCGCCGTGAGGGCGGGTCCTCCGGATCCGCGCGGCACGGCCCTCTGAACCGGACACACCGACGAAAGCAGCACATGGCACATCTTCTGGGCGGCGAGAACCTCGCCGTGTCTTTCGGCACCCGCACCGTCCTGGACGGCGTCACGGTGGGACTCGAGGACGGCGACCGGATCGGGATCGTGGGCCGCAACGGCGATGGCAAGTCCACGCTCATGCGGTTCCTGGCTCAGCGCGCGCAGCCCGACGACGGCCGCGTGACGCAGCGCCGCGACCTGCGGGTCGGCTACCTCGACCAGCAGGATGTGCTGGACGGGGACGACACGGTGGGCCAGGCGATCGTGGGCGACATGGCGGACCACGAATGGGCGGCCGACCCGAAGATCCGCGAGATCATGGGCGGACTGGTGGGGGACGTCGACTGGGATTCCAGCGTCCACAGCCTCTCGGGCGGGCAGAAGCGCCGTGTCGCGCTGGCGAAGCTCCTGATCGGCGACCACGACGTCATCATGCTGGACGAGCCCACCAACCACCTCGACGTCGAGGGCGTGGCCTGGCTGGCCCGTCACCTCAAGAACCGCTGGCGCGCCACTGAAGGCGCGTTCCTGGTGGTCACCCACGACCGGTGGTTCCTGGACGAAATCTGCACCAAGACCTGGGAGGTCCACGACGGGGTGGTGGACCCGTTCGAGGGCGGCTACGCGGCGTACGTCCTGGCCCGTGCCGAGCGGGACCGCATGGCGTCCGTCGTGGAGGCCAAGCGTCAGCAGCTCGTGAAGAAGGAACTCGCCTGGCTGCGCCGTGGCGCCCCGGCGCGCACCTCCAAGCCGAAGTTCCGCATCGAGGCGGCCAACGCCCTGATCGAGGACGTCCCCGCACCCCGCGACTCCCTGGCCCTGAACAAGATGGCCACGGCCCGCCTGGGCAAGGACGTCATCGACCTGGAGAACGTCACCCTGGACCGCCGTCCCGCCCCGGGCGAGGCCGAGGACGGGGGCGGCGCGCCGCTCTTCGACAACATCACCCTGCGCCTCGCGCCGGGCGAACGGGTGGGTCTGGTCGGCGTGAACGGCGCCGGCAAGTCCACGCTGCTGCGCCTGCTCTCCGGCGAGGTCGCGCCCACGAGCGGCAAGGTCAAGCGCGGCAAGACCGTGGTCCCGGCCGTGCTGAGCCAGGAAGTGCACGAATTGCGCGAGGTGGACGATCTGCGCGTGGTCGAGCTGATCGAGCGCGAGAAGCGGTCCTTCAGCGTGGGCGGCAAGGACCTCACGGCAGGGCAGCTCGTCGAGCAGCTCGGCTTCACGAACGCCCGGCAGTGGACCCCGATCCGGGACCTCTCCGGCGGCGAGCGGCGACGTCTCCAGCTCCTGCGTCTCCTGGTGGGGGAGCCCAATGTGCTCATGCTCGACGAGCCCACGAACGACCTGGACACGGACACCCTCGCCGCGGTGGAGGACGTCCTGGACGGCTGGCCCGGCACGCTCGTGGTCGTCAGCCACGACCGGTACCTGCTGGAGCGCGTGACGGATCACCAGATCGCGCTGCTGGGCGACGGCAAGCTCCGCGGGCTTCCGCGGGGCGTGGATCAGTATCTGGAGCTGCGCGAGGCGGCACTGGCCGGTGCGTCCGCGAAGGCGAGCGGCCCGACGGCGGCCGGCGGCTCCGGCGCGGCGGGCGCCCAGGGCGGCGGCACGTCGTCGGGGGCCAGCGAGGCGGAGAAGCGCGAAGCGCGCAAGAACATCAACCGGATCGAACGCCAGCTCGGCAAGCTCGCGCAGCAGGAGGAGAAGCTGCACGGGCAGATGGCCACGGCCTCCGAGAAGGGCGACTTCGACGCGCTCGGCGGTCTGAACACCCAGCTCAACGAGGTGCTCGAGGAGAAGGAGACCCTGGAGATGGAGTGGCTCGAAGCCGCCGAGGTCCTGGGGGAGTAGCACCGTTCCTCTCCGATCGACTGTCCCCAGCGGCTCCCCAGCCTCGTGCCTCGGCAGGGGCCCCTCGCCGCTGTGGGCCCTCCACACGATGTCGAAATACCGAGATTTCCAAGGATTTCAACATCGTATGGAGCAGTCGATCGTTTGAAGACCAGGCTTGGACCTCAGGGAACGGATCGGGGCCGGGGTTGACCGGGCGTGAGGAACGTCGTCCGGAGCGGCGATGAGGCCCCGGGGCGGTGTCTAGGCTGAGGCACACGTCCGGCCGCAAAGGGGCCGGAGCCGAGTTCCGGGGAGGGCCGTGCCGTTCCATGATCTGCTGCACGTGGCCGCGGTGGTGCTCACCGCCGTCGCGGTCGGGGTGCACCCCGGCTGGCGCTCCCGTCTCCGCCTGCCGCGGCTGACCGGCTGCGTGCTCATGCTCGTCGCGATGGTCGATGTGGCGTATTTGCGGCTGCTGAGAGTCGTGGTCTGGGTGCCGGCGCTCGTGCTGTCGGCCATCGCGCTGTCGGCGCTCGGACGGCGGGAACGGCAGGGCTGCGTCGCCACCCTGCACGACAGCCTCGGGCTCCTTGTCATGGCCGTGCTCTTGCCTTTCATGCATCCGGCTGCTGGTCCCGGCAGCCCGGCAGCGACGGCGCATGCGGGCCACGCGTCCGCGGGAGGGCTGCTGGGCGTCCTGACCGTCGTGCTGGTGCTGTGCCACATCGCCGGTTCCCTGTGGGGCGTCGCACGCACCGTCGAGCCCGCAGCGCGTGGCCAGTACCTCCTCATGGGCGGGGCCACGGCGCTCATGTCCGCCGCGGTCCTCGGCTGATCCAGGCCCGGGCGGGCTCAGCGCCCCTGCTCGGCCGGCTCCGGCGTCCCGGACACCGGGTCTTCCAGCGTCCTACCGCCACCGCGCTGAGCCGCCGCGCCCGCGAACACCACGAGCGCGATCCCGAGCATCTGCATCACCGTGGGCGTCTGGCTGAGGATGAGCAGGCCGATCAGGATGCCGAACGCCGGCTCGATCGCCAGGAGCGTGCCGAACGCCGTGTGGTTCATGCGGCGCAGCGCGAGCATCTCGAGTCCGAACGAGATGACCGGCGTGATGAGGGCGATCCCGGCGATGACCAGGAGCAGCACCCAGTCCAGGTCGCCGTCGAGCACCTGGGGAAGGCCGACGGCGGTCGTCGCGACGGCGGAGACCGGGATGGTGAGCGCCAGGCCGCTGATGCCGGAGAACCGGTCGCCGACCAGTTGGGTGAGCACGTTGTACAGCCCCCAGCAGGCCCCCGCCAGCAGGGCGAACCCGACACCCAGCAGGTCCACGCCGCCGTGCCAGGGCTCGGTGAGCAGCACGACGCCGAGCAGCGCGATCACGGGCCAGAGGAGCGCCTTGCGCTGCTTGCCGGCCAGCCCGGCGACGGTGAGCGGGCCGAGGAATTCGATCGCCACCGCGGTGCCGAGGGGGATCCGTTCCACGGCCGCGAGGAAGAACGTGGTCATGAACCCGGTGACGACACCCAGCGCCAGCAGCGTCGGGACATCCCGCCGCGTGATCGAGCGGAAGGACGGCCGCGCGATGAGCAGCAGGAAGACGGCGCCGACACACATGCGCAGCCAGGCGGTCCCACCGGGTCCGATGTGCTCGATGACCCCGACCGACAGTGCGTTCGAGATCTGGATCATGAGCATGGCGGCGATCGCCATGGACCAGGCGGGGATCCGCACGGTGCCGTTCCGGGTGGTCATGATGCTCCGTTCGTGGGGTGGTTCGAGTGAGAAAGCGAGAGGGGGACGAGCGCGCGGTGTTCTGGGAGCGGTGTACTGAAACCGGGGGTTCGGAAGCGCGGGGTCCACCCCTGCGGTGGGCCGTCGCCGTCACCGGCGTGGCGCCGTCGAGCGGCCCCCAGGCGGACCCGTGGCGCCTGCCGTCAGCCGTGCTCCGTGTCGAGCGTCCGGGGCGTGCCGACCCCGGGCTCGTGGACCGTGAGAAGGAACCGGGCGGGGTCAGCGTGCGGGTTCCGGTAGGAGTGGTCCGAGTCGCCGAAGAAGGAGAGGGCGTCGCCGGTGCGGAGCTCGTAGCTCTGCCCGTCCACCGTCACGACGATCGCGCCCACCTGCACCTGCAGGAGTTCGCGGGTGCCCTCGGAGTGCGCTTCGCTGACGTGCAGTTCGCCGGGCGTCAGGGTCCAGTCCCAGAGCTCCACCACGTCCGGTGGCTGCGTCCCCGCGACCAGCACACCCCGGCCACCGGCCGCCCCGGTCCAGAGGACCGCACCCTCGCCGTGCCGTGTCACCTTCGCCGCACGGGTCGCGGGCGGCTCGACGAGCGCGGGGAGTCCGACGCCGAGTGCGTCACTGAGCCGCAGCAGCGTGCCGACGCTGGGGTTCACGGAGCCCTGCTCCACGTTGACGACCATGCGGCGGCTCACGCCCGCGGCATCGGCGAGCTGATCCAGGGTCCAGGCCAGGGCTTTGCGCTCCTGCCGGACCCGGGCGCCGATCGCCTGCGCCAGTGATTCCGCCGCTTCATCCATAAGTGCATCATAGTGCACGAATCGTGCACTGTGGAAGGGATTGCTTGCGACTTTATACCCCCGAGGGGTATGTTGAACTTCAAATACCCCTAGGGGGTATGATCGTTGTGAAAGGGGAACCACATGAGCGGCACCGCCACCGAGGTCGAACTCGACATCACCGGGATGACCTGCGCCTCCTGCGCCAACCGCATCGAGCGCAAGCTCAACAAGGTGGACGGGGTCGAGGCCACGGTCAACTACGCCACCGAGAAGGCGCGCGTCACGGCGCCCGGAGGCTTCGACGTCGCGCTGCTCATCGGTGCGGTGGAGCAGGCCGGTTACGGCGCCACCGTTCATGAGGAGGAGGTTCCGCAGGACGACTCGGAGCTGAACTCCCTGCGCCGCCGCCTCTGGACCTCCGTCGTGCTGGCGGTCCCGGTGATCGTGCTCTCGATGGTCCCGGCGTTCCAGTTCACCGGCTGGCAGTGGGTTTCCCTGGCCCTGGCGACCCCGGTCATCCTCTGGGGCGCGTGGCCGTTCCACCGGGCGGCCTGGACCAACCTCCGCCACGGCGCGGCCACGATGGACACCCTGGTCTCGGTCGGCACCCTGGCGGCCTATCTCTGGTCGCTCTACGCACTCTTCTTCGGCCACGCCGGCATGCTCGGGATGCGGCACGAGTTCTCCTTTGCCATCCAGCGCAGCGACGGCGCCGGCAACATCTACCTGGAGGTCGCCGCCGGGGTGACCATGTTCCTCCTGGCCGGACGGTACTTCGAGAAGCGGTCGAAGCGTCAGGCCGGCGCGGCCTTGCGGGCCCTCCTGGAACTGGGCGCCAAGGACGTCACCGTCCTGCGCGACGGCGGAGAGTACCGGATCCCCGTGGCGGAACTCCGCGTGGGGGATGAGTTCGTCGTGCGGCCCGGCGAGAAGATCGCCACCGACGGCACGGTGGTGGACGGCGTCTCGGCCGTCGACGCCTCGATGATCACCGGCGAATCCGTCCCCGTGGACGTCGCACCCGGCGACGCCGTGGTCGGCGCCACCGTGAACACCTCGGGCCGCCTCGTGGTCCGGGCGTCCCGCATCGGCAACGACACCCAGCTCGCCCGGATGGCCCGGCTCGTCGAGGATGCGCAGTCCGGCAAAGCCGAGGTCCAGCGGCTGGCGGACCGGATCTCCGGGGTCTTCGTGCCGGTGGTCATCGGCATCGCGCTGCTCACGCTCGTCGCCTGGCTCCTGCTGGGCCAGCCCGTCGCCGCGGCCTTCACCGCCGCGGTGGCCGTCCTGATCATCGCGTGCCCGTGCGCCCTGGGTCTCGCGACGCCCACCGCCCTCCTGGTCGGCACGGGGCGTGGCGCGCAGCTCGGCATCCTCATCAAGGGCCCGGAGGTCCTGGAAAGCACGCGCCGCGTCGACACCGTGGTCCTCGACAAGACCGGCACCGTCACGAGCGGCACGATGGAACTGGACGAGGTCCTGACGGCGGGCGGGGATCCGGCGGGCCGCCTGACCGCGCTGCGCCTGGCCGGAGCGCTGGAACGCGCGAGCGAGCACCCGATCGCCCGGGCGATCGCGCGAGGGGCCGAGGCGGAGGCCGGGGAGCTCCCTCGGGTCTCCGGGTTCCGGAACGAGCAGGGTCTCGGCGTCCGCGGAACCGTCGAGGGCCTCGACGTCCTCGCAGGCCGCGAAGCGTTCCTCGCCGCGGAGGAGCTGACCCTGCCCGAGGAACTGCGACGCGCCAAAGCCGAGGCCGAGGCGCAGGGGCGGACCGCCGTCGTCGTCGGCTGGGACGGTGAAGTGCGAGCGGTGCTGACCGTCGCCGACCGGCTCAAGCCGAGCAGCGCCGAAGCCGTCCGCCGCCTCAAGGGTCTGGGCCTCGAGCCGGTGCTGCTGACCGGCGACAACGAGGCTGTGGCGCGCCGCATCGCCGCCGAGGTGGGGATCGAGCGGGTGGTTGCGGAGGTCCTGCCGCAGGACAAGGTGGACGTGGTGCGCGGGCTCCAGGCCGAAGGGCGCGTGGTGGCGATGGCCGGTGACGGGGTCAACGACGCCGCGGCGCTCGCGGCCGCCGATCTGGGCCTGGCGATGGGGACCGGGACGGACGCGGCCATCGAGGCGTCCGACCTCACCCTGGTGCGCGGAGACCTGCTCGGAGCCGTCGACGCGATCCGGCTCTCGCGGGCGACGCTGCGCACCATCAAGGTCAACCTGTTCTGGGCGTTCGCCTACAACGTGGCGGCGATCCCGCTGGCTGCGCTCGGGCTGCTGAACCCGATGATCGCCGGGGCGGCCATGGCGTTCTCCAGTGTGTTCGTGGTGGGGAACAGTCTGCGGCTCCGGCGGTTCAAGGGCGCCGTGTCCTGACCCTTGCGCGCCATCCGCGAAGGACCCGTCCGGTGCCCGGGCGGGTCCTTCGCCGTTCCCGGGGGAGTGGACGGACCTACCGGTGTGACGTGGAACACGCTATAGTACCGAATGTTCGGTAAGTAATACTGCGCGCCCCTGAGCTGGAGGAGTGAAGCATGCAGGACCTGACTCCGCGTCCCGATGAGCTGGACCCCATCGAGACCGCTTCCGTCGACGAGCTGCGGGCGCTGCAGCTGGACCGCTTGAAATGGACGCTGCGTCACGCCTACGACAACGTCCCGCATTACCGGAAGGCGTTCGATGAGGCCGGGGTCCACCCGGAAGGCCTGACCTCCTTGGAGGATCTGTCCCGTTTCCCGTTCACCAGCAAGGCCGACCTCCGGGAGAACTACCCTTTCGGCATGCTCGCCGTGCCGCGCGAGCAGGTGGCGCGGGTTCATGCCTCCTCGGGGACCACCGGGCGCCCGACCGTGGTCGGCTACACGAAAGACGACTTGGCCATGTGGGCCACGGTCATGGCCCGCAGCATCAGGGCCGCGGGCGGACGGCCGGGCGACATGCTGCACAACGCCTACGGCTATGGCCTGTTCACGGGCGGCCTCGGCGCACACGCCGGCGCCGAGCACCTGGGCTGCACGGTGGTGCCCGTCTCCGGTGGCATGACCGAGCGCCAGGTCCAGCTCATCCAGGACTTCAAGCCGGACATCATCATGGTCACCCCGTCCTACATGCTCGCGGTCATCGAGGAGATGGAACGTCAGGGTGTCGACCCGCGCTCCACCTCCCTCAAGGTCGGCATCTTCGGCGCCGAGCCGTGGACCAACGACATGCGCCGCGAGATGGAGGAGCGCCTCGACATGCACGCCGTGGACATCTACGGGCTGTCCGAAGTGATCGGCCCGGGCGTGGCCAGCGAGTGCGTCGAGACGAAGGACGGATTGACGGTCTGGGAGGACCACTTCTACCCGGAGATCGTCGACCCCATCACCCTGGAACCGGTGCCGGAAGGCCAGGAGGGCGAGCTGGTGTTCACCTCCCTGACCAAGCAGGCCATGCCGATCATCCGGTACCGCACCCGCGATCTGACGCGGCTTCTGCCGGGCACCGCGCGCACCATGCGCCGGATCGAGAAGATCACCGGCCGCACGGACGACATGATCATCCTGCGCGGCGTGAACCTGTTCCCCACCCAGATCGAGGAGCTGATCCTCCACACCCCGGAGCTGTCACCGCACTTCCAGTGCCACCTCTCGCGGCAAGGCATGCTGGACGAGCTGACCGTGCGGGTCGAACAGCGCGACGGCGTCACCGCCGCGGCCGCGCACGCTGCGGCGATGACGCTGAAGCGGCTGGTCAAGAGCAAGATCGGCGTCACGGTCGCCGTGGACGTCGTGATCCCGGGCAGCATGGAACGTTCCAACGGCAAGATGCGCCGGATCATCGACAGCCGCCCGAAGAGGTAGCTTGCGCGGCTGGGGCGCGGGCGGGCGTCGTCGCGTGCTCAGAAGCCCCAAGCGTCTGCCCACAGCAGCAGCCCGGACACGATGGTTCTTGCTCCGGCCAGCCCGCCCAGGGCTGCGAGCCAGCCCGCAACGTCGGCGGTCCTGCCTCTGGAAAGGCTCCGGACGCGTGCCATGGCTTCATCCTAGGGCGCGACCGGGAGCGGTTTGAGATGGCACTTTCTCGGGGCTCAGGGTGTTGCAACCCCGAGAAAGTGCGAGGTCAACGGCGGCGCGGCGACGTCAGTCCGGGGACGACGGCGAGGTCCGGGGTGTGGCGGAGGACGGAGCGCTGCCACACCACGACGACGACCAGGCCCGCGCAGGCGAGCAGGAACCCGTTGACGAAGCCGAGCGGCCCCCACGACGCGGCGTAGAGCCCCATGCTCACCACATAGGCGAGCCAGTTGAACTTCCGTGGTGCGGTCATAGTCGCCATGCTACGACCGGTGCACGGGGGTGCGGCACCCCTTGAGGCGGGAATTCGGGGTTGACCTTGCAGTTTCTCGGGGCTGGATTCTCGGAAGCCCGAGAAACTGCAAGGTCAACGACGCGGGCCGGTCATCGCACCCGGCCCGGCCCCTTCACCGCGTCCGGATGCCGTCCAGGAGCAGCGACAGCACCAGGTCGGCCAGTCGCGCTGCGCCGTCGTTCTGCAAAGCTCTGTCGTTGACGCCGGCGCCGTCGTTCGACCCTGCGCTCTCGTTCCGCGCGGCGGCCTCGCCCCGCTCCGGGCGGTACCACTCGCGCACGGAGTTGATCATGCCGAAGACGAGGCGGGCCGTCGTCTTGGCGTCGACGTCGGAACGCACGGCGCCCTGGTCGATCGCCTCTTGGACCACGGCGGCCACCGCGTGGTTGTACGTCCGCCGCTGTTCCAGGGCCCAGCGCTCCGTCGCGGTGTTGCCGTGCACGTTGAGGAGGAGCGTCACGTAGGGGAGCCGCTCCGTGAGGATCTCGATGTTCCGGCGGATCAGGAAGCGCAGCCGGTCGATCGCCGGGCCGGTGGTGGCCTCCGGCTCGGCGATCGTGGCCATGAGTGGTTCGAGCGCCTTCTCCAGGCCCAGCCGGAGCAGCTGTTCCTTGCCCTCGATGTGGTGGTAGATCGAGGACTTGGAGAGCCCGGACGCCTGGGAGAGGTGCTGGAAGCTCGTGCCGTCGTAGCCGCGCTCCGTGAAGACCCGCACCGCCACATCCAGGAGCCGGTCCAGGGTGTAGGGCTCGCGGGCCGCCGGTTTCCCGTCCGCGGCCCTCTTCTCTTGAGTCCTCTCCTCGAGGGTGTCCTGGGTGCGCATCGGATCATCTTCCCACGGTGCCGCGTCAGCCGGCGGCGGGCGTGAGTTCCTTCGCCACGAGGGTCAGCACGTCGTAGGTCGCCACGGTCTCGCCGTCCTGGTTCCGCACCACGGCATCCCAGCGGACCTCGCCGTAATCGGCGGAGTTGCGCGGGGTGATCTGCTTGACGGTGAGGTCGACGGCGATCGAGTCCCCGGCCTTGACCGGCGTCAGGAAGCGCAGGTGGTCCACGCCGAAGTTGGCCAGCACCGGTCCCGGGTTCGGCTCCACGAAGAGGCCTGCGGCCAGCGACACCACGAGGTAGCCGTGCGCCACGATCCCGCCGAACAGCGGGTTGGCCGCGGCGGCTTCCGGATCGGTGTGCGCATAGAAGGTGTCCCCGGTGAAGTCGGCGAAGTGGTCGATGTCCTCGAGGGTCACCGTGCGGGGCGCCGAGCTGATGCCGTCCCCGATCCTCAGTTCCGCGAGGCTCTTCCGGAACGGGTGCACCTCGCCCAGGTCGCGCCGGGAACCGGTGGTCCAGCGCCCGGTGATCGCGGTGATCATGTCGGGTGAGCCCTGGATGGCGGTGCGCTGCATGTGGTGCAGGACGCCGCGGATGCCGCCGAGCTCCTCGCCGCCGCCCGCGCGACCCGGACCGCCGTGGACCAGCACCGGGAGGGGGCTGCCGTGACCGGTCGACTCGCCGGCGTCGTCGCGGTCCAGGACGAGCACGCGGCCATGCCAGGGCGCGAGACCCAAGGTGACGTCGCGGGCGATCCGCGGATCGTGCGTCACGAGCGACGCCGCGAGACTGCCCTTGCCGCGCGCCGCCAGGGCGATCGCCTCCTCCGTGGTCCGGTACGTCAGCACCGTGCTCACGGGACCGAAGGGCTCGACGTCGTGCGGCTCGCTCGCGCCCTCGCGCGCCTTCAGGAGGACGGGGGAGAGGAAGGCGCCGGCCTCGGCGTCGGCGCCGACGGTGTCCACCCGGTCCGGATCGCCGAACACGACGTCGGCCCCGCGCCGCAGCTCGTCGATCGCCTTCCGGACCTCGTCGCGCTGCTCGCGGCTGGCCAGGGCGCCCATGCGCACGGCCTCGTTCGCCGGATCCCCGACCACGGTCTTCGCCAGGCGGTCGCTGAGGGCCTGGATGACGGCGTCCGCGAGGTGCTCCGGCACGATCGCCCGGCGGATCGCGGTGCACTTCTGCCCCGCCTTGACGGTCATCTCCGCCACGACCCCCTTGATGAACAGGTCGAACTCCGGGTCCTCGGGCGTCACGTCCAGGCCCAGGATGGAGCAGTTGAGCGAGTCGGCCTCCACGCCCAGCCGGACGCCGCGTTCCAGCACGGCCGGGTGACGGCGCAGGAGGTCGGCGGTGGACGCGGAGCCGGTGAAGTCCACGGAGTCCTGCTCGCCGAGGTGGTCGAGGAGGTCGCCCGCGGAGCCGCTGACGAGCTGGAGCGACCCCTCGGGCAGGATGCCGGATTCGATGATGCGGCGGACCACGGCCTCGGTCAGGTACGACGTCTGGCTGGCCGGCTTCACGATGCTCGGCAGACCGGCCAGGAAGGCCGGGGCGAGCTTTTCGAGCATGCCCCAGACGGGGAAGTTGAACGCGTTGATCTGGACCGCGACGCCGGTCCGCGAGGTGTAGAGGTGCTGGCCCACGAAGGTGCCGTTGCGGCTCAGGGGCTCCACGCCGCCGTCGAGCATCACCGTGTCGTTGGGCAGTTCGCGGCGGCCCTTGCTCGCGTAGGAGAAGAGGGTGCCGATGCCGCCGTCGATGTCCACGAAGGAGTCTCGCTTCGTGGCGCCGGTGCGGAAGGAGAGGGCGTAGAACTCGTCCTTGAGTCCTCCCAAGTGGAGGGCCAGTTCCTTGAGGAGGAGGGCCCGTTCGTGGAAGGTCAGCCGCCGCACGGCCGGTCCGCCGACGTCCCGGGCATGGCGCACCATCGCGGCGTAGTCGAGGCCCGTGGTGGACACCCGCGCCACTTCCTCCCCGGTGACCGCGTCCAGCAGCGGCTTCCCGGCGTCGTCGGCGCGGAACCAGTGTCCTGCGGCGTAGCTCTCCAGCAATGGGCTCATGGGAGGTCCTCTCGTGATCCGGCGATGCTCTCGACGTGCCCTCGCCCGCCCTTCCGGGACCATTGCGCAAGGGGTGTGTCCTGTGCCACAGTAGTACAGAATGTTCGGTCAGTAAATAGAGCGAACCCTCCAGGAGGTGCCATGTCATCCGCAGTCGCCGAGCCGCAGCTTGAGGCGGAATTCGAAGCCATCGTGGGCCATAAGGACCGGATCGAACCCCGGGACTGGATGCCCGACGCGTACCGGAAGACCCTGATCCGTCAGGTCGCCCAGCACGCCCACTCGGAGATCATCGGCATGCAGCCGGAGGGGAACTGGATCGGCCGGGCGCCGTCCCTGCGCCGCAAGGCGATCCTGCTGGCCAAGGTCCAGGACGAGGCGGGTCACGGACTGTACCTCTACTCCGCCGCCGAGACCCTGGGCATCTCCCGCGACGAGCTGACCGAACTGCTGATCTCCGGCAAGCAGAAGTACTCGTCGATCTTCAATTACCCGACGCTCTCCTACACTGATGTGGGGACGATCGGCTGGCTCGTGGACGGGGCCGCCATCTGCAATCAGGTGCCGCTCTGCCGCACGTCCTTCGGTCCGTACGGCCGCGCCATGATCCGCATCTGCAAGGAGGAGTCCTTCCACCAGCGGCAGGGCTACGAGCTCCTCATGACCATGATGCGCGGCACCGAGGAACAGCGGGCCATGGTCCAGGAGTCGGTGAACCGTTTCTGGTGGCCGGCGCTCATGATGTTCGGGCCGCCGGACGACGCGTCGCCCAACACGGCGCAGTCCATGGCCTGGGGCATCAAGACCCACACCAACGACGAGCTCCGCCAGAAGTTCGTGGACATGTCCGTTCCGCAGGCCGAGGCGCTCGGCGTGACGTTCCCGGACCCGGAACTGCGCTGGAACGAGGAACGCGGGCACTACGACTTCGGCCAGCCCGACTGGGACGAGTTCTGGTCCGTGGTCAAGGGCGACGGGCCCTGCAACGCCCAGCGCCTGGCCCACCGCAAGCGGGCCTGGGACGACGGCGCCTGGGTGCGGGAGGCCGCCCTGGCGTTCGCCGCCAAGGAGGCCGGCGGCGCCGAGGAGACCACGGAGACCCTGGCCGAGGAGGCACAGCGATGACCGAGCAGATCCGCGCCGAATGGCCGCTCTACGAGGTGTTCATCCGCGGCAAGCGCGGCCTGAACCACGTCCACGTCGGCTCCGTGCACGCTCCGGACGGTCAGATGGCCCTGCGCCACGCGCGGGACGTCTACACCCGCCGCAACGAAGGCGTGAGCATCTGGGTGGTGCCCTCCGCGGACATCATCGCCTCCAGCCCGGAGGAGAAGGACCCGCTTTTCGCCCCGAGCGGCGACAAGGCCTACCGGCATCCCACCTTCTACGACATCCCGGACAACGTCCCCCACATGTGAGGGGAGGAGGACAGCTCATGAGCGACGTGCACATCCAGCCCGAAGGCGAGCATGACAACGCCTACGCCGGTCTCCTGGTCAACGATGCCCACTGGGCGTTCGGGACCGACTTCGAGGACCCGCTCGCCGGCGTCGACACCACCGTGCCGGACGGCGTGGACCCCGCGGAACTCGCGGCGTACTGCCTGATGCTCGGCGACGACGCCCTCGTCTTCTCCCAGCGGCTCTCCGAGTGGTGCAGCAACGCCCCGGATCTGGAGGAGGACATCGCTCTGGCCAACATCGCGCTCGACCTCCTCGGCCAGTCCCGGCTGCTCCTGGCCCGGGCCGCCGCCGCGGACCCGGCCATGCTCCCGGCGCTGCCCGAAGGTTCCCCGGTGCCGGACGAGGACCGGCTGGCGTTCTTCCGCGAGGATCAGCACTTCCGCAACGTCCGGCTCGCGGAGCTGCCCACGGGCGACTTCGCGGAAATCATCGTCCGCGTGCTGCTCTTCGCCACCTGGCGCCTGGCGCTGTTCGAGCGCCTGAGCCGCAGCCGCGACGCCGTGCTGGCCGCGGTCGCCGCCAAGGGCGTCAAAGAACTCAGCTACCACCGGGACTACGTGGGCCGGTGGTTCCTGGTCCTGGCGCAGGGCACCGACGAGTCCCGGAGCCGGCTGCTCGCCGCGGTCCAGGGCCTTTGGCCCTTCACCGGCGAACTGTTCACCCCGCACGCCGTCGAGCGGTCGCTCGCGGCGGCGGGCGCCGGCGTCGATCCCTCCGAGGTCGAGGCCGAGGTGAGGGGGGTCCTGGAGCACGTCTTCGACGCGGCCCGGGTGCCGGTCCCGCAGGGCGGAACGCTGGCCGGAGTCCAGGGCCGCCTCGGCCGGGACGGGATGCACACCGAGGCGCTCAGCAGGATGCTCGCCGAGATGCAGGTGGTGGCGCGCGCCCACCCGGAGGGACGCTGGTGATCGCCGTGGACACCCTCGAACGGGCCTGGGCCGCGGCGGCCCGCGTGGTGGACCCCGAACTGCCCATGCTCACGCTGATCGACCTGGGCGTGCTGCGGGACATCGCGGTGGACGACGACGGCGCCGTGGTCGCCGCGATCACCCCCACCTACTCGGGGTGCCCGGCCATGGCCGCCATGCGGGACGATCTGCTGCGCGAGTTCCAGGAGGCCGGCTTGCCGGACGCCCGGGTGCGGGTGGCCCTCGAACCGGCGTGGACCACGGACTGGATCACCCCCGAGGGCCGTGCGGCGCTCGCCGCAGCCGGGATCTCACCCCCGGGGACCGCTCCGCGCCGCAGCGGACCCGTGACCATCAGCCTCCTGCCCACCCGCCGCGCGGTGCACTGCCCGCAGTGCGGGAGCGCCGACGTCGAGCTCAGCTCCGAATTCGGCTCCACGGCCTGCAAGGCCATGTACCGCTGCCGGGCCTGCCTGGAGCCCTTCGACCACGTGAAGGAGATCTGACATGACGCTCATCGCCGACCCGGACACGGGAAGCCGCACGGCCTTCCACCCGCTCACGGTCTCCTCGGTCGAGACGCTCACCGACGATTCCGCAGCCGTCACGTTCGCCGTGCCGGAGGAGCTGCGGGAGCTGTTCGCCTTCGACGCCGGGCAGTCGCTGACGCTCCGCCGGGTGATCGACGGCGTGGAGCACCGGAGGACCTACTCGATCTGCTCGCCGGCCGGCGCCGCGCCCCGGATCGGTGTGCGGGAGATCCCGGACGGGCTGTTCTCCTCGTGGCTCGTGCGGCAGGTCCGGCCGGGCGACACCGTCGAGGTGCAGCCTCCGAGCGGGAGCTTCCGGGCCGATCCGCTGCAGGCCGGACGGCACCTCTGCATCGCGGCCGGGTCCGGGATCACGCCGATGCTCTCCATCGCGGCCACGATCCTCACCCACCCCGACTCCGAGGTCACCCTGCTCTACGGCAACAGGACCACGAACTCCGTGATGTTCGCCGAGGAGCTCTCCGACCTCAAGGACGCCCATCCGCGCCAGCTGGACCTCATCCACATCCTGTCCCGTGAGCCGCGGGACGTGGAGCTGTTCTCCGGACGGCTCGACGCCGAACGCCTCCGCCGGCTCCTCGGCGTGCTGGTGCCCGTCCAGGACATGGACCACGTGTGGCTGTGCGGGCCGTTCGCGATGCTCACCGAGGCCCGCGAGGTGCTCGAAGAACTCGGCGTTCCCCGCGAGCGGATCCACTTCGAACTGTTCTATGTGGATGAGCCGCCGCCCCAGCTCCGGCACGCCGACCGGGTCGCCGAAGGCGTCACGAGCGAGGTGACCGTGGTCCTCGACGGCCGCACCACCACGACCGCGATGCAGCGCGACATGTCCGTGCTGGACTCGGCGCAGCTGGTCCGGACGGATCTGCCGTTCGCGTGCAAGGGCGGGGTCTGCGGGACCTGCCGCGCCAAGCTCTGCGGGGGCGAGGTGGACATGGTCCGCAACTACGCGCTGGAACCCGCCGAAATCGCGGCGGGCTTCGTCCTCACCTGCCAGAGTTACCCGGTGAGCGAGGAGCTCACCGTGGACTTCGACGCCTGAACCGGCCCATAGTCGGCCCGGCACACGCCGCCCCAGAAACCACCCGGAACACGACAGGAGCACGATGAACGAGGTCTTCCTTCTCGACGGGGTCCGCACCCCGATCGGCCGGTACGGCGGATCGCTGGCCGGTCACCGGCCGGACGATCTCGCCGCGCTGACGGTGCGCACCGCCGTCGAGCGCAGCGGGGTGGATCCGGAGGCCATCGACGAGGTCATCCTGGGCGCCGCGAACCAGGCCGGCGAGGACAACCGGAACGTGGCCCGCATGGCCGTTCTGCTGGCGGGACTTCCGGACAGCATCCCCGGTTTCACGGTCAACAGGCTGTGCGCCTCCGGGATGACGGCGATCACCACGGCGCGGCAGATGATCGCGGCGGGGGACGCCGACGTCGTCGTGGCCGGCGGGGTGGAGTCCATGACCCGCGCGCCGTGGGTCACCGGGAAGCCGTCCCGGGCGTGGGCGAAGCCGGGGGAGAGCTGGGACACCTCGATCGGCTGGCGCTTCACCAACCCGCGCTTCGACGCGGACACCACCCTCTCGATGCCGCAGACGGCCGAACGGGTCGCTGAACGCTGGGGCCTCGGCCGCGAGGAGCTGGACGCGTTCGCGCTCCGCTCCCACGAACGGGCGCTCGCCGCCCAGCGGGAAGGTCTCTTCGCGCGGGAGATCGTGCCGGTGGGGGACTTAGCGCAGGACGAGGGCCCGCGCGCCGACACGACCGCGGAGAAACTCGCCGCCCTGCGGCCCCTGCATGGCCCGGCCGGCGTGATCACGGCCGGGAACTCCAGCTCTCTGAACGACGGCGCGGCCGCGGTCGTGCTCGTCAGCGAACGGTTCGCGCTCGCCCAGGGCCTGACGCCGCGCGCCCGCGTGGTGGGCGGCGCCAACGCCGGGGTCGCCCCGGACATCATGGGCATCGGGCCGGTCCCCGCGAGCCGGAAGATCCTCGACCGTGCCGGGTGGACCGTGGACGACCTGGACGCGGTCGAGCTGAACGAGGCGTTCGCCTCGCAGTCGCTCGCCTGCATCCGCGAGCTGGGCCTGGACGAGGCGACGGTCAACGCCTGGGGCGGCGCCATCGCCCTGGGGCATCCGCTGGGCTGTTCCGGCGCGCGGATCGCGTTGACGCTGCTCAGCCGTCTGGAGCACGACGGCGGCCGCCGCGGCCTCGCGGCCATGTGCGTCGGCGTCGGGCAGGGTTCCGCACTGCTGCTGGAGCGGGCATGAGCGCGCCGCGGACGGACGATCCGCTGCTGATCGAGGAGCAGGAGGACCGCGTCCTGATCCGTCTCAACCGGCCCGAGGTCCGCAATGCGATCGACCAGTCGATGGTGGACGCCCTGCACGAGGCGTGCGCCCTGCTGGAACGGGAGCCGCGCGTCGCGCTGCTCGTCGGCTCGGGGGGCACCTTCGCGGCCGGCGCGGACATCGCCCAGCTGCGGGAGCGGCGGCTCACGGATGCCCTGGCCGGTATCAACTCCGGGATCTTCGACCGCATCCACCGCCTGCCGATGCCCACCATCGCCTTGCTCGACGGATACGCGCTGGGCGGCGGCGCCGAACTGGCCTACGCCTGCGATTTCCGGATCGGCACGCCCACCGTGAAGATCGGCAACCCGGAGCCCGGCCTCGGCATCCTGGCGGCCGCGGGCGGAGCGTGGCGGCTGCGGGAGCTCGTCGGCGAGCCGTTGGCCAAGGAGGTGCTCCTTGCCGGGCGCATCCTGACGGGCGAGGAGGCCCGCGAGGTCCGGCTGCTCAACGAGCTGGCCGCGCCGGAGGAACTGGAGGCCGCGGGACATCGCCTGGCCGACCGGATCGCCCGGCAGGCGCCGCTGGCGGTCCGGCTGAGCAAAGCCGCCTTCCACGCGCCCCGCGAGGCCCACCCCCTGATCGACAACGTGGCGCAGGCGGTCCTCTTCGAGACCCAGGAGAAACAGGACCGGATGACCGCGTTCCTGAACCGACGCAAGGAGAAGGAATGAGCACGGTTCCCGAGACAGTGGGCGTCTACGGCGGGGGCCGGATGGGCGGCGGGATCGCCCACGCCTTCGCACTCGCCGGCGCCGTGGTGACGGTCGTGGAGAACGACGACGCCTCCGCCTCCTCCGCGCGCGAGCGCATCGCGGCGTCGCTGGCGAAGTCGGCGGAGAAAGGCGCGGAGGCCACGGGCTCCGTCACCGTGGTCACCGACCCCGCGGCCCTGTCCGGCTGCCGTCTGGTGGTGGAGGCAGTGCCGGAGCTGGTGGACCTCAAGGAAGCGGTCCTCGCAAAGATCGAGGAGTCGGCGCCCGGCGCGGTGATCGGCAGCAACACCAGTTCCCTGTCCATCACCGCGCTCGCTGCGACGCTCAAGAACCCGTCCCGGCTGATCGGCCTGCACTTCTTCAACCCGGTGCCCGTCAGCGACCTCGTGGAAGTGGTGGTGGGTGAGCAGACTCCACCGGCCCTGGTCGAGGAGGCCCGCGGCTGGGTGACCGGTCTCGGCAAGACCGCCATCACCGTGCAGGACGCCCCCGGCTTCGCGAGCAGCCGGCTCGGTGTGGCCCTCGCCCTCGAGGCGATGCGCATGCTGGAGGAGGGCGTGGCCAGTGCCGAGGACATCGACACCGCCATGACCCTCGGTTACCGCCATCCGGTGGGGCCGCTGAAGACCACGGACATCGTGGGCCTCGACGTGCGGCTCAACATCGCCGAGCACCTCGAGCGGGAACTCGGGCCGCGGTTCGCCCCGCCGCAGGTGCTGCGGGACAAGGTGGCCGCCGGGGAGCTCGGACGCAAGAGCGGACAGGGGTTCTACTCATGGTGACGCTCCTGGACGACCAACGGCTGGCGCGCGCGTGCGCCGACGCCATGTGGAGCACCGATCAGGCCAGTAAGGGACTCGGGATGACCCTGGAACGGGTGGAGCCCGGCCGCGCGGTCCTCTCCATGACGGTCCGCGCGGGCATGGTCAACGGTCACGGCATCTGTCACGGCGGGTTCATCTCGACCCTGGCGGACAGCACCTTCGCGTTCTCGTGCAATACCCGCAACGTGGTGACGGTGGCCGCCGGTTTCGAGATCGATTTCCTGGAGGCCGCGCACCTCGGGGACGTGCTGCGGGCCGACGGCCGGGAGGTCGTGCTGCGCGGACGCTCCGGGATCTACGACGTGACCGTGCGACGCGGGGACACCGTCGTCGCCTTGTTCCGCGGCCGCAGCCGGTCGCTCGGCCGCCCGATCCTCGAGGAGACCCCATGACCACCGGACCCGTGCGGATCGAGCGGGAGGGCGGCGTCGCCGTCGTGACGCTGAACCTGTCGGAGAAGCGCAACGCGCTCACCGTGGAGCTCAAGACGGCCCTGCGCGACGCGCTCGCGGACGTGGCCGACGACGGCGGGGTGCGCGCCGTGGTGCTCGCGGCCGAGGGGCCGGCGTTCTCGGTCGGGCAGGACCTGGCCGAGCACGCCGAGGCTCTGCGCGGGGGAGGCGACGCCGCGTTCGCCACGGTCCGGGAGCACTATTCGCCGATCATCCGCTCACTCCTCACCATGCCGAAGCCCGTCATCGCGGCCGTGGCCGGAACCTGCGTGGGGGCGGGCCTGGGGCTCGCCCTCGCGGCCGACCACCGGGTGTTCGCGGCCGGGGTGAAGCTCGGCACGGCGTTCAGCGGGATCGGGCTGACGTTCGACTCCGGGCTGTCTTTCACCCTGCCCCGCGCCGTCGGGGACGCGCGGACCCGCGAGCTCATGCTCTTCCCGCGGGTCTTCACCGCGGAGGAGGGGATCGCCTGGGGCATCGCGGGGGAGACGGTCGACGCCGGGGCCGGGCCGGGTGCGGTCCTTGACCGGGCCCGCGAACTGGCCGCAGCCCTGGCGGCCGGGCCCACGCTGGCGTTCGCCGAGACGAAGCGGCTCCTGCTGGAGAATTCCGGGATCGATCTCGACGCCGCGCTGGAGGCCGAAGCCGTGGCCCAGGCCCGCTGTGGGTCGACGCGCGACCATGCCGGCGCCGTGGCGGCGTTCCTCGCCCGGGAACGGCCCGTCTTCACGGGCGCATGAGCGGCGGCGTGGAGGGGCCGTTGTCGTGTCAGGGGCGGTTCTCAGCGCGGCCGCAGCCCGTCGAGGGCGATCGCGATGACTTCGCGGCCCAGCTGTTCCGGCTCGATGCTCCCGCCCGGGCGGTACCACTCGGCGACCGAGTTGACCATGCCGAAGATCAGGCGGGTGGCGATCCCGGCGTCGAGGTCGGCGCGCAGCTGCCCGTCGGCCTGCGCTTCCCGGACCAGAGCGGTGACGCGGGCATCGAAGGCGCGGCGCCGTTCAAGGGCCGCGAGTTCCACGGGGCTGTTCCCCCGGAGGCGCAGCAGCAGCGTCACCTGCGGCTGTTGACGGGTGAGGGTCAGCACGGCGGCCCTGATCAGCAGGTTCAGGGATTCCGCGGCGGACCCGCCCCGGCGCACGGCGTCCTCCAGATCGGCTTCGAGGCCGGTGAGCGCGTCCTCCAGGGCGAGGCTCAGGAGCTGCTCTTTGGAGTCGAAGTGGTGGTAAAGCGCCGACTTGGAAAGGCCCAGACGCTGGGCGAGATCCGCGACGGACGTGGCGTCGTAGCCCTGCTCATTGAAGAGTTCGACGGCGATGCGCAGCACCTGCGCCCGGTCGTATCCCGGGCGTCCGCGGCGGGGGGTGGCCTCGGCTGTCATAGTGTCTCCTCGAAGGGTGCGGGGCCACGGCGGGTGCGGCGTGAACGACCGGTCGGCAAGTCCTTGAAATCTAGCAGTCCGGGACACCGGCGTGAGGAAGGCGGAGCGGCATGAGCGCGGACGAACGGCGTGAGCCGTGGACGATTCATCTGGGGGAGCTGGATGAGAAGCTCGGGATCCGGGTGCTCGAACAGTCGGCGGAGCGTGTGGTGACCACCATGCCGGTCGCGGGCAACACCCAGTCCCTGGGCCGGCTGCACGGCGGGGCGAGTGCGGCCCTGGCGGAGGCCACCGGATCCTGGGCCGGGATGATCCACGCGAGCCTCCGGGGCAAGGTCTGCGTGGGCGTGGATCTGAACATCACGCACCACCGCGGCGCCCGCGACGGCGACATCGTCGCCACCGCCACTCCGCTGCACGCCGGCTCACGGATCGCGACGTACCAGGTGGTGATCACGGATGGCGAAGGCCGCCTGCTCGCGACGGCCCGCATCACGAACATGCTGACGGACCCCAAGGATCACTGATGGACCCCAAGGATCACTGAGCGGCGGGGCCGTCGTCGCTCGCTGGCAGTTCCCGCCGTCGCACTCTCAGCCCCGGCTCCGCCGACAGCCGCGTGAGCCCGTTCCACGCGAGGTTCACGATGTGCGCGGCGACCTCGTCCTTGCCCGGCGCCGGGAGAGCGCCCGGTCCGGCCGCCGCGGTGCGGGCGTCCAGCCACCACTGACCGGTCGAGGCCACCATGCCCACGAGCATCTGCGCATAGAGGGCGGCGTCGCGCTCGGCATAGCCGCGCTGGGCGAACTCGGCGGCGAGGATGTGGGTCACGCGCCGGGTGATGGCTCCGAGGATCGTGGAATAGCTCGCAGTGGAGCCTGTCGAGTCCGACGGCGGCGCGTCCCGGACCAGGATCCGGAACCCCTGCGTGTGCCCCTCGATGTAGCCGAGGAGGGCCAGCGCCGCGCGCTCCAGCAGGATGCGGGCCGGCGCCGGTTCGGCCAGGGCCTCCGTGATGTCCCGCAGCAGCGCGGCCGACTCCTCCTCGACGACGGCGGCGTAGAGCCGCTCCTTCGCGCCGAAGTGCTCGTAGACCACGGGCTTGGAGACGCCGGCGGCCGCCGCGATCTCCTCGATGCTGGTGCCGCCGAGACCCTTCTCGGAGAAGAGCGCGCGGGCCACCGAGGTCAGCTGCGCCCGCCGCTCGACCGCGGCCATCCGGGTGCGCCGGGGACCGGTCCGTCCACTGGTCGTCACCGGCACTCGTTTCTCCCCGAAGTCACCGCTCCATCATGCCCTACCCGGTTCGTCTGCGCGCCGTGTGGCGCACGCCGCACGGCCCCGGGGGCGGGTCCGGCCCGGCTTCCGGACGGCCTCCGCTCAGCTCGCACCTCGGCTGTCCGCGTGGCAGAATGGACTTTTGTGTCCGGCCTTGGCCCCGGCCTTTCCGGCACGGTCCGCTCTGGTGTAACGGCAGCACCCAGGCCTTTGGAGCCTTGGAGTATAGGTTCGAATCCTATGGGCGGAACGGCATCCCACGGCGTGAGCCCGGCGGATGACTGACCAGCCCGGTCGCCAGTCCGGGCGCATCCTGACACCGCGAGTCAGAATCGCAGATGAGGAGTTCCATCCGTGAGCAATGCCGAGAACCGCGCCGCCGCAGTCATCGTCCTGGCGGCTGGCGCCGGCACCCGGATGAAGTCCCGCACCCCCAAGATCCTGCACCGCATCGGCGGCAAGTCCATGGTGGGCCACGCCCTCGACGCCGCCTGGGGGATCGCCCCCGAACGTCTGGCCGTCCTGGTCCGCCACCAGCGCGACCTCGTGGCCGGCCACATCGCCGAGATCGCCCCGGACGCCCTGACCGTGGACCAGGACGAGGTCCCGGGCACCGGCCGCGCCGTCGAGCAGGGCCTGGCGGCCCTGGACGCCTCGGGTGCTGTCGAGGGCACCGTGATCGTCACCTACGGTGACGTCCCCCTGCTCACCTCCGCCATGCTCGGTGAACTCCTCGCCGCCCACCAGGAACAGGGCAACGCCGTCACAGTGCTGACCACCGTGCTGGACGACGCCGCCGGATACGGCCGTATCCTGCGCGCCGAGGACGGCTCCGTGCTGGGCATCCGCGAGCACAAGGACGCCAGCGACGAGGAACGGGCCATCCGCGAGATCAACTCCGGCATCTACGCCTTCGACGCCGCCGTGCTGCGCGAGGCCCTCGGCGAGGTCACCACGGACAACGCTCAGGGCGAGAAGTATCTGACGGACGTGCTGGCCATCGCCCGCTCCCGCGGAGGCCGCGTGGCCGCCGTCGTGACCGAGGACCGCTGGCAGGTGGAGGGTGCCAACGACCGCGTCCAGCTCGCCGCCCTCGGCGCGGAGCTGAACCGCCGCACGGTCGAGGCCTGGATGCGCGCCGGCGTGACCGTCGTCGACCCCAGCACCACCTGGATCGACGGCACCGTCGAGCTGGAGGAGGACGTGACCCTCCTGCCCAACACGCAGCTGCACGGCAGCACCCGGGTGGCGCGCGACGCCGTCGTCGGCCCGGACTCCACGCTCACCGATGTGATCATCGGCGAAGGCGCCAAGGTCACCCGCACGCACGGCTCCGGCTCGGAGATCAAGGCCGGCTCCTCGGTGGGCCCCTTCACCTACCTCCGCCCGGGCACCGTCCTGGGGGAGAAGGGCAAGATCGGGGCGTTCTACGAGACCAAGAACGTCACGATCGGCGCCGGCTCCAAGCTGTCCCACCTCGGCTACGCCGGGGACGCCGAGATCGGCGAAGACACCAACATCGGCTGCGGCAACATCACGGCCAACTACGACGGCGAGAAGAAGCACCGCACGGTGATCGGCTCGGGCGTCCGGACCGGCTCCAACACGGTCTTCGTGGCCCCCGTCACCGTCGGGGACGGCGCCTACTCGGGAGCCGGCGCGGTCATCCGCAAGGACGTCCCGGCCGGCGCCCTCGCCATCAACGCCTCACCTCAGCGCAATGCCCAGGAATGGGTGATCGCCAACCGGCCCGGTAGCATTTCCGCGCAACTTGCGCAGGCCGCCGTGGACGCACAGACTTCCACCCAGAGCGACCCCACAACAGAAGGCGAATAATCATGTCCGCAATCACCGCGCACGGCGAGAAGAAACTGGTCCTGGCGAGCGGACGGGCCCACCCGGAGCTGGCACAGGAGATCGCCAGCGAGCTCGGCACCTCCCTTCTTCCCGTGGACGCCTATGACTTCGCCAATGGTGAGCTGTACGTCCGCCCGGCCGAGAGCGTGCGCGGCACGGACGCCTTCGTGATCCAGTCGCACCCGGCTCCCATGAACAACTGGCTCATGGAGCAGCTGATCCTCATCGATTCGCTCAAGCGCGCCTCCGCCAAGCGCATCACCGTGGTGTCCCCGTTCTACCCGTACGCCCGCCAGGACAAGAAGGGCCGTGGCCGCGAGCCCATCTCCGCCCGTCTGGTGGCCGACCTCTACAAGACCGCCGGCGCGGACCGCATCATGAGCGTGGACCTGCACACGAGCCAGATCCAGGGCTTCTTCGACGGCCCCGTGGACCACCTCATGGCCATCCCGCTCCTGGCCGACTACATCCGCACCAAGGTCGAGGCCGACAACATCACCGTCGTCTCCCCGGACACGGGCCGCGTGCGCGTCGCCGAGCAGTGGGCCGAGCGCCTGGGTGGCGCCCCGCTGGCCTTCGTGCACAAGAGCCGCGACCTCACCGTCCCGAACCAGGCCGTCTCCAAGACCGTGGTGGGACAGGTCGAAGGCCGCACCTGCGTCCTGATCGACGACATGATCGACACCGGTGGAACGATCTCCGGCGCCGTCCAGGTGCTGAAGAACGCCGGCGCCAAGGACGTCATCATCGCGTGCACCCACGCGGTGCTGTCCGAGCCGGCCTCCCAGCGTCTCGCCGAGTCCGGCGCCCGCGAGGTCGTGGTGACCAACACCCTGCCGATCCCGGCCGAGAAGCGCTTCCCGAACCTCACGGTGCTGTCCATCGCTCCGCTGATCGCCCGCGCCATCCGCGAAGTGTTCGACGACGGCTCGGTCACCAGCCTCTTCGACGGCAAGGCCTGATCCTCGCCCCCTCGGCGTCCGGACCCACGGTTCCGTCGCTGACCCACGGAAATTTCCGTGGGTCAGCGACGAAACCGTGGGTCCGTTCGTTTTCCGCCTCCGCCCGGTCTCCTGATAAGCTGGACCGTCACCTTGGCGAGGGAACCGATTCTCCGGTTCCGTGATCGACTGGGTCCTGGGCTCCCAGGCCGGCCTCATGGCCGCCGGGTGGCCGGACTTGTCCCGCCGCCCATCAGGCCCGGCCTGTCCTCCCCGGAGGAATGCCGTCGGCCGACTACTGAGAGGAGCCTCAGATGTCTGAGACCAAGCTCGATACCGAACTGCGCACCGAATTCGGCAAGGGCTACGCCCGCCGCGCCCGCGCCGCCGGCAAGATCCCCGCCGTCATCTACGGTCACGGCGCAGAGCCCGTGCACGTCAACTTGCCGGGCCGCGAGACCACCCTCGCCGTCCGCACCCCGAACGCCCTGCTGAACCTCGTGATCGACGGTGCCGAGCACCTGACCATCGTCAAGGACATCCAGCGCGACCCGATCAAGCAGATCATCGAGCACATCGACCTGCTGACCGTGAAGAAGGGCGAGAAGGTCGCCGTGGACGTTCCCGTTCACGTCACCGGTGAAGCCGTTCCGGGCGTCGTCGCCAACCAGGAAGCCACCACCGTCTCCGTCGAGGCCGAGGCCACCCACGTGCCCAACGCCATCGAGTTCGACATCGAGGGCCGCGAGGCCGGCGCGCACGTGCACGCCTCCGACCTCGTCCTGCCGAAGGGCTCCGTCCTGCTGAGCGACCCGGAGACCCTGGTCGTCAACCTCTCCGAGGCCACCGTCGTGGAGACCGAGGACGAGGCTGCCGCTGAGGAAGCCGCTCCCGAAGCCGAGTGATCCCTTCCGGCCATCGGCCGGATGATCTTCGCTGAGAAGGGCCGGACCCCCTGGGGTCCGGCCCTTCGTGCGTCCCCGGCCCGGCATCCCGTCCGCCGTACCGGTCCGCCGGTGGTGACGCGGGACCGGGCGTCGGCACGTAAAATATTCCGGTGAGCGAAACATGGCTGGTGGTCGGACTGGGCAATCCGGGGGCGCAGTATGCGGGCAACCGGCACAACGTGGGCCAGATGGTCCTGGATGAGCTGGCTCAGCGGATGGGCGCACGGTTCAGCGTTCACAAGAGCCGCGCTCAGCTGGCCGAGGGCCGTCTGGGCATCGGCGGGCCGAAGCTCCTGCTCGCCAAGCCGATGAGCTACATGAACCTCTCGGGCGGCGCCACGTCGGCCCTGAGCCGGTTCTTCGGGATCGAGCCGGACCACGTGATCGCCGTCCACGATGAGATCGACATCCCCTTCAACACCGTGAAACTGAAGCTCGGTGGGGGAGAGGGCGGCCACAACGGCCTCCGCGACATCAGCAAGGCCCTCGCCACCAAGGACTATCTGAGGGTCCGGGTGGGGGTGGGCCGGCCGCCGGGTCGCATGGACACCGCGGACTACGTCCTCAAGGACTTCACCCCCACCGAGCGCAAGGACCTTCCCTTCCTTCTGGACGCCGCCGCGGACGCCGTGGAGGAGCTGGTGGGCTCCGGACTGGTGGCCGCGCAGCAGCGGTTCCACGCGCCGTCGTAGACACCAGGAATACGGCTCGCATTCCCTTCTCCTGCCGCGGACACGCTGGTATGGTTCAGAGTAACGAGCAGGGGGCATCGTGGTCAGTCGCAGGTCTTCAGGGGGCGACTGTTCATGAGAGGTGTCAAAGGTGAGTACATTCGGTACTGCCCACACGCCGACTTTGGCGTTGTCCGCAGCTCCCTCCACCTGGAGGAAGGTTCTCGGCGCGGTCGAGCGGAGAAAGTGGTCCGGTGTGGCTCACCGGCGCCTCATCCCCGCCGTGGAGGCCATGCTCCTGGATCCCGATCTGAGGGGCATGCTCCTGGAAGGTCCCGAGGGAAGCGGCAAATCCTCGCTCGGTTACGAGATCGCCCGCTCCCGTCCTGACCTCCATGTGGTGATCCTCTCCGGAACCCACGCGTTGCGCGGCAAACCGCTGGGGATCTTCCTCAAATACCTGGACCGCATCCCGGACAGCGCCGATCCAGTGCCCGCGGAAGTCATCCCGCCGCTGAGCCAGGCCATCGCCGAGGAGGCCCGGGGGCGCACCACGCTGCTGTTCGTGGATGACATCCACCGCATCGACACCGCATCGCTGTCCGTGATCGTGCACCTGGTGCTGTCCGGCAGGAGCAAGCTCCTGGCCACGGCGCCGCGGACGCGGGACGTGCACTCCAGCCTGGGTTGGCTCGTGCGCGATGGGCTGATCGTCCAGCACCGCATGGCGCCTCTGAACCGGAGCGAGTCACGCCAGCTGATTCTTCAGTCGACCGGGCACCCCATCTCCGAGGCTGCCCTGAGCGCCCTCCTCCAGCATCGTGGCCGCTCCGCACTGACCATGCAGGCTCTCTTCGGCGAGCAGGTGGAGCAGCGCAGGATCGAGTTGCAGTCCGGGCACTGGATCTCCACTCACCCCCTGGCCATCGAGCCGAGGGGTCCCGTCGCCCGCCTCATGGCGGCACGGCTGCAGCGCGAACCGGAAGAACTCCAGAAGGCGCTGGTCAAGATCGCGCTGCTGCACCGGGCGCCCTGGCGTCTGGCCGCGGCCGTGGTGGGTGTGACGACGCTCGTGGAACTCGAGGAGCACGGGCATCTGATGGTCGAGACCTCGCGCGACCGGCATGTGAGCCTGAAGGACTTCTTCCTGGCCGAGTCCATCCGGGTGGGAAGCCATGAGAAGGCCAGTGGTGAGCTCCTCGCCGAGATCAATCTGGCCGCCGGCGGCTCCCTCATGGAACTCGAGCCCTCCGAGCTCCTGGTTCTCGGCCAGTGGCTCCTGGACTCCGGACAGGAGCTCGACGCCGGCCTCCGCCTCGGCATCGCGGATCACGCGCTCGCGAACTCACGGCCGCTCCTGGCCATCCGGGTGCTGCGGGACTTCCCGGAGGACCATGGCCGGGCGGTGGAAGCGCGGGTCCTCACGGCCACCGCGTACTTCGCCCTGGCCGAGCCGGAGAAGGCCTGGGCGGTGATCGCGCCGGTGGATGTGGAGGCGTTCGCTGCGGCCGCCACGGGACCCGCGGCGCTCGCCCTCGCCGCCATGGTCCAGCAGACGCGGGTCCGCTGCCATCTGGAGCTGTTCGGTGATCACCAGGCTGCCAGGGATGAAGTGACCACGCTAGAAGGGCTGATCCGCCGCTTCGAAGAGAAGGACCGCAGCGGCTGGAAGCGGACGGCGGGAGACGGCAAGCACTTGAGCGTTGCCGAACGTCTCCTGCTCGCCGGACTGGAGATCCGTTTCCACCAGGGGGATTTCCGCACGGTGGGCCCCGAACTGGAATCCCTGTGGGCGTCGCCCGACGCCAGCGAGGAGATGCGCCTGGTCTGCGGTGGCTTCCTGGTCATGTGCCACGCGGCGATGGGCCGGGAGGACGACGCGATCCGGTTGTCGGGTGAGGTGGCGGAGCGCCTGCGTCTCGCTCCGCAGGACTACAAGGTCCGGGAGATCCACCTCGAGGGCCGGGTCCTCGCACTGATCTGGAGTGGCCGTTGGCTCGAGTGCATCGACGAGCTCCAGGAGCTGCTGGAGGCCAGCGGCCAGGATGCCATGTTCCGGGGCGGCGTCATGGAGCTGGGAGTCGGCCTGGCGCATTGCTTCGCCGGCAAGTCCGACCAGTCCATCGAGATCCTGGCGTCCTCGATCGCCCAGTTGGAGGCCGAGCGGGCCAGCGGCTACCTGTGCGTCGCTCTCTCGGCGCTCGCGTTCTCCCATGCCTCGGCCGGCAACGAGGAAGCGGCCCGGGAGATCCTGGCCCGGCTGGACCGTCTGGAGACCGCCATGAACTGGGCCAACCGGTTCATGACGGAGTTCTTCGTCCGGATGGCCCGATTGTCGATGAACGATCTTGAAGCCGCCCGGCTGCTGGTGAGTTCAGGTCTGGAAGACCTGGAGGAGGGCCGCGTCACGGCCGCCTCGCTCAGCCTTTTCGGCGCCAAGTACTACAACAACAACCGCGAGATCGAGGCCGTCCGGACGGCGGGCCTGCTCCGGCAGGGGGCCATGGGCCGCATCACGGCCGGCTGGGCGTCCGCGGTTCTGCAGCGCGATCCGCAACGGGCCCTGGACGCGGCCACCGCAGCCGAGAAGCTGCAATTGCAGGCGGTGGAGTACCGGTGTGCCGCCGTGGCGCTCGAACTGGCCAAGGAGAACGCCAGCAGCGTGTCCCTCGCCTCGGCCCGTGCTCATCTGCAATCGGCCGAGAGCGCCGGGCTGGTCAACCGCACGCTGGTGTCCGTCAGCCACGGCGGGCATCTCACCCACCGCGAACTGCAGGTGGCGCGCCTGGCGGAGCAGGGCCTGGGGAACCGGGACATCGCCCGCCGGATCGGCATCTCGGTCCGCACCGTGGAGGGGCACCTCTACCAGGCGTTCGCGAAACTGGGCGTCACCTCACGACAACAACTCGACTCGCTGTCCGCCGCCTTGTCGGACGCCGCCCCTTCAGGACAGCCAGCGCCTGAACATGAGTGACGTGGCGCGGCCCTTCGGCCGGGAACCGGAACTGGCGGAGGTGCTCAGGCTCCTGACCTCCGACGAGGTACCCGCCGTCTTCGTGGCCGCCGCACCGGGCATGGGGGTCACCACTTTGCTGCGCCGGCTCTTCGGCACCCTCTCCGCCACCCGGCCGGTCCTCTCCCTGCACGGCACCCCGGCCCTCACCCTGGTGAACTACGGTGTGCTGGCGGTGCTCCGGGGCATGGACTCGATGGGCGCACTCTCACTCAACCCGACCCCCGCGCTGAAGGTGCTCCGGGCTCATTTCCGGGCCCAGCGGCAGGCCCTCGGTGGGGACGCCGAGGGCCCGTCTCCCGTGGTCATGGTGGACGAGGCGGACTCCCTCGACCCGGCGAGCAGTGACCTGTTCGCCTCCCTGGTCATGGACGGGGACATCACGCTGGTGGCCTCCTACGACGCCCGGCGGCCCCTGGCCGGCCCGCTGAGCGAACTCTGGGGCATGGGCCTGGCCGAAGAGGTGGCGCTGGAACCGCTGGACCGCGAGCGCACCCGAGCCTACGCTCAGGAGGCACTGGGGGCGCCGCTGCTTCCGGGCCTTGAATGGAAGCTCTGGCAGGACTCCGGCGGCAGCCCCATGCTCCTGCACCTGCTCCTGTCCGAAGCGCGCAGGAACGGCGGGATCGCGCTGCGCCGTGACGTCTGGGTGGCGACCTCCAAGGAACCGTGGTCCGGGGAAGGACTCCACGCGATCGTCGAGGAGCGGCTGGCCAGTCTGAGCCTGCAATCGCACCACGCACTCAACGCCGTGGCCCTGGGCGGCACGCTCGGCCGGGGAGTCCTGGAGGCGCGGTTCGGGCACGAGGCCGTGCAGACGCTGCTGGACGAGGGCTTCATCCGCTTCGAGGACGGCGGCCGGGAGCGGCTCCGGATGACGAATCCCGTGTACGGCGAAGTGGTCCGGTCGATGATCCCGCGCAGCCTGAGCCGTGCCATTCTGGAGGATCTGGAGAGCCTTGAAGGTGAGGCGGACGCTCCTCTGGTGCTGCTGCAGCGGACCCGCTGGCTCCTCGATTCAGGACTGCCCGTGTCCCCGGAGCACCTGCTGAAGGCCGCCACGCTGGCCTGCAAGCATTTCGACGCGGGCCTCGCCGAACGGTTCCTCAACGCCGTGCCGGACGCCGGACACCGGGCATGGAAGGAAGCCGTGCACACCCGGCTGGACTTCAACGAGGGGGAGTACGGCCGGGTCCGGGAGCGTCTCGCGGCGCCCTGGGTCCTGGCGGATCCGGAGGCCCAGCTCAGGATGTCCCTGATCGAGGCCGCCACCGTGATCGCGGCCGGGCTGCCGCCGTCGGACATCAGAGGGCAGGCGCGGAGGATCCGTGCCCTCGCCGCCTCAGTCGACGCCGACGCCGTAGAGGCCTGCCGCACGGCACTGCTCCGGCGCGCTGAGGTGCTGCAGGCGCTGGCCGCCAATCAGGAGGGACGGCTGGCCGATCTTGAGGGACTGATCGGATCCCTCCTCGAGGCCACCGGGGGTGACGACTCTCCCCACGCCTTGATCGACCGGACCCTGGCGCTGTCCCTCGACGCGGAACGCCTCACCGTGCTGGGGGACTCGGAGGCGGCGCTGCGCCGTGCCGGAGAGGCGTTCGCCATGCGGCACGACGAGAGCTTCGACGTCTACTTCCTTCCGGAGACCGTGATCGTGACGGCGCTCATGGTCGCCCTCGCCGCCGGGAGCCCGCAGGCCGCGCTGGAACTCGTGGCCCTGACCCGGATCGACGCCACGGGTGCGGCGATGGCGTTCGGCGGAGGCACGAGCCTGATCACGGGTGCCATTCGGGGGCTGCAAGGCGAGTATGCGGCCAGCCTGGAACCCCTGCTGGCCGGTCTGGAGAATCTGAAGCTCAACGATCCTCAGCGGCTCCGTGGTTTCTTCGTGGCGCAGGCGTACATGGCGGCGGCCAAGACCGGGAGGTCCGAGCTGGCCCGGGAACTGCGCGAGAGCTATGAGCCCGGCTGCACCTTCTTCTACGGCAAGGTCATGGCGACCTTGCTCATGGCCTGCGGCGACGCCGAACTGGAGCCCGAAGGTCCCGGCAAGGCCGCCATGGTGGAGACGGCGGAGTCCATGGAGCGTGCGGGTTTCCTCGGCCTGGCGGCTCCGGCCTGGTCCATGCTTCTGGGCCTGGGGCATCCCGGGGCCCGGGACCGTCTGGACAGCATGCTGGCCCGGCTCACCGGGCCGTGGGCGGAGGCCATGGTCCGCTTCCTGGAGGCCGCTCAGGTCCCCGACGCCCAGCAGATCCTCGAAGCGGGCCGTTCCCTCGACGTGCGTGGGCACAAGGCGCTGGCCCGCTCGCTGTACCGCACCGCGGCGGACACCGCCCGGAAGAACGGGGACGGCGTCACCGCTCACCACGCCCGGCAGGCCCTCGGCGACCGGGGCATCCCGGAGGAGGAGAACGTTCCGAAACTCACGGGCCGTGAGAAGGAGATCGCGCGACTGGCGCGGGACGGCCATTCGGATGAGACGATCGCCTCGCTGCTCCACCTGTCCGTCCGGACGGTGGGCGGACACCTGAGCCGTGCCTACCGGAAGCTCGGCGTCTCGTCACGGCGCCAGCTCGCCGACGTCTTCAAGGACTGAGCACCTTCGTCCAGCCGCTCCGGCGGAGCAAGCCGCGTACTCGGGTAGTCCGGCGGGCGGCCGGAGGAAATCAGGTAGGGACACGGGGATGAGCAATACCGCCTGAGGGCCGGGCGAGGACTACTCAGGTAGTCGCGGCGGACATCCGGGTCCGGGGCCTCTGTGCCGGGCGGAGATGCAGGTAGTCGCTCCGCGGGCCTGCGCACGGCCGGGGTACTTGACTGAAAGGGCAGTTCAAGAACCACAAATGAGGTCTCAATGTCCCGGTCTTCATCCCCGGTGGCGCATCGTGGCGAGAACCCGTCCCGGGTCAGCCGTGTGCGGTCCATCGACAGCAGCGGTGGTGCGATCACACTGCCCGGCCGTCAGGCGCGGGCTCCACATGCGGGGTCGGCGGTGGAACAGCCTTCCGAGACCGAGGCTACCCCCCTGCCACCGTCGGCCCCCTCACTCTTCCGAGGGCGCACCACCCCTTGGGCGTCGGCACACCAGGCCCTGGCGAACCGTGCGGCCGCCCACCGGGCCACCGCGCACCGCGTGAGCGCAGGCGGCGGGCTGGAGGAACTCGACGTGCCGGCCGGCGTCGTGAAGAGCGCCACCGCCCACCGGGCGGCACGCACCGTCACCACTGCCGGAGCGGCCTCCTGGGAGAGCGGCCTGAGGCGGAAGCTGCGGATCAGCGACTGGGCGTGCATCGTGGCCGCCGTGTTCCTGGCCCACACCTTCCGCTGGGGATTCGGCGCCTGGGAACTCGGGGACACCTACTTCTGGGTGAGCCTCGGCATCATCGTCCTGTGGTGCCTGGACCTGGAGTTCGGGCACAGCCGGGACGCCCGGGTCCTCGGGCTGGGCGCCTCGGAGTACAAGGCGCTGGCCCACTCCGCGACCCGCGTCTTCGTGCTCGCCGCTGCGGTGCTGATCGTGGTGCAGGGCGGTGTCCTCCGCGGCTTCTTCCTGACCGCGTTCCCGTGCGGCCTGCTCCTGCTGCTCCTGTCCCGCTGGCTTTGGCGCCGCGATCTCAACGGCCGCCGTCGCCGCGGCGAGTACCTGCAGGACGTGGTGGTGATCGGACGCACCAAGGACGTCGAATCGGTGATCCTGCAGCTCCAGGACAATCCCGCCGTCGGGTACCGGGTGGCCGGGGTGGCGCTCAACTCGCTGCCGAGAAAAGCCTCGTACGGCAAGCCCTGGTACCGCATCCCCGTGATGTCCACCCTGGACGACATCGAAGAGCTCGTCCGCCGCGCAGGAGCGAGCATCGTGATCGTGGCGGGCACGCTCCCGGGCGGCTCGCATCGCCTCCGCGAACTCGGCTGGCGGCTCGAGGACCTCTCCACCGAGCTGGTCCTGGCCTCGCGCCTGACGGACATTGCCGGACCGCGCGTCCACTACCGTCCCGTCGAGGGCATGCCTCTCATGCACGTGGAGCTGCCGCAGTTCACCGGCACCCGCCATCTCCTCAAGCGCCTCGTGGACCTCACGGTCGGCATCCTGGCGCTCGTGATCCTGGCGCCGGTCCTCCTGCTCCTCGCCGTGGTGGTGAAGGCGGATTCGTCCGGCCCGGTCTTCTACTCGCAGGAGCGGATCGGCCGCAACGGCACCACGTTCCGGATGCACAAGTTCCGGTCCATGACCACCGACGCCGACCTCCGCCTCGCGGAGCTGAGCAGCGGGAACCAGGGCTCGGGACCCCTCTTCAAACTGCACGACGACCCCCGGGTCACCCGGTGCGGGAAGTGGATGCGCCGCTACTCGCTGGACGAGCTGCCCCAGCTGTTCAACGTCCTGACCGGCGAGATGAGCCTGGTCGGACCCCGTCCGCCGCTCCGCCGGGAGGTCGAGGCCTATGAGCAGCCCGCACACCGCCGACTCCTCATCAAACCCGGGATCACCGGGCTGTGGCAGATCAGCGGACGGTCCAACCTGTCGTGGCAGGAATCGGTCCGGCTGGACCTCTACTACGTCGAGAACTGGTCGCTCATGGGCGATCTCATGATCATGTGGCGAACCGCGAAAGCCATGGTCTCAGCGGAAGGTGCGTACTGACATGCCCGTCATCCATCGGATCGGTTACGTCCCCGGGGTCTACGACCTCTTCCACGTGGGGCACCTGAATCTCCTCCGGCAGGCCCGCAGGCACTGCGAGTACCTCGTGGCGGGCGTCGTCAGCGACGACCTCGTCCGGGAACGGAAAGGGTTCACGCCCGTGGTCCCCGAGCACGAACGCCTCGACATCGTCTCCTCGCTGAACCTCGTGGACGAGGGGATCCTCGAAGCGGTCCCGAGCAAGACCGAGGTGTGGGAGCAGGTCCACTTCGACGCCATCTTCAAGGGCGACGACTGGCAGGGCACCCCGGCCGGGGACGCCCTGGAGCAGCTGTTCGAGCCTCTCGGCGTCGAGATCGTCTACCTCCCGTACACCCTGCACACCTCGAGCACCGCGCTCCGCAGGGCCCTCGACCTCCGGGACCGCTCCGCGGCCCCGGCCCCCACACAGCTGCCGATCGGCCAGGTGACGCCATGAGCGCGACCGAGCCGCGCGGCGTCGTGCACCCCGAACGGAAGGCCTCCGCGATGACCCCGGCACAGCACAGGACACTCGCACAGCACCGGACACCCGCACAGCACGCGACCCTGGCGCCGCACGGCACCGTGAACCGCACGCACTCGCGCGTGGACATCATGGGCGTGCACGTCAGCTGCGTGAACATGCGACGGGCGGTCTCCCTCGTGGAGGAGTGCGTCGACGGCTCGCGGCACGGCTACGTCTGCGTGAGCGACGCGAACGCCCTGCTCCACGCCCGCGACGACGGCGCCCTGCGGGACGTGCTCAACGACTCGCTGCTGACGGTGCCCGACGGGATGCCGCTGGTGTGGTCGGGCCGCTGGGCGGGCTCGCAGGTGATCGACCGGGTCCCCGGGCCCGAGCTCATGCCGGCCGTGCTGCGGCTCTCCGCCGAGCGCGGCTGGTCCAACTACTTCCTCGGCGGCGACGAGGAGACCATGAGAGCGCTCATCGGCCGCCTGGAGGAGAGCATCCCCGGACTGCAGGTGGCGGGCTGGCACTGCCCGCCGTTCCGCGCCCTCAGCGAGGAGGAGGACGAGCGGATCGTCCAGGACATCAACGCCTCGGGCGCCACGTTCCTGTGGGTGGGCCTCGGCGCCCCCAAACAGGAGGCCTGGCTGGGGAGCCACAACCACCGGCTCACCGTGCCGGTCGCGTTCGGCGTCGGCGGCGCGTTCGCCATGAACGCCGGGACCGTGGGCCGGGCGCCGCGCTGGATGCAGCGCAGCGGCCTCGAATGGAGCTACCGGCTCCTGCAGGAGCCCAAGCGCCTCTGGCCCCGGTACAGCAAGGTGATCCCCCGGTTCCTGGCGGGGATCGTGGGGGATCCGCCGCATCTGCTGACCGGCCCGTCCCGGGACCCAGGAGCAAGGACACCCTGACATGAACACCAGGTCTCGACACAGCACAGCGCATCCGGGGGCAGGGGCCCCGGGAACCGTGAAACTCTGGCACAGGGCGAGCTGGGGCATCGCCGATCAGGTGCTCAACAGTGCCGGCAATTTCGCGATGGGGATCGTCGTGGCGCGCGCCGTCCCTCTGGCGGACTTCGGAGCCTACGCCCTGGCGTTCGCCGGCTACTCCCTGGCGCTGGGGATCTCGCGGTCCCTGTCCACGGAACCGTACGCGGTGCGGTATTCCGCCGTCGACGGCGAACCGGCGCGCGCCGCCGCGGGGCGCAGCACGGGCACCGCGCTGGTGCTCGGCACAGGACTGGCGGCGCTGGTCGCAGCGGCGACGCCGTTCCTGGACGCAGGCGCCCGCACCCTGACCCTCGCGCTCGCGGTGAGCCTGCCCGGACTCCTGCTTCAGGACGCCTGGCGGCAGGTGTTCTTCAGCGGGGCACGCGGCTCCAGCGCGTTCCTCAACGACCTGCTCTGGCTCCTCTTCATGATCCCCGGATTCGCCGGGCTGCTGCTCTCCGGATCCCACTCCGTCGCCGCCTATGTGCTTGCCTGGGGACTGGCCGGGACCGCCGCTGCGGTCTGCGGACTCCTCCAGGCCAGGCTCTGGCCCAGGCCCGCGAAGATGCCTGCCTGGGCCAGGGAGCACCGCGCCCTGTGGACCCGGTACCTGGGGGAGAACCTCGCCGTGAACGGCGCACAGCAGATCCTCTTCGCCGCCATCGCGGCCGTGGCGGGCATGGCGGCCCTCGGCCAGCTGAAGCTCGCCATGGTGGCGCTGGGGCCGGTGTTCGTCCTGGTGCAGGGCGTCGGGGTGGTGGCCGTCCCGGAGGCGGCACGCGCGCTCCGGGCCGGCCGGGAGAGCGTGAACCGCGTCCGGCACGGGTCCTCCGGCCTGGTCGCCGGGGGAGCGGCCGTGTGGGGCCTGGTCCTGCTGCTCCTGCCGATGACGTGGACGACGGCGCTGCTCGGCCCGCACTGGCCGGCCGCCGCCGTGCTGGTGCTGCCGCTCGTCCTGGTCCAGGTGGGCAACGGCCTGCGGACCGGGGACGCCGTGATGCTGCGCGCCATGGGACAGGCCCACCGGGGCTTCGTGACCCGTGCGCTCACGTCGGGGCTCTCGGCCGTGGCCGGCCTGCTCGGAGCCGTGCTCGCGGCGGCCGACGGAGCGGCCTGGTCGATGGCGGTGGCGGCGGCGCTGTCCGCCTGGCTCTGGGCCGTGCAGTACCGGAGAGGGTGTGCCGAGGCGGCGTCCGCAGCGCTGCCCGGAACCGTCCTGATGGGAAAGGGGGCCTGAGATGAACGGCGGATGGTCCGTGGTCTACGCGCTCAGGAAGCTGTTCACCACGCAATATATCCTGATCCTGCTGATCACCCTGGCAGGGGTGCTCGGAGGACTCGGGTACGGGTACAAGCAGCCGGTCACGTTCACCGCCCGAACGAGCGTGGTGACCGGAACCTACAGCCTGCCCAGCAACATCGGCATCCAGGGCGTGATCGATAAGACGGGGCCGCTGGCCCTGGAACTCCCGGCCGAGACGCAGGCGATCATCATCGCCAGCCCCGTCATCACGAATGCCGCCTCGGACGCCCTCGGGGTGGACGGCACGGCGGCCCGGGACATGGCCGAATCCGTGAAGGCGAGCCCGGCCACGGACAACTCCTTCACCATCACGGCCCAGGGCCCGTCGGCGAAGGAGGCCGCGGACTACGCCAACGCGGTCGCGAGCTCCTACCTCGCCTACCGGGCCGAACTGGGGAAGGCGAGCATGAACAAGCTGGCCGGCCAGTACACCGAGCAGGCAGATGCGTCCGCGAGCGCCGCGAAGGCCCTGGACAAGAGCATCCAGGGGGCCGGCGGGGCGAACACGAGCACCGGCGCGTCCCTCGTGGCGCGGCAGCAGGAACTGCTCAAGCAGGCCGAGCAGGCGCGCGGCACCGCGGCCTCGCTGACCGCCATGGCCCTGGACTTCAAGGGCGGCGGATCCGTCCTCGAAAGGGCCAGCGCCGACAAGACCAGCCGTTCCCTGAGCCTCGTGGTCTACGGGCTCCTGGGACTGGCCGGTGGCCTGGGCCTGGGGATCGTGACCGCGGCCGTGCGCCGTCAGGTCTCACCCCGCATCACTGATCGTCTGGACATCGTCCGCACCCTTGAAGGAGTCGCCGTGTTTGCCGAACGAAGCGCCGGGGATCCGGCCCTGGGACCGCTGCTCTGGCGGACGCTGTCCCGCATCCTGCCCCTCGGGCAGAGTCAGACGGGCAGCCGCGTGGTCGCCGTCCAGGCCCTGTCCAGCCCGGCGTCGGGCCTGCGGGCCGCGACCGCCGTGGCCGAAGCGGCGGCCCACGCCGGGCATTCGCTGCTCCTGTACACGGAGTCGGGGGAGGCCGCGGGGAAGCTGAGCGGGGCCGACGCCGTATCCGCGGCGGGCCTTGAGGAGCTCGACGGCGCGGCCCGACGCCGGGTCAACGGGCTGTCGCTGAACCAGGCGAGTTACCTGGCGTCCAGTTCGCGGACGCTGCAGGGTGACATGGTCACGATCGTGGTGGGGGACCCGTTCACCTCCTCCGCCGAGGGGCACGCCTCCTTGCCCGAGCATTTCGGGGGTCCGGTCCTGCTGTCCGTCGAGGAAGGCATGGACAGCGCGGACGGCCTGTTCGACGCGGTGGACCAGCTTCGGATGTCCGGGCTGGATGTCGCCGCCGTCGTGCTCACCAAGGCGCCGCGCCGCTTCCGCTGGTTCCCTTCCCGCCGGAAGACCCGGGCGCCGAAGAGGGCTGGGCTGACCGCGGTGTCGTCCGGCCCGGAGCCCTCCGCCGGGGAGGACCGGGAACCCGGTCACGGGGCCGGTCCGGCATCCGCGAGGGCCGGAAAGGCCCGGGTGTCCGGCCGCACCCCGGCGAGGGCGCGGTTATGAGCGCCGTGATGGTTCCGGGCCCCCGGCGCCTGGCCGATCCGCGCGGGCCCGCCCGTGACCGGACCGTCCTGGGCCCGGTGGCCGCGACCGTCGTCGTGACGCTCGTGTGGCTTCTCCTGGAGCTCAGCGTGCAGCCGTGGTCCCGCTCGGATTCGCTGGGCGGCACGGACAGCAGCAGCCTGCTCAAGGGCGTGGTCCTGCTCGCCTGCCTGCTCGGGCTCGTGGTGTTGACGCCGCCGCGGACCCGGCTGGCCGTCCCCCCGGTCTTCCGGATCTACCTGCTGTTCACCGTGACGGTCATCCTGAGCTCGCTGCTCCTGCCGTCGAGTCTGACCATCATGGTCCGGGCCGGCAGGTTCATGGCCGGGATCGCCGTGCTGGTGCTGCTGTTCCCGCTCATCAAGGACCGGGCGCACACCTTCGTGCGGATCATGTTCGGCGTCCACCTGGTGCTGGGGTTCAGCGTGCTCGCCGGCATGGTGCTCCTGCCTTCGCAAGCGTGGCTCGACGGCCGGAATTTCGCTCAAGGCGGCCGACTCATGGGCGCGATCATGCCGATGATGCCGCCCCGGGTGGGTGAGATCGGCGCCGTCGTCCTGGGCCTCGGCATCCTGCTCTGGGCTTTGCGCCTGCTCCCGCTGCCGGTGGCCCTCGCCGCCGTCGCGCTGGGAGCCGCGCTGATCGTGCTCAGCCGCACCCGCACGGCGCCTCTGGCGGCCCTCACCGGCCTGCTCCTGGCCGCGCTGGCGCTGCGCCGGCATCAGGGCGCCCGGCGGATCGCCGCCGTGTTCCTCGCGGCCTGCGTGGCGGCCGCGCCCTTCCTGGGCACCATTTCGACCTGGGCCCTCCGCGGCCAGGACACCAGCCAGCTGGAGCGCCTGAGTGGGCGCACGCTGGTCTGGGATTTCATCCTTTCGCAGCCCCTGACGGACCTCACCCGCTGGTTCGGTCACGGGCTCGGGGAGAAGCGGATCCTCCTGCGCCGCGGCGAAGGGGACATCAACTACATGGCCATCGACAACAGCTGGCTGGACTCCTATTGGGAATCCGGCCTGGTGGGTCTGGTGCTCATCGTGGCGGCGACCCTCGCCGCCCTCGTCTACGCGCTCCGGACCCCGGAGCCGGGCGCCCGCGCCGTCGCCGCCTTCCTGTGCGGCTACGTCCTCGTGGCGTCCATCAATGAGAGCGGCCTGTGTGACCTGTCATCCATGACGCTCCTGCTCCTGGCCTCCGCGCAGCTCTCGCTGTGCGGGAGGTTCCACACCAAGGGCCTCCCGGCCGGTGACGTGTCCCGGGGTCCCAGGTTCAGCATCCTCTCGGGGAGAAAGTGATCCATCATGAAAAGCATCCTCAGGCGTCTGGCCGTGGGAATCGCTGCGGTGGCCGTGGTCCTGGGCATGACCGCCGCCCCCGCGTGGGCGAAGCAGACCACCTTGTCGGCGCTGTCCACTCCGACCTGGCAGACCAATGCCACCGTCCGTGCCGTCGCGTATGCGGCCGGGAAGGTCTTCGTGGGCGGCGAATTCACCACGGTCCGCCCGCCGGGCGCCGCCGCCGGGGTCTCGGAGACCTCGCGGACGTATCTGGCCGTGTTCGACGCCGCCACGGGAGACCTGCTCGGCAGCGCGCCGCAGCCGAACGGCAAGGTCTGGTCCCTCGCCGCGTCCGCGGACGGCACCACCGTCTATGCGGGCGGTGATTTCACCCAGATCTACGGGGCGGCCCGTGGCCGCATCGCCGCCATCGACACCGCGAGTCTCACTCTGCGTCCGGCCTTCAAGCCGTACGTGGCGTACCGCGTCAGCACCATCGACGTCGCCGGTCCGACCATCTACTTCGGTGGCAGCTTCACCCAGGTGGCCGGTGTCGACCGTCCGAGGGCCGCGGCCGTGCAGGCCAGCGACGGCGCGCTCCTGCCGTGGAATCCCGCACCGGACGCCGATGTGAACTCCGTCAAGGCGTCCCCGGACGGCAGCAAGGTGTACCTCGGCGGCAAGTTCGCCTACGTGGGCAGCGTGCACCGTGAAAGCGTGGCCCTCGTGGATGCCCAGCAGGGCGCCCTGCTCCCGTTCCCCGCGGCGTCGACGCTGCCGGACCGGACCGGTTCCTGCTGGACCAAGGTGGAGGACATCATCACCCACGGTGACAATGTGTACTTCGCGAATGCCGGCGACGGCGGCGGCTGCTTCGACGGCACCTGGTCCGCGTCGATCAGCACCGGCCAGCTCAACTGGAAGAACACCTGTCTGGGCGCCACGGAGGCGATCGTCTTCGTGGGGGAGTGGCTCTACAAGGGCTCCCACGCCCACGACTGCAGCTCCATGGGCGGCTTCCCGCAGGGCCCGAACCGGTTCCTCCTGGCGGAGAAGCCGGACACGGGCGACGTGCAGGGCTGGTACCCGCAGACCAACGCCGGGCCCAGCACCTACGTCGGACCCTGGGACATGGCCACGGACGGCCAGCACCTCTGGGTGGGCGGCGACTTCACCACGGTCAACGGGGTGGGGCAGCAGGGCCTGACGATGTTCGGCTCGGAGAGCGACGCCCCGCCGAAGAAGCCCGCCACCCCGTCGGCGGCCAGCCTCCGGGCGGGCCAAGTGGACGTCCGGGTCACCGCGACCCTGGACAACGACGACGAATACCTAAACTACAAGGTGTTCCGCAACGGCTCCAGCACCCCGCTGGACGTCCGCACGGTCCGCTCCCGGTTCTGGGACATCCCCAGCTATCGGATCACGGACCCGGGTCTGACCCCGGGCAGCCAGGTCGCGTACCGGGTGGAGGTCACGGACGGCACGAATGTGGTCACGTCCTACTGGACCCCCTACATCACCGTGGCCAGCCAGAACGCCGGCTACTCGGACAATGTGGTGGCCGACGGGGCACAGTACTTCTGGCCCACGGATGAGAGCAGCGGCACGTCCGCCCACGATGCGATCGCCGGCAACAATCTCACCGGCAGCAACCGGACCCAGCTCGGTTCTGCCGGCCCGAACGCCACCTCCAAGTCCGTGAACATCCAGAACTCGAATGCGAGCCTGAACAGCTCGGTGCAGCTCTCCGGACCGAACACGTTCTCCGTCGAGGCGTGGATCAACACCACGAGTCTCCTGGGCGGCAAGGTCGTCGGCTTCGGGAACACGTCGAGCGGGAGCAGCAGTCAGTACGACCGCCACCTCTACGTGGACAGCGGCGGGCGTCCGGTCTTCGGCGTCTACCCCGGCTACGTGGTGACCGTCCGCGGCGGCAGCGCCGTCAATGACGGCAAGTGGCACCACCTGGTCGGCACCCTCGGCGGCGGCAACGCGACGCTCTACGTCGACGGCGTCAGTCAGGGCTCGTCCCCGGCGGCCGGTGCCGAGGGCTACACCGGGTACTGGCGGATCGGCGCGAACAACCTCGGCGCCTGGCCCAACCAGCCGCTGAACCAGGGCATCGTGGGACGCGTGTCCCAGGTGGCCGTGTACTCCTCGGCCCTGGACGCCTCGCAGGTGGCCTGGCACAACTCGCTGGGCCGTGGCAATCAGGCGCCCGTGGCGGCCTTCACGCCGTCCTGCACGCTCATGGCCTGCTCGTTCAACGCCTCGGCGTCGAACGATCCGGACGGCACCATCACCTCCTACGCGTGGGACTTCGGCGACGGAGCCACGGGGACCGGCGTGAACACGAGTCACACCTACGCCTCGGCGGGCACGTGGAACGTGCGGCTCACGGTGAAGGACAATCTCGGGGCCACCACGGTGACCAGCCAGACGGTGACCACGACGGCGCCGAACCAGCCGCCGGTGGCCAGCGCGACGTCGTCGTGCACCTATCTGGTCTGTGACTTCGACGCTTCGGCCTCGAGCGATCCGGACGGCACCATCGCCTCCTACGCCTGGACCTTCGGGGACGGCACGACGGGCACCGGCGCCACACCGCAGCACAGTTACGCCGCGGCCGGAACGTACACGGCCACCGTGACGGTCACGGACGACGACGGCGCGCAGAACAGTGCCGGAACCACGGTCACCGTCGCGCCGCAGCCGGCCAACCAGCCGCCCGTGGCGAGTGCCGCCGCGTCCTGCACGCAGCTCGCCTGCGCGTTCGACGCCTCGGCCTCGAGCGATCCGGACGGGAGCATCGTCTCCTACGCCTGGACCTTCGGGGACGGCACGACGGGCACCGGCGTCACGCCGAGCCACACGTACTCGGCCCCCGGCGTGTACACCGCCACGGTCACCGTGACGGACAACCGCGGCGGCACGGCCAGCGCCGGCAAGCAGCTGGATCTGAGCAATGCGGTCCCGGCCGGCACGGTCCTGGCGAAGGACACCTTCGCGCGGACCGTCACCAACGGCTGGGGCACGGCGGACAAGGGCGGCACGTGGACGGTGAGCGGCACGGCCAGCCGGTACGCGGTCAGCGGCGGGCAGGGCACCCTGACCATGCTGACGGCGGGCAACCAGACCGGCGCGGCGCTGAACTCCTTCTCCGCACAGGACACGGAGGTCAGCCTGGGTCTGTCCCTGGACAAGCCGGCGACGGGCGGTGGCGTCTACGTGAGCGTGGACTCCCGGACCATCGCGGGCCAGGGCGCCTACCGGGCCAAGGTCCGGTACATCGCGGCGGGCCGCGTGTACCTCTCCCTGATCCGGGTGGACAGCGCGGGAACGGAGACCGTCCTGGTCCCCGAGACCCAGGTCCTGGCGGCCACCCCGGCCGCCGGCAACACGCTCCAGGTGAAGTTCCTGGTCTCCGGTTCCGGCACTACGACGCTCAAGGCGAAAGCCTGGGACAGCAGTGGCGCCGAACCCGGCGCATGGCAGCTGAGCATCACGGACGGCACGGCCGGACTGCAGGCGGCGGGCTCGCCCGCACTGCGGACCACGCTGTCCGGCTCCTCCACCAATGCACCCGTTCAGGCACGCGTGACGGACTACCTGGTCACCACGCCGCGCTGACCGCTGAATCGCGAAGGAGCAAGATCATGAGTGCACCAGCAGGGCAGGGGCTGCCACGGGTGCTCATCAGCGCCTACGCCTGCGGCCCCGGGCTCGGATCCGAGCCCGGGGCGGGGTGGGCGGTGGTTCAGGCCGCCGCCCGCCACGCCAGGGTCTGGGTCATGACACGGGAGCGGTTCGCGCCCGCGATCGCCCGGGCCCTGGCCGCCGACAGCTTCCTGGCCTCCCGGGTGAGGCCCGTCTACGTCGACCTCCCGGACCGCTACCTGCGCGCCAAGCGCCGGCACCGGGACGTCTACTGGTATTACCCGCTGTGGCAGCGCGAGGTCGCCCGGGTGGCCCGGCGCCTGCACGGCGAACATCACTTCACGCTGCTGCATCACGCCACGTTCGCCGTCGACTGGATGCCGTGCGGGCTGTCATCCCTGGCCCGCGAGATCCCTCTCGTCTGGGGTCCCGTGGGCGGGGCGAGCTATGTGCCGCCGGAGCTGTGGCGCTGGCTCGGAATCCGCGGCACGGTCCATGAGCTGCTGCGGAGCGCCGCCACGCGCACCGTGCGGCGCCTCTCCACGGGCACGACGGCGGCCCGCGCCGCCGTCACGGTGGCCCTCAACGCGGACACGGCGCGCCGTTTCCACGGTGCGGGAGAGGTGCTGATCGCGCCGAACGTCGTGCTCGGTGAACCGGAACCCGGCGATTCCCCCGCCCCGGCCGCGACACCGGCCCACCGCGACGGCACAGTGTCAGCACCCGGGCCCGGCGGCCACGGGGCGCCCCTGGAGCTGAACGCCCTGTTCGTGGGCCGCCTCGTCGCGTGGAAGGGCGTCCGGCTGGCGCTGGCCGCCGTGGCGGAAAGCCCGCAGTGGTCTCTCACCTTCGTGGGCGACGGCCCGGAACGCGAGTGGCTGGAGGCCATGGCACGCCGCCGGGGCCTGGAACAGCGGGTCCACTTCCTGGGTCAGGTGGAGCGCCCCGAGGTCCTCTGTCTCATGGGTCTCGCTGACGCGCTGCTCTTCCCCTCCCTGCACGACTCCTGCGGCTGGGTGGTCGGGGAGGCCTTGAGCCACGGCCTGCCCGTGGTGTGCGTGGATCTGGGCGGTCCGCCGTCGTTCCTCGCCGAGCGGGGGCAGGCCGCGCCCGTGAGCCGAAACGTCGTGGCGGACCTGTGCGAGCGTCTGGACACGCTACGTCTGGACACCCAGCGTCTGAACACCCGGCGGCCCAGCCCGCATGGCAGCGCCGCGTGGCCGCTCCCGGATCCCGCATCCTGGACCCAGGAGGCCTTCACGGCACACGTCGGAGACTGGTACCGCAGGGCGCTCGACCCCCGGCCGGCACACCCCCGGAAGGCGGTGGATCATGTCACGCCGTGAGGAGGCGGGCTTCGGCAGGCGGCGCTTCCTGCAGCTCGCCATGCTCGGCGCCACGGGCCTGCTCTCCGCCTGCTCGGCGAGCGCCGTCGTGCCGCCGGGGGTGACGCCGACTCCCACCCGCACCACCACGACGCTGGATGAACTCCTGGCCCAGGACGTGTTCGCGATCGCCCACCGGGGGTCGGGCGACACCTGGCCCGAGCACACGCTGCGGGCCTACACGGAGGCCGTGGCCGCGGGGGCCATGGCCGTCGAGGTCTCCGTGCACATGACCAAGGACGGTGTCCTGGTCTGCCACCACGACACCAACCTGTCCCGCATGACCGGTGTGGACCGCGACATCAAGGACCTGACCTTCGAGGAGCTCGCGGTCATCCGCAATGACGCCCGGGCCTGGCTCGGCCCGGCCACGCCTCTCGAGCCCATCCCGGCCTTCCGGGACGTGCTGGACGCGCTCGCTCACCGGACGGTGCTCTTCATCGAGGACAAGACGGGCGAGCACGCCAAGGAGGTCCTGGACCTGATGGACTTCTACCCGGGCTCCACCTCCCACATGGTGTGGAAGCAGACGGCGGCCTCGGGGTCCTACAAGGAGGCGCGGCGTCGCGGGTACACCCTGTGGGGGTACTTCATGGACGACGCCGACCATCAGTTCGACCGGTACCAGGACCGCTTCGACCTCCTGGGCATCTACCACGGCGCCACCGACCAGGCCATGCGGGACCTGGTGGCCTTCGGCAAGCCCGTGATCTGCTGGGAGATCCACACCCGGGCGATGCGCCGGCGGGTGCTGGCCCTCGGGGTGCGCGGCCTGATGTGCTCCAACTACCCGTACGTCACGGCCTCCGCCGCGCTCGCCGTCAAGGACGATTTCGGCACGGGCCGCCGTGCCACGGGGGATCTGCCGTGGATCCTGGCCCCCAAGTACCAGCCGCGCTTCGATGAGCCGTCCCGCGGCCTGGACTTCGCCTTCGCCTCGGCCGCCAACTACGTCCTGGGCTCCCTGGGTCCCCTCGCTGCTCCGTCGTACGGCTGCACGTTCAGTCTCTGCTGGCCGGAGGAGCTGCCGGCACCCGACGACGGCGCGGGGCTGGCCCTGGCGCTCGCTCAGGACGATCCGGCACTCGTCTCCGGGCCTGCCGCGGCCGCCTACCTGGCCCAGTTGAGCCCCCTGGGGAAACTCACCCTGCTGCTGCGTCAGGGCTCGGCGGGCTCCGACCGGGTGCTCGCCTCGGTGCAGACGGCGCCCTTGAAGCGGGGGGAGTGGGCGACCCTGCGGCTCGAGGCGACCCCCTCCGGGATCACGCTGTCCCGCGACGGCGATCCGGCCTGGAAGACGACCGCGCAGGACGGCGGTCAGCATGGGGGCTACCTCGCACTCGTCAAGGGCTACCGGACGCCGCAGACGGTCCGCTTCCGGGATGTCGCCGTGTTGGCGACCTCCTGAAGCGCGACCCCCTGGAGCGCAACCCTGTGAAGCGCAACCGGGGGAGGCGCGACCGGCACAGCGCACGGCACCGCGCACGGTGCCCTGTCAGGCGGGCACCCCGGCCGCCACGGCCTCCTCGTACACGGCTTCGAGCCGCCGCAGATTGTCTTCGGCGCCGTAGTGCTCCGCATGCCGCACGAGGGCGGCCCGGCCCATGCGGCGCGCCACCCCGGGCTTCAGGGCGTCTGCGAGGACCCTGGCGAGCGAGTCCGGGTCCCCGGAGCGGAAGGTGACCGCGGCGCCGTCGTCGCCGGTCAGTTCCGGGAAGACGCCCTGGTCCGGGATCACGGCGCCCAGCCCGTGCGCGAAGCCCTCCACCACGCTCAGACCGAAGGTCTCGAAGACCCGGGAGGAGTTCACGAGCAGGCGGGCGCGCCCCAGACGGGCCATGGCCTCCGCCCGCGGCAGAGCCCCCAGGAACTGCACGGTGCGCAGCCCGCGCCGGGCCGCCTGAGCCTCCAGCGCGGGGCGGAGCGGGCCGTCGCCGATCAGGATCAGGGGGCCGAAGGAGTCCTGCCAGGCGTCCAGCAGGACGTCGGGTCCCTTCTCCGGCGAGAGGCGCCCGAGGTACACCACGGGCGCGTCATCTGACGTAACACTCACGTCCTCGGGGGCCGCCGCGGGCACGAAATGCGGTTTGACGGTGATCCGGTCCGGATCCAGGCCCTGGGAGGCGAACAGATCGCGGGCGAAAGCGCTCATGACCACGAACTTCGTCACTCCGTGGGTCCACGTGCCCAGGGCCCGGTGAAGCCCGATGCTCACGGTGAGCGGAAGAGTCGCCGCCGCCGAACCCCGGTAGCAGGCGTGGCGCAGTCCGGGCAGCGGACCGGCGCCCGAGAGGCAGTCCGTGCACGGCTTCCCATCCCGCAGGAACGTTCCGTCGGCGCAGAACATGCGGTAGTTGTGCAAGGTCATGACCACGGGGACGCGCGCGTCCCGGGCAGCGAGCAGGATCGACGGGCTGAGCAGGGGGAACGTGTTGTGGACGTGCAGCACGTCCGGCCGCTCCCGCTCCAGGACGCCGGCCAGATCGCGGCGTGCGGACGGGGAATGCACCACACCCAGCGGCACCAGGGCCTTGCGCGCGACGGGCATCCGGGCGATGTCGTCGGAGTGCCGGGAGAAGTGCCCCACCCGGTGTCCGGCGGCCTCCAGCAGGGCCATCTCCTGGCGCACCACCGAGTCCTCGCCGGACGGCTGCGCCGAGCGATAGTAATTGTGAGCTACCAGTATCTTCACTAGAATCGGCCTTTGACTTGTCAGGGGCGAGTCCAACTTCATACAACACCAGGGCGCCGGTCTCCGCCCGTCACCAAAGAGAGCCTATGGCGAACCGTTCATCGAACCATGCCCTGAACACCTCCCCGCAGACCCGGGAACAGCGCGGAAAGCACCGTGCCTCCCGACGCCGCATCCCCGCCGTCCTCGCCCTCGCAGGGCTCCTGGGCGGCGGTCTGCTGACCGTCTCCGCGCCGGGCGCCGCCGAAGCGGCCGTCCCGGCGTGCACCGTCACGGTCGCACCCGGCACCGAGATCGCGGATGCGGTCAACGCGCAGCCCCAAGGCGCCGTGATCTGCCTCGCGGCCGGCCGGCACATCCTCAACCGCACCGTCGCCCCCAAGGCCCAGCAGGAGCTGAGAGGTCTCCCCGGTTCGATCGTGGACGGAGCCAAGCCGCTCAAGTCCTGGACCGCGTACCAGGTGACCGGTCAGCCGGCCCGCTGGCAGTCGCGCGGCAACCTCCCCGCCGCGTACACGGGCCCCGGCCAGTGTGAAACCGCGGGCAGCACCAGCTGCAACTTCGCCGAGGACCTGTTCTACGACGGCGCGCGGCTGCGTCGCGTGAACAGCCTGGCCGCCGTCGTGCCCGGGACCTTCTTCGCCGACTACGCGAGCAACACCCTGACGATCGCCAACACCCCGGTGTCTCACAGCATCCGCATGGCCAAGCTGCAGACCGCGATCTCGTCCACGCAGGCGGGGGTGAAGCTCACCGGCCTGACGGTCCAGCACTTCGCCAACCGGTCCCAGCGCGGCGCCGTCGTGGTGTCCGGCTCCGATTGGAAGGTCACCGGGAACACGGTGAGCGACAATCACGGCGTCGGGATCCTGACCGATCAGGCCGTGCGGCCGCAGATCCTGAACAACACGGTGATCCGCAACGGCCAGCTGGGAGTGACCCTCTACCGGACCAGCGGCGCCACCGTCACGGGCAACACCGTCTCCGGCAACAACACGGCGGGCTACTGGATCGCCGACTGGGAGTCCGGCGGCATCAAGACCACGTACTCGAGCGCCCTGATCCAGCGGAACACCGTCTCGGGGAACCTGGGCGTCGGTGTCTGGGCCGATGTGCAGTCGGACGGCATCACGGTCGACGCGAACACCATCACGGGCAATTACGCCGACGGCATCCGCTATGAGATCAGCCGTCGTGGTGTCATCACGAACAACACCGTCACCGACAATGCGAAGAGGATGGGCCGGGGCGGCGGAACCGGGCTCTGGTCGGGCGCCGGGATCGACGTGAACACCTCGTCCGACGTCACCATCACCGGGAACGTGCTGCGCTCCAACCTCAACGGCATCAGCCTCCAGGCCAGGAACCGCGGCACCAGTTCCTGGGGCACCTACCTGCTCAGCAAGGTGACGGTCTCCGGGAACACGGTGGACATGGGGACCGGCTCCCCGGCCACGGCCACCACCGGTGTGGTGACCACCAAGGACCGCATCCTCACCGCGTCCTCGGCCGGGATCGTTTTCAGCCGGAACTCCTACACGCTGACCACCAGCGCGCAGAAAGGTTTCAACAGCATCAACGCACTCGTCACATATCCTGGCTGGAAGAGCGCGGGGTTCGACTCCACCGCCAGTGTGGCGTACCTTCGCTGACAAAGCCTTCGGGGTGGCGGCTTCCGGGCACCGTGCGGTGACCGTGAGCCAGCGGGAGTGAGGGGCTGTCCATGGGACTCCAGGACACGCAGTCCGGCAGGGGTGAGGACCGCGGGATCGCCGCGTCCTTGCAGATCCTGAAAGGCAAGCAGAAGACCTCAAAGGGTGCCTCCGCCTACGTCCGGTTCTTCAACCGTCCGTTCGGACGGGTGCTGGCCGCGGTGGCTCACCGGCTGGGCCTGACGCCCAACGTCGTCACCGCCATCAGCGCGCTGGCCACTTTCGGGGGGCTCGCCGTGCTGGCGTTCTCCGCGGTCACGCCGGTCACCGGCCTGCTCGTGGCGGTGCTGCTGATCCTGGGCTACGCCTTCGATTCCGCGGACGGCCAGCTGGCCCGCCTGCGCGGGGGTGGGAGTTTCGCCGGCGAGTGGCTGGACCATGTGGTGGACGCCGCCAAGATGTCCCTGTTCCACCTCGTGGTGCTGTTCGCCTGGGCGCGCACCGGCACGGAATCCGGGCTGTGGCTGGCGCTGCCCGGGGCGTACGCCTTCCTGGCGGCGTTCTTCTTCTGCACCATCATGCTCACGGATCAGCTGCGCCGGGCGCATCGCGGGTCCAGCGGCATGCGTCTGGCGGGGGAGGGGAGCTCTTCCGTGCTGTACTCGCTGGCCGTGCTGCCCACCGAGTACGGGGTGCTGGCCTGCGTGTTCGTGCTCTGGGGCTGGCCGGCGCTGTTCCACTGGGTCTACCTCGCCCTCTTCGTGTGCAATGTGCTCTTCCTGTGCCTGGCGCTGCCGAAGTGGTACCGCGAGCTCTCGGGCTTCGGCCGGACCTGAGCGGCGCCACGCTGTCTGCCGACCCGGTCGGTGAACACACGACGACGGCGGCCGGCGCGCCGCGGACGGCCTGGGACCGCTCGGTCTCAGGCCGTCCGTGCTTCCTCCTCGTGCGATTCGAGCCACCGCACGGTGCGCTCGACGCCTTCCCGCAGGCCGGTCCGCGCCCGCCAGCCGAGGCCGCTCAGGCGGGAGACGTCCATCATCTTCCGGGGGGTCCCGTCCGGCTTCGAGGCGTCCCAGACGGTCTCGCCCTCGTAGCCGACGACGTCCGCGATGAGGGCCGCGAGGTCCTTGATGCTGATCTCGGCGCCGGTTCCGACGTTGAGGTGGCGGCCGCCGTCGTAGTTGTCCAGGAGGAAGAGGCAGGCGTCCGCGCAGTCGTCCGCGTAGAGGAACTCCCGCAGCGGCGTGCCGGTGCCCCAGTTCGTGACGGTGGCCGCGCCGTCGTCGCGGGCCTGGCGGTACCGCATGATCAGCGCCGGCAGCACGTGGGAGACGCCCGGCCGGAAGTTGTCCCCGGGCCCGTAGAGGTTGCTGGGCATGGCGCTGATCCAGGGCAGCCCGTACTGCCGCCGCACGGCTTTGACGTACTGGATCCCGGCGATCTTCGCCACCGCGTAGGCGTCGTTGGTGACTTCCAGCTTGCCGGTGAGCAGCGCGTCCTCGGGGATCGGCTGCGGCGCGAACCGCGGGTAGATGCAGCTCGATCCCAGGAAGAGGAGTTTGTGGACACGGTGCCGCACCGCGCTGTCCATGACGTTCCCCTGGATCCGGAGATTCTCGCTCAGGAAGTCCACCGGGAAGTCGTTGTTGGCCTGGATCCCGCCCACCTTGGCGGCGGCCAGGGCCACATGGCGCGGCTGGTGCTCGGCGAAGAAGTCCTCCACCGCCGTCCGGTCCAGCAGATTGAGGTCGGAGGACGGCACCCCGATCAGGTGCGTGAAGCCGGCCCGTTCGAGGCGCCGCCAGATCGCCGATCCGATGAGTCCGCGGTGCCCGGCCACGTAGAACGGCGCGTCCCGGTCCAGGATGCCGGTGCCGTCCTGGCCGGCGTCCCTGGCGACCCTGGTGCCCGCGGTGTCCCGGGTGTCCAGCCCGGTGTGAGTGCTCATGTCAGTTCCAGGCTGGCGTTCCACGACGGGAGGGTCACCTGGTCCACCACGTGCCCGCGGGGGCTGCCGAGCTCGGCCAGGTCATGGGCCACCATGAGTCGGGCCAGGTCCTCCGCGCCGACGGACGCCTTCCAGCCGAGGTCCACCTGGGCGTTCGTGGGATCGCCGATGAGGGAGTCCACCTCGGTGGGCCGGAGGTACCGCTCGTCAAACTCGACGTGGTCCCTCCAGTTCAGCCCGACGCTCCCGAAGGCGTACTCCAGGAACTGCTGCACCGTGGTGGGTGTGCTCGTGGCGAGGACGTAGTCCTGCGGGGTGTCGACCTGCAGCATCCGCCACATGCCCTCGACGTACTCGGCGGCGTAGCCCCAGTCGCGGATGGCGTCCAGATTGCCCAGATAGAGGCGCTCCGCCGCGCCCGAAGCGATGGAGGCCACCGCCCGGGTGATCTTCCGGGTGACGAAGGTCGCGCCGCGCCGGGGGGATTCGTGGTTGAACAGGATCCCGTTGACGGCGAACATGCCGTAGGCCTCGCGGTAGTTGCGGGTCATCCAGTAGCTGTAGACCTTCGCGGCGCCGTACGGGGAGCGCGGAGAGAACGGCGTCTCCTCGTTCTGCGGCGGTGGCGAGGCCCCGAACATCTCGGAGGTCGAGGCCTGGTAGAACCGGGTGTCCACTCCGGCGAGCCGCACGGCTTCGAGGAAGCGGGAGGTGCCCAGTCCGGTGGTGTTGCCGGTGTGGATCGGCTCGTCGAACGAGACCCGCACATGCGATTGGGCGGCCAGGTTGTAGACCTCGTCCGGCTGGATCTGTGCCAGCAGCGTGACGAGCCGGGCGCCGTCGTCCATGTCCCCGTAGTGGAGGAAGAGGCGCGCATCGCTCTCGTGGGGATCCACGTAGAGATGATCGATGCGGGCCGTGTTGAACGCGGAGGTGCGTCGGATGAGACCGTGGACCTCATAGCCCTTGAGTAGTAGTAGTTCGGCCAGGTAAGACCCGTCCTGGCCCGTGATTCCAGCGATGAACGCACGTCTCGCCATGTCCCTGCTCCTTAGCGATTCCTGCTGATGTCTGCACGCTACGGGCCGCCGGGGCGCCAGGCCCGAGTAGGGACTACGCAATTCGGGGTGCCGGGTACTTAGGTAGTCCTGGGAAGCGCCCCGGGCCCCGGTGGTGCGAGAATAGACCAGGCAAATGTTTCCTAAATAAGGCGGAGGTGGGAACGTGAACAACGGCGTCCCTCTGACTGATGTGGAAGTCCTCCGGATCCGGAACGACTTCCCCCTCCTGGCACACCCGGTGAACGGGCGGGAGCTCGTCTACCTCGACTCGGGGGCCACGAGCCAGAACCCCCTGAGCGTGCTGGAAGCCGAGCAGGAGTTCTACGAACAGCGGAACTCCGCCGTGCACCGCGGCGCCCACACCCTGGCGGCCCACGCCACGCTCGCTTTCGAGGACGCCCGCGCCACGGTGGCGGAGTTCGTGGGGGCGCGCGAGGAGGAGATCGTCTGGACCTCCAACGCGACCGCGGGCCTCAACCTCCTCGCCTACGCCTTCTCCAACGCGAGCGTGGGAAAGGTCGCCCCCGAGGCGCGCCGCTTCGCGCTCGCCCCTGGGGACGAGATCGTCGTCACCGAGATGGAGCACCACGCCAATCTGGTGCCGTGGCAGGAACTCTGCCGCCGGACCGGCGCCACCCTCCGATACATTCCGCTGACCGACGAGGGCACCCTGGACCTCGACGAGGCCGCCCGCGTGATCAACGCCAGGACCCGCGTCCTCGCGTTCACCCACGTCTCGAACGTCCTCGGCACCATCAACCCGGTGGCGCACCTCGCCGGCCTGGCCCGCGCGGTCGGCGCCCTGGTGGTCCTGGACGCCTGCCAGTCCGCGCCGCACCTGCCGCTCGACGTGAAGGCCCTCGACGTGGACTTCGCGGTCTTCTCCGGGCACAAGATGCTCGGTCCCACCGGCATCGGCGCCCTCTACGGCCGCCAGGAACTGCTCGACGCCCTGCCGCCGGTGACCACCGGTGGCTCCATGATCACCACCGTGACCATGGAACACTCGGGGTACCTTCCTGCTCCGCAGCGTTTCGAGGCCGGCACGCAGCCCGTCTCGCAGGCCATCGCGATGGCCGCGGCCGCGCGGTACCTGATGGAGACCGGCATGGATCGCGTCCATGCGCGGGAGGAGGTCCTCGCGCAGCGGATGCTCGAGGGCCTGGCCCGCATCCCCGGCGTCCGGACGCTCGGCCCGGCCGCCGGCGTCGAGCGCGCCGCGCTGGTCTCGTTCGACGTGGAAGGCGTGCACGCGCACGACGTCGGCCAGTACCTGGACGCCCAGGGCATCGCCGTCCGCGTGGGTCACCACTGCGCGCAGCCCCTGCACCGGCGCTACGGCCTCTCGGCGTCGACCCGCGCCAGCGCCTACCTGTACACCACCGAGGGCGAGGTGGACGCCTTCCTCGAGGGCGTCGCCGGTGTCCGCGGATTCTTCGGAGTGAAGTGATGAGTTCTCTCGAATCGCTGTACCAGCAGACCATCCTGGAACACGCCAAGGCCCGTCACGGCGGGAGCCTGAGCGAAGTCGCCGCCTGTGAGACCTCCTGGCCCGCGGGCACCGGGCAGTGCCACCAGCTGAACCCGGTGTGCGGTGACGAGATCACGCTGCGCCTCTCGGTCACCGGCGCCGACGGTGAACGCCGCATCGAATCGCTCGAATGGCTCGGCAACGGCTGCTCCATCTCGATGGCCTCCGCCTCGATGCTGACCGATCTGGCCGGCGAGGTCGCCTCGGTGGACGAACTCGCCACTCTGATCGAAGAGTTCCGCACCGTGCTGCGCTCCCGCGGCACCGTGGAGGGCGATCCCGAAGAACTCGGCGACGCCGCCGCGCTTTCCGGCGTCTCGAAGTTCCCGGCCCGCGTCAAATGCGCCATGCTCGCCTGGGTGGCGGCGGAGGATGCGCTGCGTCAGGCCGTGTCCACCGCGGCCTGACGCGCCGCGCCCCGTCCAGGGTCTCGTCCCGCCGCGGGCCTCTCAGCGCGCCTGCGGGCGGCGTCGCTCCTTCAGCCTCCGGTGATGCCGGTTCCGGAGCCGGAGCACGACGGCGCCGAGCACCGCCGCGACCACCGAGGCCGCCAGGATGGCGACCTTGGCGTGCTCGCCATGCGCTGACCCCTCACCTCCGTGACCTCCGCCGAAGGAGAGATCCGCGACGAGCAGGGACACCGTGAAGCCGACTCCGGTGAGCAGGGCGACGCCGACCATGTCGAGCCAGCGCACCGACTTGTCCAGTGCCACCCCGGGCAACCGCGTCAGGGCGAAGGACGTCCCGAGCACGCCCACGAACTTGCCCACGACGAGCGCCACGACGATGCCCACCGCGACGCTGTCCGTGGCGGCCGACCGCACGCCGTCGAACCCTCCGAGCGCGACTCCCGCCGCGAAGAACGCGAACAGCGGCACGGCGAAGCCGGCGCTGAAGGGCCGCAGACCGTGCTCGAGCCGGTCGGCGAGGCCGTTCGCCGGAGCCTCCGCCGCCGAGCGGCCCAGGGGGACGGTGAAGGCCAGCAGCACCCCGGCCACCGTGGCGTGGACGCCGGAGGAGTGCACGAGCACCCAGGTGAGCAGGGCGAGGGGGAGCAGCGTCCACCAGCGCGCCCAGCGTCCGTCGGCCACCCGGCCGAGCGCCGCGAAGGCCGCGAGGGGGAGCAGCGCCGCCAGGAGGTAGCCGATCTGGAGGGCCCCGCCGTAGAAGAGCGCGATGATGACGATCGCGATCAGGTCGTCCACCACCGCGAGCGTCAGGAGGAAGGTCCGCAGCGCCGCAGGCAAATGCGAGCCGACCACGCCGAGCACGGCCAGGGCGAAGGCGATGTCCGTGGCCGTCGGGATGGCCCAGCCGGCCAGGCCCTCCGGGTTTCCGGCGTTCACCAGGACGTACAGCACCGCAGGAACGACGACGCCGCCCACGGCCGCGGCGACCGGTACCAGGGCTTTGCGCGGGTCACTCAGCTCGCCTTGCAGGAGTTCACGCTTCAGTTCCAGCCCTGCCAGGAAGAAGAACACGGCGAGGAGACCGTCGGCCGCCCAGGTGCCGAGGCTCAGATTCAGGTGCAGGCTCTCGGGCCCGACCTGGATGTCCCGCAGCTCGAAATAGGAGGTGCCCCACGGGGAGTTGGCCCAGAGCAGGGCGATCACGGTGGCGGCGAGGAGCAGGAAACCGCCGGTGGTCTCGTTGCGGAGCAGGCGCGTCACGCGCAGGCGCTCCGGGATCAGGCGGCGGGTGGTGGATGTCTGGTGCATGGGTTCCTGAAGGGTCGTCGGTTTCTGACCACCGCCGCACGTCCGGGATGGTCCCCGGGAGGCAGTGGGCCGACCAGACTTCCCGGCACACCAGCCTCCATTTTACCGCAGATGCGGTGCCCGAGGGTCCGCTCAGCCGTCCCCGGAGGTGACGGCGAAGGCCGACGCGCCGTCGCCGCCGAGCTCTCCGGGCCGGACAGGGCGCCCGGACACCGCGAGCAGGAGCGCCAGGGTGCTGCCCCGCACGACCGGCGCGGCGTTCACCGCCGGGCTGGTCGGTCGCCCGTGGAAGTCCGTGTCGGTAGCCTCGAGGACCACTCCCGCGGCCCGCTCCTTGCCGCCACCGAAGTCGGTGGACGTGGCCAGCTGGTGCTTCAGAGCCTCGAGCACGGGACCGGGGGGATAGGAGCGGCTGATCCCGAGCGGGCGGCGGATGTCCTCGCCATGGACGAACGCCTCCACGAGGCGCGTGACCCGGGGCGCGGGAGCGCTGCTGGTGCGCCCGCTCACGGCCCGGAGGTTCTCCAGCGTCTCCCGCGGGTCTGCCCGGCGCTCGCGGGCGACGCCGTGCTCGTTGAGGGCGTCGAAGTCGAAACGGGCCTTGAGCAGTTCCCCTGCGAAGCCAGCCCAGGTGGTCTTGGCGTCATTCACGAGATGGGCCACCACGTCATGGACCGTCCATCCCGGGCACAGGGAGGGCGTGTCCCAGGCTTCGGGTTCCAGCTCCGTCAGATCGGCCGCCAGCGCGCGGCGCTCCTCGTGGACGACGTCCCAGATCTCGTTCATCGCGGCCCTTCCGATGGTCGGCGGATCGTGCTCTGATGTGCCGGGAATGCCGCTCCGATGCGCCGTCCCCCTGTCGCCGACCCTAGCAGCGCAAGGGCCCGGAGGGGAGGGGCCGGCCGGGATCCGTCGAAAGCCTGATACTCTGGAGAGGTGAAGAACTGACGCAGCCTGCTGACAGCTGGCCATTTTGCCCGTTGTCCCGCTGACATCCTGTGCCGATGATTCCCGCGCCTGCCGCCCTCCGGACGTTAACGGAGGATGCACTCGGCGATCGCGCGGTGGCTGCGTCTCTCCTCCCCTTTCCAGGTTCTCCTGCAGGCCCTTGCTCCAGGGCCTCCGTCCGTGACGTTCTCGGTCCGACGGCCGCCAGGGGATCCGGGCTTGTGAAGCGTGGCATGGCCGGCGGGACTTTCGTTCTGACGGAAGGACTCTCATGCACGCCTTGACTCTTCAACATCTGGCGCTGGACGGCATCTCCCAGCGCTACGCCGGACGCCGCGTCCTCGGCGACATCACCTTCGCCGTCTCTCCGGGACAGCGGGTGGGTCTGATCGGGGAGAACGGTTCCGGCAAATCCACCGTGCTGCGCATCGCCGCCGGTGCCCAGCGCCCGGATGCGGGTCTGGTGCTCCGGCCGGAACGCCTGGGGTACTTCGCCCAGGAGCTCGACGCACCTCCCGGCAGCACCGCCGGCGAGGTGCTGGACCGTGCCCAGCGCCCGGCTCTCGAAGCGCTCGCAGCGCTGGAGAGCCAGGACGTGGACGCCTATGCACAGGCTCTCGACGACGCCGAACGCCTGGGCGCCTGGAGCGCTCAGGCCCGACGTGGGGAAGTCCTCGCCGGGCTGGGACTCTCCGGCCTCGACGAACGGACGCCCGTGGAACGGCTGTCCGGTGGACAGCGATCCCGGCTGGCGCTCGCGGCCCTCCTCCTGGAGGAGCCGGACGCGCTGCTGCTCGACGAGCCGAGCAATCATCTGGATGACGCCGCCGTGGCGTATCTGGAATCCGCCTTGCGCGACTGGAAGGGCCCTGTGCTCTTCGCCAGTCACGACCGCACCTTCCTGGACCGGGTGGCCACACGAATCGTGGACCTGGACCCCTTGCCGGTGCCGGCCGTGGTGCTGGCCGACGCGGTCGCCCCGGCCTCTCCCGTTGTCCCCTCCGGCGCCTCACGGCTGGCAGGGGCCGCCGGAGCCGTCGGGGCGGAGCCGGGCGACACGACCTCCGACAGCGGCAGCGGGCTGGGGGTCCGCCACTTCGGTGGGGACTACAGCAGCGCTCTCCGTGCGCGCCGGGATCTCATGCGGCAGTGGCGTGACCGCTACGCCGCGGAACAGGCCGAACTGCTCGCGCTGCGCGAGGAGATCGAGGTGGGGGCGCGCAACGTCAACCGCAAGTCCGACCCCCGGACCGAGGCGCGGGCCTCCCGGAAGTTCTATGCCGACAAGGACGCCCGGGTCATCGCGCGCCGGGCGCGCAATGCGCGGGTCCGTCTCGAGACGCTGGAGAGCGGACGGGTCCGGCGCCCGCCGGAGCCCCTGCGCTTCGCCGGATTCGACCCCGCCGCCACGGCTCTGCGCGACGTGCCGGCGGTGGATGAGGCGACGGCGGATTCGACGACGGCGGCCCGGCCGGCGTCGTCGGGCGTGGACCTGGTGCCTGGCCGCCACGGTGACCATGTCGCCGGACCGCAGGGTCCCGCTGCGGAAGCGGCGCTCCGTGCCCACCGCGTGGCCGTCCCCGGACGGCTGGCGCCGGTGTCCTTCGGGCTCGGCCCGCACGGCAGGCTGCTCCTGACAGGTGCCAACGGCAGCGGGAAGTCGACGCTGCTGAAGGCCTTGGCCGGCCGGGTCGCGCATGAGGGCGAGATCCTCCGGGCCGACGGCGCCACGGTGGGCTATCTGGCGCAGGACACCGTGTTCGACGACCCCGGCCTGAGCGCTGCCGCCTGGTACGCACGTGCCGTGGGCTTCGAACGAGCCGAGAGCACGCCGCTCGCGGCCCTCGGGCTGCTTCCCGAGCGGGACACGGGGCGGGCCCTCGGCGAGCTCAGCATCGGGCAGCAGCGGCGTGTGGCGCTGGCGGCCCTCGTGGCGGACCCTCCGAGGGTGCTGCTCCTGGACGAGCCCAGCAACCACCTGTCCCTGTCCCTGGTCGAGGAACTGGAGGAGGCGCTGGAGTCCTTCGCCGGGGCCGTCGTGATCGCGACCCACGACCGCTGGCTGCGCACGCGCTGGCGGGAGCGGAACGTCCCGGAGATCAGCCTCGGCTGAGCCGGCGTCACCGCCGAAACAGCGAGTTCCCGTCGAAACAGTGCGTTGAACACACGGTTTCGACGGGAACTCACTGTTTCAGCGGAAAGGGAGGTCCCGGGAGCCTCAGGTGGGAATCCGGGGAAATCAGTGGCTTTCGAGCCAGGACTGCGCCTGCTGAGCCTGCAGGTTCAGGGCCTTGCCGACCAGGGGCTCGGCCGCGCCGGCGATCTTGCCGCCCAGGAACGGGATGGAGGAGGTCACTTCACCCTCGACGTCGATCCGGGTCTGACCGTCCACGGGGACGAGCTTCTGCAGCGCGGAGGCGCTCACGGGAGCGCCGCCGATCGAGATCTGGATGTCGGCCTGACGGCTGCCGTCCTCCAGGGGAGCGGTCCACGCCTCGCGCTGCGTGACGGTGAGCGCTTCGCCCACCACCTTGCGGGCGATGTCCGGGAGGCGGGTGGTCGGAACGGTGCGCACCACGGTGGCGGTGAACGCCGCGGCCGTGTCGCCGTCGATCGTGAAACTCTCCAGGGTGCCGCCCACGAGTTCGCTCACGTGGCGGACGAAGTTCTCGTCGACCAGGACGGCCGCCACCTCCGGCAGTCCGAAGGGCACGGTGGTCGAAGCGTTCAGGGCCATGGATCCTCCAAGGTCGGGTGAGCCCGCGCGGTCTGCGGGGCCTCCACCATGGTAGGCGGCTTCCTGTGAATCCGGGTTTTCAGGCGATTCACAGGCGCAGGAGATTGGCCAGATCGGCCCGGATGGCCTACGCTCTATAAAGGTTTGATAACGAACCCCGCCGCCGGAGATCTGATCCTGGCGGAGACAACGCCCACGAGGACTCCCTGTCCGTGGGCTGAATATGCCGGGTCACTGCCGTCCACCGACCGCCACCGTCTGTGCCGTGACCACGTCCTGACCTCAAGACGTCAGGGGCCGGTGGCGTACGAGGATTTCCGGGGACGGAATGAGTACCGGTGGAGCCCCGAGCATTTGGAAATCATGAAGCAGAACGCAATCTCCCTGGCTACCCGTCGCTCTCTTGCAGTCGTCGCCGCATCCGGCGCACTCCTGGGAGGGGTCGCCCTGGCGGCTCCCGCGGCGAACGCGGCCGGCGAGTCCACCTGGGACGCACTGGCTCAGTGCGAGTCCGGTGGCAACTGGTCCATCAACACGGGCAACGGCTACTACGGTGGCCTGCAGTTCGACCAGAGCACGTGGCAGGCCTACGGCGGCACCGGTTCCGCCGCTCAGGCCTCCAAGTCCCAGCAGATCGCCGTCGCCGAGAAGGTTCAGGCCAACCAGGGCTGGGGCGCCTGGCCGTCCTGCTCCTCCCAGCTCGGCCTCTCGGGCAACGGCGGCGGTTCCGCCGCCGCAGCCCCGGCCCCGGCGCAGAACACGCAGGTCCAGGCTCAGGGTCAGTACACCCAGCAGCAGGCCCCGCAGCAGGCTCCCGTGGAGCAGGCCCCTGTTCAGCAGGCTCCCGTGGAGCAGGCTCAGCCCGCTCCGCGTCACGCGGCCGAGGTCCCCGTGACCGGCAAGACCTACACGGTCGAGGCCGGCGACACCCTCGCCAAGATCGCGCAGAAGCTCGGTCTGAAGGGCGGCTGGGAGCTCCTGGCCGACGCCAATGCCAGCACCGTGACCGATGTGAACCTGATCTTCCCGGGTCAGGAGCTGCAGATCCCCGCGGAGTGATCCGCAGGCTTTCCGGCGCGGAATCCCTTCCGGCCCGCCCCTCGTGAGAGATCGGGGCCGGGAGGGATCACGCGTTGCGGATTACACTGGAAACACCCGGTACTTTCACAAGTCCCGGGTGTTTGTGTTGTCCGGGAAGGCCCGTGGCGACCACCTTTCACCGAGCCCGCCAGGAAAGCAGCAGCCCGCATGAGTCCTCGCACCGCATCCGCCACGTCCTCCCAGAATCCCGCCGTGTTCCAGGCACAGCTCGCGGGCATCCGCACCGTCCTGGCCGAAGACCCGGCCTTCGGGAACCTGCGGGTGTCAGCGGCCCAGGGCACCCGGCGCAGCGACGACTTCCATCTGGGCGCGCCGAGCGGCCTGAACCCCGTGGTGATCGCCGAACTGGTGGACGGGCTCAAGGAGCTGGACTCCGAGAGGCCCGACGCCGGCGCCGGAACCTCGGCGGGAACGGCGCCCGCCGTCGTGCTCGCCGTGACGGCGACGGGGCGCGAGGCGGAGGACCTGGCCGCCGCCCTGCGCGCCTATCTGCCCGAGGACGAGGTGGCGGAGTTCCCCAGCTGGGAGACGCTGCCTCATGAGCGGCTCTCGCCCCGTTCCGACACGGTCGGGCGCCGTCTCACCGTGCTGCGCCGCCTGGCCCACCCTGAGGCGTTCGCCACCCCGCTGCGCGTCGTCGTGGCGCCCGTGCGCGCCGTCGTCCAGCCGGTCGTGGCGGGCCTCGGCGACCTGGAACCCGTCACGGTGCGGGTCGGCGCGGAGGAGCCCTTCGAGGACCTCGTCCGCCGGCTCGCCGCCGCCGCGTACGCGCGCGTGGACATGGTGACGCACCGTGGCGAGTTCGCCGTCCGTGGCGGCATCCTGGACGTCTTCCCGCCCACCGAGAACCACCCCATCCGCATCGAGTTCTTCGGCGACGAGGTGGAGCAGATGCGCTACTTCGCGGTCGCCGACCAGCGCTCCCTCTCCGTGGGCGACGGCGTCGTCCACCCCGAGGTCCTGTGGGCCCCGCCGTGCCGCGAACTGCTCATCACGCCGTCCGTCATGTCCCGCGCCGCGAAGCTGCAGAAGAGCATGCCCGGCGCCGCGGACATGCTGGAGAAGATCGCGGGCGGGATCACCGTGGAAGGCATGGAGTCCCTGGCGCCCGTGCTGGTCGACTCCATGGTGCCGTTCGTCTCTTCCCTGCCCGAGGGATCGATCGCGTTCATGATCGAACCGGAGAAGGTCCGGCTCCGCGCCCACGACCTCATCGCGACCAACGAGGAGTTCCTCGCCGCCGCGTGGTCCACCGCCTCGGACGGCGGCGCCGCGCCGCTGGACCTCGGCCTGGACCCGGAGGCCCTCCTCCACGAGGCCAGCTTCCGCACGCTCGCGGACACCCGGACCGACGCGCAGTCGGCGGGCGTCTCCTGGTGGGACGTCTCCACCCTGGGCGTGGACGAAGAGCTGGGGCACGACGTCGACGTGCTGGCGCTGCGGGCCAGGGAACCGCGCGGATACCGCGGCGATGTGGGGGAGATGCTGGAGTTCATCTCCTCCCGGATCAAGGACTCCTGGCGGCTCGTCGTGGTCACGGACGGCCCGGGCCCGGCGCAGCGCCTCGCCGAGCTGTTCCACGATGCCGACGTGCCCTGTTCCCGGGTGGATCGCCTGGCGGACGCGCCGGCTCCCGGCATCATCGAGATCACGACGGCGGAGGCCGGCCACGGCTTCGTCCTGGACGGGCTGAAGTTCGGCGTCCTGACCGAGGCCGATCTGCTCGGCCGTTCGAGCGCACGTGGCGGCACCAAAGACATGCGGAAGATGCCGTCGCGGCGCCGCAACGCCGTCGACCCCCTGTCCCTGCACGCCGGCGACTTCGTCGTGCACGAACAGCACGGCATCGGCCGGTTCGTGGAGCTGGTGCAGCGGAAGACCGCCGGCTCGGACGGGGTGCGCGAATACCTGGTCCTGGAGTACGCCCCGTCCAAGCGCGGCGCCCCCGGGGACCGGCTCTTCGTCCCCACCGATCAGCTGGACCAGGTCACCCGTTACGTCGGCGGTGACACCCCGGCGCTCAGCAAGATGGGCGGCTCCGACTGGGCCTCCACCAAGTCCAAGGCGCGCCGGGCGGTCAAGGAGATCGCCGGCGAGCTCATCCGGCTGTACTCGGCCCGCATGGCGTCCAAGGGTCACGCGTTCGGGCAGGACACCCCCTGGCAGCGCGAACTGGAACAGGCGTTCCCGTATGTCGAGACGCCGGATCAGCTGACCACCATCAACGAGGTCAAGGCGGACATGGAGAAGGAGATCCCCATGGACCGCCTCGTCTCCGGCGACGTCGGCTACGGCAAGACCGAGATCGCGGTCCGCGCTGCGTTCAAGGCCATCCAGGACGGCAAGCAGGTGGCCGTCCTGGTGCCCACCACGCTCCTCGCCCAGCAGCACCACGAGACCTTCAGCGAGCGGTTCTCCGGGTTCCCGGTCCGGGTCCGGGCCCTGTCCCGGTTCCAGACCGCCAAGGAGTCCAAGGAGACGCTCGCCGGCGTCAAGGACGGCAGCGTCGATCTCGTGATCGGCACGCACCGCCTCCTGTCGAAGGAGATCGAGTTCAAGGACCTGGGCCTCGTCATCATCGACGAGGAACAGCGGTTCGGCGTCGAGCACAAGGAAGCGCTCAAGAAGATGCGCACCAACGTGGACGTGCTGGCCATGTCCGCCACGCCGATCCCGCGGACCCTCGAGATGTCCCTCACCGGCATCCGGGAGACCTCCACCCTGGCCACGCCGCCGGAGGAGCGCCACCCCGTGCTCACCTACGTCGGCCCGTACACGGACAAGCAGGTCTCCGCCGCGGTCCGCCGTGAGCTGATGCGCGAGGGCCAGGTGTTCTTCGTGCACAACCGGGTGTCCTCGATCGACCGCGTGGCCGCCTCCATCCGCGAGCTGGTCCCGGAGGCGCGGGTCGAAGTGGCGCATGGTCAGATGACCGAGGCGCGCCTGGAACAGATCATCGTGGACTTCTGGGAGAAGCGGTTCGACGTGCTGGTCTGCACCACCATCATCGAGACCGGCCTGGACATCTCCAACGCCAACACCCTGATCGTGGACGGCGCCAACAACTACGGCCTCTCACAGCTGCACCAGCTCCGTGGCCGGGTGGGCCGTGGCCGGGAGCGGGCGTACGCGTACTTCCTGTACCCGTCGGAGAAGCCGCTCGGCGAGGTGGCCCTGGAACGTCTCAAGGCCGTCGCCGCGCACAACGAACTCGGCGCCGGCATGCAGCTCGCCATGAAGGACCTCGAGATCCGCGGCGCGGGCAACCTCCTGGGCGGTGAGCAGTCGGGCCATATCCAGGGGGTCGGTTTCGACCTCTACATCCGCCTGGTCGGCGAAGCGGTCGCGGAGTACCGCGGGGAGAAGGAGGAGGCGGCGGCCGAGATGAAGATCGAGCTGCCGATCAACGCCCACCTGCCGCACGACTACGTGCCGGGGGAGCGCCTGCGCCTCGAGGCCTACCGCAAGCTCGCCGCGGCCCACACGGACGCGGCGATCGACGAGGTGCGCGACGAACTGGTGGACCGCTACGGCGAGCCGCCCGCCCCCGTGGTCAACCTCCTGGACGTGGCGCGCTTCCGGGTGGCCGCCCGCGCGGTCGGGCTGACCGACGTCGCGGTCCAGGGGAACTTCATCAAGTTCGCCCCGGCGACGCTGCCGGAGTCCAAGACCATGCGCCTGAGCCGCATGTACCCGGGCTCCCAGATCAAGCCGGCGCTCAACGCGGTGCTGATCCCGAAGCCGAAGACGGCGCGGGTCGGGGGCCGCGATCTCGCCGACGCACAGGTCCTCGAGTGGGCCCGCAACGTGCTCGCGGCGATCTTCGAGGACTGAGCGGCCCGAACGACAACGCCCTTGAACGACGAAGGCCCCGGAGGAGAACCTCCGGGGCCTTCGTGCTGACCAGTGTTACTTGGCGTCCTGCTTGGCGCGCTCGAGCTCGGCGAGCGTGTCGGAACGGCCGAGGACGTGCTGCGGGATGGCGAAGGCCAGCGCGAACAGGATCAGGGTCACGGCCGCGGGCCAGGTGTTCTCCAGGCTCAGGAAGGACAGCGAGTAGACAGCCCCGGCGAACAGCGCGAAGCAGATGACGAACAGCACCAGGGACTGGACGGTGTTGTTCTCTTTGCCGATCGGACGGGACATGGTCTCCCAACTTTCTTTCTCGTGACGTCCGCTGGGACGTCGTCAGTCTTCCGCAGGGCGGCCCGGACAGGGGCACGCTCTCGGGTCCCCGTGAGGGGACCCTGGGTTCTCAGTAGTCGCTCTGACCCTGTTCGCCCTTGACGATGGCGATGCCGGAGCTCGCGCCGATGCGGGTGGCACCAGCAGCAATCATAGCCTGTGCATCCTCCAGGCTCCGCACTCCGCCGGACGCCTTGACGCCCAGATCGGGACCCACGGTGGCGCGCATGAGCTTCACGTCCTCCACGGTCGCCCCGCCGCCGTTGAAGCCGGTGGAGGTCTTCACGAAGTCCGCGCCCGCCTCGACGGACGCCTGGCAGGCGAGGACCTTCTGCTCGTCCGTGAGCAGCGCGGTCTCGATGATGACCTTCAGGATCGCCTCGCCGTCGTGCACCGCGGCGGCCACGGCGGCGATGTCTTCGACGAGCGCGTCCTTGTCGTCCGCCCGGGCCGAAGCGATGTTGATGACCATGTCGATCTCCGCGGCACCGTCCTCCACCGCGCCGCGTGCCTCGAAGACCTTCACATCGGTGGGCGTGGCGCCCAGCGGGAAGCCTACGACGGCGCAGCACAGCACTGCGCTGCCCTTGAGCGCCTGGACGGCGGTCTTCACCCAGACCGGGTTCACGCACACGGACTTGAAACCGTATTCCACGGCCTCGGCGCAGAGGCGCTGCACGTCCTCGCGGCTCGCGTCCGGCTTGAGGAGGGTGTGGTCGATGTAAGAGGCGATGTTCGTGCTCATGGTCTTCCTTTGCATGCCTGATGTCGTGGCGCGGGCCGAGGGGTGGTGGCGCGCCGGGTGTGTGCGGTGATCCCCCAGAATCTCATGCCGGGCGCTCAGACGCCCAGCGCGGACCTCATGCCGTCCAGCACGGCGTCCAGCCGGCGTCGGGCCTCTCGCTTGGCCGCGGGCAGCGCGTCCGCGCCGTCCACCGGCACGACCACTTCGAGGTAGCACTTGAGTTTCGGTTCCGTGCCGCTGGGCCGCACGATCACCTGCGTGGCGTCCTCGCTGAGGTACTTGAGCCCGTTGGTGCCGGGAAGCTCCTCCGTGCCCTGCGACAGGTCCTGCGCGACGACGACGGCGGAGTCCGCCAGCGTCGCCGGGGGAGTTGCGCGGAGGGTCGCCATCATGGTGTCCAGCAGGCTGAGATCGGCCACCCGGACGCTCAGCTGATCGCTCGCGTGCAGGCCGTGCTCCAGCGCCAGCGCGTCGAGAAGACCGAAGAGGGAGGAGCCCTGCGCCTTGGCGTGGGCCGCGAGCTCCGCGATCAGCAGGGCAGCGGAGATCCCGTCCTTGTCGCGGGCCAGCTCCGGCGCCACGCAGTACCCGAGGGCCTCCTCGTAGCCGTAGACGAGGCCGGGGACACGGGAGATCCACTTGAACCCGGTGAGGGTCTCACGGTGCTCGTAGCCGGCGGCCGCCGCGATGCGGGAGAGCAGCCGGGAGGACACGATCGAATTCGCGAAGACGCCCTCGGTCCGGCCCGCGAGCCGGTCGGCCATGTGGGCTCCCAGCAGGGCGCCCACCTCGTCGCCGCGCAGCATCCGCCACGCGCCACGGCCGCCGTCGGCGTCCGGGTCGAAGGCGGCCACGGCGGCGCGGTCGGCGTCGGGGTCGTTGGCCAGGACCACATCCGCGCCGCGCTCCGCGGCGAGGGCCAGGGCCAGATCGAGCGCACCGGGCTCCTCCGGATTGGGGAAGCTCACGGTGGGGAAGTCCGGGTCGGGCTGCGCCTGCTCGGCGACCTGCGTCACCGACGCGAATCCGGCCGCGCGCAGCACCGCCTCGGTGGTCCGTCCACCGACGCCGTGCATCGGAGTGAGAACGATGTCCAGGTCCCGCTCCGGGAAGCGGTCGGGCAGTGCCAGCGCGACCACGGCAGCGCGGTAATCGTCCTCGATGGACGCGGGGAGGACCTCCCAGCCGGACTCCGCCAGGGCGATCGACTCGGACGGGCCCACGGCGGCGATCGCCGCCGCGATCCTCGCGTCGTACGGCTCCACGATCTGCGAGCCACGGGCGCCTTCCGGAACCGCTCGCCCGCCGAGGTAGACCTTGTAGCCGTTGTCCTGCGGCGGATTGTGGCTGGCCGTGACCATGACACCGCCGTCGGCGTCGAGGGCCCGCACCGCGTAGGCGAGCAGAGGGGTCGGCAGGGCGGAGGGCATGAGGAAGACCTCCAGGCCCGCGGCCGTGAACACGGCGGCGGAGTCCTGCGCGAAGACGTCCGAGTTGTGGCGGGCGTCGAAGCCGACCACGACGCGCGGCGCACGGGCCTCGCCGTCGGCGCCCAGGGCCTCGTTGAGGAAGGCCGCGAAACCGGCCGCGGCACGGCGCACCACCACGCGGTTCATCCGCATCGGTCCCGGGCCCAGCGCGGCGCGGAGACCGGCGGTGCCGAACTGCAGGGTCCCGGAGAACGCGTCCTCCAGCTCGGCCGACGCCGTGGCGGAGCCGCGCTCCGCGTCGTCCACGAGGGCGAGCAGCTGCGCCGCCGTGGCGCTGTCAGGGTCGGTGGCCGCCCACTCCCGGGCCCGCTGCGCGAGGCCGGTGGGCAGGGGAGCGGAGGCGGCGTCGTCGTGCGCCGTGCTGTGCGGGGCCATGGCTCAGAGCTTGCCGATGATCTGGGCGAGCAGGGCGGAGATGCGGGGGCCGGCGGCCTGTCCGGCCTCCAGGACCTCGGCGTGGCTGAGCGGTTCGGGGCTGATGCCTGCGGCGAGGTTCGTCACGAGGGAGATGCCGAAGACCTCCATGCCGGCCTGACGGCCTGCGATGGCCTCCAGGGCGGTGGACATGCCGACGAGGCTCGCGCCGATGATCTTGGCCATCTGGACTTCGGCCGGAGTCTCGTAGTGCGGGCCGGTGAACTGCGCGTAGACGCCCTCCTCCAGGGTGGGGTCCACTTCGCGGGCCAGGCCGCGGATGCGGGAGGAGTACAGGTCCGTGAGGTCCACGAAGGTGGCGCCTTCGAGCGGGGAGGCTGCCGTGAGGTTGATGTGATCGCTGATCAGCACGGGGGTGCCGGGCTTCCAGTTCTCGTTCAGACCGCCGCAGCCGTTGGTCAGGACGAGGGTCTTGCAGCCGGCGGCCGCCGCGGTGCGGACCCCGTGCGCGACGGCGCGGACGCCCTTGCGCTCGTAGAAGTGCGTGCGGGCGCCGAGAACCAGGGCGCGTTTGCCGTCCGACGTGAGGACCGAGCGGATGGTGCCGGTGTGGCCGACCACCGCCGGGGCGTGGAAGCCGGGCACGGTCGCGGCGTCCAGCGTGTGGGTCGTCTCGCCGATGAGGTCGGCGGCGCCGCCCCATCCGGAGCCCAGCACCAGGGCGACGTCGTGCTGTTCGACCCCGGTTTCGCGGGCGATGTGCTCAGCGGCGAGCTTCGCGGCCTCGAAGGGATCCATCGTGTTCAAGTCCAAGGTAGTCACGGGAAAACCGTACTCGCAGGGCCGTGGTCTTGCCCAGCACGGGCCGTGCGGGCATCGCCGTCGCCGTGGGATGCGTCACTTTCGGCCCGGTGACCGCTTCGTGACGGGTCCTCGGCTGGCAGTGGGGCAGTGCATGGGACAGAATTGTCCTTTGTGAGCACGCATCCTGATTTCGCCGCGCCCCGTATCGCCGTCCTCGGAGGTGGTCCCGGTGGTTACGAGGCCGCCGCGGTCGCCGCATCCCTGGGTGCGAAGGTCACCGTCATCGAGCGCAACGGCCTGGGAGGCGCCGCGGTGCTGACCGACGTCGTGCCCTCCAAGACCCTGATCGCCACCGCCGACCTCATGGCGCGCGTCTCGGAGGCGCACTCCCTGGGGGTCCGCTTCGAGGTGGATTCCGGCGCGCCGACCATGGTCGCCGATCTGGAGCACATCGACCGCCGTGTGATGGAGCTGGCCCAGGAGCAGTCGGACGACATCCGCCGCAGCCTCGAGGAGGCCGGCGTGAAGGTTCTGATCGGTGACGGCGTGCTGCAGGACGACCGCACCATCAAGGTCACCACCAAGTCGGGCTCGGTGCGCACGGTCGACGCCGACGCCATCATCCTGGCCGTCGGCGCCCACCCCCGCGAGCTGCCGAGCGCCAAGCCGGACGGCGAGCGGATCCTCAACTGGACCCAGCTCTACAACCTGACCACGCTGCCCGAGGAACTGATCGTGGTCGGTTCCGGCGTGACCGGCGCCGAGTTCGCCTCCGCGTACAACGGTCTGGGGTCCAAGGTCACCTTGATCTCCAGCCGCGACCAGGTCCTCCCGGGTGAGGACAGCGACGCCGCCGACGTGCTGGAAGAGGTCTTCGAGCGCCGTGGCGTCCGCGTCCTGTCCCGCTCGCGTGCCGAGAAGGTGGAGCGCACCGAGGACGGCGTGCTCGTCACCCTCGGTGACGGCAGCACCATCACGGGCACCCACTGCCTCATGTGCGTGGGCTCCATCCCGAACACCGAGGGCATCGGCCTGGAGAACGCCGGAGTGGCGCTGACCGACTCGGGCCACATCAAGGTCGACGGCGTCTCCCGCACCACGGCCCACAACGTCTACGCGGCGGGCGACTGCACCGGGGTGTTCGCCCTGGCGTCCGTGGCCGCCATGCAGGGCCGCATCGCGGTGGCCCACATCATGGGCGACGGCGTCCGCCCCCTCAAGCTCAACGAGGTGGCGTCCAACATCTTCACCTCCCCGGAGATCGCCTCGGTGGGCGTCTCCGAGAAGGACCTCTCCACGGGCCGCTACCAGGGCGACGTCGTCATGCTGCCGCTCAAGTCGAACCCGCGCGCCAAGATGCGGAACTCCAAGGACGGCTTCGTCAAGATCATCTCCCGCAAGGGCTCGGGCACGGTGATCGGCGGCGTCGTGGTGGGTCCGAACGCCTCGGAGCTCATCTACCCGATCGGCCTGGCCGTGGCGAAGAAGCTGCACGTGGACGACGTCGCGAGCACCTTCACGGTGTTCCCGTCGCTGACCGGTTCCATCGCGGAGGCGGCGCGCCGCCTGCACGTGCACCACTACGATGGCTAGCCGCCACGGCGCCGTCGGCGGCGTCTACGCCATCCAGGACGACGACGGCGGGCTGAGCCAGTAGGCGGTCCCGTCGGACTTCCGGCGGAGGATGTCCAGGTCCACGGCGTGGCGGCGGAAGAACGCGACGTCCTCGACCAGGACGGACAGCCGTTCGTTGACCTGGGATTCGGAGAGCACCTCGCCGTCCCGGACGCAGCGGGTGACCACTGCGTGGACAAGACCGTTCATGCTGCCCGGCGCCCGGCCCGCCAAGGCGATCCTCGGGGTGGCGAGGAGGGCTTCGGCCTGCGCGGCCGGGTCCAGAGCGGCGAGGGCCTGCCCCAGGACGTCCGGCGCGAGCCTGAGTCCGCCGTCCTCGGCCACGGCCAGGCCGCTCTGCACGAGATTCCCGGCGAGGCGCTGCTCGGCGTCGACGAGTTCCCCGGCGGCCAGGCGGGAGACCAGGGGAGCGGACTTCGGTGACCGCAGGAGACTGAGGAGCACCCGGACGGAACTGAGAGCGGACATGCCCGCCACTCTAGTGGGAGCCCGGCCATGAGACCCCTCGAAAATCGTCGGAGGGCGAGCGTAGGCTGACCCCATGGATCTCCTCCTCGTACCCGGTCTCTGGCTCGACGCGTCCTCCTGGGATGAGGTGACCCCGGGTCTCATCGCCGCCGGGCACCGTCCGCATCCTCTCACTCTGCCCGGCGTCGGCGCGCCGGCCGCGGAGTCGTCCTCCCTCACCATCGATGACTGGGTCGCGGCGACCGTCACGCGGATCGACGCACTGGCCGGGCCCGTGGTCCTCGTCGGGCACAGCGGCGGAGGCAACGTCGTGTGGGGTGCCGCGGATGCGCGTCCGGACAAGGTGTCGCGCGTGATCCTCGTCGACACCGCCGTGCCGCCGCCCGGCGCCATGATCTCGGAATTCGACGTGGTGGACGGGGTGATCCCGTTCCCGGGCTGGGACTTCTTCGACGAGGAAGAGGTGTACGACCTCACCCCGGAGGTGCGGGAACGTGCCGCGAACGCCACGTTCAGTGTTCCGGCGCAGGTGCCCACCGGGCCCGTCTCCCTGACGGACGAGCGACGGTACGACGTGCCGGTGACCGTCCTCTCGGGCGGCATGAACGAGGAGCAGTTCCGTGCGGCGCTGGCCCAGTGGGGTGCGTTCGCGGACGAGGCGGCGGCCGTGAAAGCCCTCGACGTCGTGACCATAGGTTCGGGTCACTGGCCCCAGTTCTCCGTCCCGGAGCGGCTCACCGGCCTCATCGCGGAGGCTGCGTCCCGGTGACCTCCCGCCCGGCGGGGCGAGGGCGGGCGGATCTTTTCTGAAAGGGTCCGTGCGAGTCATTCCACATACTGGACACGGTTGTCCAGTAGATGGACCCCGGTGGTTAAGATGAACGCCGTCTCATAGCATGGCGGCCGCTTCAGGGGGCGGGCCGCCCGGAAGGAAAGCCGGACCCATGTCATCCACTCCAGCCACACCGGCTGCCCCGGGAACCCCGGGGGCACCCGTGGCGGCGCCCGCCGCCAACACGCGAGGACGCGTGATCTTCGCCAGCCTCATCGGCACCACGATCGAGTTCTACGACTTCTATGCGTACGCCACGGCGTCCGTGCTCGTGTTCCCGCGGCTCTTCTTCCCGAACGCCACGGACATCAACGCGATCCTGAGCGCCTTCGCCATCTTCGGCGTGGCCTTCGTGGCCCGCCCCATCGGCTCCATTCTGTTCGGCCACTTCGGCGACAAGCTGGGCCGCAAGGGAACCCTGGTGGCCTCGCTGCTGACCATGGGCATCGCGACCTTCCTGATCGGTTTCCTTCCGCCGGCCGCGGGCGGCTGGGTCGTGCTGGCCCCGCTGGCGCTCGTGGTCCTCCGGTTCGCGCAGGGCATCGCCCTCGGCGGCGAGTGGTCCGGCGCCGCGCTACTGGCCACCGAGAACGCCCCGGCGGGCAAGCGCGCCATCTGGGGAACGTTCCCGCAGCTGGGCGCCCCCATCGGATTCATCCTTTCGAACCTGATCTTCGTCGCCCTGCAGACCTGGCTCGCCCCGCAGCAGTTCCTGGACTGGGGCTGGCGCGTTCCGTTCATCCTCTCGGCCGTGATCGTGGCCGTCGGCCTGTACGTCCGTCTCAAGCTCGAGGAGTCGCTGTCGTTCCAGAAGGTCATCGCCGAAGACAAGGTCGCCCGCGTCCCGCTGGCCGTCACCTTCCGGTTCCACTGGCGTCAGGTGCTGGCCGGCACGTTCATCATGCTGGCCACCTACGTGCTCTTCTACCTCATGACGAGCTTCACCTTGACCTACGGCACCGCGGCCGACACCGCCGCCAAGGCGGAAGCCGCCGCGAAGAAGGCCGGGAAGGCCTTCGACCCGGCCGCATTCGTCCCGGGTCTCGGCGTCGACAAGACGCTCTTCCAGTGGATGCTCATCCTCGGTGTGGTGTTCTTCGGCATCTTCACCGTCGTCTCCGGCCCGCTGGCCGAGAAGTACGGCCGCCGGAAGTTCCTGATCTGGGTCACTGCCGGGATCTTCGTCTTCGGCTGCGCCTGGACGCTCATGTTCGGCCCCGGCCCGGGCGCCGCGATGGTCGGCCTGATCATCGGCTTCACGCTGATGGGCCTGACCTTCGGGCCGATGGCGGCCTACCTCCCGGAACTGTTCCCGTCGAACGTCCGCTACACCGGTTCGGCCGTGGCGTACAACCTCTCCAGCGTCATCGGCGCCGCCCCGGCGTCCTTCGTGGCGATCGCCCTCTGGCAGGCCGGCCACGGCAGCACGTGGATGGTGGGCGTCTACCTGGCGCTGGCCGCCGTCCTGACGCTGGTGGCGCTGTTCCTGACCCGTGAGACGGCGGACGTGGATTACGAGAACAACGTCGCCTGAGTCCGTCTGACGAATTCGTCCAGAGCGACGCGCACGGCCCGGCACCCCTTGGGGAGCCGGGCCGTCGGCGTTCCTGGGAAGAGCCCCGGGCTCGTCTCGGTACCATGGGAGGGTCACTCGGGATCGGCCGGGCGGGACCCTGGGGGCGGGGCGACCGCCGTCATCAGGAAGGTTCCGCACCATGCCCCCTTTGAGCGCTCTCGCCACCAGCTGGACCGCCGACATCCCTGCGCTGCTGCTGGCCGCCGTCGTCGTGGTGCTGTATGCCCGGGGCGTGCGGAAGGCGGAGCACTGGCCTGTCAGACGGGTCCTGAGCTTCGGGCTGGGGGTCCTGCTCTTCCTGTACCTCTCGTGCGGCTTCCCGGGCGTCTACGGCGTCTCCCTGCGGTGGGTCTTCACCGTCAAGATGGCCGGATACGTCTTCGTGGTCCCACTGCTGCTCGCCGCGGGCCGCCCCCTGGCGCTCGCGCGGGAGACGCTCGGCGTGAACGGACGACGCCGGGTGGACGCCTTCATGGCCAGCCGCCCGGTCCGGGTGCTGTCCCACCCGGTGGTAGCGCCGCTGCTGGGTCTGGCGGTCTTCGCGTCGTTCCTGACGCCCGTCCTGTACCTGCTGCGGACCGATCCGCTGGCGGGCGCCCTGACCGTGCTCCTGGCCCCCGCGCTCGGCCTGCTCATGGTCCTGCCCGCGGTCGAAGGGGAGGAACGCCCCGCGAACAGCGCCGTGATGATGGTGGGGTTCATCTACGTCTTCATCGAGCTGCTGGCGGACGCCGTGCCGGGGATCCTCCTGCGGCTGTCCGGCACCGTGCTGGACGGGTTCGCCGGTCCCGTGCCCGGCGCGCTGGGCTGGTTCCCGGGGGCTCTGCGGGATCAGCAGCTCGCCGGAGACCTCTTGTGGTTCGTGGCCGAAGTGGTGGACCTGCCGTTGATCATCCTCATGATGATGCGGTTCCAGCGCAGCGACAAGGCCGACGCGCAAGCCATCGACGACCTCAGCGACGAGGAACTGGCGGAGCTGAACCGGCGCCACTTGAACCGTTCCTGATCGCGCACAGATCCGGAAACGCCGACGGCGCGGCACCCCTGAGGGTGCCGCGCCGTCGGCGTCGGAACGGGTGTCAGTCCGCGATCGTGGCGAGCACGGCTCCCGCGGTGACGGTCTCGCCCGGCTGAGCGGTCAGACCGGTCACGGTGCCGGCCTTGTGCGCCGTGAGGGGCTGTTCCATCTTCATGGCCTCCAGGACCACGATCAGATCGCCCTCGGCCACCACATCGCCGTCGGCCACGGCCACCTTCACGATGGTGCCCTGCATGGGGGAGGTGAGGTCGTCGCCGCTGGCCGCGGCCGCCGCGCTTCCGCGGCCGGACTTCTTCGGCTTGCGGGCCTTCGAGGCCTTGGCCGGGCCGGCCGCCACGGAGGCGAACGACGCCGGGAGGCTGACCTCGAGGCGCTTGCCGCCGACTTCCACCACGACGTTCTGCCGCGGTTCGGCGTCGTCCGCGGCGCCGGGGACGCCCGCGAACGGAGGAATGGTGTTGTCGAAAGCCGTCTCGATCCAGCGCGTGTGCACCTGGAACGGGCCTTCCTCCGGGGCGAAAGCCGGATCGGAGACCACGGCGCGGTGGAACGGCGTCACGGTCGGCATGCCGGTGATCTCGAGCTCGGCCAGGGCGCGGCGCGAGCGCTCGAGCGCCTGCTTGCGGCTGGAACCGGTCACGATCAGCTTGGCCAGCATGGAGTCGAAGTTGCCGCTGATGACCTCGCCGGCCTGGATGCCGGAGTCCACGCGCACGCCCGGACCGCTGGGGAAGCTGATGGTCTCGACGGTGCCGGGCGCCGGCATGAAGTTGCGGCCGGCGTCCTCTCCGTTGATGCGGAATTCGAAGGAGTGCCCGCGGATTTCGGGATCGTCGTAACCCAGTTCCTCGCCACGGGCGAGACGGAACTGCTCACGGACCAGGTCCAGGCCGGAGACCTCTTCGGAGACGCAGTGCTCCACCTGGAGGCGGGTGTTGACCTCGAGGAAGCTGATGGTGCCGTCCTGGCCGACCAGGAACTCGCAGGTGCCGGCGCCGAGGTAACCGGCCTCCTTGAGGATGGCCTTGGAGGACTCGTACAGGCTGCGGTTCTGCTCCTCGGTGAGGAACGGCGCGGGGGCCTCTTCGACCAGCTTCTGGTTGCGGCGCTGGAGCGAGCAGTCGCGGGTGGACACCACGACGACGTTGCCGTGGGCGTCCGCCAGGCACTGGGTCTCCACGTGGCGGGGGGAGTCGAGGAACTTCTCGACGAGGCACTCGCCGCGGCCGAAGGCCGTCACGGCCTCGCGCACGGCGGATTCGTAAAGCTCAGGGATCTCTTCGAGGGTGCGGGCGACCTTCAGCCCGCGCCCGCCACCGCCGAAGACGGCCTTGATGGCCACGGGAAGACCGAACTCCTGGGCGAAGGCGATGATCTCGTCGGCGTCCTTGACCGGGTCCTTGAGGCCCGGGGCCAGCGGTGCGCCGGCGGCGAGGGCGATGTGCTTGGCCTTGGCCTTGTCACCCAGGGCGTCGATGGCCTCGGGGGAGGGGCCGATCCAGGTCAGGCCCGCGTCGATCACGCGCTGGGCGAATTCGGCGTTCTCGGCGAGGAAGCCGTAGCCGGGGTGCACCGCGTCGGCGCCGGACTGGCGGGCCACGTCGAGGAGCTTGTCGATGACCAGGTACGACTCGGCGGCGGTGTTGCCACCCAGGGCGTACGCCTCATCCGCGAGCTTGACGTGCAGGGCGTCGCGATCCGGGTCGGCGTACACCGCCACGGACTGGATGCCTTCGTCACGGGCGGCTCGGATGACGCGCACTGCGATCTCGCTGCGATTGGCGATCAGCACCTTGCTCAACTGGGTCATGGCAGGGAACTCCTCGAAATTGTCAATTGACATCGACCTTAGTACCTCTTGGCGGGTTCCGCCGAGATTACTGACGATTTCCGCGCGTAGAGCCGTGGGTCTTTGTAGGAGTCCTACAAAGACCCACGGAGGAGACGAAGGATCAGACCCAGAACTCCGTGATGCCCGTGCCCTGCTCGGACAGCAGCGCCCGGAGGGTGGAGACCGAAAGGCCGACCACCGCGTGCGGGTCGCCCGTGACCGATTCGATGAACGCCCCGCCGATGCCGTCGATCGTGAACGAGCCGGCGCAGTGCAGGGGCTCGCCCGTCGCCACGTAGGCCCGGATCTCCGCGGGATCGATCTCGGCGAACCGCACCGTGGCGCTGGACAGCCTGCCCAGCCCGGACTGCGGCCTGCCCGCGCCTGCCGCAGCGGACGACGACGGCGCCTGGCCGCCGTCGTCGGGCGCGTTCCCAGGTGCCGGGGGCTCCGCCGTGGCTGGGGTGATGAGCCAGTGCCCGGTGTGCAGCACCCCTTCGCGACCGCTCATCCGTGAGATGCGCTCGATGGCGACCTCGGGCTCGTAGGGCTTGCCGTGGGCCTCGCCGTCCAACTCGAAGACGGAGTCGCAGCCCAGCACGTAGGCGTCCCGCGCCTCGGGGAGCGCCGCGACGGCCTCCGCCTTGGCGCGGGCCAGGAGCAGGGCGGTCTCCGCCGGAGTGGGATCGCCGGCCGCGGCGGCGACGGCGTCCTCATCCACGGCGGAGACGATCACGTCGAACCGCAGGCCGGCCTCCGTGAGGAGCTTGGCCCGGGCGGGGGACTGCGAGGCGAGGATGAGGCGGGGTGCGCCGCTCACAGCTGGGTGTTGCCGGGCTGGTCGTTCGGCTGCTGGCCCTGCTGCGTGAGGTAGACCGACTGGCCGGTGGCGCCCTCTTCGCCTTCCTTGAGCGGGATGATGTAGACGGCCGTGCCGTAGGCGCAGACCTCGGTCCAGTTGCCGCCCATCTCCGAGGTGTCGAAGCGCATGGCCACGATCGCGTTGGCGCCGCGCTGCTGGGCCTCGTTGACCATGCGGCCCATGACCTCCTGACGGCTCTCATAGAGGGCCTTGGTCATCTCGGGCAGTTCGCCGCCGCCGAGCGAGCGGAAACCGGCGAGCATCTGGGACCCGATGTCGCGGGAGCGGACGGTCAGGCCCATCACCTCGCCGAAGACGGCGTCGATGCGGTGCCCGGGGACTTCATTCGTGGTGACGATCAGCATGTCTAGAGCCTAATACGGGATCGCCGCCCGCGAGAGGGCCCGCGAGAGAGCAGTTGGCGCCCCTTCCCAGAACGGGAAGGGGCGCCAACTGTCACTTCGCGAGCACGGAGGCTGCGCGGCGGGGGAGGCCGCGGGCGGGATCAGCGATCCGCGCCCACCAGTTCCTTCTCGGAACCCTCCTCGACGTCCTCGGAAACGTCGTCGGAGAAGGCCACGCCCTGACGCGGTGCGTTGTAGAGGTCGAGGTCCAGGATGCCCTGGCGCTTGGCCACGAGCGTGGGGACCAGCGCCTGACCCGCGACGTTGACCGCGGTGCGGCCCATGTCCAGGATCGGGTCGATGGCCAGCAGGAGGCCGACGCCGGCGAGCGGCAGGCCCAGGGTGGACAGGGTCAGCGTCAGCATGACCACGGCGCCTGTGGTGCCCGCGGTGGCCGCGGAACCGAGGACCGAGACCAGGACGATCAGCAGGTACTGGCCGAAGTCCAGGTTGATGCCGAAGAACTGGGCCACGAAGATGGCGGCGATGGCCGGGTAGATCGCGGCGCAGCCGTCCATCTTGGTGGTCGAGCCGAGCGGCACGGCGAACGAGGCGTAGCCGCTGGGGACGCCCAGGTTGCGCTCGGTCACGCGCTGCGTCAGCGGCATGGTGCCCACGGACGAACGGGAGACGAAGGCCAGCTGGACGGCGGGCCACACGCCGGAGAAGTACTGCTTGATGGACAGGCCGTGGCTGCGGACCAGGATCGGGTAGACCACGAACAGCACGAGGGCGAGGCCCACGTAGATCGCCACGGTGAACTTGCCGAGCGCGCCGATGGTGTCCCAGCCGTAGCTGGCGACCGCGTTGCCGATCAGGCCGATGGTGCCGATCGGGGCGATGCGGATGATCCACCAGAGGACCTTCTGGATGACGGCCAGCGCGGAGGCGTTGAAGTCCAGGAACTTGTCCGCCTTCTTGCCGGCCTTCAGAGCGGCGACGCCGACGGCGATTGCGAGGACGAGGATCTGCAGGACGTTGAAGTTGACGCTCGTGGAGGCCACGCCGTCGGTGATCTTGGTGCTGACCTCGAGGCCGAGGATGTTGCGGGGGATCAGGCCCTGGAGGAAGGCCCACCAGCTGCCGGCGCTGCCGGAGTACTTGGCCCCTTCCTCACTGATGCCCGTGCCGGCGCCCGGCTGGAACAGGATGCCCAGGCCGATGCCGATCAGCACGGCGATGAGGGCCGTGATGGCGAACCACAGGAGGGTGTTCCAGGCCAGTTTGGCGGCGTTGGTGACGGCGCGCAGATTGGCGATGGAGCTCACCACGGCGGTGAAGATGAGGGGGACCACGGCGGTCTTCAGCAGCGCGACGTAGCTGGAGCCGATGGTCTGGAGGGTGATGGTCAGGCCGTTCGGGTCATCTTTCGTGCCCCCGAGGTTCCTGGCCACCAGGCCGAGGACGACGCCGAGCACCAGTGCGGCGATGATCTGGACGCCGAAGTTGCCGGCCCAGCGGGGCAGGCGGCTCGGTGCCTTGGGTGCGTTGGTCTCTGTACTCACCCACAGGACAATAGAAATCGGCGTAACAATATTCCACTTTGCGTTGAGCAGTGTTACTTTTCCGCCTGATTTCTGAGAGATTCCTCAAATCCGGGAATATCCGACGGGTACGACGACGGCGGGCGGCACCCGTCCGGGGCCGCCCGCCGTCGTCGTCCGGGTGGTCAGCCGAGCAGCGCGGTGCGCAGTACGTCCAGACCCACCGAACCGATGTTCAGCGCCTTGGAATGGAATGCCTTCACGTCGAAGGACTCGCCCTCACGTTCCTGGAGTTCCTCCCGGATCTGCTCCCAGAGGCGCTGGCCGATCTTGTAACTCGGGGCCTGGCCGGGCCACCCCAGGTACCGGGTGAACTCGAACTGGAGCTGGCCCTCGCTGATGGGCAGGTTGGCCCGCAGGAACTCGTAGCCCTTCTCCGCCGTCCAGGGGCCGCTGCCCCAGCGCTCCGGCATGTCCAGTTCGAGATGCACGCCGATGTCGAAGACCACGCGGGCGGCACGCATCCGCTGCATGTCGAGCATGCCCATGAGGTCGCCCGGGTCGGACAGGAAGCCGAGTTCCTGCATGAGCTTCTCCGCGTAGAGCGCCCAGCCCTCGCCGTGACCGGACACCCAGCAGATGTTGCGGCGCCAGTCGTTCAGGAGCTCCTTGCGGTACACGGCCGTGGCGACCTGCAGGTGGTGTCCCGGAACACCCTCGTGGTAGACCGTGGTGGTCTCGGCCCAGGTGGTGAACTCGTCCTCGCCCGGCGGGACCGACCACCACATGCGGCCGGGGCGCGAGAAGTCGTCGCTGGGGCCGGTGTAGTAGATGCCGCCGTCCTGGGTGGGGGCGATCATGCACTCGAGGGTCTTCATGGGGCCGGGGATGTCGAAGTGGGTTCCGGCGAGAGCGGCCACCGCCTCGTCGGAGAGCTTCTGCATCCAGGCGCGCAGGGCGTCCGTGCCCTGGAGCTGGCGGGAGGCGTCCGCGTTGAGGATCTCCTTGGCCTCCTCGATGGTGGCGCCGGGCTTGATCTGCTGGGCGACCTTCTCCTGATCGGCGATCAGGCGGTCCAGTTCGGCCACGCCCCAGGCGTAGCTCTCCTCCAGATCGATCGTCGCGCCCAGGAAGGTGCGGCTGGCCAGGGCGTAGCGCTGGCGGCCCACGGCGTCCTTCTCCGGTGCGGCCGGAAGCAGCTCCTCGCGGAGGAAGTCGATCAGCGTGCCGTAGGCCTCCCGCGCGCGGCGCACGCCGTCGTCGAGCGTGGCCTGCAGCTCCTGCGGCAGGGGCCCCGACGACGTCGCGGCCTCCCGCGCGAGCTTCGCGAAGAAGCCGTCTTCCGCGGCATAGCCGGTGGCCTGGTCGATCACGATCCGCACCTGGCGCGCGGCGGAGACGAGGTCCTGGGCCTGGGCGGTCCGCAGGGACTCGATGTAGCCGTCGATCGCGGCCGGGACGTTGTGGGCGCGGCCCGCGATGTGGGCCCAGTGCTCCTCGGTGTCCGTGGGCATGAGGTCGAAGATGGCGCGGATGTCCTGCGCGGGGGAGGCGATGTTGTTCAGCTCCGCGAGGGTCCAGCCGCTCGCGTGGCGTTCCACGGCGAGGCCCAGACGCTCACGCATGGCGTCCAGGGTCACGCGGTCCACGTCGTCCACGGGCTCCAGCCCGTCGAGAGCGGTGAGTGTCTCCTGGTCCAGGCGGGCGAACGCCTCCAGACCGGCGGGGGAGAAGTCGGGGTACTCGCTTTCGTGACCCGGCAGTCCCAGACTCGTCGCCAGGGCGGGATCGAGTTCCAGTAAACGTGCGGTGTAGCTGTCGGCGAGATGGTCGATGGCCGTCTTGGGGCGCGTGGTGGTCTCAGTCACAGTCCTAGCGTAGGCATTTTTTGAAAGGAGTGCTTGAAAACTTTGCCGGTCGTGACGAGGACACGGCACTGTCGAACGGAATGGTCGCATTTGCGATCCCAGGCCGATCAAAAAACCGCAAAGGCGAATATTTGGCTATGCTCGCACCATGAGTGGAATCCGGATCAAGGATGCCGCCGCCTTCCTGGGGGTCAGTGACGACACCGTGCGCCGGTGGCTCAACAGCGGCCTCCTGAAGGTGGAACGCGGCGGGGGAGTGACCGAAGTGGACGCCTTGTCCCTGGCCGCGCTGGCCCGGGAACAGGCGGCGCAGCCCGCCGACCCGACGAAGGTGGGCCGTTCGGCCCGTAACCGGATGGTCGGCCTGGTGACCCGCGTCGTCTCGGACAAGGTCATGTCCCAGGTGGAGATGCAGTGCGGCCCGCACCGGATCGTCTCCCTCATGAGCACGGAGGCCGTCGAGGAACTCGGCATCCGTGAAGGAAAGCTCGCCGTGGCCGTGGTCAAGGCGACCAATGTGATCGTGGAGGTCCCTGATGAAGCGTGAGATCCTCTCCCGGCCGCCCCTCGGCAAGGCCGCCGTCGCCTTCGTGGCGGCGTCGTTCGCTCTGACCGCGTGCTCCGGCGCTTCCGGAAGCACCGCCTCCGGAAGCGCGTCTCCGCAGGACGCCGGTAAGAAGACCGTGGTGGTCTTCGCCGCGGCCTCCCTCAAATCCAGTTTCACCACCCTTGCGGAGAAGCTCCGTGCCGAGCATCCCGAGCTGGACCTCAAGTTCAACTTCGCCGGCTCGCAGGACCTCGTGGCGCAGATCAAGGCCGGCGCCAAGGCCGATGTGGTCGCCACCGCGGACCTGGCGACCATGGGCAAACTGAAGGACGCCGGCTCGCTCGACGGCGCGGCGCAGAACTTCGCCAGCAACACCCTCACCATCGCCGTGCCGCCGAGCAATCCCGCGAACATCTCCGCGCTCGCCGACCTGGCCAAGCCCGGTGTCAAGACGGTGCTGTGCGCGGCGCAGGTGCCGTGCGGCGCGGCGAGCCACAAGGTGGAGAAGGCGGCCGGGCTCGACATCAAGCCGGTCAGCGAGGAACTCGCCGTCACGGATGTGCTCGGCAAGGTCTCGTCCGGCGAAGCCGACGCGGGGCTCGTCTACCGCACCGATGCGCAAGGTTCGAAGGGCGCCGTGAAGGCGGTCGACTTCCCGCAGAGCAGCGCCGCCGTCAACACCTATGCGGTGGCCCTGGTCCAGGGCGCTCCGGACCGCGACGGCGGCAGGACCTTCCTCGCCGCTCTGACCGGGGCGCCGGGGCAGAAGGTCCTGGCCGAGGCCGGGTTCGGCAAGCCGTGAGCGACCCGGGTGGCGAGGCCACCCGGGCTCCGCGTGGCAGGGCCGGGGTCGGAAGGAACCGCCGTGACGGTGCTCGGCTGGACGGTGGCCGGCTGAACGGCACCCGATCGAACAGCGCCCGATTGAACGGCGTGCCCGGCTGGATGCTGCTGGCGGCCGTGCTCGGGCTGGCCTTCATCCTGGTGCCGCCCGTGGCCATGGCCCTCAAGGTCGACTGGGCGCACTTCATCCCCCTGGTGACGAGCCAGGCCTCTGTCGACGCCTTGTCCCTCAGCCTTCGCACGGCCTGCCTGAGCACGGTGCTCTGCATCGTGCTCGGGGTGCCGCTGGCCGCCGTCCTCTCGCGGGCGCGGTTCCCCGGCCAGCGAGTGCTGCGGGCCCTGGTCCTCCTCCCGCTCGTGATTCCACCGGTCGTGGGCGGTCTGGCCCTGCTGTACGCCTTCGGCCGGTTCGGGCTTCTGGGACCGCCCCTTCGAGCAATGGGGGTCGAGCTGTCCTTCAGCACGGCCGCAGTGGTGCTGGCCCAGGCCTTCGTCTCGCTCCCGTATCTGGTGCTCAGCATGGAGGGTGCGCTGTCCAGCGGCGACGTGCGCTACGAGACGGTGGCTGCGACCCTCGGCTCCAGCCCCGCGGCCACCTGGTGGAGGGTGACGCTGCCCCTGGCCCTGCCGGGGCTGCTCTCCGGCGCCGTCCTCGCGTTCGCGCGGTGCCTGGGCGAGTTCGGCGCCACCCTGACCTTCGCCGGCAATCTGCAAGGCGTCACCCGGACCCTGCCCCTGGAGATCTACCTCGCCCGCGAGAGCGACCCCGACGCGGCCGCCGCGCTCGCCCTGCTGCTCGTGGCGGTGGCGGTGCTCGTGGTCGGGCTGGCTCACGGGCCCTGGGTCCGGCGCAAGGCCGGTGTGCGATGAGCCGGCGTGCGATGAGCGGCGCCTTCCTGGACGCCGCCGTCCGCGTGCCCTCCCGGGGCCTCGACCTTCGGCTCGGCTTGGGGGAGGGCGACACCCTGGCGATCATGGGTCCCAACGGCGCCGGCAAGTCCTCCTTCGCGGCGGCCGTGACGGGCACCCTTCCGGGCACCCGGCGGCAGGCCGAGGGCCGGATCGTCCTGGGCGGGCGGACGCTGCTGGACAGCGCCCGGGGCGTCGACGTCCCGGCGCACCGGCGGTCCGTGGCGCTCATGGCCCAGGCCCCGATGCTCTTCCCGCATCTCGACGCTCTGGACAACGTCGCGTTCGGTCCCCGCAGCCGGGGCGCATCCAGATCCCGGGCCCGGGAAGAGGCGCTCGGCTGGCTGGACAAGGTCGGAGGACGGCAGTTCGCGGGCGAAAAACCCTGGCAGATCTCGGGCGGACAGGCGCAGACCGTGGCGCTGGCCCGAGCGCTCGCCACCCGGCCCCGGCTCCTGGTTCTGGACGAACCCCTCAACGCCCTCGACGTGACGGCCTCGACCCGGATGCGCGGCACTCTCAAAGAGCTGCTGGGCGGCCAGAGCGCCGTCCTCATCACCCACGAGATCCTCGATGCCCTGACCCTCGCCAGCCACACCGCGATCCTGCACGACGGGCGCGTGGTGGCCTCCGGGCCGACGCGTGAGCTGTTCACCCGTCCGCCGAACGTCTTCGCCGCGAGGCTGGCCGGGCTGAACCTGATCCGCACCGGAGAGGACGCGCTCGCCTTCCGGGCCGCCGACGTCGTCGTGTCCACGCGGGAACCCGGCCTCGGTGCGGACGGGAGCGGCCTGCCCTCTGGGGCTCAGCACTTCCCGGTCACCGCCCAGGCCCTGGAACCCCGCGGGGAGACCGTGCTGCTGCGCGCCGAAGGAGCGGCGGGGGAGGCCGCCGGGCACGAGGTGAACGCCGAGGCGGACGTCAGTCTGGTCGCGGCCATGGACGCGAGCCCGGGTTCACCGCTCTGGTTCAGTGTCCCCGAAGGCGCCGTGCGGCGGTACCGCCCGGCGTCCTGACCGCGGATTCGGCCTGCCCGGCTCAGCCGGCCGGAATCAGTGTGCGGGACTCAGCCCCGGGACCGGCGCCAGGAGCCGGGACCGGCCTTCAGCGGCACGTTGAACTGGGCGCGGCGGTGCCAGAAACGCTCGGAGTGGCGGGCGGGGCTCGCGGTCTCCTGCGGCTGACCCGCTGCGAGAGCACTCACGACGGCGGTCAGCGCGGCGAGCTCTTCGGGCGTGGGGTTGCCCCGGGTGACGGTGAGGAACGGCTGGGCGTTCTCCTCGTCACCCTGGGGCGCGTCGGTGGTGGTGGCCATGATCGTCCTTAGAGCGGAATGTTGCCGTGCTTCTTGGCGGGCAGGCCGGCACGCTTGTCCCGCAGGGCCCGGAGGCCACGGATGAGCTGGGTGCGGGTCTCGCTGGGGGCGATGACCGCGTCGATGTAGCCGAGCTCCGCCGCCTGGTACGGGTTGAGGAGCTCGTCCTCGTACTGGCGGATCAGTTCCGCACGGCGGGCCTCGACGTCGCCGCCCTCCGCCTGGACGGCGGCGAGATCGCGGCGGTAGAGGATGTTGACCGCGCCCTGGGCGCCCATCACGCCGATCTGCGCGGTGGGCCAGGCGAGGTTGAGGTCCGCGCCGAGCTTCTTGGAGCCCATCACGATGTACGCGCCGCCGTAGGCCTTGCGGGTGATGACGGTGAGCTTCGGAACGGTGGCCTCGGCGTAGGCGTAGAGCAGCTTCGCGCCGCGGCGGATGATGCCCTGGAACTCCTGGTCCTTGCCGGGCAGGAAGCCGGGCACGTCCACCAGGGTCACGATCGGGATGTTGAACGCGTCGCAGTGCCGCACGAAGCGGGCGGCCTTCTCGGAGGCGGCGATGTCCAGGGTGCCGGCGAACTGCATGGGCTGGTTGGCCACGATGCCGACCGTGTGGCCCTCGATCCGGGCGTAGCCGATCATGACGTTCGGGGCGTACAGCGCCTGCATCTCCAGGAAGTTGCCGTCATCCACCACGTTCTCGATCACGCGGCGCATGTCGTACGGGTGGTTCGCGGAGTCCGGGATGAGGGTGTCCAGGGTGAGGTCGTCCTCGTCCACTTCGAGCTCCTGCCCGTGCTCCAGGATGGGCGCCTCGGCGAGGTTGTTGCTCGGCAGGAAGTCGAGCAGCTCGCGGACGAACTCGATCGCATCCGCCTCGTCGCTAGCCAGGTAGGTGGAGGTGCCGGTGGTGGCGTTGTGCTGACGCGCGCCGCCGAGGGTCTCCATGTCCACGTCCTCGCCCGTGACCGTCTTGATGACGTCCGGGCCGGTGATGAACATGTGGCTCGTCTTGTCCACCATGACCACGTAGTCGGTCAGGGCGGGGGAGTAGGCGGCGCCGCCGGCGCACGGACCCATGATGAGCGAGATCTGGGGCACGACGCCGGACGCGTGCACGTTGTTGCGGAAGATGTCCGCGAACATCGCCAGGGAGGCCACGCCTTCCTGGATACGGGCGCCGCCGCCGTCGTTGATCCCGATCACCGGGCAGCCGTTGCGCAGGGCGAACTCCTGCACCTTGACGATCTTCTCGCCGTTCACCTGGCTCAGGGAGCCGCCGTAGACGCTGAAGTCCTGGCTGTAGAGGGCCACGAGGCGGCCGTCGACCGTGGCGTAGCCGGACACCACACCGTCGCCCAGGGGTTTCTTCTTCTCCATGCCGAACGCGGTCGAGCGGTGCGTGGCGAGGGCGTCGAACTCGACGAAGGAGCCTTCATCCACGAGCAGGTCGATGCGCTCACGGGCAGTGTTCTTGCCGCGTGCGTGCTGCTTCTCGACGGCCTCCTGGCCGGACGGGACCAGGGCCTGGGCCTGACGGTCCCGGAAGTCGGCGATCTTCCCCGCGGTGGTGGCAAGGTCGTGGCTCATGGTCCTCACTTCCGGTCCGGCACAGTCCTGTGCCGCTGGCGTACGTGTTGCTTGTGCACATTCGACAAGCCTGAGAGCCAGTCTAGCCAGGGGTCCGGCGCTGATCGCTGTAGGAACCCTACAAAGTCCCGTGTCCAGGCATGGACTGCTGCGAGAGCGTCGCCGACACCGCTCCACATACTGGCGCCCAGTCCGCTCCCCGGCTCTCGCTTCGCTCGGCGGGGGACCCCTCTCGTACTAGGCTGGATGCCATGGACGCACAGGACTCTCAGCACGTGGAAGGGCGTGAGCCGTTCGACGCGGGCATGCTCCGCAACGGCCTGGTCCAGGCCCTCGGTCTCGCCCGGCTGGATCACGTGGACACCACCGGCTCCACCAATGCCGACCTGCTGGCCGCCCTGGGTTCCGAAGACGGCCGGGGCCGCACCGAGTACCCCGACCTCAGCGTCCTGATCGCCGATCACCAGAGCACCGGCCGGGGACGGCTCGACCGGCACTGGGAGGCCCCGCCACGGTCGGCGCTGGCCGTCTCGATCGTGCTGCGGCCGGTCAACGCTCAGGGCCGGCCCCTGCCCACCGATTCTTATTCCTGGTTCTCGCTGCTCGCGGCCGAGGCCTGGTGCCTGGCGCTCGAGGACATCTGCGGCGTCCATGCGGGGGTGAAGTGGCCCAACGATCTCCTCCTCGGTGAGCGCAAGCTCGCCGGCATCCTCGCCCAGCTGCACTTCCCGGCGGACGGCCAGCCGCCCGTCGTCGTGCTCGGGACCGGGGTGAACGTCAGCCTGACGGCGGAGGAGCTGCCGGTGCCCACCGCCACCTCCCTTCTGCTGGCCGGGGCGCGGCCCCTGGACCGGACCGCCCTGGTGGCGGCCTATCTGCGCCGCTTCGTCCAGCTCTACCGCGACTACTGCGACTCCGACGGCGACCCCGACGCCGGTCTGGCCGGCGGAGCCTCGTTGCACCACCGCCTGACCCAGTCCACCGTCACGCTCGGCCGGACCGTGAAGGCGCACCTCCCGGGAGACCGCGAGGTCATCGGGCGTGCGGAACGCCTCGATCACCACGGCTCCCTGGTGCTCCTCACCGAGGACGGCCTGGAGCACACGGTCACGGCCGGGGACGTCGTGCACCTGCGCCTGCATGGACCCGACGGCGCCGGCGGCTATGCGTAAGGCCCTGCTTCCGGGGGAACAGCTCATCTGCACCACCCGGCCCCAGGCCCGCAGTCTCATCTGGCCCGTCACCGCCGGGATCCTGGCCCTCGCCGCAGCGTCGTTCGCCGCGGCCTGGGTGGGCCGGGGCAATCTGAACCGTCTCCTCCCGTGGCTGCCGCAGGGATCGACGCCGTACCTGACGCTGGCCTGTGTGATCCTCGGCGTGGCCGTGCTGCTGCTCTTCACCCTGCCGCGGGTGATCGCCTGGAACAGCACCCGCTACGTGCTCACGAGCCAGCGGATCCTGATCGTCAACGGCGTCCTCGCCAAGGTCACGCGCCAGTACCTGCTGGCCGGCGTCCAAGGGGTCCAGACCCGCCAGGAACTCCTGCAACGGCCTCTGCGTTCGGGGACTATAACCTTGGAACTGCGGCATGGCGGATTCGGGGTGCTGAGCGACGTCCCGGAGGTGGAGACCTTCCGGTCCTTCATCCAGGATGCGCTCGACGATCTCCCGGACGGGGTCATCTATCCGGACGACACGATCGACGATTTCCATGACCCCGCATTGCCCTGGGAACTGAGAGAAGGTGAAGAGTGAGCGAGGAGACCTCCGGACAGGCCGCCCCCGCCGTCGACCCGCACGAGACGGACTCCGACGCACACACCCCCGTGGTGCCCGTGCCCACCACCTCCCTTCCCCAGGTCGGCTCGGTCCGTGAACTGCAGCGCCGGCTGCTCGGCGGTGACCGGACCCTCCGCCGTCGCGAAGTCGCCTCCGGCGTGGGCGTGTCGCTGCACTCCGCCCGCAAGATCTGGCGCGCGCTCGGCTTCCCGAACTGGGGGGACCAGGACGTCGCCTTCACCGAGTCGGACCAGCAGGCGCTGGAGACGATCGTCGGACTGGTGCGCGAAGGCCTCCTCACCGAGGAGACCGCCATCTCGATCGCCCGTTCCATCGGACAGATGACCGACCGCATGGTCGTGTGGCAGGTCGAGGCGCTCGTCGAAGACCTCATGGCCAACCAGGGCATCCCGGACGCCGAAGCCCGGCAGAACATCGTGGACGTGCTCCCCACCTTGATCGACCCGCTCGAGCAGGTGCTCCGGTACTCCTGGCGCCGTCAGCTGAATGCCGCGGTCCAGCGGCTCTCGGTCCGCGCCGCCTCCGGGCTCGAGGCGAGCGAGGAAGGCCGTGAAGGCGACGAGGACGACGCTCCGCTGCCGCTGGCCCGCGCCGTGGGTTTCGCCGATCTGGTCTCCTACACGAGCCTGTCCCGCCGGATGAACGAGCGCACCCTGGCCCAGCTGGTCCAGCGGTTCGAGAACAAGTGCGCGGAGATCATCTCCGTGGGCGGTGGCCGACTGGTCAAGACCATCGGCGACGAAGTGCTCTACGTCGCCGAGACCCCGACCGCCGGCGCCGAGATCTCCCTGGCGCTCTCCCAGGCCTTCGAAGACGACGAGATCCTGCCGAAGACCCGGGTGGCCCTGGTCTGGGGGCGCATCCTCTCCCGCATGGGCGACATCTACGGTCCCACGGTGAACCTTGCCGCGCGCCTCACCGCGCTCGCCGAGCCGGGGACGGTGCTGATCGATTCTCTGACGGCCAGCGTCCTGGCGGGGGACGAGCGCTACATCCTGACTCCTCAGGAGCCGGAGAACGTGCGCGGATTCGGCGAGATCTCGCCGGTTCTGCTAGAGCGGGGAGCGGGCCCGGGGCTCGTGGTGGACTGAACCTCCCGTAATTATTCATTCGATGTTACTTTTGAGTTGGATCACCGGCGTGAAAAACTCAGGGGACAGGAGCGTCCGGGCGGGGACCGCTCCGACACCGCATTCTCCTGCATGACATCGAAGGATTGACGTGAGCCTTGACGGAACGAAACCACAAGGATTCAGTGCCGGGGGCAAGCGACGGTTCTTCAACCTCGGCCGGACCGGCCGGCGCGTGCTGGGCATCACCTCGGTGACGGTCGTGTCGCTGTCGCTGGCCGCGGCGGCCATCGCGTACCCCGGTTTCAAGACCGCTGATGTGGACCTCAACGACGGCGGCGTCTGGGTCACCTCGAACGCCCGCAATGCGGTGGGCCGCCTCAACTACGCCTCCCGGGTGCTGGATGGCGCGGTCACGCCCGCCAGCAACTCCTTCGACATCCTCCAGTCCCGCCAGAACGTCCTCGTGCAGGACAGCCAGGGCTCTGCTCTCGGCCAGGTCGACCCCGCGAAAGTACGGCTGAGCGGCGAGCAGAAACTCGCGGCGTCCTCCACGTCATCGATCGGCGGGGACGTCATCGCGGTGGCGGATCCGTCCAAGGGCCAGGTCTGGGCGATGAAGGCCGAGGCTCTGAGCGGCTACTCACCGGACTCCGCCGAACCCACGGTGAAGGGCAGCGCCGGGATCCGGGCGGCGGTCAGCGCCGACGGCCACGTCGCCGTGGTGGATCCGGCCAAGGGCACCGTCACGCAGTTCTCCCTGGACGACTCCGGCGCCGTCACGGACCGCGCCAGCAGGGACTGGGCGGATCTCAAGGGCGCCGGCGACGTGCAGATGGCGGTCCTCGGGCAGAAGACCGTGGTGCTCGATCCGGCCGGCGGCAAACTCTTCCTGCCGGACGGCCGCACCGTGCCGGTGCCGGACGCCCGGAACGCCCGCCTCCAGCAGAGCGGGCCGGATGCGGACCAGGTGGCCATCGCCACGCCCACCGCGCTGATCGTCCAGCCCCTCGACGGCGGCAAGGCCACCTCGGTCGACGCCGGCGGGACCGGTGTGGCCGCCGCGCCGGTGCAGCAGGGCGGCTGTGTCTACAGTGCGTGGAGCGGCAGCAACCGCTACGTGCGCAAGTGCGTGAACCCGGCCGATGACCAGCAGCGCGACGTCCCGCAGGCCAGCGCCTCGCCGTCGTTCGTGTTCCGCGTCAACCGCGACCTGGTGGTGCTGAACGACATCAACGCCGGCAACGTCTGGCTGGTGAACCAGAACATGCTGCTGGTCAATAACTGGGACGACGTGATCCCGCCGAAGAACACCTCGCAGGACGCGGACAAGGACTCCGCCGACGAGGTGCAGCAGACCACGCTGCCGGACCGCAGCAAGCCCAACACCCGGCCGGTCGCGAAGCCGGACAGCTATGGCGTGCGCGCGGGCCGCACCACGATCCTCAGCGTGCTGGACAACGACTCGGATGCCGACGGCGATGTGCTGAGGGTGCGGGCGGAAGGCCAGCCGTCCATCGGACGCGTGGAGAGCATCTACGGCGGGACCGGATTCCAGGTCTCCGTGCCGGCGGACAAACGCGGCAGCGCCGAGTTCAAGTACATCGCGGACGACGGACGAGGAGGTCAGGACGCGGCGCAGGTGACGCTGGACGTCGTCCCGCCCGAGGTCAACCGCAAGCCGCAGCTCAAGCCGGGGCGCGTGCCCAGCCTGGTCCTGCAGCAGGGCAAGCAAGTGGTGCAGAACGTCCTGCCGGACTTCATGGACCCGGATGGGGATGACATGTTCCTCACCGGCGCCACCAGCAGCAATGCCGGCGACGTGGTGCGCACGCGGCCGGACGGCCAGCTGACGCTCCAGGACGCGGGGTCCTCGCCAGGCAAGCGCACCCTGACGCTCCGGGTCTCGGACGGACGCGACACGGCCGAGATCCGCGTGACGGCCGACGTCAAGCCGCCGAGCGCCCTGCCGCCGCTGGCCAACGCGGACTCGGTCATCGTGCCCGCCGGCCAGAAGATCACCGTCGCTCCCTTGAAGAACGACGTCGACCCGCTCGGCGGATCCCTCCGGCTCGCCCGAGTGGCTCCCGACGCGCAGTCGACGGCCGTGATCGGCGCCGACCAGCAGACCTTCCAGTTCAGTTCGACGCTGGTGGGCACCCATTATGTGACCTACACCGTGACCAACGGCCCGGCCGCGGCGCAGCAGCTCGTGCGCGTGGACGTGGTCCCGTCGAACGCGGACGGCCCGCCGATCGCGGTGCGCGACGTCGCGCAGCTGCCGAGCGGCGGCAGCACCCTGGTGGACGTCCTCGGCAACGACTTCGACCCCGCCGGCGGCGTGCTGGTGGTGCAGTCGGTGACGCTTGCGAACGGCGCGCCCGTGAGCGTCTCCGTCCTGGACCACAGTGTCGTCCGCGTGACGGATCTGCACGCCCAGGGCACCGTGACGCTCAAGTACTCCATCTCCAACGGCAAAGCGTCCGCCACGGGCGAGATCGCCGTCGTGGTGATCCCGTCGCCGTCGAAACTGCCGGCCCCTCAGGCCAAGGACGACGAGGCCACGGTCCGCGTGGGTGACGTGGTCACCATCCCGGTCCTGGCGAATGACGTCGACCCGAACGGTGGGAAGCTGACGCTGGACTCGAAGCTGCCCGAGGTGCCGGACAGCGCCGACGGCCGCATCTTCACCTCCGGCAACACCGTCCGTTTCCTCGCGGGCCCGACCCCCAAGACGGTCTACGCCACGTACAAGGTGATGAACGAGTCCGGTCAGGCCGACTCCGCGCAGCTCACCATCCGGATCAAGGCCCGCGACGACGAGCGCAACGCCCGTCCCGAGCCGAAGAACGTCACGGCGCGCGTCCTGGCCGGGATGAAGATCAAGATCGCCATCCCGCTGGACGGCATCGACCCCGACGGCGACTCCGTGGAGCTGGTGGGCGTCGACAAGGCGCCGGCCCTGGGCACGGCCGTGCTGGGGGAGGGCGTCATCGAATACATCGCCGGCTCCGCCTCGGCCGGAACGGACACCTTCACCTACCGGGTGCGGGATCGCATCGGCGCCGAGAACACCGGCACCGTGATCGTCGGGGTGGCTCCGGCCGCGTCCGTCAATCAGAAACCACTGGCGGTGGACGATTACGCCGAGGTCAAGCCCGGCCGACGGATCGCCGTCGATGCCCTGGCCAATGACTCGGATCCTGACGGGGACCCGATCGCGCTCGTGAAGGACCGCTTCGAGAGCGAGTCCGGTCTCAACGCGTCCGCCACCGAGAACGGGCGCGTCCTTCTGACCGCGCCGGGCGCGGAGGGCACCCACAACATCCGCTACACGATCGTCGATGACAAGGGCGCGCAGGCGAGCGCCGTCGTCGTCCTCAAGGTCAATCCGAAGGCCGTGGCCAAGGCGCCCATCGCCAACGACGACCACGTGACCCTCGCGGAGACGCTCGGCAAGACGGCCGTCAACATCCCGGTGCTGAAGAACGACTCGGACCCGGACGGGGTGACCGAGGATCTCAAGATCACGTTCCCGGACGGCAACCCGAACGCGAGCCTGGGCCCGGACGGCAAGGTGCGCGTGAAACTCGCGGAGAACGCCCAGCTCATCCCGTACACCGTCACCGACCTGGACGGACTGACCGCCACCGCCATCATGCACGTGCCCGGTCAGGGCAAGATGCCGCCCGCACTCAAGAACAGCCAGGTGGTCGAGGTGACGGCGGGTCAGAGCGTCGACCTCAGACTGTCGGACTACGTCGCCGTGCGTCCGGGACGGACGCCCCGCATCACCGTGGCCGAGAAGATCAAGGTCATGGGCGCCTCCGCGGAGAAGGTGCTCGGCTCCGACGGTGCCACCGTGCACTACGCGGCCCTGAAGAACTTCGTGGGTCCGGGCTCGGTGACCTTCGAGGTGACGGATGGCAGCGGCCCGGACGACGCCGACGGCCTCAAATCCACCCTGACCATCCTCACCAAGGTCAACCCGGACCCCAATGCCAACCACGCCCCCACGTTCCTGGGGAGCCCGCTGGACGTTCCGGACGGCGAGGCCGCCACCCTGGACCTCAGCCGTCTCGCGAAGGACGTCGACCAGGGCGATCAGGAGAAGCTGCGCTTCGCCCTGGACGGCACGCCGTCCGCCGAGAAATTCGGGATCACCCTCGAAGGGTCGCAGCTCAAGGTGACCGGCAAGGCCGGCACCGCCGCCGGCGCCCGCCAGGTGGTGGGCGTGACGGTGACCGATGGCCGGTCGGAGCCGGTGCGCGCCGAGATCTCCCTGCAGGCGGTCGCGTCGACGCGCCCGCTCCCGGTCGCCAATGACGACGTGGTCGACAAGGCCGACGCCGGGAAGCCCGTGACGGTCAAGGTCACCGAGAACGACGTCAACCCGTTCCCGGACACTCCGCTGAAAGTGGTGGACGCACAGGTCGAGACGGGGAGCACGAACGGGTCGCCCGTGATCAACGGGGATTCACTCACCGTCACGCCCGCGGCGGACTACCGTGGCGTCCTGGTGGTCCGCTACTCCGTGGACGACAAGACGCTCGATTCGTCGCGCCGCGCGACGGGGCGCGTCAAGATCACCGTGCGTGCCGCGCCGGACGCTCCCTCCGCGCCCACCGCCACGGATGTCCGCAACAAGACGGCCGTGCTGCATTGGTCGCCGCCCTCGGACAACGGCGCGCCGATCACCAAGTACACGGTGCGGTCCAACAGCGGGTTCACCCAGGAATGCACCACCACCACGTGCACCCTGACGGGGCTGAAGAACGATGTCCCGTACCGCTTCACCGTGGTCGCCACCAACGAGGTGGGGGACTCGAAGCCGTCGGCCGAATCCAACGAGGTCCGCCCGGACGTGAAGCCCAACCAGCCGGACGCCCCCACGGTGAAGGCAGGGAACCAGAACATGGCGATCACCTGGGCCCCCGCGAAGACGGAGGGCTCGCCGGTGACGAGCTACAACCTGGAGATCTCCCCGCCGCCCGCCAGCGGTGTGGGGAGCAAGACCGGCGTCACCGGCCTGAGCTACACCTGGTCCGGGCTGACGAACGGCACCGAGTACCGGGTCCGCGTCCAGGCCGTGAACAAGGCGCCCACGCCGTCCGACTGGAGTTCCTACTCCGCGTCGGATCACCCGGCGGCCCCACCGGCGCAGCCGGCCGCCCCCACCACCCGCGTGCTCTCCGCCGTGGGCGCGACGAACCAGGTCGCCGTCGACTGGGTCGCCCCGGACCCGCACGGCGACCCCGTGAAGAACTACTTTGTGACCCGCCACGGCGGTGGCCAGGCCGATCTGACCAAGACGGTGTCGGGGAGCGCGCTCAGCACGGAGTTCCAGGTCTCGAACCAGGAAACCGAGTACACCTTCACCGTGCAGGCGGAGAACAAGGCCGGCAAGAGCCCGGTCTCGGCGCCGAGCGCTCCCCGCCGGGCCACCGGCAGGCCGGACACACCGACGAAGGTCACGGCCACGCCGGCCAACACCGGAGGGAACGGGCACCAGATCACGGTGAACTTCACACCGCTGAGTGCCACACAACGCAACGGCTCCACCAGCTCAGAGATCAGTTACCACTACAACGCGAGTCCTTCCGGTCAGTCCGGACCGATCACGCCCGGGCAGACCATCGGCGGTTTCCCCAACGGCCAGAGTCAGACGATCACCGTGGTGGCCGACTCGTCCGTGGCTCCGAGCTCGAACGCGAGCGATCCGTCGTCGACCGTTCCGTACGGCGCGCCTGGCAGCCCCGCGGTGAACGGTCAGGACGGCGGAGGCGGATCCACCTCGGTCTCCTTCAGCTGGACCAACAACACGGGTGCGAACGACGTGGTCTCCACGGAGTACAGGATCAACAGCGGGGCCTGGAAGGCCGCGGGCGTCAACGACTCCGTCTCCTTCAACACCGGCGGATATCAGAAGCCTGCGACGATCGACGTCCGCAACGTGAACTCCAAGGGGACGCGCGGCACGGCCCGCTCCGCGACCGCCACGAGTGGAAAGGGGCAGTGGACCACAGGATTCGTGCAAGGCGATCCGAACCGGCAGAGGAACTGCACCTACCTGGACGATGGGGTAGCGCACTACAGCCAGGTCACGTTCCAGTGTGATGGGGTCGGCGGTGACAACCCACCGTGGTTCTATGCCTCTTCCCAGCCGACCATCGTGGTCAAGTGCTATGTCTACAAGGACTTCCCGCACTACAACAACAAGGGTCAGATCGCCTACGACGGCCCGATGAACTGGTACCGCGTCGAACCGGGATCCTCCCGGAACGTCGGTCGCTACATTCAGGCTGGGTTCACGCAAATGGGTCAACCCGGCGATAACGGCGTTCCAGCCTGCTGACCTCGGCCGATGTGCATAAGCGCCAGGAATGGGGAGCCCTCCCCATTCCTGGCGCTTGCACCGGTTATTCCGCCGAAGTTACTTTTGAGTCTGGAGTCTGAGTGTCAGACTCGACACATGTGACTGACCTCATGGGGGAGGTCTGTCCCTCTCCTTGACCGACCACGACCCGTGAGGACCGCACCGTGAGCCCAGCCGGCAGCTTCCCCAGATTCGGGCGGAGAGCCCGACGCATCACAGCGGTGACCTCTGTGACAGTCATTTCGCTCTCTCTCGCGGCCGCGGCGATCGCCTACCCGGGTTTCAAAACCGCGGATGTGGACCTGAACGACGGCGGCGTCTGGGTCACGTCCAACGCCCGCAACGCGGTGGGCCGGCTCAACTACGCGTCCCGGGTGCTTGACGGAGCCGTCACGCCCGCCAGCAATCGCTTCGACATCCAGCAGGACGCGAGCCGCATCCTCGTGCAGGACGGCGCCGGAAGCAGCGTGAACGCGGTGGATCCCGCGGCCGTCCGGCTCGGCCCCGACTTCAAGCTGCCACCCACCACCTCCCTGTCTCTGGGCGGCCAGACGGTCGCGCTGACCGAGGTGTCCAGCGGCAAGGTCTGGGTGACGACCCCCGAGGAGCTCTCCGGCTTCAACCCCGAGAACACTCCCGTGGCCGTTCAGGGCGCCAACGGACAGAACACCGTGACCGGGCCGGATGGCACGGTGCACACGCTGAACCGCTCCAAGGGCGAGCTGACGGAACTGCGGCAGTCCGCCCCGGGGTCCGGTGTCGAACGCCAGACCAGGACCGTGACCGCGCTCAAGGACACCGGTGATCTTCAGCTCACCACGGTGGGTGACACCGTGGTCGCCTTTGAAGCGACGAGCGGCCGGGTGATCCGGGAGGACGGCTCCAGCATCACCATCCCCGACTCTCGCGATGCGAAACTGCAGCAGCCCAGCTCCGGAGGGGACGCCGTCGTGCTCGCGACCCCGACCGCGCTGTGGAAGGTTCCGCTGTCCGGCGGCGAGGCCGCCAAGACGCCGGTCGACGGCTCCGGCGCCCCGGCCGCCCCGGTGCAGCTGAACGGCTGCACCTACGCCGCCTGGGCCGGTGTCAACAAGTACGTCCGGCAGTGCCAGAACCCGGCGGACGACAAGAAGCAGGACATCCCCCAGGCCAGCAAGAGTCCGCAGTACGTCTTCCGCGTCAACCGGGACAACGTGGTGCTGAACGATGTGAACTCCGGCGTCGTGTGGCTGGTCAACCAGGACATGCTGCTGGTGGACAACTGGGACGAGGTCATCGCTCCGAAGAACCACAACTCGAACCAGGACGACAATTCCTCGGACACCACCGCCCGGAACGTCCTCCCGGACCGTACCAAACCGAACCGGCCCCCGACGGCCAAACCGGACACGTTCGGCGTGCGGCCCGGCCAGACCACGGTCCTGCCCGTGCTGGAGAACGACTCGGATCCCGACGGCGACGTCCTGACCGCGTCCGTGGAGGGCAACGGGCCCAAGGCGGGCACGGTCGAGCCCATCTACGGCAAGACGGCCTTCCAGATCGCAGTGCCGGCCTCCACGGCACCTGGCACCGAGACCTTCCGGTACACCGCCAACGACGGCCGCAGCGGCACGAACACCGCCCAGGTCACCTTGCGGGTGGTGGGTCCCCAGGAGAACTCGGTTCCGCGGCTGAAGGCGGAGCGCAGGACCACCTTGGTGGTGGAGAACGGCAAACAGGTCAGCCAGAACGTCCTGCTCGACTGGATGGACCCGGACGGCGATGAGCTCGTGCTCATGGATGCCAAGACCGAGAACCCCCAGGACCTGGTGAAGGTCCGCCGCGACGGCATGCTCACCTTCCAGGACGCGGGCACCGGCCCCGGCCGCAAGATCGTGACCATCACGGTGTGGGACGGACGGGAATCCACCACGGGCCGCGTCACGGTGGACGTGCGACCTAACGGCGCGCTGGTCCCGCAGGTCAACGCCGACCACGTCAACGCGGTGGCAGGCCAGCCGACCACGATCTCCCCGCTGAAGAACGACGTCGACCCGAACGGCGGCAACCTCCGCCTCGCGAGCGTCGACGCTCAGGGCAAGGCCCAGCTGGGTCCCGTCACCGATGCCGGGACGTTCACCTTCCTGGCGAAGTCCGAAGGCACCTACTACGTCAGTTACGTCGTCAGCAACGGCCCGCAGAGCAATGTGGGGCTCATCCGCGTGGACGTCGCGTCCGGACGCGAGGAGGGCGCGCCGTCGGCCGTGCATGACGTCGCGCTCCTGCCCACCGGCGGCCAGGCGCTCGTCGCGCCGCTGGAGAACGACGACGACCCCGCCGGCGGCGTGCTGGTGCTCCAGTCGATCACCGTCGACCCGGATTCCGGGATCTCGGCGACGATCCTGAACCACGAGGTCCTGCGGATCACCGATGTCCGCGGCGCCAACGCCCCGAGCACCATCCGCTACACCATCTCCAACGGCAGCAAGTCCGCCACGGGGACCATCTCCGTGATCCCGGTGCCGGCCCCGGCGGTCATCCAGGCGCCCGAGCCGAAACCGGACGAGGTCAACGTCCGGGTGAACGACGTCGTGACCATCCCCGTCCTGGCCAACGACACCCACCCGCAGGGTGAGGAGCTCAGCGTCGACCAGAAGCTCACGGAGCTGCCCGACGCCGCGGAGGGCAAGGCGTGGGTCTCCGAGAAGACCGTGCGATTCCTGGCGGGCCCGACCCCGAAGACCGTGCGCGTCGTCTACAACGCCGTCGATCCCCAGGGCCAGAAGAGCGCCGCGCCGGTGACCATCCACATCCTGCCCATCGAGGGCCGCGAGAATTCCCGGCCCCAGGCCAAGAGCGTGACCAGCCGCGTGATCGCGGGCGGCACGGTCCGGATCGCGATCCCGATGGACGCGGTGGATCCCGACGGCGACTCGGTTCAGCTCGTGGGCGTGGAAAGCGCCCCGAAGAAGGGCACCGTCCAGCTCGGCAGCAACTACATCGACTACACGGCCGCCACGGACGCCTTCGGCACGGACACCTTCCAGTACCGGATCCAGGACCGGCAGGGCGCCGTCGCGACGGCCCTCGTGACCGTCGGCGTGGCGCCGCTGCCCGAGGTGAACCAGAGCCCGTCCGCCGTGGACGACTCGGTCACGGTCCGGCCCGGGCGTGAGGTCGCCGTGGCGGCCCTGGCGAACGACTCGGACCCGGACGGCGACACCATCGGCATCCTCAAGGACCGGCTCGACGCCAACGCCGCTTTGAAGGCCTCCGTGAGCGACACGAGCCACCGGATCCTCGCCACCGCTCCGCAGGAGGAGGGGACCGCGAGCCTGCGGTACACCATCGCCGACTCCCGCGGCGCGACGGCGGACGCCTCCGTGCGGATCATCGCGCGGAAGGACGTGCCGCTCAAGGCGCCCATCGCACGGGACGACCGCGTGACCCAGGCGCAGACGCTCGGCAAGACGAGCGTAGACGTGCCGGTCCTGGACAACGACGAGGACCCTGACGGCGTGGGGGAGAAGCTCAAGATCTCCAGCGAGAATCCCAATGCCCGTCCGAACGGCAAGGGCGGCCTGGCGGTCAACCTTGCCAAGGACGCACAGCTCGTCCCATACACCGTCGAGGACGTGGACGGACTTAAGGCCACCGCGATCGTGTGGGTTCCGGGCGTGGGGGAGCAGATCCCCGTCCTGGCGAAGGACGACGTGCTCGAGGTCAAGGCCGGCAGCAGCCTGGACTACCAGCTCAAGGAATGGGTGAAGGTCCGTGACGGGCGCACCCCGCGGATCACCCAGGTGGACCGCGTCACCATGATCGGTGCCAACGCCCAGGACGCCGTCCGGGACAACGGCGGCTCCCTGCGCTACACCGCGAACCGGGAGTACGTCGGCCCGGGCTCGCTGAGCTTCGAGGTCACCGACGGCGATGCGCCGGACGATCCCAAGGGTCTCAAAGCCACTCTCACCATCCGCACCAAGGTGATCGCCGATCCGGACCGCAACCACCCGCCGCGGTTCCTCGGCAGCACCGTTGAGGTGGCGGAGGACGGCGGCGCCACGGTGGACCTGTCCAAGCTCGCCAGCGACCCCGACTCCCGCGATCAGCTGCGCTTCTCCGTGGAGGGCGACGCGCCCGCGGGCTTCGAGGCCGGCGTCGACGGCGCGACGCTCAAGTCCTCGCTCAAGGGCGAACCGAAGCCCGGCACGCGCGGCGCGCTGCGGATCAAGGCCGACGACGGGCGAGGCGGCACCGCCGTCGCGACCTTCACGCTCGTGGCCAAGGCGTCCGTCCGGCCGCTGCCGGTGGCGAACGACGACACGGTCGCGGATGCTGATGCGGGCAAGCCCCGTTCGGTGCCCGTGCTGGCCAATGACGTCAACCCGTACCCCGAGACGCCGCTGAAGATCAAGACGGCCTCGGTGGAGACCGGCAACGGCACGGCCGTCATCGACGGCGACCAGGTGGTGGTGACGCCGAACAACGGATTCAGCGGCACCATGGTGGTGGCCTACGCGGTCCGGGACAAGAAGGACGACCCGAGCCGGACCGCCACCGCGCGGATCAGGCTGACCGTGCGGGACAAGCCGGACGTTCCGGGCACTCCGAGTGCCAGCAATGTGGGTGACCGCACCGCGCTGCTGACCTGGCGTCCGCCCGCGGACCGCGGTGCGGCCATCGAGCACTACACGGTCAAGGGTGAGGGCGGCTTCACGCAGCAGTGCCCCGCGAACAGCTGCACGCTGACGGGCCTCACCAACAACGTGAAGTACCACTTCACGGTGACGGCGACCAACGCCGTCGGCGAGTCCCAGCCGTCGGCGTCGTCGGCGGAGGTCCGCCCGGACACCCGTCCGGAGCAGCCCAGCCCGCCGACCACCAAGTTCGGTGACCAGCAGATCTCCGTGGCCTGGCAGCCGCCGGTCACCAAGGGCTCACCGGTCACGTCCTACGAGCTCGAGATCTCCCCGCCCGCTCCGACCGGGGTGTCGAGCAAGCCGGGCCTGAAGGGCACGAGCACCGTGTGGACGGGGCTGAAGAACGGCGTGGCGTACAAGTTCCGGGTCAGGGCTTCCAACCAGGCCCCGGAGCCCAGTGAGTTCAGCGCCTATTCCGCGGCCGAGACCCCGGCAGGCGTCCCGGCGCAGCCGCAGGCCCCGCGTGCGAGCTCCACCGATTCGGTCGGCAGCCAGAGTCAGCTGACCGTCGAGTGGACCGCCCCGGACCCGAACGGCGCCGCGATCTCTGCCTACACCCTGACCACCTATCAGGGCGGAGCCGTGGTCAAGACCCTCAGTGTTCCCGGCGGTCAGACGAGCACGAATGTCTCCATGCCGAACTCCGAGGCGGACTACAGCTTCACGGTGAGTGCCACCAACAAGGCGGGCAAGGGCGCCACGAGCCCGCGGTCGAACGCCGTGCGGGCCGCTGGGCAGCCCGGACAGGTGACCAACGGTTCGGTCGCGCCCACCGGACAGTCAGGAGAACTCAAGGTCACGTTCTCCGCTTTGAGCGGGCCCGCGCGCAACGGCTCCACCAGTGACGAGATCAGCTACACCTGGCGGTCCAGTAACGGCGTGGGAGGGTCGATTCCCGCAGGCGGCGGCAACGTCAACGTCGGTGTGAACGGCACCAGCATCGCCATCACCATCATGGCGCACTCCACGCGGAGCAGCCGGGCCGGCAATGACACCAACGTGGGCTCCGGCAACCCCTACGGTCCGCCGGATGCCCCCGTGGTTTCGGGCAGAACGTCCGGCCAGGGCGACAAGTCGGTGAGCTGGACGTGGAACACTCCGGCGAACAATGGCCGCGCGATCCAGTACTACGAGGTCAGTTACGACGGCGGCGGCTGGCAGAACGTCGGCAATGTGCACAGCTATTCGCACGGCACTGGGGGTTACAACGTGTCGAAGAGGCTGAACGTCCGCGCGGTCACGGTGGTGACAGGTCCCGCCGGAGGCGACGTCTCCCGGTCCGGAGCGGATCCCACGCCGCCCCCCAGCCACCAGATCCAGGTCAAGGCCGCTGACAACCGGACCTGTCCGGGCAAGCCCGGTCTGCCGGACACCTACAGCCCGAACGGTCCGACGTGCGGCGCCGGCTGGGTGGAGCGCACCTGGGGCAAGCTGAACGTCGACTGCTCCAACCCCATCTACAACAACGGGATCATGTGGTACCGGCTGACGGAGTCACCCAAGGCCGGTTGGTACGTCAAGTCCACTACCGTGGACGTGTACGGCGGAGCGCCGCCACGCTGCTGACATCACTTCCGGGGCCCGACAGGGCCCCGGACACTCCCCGACAGATTCACTCGACACAAAGGAACACAGCATCATGACGATGACCACCGAGCAGGCCACGTGGTTCGCCGGGACCTTCGAGAAACTCGTGGCCAACGTCGGCCAGGCGGTGCTGGGCAAGCAGCACGTCATCCGGCTGACGGTCATGAGCATGCTCGCGGAGGGCCACGTGCTCTTCGAGGACGCCCCGGGGACGGGCAAGACCTCCCTGGCCCGCGCCCTGGCGGCGAGTGTCCAGGGGACGCACAACCGCATCCAGTTCACCCCGGACCTCCTGCCGTCCGATGTGACGGGCGTGAACATCTACGACCAGAAGACGCAGCAGTTCAACTTCCACGAAGGCCCGGTGTTCGCCAACATCGTGCTCGCGGATGAGATCAACCGTGCCTCGCCGAAGACCCAGTCGGCGCTCCTGGAGGTCATGGAGGAATCCCGGGTGACCGTGGACGGCGTGACCTACGAGGCCAAGCGCCCGTTCATGGTGCTCGCCACCCAGAACCCGATCGAGCAGGCGGGCACCTACCGCCTTCCGGAAGCCCAGCTGGACCGCTTCCTGATCAAGACCAGCATCGGCTACCCGGACCACAACTCCACGGTGGAACTGCTGAGCGGCGCGAGCCTCAAGGACCGCTCCAAGGCCCTCACCCCGATCATCACCACCAAGGCGATCGCGGACATGGCGGACCTGGCGTCCACCAACCACGTGGATCCCGCCGTGCTCGGCTACATCTCGCGCCTGACCGAGGAGACCCGCAACGCGCCGCAGACCCGTCTGGGCGTGTCCGTGCGTGGCGCGCTCGCCATGGTCCGGGCCGCCAAGGTGTGGGCCGCCGCGCAGGGCCGGAACTTCGTGCTGCCGGACGATGTCAAGGAACTGGCCCCGGTGGTGTGGACCCACCGTCTGGTCATGGACCCGGAGGCGGAATTCTCCGGGGCGACCCAGGAGCAGGTGATCTCGCGCGTCCTCACCGAGATCGCGGCGCCTCAGCAGAGGGCCTGACCTTCCGCCGTTCACACGGCCCCGACATGACCGTCCCTACGGAGTTGAAGGCACACCACAGATGAGTGAGAACGCCCCCACATCGCGGCGCGCAGCGCGGGAGGCCCGGCGCGCCCAGGATCAGGGCGCCGCGGCCCCTGCGGGGGAGGACCGGACCATCCGGAGGCCCGCCGCCCCGGCGGCCCCGCCCCAGCCGTCCGCACCGCCCCAGCCGTCCGGCTCGCCCGGGCCGGCAGGCGGCGCCGCGCCGTCGTCGTCGCGCCCGGCCCGCGGCGCCCGGCGTCCCGACAAGGCCCGGCGGCAGGGCAAGGCTCCCCGGCAGGGCAAGGCCACCCGGCCTGCACGGGCGGCGGGCTCCGAAGCGAAGGGCGCTCCGCTGGACGGTCTCAGGACCGTCGCGGCGCGTCCGGTCTCGCTGCTCCGGCAGGCCTGGCGCGTGATCGTGGACGTCTGCGGTCCCGTGACCGGCAGGGTCCGCGACGTCCTGGTCCGCACGGTGGGCCCCGTGGTCTCCGTCGTCACGCCGCTGGGCTGGGCCTGCCTGGTGCTGGTCGTGTGCATGGCATGGTTCGCCACCGCATTCGGCTGGCAGGAGGCCGCAGCACTCGGAATCCTCCTGGGAGTCCTCCTGGTGGTGGGCTGCGCGTTCATCGTGGGCCGCTCCTCCTACCAGGTCACGCTCGATCTCACCCGCACGCGCGTGGCGGTGGGCGACAACGCCGTGGGCGGCATCTCCGTCATCAACACGGCGCCGCGTCCCGTCATGCACTCCACCCTGGAGCTTCCGGTGGGCCGGGCGGTGGCCAGTTTCCCCATTCCGCGCCTGCGGCCCCAGGAGCTGCACGAGGACCTCTTCAGCATCCCCACGAACCGCCGCCAGGTCATCATGGTGGGTCCGGCCGTCTCCGTCCGGGCCGATCCGTTCCACCTCCTCAAGCGCCAGATCCGCTGGACCGAGCCGGTGGAGCTCTTCGTGCACCCCAGGACCGTCGCTCTCGGCAGCCCTGCCGCCGGCTTCATCCGGGACCTGGAAGGCATGACCACCAAGGAACTGTCCAACACGGACGTGTCCTTCCACGCGCTGCGGGAGTACGCGCCGGGCGATGACCGCCGCCACATCCACTGGAAGACCGTGGCCCGCCTGGGCACCCTCATGGTCCGCCAGTTCGAGGAGACCCGCCGAGCGCACCTGGCGATCGCCCTCTCCGCCAATCTGGACGAATACGCCTCGGAACTCGAGTTCGAACTGGCCATCTCCGTCGCGTGCTCCGTGGGCCGTCAGGCCCTCGTCGAACAGCGCGAACTGGACATCCTCACCCAGCGTGGCCCCTTCCGCTGTGCCACCGGCCGGACGATGCTCGACGACGCCACGCGGCTCCAGAGCATGACCGGACGCCGTGACGCCGTGGATCTGGCGCGCCGCCTGGCGGACCGCGTCCCGAACGCGTCCGTGGTCTTCTTCGTGGTGGGCAGTGGCGTCACCCCGGCCCAGCTGCGCTCCTGCGCCGCCTCGGTCCTGCCGGGTGTCCGGGCCATGGCCATCCGCATCCAGCCCGGGGCCGCGCCGTCCCGCGCCACCATCGCCGATCTGACCGTCCTCACGCTGGGCGGTCTCGACGATCTGGCCCTCGTTCTGCGAAAGGCGGTCGCATGAGCACCGCGTCCACCACTCGCGTCCTCGGCACGCGGGGGCTCCCGGCCTGGCAGGACCTCGCCGACGCCGGGGCGCTGTTCGTCCTGCTGGGACTCGGGATCCTCGGTCTCCACCTCAGCTACGGCGGCGACCCCCGGTACCTCGTGGCCGGGCTGGGCGGCGTCGCCCTCGGTCTCGGCGTCGCGGCCCTGAGCCACCGGCTCCGCCTGGGCCTGCTGGCCACGGCGGGCTCCGGCGTCCTGGTGTACTTCCTGTTCGGCAGTGCTCTCGCCACCCCCACGCAGGCCCTGTTCGGGGTTCTGCCGAGCCTGGATTCCCTGCGGACGCTCCTGCTCGGCATCGTCTTCTCCTGGAAGGACATGCTGACCGTCGGTGTCCCGGTGGGCGTGGCGGACGGCATGCTGATCGTGCCGTTCCTCGCCGGGCTGATCTGCGCCGTGGCGGCCGGGCTGCTGACCTGGCGGCTGCGCAGCGCGCTCTGGCCTCTCCTGCCCGTGCTCGCCCTGTTCGTGGTCGGCGTCGCCTTCAGCACCAACGCGAGTTTCCTGACGGTGCCGCGCGGCGCCGCGCTCGGTGTGGCAGCCCTCGTCTGGGCGTCCTGGCGCCGGTCCCGTCTGCGGGGCGCGGAGGCCAGGATCGTCGCCAAGGGTGCGGAGCACGACGCCGGCGCCGTCCGCCGCGCACGGTTCAACCGCCTGGCGCTCGGCGCCGGGGTGCTGGCCGGCGCGGTGGTCGTCACGGCTCTGGCGTCCCCGGCCGTGACGGCGACCAGCGAGCGGCAGGTGCTGCGCGACGTCGTCGTGCCGCCGTTCGACCCGCGCAACTACATCACCCCGCTCGCGTCCTTCCGCACCATGGTCAAGGACCAGAAGGACAAGACGCTCTTCGAGGTCAAGGGCCTGCCCAAGGACGGCCGGGTGCGTCTCGCCGCTCTGGACAGCTACAACGGCACGGTCTACAACGTGGATCCGAACGGCACCGGCAACTTCAGCAAGGTGGGCGATGCCCGCGCCCTGAACCCGCAGGCGCCCACGGGCGACGGCACCTCCGACTACACGATCGACGTGACGGTGGGGGACTACCAGGGCTACTTCGTGCCGGGAGGCACGCGGACGGTCGGCTTCGACTTCCCGGTCTCGAGCGCGGCAGGCGGCGGTCTCTACTTCAATTCCGGTTCGGACACCGCCATCACCACGCTCGGCCTCGGCAAGGGCGATCACTACACCGTTCAGGTGCAGGTCCCGCCCGCGCTCAGCCACGGTCAGCTGACCCAGTACCGGGTGGCGGCGGACTCGCTGCCGAAGCCGGACGGGGTTCCGCCGGCGCTGGCCCAGAAGGCGGATCAGATCGCCGGGGACGCGCCCACGGACATCGACCGGGTGCGCCAGATCGAGGCCTACTTTCGGACCAAAGGCGCGTTCAGCAACGGCCTCGTCACCGAGGGGCAGGTCCCCAGCCTGTCCGGCCACGGCGAATCACGTCTCACCACCCTGTTCACCGCCAAGCAGATGCTGGGCGACGACGAGCAGTACGCCTCGGCGATGGCGCTCGTCTGCCGCCAGCTGGGCATGCCGGCGCGCGTGGTGATGGGCTTCTACCCCGACCCCAAGAGCCCGCAGAACGGTGGCGGCGACATCCAGATCAAGGGCAAGGACGTGCACGCCTGGGTCGAGGTGAACTTCGACCGCGCCGGCTGGATCCCCTTCGACCCCACCCCGCCGAAGGACAACGTCCCGATCCCGCCGGATCCGGAGAAGAACTCCAAGCCGAAGCCTCAGGTCCTGCAGCCGCCGCCCCCGCCGCAGGAGCCGGCCGAACTCCCGCCGGACTCCCAGCCGGAGGCCGCGGACGCGGACCAGAAGAAGAACGACTTCTGGTCCGTCCTCGGCCCGATCCTGGCCACGATCGGCCTCGCGGCCATCCCGGTCCTGATCCTGGCGCTGCCCCTGGTGCTGATCGCCGTCCTGAAGAACCGGCGCCGCAAGAAGAGGGCCCTCGAAGGGCCCCCGGCTCAGCGGTTCTCGGGTGGCTGGAGCGAAGTGGTCAGCCTCGCCACGGACCTCGGCACACCGGTCGATCCGAAGGCCACGCGTCGCGAGACCTCGTCCCTGGTGGGGGAGGCCTTCCCGACGGCGGCCCCCGGCACGGTGCTGCTCGCTCAGCGGGCGGACGCGGCCGTGTTCGGGGCCGGGGAACCGGCCGAGGAGGAAGTCCGGGCTTACTGGGAGAATGTGGACCAGTCGCTGAGCAGCATGACCGAGGGGATGGGCTTCTGGCGCCGCCAGCGGGCCAGGTTCTCGCCTCGCTCGTTGCTGGTGGAAGCACGCACGGTCCTGGAGTCCGGCCCTCGGGGCCTCCTGGAGAAGGTACGACGCAGTAAAGGAGATGGGCAATGAGCATCAACGTTGAACGCTGCCCCCAGTGTCAGCAACAGCTCACCCCCGGAGCGGGGTTCTGCCTCGCCTGCGGCACGTCCCTGAGCAACCGGGCGGCGCTGAGGAACGGTGTGCAGCATCCGCAGCAGCCGGGCGGAGCACCCCAGGGCGGCCCGTGGCAGTCCTCGAGCCCGGGGATCGTGGCCCAGCATCCCGATCAGCTGCCCGCCACGCAGCCCGTGGTGCGTGCGGGCGCCGTCAAGCGTCTCTTCTCCAAGGTCATCGACCTGGCCGTGCCCGGCATCATCGCGGGCATCCTCCTGTCGGTGGGCGCCGCCGCACTGCTGAAGAACGGCCTGGCCGGGTCCGCCAACCTTGGCCCGAGCCAGGAGGACGTGGTCTTCGCCCTCATCATGTCCGGGCTCGCCGTGCTGATCTGGCTGGCTTACGTCGTGACCATGTGGATCATGGAGGCGCGGAGCGGCAATTCGCTGGGCAATGCGATCTTCGGGATCAGGACCACGGAGCTCGAGGGTTATGCCCCGGGTGCCGGCGCGGTGTTCCTGCGCTGGCTCGTGCTGCTGGCCCCGAACATCCTGTTCTCCCTCGTGGGCGGCATCATGGCCTTCTTCGCACCGGCCGGCGTGGTGCAGACCGTGGGGAGCATCGGCTCGATCGTGTCCTTCCTCTGGCTGATCGTGGCCGGTGTGTCCAACGCCTGGGACCCGAACGAGCGCAAGCAGGGCTGGCATGACAAGGTCGCCCGCACCCTCGTGTTCGATGTCCGGAACGGCCGGAACCCGGTGACCACCGAAGGCATCGCGGGAAGCCACAGCTATCCGACTCTCGACCTGCCGGCCGTGCGCCCGGTGGCCTCCCCGCTGGCCGCGCAGAGCCGGCCGGCGCAGCAGCAGTCCCAGCAACCGCAATCCCAGCCGCAGCAGGCGGTGACACCCGTCGTCGTGCCGCAGCCCGGTCCGGCCGCCCCGCAGCAGCAGGGCCGTCAGGTCCCGCCGGTGCCTCAGGCGCCGTTCCCCGTCCAGTTCGGGGACCAGCAGCCCTCGTCGCCGCCGCAGCCGCAGCACCAGCAGTACGGCCAGCCTCAGCAGTACGGCCAGCCCGCGCCGTTCGCTCCGCCACAGCGGCAGTTCGCTCCGCCGTCGGCGCCTGCCGACCACGGGGAGACGATGCTCCGTGCCCATCTGCCGTCCGGGTCCGCCGGCCAGCAGGACTCGCTCGTCCTCCTGTTCGACGACGGCGCGCAGGTCGCGCTCGATGAGGGCGTCCTGATCGGCCGGAATCCCGCGGCGCGGGCGGGGGAGGAGCGCTTGCGTCTCCTCGCGCTCGACGACGCCGGCCGGTCCATCTCGAAGACCCATCTGCTCGTGGTCCCGGCCTCGGGCGGCGCCTGGGTGACGGACCGCCAGTCGACCAACGGCAGCGGCGAGATGCTGGCCGATGGCACCCTGGTCCGGCTGGTCGCGGGAGAGGCACGTTTCGTCCGCCCCGGGTCGACTGTGAAATTCGGGGACCGGACTTTTAAGCTGAGCACACCATGATCTCCGAAGTACCCTCTGATTTCGCCTCGGCCCACGGCGCCGGGCCTCTCACCCTGACCGCCGGATTCGGCACGGACCGGGGCCTCCGCCGCGAGCTCAACGAGGACTCGCTCATCGCGCAGGACCCGGTGTTCGCCGTCGCCGACGGCATGGGCGGGCACGAAGCGGGGGAGATCGCCAGTGGCATCTGCGTCCGCACCCTGGCCCAGCGCCTGGCCACCCCGGAAGGCAACCGCGACGTGGACGTGACCCGTCTGCAGCAGGCCCTCCAGGAGGCCGACCTGGCCATCCGGCAGCAGGGTTCCGGCCGCGCCGGGACCACCCTGAGCGGCGTCGCGGTGGTCGAGCAGAACCAGAAGCCGTACTGGCTGGTCTTCAACGTCGGGGATGCTCGGACGTACCGGCTCAGCCGGGGCGCCTTCGAACGGGTGACCGTGGATCACTCGGAGGTTCAGGAGCTGATCGACAACGGTTCCATCTCCGCGACCCAGGCCCTGCGGCACCCGCGTCGCCATGTGGTGACCCGTGCTCTGGGCAGCGGCGACGGCGGGGCGCCGGATTACTGGCTGCTGCCCATCGAGGACGGTGACCGGGTCATGGTCTGCTCGGACGGCCTGACCGGCGAGGTCTCGGACGAGTTCATCCGCCGGACCCTGCAGAACACGTTCGATCCGCAGGAGGCCGCGGACGCCTTGATCCAGGCCGCCCTGCGCAACGGGGGCCGCGACAATGTCAGCGTGGTGGTGGTCGACGCGTTCGCCCACGACGGCGAGCTGACCACCTCTCCCCGCATCGACGCGGAGACTGAGGACACATTGCCACGGGAGCTCCTGGCGCTCCGCGAGGAGAGCGCCGCGGCCGCCGCGGCGTCGGGGGAGGAAGAATGAACACCAATCATTACCGGCAGGGCCCGTGGCTGTACGTCCTGCGCAACGGGATCGCCGTGGTCGTGTCCCCGGACGCCGGGACCGAGAGGATCCAGCAGCTCTGGGAGCTCCTGGGCCGCAACCCGTCCGTGGACCAGCTGCTCAACGAGGTCACCCGGTCGTTCGGGACCTCGGTCACCGGCCTGCCCGATTTCGCCGTCGTCGATCACCGCGACTCTCTCCGGGTGTTCCTGCGCGGTGACCTCCAGGTCCGCACCCTGGACGGGAGCGGCCACGAGGTGCACGGGCGCGGGGTGACCACCTGGAACGAGCGCACCCTCCCCTCCAGCGACACGTTCGAGATCCGCGGCGGCGAGCCGGGCGACGACGACGAGGACCCGTGGATGCCGCTGGACGCGGGCGTCGTGACGGCGTCCGTGCTGGTGGTGGGGGAGCTGCCCGCCGAGAAGCCTCTCGAGGACGACTTCTCCGCGACGGCCCACGAGGACACCGCGGACGCGCCGCTCTTCGCCGCGCCCTCGACGTCGTGGAACCCGCCGGCGGCAGCGTCTCCCGTCAGTGTGCCTTCTGACAGTGCGCCTTCTGACGGCGCGCCTGACACCGGTGCCGCGCCGTCGTCCTGGGATCCGTCGGATGAGGAGGACGACGACGAGTCCGCCTTCAGCCTCGACGGCCAGACCGACAGCCTGGCGACCGAGCTGCTGGGCGCCCGGGCGGCCCGCGAGGACGCAGGGGCGGGAGACTCCGTGGACGCCGAGGCCACCCCGGACGACGCCCCCGCCCGGGGCGAAGGCGCCTCCACTGACAGTGCCGCTGCTGACGGCGCGGTCGTGGCCGCGGACGAGGCCGCGGATGAGGAGGCTCAGGCGCCGGGTGACGAGGAAGCGGGCGAGGGCCTGCTGTCCGTCGCCGGGCCGCACTCCGGCGACGTTCCGGCGCACCACCATGATGCCGACGCGCCCAACGACCTCACCACCACGTACGACCACCTCTGGGACCAGGTCCCGGCCACGCCGGACGGCGCGGGGACCCAGGACGGCGCGGGGACCCAGGACGGTGATGATCGTCCGGCCGGCACGGGCACTTCCGTCTCCACCGCGACCTCCGGTTCCGGTGACGGACACGGCGCCGGCGAGGAGCCGGCGTCGTCCGTGACTCCGGAGCCGTCTTCCGGCACAGCAGGCCCCGCCGGACACGACGAGTCCGAGAACACGCTCCTGCCCTCTGCGGAGCACGGCGAATCGCTCATCGACGAGGTGCCCTGGGCCCGTTCCGGAGGCTCGGCGTCCGGCGTGGCGCCGGCTCCCGTCGCCGCGCCCGCGGTCGGCTCGGCGCCCGCCGCTCCGCCCTTGCCGCCCGCGCCGCCGTCGTTCCCTCCCGGGGCGCCGCAGGCCGACGATCTGGACCACGACGGTCACACGGTCTTCCGCAGCGAGCTGCCCACCGGCGTCCCTCAGGGCGCGCCGCAGGCGGCCCCGACGGCGCCGCCGGCCAACGGCCCCCGGGTCCTGGCCCGGATGTGCCCACGAGGCCACGCGAATCCGCCCACCCGGACGCACTGCATGAACTGCGAGGAGCTGATCACGGGTGACGCCGCGAGCGTTCCGCGCCCGGCTCTCGGCCGGCTGAGGCTGCCCAGCGGCGAGACCGTGGTCCTGGACCGCAATGTGATCCTGGGCCGTCAGCCATCCGTCTCGCGCGTCTCCAGCGGGGACATGCCCCACCTGGTCCAGGTGGACAGCCCCAAGCGGGACATCTCCCGTTCGCACGCCGAGGTACGGCTGGAAGGCTGGAACGTCGTGCTGTGCGATCTGAATTCGAGCAACGGCACGGTCCTGCTGCGTGAAGGCCAGTCCCCGCGCCGGCTCGGCCAGTCGGAGACGGCGCTCGTGCTGAGCGGCGACGTCGCCGAACTCGGCGACCAGGTCTACATCGTCTTCGAGGATCTCCCGTGAGCCGTAAACGCCCCGCCGCCCCGCCGCCCCGGATCGACGGGTTCAACTACGTCCGGGTCCTCGGATCCGGTGGTTTCGCCGACGTGTACCTGTACCAGCAGGACAGGCCGCGCCGTCAGGTGGCGGTCAAGGTCCTCCACGCGGGTCTGAAGACCGAAGGCGCCCGGCGCGCGTTCGAGTCCGAGGCGAACCTGATGGCACAGCTGTCCACGCACCCGTACATCGTCACGATCTACGAAGCGGACATCACGCCGGACGGCCACTCCTACCTGGCCATGGAGTACTGCTCCAGGCCCAGCCTGGACCTCCGGTACCGGAAAGAGCGATTCCGGCTGCAGGAGGCCCTCGCCATCGGCATCCAGGTGGCCTCCGCCGTGGAGACGGCCCACCGGGCCGGCATCGCGCACCGGGACATCAAGCCTGCCAACGTCCTGGTCACGGACTACAACCGGCCCGCCCTCACCGACTTCGGCATCTCCGGCATCATCGGAGGGGACCCGGAGGAGGACGGCAACGACGGCGCCATGTCCGTGCCGTGGTCGCCGCCGGAGAGCTTCGCCTCCAGCTCCACCGACGGCGTGCTGGTCGACGTCTGGGCGCTCGGTGCGACGGTATACACGCTGCTGGCCGGCCATTCGCCGTTCGCCGTCCCGGGAGCCGACAACTCCAACGCGGAGATGATCAACCGGATCAGCAACACGCCCTTGCCGCGGCTGGGGCGCGCCGACGTGCCGGAGGCCCTGCAATTGGCGCTGGCCACGGCCATGGCCAAGAACCCGGCCGCCCGGTACCCCTCGGCGTACGCGTTCGGTCTCGCGCTGCAGCGCATCCAGGCGGAGCTGAGCCTGTCCGTCACCGCCTTCGAGGTGATGGGCGATCCCATCCAGGACGACTCGGACTCCGACGAGGAGGTGGAGGCCACCCGGCTCCGCGGGATCTCCGTGATCGACCCGGACAGCTCCAGTGGCAGGACGGGCAGCACGGGCACCTCCGGGGAGGGGACCGCGCCGAACCGGACCACACCGAATTACACGGCGCCGAACCAGACGCTGCCCGAAGACCCCACCATGATGCGGTCCACCGGAACGGCGCCGGGCGCCTCCGGTGGCCGGGCGCCGGAGGGTGGCACGGCTCAGGGGAACGCACCGTACGGCTACCACGCTGGCACGCCCGCGGCGCCCTCGAGTGGCGCCTCCGGGCCTGCGGGTCCGGCCGCCTGGGAACGGACCCGGGAGGACGACGCCACGAGCGCCACGGTGCTCCGGGGCCTCCAGGATTCCGGTTCGACCGGCCAGCAGAACACCGGCCAGCACACCACAGGACAGCAGCACACCGGCCAGCAGTGGACCGGCTCACCGCACACCCAGGGCGGCGGCCAAGGTTCCGCGCAGAGCGGTGGCCGCACGAAGCTGTGGATCAGCGTCGTGGCCGGCGCGCTGTTGCTGGCTCTCGGCGTCGTGCTCGTGGTCGTGCTGAACCAGGGCGGCACGAAAGGCCGCGACCGTCCCACGGACGCGGCCAGCCAGTCGAGCACCTCCGGTCTGTCCGGGGGAGGAACGGCCAAGCCGGTCGATCCGCTGGGCGACGGCACGGTCGCCGATGTGAAGAACCTCAGCGGCACCCCGGACGGCTCGGGCAAGATCTTCTTCTCCTGGACGAACCCCGATCCCAGGGCTGGCGACACCTACAAGTGGCGTACCATCTCCGCCACTAAACAGGGTGAGTGGGTGAAGGCCGAACAGAATAATGTCCGGTTGAAGCCGACGGCAGGGCAGCCGACCTGCATCCAGGTGATCGTGGTCCGGACGGATGGATCGAGTTCCGTCGGAGATGCCGACTCGGCGAAGGTCTGCGTCCCCTGAGCGGGGCCGGAATGCGGGGCGGAATGAACGTGCAGCGGGGGACTGAAAGCGTGAGGAGTGCAGGGATGATTGAGCCGGGGCAGGAACCCGTGAGGGAACTCTCCATCGACTACTGCGGGGAATGGTTCGAACCGGTCCCCGACGAGGTCTTCGTGATCGGACGCGAGGGCGACCTCGCGATCGATGAGAACCCGTATCTGCACCGCCGCTTCCTGGAAGTGGCCCGCTATGACGGCATCTGGTGGCTCAGCAACGTGGGCTCCATGATCTCGGCGACCATCGCGGACGGTTCCGGGGGCATGCAGGCCTGGCTCGCGCCGGGCGCCCGGATCCCGCTGGTGTTCGGGCTGACGACGGTCGTCTTCACCGCCGGACCCACCACGTACGAGTTCTCCGTGCATCAGAACAGCCCGGCGTTCCGGCACCAGGCGAAGGATCAGGAGGCGGACGGCGAGACCACGATCGGCCCGGTGGTCTTCACGGACTCCCAGAAGGCGATCATCGTGGCGCTCGCCGAGCCCATGCTGCGCCGTGAAGGCACCGGGTTCAGTGCCATCCCGAGCTCCGCCGAAGCCGCCCGCCGGCTCGGCTGGGCCCTCACACGCTTCAACCGCAAGCTCGACAACGTGTGCGACAAGCTGGACCGTGTCGGCGTCGCCGGGCTGCGGGGCGGCGGCGGCAAGCTCGCCATGAACCGCCGCGCCCGCCTCGTGGAACATGCGGTCACCTCGCATCTGGTGACCGCCGCGGATCTGCCCCTGCTCGAACGCATGAAAGGTGAGGCCGGCGAGTGAAACTCCGCCTGACACTCCGCCGCGGAGACCTCGACAGCAAGGACCTGGCCGTCACGGTGGACGGCAGTGCCACGGTTTCGGACATCGCCCGCGAACTCTGGCTCGCCGACCCTGACCGTCCCAATCCTTCCGACCCCGGCCGGCTGAGCCTGCTGGTCGAGGAGTCCTATGTGGGCGGCGCCATGCGCGGCCAGGTCCTGGACCCGGACGCCAAGCTCCTCGAGTCGGGCCTGCGGCCAGGTTCCGCCGTCTCGATCGCCCCGGTCAGCCAGGCCTTCGCGACCCATCAGCAGGCCGGGGGACCCGCCGTCGCGACACTGAGGGTCCTGTCCGGCCCAGACGCCGGCCGCGAGTTCCCGCTGCCGTCCGGCACCAGCTACATCGGCCGTGGGCGCGACAGCGACATCCGTCTGAGCGACCCGCTGACCTCCAAGCGCCACGCCCGCATCCTCGTGGGCGAGACCGTGGAAGTGGTCGACACCAACTCCGCCAACGGCCTTCTCATGGACGGGCTGCCGGTGACCCGTGCGGTCCTGGGCTCCTCGGACACCATCACGCTCGGTGACACGACCATCTCCATCATCACGGTCCAGCGGAACCAGGCCGCGGTCGCCACCCAGCCCATGGTGGACTTCAACCGTTCCCCCCGCGTCGTGGCGCGCTTCCCCGTGCGGAAGAAGGTGCCGCCCAAGGGCCCCCAGCCCCGGGAGAAGGAACCCTTCCCCATCCTGATGATGATGCTGCCGTTGTTCATGGGCGCGGCGCTGTTCGCCATCACCCAGAACATCACGAGCGTCGTCTTCATGGCGCTCATGCCGCTCTTCGCGATCGGCCACTGGTGGGAGCAGAAGCGGCATTCCGGCAAGCGCTTCAAGGAGCAGCTGCGGCAGTTCCGCGAGGGCATGGACCAGTTCCGCTCGGAGATGACGGAGCTGCAGAAGGTGGAACGGTCCGTCCGGCTGCAGGAGACGCCGTCGGTCGCGGACACGGTGGACGCGATCTACCGGCTGGGTCCGCTGCTCTGGACCCACCGCACCGAACACCGTGGCTTCCTCTCGCTGCGGCTCGGACTGGGGACGGCGCCGTCGCGCGTCGAGATCGAGGAGCCGCAGGACCGGGACACCGAGGCGGTGTACGCCCGGGAGATCCAGGAGGCCATCGCGTACTACTCCACGATCGACGGCGTGCCGCTGGTCTCCCAGCTCCGGCACTCCGGCTCCTTCGGCGTGGCCGGTGAACGGTCCGTGATGGACGACGTCGCGCGCGGCCTGGTCGTCCAGCTGGTGGGTCTGCATTCGCCCGCCGAAGTCGTGATCGCGGCGATGACCTCCACCCGGTCGAAGGACCGCTGGGCGTGGCTCAAGTGGCTGCCGCACGTCGGTTCGGGCCACAGCCCTCTCTCCGGCGACCACCTCGCCGCAGGCCAGGCGGCGGGCACCGCCCTCCTGGAGCGTCTCGAGGCTCTCGTGGACGAGCGTGCCGCGGGCCGCAAGGAACCCGTGCCATCCCCGCGGGGCGAGCTCAAGGACGATCTGGTCGACCCTCCGGCCCCCGTGGTCCCCGAGGTCCTGGTGGTCGTCGAGGACGACGCCCCCGTGGACCGCGGCCGCCTGACCCGTCTGGTGGAGCGCGGCGCCGACACCGGCGTCCACATCATGTGGCTCGCCGCGGATGTCCAGTCGCTGCCCGCGGCCTGCCGCGATTTCATGGTGGTCGACGGCGGCCAGGGCGCCACCACCGGCCAGGTCCGGCTGGGGCGGCACAGCTACCCCGTGAGCTGCGAGAGCGTGGATGAGCAGCTGGCGACTCAGCTGGCCCGCATGCTGACCTCCGTCGTCGACGTCGGACGTCCGCTCGAGGACGACTCGAACCTGCCGCGCAGCGTGAGTTTCGTGAACCTCCTCGGGCGCGAGCTGCTGGACTCCGCGAACGCCGTGGGGGAGCGGTGGAAGGAGAACAACTCCATTCACAGCACCGCGATCCCCAACCGCAAGGACAACGGCACGCTCCGCGCGCTGGTGGGCTCCAAGGGCTCCGAGCCGATGTTCCTGGACCTGAAGAACGAGGGCCCGCACGCCCTGGTGGGCGGCACCACCGGCGCCGGAAAGTCCGAATTCCTGCAGTCCTGGATCATGGGCATGGCCTCCGCCTACAGCCCCGACCGGCTCAGCTTCCTGCTGGTGGACTACAAGGGCGGCAGCGCGTTCGCCGATTGTGTCCAGCTGCCGCACACGGTCGGCCTGGTCACGGACCTTTCGCCGCACCTGGTGCGGCGTGCCCTGACCTCGCTCCGGGCCGAGCTGCATTACCGCGAGCATCTGCTGAACCGGAAGAAGGCCAAGGACCTGCTGGCCATGCAGCGTGAGGCCGATCCGGACGCCCCGCCGTATCTGGTGATCATCGTGGACGAGTTCGCCGCTCTGGCCAATGAGATGCCGGAGTTCGTGGACGGCGTCGTGGACGTCGCCGCGCGTGGCCGTTCCCTCGGCGTGCATCTGATCCTGGCCACCCAGCAGCCGTCCGGTGTGATCCGTGGCAGCCTGCGCGCCAACACGAACCTCCGCGTCGCTCTGCGCATGGCGGACGTGGATGACGCGACGGACGTGATCGGGGACCCGATGGCGGCGTACTTCGACCCGGCCATCCCGGGCCGTGCCGCGGCCAAGACCGGTCCCGGCCGGCTGCAGAGCTTCCAGACCGGGTACGCCGGCGGCTGGACCACGGAACGTCCGCCGCGTCCGCAGATCGACATCGTGGAGATGAACTTCGGCGCGGGCGCGGTGTGGGAGGTGGACGCCGGGCTCCGTGAGCCGGAGCCGGAGCCCACGGGCCCGAACGACATCGCCCGGATGACGGAGACCATCAAGGCCGCGGCGGATCTGCTCGCGATCGAGCCGCCCCGCAAGCCGTGGCTGCCGGTGCTTCAGTCCGCCTACGACTTCTCCGAGCTTCAGGGTCCGCTCACCGATGAGGAGCTGCTGCTGGGCGTCGGGGACGACGCGGCGCATCAGAGCCAGCCCTTGGTGTTCTACCGCCCGGACCGGGACGGCAACATGGCGATCTTCGGCACCGGTGGTTCCGGCAAGTCCTCGGCCTTGCGCAGCATCGCCGTGGCCGCCGCCGTGACGCCCCGCGGCGGCCCTGTGCACGTGTACGGGATCGACTGCGGTTCGGCCGGTCTGACGATGCTGGAGGTCCTGCCCCATGTGGGCGCGGTGATCGACGGCGACGACGAGGAGCGCGTGGGGCGTCTGCTCCGCTGGCTCCGGGACGTCTCCGAGGAGCGGGCGCGCCGCTACTCCGAGGTCAAGGCCTCCACGATCGTGGAGTACCGGCACCTCGCCGGAAGGCCGGATGAACCCCGGATCTTCGTGCTCGTGGACGGCATCAGCGCCTTCCGTGACTCGTACGAGTACTCCAGCAGCGCCGGGATCTGGGAGATCTTCCTGCAGCTCGCCACGGACGGGCGTCCGCTCGGCATCCACCTGGTGGTGACCGGCGACCGGCCTGGCTCGGTGCCCACCGCGCTCCTGGCCTCCATTCAGAAGCGTCTGATCCTGCGTCTGTCCGCGGTGGACGACTACATCACCCTGGATGCCCCGAAGGACGTCCTGGACGCCTCGTCCCCTCCGGGCCGTGGCATGCTGGACGGGCTGGAAGTGCAGCTGGCCGTGCTGGGCGGCACCCCCAACCTGGCGCTGCAGGCCCGTGGTGTGCAGAAGCTCCGTGAGGCGATGCTGCGCCGCGGGATCCCTCAGGCCCCCGGGATCCAGCGCCTGCCGGAGTCCGTGGAGCTCGGCATCCTGCCGGTGGCGGGCCCGGGCATGGCGGCGTTCGGCGTGGACAACGAGACCCTCACCGCGGCCGTCGTGCCGTGCGAAGGTGCGCTCATGGTGTCCGGCCCTCCCGGTTCCGGCCGCACGACGGCCCTGGTCACCCTGGCGCATGCGTACAAGAAGGCCAACCCCGGCGGCACGGCGGTGTACCTCGGGTCGCGGCGCTCCGCCGTTGGCTCGCTGAAGGTGTGGGACAAGGCGTTCGTGGGGACCGACGACGTCGAGATGGGCGTGGACGAGCTGCTCGAGTTCGCGCAGGAGCGGCCGGGCAAGGTGGCCTTCTTCATCGAGGGCTTGACGGAGTTCACGGACTCGATGGCCGAGCCCGGTCTCGCCCGTCTGGTCACCGAGTCCGTGAAGTCGGGCCAGTGGGTGGTGGCCGAGTCGGAGACCTCGACGTGGTCCTCCGCGTGGCAGCTGGCACAGCCGTTCAAGTCCGGACGCCGCGGCCTCCTGCTCAACCCGGGTGACATGGACGGCGACTCGCTCCTGAGCACGAGCCTCGGCCGGATCAAGGACCAGTTCATCCCGGGCCGTGGCTACGTCATCGCCCGTGGCAAGGTCCGCAAGGTCCAGGTGGCGCTGCCCCCGGAGGCCTGATCCTGGAGAACGCAAGGGTGGAGGGGGCGGGAGACCCTGACAGCGCCGTTGTTGCGTGAGCACGCCCGCGCCCCATCGCAGACCGGAAGGTCGGCGATGGGGCGCGGGCGTTCGAGCGCAGGCGCCGAAGGGTCTCCCGCCCCCTCCGCACTTCACCCTCCTCCGATGTCAGTGCCGCGTGGCAGGATGGAGGGGTGAGCGAGAATCCCGTGGCACCCGTGATGAAAGACGACGTCGTGGAGCCTTCCGGCGGCACCCCGGCGGAGGCCCTCCGTGAGGAGTACCAGCACCTGGCGGATGAGGTCCGCCGGTACCGGCACGCCTACTACCAGGAGGACGAGCCCCTCATCAGCGACGCCGAGTTCGACGAGCTGTATCTGCGCCTCGAGCGCTTCGAGGCGCTGCACCCTGAACTGGTGTCGAATGACTCGCCCACGCAGGAGGTCGGCGGCGAGGTGTCCTCGGCGTTCGCCGCCGTCGAGCATCTGAGCCGCATGTACAGCCTGGAGGACGTGTTCTCCCTCGAAGAGCTGACGGCGTGGGTCGAGAAGACGCTCGCCAGCACGCAGACCCTCGGGCTGGCGACGCCGCGCTGGCTCACCGAGCTGAAGATCGACGGCCTCGCCGTGAACCTCTTGTACCGGGACGGCAAGCTGGTCCGCGCGGCCACCCGTGGCGACGGCACCACGGGCGAGGACATCACGCACAACGTCCTGACCATCAAGGAGATCCCGCGGGAGCTCTCCGGCACAGGGCACCCGGCCGAGGTGGAGATCCGCGGCGAGGTGTTCATCCCGTCCAAGGCGTTCGAGGAGTACAACGAAGTCCTCATCGCGCAGGGCAAGGCGCCGCTGGCCAACCCCCGGAACGCGGCCGCCGGCTCGCTCCGCCAGAAGGATCCCGCTGAGACCGCCAAGCGCCCGCTGTCGATGTACGTGCACGGCATCGGCCGCCACGAGGGACTCGACCTGGCGTCCCAGTCCGACTTCTACGCCCTGCTCCAGGAATGGGGCCTGCCCACCAGTCCATACTTCAAGGTGCTGGACACGCTGGAAGAGGTTCTCGCGTTCATCGCCGAGTACGGCGAGAAGCGCCACAGCCTGATCCACGAGATCGACGGCATCGTGGTCAAGGTCGATCAGCTCGCCGTGCAGCGCCAGCTCGGCCACACCTCCCGCGTGCCGCGCTGGGCGGTCGCGTACAAGTACCCGCCCGAAGAAGTGCACACCAAGCTCCTGGACATCCGGGTCAACGTCGGCCGCACGGGCCGCGTCACCCCGTACGGCGTCATGGAGCCGGTGAAGGTGGCGGGCTCCACCGTCGAGATGGCCACCCTGCACAACCAGGACGTCGTGAAGGCCAAGGGTGTGCTCATCGGGGACACCGTGGTGCTCCGCAAGGCCGGTGACGTCATCCCGGAGATCGTCGGCCCGGTCCTCGCCCTGCGGGACGGCACCGAGCACGCCTTCGTCATGCCGGAGACCTGTCCGTCCTGTGGCACGCCTCTGGCGCCGGGCAAGGAAGGCGACGTCGACCTTCGCTGCCCCAACGCCCGCTCCTGCCCCGCCCAGCTCCGCCAGCGGGTGGCGCACCTGGCCGGCCGCGGCGCCTTCGACATCGAGGCCCTGGGCGACGAGGCCGCCCTCGCCCTGACGGCCGGGCCGGGACCCGACCCCGCCGGGACCGGCGGACTGGTCCAGCCGACCGGTCCCGGTGTCCTGACGGACGAGTCGCGCGTGTTCGACCTTGCCTCGGAGACGGCGGGCGCCGATCTGCGTGCGGCTCTGGGCGAGGTGAAGGTCTGGCGGGAGAAGCGCGTGAAGGGCGCGGGCACCGGGGTCTGGGAGCTGAAGCCGTACTTCTGGACCCAGGGCACGGCCAAGTCGCCGGCCGGGCCGAGCGCCAACACCAAGAAGCTCTTCACCGAGCTGGAGAAGGCCAAGTCGCAGCCGCTCTGGCGCGTCCTCGTGGCGCTGTCCATCCGGCACGTCGGGCCGACGGCCAGCCGGGCCCTGGCCACCGCCTTCGGCTCGATGGACGCGATCCGCGAGGCGTCGGAGGAGCAGCTGGCCAACGTGGACGGGGTGGGTCCCACCATCGCCGCCGCGGTCAAGGAGTGGTTCGCGGACGACTGGCACGTGAACATCGTCGACGCGTGGGCCGCCGCCGGGGTGCGGATGGCCGATGAGGTGGATGAGTCGATGCCGAAGACCCTCGAGGGCCTGACCGTGGTGGTCACGGGCACGCTGCCCACCCTGAGCAGGGACCAGGCGAAGGAGGCCATCATCATCCGTGGCGGCAAGGCCGCGGGGTCGGTCTCGAAGAACACGTCCTACCTGGTGGCCGGTGAGGCCGCGGGCTCCAAGCTGGACAAGGCCGAGCAGCTGGGCGTCCCGGTCCTGGACGAGGACGCGTTCCGGATCCTCCTGGAGAAGGGCCCCGCGGGTTTGCCCGGCGGAGAGTCCGAGACGGCCGAGGAGGCGCCGGCTGCTGAGGAAACGACGCCGGCTGACCTTCCGGAGGAGTCCGGGGATGAGTGAGCAGCACGTCCCGGGCGGCGCTCCTCACGAGGCGCCGTCGACGCAGGAACTGCTCGACATCGCTCAGGAGGCCGCCGCGGCCGGCGCCGCCGTCCTGGCCCGACGGGCCACGCTGAGCCAGGAGGACGTGACCGGCGGCGCGGACAACAAGACCAGTGACAACGACTGGGTCACCGCGTTCGACCGGGAGGCGGAGGACGCCGTGCGGGCCGTCATCACGCGCCACCGGCCTCATGATGTCATCACCGGGGAGGAGCACGGCACCACGGCTCCGGACAGCCCGAGCGGCTACCGCTGGTCCATCGATCCGCTCGATGGCACCACCAACTTCATCCGCAATATCGTCTATTTCGCCACGAGCGTGGCCGTCGCGGCTCCGGACGGGAGCTGGGTGGCCGGTGTGGTCGACGCCCCGGCGCTACGGCGCGTGTACTGGGCGACGCGCGGCGGGGGAGCGTGGCTCCTGGACGCCGCGAGCGGGAACCCGGAACCGCGTCGGCTCACCGGGCCGCCGGAGGGCCACCGCGGCCGCATCCTGGCCAGCGGATTCTCCTACGACGCCGGCGTGCGCGCCGAGCAGGCCGCAACCCTCCCGCAGCTGATGGACGGTCTCGCGGACCTGCGACGGCTGGGATCGGCGGCGCTGGATCTCTGTCTCGTGGCCGACGGAACCCACGACTGCTACGGCGAACGCGGCCTCAACGAGCACGACTGGTCCGCCGGCGCGCTCGTGGCCGAGGAGGCCGGGTGCTGGGTGCGGCGGCCGAATCTCCGCAGTCCCCTCGACGGCGGACCCTCGGATGCGGAACGGCTCGAAGCCTGGACGTGCGCCGGGGCCCTGGAGGACGCCACCCGCTTCCCGCTCTAGACCGGATCGCTGCCGTCCGGATCACCACCGTCCGGACCGGCGCCATCCGACCCACGGTTCCGTGGTTCACCCACGGAAAATTGAGGGGGTGAATCACGGAACCGTGGGTTTTTCAGCGCCGGACCATGCGCGCTTCCGTGATCCCGCCGAAGTCCTCCAGCACGTCCTCCGTGCCATCCAGCGCGAAGCCGTTCCGGCGGTAGAACGACTGGGCGCGAGGATTGTCCTTCGCCACCCACAGGAAGGCCGGGCCGGACGGGAGCACGGCGTCGAACAGGGCTTGAGCTGCGCCGCTGCCGTGGAAGTCCTGTCGCAGGTACAGCATCGAGAGGTTCTGGCCGAGGGCGGCCTCCTCGGGATCGAGGGTCGCACCCCCGCCCGCGAACCCGACCACCTCACCGGCCGCCTCGGCCACCCTGATGGTCTGGGCCGCCTTCGTCTGGCCCTGCGGCGCGGCGGCCGGCGGCGCGGTCAGCATCGTCCAGAGCCGGCGTCGGCTCTCGAGGCGCTCCTCGGTGAAGAACTCCTCGGGGAGCAGGTGCCCGTAGGCCTCGCGCCAGCAGCGCACATGAAGGACGGCGAGGCTTTCGACGTCGGACGGCAGGGGCGGGCGGAGTGTGAAACTGGGCACCATTGGCCCATCCTAGCCACGGTTGTCAAGCGAGCACTTCATGAAACGACTACCATTGATGGGTGCCATCCGAGATTCTGATCCGCCCCGCCGTGCCCGCCGACTACCCCGAGATCGCCCGGATCACGGTGGACGCCTACCTCGCAGCGGGGTACTTCACGGATCCCGAGTTCCCTTACCTCCAGCACATCCGCAAGGTCGCGGAGCGCGCCGAGGTGGCCGAGATCTGGGTGGCGGAGCGCGACGGCGCCGTGATCGGCTCGGTCACGCTGGCGGTCGAAGGCGACGCGTGGTCGGACATCGCCCGCGCGGGTGAACTCGAATTCCGCCTCCTGGTCGTGGACCCGGGCGTGCAGCGCAGCGGCGCCGGCCGGGCCATGGTCGAGGCCATCCTCGCCGAGGCGCGACGCCGGCCCGGCATCTCCGCGGTCTCCCTCACCACGGGCGAGAGCTGGGAGAGCGCGCATGGTCTGTACCGCTCGATGGGCTTCGAACGCGTCCCCGAGCGTGACTGGTGGACACCCAACAAGGAAGCGCGTCTGCTCGTCTACCGCCTGGACGTCGCCTGAGCGACGCTCACGCCCGCCGCGCGTAGCGGTGTTCCGGCCGCCCCGTGGTGCCGTAGCGCAGCTGGATCTCGACGGCGCCGTCGTCGGCCAGCGAGGAGAGATACCGCTGCGCCGTGGCGCGGGACACCCCGACCCGCTCCGCGACCTCCAGCGCCGACAGGGCTTCCTCGGCAGGTCCGCCCGCGCCGCCGCCGAGCGCTTCCAGGATGGACTGTTCGGTGGCGCTGCGCGTCCGCGCCGGTGAGGACACCGCCGGACCGTCCGAGCTGAGCAGCGCACGCCGGGCCCGCTCCACGGCCTCCTGATCCAGGCCCGTCGTCTTCTCCAGCAGCCGCCGGTACCGTGCGTACGCGCGGAGACGCTGCGCGAGTTCCTCTCCGCCGAACGGCTTGAGCAGATAGGCCAGGGCTCCGCGGCGGAAGGCCATCCGCAGGGACAAGGCGTCGGCCGCGGCGCTGAGCATCATGACGTCGCAGTCCAGCTGGCGCAGCACGTCGAGCCCCGAACCGTCCGGCAGATACACGTCCAGCAGCACGAGGTCCGGGCGCAGGGAGTGGAACGCCTGGAGTGCCTGCTGCGCATTGCCGGCGTGGCCCACCACCGAGAACCCGGGCACGGCCTGGACGTAGTTGGAGTGCAGCGTGGCGACGTGGAAGTCGTCATCGACGATCAGCACGGTGAAATCGTGACTCATGCGCCCTCCCCGGACGTGGTGGTGAACATCATGGCGGTCGGCAGGCGGACGGCGAACACGGCGCCCGAGCCGGTCCCGCCCGGATCAGGACCCGGCCCTCCGGCGTCGAGGAGCTTCACCTCGCCGCCGCGGCGCTGCGCGAGTTCCAGCGCCAGTTTCAGGCCCAGCCCGTGCCCCGGGACGCGGGACGCGGTGTAGCCCTTCTCGAAGAGCCGCTCGGGCTCGGCCACGCCATCCCCGGAATCGGCGACCACGGCGTGCAGTGTCCCCAGCCGGGGAGAGCCGTCGAGAGGTTCCGGGCCGGGCTCGTCCAGCAGATCCACGCGCACCCACCGCTCGCCGCCGGCCCCGTCGGCGCCGTCGGCGACCTCAGCGCTGCCCCGGGTCCCGGACACCGCCGCGTTGATGGCGTTGTCGATGAGGTTCCCGAGCACGGTGGTGACGTCGTGCGGCGCTTTCACGGAGCCCCGGATGAAGGTGTCCTCGCCGACCCGCAGGGTCACGCCGCGCTCGCGGGCCCGGATGCCCTTCGCCCCGATGAACGCCTGCAGGTATGGCTCGGGCAGGCGTTCCAGGCCCTCGACCGGGAACTCGAGGGGGCCGGTCGCCACGAGCCGGTGCGCGTACTCCGCGGCGCGTGCGGTGTCGCCGAGGTCCAGGAGGCCGGAGATGGTGTGCAGCTGGTTGGCGAACTCATGGCGTTGCGCGCGGAGGGCGGAGCTCATGGTGCTGACCGACTCCAACTGGCGGGTGAGCTGGGCCAGCTCCGTGCGGTCCCGGAGGAAGACCACCCAGCCCAGGTCTTCGCCGTCGTGCACGGCCTTCCGGGCGGTGGCGAGCAGGACGCGGGCGCCGGCCACGAGCTCCAGGACGTCGTCCTCGGCGGCCTCCTGCCGCGTCAGGTCACGCAGCTGCTCCGGGACGGGGGCCTCGGCCCAGGAGGTGCCCTGCAGGTCCGGAAGCCCGAGAAGCTCCTGCGCCGTCGCATTCACCACGGTCACCCGGCCGCTCGTGGACACCCCGATCACGCCTTCGTGCGTGGTCTCCAGCACCGCGACCTGGTCCTGGACCAGGGTGGTCAGCTCCTCCGGCTCCATGCCGAGGGTGAGCCGCCGCAGCCGTTTGCGCAGCAGCATCGACGCGCCCACTCCGGCGGCGAGGGCGCCGCACGCGGTCACGATCACCGGCCCGGACGCTCCGAGCAGCGCGCTGCCCAGCGGCTCCCGGGCGAAGCCGACGCTCACCACGCCGACGACGGCGCCGCCGCCCGCCGTCGTGTCCGGGGCGTAGACGGGGACCTTGGCCCCTGCCGACGGTCCGAGCGTCCCGGTGTTGCGCGTGACGACCTCTTTGCCCGCGAGGGCCTCGGACGGGTCGGTGCTGACTTTCTCGGCGAGACGCTGCGGGTCGGGATGGGCCAGCCGGACGCCGGTCTCGTCCGTGATGACGACGAACAGGGCGGAGGTCCTCTGCCGTGCCGATTCGGCGATGGACTCCAGGGGGCCGCGGTCCAGGACCGTGGACGGGGGAGTGCCGGCGGCCGCGCTGATCCGGGCCACCTCCTGCCGGACCTGGGGCTGGGACGCGATGGTGCGGGCCAGGGTGAGGGCGCGCTGTTCGGCCTCCTGCGTGATCCGCTCCACCATGATGACGCCGAAGGCCAGGGCGAAGAGGAGGACGGTCAGCAGCACCACCGCGATCTGCAGCAGCAGCGTCTGCGTGGAGAACTTCAGTGTTCGCATCGCACTCCCTTCGGCGGCGAGCCTACCCCAAAAGCGCCCTGAGCTAAATGAGCAGAACGCGCTCAACAAGCACAAGCGGCATCAAGCGCGCTTAAGGCCGGCGCGTGACGCGCGCCACCTTAGCGTCTATGGCGAGCGTCACATCGGTGTGACGCACCCGACACTTTTCACCTAAGGAGCGCAGCGATGCTAGTCCTGCTCGGCTTCGCCATGATCGCAGTCTTCATGGTTCTGATCATGACCAAGAAGATGACGCCAGTGCTGGCGCTCATCCTGGTGCCCACCATCTTCGGCCTCTTCGCCGGAGCCGGTCTGGGCATCGGGGACATGGTCATGACGTCCATGAAGTCCATGACCTCCACGGCCGCACTGCTCATGTTCGCCATCATCTACTTCGGCACCATGATCGACGTGGGCCTCTTCGACCCGCTGGTGCGGTTCATCCTCCGCAAGCTGGGCAACGACCCGGCCAAGGTCGTCCTGGGCACCGCGGTCCTGGCGATGGCGGTCTCCCTGGACGGTGACGGTTCCACCACCTTCATCCTCACCACGGCCGCGATGCTGCCGGTCTACCTGCGCCTGAAGATGAGCCCGGTCGTCCTGACCTGTGTCGCCGGCCTCGCCAACGGCACCATGAACATCCTGCCGTGGGGCGGTCCGACCGCCCGCGCCGCGTCCGCACTGAAGATCAACGTCTCCGACGTCTTCGTCCCGATGGTCCCGGGCCTGCTGGCCGGCCTCGTCGTCGTGCTGGTGTTCTCCTGGAGCCTGGGCCTCATGGAGCGCAAGCGCCTCATGGTCGCCGAGCCGGAGCGCTGGGGCGCCGCGGCGTCGTACGACGGCGGCACCGCCCTCGATGTCGCCGACGTCAAGAACGGCTCGGCCCTGTCCAAGGCGAGCGGCGGCCGCATCGGCACCCGCACGGCTCTCCTGCAGAAGATCACCCCGGGCGGCGGCTCCGCCGGTGGCTCGTCCGACGGCTCCGGCACCCTGGCAGAGACCGCCCTGGATCCGACCCGCGAGACGCTGCGGCCCAAGCTGATCTGGTTCAACTTCGCCCTGACGCTGGCCATCATGGTCCTGCTCGTCATGGACGTGCTGCCGCTGCCGTACATCTTCATGGTCGGCGCGGGCATCGCCCTCCTGGTGAACTTCCCGCACGTCAAGGACCAGGCGAAGGCGCTTGTGGCGCACGGTCAGTCGATCGTGGCCGTCGTCAGCATGGTCATGGCGGCCGCCGTCCTGACCGGTGTGCTGAACGGCACGGGCATGGTCAAGGCGATGTCCGAGTGGCTCGTCGCGATCATCCCGTCCAGCATGGGCCCGTTCATGGCGGTCATCACCGGCCTGCTGAGCATCCCGATGACATTCTTCATGAGCAACGACGCCTTCTACTTCGGCGTGCTGCCGATCCTGAGCGAGACCGCCGGTCACTACGGCCTGAGTGCCGCGGACATGGCGCGGGCCTCCATCACCGGTCAGCCGTTCCACATGCAGTCCCCGCTGGTCCCGGCCATCCTCCTGCTGGTCTCCCTGGCCAAGGTGGAGCTGGGCGACCACCACAAGAAGGTCCTGTGGCGCGCAGCGGTCGTGTCCCTCGTGATGCTGCTGGTCGGCATCCTGACCGGGGCCATCGGCATCGGCCACTAGCCTCTCGCTTCTGGAATGCGGGGTCGCTTCAGGCCGGATGAACCGTCGTCATCCGGCCTGACGTGACCCCGCATTCGTGGGTCCAGGTCCGATGCGAGACATATTCCGGTGGATTCTGGTGCCTCCCGATAAACATTGGTTTACTAACCGACGTGACATGCGTCACTGTGATTGAGGAGGACCCATGGGAATTGAACGCCGGACCATGCTGAAGGGGCTGGGCGCCAGCGGAGTGGCAGGAGGTCTGGCGCTGTTCACCGCCGGACCCGCCCAGGCCGAAACGTCGCCGGAGGTGCAGAACATCCTGTCCGCGGCCGTGGCATGGAGGGTGACCGCCGCCGAGCGCGACATGCTGTACCGGCAGGCGTTCAACATCGCCCGTGACCGCCTCGACAACGTCCTCCGGGGCGTCGGTCAGCGGCGCCGGGGCGCCAAACCGCTCGCCTTCATCTCCGACGTCGATGACACCGTCCTGTCTTCCAACCCCTACTGGGAGATGCTGATCGCGGCCGGCAAGCAGGCGTTCGACGACGACCTGTGGGACGCCTGGGTCCGGGAGAACGGCCCCACCGCGACGCCCGGCGCCGTCGAGTTCTCCCGGTATGCGGAAAGCCGGGGCGTCGAGATCTTCTACGTCTCCCAGCGCGACCAGGGCCCGGACACCCAGCGGATCGGCGTCGCGAACCTGCGGCACGCGGGTCTGGCCTTCGCCGATGACGACCATGCCGTGTTCCAGCGCGAGTCCTCCAACAAGGAACCGGCCCAGCAGGCCATCGCCGACAAGTACCAGGTCATCGCGTTCCTGGGCGACAACCTGAACGACTTCCGCCGTCGCTACTACGTGAAGTCGGTCCAGGAGCGCCGCGCCCTGGCCGCCGAGGACGCCGAGCGCTTCGGCCGTGACTTCATCCTCTTCCCGAACAACACGGATGGGCATTGGATCCGGGCCATCTTCGGCACGAGCGAACCGGCGGACTCCCCGGAGTACCGGGCTCGGATGCTCCTGGCCGCGCAGGGCAAGGTGCTCTGAGGCCTCTCCGGGAACACCACGGCAGGACGGCGAGTGCACCGGTGCACTCGCCGTCCTGCTGGCGTTGGGGGGAGGCCCGCCCGCTACAGGATGCCCGTGGGGACCAGGAGCGCCCAGGCGAGAGCGGGGCCGGTGAGCACGATCGCCCCCGCGTACATCATGAGCTGGCGGTAGACGCGCTGCCGGTCGTCTTCCCGGGCGTTGGCCACCACGAGGGCGCCGTCGGTCGAGAAGGGCGAGACGTCCACGACGGTGGCGGCGATGGCGAGCGCGGCCACGGTGCCGGAGGCGCTCAGGGAACTGGTCGCCAGGAGTGGCCCGGCCAGGGGGATGAACGCGGTCAGCAGCGCCGTCGAGGAGGCGAACGCCGAGCCGACGCCGATCACGTAGCAGAGCACGAGGGCCACCAGGAGGGGTGCGCCGAGGGCCAGGGCCAGTTCGGCGAGGGTGTCGATGACCCCGAGGTGCTGCAGCAGCGAGACGTAGGTGATCATGCCGGCCACGAGGAGGACCGTGGACCAGGAGACACCGCCGATGAACGTGGTGTGCTCCTTGATGTTCACGAAGGCCAGCAGCAGGCCGGCGGACAGCGCGACGAAGCCGATGGGCAGGTGGAAGCCCAGCGTGCAGACGAGGATGGCGAAGATCAGGACGAGCGTCAGGATCTGCTGGCCGTGCGGTCGGGTGCGCTGCCCGGTTTCCAGACCCGTGTAGCCGTTGGCGTGGTGGTCCCGCAGCTTGCCCATGAGTGTGAAGACCACGAGGGTCAGGGCGGACAGGATGACGTTGACGGCGAAGCTCGAGAGGAACAGCGCCTCCTGGGAGACGGGGAAACCGTTCTTCAGGGCGATGTCGTGGACCAGCACGCCCGCCACGGACAGCGGCGAGAACCCTCCGGCGTGGGCGCCATTGATGACGAACGCCCCCATGACCACCGGGTGGATGCGCGACTCGTAGGCGAGACCCAGGGCGGCCGGGGCCAGCAGCGCGACGGCGGCGGGGGAGAAGGTGCCGAGCGACGTGAGCGCGGCGGCCATGAGGAAGAAGACCCACGGCATGAGCATGGTCTTGCCGCGGACCATCCGCACGCAGGCCTGAACGATGATGTCGATGGTCCCGTTCCGCTGGGCCATGCTGAAGAAGTACGTGACGCCGATGATCGTCAGGACGATGTTGGCGGGGAACTCGGCGAGGATCTCCTTGTCGCTCATGCCGAGCATGAAGTACCCCACGCCGAACGAGGCCACGAGCCCCATCACGCCGATGTTCAGCGGCCATTTGGTGGCGACGACGAACATCACCACCAGGATGATGAGCGGGATGATCTGCGTCGCGGTCATGGTCTTCTCCGATCCCGTGGCCGCCGCGGGGCCGGAGAGGACGCCTCCGAACAGGAGGGCGAGCAGGCCCACGGCCGCGATCGCGGCCACCGTCACCAGAAGGATACGGCGACGCCGGTCGGGCCGGGTCGGAGGGGTGCTCCCCGTGGAGGAAGTCGGTCTGGTCTGTTCTGCGGTGTTGTTCATGGCTTTCTCCTCATTGAGTGGCGCCGGCGAAGGAGGCGTCGACGGCGCTGCCGAGGACCTCCGGAAGGTGGATGACGGTGCTGGCGATGGTGCGGGCGGTCCGGTCGACGCCGATGAGCAGCGAGCCGTTCCGTTCCTCGGACCAGGTGTCGATGACCCCGGCGGGCGTGCGCAGCCGGAGGGTGGCGCCGGGGGTCGCGCGGACCGCGACGGACGGCAGGGTGCCGGGTGTCCGCGCGGCGAGAGTCAGGGCGATGCTGCCGGTGATGGCCAGGGCCGGGTGGGGCTTGCCCATCGACAGCATCAGGACGCTGAGGTCGCTGTCCGCGTCGTAGGATGCAGGGGGCGCGACGACGGCGAGCTTGGGCACCGCCCTCGCCGCCTCCTCCGGGGTGCGGGCCATGCCCATGCGCACCGCGGCTTCGCGCCGGATGGCGTCCAGGACGGCCAGGTGCGGGACGACCGCGTCGCTCCAGTCCTCGTGGAGCTCCGGGTCCAGACCGAGGTCCTCGGCGCGGAGGATCACGAGCGGCGCTCCGGCGTCGACCATCGAGACGGTCCAGGAGGCGCCGGCCGCCGTCAGGGTGTCCACGGGGGACCCGGTCGGCAGCAGCGCGCCGGTCGTCTTGCCGGCGGGGTCGCGGAAGCCGAGGCCCACCCGGTAGCCAGGGAACGGGACGCCGGGCATCTCGGCCTGCGGGACGATCGGGAGCGCGCCCGAAGGGGTAGACACCTCCTGGACGATGATCTGCCCGGTGTTGGTGTTGCGGGTGACGATGCGGGTGACGTCCCCGGTGGGCACCACCCAGCCCTTTTCGATGGCGTACAGCCCGACGACGGCTGAGCAGTTGCCGCAGTTGCTGCCCCAGTCGACGGTGGCCTCCTCGATCCCTACCTGGGCGAACGTGAACTCGACGTCCACGTCCCCGCCGGTCGGGCGATCCAGGATGACGGCCTTGCTGGTGGTCGAGGTGGCGCCGCCGACGCCGTCGATCTGGCGGTTGTCCGGGCTGCCGAACAGGCGTGGAAGCAGCACGTCCGGTCCGGCGGAAGCCGCACCGAGCTGCGCGCTCTCGAAGACCCAGCACTTGCTGGTGCCTCCGCGCATCCACTCTGCTTCGATCTTCATGAGATGGTCCTTGCCTTCAGTGATGGTCAGTGAAATCCCGGGTGATTCGAGATTGACGCAGATCACACTTGAAGACAATGTTGGATAATTGAGGGGTTATGTAGTGATTCTTCATTCATTGAAGAATGAGGCGAACCGGACCCTGAACGCCTGGCGAATCCACCTGACCTCTGGGCGCGCTACCACTGAGGATCAGGGTCTGATGTATAGAATGAACCGATCTTCGAGGAGGGTGAAGCAATGCTGAACGATGACTTTCAGGAATTGTTCGATATCCGCCGCCTGGCGCTCCTGGTGGAGGTGGTCGAACAGGGATCGGTGACCGCCGCGGCCGAGGCCATGATGTACACGCCCTCCGCCGTGTCACAGCAAGTGCGGAAGCTGGAACAGGAGGTCGGGCAGCCTCTCCTGACCAGGAGATCCCGCGGCGTGGTGCCGACGGAGGCCGGCCAGCTCCTGGCGGGCCATGCGCGGAAGATCGTCGCCCAGATGCAGGCGGCGCAGGCGGATCTGGCCGAGCTCGCCGGCCTGAAGCGGGGTTCGTTGACCATCGGCACCTTTCCCACGCTCGCGGGGTCCTTCCTGCCGGTGGTCCTCCGGACGTTCAAGAAGCGGTATCCGGCCATCAGTCTGTCCGTGCGCAGCGCGCGTTTCGACGAACTGCTGAAGGGGCTGCACTCCGGGGCCATGGGGCTGTGCCTGCTCTGGGACTACCCGTGGAACCGGTTCGAGGACGATTCGATCCGGATCACCGAGGTCTTCGACGAAAGCACGGTGCTCCTCGTCTCCCGCAGCCACCCGCTCGCCGACCGGGACGTCATCTCGATGGAGGAGCTGCGGAAGGAGTCCTGGATCGTCCGCGCCGAATCGCATCCGGTGGTGGAGGTCCTCCAGCGTTCGGCCCACGACGCCGGGTTCGAACCCGCCATCGGGTTCCTGGCGAACGACTATCAGGAGGCCCAGGCGATGGTCAGCGTCGGGATGGGCGTGGCGATGGTGCCGAAGACCGCCGTCGCCCTCCAGCACCCGGACGTCAAGGTGATCAGCCTGGGACCGGGGGCCCCGTCCCGCCGCGTGTTCCTGGCGCAGCGTCAGGACAAGGTCTACGCGCCGGCCGAGGTCGCCTTCCACTCGACACTCCTCGAGGTCGCCCGGGAACGGGCCGCGGACTACCGGTAGCCGGCCCGGCGCCATCCCGCCGCGACGCCGCATCCTCCACGACGGCGGCCGCGTTCTGTGATGGAGCCGCCTCCCGTGATTGACTGGGCGTGCCGGCGGTCGCCGGTGGGCACGCCGTCGTCGGGGCGGCGCGGAATCGTCAGGGGAGCGGGGTGCACGTGGCTGGAGAGACGGCAATGAAGCCGTGGCGGCTGGCCGTCGACTCCGTCCTGCTCGTCCTTCTCCTGGCCTCGACCTGGATCCTCGTGGCCTTCACCCTGACCGGGACCTCGGTGGCCGTGGCGTCGGCCGGGCGGACCGTTTTCACGGTCGGAGGCCTGGCCCTGCTGAGCGCGCTCGTGACCCGAGGGAGGGCCTCAGCCGGCGGTGCGGCCCTCCCGAGGATGGGACGGGGCACCACGGTCATCCTGGCGATCACCGGAGTGAGCGCCTACACGATCTTCTCCACGGCGGCGATCCACTTCGCGGGCGCCGCGGTCCCGGCCCTCATCATGGTCGGCACGCCGCTGACCGTCATGGTGATCGAGGCGGTGCTGAACCGCCGGTCTCCGGGGGTGTGGTTCCTCGGCGTCGGGCTGCTCGCGGTGGCGGGCGCGGCACTGTACGTGGTCCAGAAGCCGCCCGGTCAGCAGGGGGAATCGCTGGGGCTCGGCATCGCCGCCGGCGTCGCGGGAATGCTGTCCATGGCCTGGTACGGCGTCCATTTCTCCCGTGCCAACGCCGGGTACTCCGGCCCGATGGCGCCCCGGATCCTTCCGATCTTCGGACTCGGCTGCCTGCCGCTGCTCGTATGGGCCGGGGCCGACCTTCTGGGCGGAGGAACGGTCACCCCCGGCGCGCTGCTCTCGCTCGTGATCCTCGGCGTCGTGGTGTACGTGCCGGCGTACCTGCTGCAGCACCGCATCCTGGTCGCGGCGGGTGCCACGTACTCGGCGCTGCTCGGGCTCGCGGTCCCGCCCGTGGTGGGGGTCGCCGCGGCGCTCGCCGGACTCGGACCGTGGCCGTCGCCCGGGCAGTGGGCGGCGACGGCGCTCACGCTGGCCGCCGTCGTGCTGGTGGTGCTGCGCACGTCCCGCCGCGCGCGGGAGGCCTGACAGCCGCTCGCTTCTCGCGGGTTCTGCGCCCTCTTCCACGTTGTGCGCCCCCATTGGGGCGCAGAATGCGAACTCGGGTGCGGCCAGACGCGACGACGCCGGCGAGTCCGCCAGCCGGCCGACGAGTCGGCCAGTTCAATGCCCCAGGATCAGGGCGACCGTGTCCGGGGTCAGCGGCCGGTCGGCGTAGAGCAGACGGATCGCCGACGGGTCGGGGTTGCCTGCGTCCGGTCCACGGAATCGGAGGGTGAGACCCACCCGGACCGCCACCGCGGCCGAAGCGGCGTTGTGTTCCAGGATCGACGCGACCCGGGGGAGTGAGGCGTCCTTCTCCCACGCTGCCGCCAGGGCGAGGCGGGCCGCACGGGTCGCGAGGCCGCGGCCCTGGGCGGCCGGCGCGAAGCGGTATCCGAGGTTCCAGTGCGTGCCGTTCCGCAGAGAACAGCCGGCGTTGCCGAGCAGTTCGCCGGTTCCGGCGTCCTCCACCAGCCACGAGCCGAGCCCGTCGTCCTCCCAGTCCGACACCCACCGGTCGACCAGTCGCTGCGTGGTCTCCAGCGAGACGTGACGTCCGTGGGGCGCATGCCGCCAGACGGCCGGGTCGCTGTAGAGCTCATGGACGCGGCCGACGTCGTCCGAGGTCGGGACACGGAGGGTGATGTCATCCGGAACAGGCGGCATGGTCCACATCCTAGGGGTGCGCCGGGTCACCCTCTGGTCGCGAGAACCGGGCGTGCTCACACCTCCTCACCCGTCGTTCCGGTTTCGGTGTCCTAGTTTCCTTTGGGTGCCACAATTGCCGCACCCAAAGGAAACAAAGACACCGAAACCGTGGGTCCGACGCCGTGCCGACCCCACGCCCCCGCCGCGGTCGGACGGGCCGCGGCGGAGTGACTAAACTGGACCAGAAACCTTTTCACCAATTGCAGGGGAGATCCATGGCTGCGATCAATCGTGACGACGTCGCGCATCTGGCGCGTCTCGCTCACATTGAGATGAGCAATGAGGAGCTCGATCGTATGGCCGGCGAACTGGCCGTCATCGTCGACTCCGTCAAGTCCGTCAGTGAGGTCGCCGGCGCCGATGTGCCCGCCACCTCGCACCCCATCCCGCTGAGCAATGTGTTCCGCGAGGACGTGGTGGGGCATGTGCTGACCGCGGAGCAGGCCCTCTCCGGTGCGCCCGACGCCGACGAGAACCGTTTCAAGGTCCCCGCAATCCTGGATGAGGAGTAAGCCATGACCCAGGAGATCATCCACTCCACCGCCGCGCAGCTCGCCGAGAAGCTCGCCGCCAAGGAACTGTCCGCCGTCGAGGTCACCCAGGCGCACCTGGACCGCATCGCCGCCGTCGACGGCGAGGTGAACGCGTTCCTGCACGTCAACACCGAGGAGGCGCTCTCCGTCGCGGCCGAGGTGGATTCCGCCCGCGCCAACGGTGAGGACCTCCACGCGCTCGCCGGTGTCCCGATCGCCGTCAAGGACCTGATCGTGACCGTGGGCCAGCCCACCACCGCCGGGTCCAAGATCCTCGAAGGCTGGCACAGCCCGTATGACGCCACCGTCATCAAGAAGCTGCGCGCCGCGAAGATGCCGATCCTCGGCAAGACCAACCTGGACGAGTTCGCCATGGGTTCCTCCACGGAGCACTCCGCGTACGGCTCCACCCGCAACCCGTGGGACCTGGACCGCATCCCGGGCGGTTCCGGTGGCGGTTCCGCCGCCGCCGTCTCCGCGTTCGAGGCGCCGCTGGCCCTCGGCACGGACACCGGTGGCTCCATCCGTCAGCCCGCCTCGGTAACCGGTTCGGTCGGCGTGAAGCCCACCTACGGCGGCGTGTCCCGCTACGGCGCCATCGCCATGGCCTCATCGCTGGACCAGATCGGCCCGGTGTCCCGCACCGTGCTCGACTCCGCGCTGCTGCACGAGGTCATCAGCGGGCACGACCCGTACGACTCCACCTCCCTGCAGGAATCCTGGACCGGCCTGGCCGCCGCCGCTGCGAGCGGCGACGTCAAGGGCATGCGGATCGGCATCATCAAGGAACTCCACGGCGAGGGCTACCAGGCCGGCGTCGAGAACCGCTTCAACGAGTCCCTGGAGCTGCTCAAGGCCGCGGGCGCCGAGATCGTCGAGGTCTCCTGCCCCAACTTCGAGTACGCGCTGGGCGCGTACTACCTGATCATGCCGTCCGAGGTCTCCAGCAACCTGGCGAAGTTCGACGGCGTGCGCTTCGGCCTGCGTGTCCTCCCCGAAGAGGGCCCGCTGACCATCGAGCGCGTCATGGGCGCCACCCGCGCCGCCGGCTTCGGTGACGAGGTCAAGCGCCGCATCATCCTGGGCACCTACGCCCTGTCCGCCGGCTACTACGACGCCTACTACGGCTCGGCTCAGAAGGTCCGCACGCTCATCCAGCGCGACTTCGACGCCGCGTTCGCCCAGGCCGATGTGCTGATCTCCCCGACGGCGCCCACCACGGCGTTCAAGCTGGGCGAGAAGGTCGACGACCCGCTGGCGATGTACCTCAACGACGTCGCGACCATCCCGGCGAACATGGCCGGTGTCCCGGGCATCTCCATCCCCGGTGGTCTCGCGGACGAGGACGGCCTGCCCGTGGGCATCCAGTTCCTCGCCCCGGCCCGTCAGGACGTCCGCCTGTACCGCGCCGCCGGCGCCCTGGAGAAGCTGCTGGAAGAGAAGTGGGGCGGCCCGCTGCTGGCGCAGGCCCCGGTACTGGGAGGTGCCAAGTAATGTCCACCGACGAGATCCTGGACTACGACTCCGTCTTCGAGAAGTACGAGCCCGTGCTCGGCTTCGAGGTGCACGTCGAGCTGAACACCAAGACCAAGATGTTCTCCTCCGCCCCCAACGAGTTCGGGGACGAGCCCAACACGAACGTCAACGAGGTGGACCTGGGCCTGCCCGGCGTCCTGCCCGTGGTCAACAAGGCCGCCGTGGAGTCCTCCATCAAGATCGGCCTGGCCCTGAACTGCCAGATCGCCGAGACGTGCCGCTTCGCCCGGAAGAACTACTTCTACCCGGACACCCCCAAGAACTTCCAGACCTCGCAGTACGACGAGCCCATCGCCTTCGACGGGTACCTCGACATCGAGCTGGAGGACGGCGAGGTGTTCCGCGTGGAGATCGAGCGCGCCCACATGGAGGAGGACGCCGGCAAGCTGACCCACATGGGTGGCGCGGCGGGCCGCATCCAGGGCGCCGACTACTCGCTCGTGGACTACAACCGTGCCGGCGTGCCGCTCGTGGAGATCGTCACCAAGCCGATCGTCGGCGCGGGCAAGCGCGCTCCGGAGCTGGCCAAGGCTTACGTGGCGGCCGTCCGCGAGATCGTGAAGAACCTCGGTGTCTCCGACGCCCGCATGGAGCGCGGCAACGTCCGGTGCGACGCCAACGTCTCCCTCAAGCCGATCGGCCAGGAGAAGTTCGGCACGCGGTCCGAGACCAAGAACGTGAACTCGCTGCGCGCCGTCGAACACGCCGTCCGCTTCGAGATCCAGCGCCACGGCGCCGTCCTGGAGTCGGGCGAGAAGGTCGTGCAGGAGACGCGCCACTGGCACGAGGACACGCGCACGACGACGTCGGGCCGCCCCAAGAGCGACGCTGACGACTACCGCTACTTCCCGGAGCCCGACCTCGTTCCCGTGGTCGCGTCCCGTGAGTGGGTGGAGGAGCTGCGCGCGACCCTGCCGGAGCCCCCGGCCGAACGCCGCAAGCGCCTCAAGACCGCCTGGGGCTACTCGGATCTGGAATTCCGCGACGTGGTGAACGCCGGCGTCATGGACCTGATCGAGGAGACCGTCGCCGCCGGCCTCAAGCCCGCCGCCGCCCGCAAGTGGTGGATGGGTGAAGTGGTGGGCCGTGCCAAGGCCGCCGAGGTGGACCCGGGCGAGCTGGGCATCACCCCGGACGTGATCGTCCAGGTGAACGGCCTGGTGGAAGCCGGCAAGATCAACAACAAGATGGCCTCCCAGGTCCTGGATGGCGTCCTGGCCGGCGAGGGCTCCCCGGAGGAGGTCGTGGCCGCTCGCGGTCTGGCCGTGGTCTCCGATGACGGCCCCCTGCTGGAAGCCATCGACGCCGCCCTGGCCGCTCAGCCCGACGTCGCGGAGAAGATCCGTGGCGGCAAGGTGCAGGCGATCGGCGCGATCGTCGGCGGCGTCATGAAGGCCACCCGTGGCCAGGCCGACGCCGGCCGCGTCCGCGAGCTGATCCTCGAGAAGCTGGGCGTGGAGGGCTAGTCCCTTCCTGAACCCCCGACGGCCGGTGGCCGGAGATCCGATCTCCGGCCACCGGCCGTTTGCGTTCAAAGTCGTCGGCGTTCCCCGGACCGTTGGCCTGTCCGGGACGCCTTCGCGCAGACGGTCCGCTCAGCCGACCGTGCCGCGCGTGATCCGCACCCCGGTGCCGACCGTGGTCACCGTGGTGTTGCCCTGTCCGAGGCAGTCGCCGTACTCCTTGACCCACGCGACCTTGCCGCTCAGGGATCCGGAGGACGGTGCCCCGAAGGTGACGTCATATTTCTGCTGCTGGGTGCAGCTCGGCACGTCGTAATACTCCACGAAACCTGACTGGGACGGCTTGAGGTTGCCCGACCCCGCCGGAAGCTTGTAACTGCCGATGTGGGTGCTCTGTCCCGTGGTGGTGTCCACGGCCGTGCCGCTCCAGGTGTCGGTGCCGGTCTGACGCACCACCATGTTGTAGGTGTGGCCGTAGACCGCGTTGAATTCCAGTCCGCAGCTGACGCCCGGGCCGCCGTCGGCGCCGGGGGTGCAGTTGGGATCGGTCGACGTCGTCCCGGAGATGAACGAGGAGAAGACGCCGCGCAGACGGCCCGAGCCCTGCGAGTCCGGCCGTGGCTGCAGGCCGGTGTAGCCGACGTCGCTCTGGCCGGTGAAGCCGTACTGCATGGCGAAATACGTGCCCGCGCGGCGTGCTGTCGCCGGGGCCACGGTGATGGGGAACGTGACGGAACTCAGCCCCGCGGCCGGCGCCGAGCTGACCGACCAGGACAGCAGCTCGTTGCCGCCGAAGGTCTGGGCGTGGGCGGGGATTCCGGGACCGGCGGCGACGGCGGTGAGGCCGATCGCGATCACTGCACTGAGACGTTGGTGGAGGGGTAACCGCATGTCTTCTCCCTGTGTGCTGTCGAGGAGACGGACCGTTCTCGGCCCGTCGAGGAATTATCGTCATGCGCGTCACTCCCTTGTCAATCGTTTAACAAGAACTGGCGGGATCACCCTCGGCGGGATGCGGCGAACTTCATGACCTTCCGTGACGTGCCGATGGGCGGGCCTCGGGAGCGAGCGTAATATTGGAGCCAATACAGGCTTCGGCTTGCAATGTAACGCGAAAAGGATTATGTGGTGGCCCTCGAAACTTTGCCCATCCTCGATTTCTCCCGTCTGAGCGCTGGACCGGAGGAGGCCGCCCGCTTCCGCGATGACCTCCGCGACGCGATGCACGAGGTGGGATTCCTCTACCTCTCCGGCCACGGCGTCCCGCAGGAGCTGACGGACGCCATCCTCGACATCTCCCGGCGCTTCTTCGAGCTGCCGGAGGAGCAGAAGCTCGCCCTGGAGAACATCCACAGCCCGCAGTTCCGCGGCTACACCCGCATGGGCGGCGAGCTGACCGCCGGCGAGGTCGACTGGCGCGAGCAGATCGACGTCGGCGTCGACCGTGAAGCGGTCCCCGCCGGCGACGGCGTCGCCGACTACTGGCGGCTGGAAGGGCCGAACCTCTGGCCCGAGGCGCTGCCCGAGATGCGCGGCATCGTCACCGAGTGGATGGACCGTCTGAGTGAGATCTCCCTCGAGCTCCTCCGTGCCCTGGCGCTGTCTCTCGGCGCACCGGAGGACACCTTCGACGAGGCCTTCGCCTCCCGGGCCTTCCCGGTCCTGAAGATCGTCCGCTACCCGGGCGAATCGGACCCGGACCCCAAGCAGGGCGTCGGATCCCACCGCGACGGCGGCGTGCTGACCCTGCTGCTCGTGGAGCCAGGCAAGGGCGGCCTCCAGGTGGAGCACGACGGCGCGTGGATCGACGCGCCGCAGGTGCCGGGGAGCTTCGTGGTCAACATCGGCGAAATGCTCGAACTCGCGACCAACGGCTACCTCAAGGCCACGCTGCACCGGGTCATCTCGCCGCTGCGCGGGACGGACCGCATCTCGGTGCCGTTCTTCTACAACCCGGCGCTCGACGCGCGGATGCCTCAGCTCACCGTCAGCCCGGAGTTTCAGGAGAAGGCCCGAGGCCTCTCGGTCGACCCCAACGACAGCCCGATCCTCGAGACCTACGGCGACAACGCCCTGCGCTACCGCGTGCGGGCGCACCCGAACGTCGTCGCCGCCCAGCACCCGGACCTCGTCAAGGGCTGAGGCGCGCCGGCAGAGGCGGACCGGCTGATGCGGGTCTGTTGATACGGGCCGGAGCGGCGCGGCACCCCCGGGGGCCGCGCCGCTCCGGCCTTTAATGGATCCATGAGGTATTCCTGGGAGATCGTGACCCGCATCCAGTCGGAGGGCGACGCCCATCCCCAGGAGGACGGCTGCGGTTTCGCCGGGCCGGACGCCTGGATCATCGACGGCGCCACCACCCTGCTGGAACCCCTCGGCCTGCCGGCCGCCACCGATCCCCAATGGCTCACGCAGGCGCTGACCACGGCGCTCGCCCGGGTCGGGACGGGGGAGATGTCCGGTTCCCTGAGTGCCCGGGACCGGCTCGCCGCCGCGCTCCGGAGGATCGACGCCGTCGCGCAGCCTCTCGTCGGCGGGGAGCGGCTGCGCTTCCCGAGCGCCGCCGTCTCCCTCGCGCATCTGGACGACGACGGCGTGCAGATCGCCTCGCTGGCCGACTGCCGCGTCCTGGTCCGGGACCAGGAGGGAGGCGTCACCGTGGTGCTCGCCGAGCAGGCGGACCGCCGCGTGGACGAGGCACTGGATGGGCAGGACCCGGACCCCGAAGAACGTCTCCGCCTGCTGCGCCGGGACAGGGAACTGCGCAACACGGACGGCAATCTCTGGGTGGCGCGGCGCGAGCCCGAGGCCGCGCAGCACGCCGACCTCGTACGGCTGCCGCGTCCGGCGCTCGTGGCACTCGTCAGCGACGGGGCCTGGCGCTCCGTCGACCTGGGGCTCGTGGGCTCCGCGGAGGACTTCCTGCGCCGCGTCAGCACGCCGGTCGAGGCCCTGGAGCTCCTGACCGAACTGCGGCGCGAACAGGCCCGGATCGGTGAGGTGGCGGACGACGCCACGGTCCTCGTCCTGCGCCCGGCCGCCCTGGACTGAACTCCGCCCTCTCGCCACCGCGAGGGAACACGTCGTTCCCTCATCCGCACGTTTTCGGGGCGCCAGCTGTTCCTTCGCGGGGGTGTGGGCCCGGCGTAGACTGCCAGCATGGACGCTGACGTCATCGTGGTGGGCCACGGATTGTCCGGACTGGTCGCGGCGCGGGAACTCGCGCGGGCCGGCAAGCGCGTGATCATCCTGGACCAGCAGGGGCCGCAGGACCTCGGGGGACAGGCCTGGTGGTCCTTCGGCGGGCTCTTCCTGGTGGACAGCCCCGAACAGCGCCGGCTCCGCGTCAAAGACTCCTTCGATCTCGCCTGGCGCGACTGGCAGGGGAGCGCCGCGTGGGACCGGACGGACGGTCCGGGCGATCAGGACGCCTGGGCTCAGCACTGGGGCCGGGCCTACGTCGAATTCGCGACGAGCGAGAAGCGGGCCTGGCTCCGGGAGGCCGGCATCGAGCTGACTCCTGTGGTGGGCTGGGCCGAGCGGGGCGACGGGCACGTGGGTGGTCATGGGAACTCGGTCCCGCGGTTCCACATCGCCTGGGGCACGGGGACCGGCGTCGTCTCGCCGTTCGCAGCGGCAGCCCACGCCGCCGTCGAGGACGGCACCACGACGCTGCTGCACCGCCACAAGGTGCGCGGGCTGCTCGTGGAGGGCGGCGCCGTCGTCGGGGTGCAGGGCGATCTGCTGGCCGACGACGCCGGGCCGCGCGGGGCGGCCGGCCCGGACGGGACGGTGGGGACGTTCGAGCTGAGGGCGCAGGCGGTCGTGCTCGCAAGCGGCGGGATCGGCGGGAATCACCGGCTGGTGCGCCAGTTCTGGCCCGCACGGCTGGGCACTCCGCCGCGCGAGATGATCACCGGGGTTCCCGCGTATGTGGACGGCAGCATGTACGGGCCGGCCGAAGCCGCGGGAGCCCGCCTCGTGAACCGGGACCGGATGTGGCACTACACGGAGGGCATCCGCAACTGGGACCCGGTGTGGCCCGCCCACGGCATCCGGATCCTGCCGGGGCCGTCGCCGCTCTGGCTCGACGCGCTCGGACGGCGCCTGCCGGCGCCGGGACTTCCCGGCCATGACACGCTCGGCACGCTCCGCCTGTTGCGCAACACCCCGGATCTCGCGGAGCACGACCACTCGTGGTTCATCGTCAGCCGGAGCATCCTGGCGAAGGAGTTCGCGCTGTCCGGCTCGGAGCAGAACCCGGACATCACTCATCGGGACCGCAAGCTCCTGCTCAAGACCCGCCTGGGCGGGGGGATCCCCAGGCCGGTCCAGGCCTTCGTGGACCACGGACCGGATTTCGTCTCCGCGGATTCGGTGGCGGCTCTCGCGCGGGGCATGAGCCGGATCGCCCCGGAGGCGCCCGTGGGCCAGGAGGCCCTCATGGACGTCATCAGGCAGCGGGATGCGGAGTTCCGGAACGCGTTCTCCAAGGACGCCCAGGCGCAGAGCGTCCACAACGCGCGACGGTACCTGGGGGACCGGCTGGTGCGGGTGGCCAGGCCGCACCTCTTCCTCGACGAGGCGGGTCATCCGCGGGACGGGCTCGTGGCCGTGAAGCTGCACGTCCTGACCCGGAAGAGCCTGGGCGGGCTGCAGACGGATCTCGCCTCCCGCGTGCTCGGTGAGGACGGTCATCCCGTGCCCGGCCTGTATGCCGTGGGGGAGGCCGCCGGGTTCGGCGGCGGGGGCGCCCACGGGTACAACGCCCTCGAGGGCACCTTCCTGGGCGGCTGCATCTTCACGGGCCTGAAGGCCGGACGGGACCTCGCCGGGAGGCTGTGATTCCGGTCCTCCCCATCTTGCGTGCTCAGCAGGTGCGGATGCCCTCCCGGAACACCCGCACCTGCTGAGCACACAACGCCACCACGCGTCGTTGCGGCGTCGTTTCGAGCTCTTTCACGCCATCTCTTGCGCCTGAGACCTGCGTCACATACCATCAGTTAATCGATTAAGAACTTAATCGATTAACAACGTTTTGAGAACGCAGGCTGCGCCCCCGGGCAGCCCTGGACTCACGAGGAGCCCCATGACACTCGCAGCCCAGCGGAAGGGTCCGCCGCCGTCGTCAATACCGGACCGTGGCGGCAAGAAGCCGTTCCGCGTCCGTCTCCGTCAGGACCGGCAGATGCTGCTCATGATGGTGCCCGGCATCGTCTTCCTGCTGCTGTTCTTCTACATCCCGATCTTCGGCAACGTGATCGCCTTCCAGGACTACCAGCCCTATCTCGGCATCCCGGACAGCGAGTGGGTCGGCTGGCAGAACTTCGTGGACCTGTTCCACAACCCGGACTTCCTGCACGCGCTCTGGAACACGCTCTACCTCGCCGCCTGGCAGCTCGTGTTCCTCTTCCCGGTGCCGCTCGTGCTCGCGCTGATCGTGGACTCGCTCATGAGCATGAGGATCCGCCGCATCTTCCAGAGCATCGCGTACCTGCCGCACTTCCTGTCCTGGGTCCTGGTGATCGCCCTGTTCCAGCAGATGCTGGGTGGCGCGGGATTCGTGAACAACACGCTGCGCCAGTTCGGGATGGACCCCATCCCGTTCATGACGAACCCGGACACGTTCCCCGTGCTGGTGGTCGCCCAGATGATCTGGAAGGACGCCGGCTGGGCCATGATCATCTTCCTGGCGGCGCTCGCGAGCATCGACGTCTCCCTCTACGAGGCGGCCGCCGCGGACGGCGCCGGACGCTGGCGGCGGATGTGGCACATCACGCTCCCGGGGCTGCGACCCGTGATCGTCCTGCTGCTCATCCTCCGGATCGGTGACATCCTCTCGGTCGGTTTCGAGCAGTTCATCCTCCAGCGCGACGCCGTCGGCGCCGGCGCCGCCGAAGTGCTGGACACTTTCACCTACTACACCGGCGTGGTGGGCGGGGGCTGGAGCTCCGGCGCCGCCGCGGGTCTCGCCAAGGGGCTGGTCAGTCTCCTGCTCATCTGGGGCGCCAACTCCCTGGCCCACAAGTTCGGCGAGGACGGGATCTTCGCCAGGAAGGTCGGCTGATGACCACGCTCACCTCACAGAACACCGAGACGCACGACGACGGCGTCGGGCGCGGCAGCCTCGCCGTGCGCCGGGCCGCCCGCTCACGGGCCGCCGCGGAACGCGACACCCGCCGTCCCGCCTGGAAGGAACGCCCGTCGGTCCTCTACCAGATCGTCAAGGCCGTCATCCTGGTGCTGTTCAGCGCCTCGATCCTGATCCCCATCCTGCTGGTAGTGTCCACCTCCCTGGCCGATGACCAGCAGCTGGCCCAGGCCGGAGGATTCGTCCTCTGGCCGGAACGCCCCACGATCAAGGCGTACGAGACGATCTTCGCCGGACCCATGGTCATCGGGTCCCTCGGGGTCAGCGCCTTCATCACGGTCGTGGGCACGGCACTGGCGCTCTTCGTGACCATCACCATGGCCTACGCCACGAGCCGATCCGTCCTGTTCGGCCGCCCGGTGATCCTGGGCGTGCTGTTCACCCTGCTCTTCGCCCCGGGCCTGATCCCGAGCTTCCTCATGATCCGGCAGCTCGGACTGCTGGACTCGCTGTGGTCGCTCATCCTGCCCGGCATCTTCGGCGCCTTCAACTTCGTGGTGATGCGCTCCTTCTTCATGAACATCCCCGCGGAGCTCATCGAAAGCGCGCGGATCGACGGCGCGAGCGACTGGCAGATCCTGTGGCGCATCGTGCTGCCGCTGTCGAAGGCGGTGATCGCCGTCGTCGGGCTCTTCTACGCGGTGGCGTTCTGGAACTCGTTCTTCAACGCACTCCTCTACATCAACGACCACGCCAAGTGGCCCATTCAGCTCCTGCTCCGCAATTTCGTGGTCCAGGGCTCCGGGGCCGCGGACGGGCTGGGGGTCTCCTCCGTCCCGCCGAGCCAGTCGATCCAGATGGCCGTGGTGGTCGTGGCGCTCGTGCCCATCCTCATGGTCTACCCCTTCCTCCAGAAGCACTTCACCAAGGGCGTCCTCACGGGCGCGGTGAAGGGCTGACCCTCCTCCCTCTCCAGCTCACCTGTCAATGAAAGGCACCCCTATGAGCACTCTCGCATCCCACGGCGTCAGCCGCCGTGGCTTCCTGGGTCTGGCCGGCCTGGCCGTCGCCACCGTGGGCCTGTCGGCCTGTGGCGGCGGCAGCTCCGGCGGAAGCGGCGGCGCGGCCGCCTCCGCAGGCGTCAAGCTCCCCACGTACAAGGAATTCACCGGCGTCACGCCCGATCTGGCCGGTGACGCCAAGGGCCTGCAGGCGGCGTTCTTCAAGCTGCCCAAGTCGGTGGTGTCCGTGAAGGACAAGCCGCTCAAGGGCAAGGTCACGGGCCTCACCGAGACCTTCGAGACCATGAGTCCCGGCATGAAGGACAACGCCTTCTGGCAGCGGCTCAACCAGGCGCTGGGCGGCGAGCTGGAACTGCAGATCGCCGAGGACATCGGTGACGGGTACCCGGCCAAGTTCGCCACGGTGCTCGCCAGTGACGACCTTCCGGACATGATGTGGGTCCCGCCGAACCAGGGCATCCCGAACGTCGGCCCCATGCTGGAGGCGAAGTTCCAGGACCTCACCAAGTACCTCTCCGGCGACGCCGTCCTCGAGTACCCCAACCTCGCGGCCCTCAAGCCGGACTCCTGGAAGACCGCCGTCGTCAACGGCAAGATCTGGGGCGCCCCCATCCCGAGCACGCCGTTCGGCCAGATCATGTCCGGCCGCCGCGACGTCTGGGGTACGGTCGGCGGCCTGACCGCGGCGAACGCGGACGAGTTCCTGGCCAAAGCCAAGGAGCTCACGCGGCCCGGCGAGAAGAAGTACGCCCTCGAACCCGCCTACATCAACGTGCTCCACATGGTCACCGAGTGGTTCGGCGCTCCCAACACCTGGGCCGTGAACAAGGACCGCACCCTCACCCATCTCTACGAGACGGACGAATACCACGCGGGTGTGGAGTTCGTGGCGAAGATGTTCGCCGCCGGGGTCTTCTACCCGGACGTCAACGTCCCGGACATCCGCAACCGCGTCGCCAACGGCAGTGTCGCCGCGCAGGTCCTGGTGGGTCCGCACGACCTCAAGGCCTACCGCGCCTTCAACAAGGACCAGGCGTTCGACATCCTGGTGCCGTTCAGCGCGGACGGCAAGGTCAAGCCGACCTACGACATGGGCTACGGCACCGTGGGCTTCACGCCGTTCAAGAAGGCCGACGAGGGCAAGATCCGCGAACTGCTCGCTCTCATCAACTACCTCTCCGCACCGTTCGGCACGGCCGAGTACATGCAGAAGAACTTCGGCACCGAGGGCCAGGACTTCACGGTCGACGGCGAGGGCAACCCGGTCTTCACCTCGTCCGGCAGCACGAACATCCCGGGCCTCGCCTCGGCGCTGAACATCATGTCCAGCCCGGAGAACGTGGTCTTCAACCCCGGCTTCGACGACGACACCAAGTACATCTACCAGCAGGAGAAGAAGCTGCTGGAGCTGGCCTGGCGCAACCCGACCAACGGGACCTACTCGGACACGAACTCCAAGGTGGGCGCGAAGATCACCAAGCAGCTGCGGGACAAGGTGGTGGACATCATCACGGGCCGAGCCAAGGTGGGCGATCTGCAGGATGCGGTGAAGCGCTGGAAGAACGACGGCGGCGACAAGATCCGGGACGAGTACCAGTCCCAGCTCCCGTCCGACGTGCCCGTCTTCCGGCGCTAGGCATGGCGTGACACCCGGGCGGTGGGCCCTGTGGCTAGAGTTGCCGCAGGTCCACCGCACGGGCGGGGCGAGTCGGTTCCGGGATGTCCCGGGGGAAGAGGTCAGATCATGAGCGAACGCACAGCCGCAGGAACGGACACCTCCACGGGCGCCGGAAACGCCTCGCCGGCAGCGGTCCGTCCCACCATCCGCATGGTGGCCGATCTGGCCGGGGTCTCCACGGCGACCGTCTCCTACGTCCTCTCCGGCCGGGGCTCCGGCTCCAAGGGGCCGGGGGTGAAGGAGGAGACCACCCGACGGGTGCGGGACGCGGCCGAGGAACTCGGATACCGTCCCAATCAAGCGGCGCGGGCGGTGCGGACCGGCAAGACGCAGACGGTGCTGCTCTCCATGACGATGCTCCAGGACCCCTGGTCTCTGGAGGTCGTCGAGGCGGTCAGCGCCCAGGCCCGCAGCCACGGTCTCACTCCGCTCATCATGGCGGACGACGACTGGAACGTCGCACTGGAACGCACCCAGGCGGATGCGGTGTTCATCGATGCCGTGAAGCCGGCGCAGCGCAGCGCGCTGGCCGGTCTGGCGAGCCGCGGGCTGAAGCTCGTGGTCTTCCACAGCACCGTGGAACCGGACGGATTCGACGTGGTCCGCTCGGATGATCTGCGCGGGTGCCGCGAACTGGTCGATCACCTGCTGGACGGGTGGGACGACGTCGCGTGCCTCGGCCCCGGCGCCTCCCGGACCGACCGGGGCCGTGCCGCGGCGTTCCACTCGGCGCTCGCGGACCGCGGCAGGACCGCGCGGGAGAACCGGGTGGCGGACATCGACGGCTCCCCGGAGTCGGCGTACGCCGGAGCCTTGAAGCTCCTGACCCCGGAGGACCGGCCCCGCGCCATCTACGCCACCAGTGACTACATCGCCATCAGCGCCGTCCACGCGGCCCAGAGCCTGGGTCTCGTGGTCGGCAAGGACATCGCCATCGCCGGGGTGGGCAACACCCTGGCCGGCGAACGGCTCAGCCCGGCGCTCACCAGTGTGGGCCCCCGGAATCTGCTGGGCCGCGTGGCCGAGCTCATGGTGCAGCTCGCCACGGACCAGCGACCCGTCGGGGAACTGCATGACTTCCCCTGGGAGGTCTGGGAACGCGCATCAACAGGAAAGCCGGTCTGAACGGACCGGCGACATCACCCGCCCCCTCACCAGGGGGACGGGGCAACAGCAAAGGAACTACCCTCATGGATCTCTCCGTAGCCGTCGTCGGCTTCGGCCTGCGCTCCGGCCTGTGGCGTCACGCTCACAAGCCCGGCGAAGGATCGCGCGTCACCATCGTCTGCGACACGAGCGAACGGGGCCGGGCGGACGCCGCCAGGGCGCTGCCCGACGTGACGGTGACCGGCGACCTGCAGGACGTGCTGGACTCCGGCGTCGACGCCGTCCTGGTCCTCACCCCGGACAGCCAGCACGCCGCCGTCGCGGTGCAGACGCTGAAGGCCGGGATCGCGACGTTCTGCGAGAAGCCGCTGGACATCTCGCTGGAGGCGGCTGATTCGATCCTCACGACGGCGCGCGAGACCGGAACCCGGCTGTACGTCGGCCACAACATGCGGCACATGCCGGTGGTGACCCAGATGCGGGACCTCATCAAGCAGGGGCTGATCGGCGAGGTCAAAGCCGTGTGGTGCCGGCACTTCGTGGGCAACGGCGGGGACTACTACTTCAAGGACTGGCACGCACAGCGCCGGAATGTGAACACCCTCCTGCTCCAGAAGGGCGCTCATGACCTGGACGTGATCCACTGGCTCGCCGGCGGGTATACGGCGCGGGTGTCGGCGATCGGCAAGCTCGCGGTCTACGGCGATGTCGCGAGCCGCCGGGACAATTCCGACCGGCGCATGGGGGACTGGTTCTCGGTGGACAACTGGCCGCCCGCGGCGCAGACGGACCTCGCCGAGGAGATCGACGTCGAGGACATCTCCATGATGAACATGGTGCTCGACAACGGCGTGCTCGCCTCCTACGAGCAGTGCCATTTCACGCCGGACTACTGGCGCAGCTACACCGTGATCGGCACGGAGGGGCGCATGGAGAACTTCGGTGACGGGCCGGGGGAGACCATCAAGGTCTGGAACACACGCTCCAGCTATGGATTCGCGGAGCCGGACCTCGAAGTGGAGATCCTCGACGGCGACGGCGGCCACGGCGGCGCGGATCCGCTCCTGATCGGGGAGTTCCTGCGGTTCGTGCGCGACGGCGGTCAGACCCAGACCTCCCCGGTGGCGGCACGTCAGGCGGTGGCGGCGGGCATCCTCGCTGCCGAATCACTGCGGGGTGACGGTTCCGCGTTGCCGGTCCCGCCGCTCGACCCGGAGCTGGTGGAGTACTTCGAGCGGGGTCAGACGGCCTGACGCCTTCTCTGGACGCGTTGTGTGCTCAGTTGTCGCGGGTGTTTTCTCTGAACACCCGCAACAACTGAGCACGCAATGCGGGTAGCGCAGTTCCATCATCGCAGCGGCCCCGCCAGACGGTCGAGAGTCCAGGCCTCATCGAACTCATCGACAGAGTTTTTCTTCATTTCCATCGAATCATTATCATCACCGATTTCAAGCAAACGTCCGTCATGGGGAACTAGACGAGCCGCAGGGCTGTCCCTTTGGAAGTTCCTCCTGCTCGTTTAATGACAAGATTCGCAGAGAATAGTCGCCACTCGTAACTACCCTCACGCCTGGCTCCATGAGTTTTCCGCGCTCTTCCCTCCCCACGTACACGAACTGGTCCCCATCGGTGGAGATGACCCACGCCGGAATTGCAGCCGCTCTTCGCCCGGAGCCGGGGGATGTGAAACTTGAAGGAATGAGGCAACCCGCTACGGGGTATCCCAGAACGGTGTACTCACTCTTGCCAGTTGCCGCCAGATTCTGTCCCTTGGCATACGCGGCTCCTCCGACTGCTAGCAAAGAGCTCACGACCGACAAGAGGAGGAGGATGTACATCAGTGGCGTAAACCATTTGAAGTTCGAACCGATCAAGTAGATGAAGGTGAACATGATGGCGACGCCAAGTGCGAAAGGGAAGAGATCAGGAATCCACGGCAACAGGTCATTGACATCGCGGCTGGAGGCGAGTCGCCCAAGGTTCAATCCTGATAGATACCCCCAGCTTGGAATGTGAAGAATAACCCATGCAACCGCGAGAATGAACGTCCCTGACACTATGCGTCGAAGCGACGCGACAATTTTTCGGTTTCCGGGCATACGGAAGGCCCCCACTGCAAGTCTGACACCTAGTAACACCGCGAGCGCCGTGTACTTGTAGACGTCATCTTCGGGGCGAGTAAGAACGAAATCTCGTATGATCACCCCAAGAAATCCGCACATTACTAGCGATACGAAAAGCAGTGGGATGGGCAACCAAGACCCAAACTTCGGAGCCTTTGAGTGCGCCTCTTTTTTCGACGCAGGATTTCTTCGCCGCAGCTTGGACGAAGCTGTGGTTAGTACAACAGCCAATACAACGAATACTAGTGAGTAGCCCCATGAGGCCGCTAGATGTTGTCCTTCACGTTCGGAGGAAATCCAGGGGAGGGGCACCAGTTCGAGCAACCATGCGAACGGAGCGTCGAGCCCTAGTGCGACGATCAGTGTCGTTATTGCCATCATCGTCCCGGTGAGCACCCATGTCGTTCTGTGTGCCCAGCCGTGGCCTTCCGCGTGTAGTGCGGCGATATTTGCGGGCTGGACCCGGAACTTAAACCCGAACTCGCCAAATGCCAATTTCGCGGCGGACTTTGGACCGACGTAGTAGGGCGTGTCCAGATGACCGGGGTTCTTTGGGTCCTTGGCGGGTGGCTTTCGGCCGGTTCTAATCATGGTCCATCTGGGGAGGGGATGGAAGTCTGGTCTCGTCAGTCGTGCCGTGATTGACTCGATCCTGTCGGGCAACTTGGCTAGGATGATCGGTATTTCAGAAAGGTGCTCATCCTCGCTTGCATCTAAGGGAGTTTTCTTTGGAATCTTCATCACCGTGAGAGAGCCTTCAGATGATCCCACGGTGACCCACCCGTGTTCGCCCAGCAGACCTTCGGCGATTTGCATGCGCGGCACACCGACGAAGGTGATGTCCGCGATGATTGTATTCTGACCGCGAAGGCGCGTCATCAGGTAGTTCCAATTTAGGCGACCCTGCATTTCGTAGGCGACCTTGACTGACCAAATGGAGAACTTGGTGAGGTACTTCGCCAGCGATGCCTTTAGCGACGAGGTTCTCTTGGTACCCACTTTCGAGAGGCTGGGTTTACGGTTCTCCGGGCTTGCTCTTTTCGCTATGCTCTTCTTCGCTATTTGTTGGCTCATGGAGGCACTATATTGGTTTGCGATGTAAATGGAAGTCAAGAGCTTTGCGTCGTATCCCCGGCCCGCCCTCAGCCGACCAGTGCCTCCATGACCTCGCGGAACGCCTCGGCGACGCGCCGGACGCTGCGCCGTTCCAGGGCTTCGGGCCGGGCCAGGAGGTCGATGCACCGCCGGGTGTCCAGGCCCTGCAGCGGCCGCAGCACGATGCCCTCCGGCAGCGACTGGCCCAGAGCCGCGCGCGAGGTGTAGCGGGGAAGCAGGCCCAGCACGCCGCCGTCGGCGACTAGGGCTGCGACGGTCGAGTAGTCGTTGATGCGGTGCACGATCTCCAGGGGTGTGCTGGCCAGCGCCGCCACCGCTGTGAGGACGTCGTCGGGGGAGTAGCCCGGGCGGCTCGTGACCCACGGTTCCCCCGCCACGTCGGCGGCGGTGAGCTCCTCGTGGTCCGCGAGAGGGTGACCCGTCGGCAGCGCGACATCCAGCGGCTCGCGGGTCAGCTCGATCACCGCGACCCGGTCCCGTGGCCACGGCGGGCTGTGCTCCATGCGGTGGGCCAGGACGAGGTCGTGCCGGGCCGTCAGCGCGGGGAAGTCCTGCTGCGCCACATCCTCGTCGGTGAACCGGACCCTCGGCTGACCCTCGCCGGACAGCGCCCGCGCCAGCGGGGCGAACAGCGCCTGGCCCGCGGAGTGGAAGCCGCTCACGGTGACGGACGCGTCGGGAGCCTCCTGGAACGCGTCGATCGCCGCGCGCGCCTGTGCCATCGCCGCGACGACGGCGGCCCCCGCACCCGCGAGCACCTCGCCGGCCTCGGTGAGCACCAGGGTGCGGCCGTCCTTGCGCGTGAGGGGAACCTTCACGCTGCGCTGCAGGAGCATGAGCTGCTGCGACACGGCCGACGGCGTGACCATCAGGGTCTCCGCGACCGCTTTGACGCTGCCGAGTTCGCCGAGTTCCCGCAGGACCTGAAGCTGACGGATATCCATGAGCACATCCTAAATCGTTCAGTGTGACGATGAAGGAATGCTGAAGTGTTGTTGCTTCGGTAGAGCTTGACCCGGCGACTTGAGGGGCGAGACCGGTCGCCGACTGGGCCCGAACTCGCTATCCCGAGTCTGAGATCGCGACCGTCGACAGCGAGTTCGGACCCTGGATAGCGAGTTCGGCGGGATGCCTGCTCCCGATAGCGAGGTCAGGGCAGGAGCGACCTCGCCCGCCTCAGAGACCGTTCCGGACCACGACCCCCTGGGCCACGACGGTGTTGACCTTCTCCAGCGCCGTGCCGTCGCTGAGCGGGTCGGCGTCCACGACCACCGCGTCGGCGAAGCCGCCCACGGTGAACCTTCCGGCTTTCCCTTCCAGGCCCAGGAGGCGCGCCGAGTAGGTGGTCGCGGCGCGGAGGGACTCCAGCGTGGACAGCCCCGCCTCGTGAAGGCGCCGCACCTCGGTGCCCAGCGGCGTCACGTCGGTGCCGAAGGAGTCGGTGCCGGCCACGATCGTCACGCCCGCCTCGTGGGCCGCGCGAACGGCGGCCTGGTGGATCGGCGTGTACTCCTTGCCGCGGGCGGCCAGGATCGGGTTCGGGTCGGTCGCCATGCTGTCCACGGCCTGGAGCGTGGGCGTGAAGTACGTGCCGCGGCGGACCATCTCCGCGATGGTGGCCTCCGTCAGGTACACGCCGTGCTCGATGCTCTTCACGCCGCCCCGCACCGCGCCGTCGATGCCCTCGGCGCTGTAGGCGTGGCACAGCACCCCGGCGCCGCGGGCGGCCTTGACGATCGCGGCGATCTGCTCGCGCCCGTACACGAGCTCCCGGGGATCCTGCTCGGGGATGCCCGCCCGGGGATTGGCGCGGGTCTTGATCACCCGCGCGCCGCGGGCCAGGTTGATCTTCGTGAAGTACGCCAGATCCTGGACGTCCCTGATGCCGTTCTTCAGCCCGGCCAAGGGCGCCAGACCCGGGTCGGCGAGGATGGAATCGCCCTGGTCCGGCGAGACGAACAGGCCGGCGGCGAGCATCCGCGGAGACAGGCCCGGCGCCCATTCCGGCAGCGCGGCGAGAGCCACGTCCTGGTAGAAGCTGCTGCTGCCGCTCCGGACGCTCGTGGTCCCGTTCCGCAAGTGGAGCCGGACGTCCTCCAGACCGTTGGCGTGGACGTGGGCGTCGACCAGTCCGGGGACCACCCAGCGCCCGTGCGCCTGGAGGCGCTGAGCGCGGCGGGCGACGGCGGCCACGGCCCGCCGAGTGGTATCCCGATTTCCGACGGCGGCGACCTTGCCGCCGTCGAGCACCAGGACGCCGTCCTCGATCGTGCCACCGGTGAGCGGATCGACGATGGTGCCGCCCTCGATGATCACGGCGCCCGGCGTCGCAGGGCGTCCTCGGTACGCGGGAGCGGCAGGACGGTCGGAAGCCTGGGCCGCGGGAGCTGTCGCCAGCTGTGCCGCGATGCTCGCCGCGGTGATGCCCGCGAGGGCCGCGGCCCCCGCGAGGACGCCCCGCCGGGGGAGGTTGCTGGGTGGCTGGACGACGCTGTCGTGATCATGGGTGCACATGGGGGAGTCTCCTCGGGGGAAGGGCGTGAGTGTGGCGCCGCTCACGAAGTTTGGAATACCAAAGTTACGCCATGGCGACGAGGTCCCGCCAGCCCCTCGGAAAACAGTTAAGTGTTCGCTTAATTCAGGAATGAGATACTTGAGCTTGTTCTAAGCCTTTCAACGGCTTGTAATGGGACTCATGAAGGCTCTGTACAAGTCCGGGGCACAGCCCGGCTTCGAACTCGTGGACCGTCCCGAACCCGGCACCGGCGCCGGGGACGTGAAGATCCGCGTGCACACCACCGGCATCTGCGGTACCGACCTGCACATCCAGTCCTGGGACGCCTGGGCCGCGAGCACCATCAACGCTCCGCTCATCGCGGGCCACGAGTTCTACGGCGAGGTCGTGGAGATCGGCGAGGACGTCCGGGACGTCAAGGTGGGGGACCGCGTCTCCGGTGAAGGCCACGTGGTCTGCGGCATCTGCCGCAACTGCCGCGCCGGCCGCCGCCAGATGTGCATCCGCACCTCCAGCGTGGGGGTGCAGCGTGACGGCGCGTTCGCCGAGTACGTCGTCATCCCGGAGGAGAACGTCTGGGTCCACCACGACCCCAGCGTCACCCCGGAACTCGGAGCCATCTTCGACCCCTTCGGCAACGCCGTGCACACCGCCCTGAGCTTCCCGCTCGTCGGCGAGGACGTGCTCATCACCGGCGCCGGCCCCATCGGCCTCATGGCCATCGCGGTCGCCCGGCACGCCGGGGCCCGCAAGATCGCCATCACCGACGTCTCGCCGAGCCGCCTCGAACTGGCCCGCTCCCTGGGCGTCGACCTCGCCGTCGACGTCTCCACCACTCGCATCAGTGACGCGCAGCGCGAACTCGGCATGCGCGAGGGCTTCGACATCGGTCTGGAGATGTCGGGGCACCCGACGGCGCTGCCCGAGATGATCGAGAACATGAACCACGGCGGCCGGATCGCCATGCTCGGTCTGCCGAGCCAGTCGATCGACATCGACTGGGGCAAGGTCGTCACCCACATGCTGACCCTGAAGGGCATCTACGGGCGCGAGATGTTCGAGACCTGGTACGCCATGAGCGCCATGCTCTCCTCCAACCCGGTGCTGCACCGGAACATCTCCGCCGTCATCACCGACGTCCTGCCCGCCACGGAGTGGGAGAAGGGCTTCGAGGCGGCGCGCGGCGGGCACGGCGGCAAGGTCGTGCTCGACTGGCGCACCCTCTGACAGCCCACCGCTGATGGAGGACGACGGCGCGCGGCGGCTTCCGCGCGTCGTCGTCCACCGCGGACCGGGCCTTCCCGCACGCACCTCACCCTCGTAAGCTCGCAAGGGGCGCCCACCCCGCGGGCACCGCCGAAAGGACCATCATGTACGGCCTCATCAAGGACCAGCTCGCCACGGAGCTCGACGACCTCCGCACCGCCGGCCTCTTCAAGGAAGAGCGCAACATCACCTCGGCGCAGTCCAACCGGATCACCGCCGGCCCGCTCGGACAGCCCACCCGCGAGGTGCTCAACTTCTGCGCGAACAACTACCTGGGTCTCGCGGATCACCCGGAGATCATCGCCGCGGCCAAGGACGCCATGGACACCCACGGCTTCGGCATGGCGAGCGTCCGCTTCATCTGCGGCACCCAGGACCTGCACCTGGAACTCGAACGCGAGGTCTCCCGCTTCCTCGGCACCGAGGACACGATCCTGTTCTCGAGCTGCTTCGACGCCAACGGCGGCGTCTTCGAATCGCTCTTCGGTCCGGAGGACGCGATCGTCTCCGACGCCCTGAACCACGCCTCGATCATCGACGGCATCCGCCTCTCCAAGGCCCGCCGCTTCCGCTACGCCAACCAGGACATGGCGGACCTGGAGGCCAAGCTCCGCGAGGCGACGTCGGACGTGCCCGGTCAGCCGGCCGCGCGCCGCGTGGTCATCGTGACGGACGGCGTCTTCTCGATGGACGGCTACCTCGCCCCGCTCCGCGAGATCTGCGATCTGGCGGACAAGTACGGCGCGCTCGTCATGGTCGACGATTCGCACGCCGTCGGCTTCATGGGTCCGACGGGCGCCGGCACCCCCGAACACGCCGGCGTCAGCGACCGGGTGGACATCTACACGGGCACCTTCGGCAAGGCGCTGGGCGGCGCATCCGGCGGCTACGTCTCCGGCCGGTCCGAGATCGTCGCGATGCTGCGCCAGAAGGCCCGTCCGTACCTGTTCTCCAACTCGCTCGCTCCGGCCATCGTCGCCGCGACGCTCAAGGCGCTGGAACTCGTGCGCGACTCCGGGGAGCTCCGCGAGAAGCTCTTCGAGAACGCCGCGCTGTTCCGCCGTCGTATGCAGGAGGAGGGCTTCGAACTGCTCGACGGCGAGCACGCGATCATCCCCGTCATGTTCCACGACGCCGTCCTCGCGGCGAAGGTCGCCTCGGCGATGCTGGAACACGGCGTGTTCGTGACCGCTTTCAGCTTCCCCGTGGTGCCCCGCGGTGCGGCCCGCATCCGCGTGCAGCTCTCCGCACGGCACAGCGCCGAGGACGTCGAAGCGTGCGTCCAGGCGTTCGTGGCGGCCCGGGCCGAGGCTTCCTGACCCGCGACCCCTTCCATCGACTGCTCCGTAGGTGTCGTTCTGAGGGCTCAGAACGACACCTACGGAGCAGTAGATCGTTAAAGAGGGCGTGGCTGGTCCGGGATACCGGACACGGGTGAGGGCGAGTCCGGGACGGAGCGGGCGTGTCCCGGAAGAATGGGAACCATGAGCCTCCTGATCACCAACATCGCTGAACTCATGACCCAGGACGGCGAGCACCGGGTCCTCAAGAACGCGGCGGTCGTCGTCGAGGGTGAGCGCATCGCCTGGATCGGCCAGGCCGACGACGCTCCGGCCGCGGACGAGGTGTACGACGCCGCGGGCCGCGCGCTGCTGCCGGGCTGGGTGGATTCGCACACGCACCTCGTGTTCGCCGGGGACCGCACCGCCGAGTTCGAGGCGCGCATGGCGGGGGAGAGCTACAGTGCCGGCGGCATCGGCGTCACCATGAACGCCACGCGCGCCGCCTCCGATGAGGAGCTCCTGGACCTCGCCCGAGCGCGCCGTGCCGAGGCGCTGCGCGGCGGCACCACGTATCTCGAGGGCAAGACCGGGTACGGGCTGAGCACCGAGCACGAGGAGGCGCTGGCCCGCGTGACCGCGCAGGTCGCCGACGAGGTCACGTTCCTCGGAGCACATCTCGTCCCCAAGGGCGCCGAGCCCGAAGCCTATGTGGACGAAGTGGTCGGGCCGATGCTCACCGCCGTCGCGCCCCATGCCCGCTGGGCCGATGTGTTCTGTGAGCGCGGGGCGTTCGACGAGGCCCAGTCCCGTCGCGTGCTCGAGGCCTGTGCCGCCGCCGGCCTGGGGCTGCGCGTGCACGGCAACCAGCTCGGCACGGGTGCCGGAGTGCGGCTCGCCGTCGAGCTCGGCGCCGCGAGCGTCGACCACGTGAATCACCTCGAAGACTCTGACGTCACCGCGCTCGCGGACAGCTGGGCGGCGTACGACGGCGGACGCGGTTCCCGCGGAACGGTCGCCACGTGCCTGCCCGCCTGCGACCTGTCCACGCGGGAGCCCCTCGCCCCGGCCCGCCGGTTGCTGGACGCGGGCGTCCAGGTCGCGATCGCCTCGAACCTCAACCCCGGGACGAGCTACACGAGCGCCATGAACTACTGTGTGACCACCGCGGTGCTCCAGATGGGCCTCAGCGTCCACGAGGCCGTGCGCGCTGCGACGTTCGGCGGCGCCCTGGCCCTGCACCGCGAGGTGGGCGAGGACGTCGACGGGCAGCGTGCGGTCGGGTCGATCGCCGTCGGGCATCGCGCCGATCTGCACCTCCTGAACGCTCCCAGCGCGACGCACCTGGCCTATCGTCCGGGCATGCCGCTCACCCACGCCGTGTGGCAGGCGGGCGTGCAGGTCGTCTGACGTCCCGGAGCAGCCGCTCCCCACGACGCGAGCCGCCAGTAGGTGCCCGAATCCACGTGGGATAAGGGCATCTACTGGCGGCTCGCGTGCCGCAAGGGGATGGAAACAGCTCAGCAGGTGAAGCGGGCGTCCGCCCAGTCACCCCAGTCGTCGCCGCCGTCGTCCCCATTGGTCAGGGCCTTCAGCTCGACTCGGGAGGCGCCCGTGACGTCGACCTTCACGGGGACCGCCGCATCCGGGGCGCTGAGGACCGCGCTGCGGAACTTCTCCGCACCGTCCACCAGGACCACGAACACGACGGAGCCCTGCAGACCCTTGCCGAGTTTCTTGTCGTCCACACCGACGAGGGCGGTGAAGGCCGTGCACTTCTTCTGCACGTCGAGCACCACGGACGAGTCCGCGTGGACGCCGATGCCCTTGGGATACCGGGTGCCGTCCAGGGTCAGGGCCGGGCCGTCGCCGGGGTTCTCCTCACCGTTGGCGGTGTCCCGTTCGGCCGGTCCCCAGCCGTTCTGCTCGCTGACCCACGGGAGGTCCGAGGCGTAGACCGTGCCGGACAGCTCGGCGGCGGGCGCGTCGTGGCGCTGATCGGAGCAGCTGAAGCGGGCGGCGCCCCAGTCCGCGTGATCGTTGCCGTTGCCGTCCGCGGTGGGATCCGCCACGAGCTCGACGTACTGGGCGCCCGTGAGGTCGACGTCCAGCTTCGCGGTGGCCGAGTCGGGCCGCATCACCGGGGTGACGGCCTTGACCTTGCCGTCGGCCACGACGCTGAAGACCACGGAGCCGCGGCTCTTCTGCACATCGTCGATCCCGACGTCCGCCGTGAAGCGGGTGCAGTACCCGCCGAGGAAGTACTTCACCGTGGACGGGGCGTGCGCGCCGAGCCCCTTCGGGTAGACGACGCCGTTGAGGGTGATCGGCGTGCCGTCGCCGGCGCCCTGCTCACCGTTGGACCGGTCCTTCTCCACGGGACCCCAGCCGTTGCTGGAACTGACCCAGTCGTGATCGCTCGCGTACACGTCCTGCTGCGGCGGTTTCGGCAGCGTCTTGACCGCGACGGCGGCGCTCGCCGTGCGCGGCCCCTGCGGATCCGCGGTGGTCCGGTAGGTCCCCTTGACGCCGATGGAGTAGCCGCCATCCGCACTGGCCGGCGCCGTGACGGCCCACGTGGTGGTGAACTTCGCGCCGGCGGCGAGGGTGGCCGTCGTGGCCGGAGTCTTGGCCTCGGCGGTCCAGCCCTCGGGAAGCTGGAGGCTGACGGTCACGTCGCTCACGGGCGCGGGTTCGTTGTTCTCCAGCACCGTGGTGAACTCGGTGGCCTTGCCCTGCTGGATCACGTCGGCGCCGAGCTTCCCGGACACCGTGGCGCAGGCCGGAACCTCCGAGGCGGGGCCCAGGTCTTCCAGCAGGAAGTCGTCCAGCACGAAGTCCGCGCCGTCCGAGGAACCCGTGCGGCTAAGACCGGTGAAGTACGGCCCGCAGTTGCCGGCGGTGAACTCCTGGGCGAAGCGGGTGGTCTTGGTCTGGGCGGGAAGAGGCTTGCTCTCGACCGTGACCGGCGCCTTGGCGTCGTAGCCCCACACCCAGCTGTACTGATCGGCCAGGGAGTTCTGGTAATCGAAGGACACCCGGTACTGGTGGCCGGGGGTGAGCCTCACGGTGGAGTCGGAGGTCCGGTAGACCAGACCGTCGTTCTCCTCGTGCGCCACCAGGGAGAAGCTCCCGTTCAGGGTCTTGTCCACGGTGTTGCGGTACCAGCCCTGCTGGGTGAAGGGCGCGTTCCGGATGCTCAGGTGGGTGCGCGGATCAGTGGTGCCGCCGGCGTCGCCCTTCACGAAGGGCCACCAGCCCTGGTCGACGTTCTCGAAGTCCTCCTGGAGCACGGCGCCGGTCTGCGCTGATCCGGTCTGCGTCGATCCAGCCTGGGCCGGAGCCGTTTTCACCGCCCGGAAGTCGTCCACCCTGACCTTGGCGTCGCCGTCGCCCGCGGAGAGCCGGACCGTGGGCCGGCCGCCCTGCGGGAGGTCCACCAGGACGCGGATACGCTGGAAGTACGTGCCGTTCTTCTCGTCGCCCGCCACGTAATTGCGGGCGGTGGAGCGGTCCAGGGAGTACTCCTGGGGCTTGCCCTGACCGGTGTCGACGGTGAGGCGGGTGTCCCGGGTCTTGCCGGGTTCGATCTCCACCCAGGCGCTCACGGAATAGGTCCCGGGTTCGAGCTGTCCGAGCTTCTGGGAGACGGAGGACAGGCCGGAGCCGAGCTCGGCGTAGCGGCGGCCCTTGGCGTCCCGGACCTGCTGGACGGAGCCCTGCGGGTTCCAGGCCGCGAGATCCGAGCCGTTGAAGCCGGGGTCCTGGAACGGCGTTCCGGAGCCGAACCGCGCCGTGGTGGGCAGCTGCGACGCCTTGCCGCGCGGCACGAGTACATAGGGCTGACCGGCGTCGGCGGTGAGAGTGACCTGCCCGTCCACCACGGGCACGGTGGTGACGAGCGTCCGTCCGTTGTCACCGAGCTTGTAGACGCTCAGCTCGCGAGCGTTGGCGAAGCCCTTGCCGAGCGACCAGGTGGTGGAGCCACCCGCGGCGCTGTAGTGGTACAGCTTGTCCGCCTTGCCGTTGTCCTTGGAGGACCAGGGCAGCAGATAGTCGCGGCCCTTCAGCACGGTGACGCCGTCCGCCGTGATCGTGCGGTCGGCGGCCGTGGCGCCGGTGACGGAGACGCCGTCGCTGAGGTCGACGCTGTCCGGGGTCCAGCGCATGATCTCGTGGTGCTGGAGGAACTTGGTGGGCAGATTGGATTCCCACACGTTCTTGGTGAAGGCGTTGTAGTCGTTCTGGCCGGTCCAGCCCTCGAATTCGACGATGTGGCTGCCGCCGAGGCGGACGTCCGGGTTCCAGACGTCTGCCTGGCTGTTGTTCACGAAGCGCAGGATCTGGGAGTTGATGCCCTTGTTGTCCGTGCCGCCGTACTTCTCATCGTTGGCCCAGTGGGACCAGGTGTTGTTGCGGTTGAGCGAGTACGCCCATTCGGAGCCCACGCGGAACCCGTTCTTCACGAGTTCGTCCTGGATCTTCTGAGCGACCCAGCCGTAGGAGTAGTAGACGTCCACGTACACGAAGTCCAGGTTCTTGTCCGTGGCGTCGCGGAGTTCCTTGATGCGGGTGGCGAGCTTGCCGGTGTTGATGTCCGCGCGCTGATTGATCCCGTAGGACTGGTCGAGCCAGTTCCAGCCCTTGCTCTTGTCGGGGTTGAGCAGGTCCTCGCTGAACGACTTGGCCTCGGGGTAGATCTCGGTGGCGTTGACGTGGACACCGATCCTGGCGTTCCACCGCGCGCTCTCCGAGGCGAGGGTATTGAGATCCTTCAGTCCGCCGGCACGCTCGTTGAAGTTGTTCCCATAGTCCGTGTTGGCGGAGTCGTGGCCCTCGGAGGTGTAGCCCTTGAGCATGGCGACCTGGCCCAGGCCGTCGGTGGCCAGGGAGATGCGCTTGACGTCGTCGAGGGTGCGCAGGAACGGGTGCGTGGCCTGGGAGGCGAAGTTGAAGGGGATGTGCGTGATGACGTTGTCCGCGGTCTGGTCGCCCTTGTTCGGGCGGACGGCGATGGAGCGCAGCGCGATCGCGGCGTCCTGCCAGTCGACCTGATGGTCCGCGTTGGCGTCGGCGGTGATCGCGACCTTGGCCCACGGGAGCTCTTCGGTGGCGCTGGAGCCGGCGGCGCGGTAGAGCCAGGCGCCACTCGCGATCGAGGCCTCACGGCCGCCGTCGGGCGCCGCGGTGACCTGGCTGAAGAAGCGGCTGCCGTCGAGGTTGGCGGGCCCGGAGGATGCGTCGTACAGCGAGTTGCTCTCGACGGCGGCGGCCAGTTCCGCCGTGCCCGCCAGAGCGTAGGCGGAGCCCTTGGGCTTCGCATCGACGGGCGTGGTGGCCGTGACGGGGGTGAAGGTGTCACCGGTGGCGTTGCGGTTGGTGGAGAGACGCGTGGTGGCGAGCTGCGCCCCGGATTCCGACGAGGTCACGGTGACGAGCTTGAGCCCCGGGATCTCGACGGTGGAGACCCTGTTCTCCGCCGTGTCCCGGATGGCCGTGATGCGGAAGGTGAGGGCGTTGCCCTGGAGAGCGAGGGACGCATCCAGCGCGACGCCGGGCAGCCCGGGCACCGTGAGCGTGTAAGTCATGGTGGTGTCGTCGGTCTTGCGCGAGGTGACCGTGACGCTCTGCTCCGTGCCGTTGATCTTCAGCGTGCTGAGCGCCTGCCGCGTGCCGGCGAGGGTGCCGCCGCCGTCGCGGTCCAGATAGCTGATGATCTGGGGGAACGTCGTGGACACGACCGCGGCGAGCTTCCCGGTGACCAGGACTTCCTGGTCCTTGCCCGGGGTGGGCGGTCTGGTCTTGGCGGAGGGGGCGACGGTCGGTTGCGCGGGGGCGGACGACGGCGCGTCACCCCAGGCGGGCAGGCTTCCGGCCAGTCCGGTGAGGGGGAGTGCCAGTGCCCCTGCCATGCACCAGGCCATGCCCCGCCGCGTGGGTCTGTGAATCCTCAAGGGATGCTCCTCTCTGAGCGAAAAAGTGCGGTAATGGTAACTATTGTTCAATGTGCGACAGATCACAAGGGGTTTGTGACATGTTCTGATCGATTTGCACATCAGATGCTTACCTTCGCGCACCTTTCGGCAGGGCGCTTGCAGAGTGATCATCGACGTCACGACGGAGTCCCTCGGCGTCGGGCGCCGGTCGCGCCCCTTCCTCGGGGAAGCGGGGGCGGGCTCGCCGAGCGCCCTCCAGCCCCGTGGATCCGCGGGATCGGGCCGGAAATTCCGCGACCGAGGAGTGAAACGTTATGCGCGTTCTGTGGACGTTTGGGCGGCGATGCAGTAGCGTAAAACTGATTGATTGAACCCTGGTCCACGCATGTTTGATCATGAGTGGGGTGATTACCACTCATGCCGGGGTTCGTCCCGACCGACGATCACCACAGAGACACCACAGAGAAGGAGTCAACGATGACGGAGCCCGTGCTCGGCGCCTACATGGACGAGGAACTCAGCTCGCAGCCCCAGGTCTGGGCGCAGGCGCAGGCGCAGAGCCGGGAGGAAGGACTGCTGCCGGCCAAGGGCCAGAAGATCGCCGTCATCGGCTGTGGCACCTCGTGGTTCATGGCGCAGAGCTACGCCACCGCTCGCGAAGCGGCAGGCCACGGCGTCACGGACGCCTTCGCAGCGTCGGAGGCGTTCCTGAACAGCAACAGCCCGGACCGCGGCTATGACGCCGTCGTCGCGATCACCCGCTCCGGCACCACCACCGAGGTGCTGGAAGTCCTGGCGCAGCTCAAAGGCAAGGTCCGCACGATCGCGCTCATCGGCGACATCAATTCGCCGATCGTGGATCTCGCCGACGTCGTCATCGGCCTTCCGTACGCGGACGAGCAGTCGGTGGTGCAGACCCGCTTCGCCACCACCGCCCTCGTGTACCTCCTGACGAGCCTGGGGGAGAGCTTCGACGTGGCGATCGAGCAGGCGAAGGACGCCGTGAGCGCCCCGGTGTCCCAGGAACTCCTCGACGCCGAGCAGTTCACCTTCCTCGGCCGCGGCTGGACCGTGGGCCTGGCGCATGAGGCCGGCCTGAAGATGCGCGAGGCCGTGCAGGGCTGGACCGAGTCCTACCCGGCCATGGAGTACCGCCACGGCCCGATCTCCATCGCCGCCCCGAACCGTGTCACCTGGCTGTTCGGCGAGGAGCCGGAAGGCCTGGCCGCCGACGTCGCCAAGACCGGCGCGCTGTACATCACCTCGGGCCTGCACCCCCTCGCCGATCTGGCCCGGGTGCACCGGGTGACGCTGGAACGCGCCCGCGTCCGTGGTCTGAATCCGGACCTGCCGCGCAACCTCACGCGGTCGGTCATCCTCGACGAGGCCTGAGGATTGAGTCCCACGGCCCGCGCACTTCGGTGCGCGGGCCATGGGACCGGCCTTCAAGGGCCGCCACGCATCAACAGCAGGACAGTACGGTCAGTAGACGGACGGGCAGGAAGCATGGCACTGGGATTCGCGGACGCAGGGGTACTCGCCTTCGACGTGGGCGGCACGGACATGAAGTCCGGGGTCGTCAACGCCGCGGGCTCGGTGCTCGCCCTGCGACGGCACAAGACGCCGCTGGACCCGGACCGTCCGGGGGAGGCGATCCTGGAACGGATCGCCGAACTCTTCGCCGACTACAGCCGGCAGTATCCGGTCGGGACGTTCGAAGCGGTCGGTATCACGGTGCCCGGCCTCGTGGATGAGGCTCACGGGATCGGCATCTACTCGGCCAACCTCGGCTGGCGGAACTTCCCGTTCCGCGAGCGGGCGGAGGAGATGCTCGGCATGCCGGTCGCCTTCGGTCATGATGTCTCCAGCGCTGGGGCGGCCGAGATGGAGCTCGGCGCCGCCCGCGAATTCCAGGACGCCATGGTCATGGTGGTGGGGACCGGGATCGCCGCCGCGATCTTCACGGGTGGCCGTGCCGTCTCGGCCGGCGGCTTCGCGGGCGAGATCGGGCATTCGATGGTGCCGGACCCCGAGGGCCAGGGCAGCGTCATCCTGGAATCCGTCGGCAGCGCCGGGGCCATCGCCAAGCGCTATGTCCGCCTCACGGGCACCCCGGTGGACGGCGCGCGTGAAGTCCTGGACCGGGCGCTCACGGGTGAGCCCGAAGCCCTCAAGATCTGGAATGAGGCCGTGGAGGCGCTCGCGTTCAGCATCTGCCAGTGCGTCTCGATCCTGGGGACCGAGGCCGTCGTGATCGGCGGTGGGCTCTCCGCAGCCGGGGAAGCTCTCCTGGATCCGCTGCGCCACGCCGTGGATCATGCCCTCGACTTCCAGCGCCGCCCGGTCATCCGCGCCGCGTCCCTCGGTCAGGACGCCGGGATGCTCGGCTCGGCGCTGAAAGCACGCGCCCGTCTCCTGGAGGTGCGGCTGCCGTGAGTGACACGACCCTGACGCCGGACGCCCCGGAGCCGCAGCCCTCGCCGGGCCGCGTCGTCACCGTCACCCCGAACCCGGCGCTCGACACCAGTTACTTCCTGGAGCGGATCGAGCACGGGGCCAGCCACCGTGTCGCGCCTCCCTTGGCCCGTGCAGGAGGCAAGGGGCTCAACGTCTCGCGGGTCGCCCATCAGCAGGGCCGCACGACGCTGGCCATCGCCCCGGTCGGCGGCGCCACGGGGGACGTCTTCGCCGCGGAGCTGGAAGCCAGCGGGGTCCCGCACCGACTGGTCCCGGTCGAGGCCGAGACGCGTCGCAGCATGGCCTTCGTCGAGGAGGCCCTCGGCGACACCACCATCTTCAACGAGAGCGGGCACGCCCTGGCCGCCGCCGACTGGCAGCGGCTCGCGGCCGCCGTCGTCGACTCCCTGCAGGACGCGGCGGTCCTGGTGGGGTCCGGCAGCCTGCCGCCCGGGGCGCCCGGCGATTTCTACCCGGCCCTGGTGACGCTCGCGCACCAGCACGGCGTCCCGGCCATCATCGACACCTCGGGCCCAGGCATCCTGGCCGCCGCACGTGCCGGCGCCGATGTGCTGAAGCCCAATCACCACGAACTGCTCGAAGCGTTCGACGGCGACGACCTCCCGACCGCGGCGCGTCGGCTCCTGGAGCTGGGCGCCCGCACGGTCGTGGTGAGCTCCGGCAGCGAGGGCATGCGGCTCTTCTCCGCGGACCACCCCCGGCATTGCTGGCGGGCCCGGCTCGCGGAACCTCTCCGCGGCAATCCGACCGGCGCGGGGGACGCCGCGGTCTCCGCCCTGGCGACGGCGCTCGCCGAGGGCCTGGACGACCCCGAAGACCTGCTGCGGCGCGCCACCTCCTGGTCGGCGGCCGCGGTCCTGATGCCGGGGGCGGGCGAGATCTCGCCCCGGCACACCGAACTGGAACAACACCTGATCATCACCCTGGAGGAACTTGCATGAGCCTGGTCAGCACCCGCACCATCATGGACCGCGCCACAGGGCGGGGGAGCGGTCAGGGGGCGTTCAACGTCATCCATCTGGAGACCGTGGAAGGCCTCATCGCGGGCGCCGAGCAGGCGGGCCTGCCGCTCATCCTCCAGATCTCGGAGAACTGCGCGAAGTACCACGGCGGCCTGGAGCCGATCGCGCTAGCGACCCTGTCCGCGGCCCGCGCCGCCGGCGTCGACCTCGCCGTGCACCTGGACCACGCCGAGAGTGAGGATCTGGCGCGGCAGGCGGTCGACCTCGGGTTCGGGTCCATCATGTACGACGGCGCGCACCTTGACTACGAGGAGAACGTCGCCTCGACCGCGCGGGTGCGGGAGTACGCACACGCGGCGGGCGTCTACGTCGAGGCGGAGCTCGGCAAGGTCGGAGGGAAGGACGGGGCTCACGCTCCCGGCGTGCTGACCGACCCGCAGGAGGCCCGGGACTTCGTGGCCGCCACCGGCGTCGACGCCCTCGCCGTCGCCGTCGGATCCTCCCACGCGATGACGAACCGCGACGCCCAGCTGAACCTGGAGCGCATCGCCGCCCTGCACGCGGCGCTCGACGTCCCCCTCGTGCTGCACGGTTCCTCCGGCGTCTCCGACGAGAACATCCAGGCGGCGATCCGTGCGGGCATGACGAAGATCAACGTGTCGACACACCTTAATGGTTTCTTCACACGGGCTGTGCGCGAGTACCTTGAAGCTCATCCGGATATTGTGGATTCCCGGAAATACCTGGGGGCAGGGCGGGCCGCACTGATTCCAGAAGTGGCCCGGCTTCTGACTCTCTTCGACACTGCGGAGCGTACTTCATGAACCGGACAGACCGATTGACGGCGATCCTCGACCTCCTGGCCGAGCGTGGCCAGATCGAGGTGGAGGACATCGTCACCCAGCTGGGGGTCTCTCCCGCCACGGCTCGGCGTGACCTGGACTCGCTGGCCAAGCAGCGCCTCCTGAGCCGCACCCGCGGCGGCGCCACCACGGGCTCCGTCTCCTACGATCTGCCCGGCCGCTACAACCGCGATGACAACGCCGAGGCGAAGCAGCAGATCGCCCTCGCCGCATCCTCACTGGTGGAGCCGTACATGGTGGTGGGCCTGGGCGGTGGCACCACGAGCACGGCCCTGGCACAGGTCCTGGCCACCCGCGATGACCTCAACGCCCCGTCCAACCGGCCCACGCTGACCGTGGTCACGAACGCCATCAACATCGCCTCGCAGCTCGCCGTGCGCCCGAACATCAAGATCATGGTCACGGGCGGCATCCTGAATCCGCGGTCCTACGAACTCGTGGGACCGTTCACGGACACCATCATGCAGAAGGTCGCTCTGGACATCGCGTTCATCGGTGTCAACGGGGTGGATCCGATCCTCGGCCCCACCATCAACGACGAGGGCGAAGCCCAGGTGAACTCCCTCATGGCCAAGCGGGCGCTGGAGGGCTACATCCTGGCCGACTCCTCGAAGATCGGCAAGCGCGCCTTCGCCACGATGCACGGCTTCCAGATGCGCAACCTCATCACGGATGAGGGGATCTCCGCGAAGGATCTCAAGGCATTCCAGGACCGCGGGACCAAGGTCCTCGTGGCCCGGGACGGCGTCGCGGATCACCGGCACGCGTCCACGGTCCCGTCCGACGAGGAACCGGCGCACTAGGGCCGGCCTCGGGCTTCGGGCTCCGGCTCGTCCCGGGCCCGTTGCGGAACGGGGCACGTCTCAGCCGTGCCCCGTCTCAGAAGTGCAGCGGCGGCGCGTCCAGGACGGTCGCCGTCTCGCGGCACTCTGTCCACTGGCTGAACGGCGCGTCCAGCCGGTACTTCCCGTGCTCCTCGCGGATGAGGGTGCGGATCTCCGCGTTCCCCGGGTTGTTGAGCGATTCGAAGTACTCCACGGACCAGTGGAACCAGCGCATGCAGAACAGGCGCATGGTGAGGCCGTGCGTGACCAGGAGCGTATTGGGGGCGTAGCTCGGCTTGGACCAGTGGCGGTACAGGGTCTCCATGAAGCTGGAGATGCGGTCGTAGACGTCCGACCCCGACTCGCCTTCCCGGAACCGGTAGAAGAAGTGGCCGTAGGCGTTGCGGAGCTCCTTCTGGTCCGCGATGTCCCCGGCGATCTGGAAGTTGGCCCAGTCCTGCTCCCGGAGACGCGGTTCCTCGATGACGCGCTCGGTCAGATCGCCCAGTCCCAGGGCGTCCAGGGTCTGATAGGCCCTCAGGTACGGCGAGACGTAGACGCAGACCTGCTGTCCGTCCAGCTGCCGGCGGATCTTCTCGCCCGCCTGCCGGGCCTGCTCCACTCCGAGCTCGGTGAGCGGGATCCGGTAGTCCGGGACCCGGTTGTAGATCCCGGTGTCCACATTGGCCGCCGACTGCCCGTGCCGGATCATGATGATTTGCTGCGGCGCACTCATAGGCCCAGCTTAGGCGCACCGCCGGGCCACCGAGTGCCGCGGGATCGGCGGAGTGTGCGCGTGTCCGCGGCGCGTCACTACAGTGGTGACATGCCACGCGTGAAGCCGTCCCCGCCGTCGTCGTCCCTGGACTGGGAGCCCCTCGCGGACGAGCGGCGACGGCGGCGCCTCTGGTGGGAGATCGCGCTCGTGCTGGGGCTGTCGCTGGGGCAGTCGGCGGTGTACTCGGTGGTGCAGCTCGCCGACAAGCTCAGCCGCGGTCCGCTCTCCTCCGCGACGTCCACCCTGAACCCCTCCCGGAATCAGCGGGAGTTCTTCGACCTGCTGTATCAGCTGCTGGACATCGTGTTCTCACTGGTTCCGGTGCTGCTCGCCTTCCATCTCCTCGCCACCTTCCTGCCCTGGCGCGGCGAGGCGGGACGGAAACCCTGGCGGGGGATGGGCTTCGACCTGGCACGGCCGGTGCGCGACGCCGGGACGGGCCTGGCGCTCGCGGTCGGTCTCGGAGCGGGGACGCTGGCGCTGTACGCGGCAGGCCGGGCTCTCGGCGTCACCACGGCGATCATCCCGGCCGCGCTGGACGCCCACTGGTGGACGGTGCCGGTCCTGGTGCTGTCCGGAATCCGGCACGGCGTCCTGGAGGAGACCCTGGTGGTCGGCTACCTGTTCCGGCGGCTCGGCCAGCTGCGCTTCTCTCCGCTGTGGATCGTGCTGGCGAGCGCCCTGCTGCGGGGCAGCTATCACCTGTATCAGGGATTCGGGCCGTTCCTCGGCAATGTCGTGATGGGGCTCGTGTTCGGCTGGGTGTACCTGAAGTGGCGGCGCGTGATGCCGCTCGTGGTGGCACACGCCTTGCTCGATGTGGGGGCTTTCGTGGGTTACGACCTGTTCGGCAAGGCGATCGGGCTGGGCTGAGACCCGCCCGATCGCCGGCGCCGGGCGGTCGCGCTTATCGTGCGCCCAGCAATTCCCGGGTCAGGGTGGAAGCGAGTTGGTCGAAACCGTTCAGCCGCTCACGGGCGGCCTGGGAGGTTGCGCCGGCGTTCTGGCCGCGGTCCGGGTAGGCCGACATCTCGATCAGGAGCAGCCCCGGTGTGTCGGCCGTGGTGTCCGCGACCAGGGCGGTCCGCCGGGTGTCAGGAACACCCCGGAGTGCCTCTCCGGTGGACGTCTTCGCGGCGTGTCCGGAGACTTCGGCGTCCTTGGCGGTGCGGGTGAAGGTGAGCAGCTGGTTGCTGGCCAGTGGCAGATCGGCCACGGCGCCCACTCGCACCACCAGGCTGTGGGTAGGCTCCACGAATTCGCACGTCAAGGGGAGGACACTCGCGCTCAGCTGGGCTCCGCGCGGATAGACGGCGGTGACGGGTTCCAGGCCCTGCCCTGCGAGCTTGCGGACCGTCGGAGCAGCGGCGGCGCACAGGGCGTTCGCATCCGCGGCGCCTTGAACAATCGTCCGCCGCGGATCGGATGGCGCCGCGGCGCCGGTGGCGGGAGCGCATTTCCTGAGGTCCTGGTCCTGGACGTGGGCACAGGCGCCGACGCCGGCGACGTCAGGCTCGGAGCCACGGTAGACGAGTGACGTCTTCGCCGGGGTCTGCGGCGTGGCCTTCGCGAGGGCGGGGATGAGCTTCTCCGCGAGGGACACGGCGCCGTCGCAGTCAGCAGCTTCGGCCTGTGCCTGGACCACGCGGTCACGCACGGGTGTCTGCTGCGGCCAGGCGTCCCAGAGCAGTGTGCATCCGGCCCCGGAGTCCTTCCAGAACAGGACGTCGGTCCCGGCGATCTTCCGGACCTCCTCGTCCTGCCATCCGCCGCCCGTGCGCATCTGCGCCAGCGGCTGCCGGTAGGCGAGGGCGAGGGCCTTCCTGGAGTAGACCGGGGCGCTGAGCGAGTCCGTGGCGTCCCTCCATACGCCGCACTCGCTCAGGCCGCTGCTGGAGGTCCTGCGCGGCGCCACGGATTGGCCCGCCGGCAGTTCGCCGAGCGCCGCGGCCAGCACATCGCACACCGCGACTCCGGGCCGCGGATCCTTCCGGGCGAACGACGCCGGGTCGTCCCGCAGGCGCGGGGCCACCGTCTTGGCGTAGGCCTCGGGCTGCGTGCAGTCGTAGGCGGAGAGCGAGTCCTGGGCCAGGGTGACGGCGTGCTCGAAGTCGACCGGCAGACTGATCGTGCAACGGCCGGTCTCCCGGTTGGAGCGGTACGCGACCACCCCGCCGAGCTCGACCCGCTCCTGCCGGAACCGCTGGGAGGCTGAGCTGTTCGCGTAGCTCACGGCTTGCACCCCGCTGTCCTGGACCCGGCAGTCGAACGGGGTGTTGCTCACGAGCGCGGGCCGCCGGCCGAAACCGGAGGTGATGCCGGGGTCGAGCAGGGCACAGGGATCGACGGCGGCGAGCTGCCGCCGGACGGCGGCCTGGTCGCGGTCCGGATTACCGGCGGGCACGGTGCGCTGCGTCGCGGACGGCTGCAGCGGTGCGGGCTGCCCGCCGTCGGGGGTGCACGCTGTGATCAGGACGGTCAGCAGTGCGAGTGCGGTGGCGAGTGATCTCTTGTTCATGGCCCTCCCTCTGGGCTATGCCGTCACGCCCGCGCCGGCGGGAGTGGCGTGGTCCATGGGCGGCCCCGCGGACCGGTGCGAGGCCGTGGCCTGCTCGGTGCGTAGCGCCGTCGCTGGTGGACTCATCGTACTGAAGGCCGGCGAGGCCCGGGCGGAACGTGTCGGTACGGCGAAGGCCGCCGCCCCGGACGATTCGGAGACGACGGCCTTCGCACGGCGTGGGCGGGTGAGCCTCAGAGGGTCACGGAGCCGTGGGCCGTTTCGAAGGTCACGGACATGATGCCGGGGGTGCCGTGCGGAGCGATCCACTCCACGGCGACGTCCTCCAGCGGGTTCTCCACTTCCTCGCCGAGCCATTCGGTGACGCGTTCCGCGGAACCGGCGATGGTGAGGCTGGAGACCCGGACGTCGCTCGGGTACACGAGCGACGGGTGGAGAGTGGAGTCACCCTCCCACTTGAGCATGTACGGCACCTGCGGGTCCGCGATGAGACCCAGGATGCCGATCTGCTTCCAGATGAGCTCGCGGCCGTCGGGGAACTTGCGATTCCCGGGGACGGCCTCGCGGCCCAGACGTGATTCGAAGGGGGCCAGGTCGTCCACGGCGACGCACCAGCCCATCCACCCACCGCCCATCGCGGAGCGGGCCCGCACGGCCTGGCCGAACGGTGCCTTGTCCGAAGCGGGGTGGTCCAGGACTTCCACGACCTCAAGATATTTGTGGTCGGCCAAGGGGAAGATCATGTTGCGGGTGCCGAAACGGGGGTGTACCCCACCGCGCACCGCGTGCAGTCCAAGAGCGGCAGAAATGCGCTCCGCCGTGGCCTCCAGGCCATCGCGTTCACAAGCGTAAGAAACGTGATCCATGCGCATGGCATCATCCTTGCACTTTGTGACTAGGCACTCAGCTTAGGGTTACCTAAGTCACGCGACGGCGGCGGAATGCCGGGGGCCCGGGCGGATTTCCCCGGTTCCGGGCCTGGGTGTCCAGGCCCGGAACGCGCGGTCAGGGTGCCCGTCGGATCCGTCGCAGGCCTTGATCCGTTACAGAGTCTGATCAGTTGCAGACCCTGACGTGGCGGTAGCCCAGCAGCTTGTCCCCGGCCCTGTTGTACACATTGGCCGCGATGCCGACGCACTTGCCCCTCATGTTCGCCAGCTGGACCCCGCCGGCGTAGTACTCGTAGATCCCGTGGTCGTGGGAGTACACCGAGCTCGTGGCGATGTTGAGCTGGAGGTTGCTTGCGCCGGACTTGTTGTCGTAGAGCATGGCGCAGGCCGTCCCGCCGTTCTTGGTGGAATACCAGTACTCAATGGTGGCGGTGGTGCCGGCAACCGAGTACGGCCCGTGTTTGATCCCGGTGCATTGCTTCACGACCTGGCCGTGCTGTTCCAGCGTCCCGGCGGACGCCGGAACGCTCGATGCCAGCAGGCCCGCGAGGGCGAGCCCGGCGGCGGCTGCGGTCGCCAGGAGGCGCCGGCCGAACCGCCGTGCGTGGTGTGTCTGATTCCCCATGATGAAACTCCTCGATGGTGCGGGTGAGTGATGGTTCAGAGTCAACCCCACCGCACTGCGGAGGGGAATGGGCAGACCTCCCCATCCGCCCTGTCCGCCACATGCGACGGCCTCTGGGACGTTCTGTGACGCACCCCTTTTCCGCGCTCCCTCCGGCCCCCTACCCTGGGTTGCAGGTCATGAGTGCCAGCATCGAGCCCCGGCTTGCTGGCCGGCAACCCTCCGTCCGCGGCGGGGTGCCCCGGGTGAAGACCAGGCGGGTCGGCATGCACGCCGGCACGCAAGCGCGGGCCGTGGGCGCCGTCTCCTTCCACTCGGGAAGGCTGACGCCGCGATGGTGGGGGAGACCGTTCCTGGCCCTTGAAATCTAAGGAAAGCCATGACCAACAACTGGTCCTTCGAAACCCGCCAGATCCATGTCGGACAGGAGCCGGACGCCGTCACCGGCGCGCGGGCCCTGCCGATCTACCAGACCACGTCCTTCGTGTTCCCGAGCGCCGAGAGCGCCGCCAACCGCTTCGCACTCGCCGAGCTGGCGCCCATCTACACCCGTATCGGCAACCCGACGCAGGACGCCGTCGAGCAGCGCATCGCCAGTCTCGAAGGCGGTCTGGCGGCCCTGCTGCTCAGCTCCGGCCAGGCTGCGGAGACGTTCGCCATCCTCAACGTGGCCGAGGCCGGTGACCACGTGGTGGCCAGCCCCAGCCTGTACGGCGGCACCTACAACCTCCTGGCCAACACCCTGAAGAAGTTCGGCATCGAGGTCACCTTCGTCGAGGACCCGGACAACCTGGACCACTGGCGCGCCGCCGTCCGTCCGAACACCAAGCTCTTCTTCGCCGAGGTCGTCTCCAACCCGCGGCAGGACATCCTGGACATCGAGGGCGTCGCCTCCGTGGCGCACGAATCCGGGGTCCCGCTGATCGTGGACAACACCCTCGCCACCCCGTACCTCATCCGGCCGCTCGAGTGGGGCGCGGACATCGTGGTGCACTCGGCCACGAAGTACCTGGGCGGCCACGGCAGCGCGATCGCCGGTGTGATCGTGGACTCCGGCAAGTTCGACTTCGGCGCGGACCCGGAGAAGTTCCCGGGCTTCAACACCCCGGACGAGAGCTACAACGGACTCGTCTACGCCCGTGACCTCGGCGCGGACGGAGCGCTGGGCGCCAACCTCAGCTACATCCTGAAGGCCCGCGTGCAGCTGCTGCGTGACCTCGGGTCCGCCGTCAGCCCGTTCAACGCGTTCCTCATCGCGCAGGGTCTCGAGACGCTCAGCCTCCGCGTCGAGCGCCACGTCGAGAATGCGCTCAAGGTCGCCGAATTCCTGGAGGCGCGCGACGACGTCGAACGCGTCGCGTACGCGGGCCTGCCGAGCAGCCCGTGGTACGAGCGGGGGCGCAAGTACGGCCCCAACGGCATCGGCGCCGTGGTGGCGTTCGAGATCGCCGGCGGACTCGAAGCCGGCAAGGCGTTCGTGGACGCGCTGGAACTCCACTCGCACGTGGCGAACCTGGGCGATGTGCGCTCCCTCGTCATCCACCCGGCGTCCACCACGCACGCTCAGCTGAGCGAGGCCGGCCAGCGGGCCGCGGGCGTCACCCCGGGCCTGGTCCGCCTCGCGGTGGGCATCGAGCACATCGATGACATCCTGGCCGATCTGGACGCCGGTTTCCGGGCCGCCAAAGCCGCCGTCTGAGTCCCTGGGGACATCCGCAGGGCCGCGCATTCTTCGGAATGCGCGGCCCTCGACGCCTTCCAGACGAACATAAATCTTGAGGGACCGTCTCATGAGGCGTCATCTTCAGAATCGGTCCCTCCCGATCCTTTACACTGGTCCGAGAGTCACGAGTGCCAGCGCCAAACCCCGGTTCGCTGGCCGGCAACCCTCCTCCTGCGGTGGGGTGCCCCGGGTGAAGACTCGGCCCAGCGCCGGCCGGCGCGGGCAAGCACAGGAATAGAGGCCCCATGACCATCGCTGCATCCCGTCCACTGTCCACTGCGCGGGACACCACCACCCGCGAGGAGCGCGACGCCGGCGCACGCCACGGCGTGCAGCGCACCGCCGTCGTCGGGCCGCTGGAGCTGGAGGCCGGCGGGAAGCTGCCGGACGTCACCCTCGCCTACGAGACCTGGGGGACGCTCGCGCCGGATGCCGGGAACGCCGTCCTGATCCAGCATGCCCTCACGGGAAGCGCGCACGTCGCCCAGGGGGACACGGACGAGGAGGGCTGGTGGGACGGCCTGGTCGGTCCGGGCCGCGCCATCGACACCGACCGGTTCTTCGTGGTGGCCGTGAACATCATCGGCGGCTGCAACGGCAGCACGGGCCCGTCGAGCCCCGCGCCCGACGGCAAGCCGTGGGGCTCCCGGTTCCCGTTCATCACGCTCCGCGACGCGGCGGCCGCCGAGGCGCGGCTCGCGGATCAGCTGGGCATCCCGCAATGGTTCGCAGTGGTCGGTGGGTCCATGGGCGGCGCGCGAGCGCTGGAATGGGCCGCGGGATTCCCCGAACGGGTCCGGAAGTGCGCGGTGATCGCGATCGGCGCCCACAGCACCGCCGAGCAGATCGCGCTCGCCCAGGCGCAGACCCTCGCCATCCGCCAGGACCCCGCCTTCCGGGACGGCGACTACTACGATGGCCCGGCCCCCGAGGCGGGCCTGGCCCTGGCGCGCCGGATCGCGCATATCTCGTACCGCAGCGAGGCGGAGCTCGAGGCCCGCTTCAGCCGCAAACCCCAGGAGGGTGAGTCACCGCTCAACGCCTCGGCCCTCGCCGAACGGGGCCGCTACCAGGTGGAGAGTTACCTGGACCATCAGGGCACCAAGCTCGTCCGCCGTTTCGACGCCAACAGCTACATCGCGCTGACGGAAGCGCTCATGAGCCACGACGTCGGACGCGGCCGCGGGGGAGTCGAGGCGGCCCTGGCGGACAGCCCGGTCGAGTTCTTCGTCGCGGCGGTCGAGTCCGACCGCCTCTACCTGCCCCGGCAGTCGGAGGCCCTCGCGGCCGCCCTGCCCGGCGACGTCACGGTGCACCGGATCGCCTCGGAGATCGGCCACGACGGCTTCCTCACGGAGGCCGACCAGCTCGGCGCGCTGCTCGGCCGGACGCTGTTCGCCTGAGGCAGGCGTCTCCGGTCTTCCAACTCACACGTCCCTCCGCCTCACCCGGCCCTCACCACCCATCGACTGCTCCATACGATGTCGTTCCGCCCCGAAATCCGGGGAAAACGACATCGTATGGAGCAGTCGATGAAGGGGATCTCCGCAGGTCCGGATGGGATAATCCCGTCATGGCCCTGGAAAACCTGCTGCTCCGTCTCGACCGCATCGCCGGCGGCCGCCAGTCCGGCGTCCGCATCGGGGAGCGGCAGCGGCTCCATCCGAAGACGCGGCGCGCTTTCACCTGGGTCTTGTGGCTTCTGGTGCTGGAGCTCGTGCTGGGGGTGGGTGCCGTCGGCGTCGCGCTGGTGCTGTCGAGCAGCGGCGAGCCGGTGCCGTTCGCCGTCTGGATGCGTACCGTGGTGGTGCTCGGGATGACGGCCACCCTGTTCTACTTCGCCTGGCGCGCGACCAAGGGCTGGTACTGGGCGTACCAGCGGCTCCGGCTCTTCGCGCAGATCTTCCCCGTGGTCACGCTCGTCATGGCGGCGATCCCCGGGCTGTATCCGCTGTGGATGGTGACCGAGCAGATCGTGTTCAGCCTCATCATGATCGGCATCGCCGACTTCCTCACGAGCGATCACATGAGGACCGCGTTCCGGAAACCCGGCGCGCCCCGGGGCCAGGGTCCGGAGGACCGGGACCTGGAGGACCGGGCCCCGGACGATCAGGCCCCGGCGTCCTGAGTCAGAGCTCCTGACCCGGCAGGAACACCGGACCGGGCACCGGGCGCTTGGGCTGGATGCCGTCGCCCGAGGACTGGTGCCGCAGGCGGCGCAGAACCCACGGGAACAAGTGTTCGCGGGCCCACAGGAAGTCCTCGGTGCGGGCGGTGCGCCAGGTCTTCTCCGGCAGAGGCTTGGGGGAGAGCGGTTCCAGGGTGTGCTGGACGTTCAGGGCGTCCAGGACCATCGTCGCGATGGTGTGGTGCCCGAGCGGTGAGAAGTGCAGGCGGTCCTGGTCCCAGTACTGCGAGCCGGCGAGCTGCCGCAGCGACCACATGTCCGCGATCACGGCGTCGTGCCTGGCGGCGACGGTGCGCAGGTTCTCGTTGTAGATGGCCACCTTGCCACGGAGCGGGCTCAGCACGGTCGAGACCGTGTCCGGGCCGTTGAACAGCACCACGGTGGCGCCTTCGGAGGCGAGGCGGCCGACGGCGGCGTCCAGCGTGTTGGCGAGGGCGTCGGGATCACCGCCGGGACGGATGAGGTCGTTGCCGCCGGCGGAGATGGTGATCAGGTCCGGCTTGAGGTCCAGGCAGGGGTCCACCTGCTCATCGATGATCTGCTGCAGGAGACGCCCGCGGATGGCGAGGTTGGCGTACGCGAAGTCCGGGTGTCCGGCACTCAGTTCCTCCGCCACGCGGTCCGCCCAGCCGCGGTGACCGCCCGGGCTCGCGGGCTCGGGGTCGCCGATGCCCTCCGTGAAGGAGTCGCCGAGGGCCACGTACCGGGACCACGGGTGGCCGCCGTCGCCCTGCTGCTGGGCCTGAGGAGACGTGGCCGGCGCGGGAAATACCGGCGCAGAAGATACTGGCCTTGAAGATAACTGAGAGGAGTCGCTCATTCTTCCCATCATGCCCCGGGCGGCCCGGTTACGCCACCGTAGCTTCCGGAACGCTCCGTCCTCTTCGGCGGGGCCGATCAGGACGTGATGGCAGAATACGAGCCATGAGTCTTGACGCCCCAGCCTTCCCTGAACCCACGGTCCTCTGGTCCGTCCCCGAAGATCAGCGGCAGGGGCGGCCACTCTTGGTCCTCCTGCACGGCTACGGCGCCAACGAGGCCGATCTGTTCGGTCTGGCGGATCAGCTCCCCGAAGAATTCGTGGTCGCGAGTGTGCGTGCGCCCCTGGCGATGGGCCCGGGCTTCACGTGGTTCCCGCTCACCGGGTCCCTCGACTACTCCTTCGACGCCGTGAAGGCCGCGACCGAGTATGTGCTCGACTGGCTGGACGGCGTGCGCGAGGAGTTCAGCTCCGTGAGCCTCCTCGGCTTCTCCATGGGCATGGCGATGGCCACCAGCATGTGGCGCCGGCGCCCGCAGGACTTCGCGGCGATCGTGGGGCTCTCAGGTTTCGCCGTGGAGGGCGGCACGGACTGGTTCCGTGACGCGGAGCTGGACGGCAGGACACCGTTCTTCTGGGGCCGTGACCCTCAGGATCCCGTCATCCCGCGGGACCGGATCGATTTCACCGCGGCCTGGCTGCTGGGCAAGGCGCGCGCCACGAAGGTGCAGTACAGCGGCGTGTGGCACGGGATCAGCCCTCAGGAAGTGGGCCACGTCGCCGAATTCCTCGGCTTCGAGGTGCTCAGCCCGCAGCGGTGATGCGGACGCTCTGACCGTTGACGCTCACCACGTCGCCGGCCGTGAGCTGACGGCCCCGGCGGTCCTCGATGTCGCCGTTGACCTTGACCAGCCCGTTCTTGATGAGCTCGGTGGCCTCGACGCCGTCGTCGGCGAGGGAGGCGAGCTTGAGAAGCTGACCCAGGCGGATCATCGAATCCCGGATCTCGATGGTGTCGATGCCGTCCGGCTCAGGAGAAGTCATAACCCCATGATGCCCTACCCCACGGAGGAACCATGACCATCCCTCTCTATCTCGGGAGCTACACCGAGGACGGTTCCGGCCGCGGTCCGGGGGTGCAGCGCGTGACGGTGGACCCGGTGGCGGGGGAGCTGACCGTGCTGGCCACGAGCGACGGTGTGCGGAACCCGTCCTTCCTGCTGCGCGGGCCGAGCGGCCGCCTCTTCGCCGTGGAGGAGCTCGACGCCGGCCAGGTGGTCGAGCTGGATCCGGAGACGCTCGCGGTCAGGGCCCGGGTGAGCAGCGGCGGCTCGTCGCCATGCCACCTCGGGCTGGCCGGAGGCCTCCTCCTCGTGGCGAACTACGGCTCCGGGACGGTGTCCGGCCTCTCGCTGGATGAGCCGTGGGGCGCCGAGCCGCTGTGGACGGTGGGTCAGGAGGGCGCAGGGCAGGAGGGCGCGGGCCCGGTGGCCGGCCGTCAGGAGGGTCCTCATGCCCACTCGACCATCGCGCTGGGCGACGACCGTTTCCTCGTGGCGGACCTGGGCCGGGACCGGGTCGACGAATACCTCCTGGGTGAGGGCGGTCCGGAGCTCGTGGGCGGGCTGGACCTCCCGCCCGGCACCGGTCCGCGGCATCTGCTGCTGGACCGGCCCGCCGCCGACGGCGCCGTGGTGCTCCGGGTCGTCGGTGAGCTCGACGCCGCGCTCCACCGGGCCGTCCGTGCCGCGGACGTCGTGGACGGGTCGTGGGACCTGGCCGGGCCGCCCGTGGCGTTGGCTCCCGGTCACGAGCACGCCTACCCGAGTGAGATCACCGGCCACCCCGGCTCCGGTGAGCGGGCGCTCGTGGTGGGCGTGCGCGGGAGCGACACGCTCGCCGTCGTCGCGCGCGGGGGACTCGGGGAAGGGGAGGAGCGCCTGCTCCGCACGCTTCCGTGCGGCGGCGCGTGGCCCCGTCACCTGGCCTGGGCACGCGACGACGACGGCGCCCCGCACCTCTGCGTCGCGGCGGAACGCGGCCACCGGCTGAGCGTGTTCGTCCCCGGCCCGGACGGCGATCTCACCCCGGTGGGCGGCGTGGGGACATTCAGCCCGACGTACGTGCTGCCGGTAGGCTAGGACGTGTGTCCCCTGCGGGGGACCGGCACGAGTATCCGCACCCGGACCGCACCCAGCGGCCCGCTTTCCCTGGAGTTGTTCATATGGCAGTAAAGTCCACCCTCGATTCGGTCATCTCCCTCGCCAAGCGGCGCGGATTCGTTTTCCAGGCCGGTGAGATCTACGGTGGATCGCGCTCCGCGTGGGACTACGGCCCCCTCGGCGCCGAGCTCAAGGAGAACATCAAGCGCCAGTGGTGGCAGACCTTCGTCCGCGGCCGCGCCGACATGGTCGGCCTCGACTCCTCCGTGATCCTGCCGTCGAAGGTCTGGGAGGCCTCCGGCCACGTCGCCACCTTCACCGACCCGCTGGTCGAGTGCCTCTCCTGTCACAAGCGCCACCGCCAGGACCACCTCCTGGAGGCGTACGAGGCGAAGAAGGGCCGCGCCCCGGAGAACGGCATGGACGACATCGTGTGCCCCGATTGCGGCACCCGCGGTGAGTGGACCGAGCCCCAGAACTTCTCGGGCCTCATGAAGACCTACCTCGGCCCCATCGACGACGAGTCCGGCAAGCACTACCTGCGCCCGGAGACGGCCCAGGGCATCTTCGTGAACTTCGCCAATGTGGTGACCGCCGCCCGCAAGAAGCCGCCGTTCGGCATCGGCCAGGTCGGCAAGGCGTTCCGCAACGAGATCACCCCCGGCAACTTCATCTTCCGCACCCGCGAGTTCGAGCAGATGGAGATCGAGTACTTCACCCCGCCGGCCGAGGCTCCCGCCGCGTTCGAGGAATGGGTCGAGGCCTGCTGGAACTGGTTCGTGGACCTGGGCATCAACCCGGAGAACATGCGCCGCTTCGACGTCCCGGACGGCGAGCGTGCGCACTACTCGGACCGCACCATCGACATCGAGTACAAGTTCGGCTTCGCCGGTTCCGGCTGGGGCGAGCTCATGGGTGTCGCCAACCGCACCGACTTCGACCTGAAGAACCACATCGAGCACTCGAAGCAGGACCTTTCCTACTTCGACCAGGCCTCCGGCGAACGGTACGTCCCGTACGTCATCGAGCCGTCCTTCGGCCTGACCCGCTCCATGATGGCCTTCCTGGCCGACGCCTACACCGAGGACGAGGCTCCCAACTCCAAGGGCGGCGTGGACAAGCGCACCGTCCTGAAGCTGGACCCGCGCCTGGCTCCGGTCAAGGCCGCCGTGCTGCCGCTGTCCCGCAACGAGCAGCTCTCCCCGCTGGCCCGCGAACTCGGTGACAAGCTGCGCAAGCACTGGAACATCGACTTCGACGACGCCGGCGCGATCGGCCGCCGCTACCGCCGCCAGGACGAGATCGGCACCCCGTTCTGCATCACCGTCGACTTCGACACCCTCGAGGACAACGCCGTGACCATCCGCGAACGCGACACCATGAGCCAGGAGCGCGTCTCCCTGGACCAGCTCGAGGCCTACCTGGCCGGAAAGCTGCTGGGCGCCTAGCATGACCATCCAGTACCGTCCCTGGCGGGAAGGCGATGACCTGGAACTGCTCCAGCTGTGGGGGGATCCTGATTCCCCGGCGGCGGGGCAGTTCCGGGCGTCCTTCGCGCCGTCCGTGGGCAGCATCGACGGAGGCAGCGCGAACGGCGAGCCGTGGCGCCAGTGCATCGTGGCCGAGGACGTGGTGGACGGTGTCGCCATCCAGGTCGCCGCGGGCGTGGTCTACGAGACCGCCCTGCACAGCGAGCGGCTCTGGTCCTACATCGAGGTCTCCCGCGATCACCGCGGGCACGGCATCGGCTCGAGCCTCCTGGTGATGCTGCGCCGCGAGGCCGAACTCTCGCCTTCGGGCGTGACGGCCCTCCGGTCCAAGGTCGCCGTGGGCACCGACGGCGCGGGTTTCGCCGCGTCCGCCGGGCTCGAGCCCATCCAGCGTTCGCGCCTCGTGGAGGTCTCCGCGGGCGCCCTGAAGCTCCCCGTGTTCGACGGCGAGGGCGAGGACGCCGGCAGCGACATCATCATGGACCTCGCCACGGGGTCCGTGGAGCTGACGCAGGTGGTGGGCCGCTACTACCGGGAGGTGCACTCCTGGGACGACCCGGGCGAGCTGTCCCTCGGCACGGTCCAGCGGCTCTTCCTCGACGACCTCTCCGGAGCCCACGGCGCGATCGTGCTGCGGGCAAAGCCGGAGTCGGCGTTCGGCAGCACCGTCTCGCCGACCCGCAAGGGCAGGATCCGCGCCTTCGCGATCAGCTACGCGGCGCCGGGCACGGGGGAGGAGCTGCAGGAGGGCGCCACCGACGTGTTCCTGGGCCACGACCCCGCCCTGGACGCGGAAGACGCGGCCGAGGCGGTCCGTGACCTGCTCTCCCTCATCGCCTATCAGCACCCCGTGGTGCTGGAAGTGGACGATTCGATGACGGCGTTGCGCGCCGCCGTCGAGCCCCTCCTGGAGTCGGGCGAGGCCCGGCAGCTGGGTGCGGACGTCCTGGTGGTCAGCGACAAGTAACGGCGGAACCGACAGGAGCGGAGCGGACCCATGGGTGCCGGACATTCACACGGCGGGGGCCACTCGCACGACGACGGCGTGGCGCCGTCCGCGGAAGCGGCGGCGGCGCGGCGTCGGGCCGGGTGGATCCTGGCCGCCATCCTGGTGCCGGTCACCGTCCTCACGGTGCTGGGCATGGTGCTCCTGTGGCCTTCGGGCAAGCACGAGGACCTGCGCCTGAGCTCGCCGTACTCCACGGCGCCCGGCGTCAGTTTCGACACCGGCAAGGTCATGAGCGTGACCAAGGCATCCTGCTCGGGGAGTTCCCCCGATGCGCAGCCGGATTCAGGTCAGAGCGGCTCGGGCCAGAGCCCCTCGCAGAGTCCTTCTCAGAGTCCTTCCCAAGGCGCCTCGCAAGGCTCCGGCCAGAGCGGCTCCACGCCCGGCGCCAGCCGTCTGACGTCCTGCTTCTGGGGGGTGACGCAGCCGGACGCGGGCGGTTCGCCGGTCCAGGTGGTGTTCAACCCGGAGGTGTCCGCCTCGGATTCCGTCCACCCCGGTGACGGGATCCGGTACCTGAACCTCTCGCAGGTGCAGGGAGCCTCGGCCGGGCATGCGCCGTCGTATGTGTTCGTGGACTTCGTCCGGTCCGCACCCATCGCGATCCTCGCCGTGCTGTACGCCGCCGTGGTGATCCTCGTGGCGCGCTGGCGGGGGTTCCGCGCCCTGCTCGGGCTGGGCGTGGCCTATCTGGTCCTGGCGTTCTTCCTGCTGCCGGGCCTCGTGGACGGCAAGCCCGCCATGCCGCTCGCGCTCACGGCGTCGACGGCCATCCTGATCGCGGTGCTGTACTTCGCGCACGGTTTCTCGGCGAGGACCTCCACCGCTCTTCTCGGCACGATCTTCGGTCTGCTCGTCACCGCGGGCCTGGCCCTGTGGGCGACGGACGCCGCCAAGCTCCTCGGCATCGGCAGCCACGAGGCGTCCACCCTGGTCAACACGAGCGGGACCATCTCGATCTCGAGTGTCATCCTGTGCGGCCTGATCGTGGCGAGCCTGGGCGCGCTCAACGACGTCACCATCACCCAGGCCTCCGCCGTGTGGGAGCTGTACGAGTTCTCCCCGGAGACCTCGGCGCCCAAGCTGTTCGCCTCGGCCATGCGGATCGGCCGTGATCACATCGCGTCCACCGTCTACACGATCGCCTTCGCTTATGCGGGCGCCGCGCTGCCGGTCCTGATCATCGTGATGCTCTATGAACGCCCGTTCCTGGACACCCTGACCAGCGCCGAGCTGGCCGAGGAAGTGGTGCGCACCCTGATCGGCTCGATCGGCCTGGTGCTCGCGATCCCGCTCACGACTCTCGTGGCCGTCCTGGTGGTCAAGGCGACGAATCTGCACCGCCACGCCGTCGACGCCGAGCAGCCGCTCACGCGCCGCGAACGCCGCGCCCTGGGACGCTGAGCCACACCCCTTCTCGGTTGCGTGCTCAGTTGTTGCGGGTGTTTTCGCCGAACACCCGCAACAACTGAGCACACAAAGCAACTGACCACGCGAGGCCGGGAAGCGGGTCCTAGAAGTGGGTGCCGCCGTCGATCCGGATCTCGGTGCCCGTGATGAAGGCGCCGTCCTCGCTCGCGAGCATCGCGACCACGCCGGCCACCGTCTCGGGGCCCGCGAAGCCCTCGCCGAGTGCGGGGGAGAGCTTCAGGAAGAGGCGCATGTCGGCGTCCTCGGGAAGGCCGGGGCCCACGCTCTGACGGCTCTGGCCGCTGCCGTCGGTCATGCCGGAGGAGATGGAGCCCGGCTGGACCGCGGTGAAGCGGATGCCCGCCGAGGCGTACTCCGCGGCGAGAGCATGGGTCATGGACTGCACGCCGCCCTTGCTGGCCGCATAAGCCGCCATATAGGGGTGCGCGAACGCCGCGGACGTGGAGCTGAAGTTCACCACGGCCGCACTCTTACCGTCCTTGAGCGCGGGGATCGCTTCCCGGATCACCAGGAACGTCCCGACCAGGTTGATGCGGATGACCTGTTCGAAGGATTCGAGGGTGGTCTGCTCGGTGTGGGAGGAGCGCAGGACCCCTGCCGCATTGACGAGGGCGTCCAGGCCTCCTAGGAACTCGACGGCCTCGGAGACGCCGGCCTCGACCGAGGCCTCGTCGGCGATGTTCATGACCACGGTCTTCAGGCGCGGGGCGGCGTCGCCGGCCTTGGCCACGGTGTCGGCCAGGCCGGCCTCGCTCACATCGGCGGCGACGACGGTGCCGCCTTCGGAGAGCATGCGCAGCACGGTGGCCTGCCCGATGCCGGAACCGCCACCGGTGACGAGGACGCGGCGGTCTGTATAGCGAAGCATGATGTTCCTTTCGTTCCGGGTGGCCGAAGGACTGCTCCGGTCTCCACTGGCTGGGCCTGGCGATGTGGCCGGCCCTGTCCTGTCAGCATACGCTTTGTGGCACGTTGTGCCAATACGGCATGATGTGCCGAGGTTCGGGTTGCTGGGTTACGATCACGGGGTGGAAACAGAACAGCCCAGCCTGAGGGAGCGCCGTCGCGCCCAGACCCGGAGGGAGCTCGCCACCGCCGCGGCCGAGCTCTTCACCGCGCAGGGGGTCGTGGCCACCACGGCCGAGGAGATCGCCGCGCGTGCCGCCATCTCCCTGCGCACCTTCTACCGGTACTTCCGCACCAAGGAAGAGGCCATCGCGCCGCTCCTGGAGATCGGGGCCGAACGCTGGCGGGATGCGTTGCGCGCTGTGCCCGCAGGGTCGGACGGCAAGGAGGCCGTGACGGCGGCGATCCGACATGCGCTCACACCTCAGGACCGGGAGACCGCGGACGGGATGGAGCTCGTGCGCAACCTCCTGATCGCCGCGGAGGAGGACGCCGAGCTCGCCGGGGTGTGGGCCGTGGTGAACGCCCGTTCGGAGCGCGAACTCCTGGCCGTCATGGCGGACCGGTTCGGCGCCGCGAACAGTCTGCTCCTCAGGCTCCACGCCACCGCGGCCACCGCGGCCGTCCGGGTGGGGCTGGAAGCGTGGGCGGCGGACGTGAGTCCCGCCCCCGGGGACGGCGAGGGCGAGCCCGGCCACCCGGCGTCGTCGCTCGCGGTCGAGGCCTTCCGGAGGCTGTCCGCCGGCCTCTGAACAACGCGCTGCGCGCACGATTTGCGCCGTTGCGGGAGAATGGTGGGGTGACCCTTGAAGCACTTCCCACCAGAATCGAGCTGCCGCCCCTGAAGCTCGGCGACATCACCGTGGACACCCCCGTGGTGCTCGCGCCCATGGCCGGCATCACCAACAAGGCCTTCCGCCGGCTCTGCCGCGAGTTCGGCGGCGGCCTCTATGTCGCGGAGATGGTCACCTCCCGGGCGCTCGTGGAACGCTCCCCGGAATCACTCCGGATCATCGAGCACGACGACGACGAGGAGGTCCGCTCCGTCCAGCTGTATGGCGTGGACCCCGTCACGGTCGGCGCCGCCGTCCGCCTGCTGGTGGAGGAGGACCGGGCCGATCACATCGACCTGAACTTCGGCTGCCCCGTCCCGAAGGTCACCCGTCGTGGCGGCGGTTCGGCGCTGCCCTGGAAGATCGACCTGTTCACCGCGATCGTCCAGACCGCCGTGCGTGAGGCGTCCAAGGGGGACATCCCGCTGACGATCAAGATGCGCAAGGGCATCGACGAGGACCACCTGACGTACCTCGAGGCCGGCCGCATCGCCCGCGACGCCGGAGTGGCCGCCGTCGCGCTGCACGGCCGCACGGCGAGCCAGTTCTACTCCGGCAAAGCCGACTGGGACTCCATCGCCCGGCTGCGCGAGGCCCTGCCGGACATCCCGGTGCTGGGCAACGGCGACATCTGGAGCGCCGAGGACGCCGAGCGCATGGTCCGCCAGACCGGCGTCGACGGCGTGGTGGTCGGCCGTGGCTGCCAGGGCCGACCGTGGCTCTTCGGCGATCTGCAGGCCGCGTTCGACGGCCGCGAGGACCGTATCCGCCCGGGCCTGCGCGAGGTGGCGGACGCCGTGTACCGGCACGCCGAGCTGATGATCGACACCTTCGGCGACGAGGGCAAGGCGCTGCGGGACATCCGCAAGCACATGGCCTGGTACTTCAAGGGCTACGTCGTCGGCGGGGACCTGCGGGCTCAGCTGGCCACGGTGCCGGACCTGGCGACGCTGCGCGGACTGCTCGACCAGCTGGACATGGAATCCCCGTACCCGGGAGCCGACGCCGAAGGCCCCCGTGGCCGCGCCGGCACCCCGAAGAGGACCGCGCTCCCGGACCGCTGGCTCGAGAGCCGCAGCCTGAACGACGAGCAGCGCGCCACCATCAAGGCGGCCGAACTGGACGTCTCGGGCGGCTGACGCCCCAGCCCGCCCGGTGGACGGCAGCGTTCCGGCCATGACGGATGTCATGCCCGGGACGTGACGCACGGCCGGGGTCCTCGCATCCTCTCCACGGTCGAATGGATACCGAGGGAGAGCACAGGCTCTTCCCGATCCATCCGGCAGACGGGGAATGCGAGGACATGATGAGCCAGTCACTGGCCGTGGACGCCCAGGGCCTCCATAAGAGTTTCGGGACGGTGCAGGCCGTCCGCGGCCTGGACCTCCAGGTGAAGCCCGGCGAAGTCGTGGCCTTCCTGGGCCCGAACGGCGCGGGCAAGACCACCACCATCGACATGATCCTGGGGCTCTCGGAGCCGACGAAGGGCAGCGTCACGATCTACGGTGGCACGCCCCGTCAGGCGATCGCCCGGGGCCAGGTGGCCGCCGTCATGCAGACGGGCGGGCTGCTCAGGGACATCACCGTCAAGGAGACGGTCCAGCTCACGGCCGCGATGTTCGACTCGCCGCGCCCGGTGGCGGAGGTCCTGGAGCGTGCCGGCATCGCGAGCCTGGCGGACCGCCGGGTGGAGAAGGGCTCGGGCGGTCAGCAGCAGCGCCTGCGCTTCGCGATGGCCCTGGTCTCCGACCCCGGCCTCATGATCCTGGATGAGCCCACTACCGGCATGGACGTGACCGGCCGCCGCGACTTCTGGCACGCCATCCGGCAGGACGCCCAGCGGGGCCGCACGGTGGTCTTCGCCACCCACTACCTGGACGAGGCCGACGCCTACGCGGACCGGATCGTCCTGGTCCGCCAGGGCCGCGTGGTGGCGGACGGCACCGCCGCCGAGATCAAGAACCTCGCGGCCGGACGCACCATCCGCGCAGCGTTGAGCCACGAGGATCCGCGGCTGGTCCGGCTCCCCGCCGTGGATTCCATGGAGTACGACGGCGCCCGGGTCACCATCCGCTCCCAGGATTCGGACACCGTGCTCCGCTTCCTCCTGGCCGAGACCGACGCGCATGACGTCGAGGTCAGCGCCAACAACCTCGAGGACGCCTTCGTGGCCCTCACCAGCGACGACGCCGCACCCGCCGTCGAGTCGACCTTCACCGGAAACGAGGCCCGGGCATGAGCACCACCACCGACACCACCAGGGACCCGCAGGCCGCCATCCAGCTGGTCGACCGCAGACCCGCTGCGGGAGGAGTCAACGGCACTTTCCTGTGGATCGAGATCAAGCGGCTTCTGCGCAACCGCCGCACCCTGATCTTCACCATCGCCATCCCGGCCCTGTTCTTCGCGATCTTCGGCCTGTCTAACAAGAACCAGATGCTCCCGGGCGGCACTCACAGCTACGGGGAGTACATCCTCATCAGTCTCACCGTGTATGCGGCGATGACCTCGGCCACCGCGTCCGGCTCGCAGGTGGCGGTCGAACGGGCCCAGGGCTGGTCCCGGCAGCTCCGGCTGACACCGCTGCGTCCTGGGGCGTACATCCTGGTGAAGGCCGCCGCCGCCCTGGCCATGAGCCTGATCGCCGTTGTCGCGCAGTTCGTGATCGGCGCCCTCTTCGGCGTCCACCTCGACGCCGCGACCCTCGTCGTGGCGGGCCTCGCCGCCTGGCTGGGCTCCCTCGTCTTCGCGGCGCTGGGCCTCATGGTCGGCTACCTCATGCCGAGTCAGAACGTCATGCAGCTCCTCGGCCCGGTGCTCGCGATCATGGCGATGCTCGGCGGGCTGTTCATGCCACTGGAAGTCATGGGCAGCACCTTCGCGGACATCGCGCGCTTCTCACCCGCCTACGGGATCGGACAGATCGCCCGCAGCCCCTTGACCGGGAACTGGGACTGGATCTGGGTGGTGAACGCCGTGGTCTGGCTCGCCATCTTCGTGACCGGCGCCGCCCTGGCCTTCCGCAAAGACACCAAGCGCGTCTGAGCCCTAGATTGGTTCTCATGGAAGACACACGGGAGTCACCCGGCCGATGGGCGAGCCGGCGTTCCGGGGCCGGGCCCCGGAACTGGCTCATCGGCGCCGGATTCTCCCTGCTGTTGTGGACGTGGCCCACCTACACCACGGTCTGGGCGGATCCGGCCGACCCGCTCGGGAACAAACTGCTGATCACGGGTCTGACCGTGCTCTTCTTCGCCTGCTATGCCGTCGGTCCGCTGTACGCCTGGTCGCGGAGGAAGCCTGAAGAGCGCGTCGTGGCGGCGGCCGTGGTCCTGGTGGTGCTCCTGGTCAGCAACGCCCTGGTCGTGCTCACCCTCGGCCTTCCCGGGCTCTGGACGTGGACGTTCGTGGCCTGCGCCGCAGCCATGCTGCCGCTGCCCGCCCGGTGGCGTGCGGTGTCGGTCTTCGCCCTGGCCGTCGGCTCCCTCCTGCTGCAGTCGGCCGGCGGGCAGCCGGAGGCGGGGTTCATGCAGGCGTCGCTGGTGCTGTCCCTCGGCTTCATGATGATGGCCTTCGCCCGGCAGATCCAGCTCCGGCAGCAGCTCGAAGCCACCCGGAAGGACCTCGCAGTCGCGGCCGTCGCCGCCGAACGGGACCGGATGGCGCGGGACATGCACGACATCCTGGGCCACTCCCTGACCGTGGTGGCCGTGAAGGCCGAACTCGCGGGCCGGCTGCTGGAAGCCGACCCGGCCCGTGCCGCCCGCGAGCTGGAGGACATCGAGGACCTGGCCCGCGGAGCGCTCGCCGATGTGCGGGCCACGGTGGCCGGGTACCGTGGGGTGAACGTCGTCGCGGAGCTGGCCCAGGCCCGCGGCGCGCTCGCCTCCGCAGGGATCGAGGCGGACCTGCCCGGCTCCGTGGACGAGGTTCCCGCGGCACACCGGGAACTCTTCGGCTGGGTGGTGCGCGAAGGCGTCACCAATGTCGTCCGGCACTCCCGCGCGGCACGCTGCCGGGTCACCGTGTCCGCGGACGGCGTCCAGGTGGACGACGACGGCGCGTGGCGCCCCGCGCTCGCACTCGCCGCGGGAGCCTCCGGGGGCGGCCGTGCGTCCTCCGGCGGCCCCGGCGACCCGGCGACTTCGCACTGGAGCGGACGGGGCTCCGGATTGGACGGTCTGGCCGAACGGGTCAGGCAGGCGGGAGGGACCCTCAGCACGGGCCCCTCGGAACTGGGCGGCTTCCGCCTGACGGTGGTGATGTAGTACATGGCGCAGGACAGTGCGATCCGCCTCGTGATCGCGGACGACCAGGCCCTCGTCCGGGGTGCGCTCGCCGCCCTGCTGGGGCTGGAGAACGACATCGAGGTGGTGGCCGAGACGGGGGACGGCGAAGCGGCGCTGGTCGCCGTGCGGGAGCAGCGGGCCGACGTCGCGCTCCTGGACGTGCAGATGCCGGGGCTGGACGGACTGGCGACGGCGGAACGGCTGCGCCGGGAGGCCCCGCAGTGCCGGGTGCTCATGGTGACGACGTTCGGCCGGCCCGGTTATGTCCGGCGTGCGCTGCAGGCCGGGGCCGCCGGTTTCGTCGTCAAGGACACCCCGGCCCGTCAGCTCGCGGACGCCGTCCGGAAGGTGCACGCCGGGCTGCGGGTCATCGATCCGTCGCTGGCCGCCGAGTCGCTCGTGGCGGGGGAGTCCCCGCTCACCGTGCGGGAGGTCGAGGTGCTCCGGGTGTCCGCGGGCGGCGGGACGGTGGCCGACATCGCGCGCGAGGTGTTCCTTTCGGAGGGCACGGTGCGCAATCACCTCTCGGCGGCCATGGCGAAGACGGGCGGACGGACCCGCGGCGATGCGGCACGGATCGCCGCGGAGAACGGTTGGTTGCTCTAGCCGAACGACCCTGGCCGCGCCGGTGTGGCCCGTGGCATGATGTCGGCACCCTGGCGAAGAGGCCGGCGAAGGAGCTGATGTCATGACCACCTGGAAGATCCGCGATTTCCACGCCTCGGATGTGGAAGGGATCCTGCACCTCTGGGAATCCCTCAAGGCGTCCGGAGTGGAGTCCGTCTACGATCTGGCCGAAGTGCTCGCGTCCTGCGAGAAGGACCACGCCGTGGTCGCCGTCCACGGGGACACGGTGGTGGGAGCCGCCGTCGGCCGTGCGGCGCACGATCAGGGCTGGATCGTCTTCCTGGCCACGCTCGAGTCCTGGCACGGGCAGGGCATCGGCACCTCGCTGCTCGCCGGCGTCGAACAGCGCATGGCGTCCCTCGGCCTGAACAAGCTGTCCGCGCTCATGCCCACCCAGGAGACCCGGGTGGAGGCGTTCCTGAACCGCGGCTTCCAGGTCAAGGCGGACCTGCGGTACTACGAGCGGCGGATCCCCATCCAGCGGGCCGAGCTCGGGGCCCTGGAGCAGCTCGGGGGCCGCATCCTGCCGCGCGATCTCTGGGAGAAGGTCGCGGGCATGACCCGGGAGAAGCAGCTGCTGGAACGGCGGCTCGTGCTGCCCCTGGCGGAAGGGGAGCTGGCGGAGGAGTTCGGCGTGGTGCCGCCCCGCGCCGTCGTGCTCTTCGGCCCGCCCGGCACCGGCAAGACGACCTTCGCCAAGGCCATCGCCTCCCGGCTCGAATGGCCTTTCGTGGAGGTGTTCCCCTCGCGCCTCGCAGCAGACCCCGCGGGCCTGGCCGGCGCCCTGCGTGAGACGTTCCTGGAGATCGCGGAGCTCGAGCATGCGGTGGTGTTCATCGACGAGGTGGAGGAGATCGCGGCGCAGCGTTCGGGCGAACCGCCGTCGCCTCTGCAGGGGGTGACGAACGAACTGCTCAAGATCATTCCGGCATTCCGCGATCAGCCCGGCCGTCTCCTCGTGTGCGCCACGAACTTCATCCGGTCCCTCGACTCCGCCTTCCTGCGGCACGGACGCTTCGATTACGTGATCCCGATCGGGCTCCCGGACGAGGAGGCGCGGACCGCCATGTGGCAGCGGTTCATCCCCGCGACCGTGCTGGCGGACGTCGACATCCAGGCTCTCGTGGACCGCAGCGAGGGGTTCTCCCCGGCGGACATCGAATTCGCTGCGCGCAGCGCCTCCCAGCGGGCCCTGGAGAAGGCGGTGTACGACGCCGGCGGCTCGGCTCTCGCGGCCGCGGACGGCGCTGCGCCCGGCGCTGTCGCTGGCGCCGGCCGCCGCGGTCCCACGACGCGCGACTACCTGGAGACCATCGCCGACACCCGGGCGACCGTCAGCGAGGAGGTCCGCGAAGCGTTCCTGGAGGACATCGGGACGCTCGCCCGGACCTGAGTCAGCCGGCCTCGGCCCCCGGGCCGGTTCCGCCCTGAGGTGAAGTCCGCGGAAAATCCGTGGGTCATGGCGTCATGGGCCGGGGGAGAAGGGCCTGCTCTGACTAGACTGAGGGCGTGAGTGACGCACAGTACCCGGCCCACGCCTCCGAACGCTGGGTCGCTGAGCCGGCCAAGAACACCTACCGGTCCGACTTCGAACGGGACCGCGCCCGGGTGCTCCATTCGTCCGCCCTGCGGCGGCTCGGGGCGAAGACCCAGGTGGTGGCGCCGGACACGGACGACTTCGTCCGGACCCGCCTGACCCACAGCCTCGAAGTGGCCCAGGTGGGCCGTGAACTCGGCCGTGCGCTCGGCTGCGATCCCGACGTCGTGGACACCGCTTGCCTTTCCCACGATCTGGGACATCCGCCCTTCGGCCACAACGGCGAGTCCGCGCTGAACGACATCGCCCACGACATCGGAGGCTTCGAGGGCAACGCCCAGACTCTGCGCCTTCTCACCCGTCTCGAGCCGAAGGTGCTCGCCCCGGACGGCACCCCCGCCGGGCTGAATCTCACCCGCGCGAGCCTGGACGCCTCGTGCAAGTACCCGTGGCAGGCCGCCGACGCCCCCGTGATCCACGGCCGCCGCACAAGCAAGTTCGGCGCCTACGAGGACGATCTGCCGATCTTCGACTGGGTCCGGGACAACGCCCCGGCGGGCCAGACCTGCATCGAGGCCCAGGTCATGGACCTGGCCGACGACATCTCATATTCAGTGCACGACGTGGAGGACGCCGTCGTGGCCGGGCATTTCCAGCTGCGCTGGATGGACAACCCGGACCACCGCGCCCGCGTGGTGGGCTACACCCGGCAGTGGTACCTGCCGCACGCCGACCCCGCCGAAGTGGACGAGGCGCTGAGCCGTCTTGAGAAGACCGCCGTCTGGGTGCGGGAGGCCGACGGCAGCCGGAAGTCGATGGCCGCCCTGAAGAACATGACGAGCCAGCTGATCGGACGGTTCTGCCAGAGCGCGCTCGAGGCCACCCGGTCCGTCTACGGCCCGGACCCCCTGACCCGGTACAACGGACAGCTGATGGTGCCCGAGGAGACCGTCATGGAGATCGCCGTCATGAAGGGCCTGGCCACCACGTTCGTCATGACCACGGACCACCGCCAGCCGATCTACGAGCGGCAGCAGGAGGTGCTGCGGGCTCTCGTGAGCGCGCTGACCGCCACGGGGGACAAGCATCTGGAGCCCATGTTCGCCGCCGACTGGCGCGCCGCGGACAGCGACGACGCCCGCTTCCGGGTCGTCATCGACCAGGTGGCGTCGCTGACCGACGGGTCGGCGCTGAGCCTGCACGAACGCCTGGTGGGCAGCCTGCCGTCGCTCTGGTGATCCCGCGGGCGGCCGTCCCCGGGCCGCCCCACCCACCGCGGCCGTCCCGGCTTGCCAGCCGGACTAGGATGGAACCGTGGCTGGACTGATCAAAAGGGAAGACATCGAGGCGGTCCGCCAGCGCACCGACATCAAAGAGGTGGTGGACGGGTACGTCACCCTCCGCAGCGCGGGCATCGGCTCGTTCAAGGGGCTCTGTCCTTTCCATGACGAGCGCAGCCCGAGCTTCCACGTCCGCCCGCAAGTGGGCACGTACCACTGCTTCGGATGCGGTGAGAGCGGCGACGTCATCTCCTTCGTGCAGAAGATGGATCATCTGTCCTTCAGTGAGACGGTGGAGAAGCTCGCGGCCAAGGTCGGCATCGAACTCCGCTACGAAGACGGCGGCACCGGACCGCGACGCGAGGATGTGGGCAAGCGCCAGAAGCTCCTGGACGCCCACAAGATCGCCGCGGAGTTCTTCGCCGCCCAGCTCCTGACGCCGGGCGCCATCGAGGGCCGGCGGTTCCTCGCCGAACGCGGTTTCGACCGCGCCGCCGCGGAGTCCTTCGGCGTGGGGTTCGCCCCGCAGGGCTGGGACGGGCTGCTCGGCCACCTGCGCACCAAGGGCTTCCGCGATGACGAACTGGTGCAGACCGGCATGTTCTCCACGGGCCGGGAAGGGTCCGGCCGGCTGTACGACCGCTTCCGGGGTCGGCTGATCTGGCCCATCCGCGACATCACGGGCGACGTGATCGGCTTCGGCGCGCGCAAGCTCTTCGAGGACGACAAGGGCCCCAAGTACCTCAACACCCCGGAGACCCCGCTCTACAAGAAATCCCAGGTCCTGTACGGGATCGACAAGGCCAAGCGGGACATCGTGCGCGGCCGGCAGCTCGTGGTGGTCGAGGGCTACACGGACGTCATGGCCTGTCACCTCGCGGGCGTCACCACCGCGGTCGCGACCTGTGGCACGGCCTTCGGCGGGGACCACATCAAGATCGTGCGGCGCCTCCTCTCGGACGACGGCACCGGTGGCGAAGTGGTCTTCACCTTCGACGGCGACGCCGCGGGCCAGAAAGCGGCCCTGCGTGCCTTCGAGGAGGATCAGCGTTTCGTGGCGCAGACCTACGTGGCGGTCGAGCCGTCCGGCGCGGACCCCTGTGAACTCCGGCAGCACCGGGGTGACCAGGCCGTGAAGGATCTCATCGACAGCCGCAGGCCCCTGTTCGAGTTCGCCATCCGGGTGGGCCTGAAGAAGCACAATCTCAACACCGTGGAAGGCCGGGTCCAGGCGCTCCGGGAGGCCGCGCCGATCGTGGCCCGGATCCGGGACGGGTCGTTGCGTCCCGCGTACACCCGCGAACTGGCCGGCTGGCTGGGCATGTCCATGGAGGAGGTGTCCCGGGCGGTGCAGACGGCCGCGCGCCGGGCCGCGGCGGCGCCGTCGTCGGGCGATCACGGGGGAGCGCCCGCGCAGGAGCCGGCGGACAGCGCACCGCTGTACGGCCGCCCGGATCCGAGGGATCCTGCCGCCGCCATGGAGCGGCAGTCGCTGGAGGTCGCCCTGCAGCAGCCTCAGGTGCTCGACGAGCGTCACTGGCAGATGTTCTCCCAGGCCCACTTCGTGGTGCCCGCCTACCAGGCCGTCCACACGGCGATCCGAGCCGTGGGCACGGCGCGGGGCGCCGACCCGGTGACCTGGGTCGAGACCGTCCGCGAAGAGGTTCCGGAGCCGCTGCGCGGCCTCGTGTCGGAGCTCGCGGTCGCGATGATCCCGGCGCCCGACGAGGACGCTCTCCTGCGGGCGTGCCGGGACATCCTGGCCCGCCTGTTCGAGCTGGACATCACCCGTCAGAAAGCGGATCTGCTCGGTCAGCTGCAGCGCATGGGGGCCGACGCCGACCCCGCCACGGTCCAGGACCTGAACCGGCAGCTGCTCTCCTTGGAGATGCAGCGGCGGTCGCTGCGCCAGACCGCCTGAGCGTCCCCGGGCAGGCGCGGGGCCCGATTTCATGTTCGGGGTCCGGCTCTGGTAATGTCTTACTCGCTTCGATCCTCCTTAGCTCAATTGGCAGAGCATTCGACTGTTAATCGAAGGGTTGCTGGTTCAAGTCCAGCAGGAGGAGCTTTCGCCCCGGGTGAGCGGCCTGAAACGGCCGCTGACCCGGGGTTTTTCTTTGCCCGGGAACGTTTTCGTGAGCCGGGAACCACCCGAGGGGAGCCGATCAGCGCTCCGACGGCGTCCGACGTGGAGCGTCCGCGGGCCTCCCGGAGGCCTGAGTGGCCCGCAGGGCTCCGATCAGGCGTTCGGTGCACCCCACGATCACCAGGAGCCCTCCCAGGAGCGAGACGCGGAATCCGCCGGTCACGAACGCGTCCATGGCCACGAGCAGCAGGCCGATGCCGATCAGCAGCGGGCCGAACGTCCCGTCGGCCTTCCGTGCACGGTCCGATCCTGGTGTGTTCCGCATCTCCTGTGGCGTCATGCGGCCAGACTACCCGTCCGGCTCAGCTCCCGCTGGTCACACGTTCCTCGAAAGCGGTCCACCCCGGGGACAGGAGGGCGAACGTGGCCTCGAGGGATGCCCGGGGATCCTCCGTGCGGTCGAGGAACGCCCAGGTCTCCAGCGCGTAGTGGGAGAAGACCTGGATGAAGGGGTCCGTGGCGGGCAGCCCCAGCTCGTCGGCGATGGTCAGGATCAGGGCCTTCTCATGCCGCATCCACATGGACCGCTCGTACTCGCGGAGGGACGGCGCGGCCTGGACCATCGCGTCGAAGGCCGCCACTTGCGCACCGTACTGCTCGTGCTCCTCCATGACCGCGCGGAGCCACTGGTGGATGGCGGTGCAGATGGTCATGCCCGGCTCGCGGTTCCTGACCGCCTCCAGGAGTGCGTCTCGGATCTCGTCGTCCTCGTCGTAGACGAGGGCCTCCTTCTGGGGGAAGTGGGCGTAGACGGTGGCGAGGGAGACGTCGGCGCGTTCGGCCACCTCCTTGATGGTCACGGCGTCGAAGCCGCGGTCCTGGAAGAGTTCGAGCGCGGCGTCCGAGATCGCCTTGCGGGTCGCTGCCTTCTTGCGTTCCCGGCGTCCCGGGGTGGTGGTGTCGGCCATGCTCACCAGGATAGTCGCTCTAAAACTAGAATGACTCTAGTTTTAGTGTTACTCTAGCGACATGCCCCTGAATTCCTCCCCTCCAGCTCCGCCGCCGTCTCCGCGCCGCGCCTGGTTCATGCTCGTCGTCCTCACCATGCTCACCGTCATCGGCATGACGGTGGTCCTGCCCGTCATGCCGTTCATCGTCCAGGAGTACCTCCCGCACGGCGATCCGAACCTCGCCCTCTGGGTGGGGGTCCTCGAAGGGGTGAACGCGTTGTGCGCCTTCCTCGCGGCGCCGTTCCTCGGCGGCCTCTCCGACCGAGTGGGCCGCCGGCCCGTCATCATCGTCGCCTCCTTCGGCGCGGTCATCGGCTATCTGGTGTTCGGCTTCGGCGGATCCTTGTGGATCCTCCTGCTCGGCCGTGTCATCCAGGGCGTCACCGCCGGCGACCTCCCCGCGCTCTTCGCCTACACCGCGGACATCACCCCCGCCAAGGACCGCGCCAAGCGATTCGGGCTCCTCGGGGCTCTCAACGGCATCGGCTTCATGATCGGCCCTGCCCTCGGCGGGCTCCTCTCCGCCATCGACATCCACCTGCCGGTCTTCGTCACGGCCGTCGTCGCCCTCATCGTGGCGATCCTCGCGATCTTCCTGCTGCCGGAGTCCCTCGCGCCGGAGAACCGCACCCCGAAGCTCGCTCTCGAGGAACTGCACCCGGTGAGGGTCATCTCCGATGCGTTCCGCCGTCCCGGGCTGCGCGGTCTGCTGCTCGTGTTCGCGCTCATGATGATCCCGTTCGCCTTCTTCGCCAACAACTTCAGCGTGCTCGCCATCGACGCCGTCGGCTGGAGCGCCGCCCAGATCGGCTTCCTGGTGGCCGTCATCGGCGTCCTGGACGTCGCGGTGCAGGGCGGCCTGCTGGCCGTGCTGCTGCCGAGGATCGGCGAGAAGAAGACCATCATCATCGGCATCCTGGGGCAGGGTCTCGGATGTGCGGCGCTGGTCATCCTCGCCTCGGTGCTGGCCCAGCCGTGGCTGCTGATCGCCGGCGTGCTCATGCTCGGAGCATCGCAAGGCCTCACGCAGGCTCCGCTGGACGGGCTCATCTCCAGCTCCGTGGGCGACGACGAGCAGGGCCGCGTGGCGGGAGCGCTCCAGGCGGTGGGATCGGCCATCCAGATGGCCGCGCCGATCGTTGCCGGTCTCCTGTACAGCGGGATCGCGCATGTGGCGCCCTACCTGCTGGGTGTGCTCTTCATCCTGGCTGCGGCGGTGGTCTTCTCGCGCCTGAGGCTGCCGAGGAGTGCTCACGAAGCGCCCCGCGGGGAAGGGGCCGTGGTCTGAGCCGGCGTCACTGAAGCGAGGCGGCGGGCGGGGCTCGATTTCATGTTCGGGCCCCGCCTCTGGTAACGTCTTACTCGCTTCGATCCTCCTTAGCTCAATTGGCAGAGCATTCGACTGTTAATCGAAGGGTTGCTGGTTCAAGTCCAGCAGGAGGAGCTTCCGCCCCGGGTGGGCGGCCTGAAACGGCCGCTGACCCGGGGTTTTTCTTTGCCGGGTTCTGTGTCCGAGCGCCGTGTCCGAGCTCCGTGCCCGGTCGCGCGACGGCGGTCAGCGGACGAGGTGTCAGTGGACGAGGTGCAGAGCCTCCCAGTCGCGGCGCAGCAGCCCGTAGACCCACGAGTCGGACACGACGCCGTTCACGATGCAGTCCTCGCGCAGTGTCCCTTCCAGGACGAAACCGAGCTTCTCGAGCACCCGGGCGGAGGGCGCATTGCGGGTGTCGGCCTCGGCCTGCACCCGGTTGAGGTCCAGGGCGCCGAACGCCCACTGCAGCAGCGCCCCGGCGGCTTCGGTCGCGTGGCCCTGGCCCCAGGCGTACTGCCGGAGGCAGTAGCCGAGGGACGCGCTCCGCAATTCCGGGTTCCAGCTGTTGAAGGTGATCCAGCCGAGGAACGCCTGATCGGACCGTCGCTCGATGACCAGCCGGACGCCGGTGCCCTCCTCGGCCATGCGCCGGTTCCCCGCCAGGAAGCGCTCGACGGCGGAGCGTTCCGTCCAGGGCGGAGAGTCCCAGTACCGCAGCATTTCGGCGTCGCTGTTCAGGGCGAAGAGCTCCTCGCCGTCGGCCTCGCTGAACGGTCGCAGGCGCAGACGGGCCGTGTCCAGGGTCGGAGGGGGAAGAGTCATGCCGTCATCCTGCCACGTCGGCTCCCGCGCGGGATGGCCGGTGAAAGTGCGGGTGAGCCCGAGGAGGGTCGGCCCGGGCCTACTTCCGGTTCCGGCCCCACAGACCGGGGTTGAGCCGGTAGAGCACCGCGGCGCCGATCAGGGCCCCGAACACGATCCCCAGGGCGCCCTGCCCGATCGCGCGGCCCGCGAAGTAGCCCAGCACACCGCCGATCACGGCGCCCACGAAGAGGCCTCGCCCGTTGCGATGCGCCTTCTTCCCGGCACGGGGATCCGACGGGTCGCGACGCCAGGGGGCCGCCACCCGGGCGCCGGACGCCCGCAGGGCCCGTGCGCGCTCCCTCGCCCCGCGGAAGGGGGAGGTGCGGCGTGGGCGCGGGGCGTCGTCGTGGGTCACGTGGCCAGCCTAGGCGATCGCGGGCACCGAGCGGGGCCGGATGATGAGCCACAGGCTCAGGATTCCGACGCCGATGCAGGCGATCATGATCGCGGCCATCGGCACGGCCGAGTCGGTGCCGAGCAGCCCGACCACGGGGGAGAGGAGGCCCGCCGTGAAGAAGGTGCTCGCGCCCAGGAGGGAGGCCGCCGTGCCCGCGCGGTCGCCGTGGCTGGCCAGGCCGAGCACCTGGACGCACGGGAAGCAGAAGCCGGTGCACATGATGTAGAACCACAGGGGGATCGCCAGGCCGAGGAGCCCGGCGTGGGAGGCGTCCGCCACGATGATCAGCAGGGCGGAGACGATCTGACCCACCGTCGCGAAGGCCAGGATCCATTGAGGGCCGACCTTCTTGATCAGCCGCGAACTGATCTGCACCCCGGCGACGATGCCCAGCGAATTGATGCCGAACAGATAACCGTACTGCTGCGGGGTGAAGCCGTAGAGCCGTTCGAACAGGAACGGTGAGGCTGAGAGGTAGGAGAACAGGCCCGCGAAATTCATGCCGGCCATGATGAGCACGCCCACGAAGATCCGGTCCGTGAACAGCACCCGGTAATGGCTCAGCACGCTCGTGCCGGAAACGCGGCGGCGCTCCACCGGAAGCGTCTCGCGGACCAGGAACAGGCAGCCCAGGATGACGAGCGCGCCGTAGCCGGCCAGGAAGAGGAAGATGCCGGGCCACGGCGTGATGAGGAGCAGCTGAGAGCCGATCACCGGAGCCAGGATGGGCGCCAGGCCGTTGACCAGGGACATGGCGGCGAACATCCGCACCATCGAGTACCCCGCGAAGAGGTCGCGGACCATCGCCATGGAGACCACGCCGCCGCCGGCCGCGCCGATGCCCATGAGGACGCGGAAGATGCCCAGCGGCACGATGTCGTGCGAGAACGACGCCCCGATCGAGGCCAGGATGTGGAGTGCGGTGGCGCAGAGGAGCGGGACCCGCCGCCCCACCTTGTCGCTCAGCGGGCCCACCAGCAGCTGACCCAGCGCGAAGCCCACGGTGGTGCCCGTCAGGGTGAGCTGCACAGCCGCCTGGCTCACGCCGAGGTCCCGTTCGATCGCGGGGAACGCCGGCAGGTACAGATCGATGGTGAAGGGACCCAGCGCGGTCAGGGCGCCGAGAATCAGGACGTAGGTGATCTTCTGACGCCGGGACATGGCGGAGCCAAGGGAAAGGGTGGGGGTGGTCACCTCCACTATCTTAAGCGGCTGCTCTGCCCCGGGAAGGGGCGCGGGGACCACTCGATGCAGGTGAACGCACATGAACATGGCGACGGCGGAACCTCCACGACCGTGGCGCAATGATAGTTTTGTCCAAGGCGGGGCTGTCCTCCAGAGGTCGGTCTGCCGCCACCGTGGCCCTGGTCACGGCCTTTTCTATCCGTCGAGTCGATGTGAGGCGAAACTGATGAGCGGACGCCATGCGAGCACCGTACGGCCCCAGACAAGCCTCAAGGCGCTTCCGGCCACGGCCCGGAGTGCGGCCCAGCTGCTGCCCCGCCAGATCCAGGACGAGATCACCCTCGCTCAGCTGGAGCTCAAGGACAAGGGCGTCAAGGTAGGGATCGCCTCCGCAGGCTTCGTCGCGGCCCTCGTCTTCGTGGGCCTGCTCGTGATCGCGCTGGTGGTCGCCGCCATCATGGGTCTGGCCACGGTCATGCCGGCCTGGCTCTCGGCTCTCATCGTCTCCGCCGCTTTCCTGATCATCGCCGGCATCGGCGGTCTGTTCGGGTTCCTCAAGCTCAAGTCGGCCATGCCACTGCTGCCCGCCGAGGCGATCCGCGGCTTCAAGCACGATCTCGGCATCGTCAAGGAAGGCAGCGCGTTCGACGCGAGCATCCTCGACCCGGAGTCGCCCGCCGCGAAGGCCGCTGCCGAGGCGAAGGCGGAAGCCAAGGCGAAGGCCCGCGAAGAGGCGGAGGCCAAGGCGAACCAGAAGCTCGCCGAGGAAGGTCCCGCTCCCACGCAGCAGCAGATCATGGCGCGACTGGACGAGCGCCGTGCCCACCTGACCGGCATCCGCGACGATCTGGGTGTTCAGCTCGACGTCAAGACCCAGGCCCAGGGCCTCGTGTCCGAGGTCAAGGAACGTGCCGAGTCGGTCCGCGAGTCCGCGCAGCAGCGCTTCGCCGGCGCGACGGGTGGAGACAACGGCATCGCCGGCGAGCTGGCCCAGCGCTGGAAGCCGATCGCCGTCGCGGTGGCAGCCGGAACCGCCTTCGTGGTCCTCCTGCGCAAGCTCATCAAGTCCTGACGCTGTCCCGGCCGGAGCCGGGCTGGTTCGACGGATTCGCACGGAGGAAGGGGGAGGATGAAGCTCATCGGCGCTGGCGCACGCCCTGGCGTGCCGCAAGTCGACCATGACCGCATCCTCACGGTGCCCAACGTCCTCACGGTGATCCGGTTCCTCGGCGTCCCGCTGTTCATGTGGCTCGTCCTGGGGGTTCATGAGTACGGCTGGGCCGTCGCCGTCCTCGCCGTCATGGGGTCCACCGACTGGGTGGACGGCTATGTGGCCCGTCGCTTCGACCAGACCTCCAAGCTCGGCCGCATCCTCGATCCCGCCGCCGACCGCCTCGCGCTGATCGCCGTGGCCGTGACCCTGGTCCTGGCCGGCGTCGTGACCTGGTGGTACCTGGCCGCCCTGCTGGTCCCGGATCTGATCCTCGGCACGGCGTCCCTGCTGTACTTCCGCAGCCACCCCGATCTTCCCGTCAGCGTCGTCGGCAAGGTCCGGACGGCGCTGCTCCTCCTCGGAACCCCGCTCCTCGTGCTCTCCGAGTTCGCCGGCGGGCGGCCCCTGGCCATCACGGCGTGGGTGCTCCTCGGCCTCGGGCTGGTGGGTCACTGGATCGCGGCCACGGGCTACTTCGCCGCGATCATCCGCAAGGGCCGTCCCGTGCGGGAGGCACGCGTCGCGGGTCACCGGGAGGGGACGGACTCGAGCACCACGGCAACCGGCGTCGACGACGGCGGGCGGAGCGGCGTCGTCGGGCGCCCTGAGACGGGGGAGAAGGACGGTGAGGGCCGGTGATCTGGTTCGCTGTCATCCTGGCGATCCTCGGCGCGTTCTGCCTGGCGATCGGCGCCCAGCGGCAGGGGAGTGCCGTCAAGGCGGACACCGGTGGTCTGGCCCTCGGCTCCAGCAGCTTCGTCCGCCTGCTCCGCAATCCCCGCTGGCTCCTGGGTCTCGCCCTGCTCGCCGGCGGCATGATCATGAACTGCATCGCGCTGATCTCGGCGCCGCTCACCGTGATCCAGCCGATCGGCGCGATCGCGCTGGTGATCACCACCGTGGTGAATTCCAAGGACCAAGGCCTCAAGATCAACCGCGCCACCGTGGTGGCGATCTCGGCCTGTGTCACCGGTTCCGCGCTCTTCGTGCTGCTGGCGGTCAACGCCACGCAGGAGAACCACCATGTGGCGGCGTCGGACGAACTGGCCGTGGTGCTGCTGCTGGTCCTGGCGGTGGGGGTGTTCGGCTCCCTGGCCGTCGGCTTCCGGCACCGTCTCAACGCTTTCGTCTACATTCTCGGCGCCGGGGTGCTGTTCGGTTTCGTGGCGGTCCTGACCCGCATCATCGGCCGCCACCTGCTGGACCCGAACGGCCAGTTCCTGCTCAATGTGCCGTGGTACACGGTCGTGGCGATCGCGGCGGCGGGTGGCCTCGGTTCGTGGTTCGTGCAGAGCGCGTACTCCGGTGGACCTCCGGATCTGGTGATCGCGGGGCTGACCGTGATCGATCCGATCGTGGGCATTGCGATCGGCGTCACCATCCTCGGTGAGCTGCGTCCCGATGTGCAGCCGGTGATCGGGATATCCATGATCGCAGCGGCATGCCTTGCTATCGTTGGGGTGATCGCCTTGTCCCGTCACCATCCCGAGGTGACCAAGCGCAAGAAGGAAGCTGCACGGAAATCGGCCGGTAAATCGGCCTAGGGCCACAGCCCGCGACCCACCAACGCCAGGAGAACCTCACCCATGACGTCCACCGACGGCAGTAAGCCCCTGACCATTCTGATCGCCGCGGACACCTATCCGCCGCATGTGAACGGGGCCGCGCAGTTCGGCTACCGTCTGGCCAAGGGCATGACCGCTCGCGGACACCGGGTGCACGTCCTGGCCGCCCGCGCGGACAAGGGCAAGAGCTACACCGAATTCCGTCCGGAGGGAACGGTGCACCGGATCCGCTCCCACGCGGTGCCCACGCACGATTCCTTCCGCATCACCTTCCCCTGGGAGATCAAGAAGGAGATCGCGCTCCTCTTCGACAAGGTGCAGCCGGACGTGGTCCACATCCAGAGCCACTACATGATCGGCGAGCACGTGCTGTACGAGGCCGTGAAGCGCGGCATCCGTGTGGTGGCCACGAACCACTTCATGCCGGAGAACCTGAACCCGTTCCTGCCGTTCCCGCAGTGGCTGAAGGACCGGATCGGCCGCATCTCCTGGAAGGACATGGGCAAGGTCATGGGCCAGGCCGACGTCGTCACCACGCCGACGCCGCTCGCCGCCCGCGCCATGCATCAGCACGCCTTCCTGCACCAGGTGTTGCCGCTCTCCAACGGCATCGACACCCCGGCATACGAGCTGCAGCCCGGCGAGGTGGTGGAGAAGAACCCGTACCCCACCATCCTGTTCGCCGGCCGCCTGGCCGAAGAGAAGAACATCGACGTCCTGATCAAGGCGATCGCCCGGCTCCCGAAGGAGCTGAACGTCCACCTGGAGATCGTGGGCGGCGGCGAGGTCCGTCCTGCTCTGGAGCAGCTCGTGGCCTCCCTGGGTCTGGGGGACCGCGTCCGGTTCCTGGGCCTCGCGCCCGATGATGAGCTGCGCCGCGCCTACATCCGTGCCGATCTGTTCTGCATGCCGGGCACGGCCGAGCTGCAGTCCCTCGTGACGCTGGAAGCCATGAGTGCGTCCACGCCGGTTGTGCTGGCCAACGCCATGGCGCTGCCGCACCTGGCCGAGGACGGCGTGAACGGCTACCTGTTCGAGCCGAACAACGTGGTCGACCTGACCGAGAAGATCCGTCTGGTCCTGGACCAGCCGGAGGAGGCCCGCAAGGCCATGGGCGACGCCAGCCACGAGATGGTCCAGAAGCACAGCCTGGAGAACACGCTGAAGACCTTCGAGGACATCTACCGCGGCGCCGCGTACGAGGATCTCCAGGTCTGAGACTTCGCGCCCTTCGGGGCGTCTCCATGACAGGTACGACGGCGGCCGCCGGGTAGACTGTCCGGGTGCCGTTTCGGGGTCGTCGACCTCGTGGCGTTGCCCGAGGGGGTATAGCTCAGCCGGTTAGAGCAGGGGACTCATAATCCCTTGGTCCTGGGTTCAAGTCCCAGTGCCCCTACCACGTTGCATTTAGACCAACCAATGACCCAAGAACTTTGGGAATCAGCGGTTTCAGGGTCATCCCCGTCGTTCTGACGGGGATGATTTTGTTTTTGGACGATGTCTCGAGAGGCGAAGGGCCCGAATTTGGGCCGTTGGTGTCGTCAGGCCCTGCTCGGCAAGCCTACGGTGAAGCCGGCCGATCGAGTATTCGCCGCAGGTGTCCTGGATGATCGCCCGTTCGAGATGGTAACGGGCAGAATGCCAACGAGCGTCGCCGCTCGTTCTTCAGAGCTGGCTGCCCCAGGGGTGTCCCTGCCGTATTGATCCATCGTGGCTGGTATCGCGCCAGAATGGAGGCCGAAATCCGGCCATACAACCGACTCGTTGAGCTCGCTCCACTTCACCGGCTTGCCGAATTCCCTCATCGCAGGGTGGATCCTTCGTTGGTGGTGAAGGTGATTTCGGCGGCAGCGGACTTCACTTCGCTCAGTCGGAGCTCTTCTTCATGAGCCCGGGAAGCCAGTCCTTCAGTCCGTGTCGTCCACTCTTGAAGGACCTCGGCCGAAATCTGCGAGAGGATCACACCGATGAGGCCGGCGAGCCCACTTTTGAGCTCTTCGAGGTTGGTGTTGGTGATCAGCAGCCGCCGATCCTCCACTCGCAACTCCACCGCCGGGTAACCGGCGTCGCTGAGCCTCTGTCGGACATCATCCCCGCGGAGCAAATAGATTTCCCGGATCTCGGGTCGGCGAGTGAAGACTGCCGGCACCGTGTATCGTGCCGGAGCTTGAGCGGTTCCGAGTTCGGGTGGAAGAGCCGTAGCCAAGACGCCCGTGAGGGCGAGAGGTTCGGTGGGGGTTGTCGTGGTCATGACGGGTTCCGCCGTTTCGTATCGATGCGCTGTCGATTCCACAAAGTGGGTGGCGGCTATGGGTGCGCTCGATCGAGCGCTATTCCTCTGCGAGGTGAGCGCGATCATGCCCGCCCTCGTTATCCCAGCCTTCCGCCGCGTCTTCGTCGTTACGAGGAACCGTGATGGTGTCCTGCTCGGTGAGGTCCGGCGACGTTCTTGGCTGAGTCTTCGGGGGTGCGTCTTCTGGTACTCGGTCGCGACGTCCCGACATGCTTTCAGTCTACGCCTCCGAGGAGTCACCGCGCGGGCTCAGTCTCGGTTTCTCACGGATTTCAGTTTTTGGGAGGAGAATAGGACAGGAGCTGTCGGTACGGCGTTCATCGAGGACGACAAGCACTAAGGGATGCCCCTGACGGGGGCGGAGCGGGGACATGATGGCGTTGGACCAGGACCACCCAATCGAAGACTTAGAGCCGAGCGATTCGTGGGCGTTGTTAGCCGCTTCAGAACTGGGTCGGCTGGCCGTCAGCGTGGGGGATGTGCCCGAGATCTTCCCGATCAACTACTTCGTCCATGACCGGACGGTGATCTTCAAAACGGCGCAGGGCAGCAAACTCGTGCATTTGACGATCAATCGGAACGTGGCATTGGAAGCTGACGGCTACGACGCCGAGACAGCATGGAGCGTGATCGTGAAGGGGACCGCTCAAACGATCCAAGACGCTGACCATATCGAGGCCGCACGAAGGCTACCCCTCCCCTCTTGGATTCCCACGGTGAAGTACCTCTACGTCCAGATCACACCACACACCATCTGCGGCCGTCGCTTCGCCCGAGGACCAGAAACCTGGCAATAAACACCGGACGCTCAGCCAAGCGTCGTCAGCGAGAGAGGGATTGACTCCACTACCACTGGCTGACCCGCCTGGAGTTTCAGGACCTCCCCATCGACTTGAATCGGAATGGTCCGCGAGCTCATGAAACTGAACCTCTGGACGCTTTCTTGCGGGTCCAGGCCGATAGTCACCGCCCGCAGTGCCATAAGTGCGATTCGCCACTTGGCGGCGTGTGGGAGCACCAGCACCTCAAACTTGCCGTCGTCCGGTTCACTGGCCGAGGCGATCTTCCCGTACTTCGCGACGCCGGTGATATTCGCCAGAAGCAGGCTGTCCAGCGTCGCGTACGACCCGTTCTCGCGGATGATTTCAATGGGTGCCAGAGTTCGCAGCACCCGCGCAACGGACACAAGTTCGCTGAATCGGCCTTTGACTCCTCGCTCGATACCAATTGCCATACGTGGGGTCAGGCCGAAACCTATGTAGGAATGCGCCCACTGCGTCCAGTGCCCGGTGCCTTCTCCCACCCTGATCCTCAATAGATCGATACGGCGCACTTGACCACGTTCGATTGCATCGACCAACGGTTCGGTTCGCGTACTTCGACGGTGATCGTTGGCGTTTCCTGCCCCCATGACTGCGCATACGGCCCTTCTGCCGTCCTCCATGACGCCATTCACCACGTCGCTGTACCCACCGTCCCCGCTTACGGAGATCAGCAAGGGCGTGCCCCTCCCTTGGTCAAAGGCGGCCCGAGCCAGGATCCGGGCGTGGCCGGCGTAAGCTGTCGGTTCCAAGCGCACTGGAAGATCAGGAACCCGAGCCCTCAAAGCAACCTGCATTCGTTCGGCCGCCATGGCTGGGGCCTTTCCCGCTGCAGGATTGAAGATCAACACAGCCCTACTGAACGGCGGGCCTCCTTCCGTGCTTGGGTCTCGAGCAGAAGCTGACCCCTCAGGAGCCATGCCGAGTCCGATAAGCTCGCACGCGCAGCTGCACGACGCGCGCAACCCCGGCCGCAGCCACGAAGAGGCCCCCAGCCACAGCCGCGACAAGCAAGGCCATGCCTAACGCAATAGTGCCGTCCAGTCCAAGGAAAAAGACCCGCACGGGTTGTTGATTCTGAAGGATGAAAATGATCATCACGACCAGCAAAATCAAGCCAACAACTACCGCGACCCACACCAAACCTGCCCGCGTAACCCCGGACTCGGCACGACGAACCTTTGACGGATCTGCTCGTGTCCCCTTCGTCTGAGGGTTGGGCGGCACCACTGCGTCCACGCTCGGCACAGACGGCGGGTTCTGTTCGAACCCGTCGCGGGGATCTGGATTAGAGACCATCTCGGGCCTCCCTTCTCTCAGGTCGGTCTTCCTCCCAAGGCGGCTCCGCAACCGACTCAACGGCCCTATGCCAGGCACGTCCCGGCCTCTAACTCCAGGCTACGCCGGCCGGACCCTCAGAGGTAGAACCGAGTTCTAGGAGTGATGATGGCGCACGAGGTGCAGAGCCGTGGGCCATTCGAACATTCGGGTCATTCACAGGCATCCCGGATTTCCTTTGGGGTGTCTGATGGCTCGGCATCTCCGAATTCAGCGTCCACAGATTCTTGGGCCGAGGCATCGAGTTCTGATGGTGGTGTCATGAACCATGTGGCCGTCGCCGGAATGTCGGGGACAAGTTCTCGGAACTCGTCCTTATCTGGCACACAGGCGAAGCGTTGGGTCGCGTGAGATGGAATGAACGTGCACTCCCATCGTGCGGTGACGATGAGGAGAGTAACGCCAAAGGCGTTCCTCTCCCCTGCAGGGGAGAGGACGATCTGGACATCGACGTCATGCCACCGCTGAGGTGCGCGGAGGGCTTGGCCGCGTACATCCGCGTAAACCTCCTCGGCGAACGCGCGGTCCCGAAGACGGAGGGCCAAGACGTTGCCGGCTATTTGGTCGAGCAGCTCGGGAGTTGCCACTTGGTCGAGCAGCTCGGGAGTTGCCACAGGTATGACGTCGTCGTTTTCGACGGCGAATCCACGGACGACGGCGTCTCGGAAGACCCACCTCCGGTGGTGAGGTTGGCAGCTTATGGTGCGGCTCGTGCCACGCCGGTTTTAAGATGCTTGTCGATGAGCCAGTTCGGCAACTTCGGCACGTCCCTGCAGCCCCGTTCGACTCACTATGTGACAAGCCCCCGCCCTACCCTCGCCCCAAGCCGTCGCGAGCGTGCGCGGCCCGGCCGGGTTCCGGTCCACCGAAATGCCACGAGAGGGATCCGACATGCCGGAGAGAATTCAGTACGGGCCGGGGAAAGACCAGTGGGGCGACCTCTATCTTCCAGAGGCGACGGCGCGCGGCGTGGTGGTCGCGATCCACGGCGGTTTCTGGCGGGAGCGATACACGGCGGAGGACACCGTCGACGAGGCGGAGGATCTGGCGGCCCGCGGCTTCGCCGTCCTCAATCTGGAGTACCGCCGCGTCAGTGACTCCGAGGGAGCGGGCGACGGCGGCTGGCCCGCGACGGGTGAAGACATCGTCGCCGGAATCCGTGCCCTGCAGGACACCGCGGTGAGCGGTCTCCCCATCGTCCTGCTGGGCCACTCCGCGGGCGGTCAGCTCGCCGCCTGGGCCGCAGGTCACGTCGAGGTGGCGGGCGTGGTCAGCCAGGCAGGTCCTCTGGCGCTGACCGAGAGCGCGCGACTCGGCATCGGCGACGGGGCCACCGTGAACTTCCTCGGCGCGACCCCCGACGAGAACCCCGCGGTGTACGAGCAGACGGACCCGCTGAAGAACATCCCGTTGAGCGTGCCGCTCATCGCGCTGCACCCGGGTCTCGACAAGATCGTGCCCTTCGCTTTGTCGAAGGAGTACGTCACGGCAGCGCAGGAGGCCGGGGCCGACGCCCGGCTGATCCAGGTCGAAGGCGATCATCTCGCCATCATCCGGCCCGGCTCGGAGGCCTACCAGGTCAGCGTCGACGCGATTCAGACGATCCTCGGCCACCAGTCCCGCTGACACCCGGCTGATGCTGTACCCCGTCCGATCCCCATGCCATGCTGTCCTCATGGAACGCGTGACAGGCATCGGCGGGCACTTCGTGCGATCGGCCGACCCGGAGACTCTGACCGCCTGGTACCGGGATGTCCTCGGACTGGACCTCGACCAGCACGGCCTCTGGCAGCAGGAGCCCGGCCCCACGGTCTTCGCCGCCTTCCCGGCCGACACGGACTACTTCGGATCCCAGACCCAGCAGGTGATGTTCAACTTCCGGGTCAGGGACCTGGACGCGATGCTCGATCAACTGCGGGACAAGGGTGCGAACGTCGTGGACGACGTCCAGGAGATGGAGGGCGTCGGCCGTTTCGCGTGGGTCATCGACCCCGATGGCAACAGGATCGAACTCTGGCAGGCGGAATGACCCGCGCTGACTGACCGAAGCCGACCGGCCAGCCCGGTCACCACATCCCGACGAGCCCCCGACGGCGCCGCTCATCCCTGAGGTGAGCGGCGCCGTCGTCGTTCGCAGAGAAAGCGCGAGGGAGTGTGACGAGCCCCTCGCGGGCAAAAGATTGCACCAGGCAACTAATGGTGCAAAAATACACTATGTGAGTAATAGTGCAAACATTGAGGGCGGGCTCCGGGAGCGTAAGCGCGCGGCGACGCGTCAGGCGATCACCGCGGCCGCGCGGTCCCTCACGGCGGCCCACGGCCTGAGCGGTTTCACCGTGGAGGAGGTCTGCGAACAGGCGGGCATCTCCCGTCGCACGTTCTTCAACTACTTCCACACCAAGGAGGACGCCGTGATCGGCGCCTTCTCGGATGAGCTGCCCCATGACGCGCTCGAGACGTTCGCCTCGAACCCCCGGCGTGAGGAAGGAAGGATCTCCGGCACGCTGCTGGAAGCACTCTTCCGCTTCACCGTCGACGTCGTGACCCGTTCCACCGTCAGCCCGACGGAGATCCGCCAGCTGATCGCGGCCATCGCGGCCGAGCCTCAGCTGCTCGGCCGTCTGACGGCGGAAGGCGAGGCCCGCGAACGCCAGTTCGCAGAACTCGTCGCCTCCCGCGAGGGCCTTCCGGTGGATCACCCGGAGATCGTCATGGCCGTCGCCGTCTTCAGCGCCGTGTGCAAGAAGACGAACCAGACCTTCTTCTCCGAGGACAACTCCACCTCGTACCGCGAGCTGCTGGCCACGAACCTCCGTGCCGCCCGCGCACTCTTCGACCACTCGTCCGACTCCTTCGACACCCCGTCTTCCGACACCTCTTCCGACACCTCTTCTGACACCACCGAGGACCGCCCATGAGCACCACCACCAAGGCAGCGCAACCCCTGCTGCTGACCCAACGAAGAATCTGGATCATCTTCTCGGCCCTGATCGCCGGGATGCTGCTGTCCAGCCTCGACCAGACCATCGTCTCCACCGCGATGCCGACCATCGTCGGCAAGCTCGGCGGCGTGGAACACCAGGCGTGGATCACCACGGCCTACCTCCTGGCGACGACCATCGTCATGCCGATCTACGGCAAGTTCGGCGACGTCCTCGGTCGCCGCAACCTCTTCCTCGTCGCGATCGGCCTGTTCACCGCGGCGTCCGTCGGCTGTGCGTTCGCCACCGACTTCTGGTCGTTCGTGATCTTCCGCGCCATCCAGGGCCTGGGCGGCGGTGGCCTCATGATCCTCTCGCAGGCGATCATCGCGGACATCGTGCCCGCCAAGGAACGCGGCAAGTACATGGGCCCGCTGGGCGCCATCTTCGGACTGTCCGCCGTCGCAGGCCCGCTGCTGGGCGGCTTCTTCGTGGACCACCTCACCTGGGAGTGGGCCTTCTACATCAACATCCCGATCGGCATCGCGGCCTTCGCCATCGCCTGGTTCACGCTGACCCTGCCGAACAAGAAGGCCGAGAAGCGCATCGACATCCTCGGCGTGCTGCTGCTGTCCGCCGCCACCGCCTGCCTCATCTTCTTCACCGACTTCGGCGGCAAGAAGGACGAAGGCTGGGATTCCCCCACCACGTGGCTGTTCGGCGCGGGGCTCCTCGTGGCCGCCGTCCTCTTCGTGCTCGTGGAGCGCAAGGCCGAGGATCCGATCATCCCGCTGAGCCTGTTCAAGAACCGCATTTTCATCAACGCCACGGCCATCGGCTTCACGCTCGGTCTCGGCATGTTCGCGGCCATCGCCTTCGTCCCGACGTTCCTGCAGATGTCCTCCGGCACCTCCGCGGCCGTCTCCGGCCTGCTGATGCTGCCCATGATGGTCGGCCTGATGGGGACCTCGATCTTCTCCGGTATCCGCATCTCGAAGACCGGCAAGTACAAGATGTACCCGATCCTCGGGGCCGCGCTGACGATCGTGGCGATGCTCTGGTTCACCACGCTGACGGCTGCCACTCCGATCTGGGTCATCTGCATCCAGCTGTTCATCTTCGGCGCAGGCCTCGGCCTGATCATGCAGGTGATCGTCCTGGTGGTGCAGAACGCGGTCCCGGCCGAACAGATCGGCACCGCCACCAGCACCAACAACTACTTCCGTGAAGTGGGCGCCTCTCTCGGTGTCGCCGTGTTCGGGTCGCTGTTCACCACCCGTCTGGCCGACTCGCTGACCAAGGCGTTCACCGGCGCCGGCGCGTCGAGCGAGCAGGCGTCCCAGGCCACCAAGACGCTGGATCCGCAGACGCTGTCCCAGCTGCCGTCCGCTGTCCGGGACGCGATCGTGAACGCCTACGCCGACTCCCTGGCCCCGGTGTTCTGGTACCTCATCCCCTTCATCGCGGTGGCGCTGCTGCTGGCCATCACGCTCAAGCAGATCCCGCTGTCCGACACGGCCGGCATGGTCGCCCGCGGTGAGGCCGTGGGCGGCGAAGAGGCGGAGCGTCTGGAGGCCGAGCGCCTGAGCGGCGCCCCGGCGTCGGACGCCCCGGTCCTGCTGGTGGAGGACGAACACGAGAAGGACGACGACGCCGAGCTCGCCTCTCCGCGCAGCTGACGTCCCGCGCGTGACGCGCAGCCCGCGTCACGGAAGAAGGGTGGCCGCACCACAGGTGCGGCCACCCTTCCGTGTATCCCGTGGCTGGACGGTCCCGACCTCGGGGTGCGACCCCCCATGAACCCTGGGCCGTCAGCCGACGGCCGGAGTGTGCTCAGAGCACGATGGACATCTGGGGCCGGTCCTCCCCGGGAGTGTCCTGGGACGCGAATCCCACGCCGTACGGCAGCGTCCCCGACGGGTCCTTCGGGAAATCGTCGCCGGAGAGTCGCGTTGACACCTCGCCCACGAGCGCCGGTTCCCGCATCGTCTCCTTCAGCAGCAAGGGACCGGTGAGCGGATGGGCGTCGTCCTGGTGGGCCCGGGCCTTCTTCCGTTCCTCGTGCCGCTTTTCGACGAAGTCCCGGAACCGTTCCAGGTCTTCGCGGACACTCGTCGGTTCCAGCCGGAACAGCGAGACGGTGTGTTCCGAGGGCTCGCGCGGATCCCAGATGACATCGACCGTGATCCGCGTGAGTTCCGGTTCGAGGGAGTCGAAGAGCAACTGACCGTGGCTCTCCAGACCGTCGCTGCAGTCCCAGCGGATCAGCCGGTCAGGGCGCTGCTCTTCGATGGTCGTCTCGATTGTGCGATGGGTCCCGTCGACCTCGGCGGTGAGGAGGGCGGGTGCGTCGTCCTGCCGCTCGACGGACACCACATGCGACATGAAGTGAGGGAAGAGCTCGAACTCGGCCCACTGCTCGTAGCTGAGCCATAACGGGGCTCTGACGTCGATCTCTTCCTGTATCTGTGCCAACTGCATCATCTCCTTGAGAAGTGTGAATCTGCGCTCCGGGCGCTCCGACGAGGGTCTCGGCGGAGTCGTGCCGGGCGCGGGGGTGAACGGGTCAGACGGTCAGTGACAGCTCCCGCTCGGCGCGTGGAACTCGCAGTTCCTCCGCCATGGAGCGTGAGGTGATGTCGATCCGCAGATGGCGGTGGTGCGCGTCGCGGACCGCGGCGAGGTAGAAGGACCTTCTCTCCAGGCGGGAGCAGGCCGGCGTGGTCTGGCAGAGCATGAACACGATCCGGTCTCCGCGCATCTGATAGCGGGCGACGCCGATGACCGTGCCGTTGCGGTACATCTCGAACTGCGACTGGACGATGTTGTCGACGATGTGCTCGTTCCTGCTGATAAGACGCATGATCTTCTCCTGACGGGTGGTGCGAGGACGGCGGAACCGGGATGCCACGAGGTGGCCGGCCGAACGTCTTGACGGGTGGCCGGATATCCGGCGGGGTCAGGCGCTGCTGTGACGCAGCTCCGGATGCTCGGCGGTCAGCATCCAGTGGAGCTGTTCGAGCGTTTCGAGGACGTCGTGGAGGAGGTCTGCCGTGGTGGGATCCTCGGAGTCCACGGCATCGTGCACCGCACGAGCGGTGGCGGCAGCGGCTTGCAGCCGCTCGCCGATGTCAGCCACGACGACGTCGGTGCTCACCAGGCCGGGAGGGAATTCCTTCAGCGTGGTCGTCTCCGTGATGGTGCGCGTTCGTCCGTCGGGCTCAGCGTGCAGGGCCCTCAGGCGTTCGGCCAACCGGTCGGAGAGGAGCCGGGAGGCGGCGACGATTTCGTCGAGTTGCAGATGGAGGTCCCGGAAATTCGGACCCACCACATTCCAATGTGCTTGCTTCCCCTGAATTCCCAGGGCGATGAGGTCGACCAGTACTGCCTGCACCTGCCGTGCAAGGTCGGATGATGCCTTCATGCGCTGATCCCTCCATCAACGTGCGGGCTGGCGGTTGGAAGGTAACGTAACTGAAATAACGATAGCTTGACAAGCTAGTAAAAGACAAGGGACCGGCGTAGGCTCGAAACATGGGACACCACGAGAAGGAAACTGACCGAGATCCCCGCCCTCAGGACGAGGGGCATGACGTGGGGAACCAATCCGAGGAACGCGAAAAGGCCGGATTCCAGCCCGGAACCGGGCCGGAGCGGAGTGCCGAAGACGTGCCGGACGGCTCCGGCACCGATCTCGACGAGCACCATGAGCCGGAGTCGGACCGTTTCGACGCCGGCTGAGACGCGAGGCCCAGGGAGAAGCGCCGGGTGCGTCTCCGGCACTGCGCGCGGCCTGTGAACTTTCATGAAGGAGAAATCATGCCAGACAAGAAGAATCCATCATTGAAGGACCCCGAACTTTATGAAGAACTCCGCGAGGACGGGGCTTCCAAGAGCAAAGCTGCCAGGATTTCCAATGCCGCAGCCAAGAAAGGCCGCAGTGCGGTCGGCCGGAAAGGCGGAAAATCCGGCGATTACGAGGACTGGACGGTCCAGGAGCTGAAATCCAAGGCCAAAGAAATCGGCTTGAAGGGCTATTCGGATAAGCGCAAGCCGGAACTGATCGACGCGCTCCGCAACTCCTGAACGGTTTCCGCCTCCCTGTCTAACCGGAAGACTGACCAGGCACAACACTGACCAGCCAGAAGACTGACCGTCCACAACACTCGTCAGCCACAACACTGACCAGATGGAACGGCCCCGGGACGGAAGTCCCGGGGCCGTTCTCCGCCGTTCTCCGGGGGAGCCGTCAGCGGCCGTTCTCGCCCTCGCCCTCCTCCACGTCGTCGACGGCGGCGTGCACGCGCGGGCCGATGAACGCGACCGTCATGAAGAGCAGAGCCAGCACCCCGAGCGCGGCCACGGCGCACAGCGTCGCAGCGGTCCTCCCGGCCACGACATCGACCGTGGAGGTGAGCGTCCCGGCCACCAGCAGGGGGAGCAGGACCAGCACGGTCTTGCTCGCGCGGTCGGCCAGGCCCACGAGGGACCCCCGCTGGTGGCGCCGGAACACCCGGCGGTGCACGGCCACCGGCAGGAGCGTGATGATCGTGGTCGCCGCGGCCAGGAGGACGAGGCCCAGATACAGGGCCTTGTCCCACGTGTCGAGCGACGCGAAACGCTGCTGGAACGGCAGGGTGAACAGGAAGCCGCCAATGATCTGAGCGGCTGTCTGCGTGACCCTGAGCTCCTGGAGCAGCTCATTCCAGTGCCGGTCCAGCCGATGGGTCTCTGACTCGCGGCGCTGGTAATCGTCGTCGCTGTCTTCCATCTCGCACCTCCTCTGAAGCCGCAGCCGCGGCCGTCTCCTTAGGGGCTGGGAATGCCGCCGTTCGCGTTGAGCGTCTCGCCGACCACATAACTGGACTCGGAGGAGGCCAGGAACACGTAGCAGGGCGCCATCTCCGCCGGGTGGCCGGCACGGCCGAGTGCCGTGTCCTTGCCGAAGTCGGGCAGGCTCTCCTTCAGCTGGCCGCCGCTGATCTGCAGCGCCGTCCAGACCGGGCCGGGAGCCACGGCATTGACGCGGATGCCCTTCGGCGCCAGCTGCTGTGCGAGGCCCTTGGTCAGATTGTTGATCGCCGCCTTCGTCGAGGCGTAGTCCAGCAGATCCGAGGACGGCTTGTACGCCTGGATGGACGTGCTCGCCACGATGCTCGATCCCGGCGGCATGTGGGGCACCGCGGCCTGGATGAGGCGGATCATGGCGAAGACGTTGATCTGGTAGGTCTCCTCGAACTGCGCTTCCTCGATCTCGTTGAGCTGGGCGGTGGCGACCTGCCGGCCGGCGTTGCTGACCAGAATGTCCAGTCCGCCGAGCCCCTCCACCACGTCGGTGACGAGGGCGGCGGGGGCGTCGGGGTCCGTGAGGTCCGCCGGCAGCGTGAGAGCTTTACGCCCGGCCTTCTCGATGAGCGCCGCGATCCTCGCCGCGTCGTCCTCTTCTTCCGGAAGGTAGGAGATGGCGACGTCCGCCCCCTCCCGCGCGAAGGCGATGGCGACGGCGGCGCCGATGCCGGAATCCCCGCCGGTCACGAGGGCTTTGCGGCCCTCCAGGCGGCCGAGTCCGCGGTAGTAGTCGTCTCCCAGATCCGGCTCGGGGGTCATCAGGATCTCCAGGCCCGGGGGCTCCTGGTGCTGGATGGGTGGGGTCACCTCCGGGAACAGTGTGACGGGGTCGCGGAACGTGTACTGGTCACTCATGGTTCAACTCCTCCATGCGGAATGTGAATGATCGTTCGTCGTATCCTGACGAACGAGCAGCGGGGCCGTCCCGGATGAGACGGATACCGTGGAAAACGGGAAAGTATGCCCGCTCACTGCGGCTTGCGGGGCATAGACTTGCTGTCGGGGGCGATGTGTCTAGATCGTCTAGTAGTTAGAGAGTGGAAGGGGAATGGTGTCCTATGGCACTGGAACTCATCAACAGAAGCTGGCTTGAGGGAGGCGAGCAGGACCGCGTCCTGTCCGCACTCCACCTGCTGAGGGAGTTCGTCGTGGTGGAAGCCGAGACCCGGACCAACCTCATGGCGGACCTCAAGATCAAGAGCAACGACCTCTCGGCACTGCGGTTCGTCCTCGACGGATCGGAGGAAGGCGCCGTCAGCCCTCGCGCCCTCGGACACCACCTCGGCATCACCTCAGCCTCCACCACCGCCCTCGTCAACCGCCTCGAGCACGCGGGATACTTGCGCCGGGAACCCGACCCCAAGGACCGCAGGGGCCTGGTGCTGCACACCACGCAGGCGGCGCGCGTGCTGCTCGAGTCCAGCCTCCAGCGGCAGGTCTCGTCCCTGCTCGCTGCGGCCGGATCCTTCAACCCGGACGAACTCGCCGTCGTCGAGGATTTCCTCCAAGCGGTCACCGACGCCCTCCGCTCCTGAGCCTCACACCGTCGGCCGTTCTGCTCAGGAAGTCCGGGCGCCCTGGTGGCTGTTGCGGCCGCCGCGGACCTTGGCCTCATGGGGCTGTGCTTCGGCACCCTTGCGTCCTGCTTCGTGGGGATCGGCGCCGTGCTCTGAACCGAACTTGCCGGTGCTGGCCTCGCCACCGCGGCGGGCCTGTTCCTCGGTGTCCTTGCGGTTTCCGAACTGTCCGGGATTCTTCGTGTCAGCCATGCTGTTCTCCTTCCGAATGACTGTGCCGGTGGCCGCTTTCCGCGACCGTGATTCCAGCCAAACAGGCCTGCAGTGGTCGACGGTAGCCCTGTGGTTCACGGCGTCGCAGCGGTACACTGTGGGGTCGGTTTTTCACTCCTGCCGGCCGTGCCCGAAGGCCCGCGGCGGCCTGTCGCCGAGCGGTCGGGTGCGGGCCGGGTGGAAGAATGCGACCATGACCGAACACCCCACTTCCCGCGCGACGGCGACGACGGCGCTCCGCGACCATGTGCTCGGGGCCCTGCACCCCGGCGACGGGTCGGCGCCGCTGTTCTCCGCCGTCGTCGTCCTGGTGAGCGATGCGGGGGAGGTGCTCGCGAGAGAGGCCCACGGGTTGACCGCCGACTGGGTGGACGAGAGCGGCACACGCCGACGGGGAACGCCGGTCACGGGGGACACGCTGTTCGACCTGGCGTCGATCACGAAGTCATTCGTCACCGCCGCGGCGCTCGCAGAGTTCACGGACCGCGGCTTCCTGGAATCCGGACGGGAAGGACTGCGCATCCCCGTGAAGGAGTGGCTGCCCGAGTACCGAGAGCTGCCCGCGGTGACCCTTCTCGATCTTCTGACGCACCGGGCCGGCCTGCCGAGCGAGTGGGAGGACAACGGGCCGGGACCCGACGCCTGGGGGCGGTTCCGCACGGTGCTGCCGACCGGTCCCGCCGGAACCGTTCACGCCTACTCGTGCGTCGGCTTCATCTGGCTGGGTCTGTGCCTGGAAGCGATGACGGGCCAACCGCTCGACGAGATCGTGGGACACCGGATCCTGCGCCCGCTGGGCCTCACGAACTCCGGCTATCGGCCCTCGATTCCGCTGGACGGGGTTGCGGCGACCGAGATCCAGCCGGGCCGGGGGCTCGTCCACGGGGAGGTGCACGACGAGACCGCCTGGGCGCTGGGCGGGGTGAGCGGCAACGCCGGTCTGTTCAGCACGGCCGGCGACCTGCTCACCTTCACCGAGATGCTGCGGAACGGCGGAGTCCATGAGGGTGATCAGGTGCTCAGTCCCGGTGCGGTCGGCCTCATGACGACGCCCGTGCCCGGGCCGGTCTCTGGACATTACGAGCAGGCGGTCGGCCTCCGAGTGGGCGAGCCGTGGCTCCACGCGCTGGCGCCGGGTGGCCTACGGATTCCGGTTCCGGCAGGGCATGGCGGCTACACGGGAACGGCCTTCGGATTCGTGCCGGGAGGACCCCGGAGCGTCGTCCTGTTGACCAATCGCGTGCACCCGCACCGCGGCGAGGACGACCGGTTCGCCGCCTTCCGGCAGCGGCTGATGGAGCTGGCCGGAGGCCTCTGACCGTCCGTCAGGAGGTGCCGCTGATGACCGGCATGGCTCGGGAGAAGCCGCCGGATTCCACCAGCTGCACGACGGCGGCGCCCACCCGGGCGCGCGGCGTGAACAGTTCGGCCGGGCCGTGCGGGGTGAGGTTCACCGTGCCGTGGTGGCTCCCGCCCGTGAGTTTCAGGACGCGGATGATCGTGTAGTCCACGGGGCTCTCCTGAAGGATCCGCACGTGCTCCTTACCGTCGGCGATGCGCTTCGGGTCCATGACGCCGATCGCGAAGTTGGCGGCACGGTCGAAGAGGGGGATGCGGTCCCCGGGGAGGCGGACGCCGGTCCCGGTGAGGGAGATGAGGCGGGTCTCCGGCTGCCGGGCGGCGATGATGTCCACGCAGTGCTGGATCGCCACCGACTGGACATCGGCGCTGGAGCGACGGTTGTGGCCGATCATGCTGGCCGCGACGTCGGCCCCGTCCAGAAGGGCGGCGACCTCGTCCTTGTTCCTCGCGTCGCAGCGCATCTCCTCGAGGCCGGGATGGCCCGGCAGGGTCGATGCGGACCTGACGCCCGCCCTGACCCGGAAACCGGCCTCGAGCAGCGCGGCCACGCACGCCTGGCCGGATCGTCCCTGAGCAGCGAGTACAGCGATCAATGGCTTCATGACCCCAGCGTATCCGGGCGGACGCCGGATCGGCGGAACGGGTTCCTGAAGGCCCGTCCCGGTGGGCGCCCCGAGACGACTCAGGCCGTCTCCCTGAACATGGGGGACGGCCTGAGAGGCTGGACGTGGGGCGTGTCAGCGGGTCAGGACCCAGGACACCGCGTCGAAGGCGTTCACGGTCCAGAGCAGCTTTTCGCCGTCCTGCGGGGTCGGCCAGCTGGAGAGCTTCGCGGCCACGACGCCGGCGGACCGGTTCACGTAGACCATCTGGCCGTGGATGCCGAGAGCCAGGAGCGGATTGGATCCCTCGCGGGGGAACCAGAACCCGTTGCGGTACATGCCGCCCGGCATGAGCGTCGGCTCGGGCGCGTTCGCGAAGGCGTCCCGGCTGTCGGGGCCGCCGGCGAACGTGTCCGCGACCCACCAGGACGGGAGGACCGGGGTGTCATCGAGCGCGAAGCCGTCGCGGAGGAACAGGTTGCCGAAGCGTGCCAGGTCCCGCAGCCCGGCGGACACGCCGCCGTCGAACATGCCTTCACCGGCGCTGTCCACGCCCACGTGCGCGCCGAGTTCGGCGCCCATGGGCTGCCAGAGCCGCTCGGACATGAGGTCGGCGGCGTGACGGCCCGTCGCGCCTTCGAGCACGAAACCGAGGGCGTCGGTCTCGCACGACTTGTAGTCGAAGGCGCCGCCGTGGTCCCGGTCCTTGCCCAGGCTCGCCAGGAAGTCCAGCAGGGTGGCCGGGGCGTTCGGGTGACGGCGAGGAGCCCAGCCGATGGCCTGCTCCAGGAGCCGCACCTCGGCGTCGGGGTCCAGGTACTTCTCCGAGAAACGGACGCCCGTCCGCATGTCCATGAGGTGCCGGACGGTGGCGCCTTCGTAGCCCGAGCCGGCCAGAGCCGGGACGTAGCTGGTCACGAGAGCGTCGGCGTCCAGTTCCCCGCTGCCCTGGAGGGATCCCGCCACCGAGGTGGTGAGGGACTTGCTCACGGACATCAGGAGGTGGACGCTGGCCGGGGTCATGGTGTTGAAGTAGCCCTCGCCCACGAGAGCGCCGTCCTTCGTCACCACCCAGCCGTCGGTGAAGGTGCTCTCCAGGACCTCGGCGAACGTCGCCGTGCGGTCCTCCCAGGGATGGGGGACCGGGACCGCGGACAGATCGACCGGGGCCGGAGGAAGAACAGTGGCGCGGACGCCCCGTGGGATGGACCGCACAGGAAGGAACGTGGCGATGTTCTGCATTGACCAGTTGAGGTGCGGAGCCAGCTGCCACTGGTCCAGAGGAGGGGCAGCCGGAGTGCTCGGTTGGCCGGTGCTCATGCCGTAGCTCTCGTCTGCAAACATTCCACCAAGTATGGCATGGGTAATTTAATTCCCTTTCGCGGGAGCGGGCCATTTCACGGGTTCGGAATCCGGAAGCGGGGTGGCGCGGTACATGCTCCGGATCGACTCGATGAGGTGGCGTGCATGAATCGTCAGGCCGCCGTGGGAGCCCTGGAGGCGGCCCTTCGTGACCAGGATCCCGAGGTCGGCGCCCTTCCAGCGGTAATCGCCCGGACCATAGATCCGCAGGTAGAACGCTTCCGACTCGTTGTTGACCAGGTGCCAGTCCAGCTCCCGGTGTGCGAAGACGAACCGGCCCTGACCGTCCAGCACATACAGTCCGGTGGTGGGAGCGGCGTCGATGTGCTCCACGGTCTTGTCCGTGTGTTTGATCACCATGTGGCTCCACTCGTCCTCTGAGGCGAGTTCCTCCCAGCGGGCGTTGATCTCATCCACGTCCAGGGTGAACTCGACGCCCGAGTATTCGAGGAGGTGGAAGACGAAGAGCGGCACATCGGCGTAAGCGCCCGCCGTCACGTTGGTGATGGCGGAGGCCCCGCTGATCCGGGGGTTCAGCTCGCCGAGGTAGACCTCGTCGGTGTCCGTGTCGAGCAGGACGTCGACTTCGAAGAACCCGCGGTACCCCTCCTTCGCGAGACGGTCACCGAGCTTCCGCACGAGTTCCGTGGTGGCATGCCGGGCCTTCTCGGCCAGGACGTCCGGGTACATCTCGTTGCCGGCCCAGCCGCCGCGGTACGGGGTGAGCGCCTTATGGCCGGTGATCTCGGTCATGCACGGGCCCACGATGGTGCCGTGGTGGGTGATGACGGCCTCGACCGCGATCGGGCGGTTGTTGATCCGCTTCATGATCTTCACCTCCTCGCCTCGGAGGTTTTCAGCGACCGCGTCGAACTCCTCTTCCGACGTGACGAAGTAGGTGGTCTTGCCGGAGTCGCCGTAGGCGGTCTGGATGACCAGGTCCGTGCCCAGCTTGGCCGCCTTGGTGGCCTTCACGACGTCGGCCCAGCTGTCCACCATCGTCATGACGTTCGGGACGCTGTCCACGCCGGCGGACGTGGCGATGCGGGTGGTCTCCATCTTGGAGTCGAGGCGTTCGCGCAGGGCGGCCGGCGGAAGGATCAACTCGTAGCCGAGTTCCTGGCAGATGTGCTCGGTCTCCTCATTGAAGAAGACCATGACGATCTTGGGATGCACGCCGGCCGGGGTGCGGTGCTCGATGTGGGCGCGGACCTCGTGGTTCGTGAGCAGCCAGTTGTTGATCTCCTCGCCGCTCTGGAATTCGATGTACGGCTTGTCGGCGGGAGTGAACACCCGGGGATGGGTGCCTTCCCAGCTGTCGTAGTAGGTGATGTAGGAGAAACCGCGGACCCAGCGGTCGAGACCGAGGAGATTGAACGCCGAGGCGCCCACGAAGAAGATGGGGGATTCGTCCGTCCGGAAGAAGTGCCGGATCTCCGACATGTTGTTCAGGTGGCGTCCGTCGCCCTTGCTGCGGTTGCGGATGCGGGGAGCCGGCTTGCTGGTGCGTGAACGGCGCGGCGCGGGGATGCGCTTGGTGAGGGCGCCGCGCACGCCGGAGGTCTTGGCAGGGCCGGTCTTGACATCCGGAGCGACGACGGCGGCGACCGTGGGTTCGAGGGTCGGCGCGACCGGTTCGAGCGTGGGCGTCGGTTCGGGCGGAACGGCCGTCGCTACGGCTTTTCTGGTGCGTGGCGACGCGGTGGCTGCGGTGGTGCCCTGCTGGCTGTCTGCTCCGTTGGACGCTGCTTTCCGGACCATGGCGATTCCTTCCCTCCGGGGTACGTAGCGACATCTTGGCATGTGACCCAGGTCGCACAAAGAATGTTCCAGCGGCCCCCGGATTATGTCGGCGGGTCCGCGATTGTTGCGGCTCGGCCGGTGGCCTGACGCACCCTTTACCCGGCCCGCAAAGTGGGATAAGTTACTCATGAGTAACATCAATTCCTGTGGAGGGATCATGGCCAAGGCCGAGCTGGACATCAACAATCTGCCGTACGCGGATGGCGACTTCTTCGCCTTCGAACAATTGCTCTCCGACAAGGAGCGCGACCGCCTGAGCGAGATCAGGACGTGGCTCGACCGTGAGGTCCGGCCCATCGCCGTGGACTGCTGGAACCGGGGCGAGTTCCCCATGGAGCTGATTCCCAAGCTCGCGGAGCTGGACGTGATGAGCCCGGTGCACCGCCAGGGGTATTCGAACCTGTTCGCGGGCATCGTCCACGCCGAGTTCACGCGTGCGGACACGTCCATCGCCACCTTCATGGGAGTCCATGACGGCCTCTTCACCGGTTCGATCGAGGCGCTCGCCTCGGAGGAGCAGAAGGAAGCCTGGCTGCCGGACATCTACGCCATGAAGAAGGTCGGCGCCTTCGGCCTGACCGAACCCCTCGGTGGTTCGGACGTGGCCGGCGGCACGCGGACCACCGCGCAGAAGGACGGTGACACCTGGATCCTCAACGGCGCGAAGCGCTGGATCGGCAACGCCACCTTCTCGGACTACGTCGTCATCTACGCCCGTGACGTCGCGGACAACCAGGTCAAGGCGTTCCTCGTGGACACCACGCTGCCGGGCTACCGTGCCACGAAGATCGAGAACAAGATCTCGCTGCGCACCGTCCAGAACGCGGACATCGTGCTGGAGAACGTCGTCGTTCCGGACAGCCACAAGCTCGCGGGCGGCAACAGCTTCCGGGACACCAATAAGGTCCTCAAGGTCACCCGCCTGGCAGTCGCCTGGCAGGCGGTGGGGCAGCAGCTCGCCGCGTTCGACGTCGCGCGGCGCTACGCGGTGGAGCGTCACCAGTTCGGCCGCCCGCTGGCCTCGTTCCAGCTCGTGCAGGAACAACTCGTCAAGATCCTCGGCAACGCCGTGAGCTCCATGGGCATGATGGTCCGGCTGTCGCAGCTCGAGGACGCCGGAGTCGCCAAGGATGAGCAGTCCGCGCTGGCCAAGGCGTTCACCACTGCGCGGATGCGTGAGTCGGTGGCGATCGGCCGCAGCCTTCTGGGCGGCAACGGCATCGTGACCGACTATGAGATCGCCAAGATCTTCGCCGACGCCGAGGCCATCTACTCCTATGAGGGCACCTACGAGATCAACACCCTGGTGACGGGACGCGCCATCACCGGGATCTCCGCCATCGTCTGACGGCGGCGCCCCGAAGATTCCACGCGGCACTTCATCCGTCGCCGTGACGATCCGCTCCACTGGCAGGCCGGTTCCCCGCGGGGGAGCCGGCCTGCGGCATGAGGAGGCACTCATCCCCAGGGCAGCAGGATCGATGGGCGGAGGTCCTGGATGAAACGCAGGGGGTCCACATAGTCGTCCTCCCGACGTACGCCCCAGTGGACGCAGACGGACTCGGCGCAGTGTCCGGGCCGGAGCGCACCGATGCGCTGGCCCCGGTGCACCGCCTCTCCGGGTTTCAGATCACTCTCGACCGGTTCGAAGCTGCTCTTCAGTCCATGACCATGGTCGATGGTGATGACCGGGCGGTCCACGACGGTGCCGCGGAAGCTGACGACGCCGTCGGCGGGGGAGAGGACGGCGGCCCCAACGCCTTCTGAAGCTCGGAGATCGACTCCGCGGTGCCCGCTCAGCCAGGGCTGGTTGGGCGGATCGAATAGTCGCAGCACATCGTGACGCAGAGGCCGTCCGGGATGCTCCAAGGGCCAGGCCCAGTGAGAGGCGGCCCCGGCCGTGGTGCCGTGCGGCGAGGCGTGGACTACTCCTGGGGAGTCCGCCGCGGCGGATACGGGCAGCGCTGCCAGCAGCGACGCCACCAGAACGCCTGTCCGGACGACGGGGCGGGCGGCGACCCGGCGCCGTCGTGCTGGACGCGCTGGCTGCGGACAGCCTCGTGGTCGATCCGTGGTCTTCGTGCTCGTCATGACTCCACTGTCGCCGGGCTTCGGAAGGGGGAAACGAGGCTGATGGCGTATGTGGAGAGGTGAGGCGCGGCGCCCTGTGGAGAGCGGGGTGGGTAGCGCCCGTGTAGTACACTGGGGACTGCAGTCTTCTGTGCCCTGCGCCTGCCCGGCGGAGGTCACGCCGACTGACTTCGCGTGTCCATCCTCGCAGCCCCCTCAATCCGTTCGCGGAGTGATCGCTGTGGGCTGGGACTGCTCACGGTCCACGATTCCGGTTCGCCGGAGGCGCGGCGAGTGGTTCCTGGGGCACCAGGAGCCCGGATGTGATGTCCGGACTGATAACCGACAAAAACACTATGGCAGGGTAAGAGCGGCCACTCGAAAGGCCCTCTCACGAGAACGCGTGACCTGCCGGAAGGAGCGATGGCATGCCCGTCGTAACCATGCGCCAGCTGCTCGACAGCGGTGTCCACTTCGGCCACCAGACCCGCCGTTGGAACCCGAAGATGAAGCGCTTCATCCTCACCGAGCGCAACGGCATCTACATCATCGACCTGCAGCAGGCTCTGTCCTACATCGACCGTGCCTACGAGCACGTCAAGGCCACGGTCGCCCACGGCGGCACCGTGCTCTTCGTCGGCACCAAGAAGCAGGCTCAGGAAGCAATCGCCGAGCAGGCCACCCGCGTGGGCCAGCCCTACGTGAACCAGCGCTGGCTGGGCGGTATGCTCACCAACTTCCAGACCGTCGCCAAGCGCATCCAGCGCATGAAGGAGCTCGAAGAGCTCAACTTCGACGACGTCGCCGGCTCCGGCTACACCAAGAAGGAGCTCCTGCTCCTCAAGCGTGAGCTGACCAAGCTCGAGGCCAACCTCGGCGGTATCCGCAACCTCACGAAGACCCCTTCCCTCCTCTGGGTGGTCGACACCAAGAAGGAGCACCTGGCGGTTGACGAGGCCAAGAAGCTGGGTATCCCGGTCGTCGCCATCCTCGACACCAACTGCGATCCGGATGAGGTCGACTTCCCGATCCCGGGCAACGATGACGCCATCCGCTCCGTGAACCTGCTGACCCGCGTTGTTGCCGACGCCGTCGCCGAGGGTTTGATCGCTCGTAACAACCGCGCAAACGGCACCGCCGAGACTGCTGAAGAGCCCCTGGCCGCCTGGGAGCGCGAGCTCCTGGAAGGCGAGAAGGCTGCTGAGGCTCCCGCTGCTGAAGCTACTGAGGCTCCCGCTGCTGAGGCTCCGGCCGCCGAGTAAGTCCCTGACTGCGACCGTTCCGGGCCCCGCCCGGAACGGCTGGTGACAGGATGGCTGCCTCCGGGCGGCCATCCTGTCACGCATGTCATACCCAGATCTTTAGACGCAACAACACATTTGAGGGGTTCCCATGGCGAACTACACTGCTGCTGACATCAAGGCCCTGCGTGAGCGCACCGGCGCCGGCATGATGGACGTCAAGAAGGCTCTTGACGAGGCCAACGGTGATGCCGAGAAGGCCATTGAAATCATCCGTATCAAGGGCCTGAAGGGCGCCACCAAGCGCGAAGGCCGCTCCACCGCCGAGGGCCTCGTCGCCGCCAAGGTCGTGGGCAACGTCGGCTACATGGTCGAGGTCAACTGCGAGACCGACTTCGTCGCCAAGAGCGACAAGTTCATCTCCATCGCCGACAAGGTGCTCGCCGCAGCCGTGGCCGCCAACACCGGTGACCTGGAGACCCTGCTCGCCGCCGACGTCGACGGCAAGCCGCTGTCCGAGGTCGTCGTCGAAGAGGGCGCCGTGCTGGGCGAGAAGGTCGCCGTTCGCCGCGTGGCCCGCGTCGAGGGTGGCACCGTTGACGCCTACCTGCACAAGACCTCCAAGGACCTCCCGGCTCAGGTCGGCGTGCTGTTCGCCGTCTCCGGCACCGGCGAGGCCGCCGAGACCGCCGCTCACGACGTCGCCGTTCACGTGGCCGCCATGGCCCCGAACTACCTGACCCGTGAAGACGTTCCGGCCGAGCTGGTCGACAACGAGCGCCGCATCGCCGAGGAGACCGCCAAGGCCGAGGGCAAGCCCGAGGCTGCGCTGCCGAAGATCGTCGAAGGTCGCGTGACCGGCTTCTTCAAGGGCGAGGTTCTCGTGGACCAGGCATTCGCCAAGGACGCCAAGAAGACCGTCGGCGCCGTCCTCGAAGAGGCGGGCGTCCAGGCTGTGGCCGTCGCACGCTTCCGCGTCGGCTCCTAGTCAGACATTCAGAAGGGGTGGCTACTTCGGTAGCCGCCCCTTTTGTGTGCGCACCGACGGACGGTTTCCGCCCGCCAGGGGAGGGCACACAGACGGCGCCGCTGGCGCCGGGCTCCGCAACATATAGTGAAGACAGAACCGAGCCAGGGAGGCCCCATGGAAAACACCACCATCGCCAACGATCCGTCGCCGCGCCGCCGTCGAGTGCTGCTGAAGCTCTCCGGCGAGGTCTTCGGTGGAGGCAAGCTGGGCGTCGATCCTGAAACGGTGCGTGGCATCGCCACCCAGATCGCCGAGGCGGTCAGGAACGAGGTGGAAGTGGCCGTCGTGGTGGGCGGTGGCAACTTCTTCCGGGGCGCCGAACTGTCGCAGAGCGGCATGGACCGGTCCCGTGCGGACTACATGGGCATGCTCGGCACGGTCATGAACAGCCTGGCCCTGCAGGACTTCCTGGAGCAGGCGGGCGTCGACACCCGCGTGCAGTCCGCGATCTCCATGGCCCAGGTGGCCGAGGTCTACATCCCGCGCCGTGCCATCCGTCACATGGAGAAGAACCGTGTGGTGATCTTCGGGGCGGGCGCAGGCCTGCCGTACTTCTCGACGGACACCGTGGCGGCCCAGCGCGCGCTGGAGATCCACGCCGACGAGGTCCTCATGGCGAAGAGCGGCGTGGACGGCGTCTACACCGCGGACCCCAAGACCAATCCGGACGCCGAGAAGCTCGACGTCCTCAGCTATGACGAGGCCCTGCGACGCGACATCCGCGTCATGGATCAGACGGCCATGACCATGTGCAAGGACAACAAGCTCCCCATGCTGGTGTTCGGCATGGAGGGCGAAGGCAACGTCACCCGCGCGATCCGCGGTGAGGACCTCGGCACCCGCGTCACCCCGTAGCACCACGGCCGCGGCCGCCCCGAACCCTGCAGAAGGCCGGGGGCGGCGGCTGCGGCTAGGATGTTTGTAGTTGTGCCTGGATCTCAGGCACGTTTCACCCATGAGTTCACAGGAGAAACCGTGATCGAAGAGACCCTGCTCGAAGCGGGCGAAAAGATGGACAAGGCCATCGAGGTGGCCAAGGAAGATTTCGCCTCGGTGCGCACGGGTCGCGCGAACCCGGCTCTCTACAGCAAGGTGATCGTGGAGTACTACGGCACTCCCACTCCGCTGCAGCAGCTGGCCTCCTTCGCCGTTCCGGAAGCCCGCACCATCCTCATCACCCCGTACGACAAGACGGCTCTGCGTGACATCGAGAAGGCCCTCAGCGACTCCGAGGTGGGCGCCAACCCGTCCAACGACGGCAACGTCATCCGCGTGGTGCTCCCCGAGCTGACGCAGGAGCGCCGCAAGGAGTACGTCAAGATCGTCAAGGGCAAGGCCGAAGACGCCAAGGTCTCCGTCCGTTCCATCCGCCGCAAGGCCAAGGACACCCTCGACAAGCTCGTCAAGGACGGCGAAGCCGGCGAGGACGACGGCGCCCGTGGCGAGAAGGAGCTCGACGCCCTGACCAAGCAGCACGTCGACGCGATCGACGAGCTGCTGAAGCGCAAGGAAGCTGAGCTCCTCGAAGTCTGATGACTGAGCACGCCGGGCGGCGCCGTCCCCCGCGAACCGCGCGTCCCAACCCCACGCCGAAGGCCGGCCGGGATCTCCCGGCCGCCATCGGCGTGGGGCTCGGACTGCTCGTCGTGGTGCTGGGCACGCTGTTCTTCCTTCCTCTCGGCTTCGTGGCCGTCGTGACGGGCTTCGCCTGTCTCGGCGTCTGGGAGGTCGCCCGCGCCCTGGAGAGCTATGGCATCCGGGTGACGATCGCGCCCCTCATGCTGGCCTCGGTCGCCCTGCCCTTCGTCTCCTATTTCGGGGGACTCGAGGCCCTGCTCTACGGGGTGGTGGCCGGGGCCTTCGCGATCCTGGTCTGGCGCAGCGCCGAGTCCGCCGAAGGGGCCGCTCCCAGCATCTACGCGAGCATCTTCATCCTGGCGTGGGTGCCGTTCTTCATCAGCTTCGCTGTCCTGGCCCTGCACACCGGGGTGGGCCAGGCCAGCATCGGTCTCTGGCCGGGCGGTCAGGCTCCGCAAGGCGTCTTCCAGCTGATGACCATGCTGCTCCTCGTGGTCGCGAATGACACCTTCGGCTACCTGGTGGGAGCATCGCTGGGCAAGCACCCGATGGCGCCGAAGATCAGCCCCAAGAAGTCCTGGGAGGGTTTCGCCGGATCCGTGGCCGGAGCCGTCCTCATCGGCATCCTGGCCTGCGTGTTCTTCCTCGACAAGCCGTGGTGGCTGGGTGTCGTCCTGGCGATCGGCATGGTCGGCGCCGCCACGGCCGGGGACCTGGCCGAGTCGATGGTCAAGCGGGAGCTGGGCGTCAAGGACATGAGCTCGATCCTTCCCGGGCACGGCGGCGTTATGGACCGGCTGGACTCGGTTCTCTTCGCCGCACCGGTGGCCTTTATCCTGTTCCATGTCTTTGAAAACGCACATTGATGCCGGATGAAGACACCGCATCACGTACTTTCCGTAAGGGGAAATCCATGACAGAAGCGAGCAGCGGCAAGATCCCCGCGACCTTCCGCCGTGTCGAACGCTCCAGCTATGGCTACAGCGTGGCGCAGGTGGACGACTTCATGGAGCGCGGTCGCGCGGTCTTCGAGGACCCCACGCACGACCGTCCCCTCACCAGCACCGATGTGCGCAAGGTCGCCTTCGATCCGGCACGCGGCGGCTACGAGGCCGCCCAGGTCGATCACGCCCTGGACATCCTGGAGGACGCTCTGGCGCGGCGCGAACGCGACCGGTTGATCTCCAGCGAGGGCGAGGAAGCCTGGCTCGGCGAGGTCGGACGGCTGTCGGCGCTGCTGCGCCAGCGTCTCTACCGTCCCGACGGCGAGAAGTTCCGCCATCCGTCCAAGTCCCGGACGCAGGGATATGCGGTGACCGAGGTCGATGCGCTGTGCAAGGACATCGTGGACTACCTGGAACATGATCACGCGCTGAGCGTCGATGACGTCCGTCGCGCCTCCTTCCCGCCCGCGAAGGGCCAGGACGCCTACGAAGAGGCACAGGTGGACGCCTTCCTCGACCGCGTGGTTGAGCTGATGGCCGCCATCGACTGACGGCGTTCCGCCGCGCTCCGCCGTCGGGACAGCCGTCAGCGGCGCTCCGGTGCGTGGAGCCGGGTGAGGATCCGCCAGGCGTCGACCGGGACGCTTCGCGGGGTCCGCCACGAGACGCCGATCATGACGGCGAACGCCAGGGGCACGCTCCAGGCGGCCGGCTGCGAAAGCCAGACCGGCGCCGTCGTGCCCAGGACCGCCGTCGCGATCATGGCGGCGCCGCACCCCAGGCCTCCCGTGACCATGCCGGCCACTGCGCCCGCCGTGCTGAGGCGGGGCCACCAGATGCCCAGCACGAGCACGGGGCAGAGGGTCGAGGCGGTGAAGGCGAACACCTGGCCCACGCTGCCCGCCAGGGCAGGGCTCTGCGTCGGCACCGAGAGCAGGAACGGCACGAGCATCGCGAGCACGGCCGCTCGGCGGAAGCCCTTCACCCCGCCACCCAGCGCATCCTGCGACAGCACGCCCGCCACGGACACCACGAGCCCTGACGTCGTCGACAGGAAGGCCGCGAAGGCCCCGGCCACCACGAGGGCGGTGAGCAGGTCGCCGAGTGCCCCCGGGACCAGAGCATGCGGCAACAGCAGCACGACGGCGTCGGGCTGGGTTCCGCTGACGACGCCGGGCGCGTAGACGCGGGCCAGATAGCCGAACGCGACGGGCAGCAGGTAGAACGCCGACAGGAGACCGAGAACCAGGACGGTCGTCTTCCGGGCCGTCGGGCCGTCCGGATTCGTGTAGAAGCGCACCAGGACGTGGGGCAGGCCGAGCGTTCCCAGCAGCAGAGCGAGGAAGAGCGAGATGTTCTGATACGTCCCGAGAGCTCCGGTGGCGGCCATGGCCGGCACCGTCCGGGGCGCCGCGGCGGGATGCAGCCCCGGCACGGAGAACAGCATGAAGAGCACCGGGACCGCCAGGGCCGCGAGCTTGAGCCAGAACTGGAATGCCTGGACGAAGGTCATGGACCGCATGCCGCCCGCTACGACGGCCAGCGTGACGACCAGCGCGACCGTGCCCGAACCGGCCCACGACGGCAGCCCGGTCATGGTCGAGACGGTGAGCGCCGCCCCGTGGAGCTGCGGGATGATGTAGAGGCAACCGACCAGGACGACGAGAAGGCTGGTCAGCCGCCGCGCCGGAAGCGATCCGAGCCTCGCCTGGACGAAGTCCGGCACCGTGTACGCGCCGGAGCGCCGCAGCGGCGCCGCGACGAACAGCAGCAGCATGAGGTATCCGGCGGTGTAGCCGACCGGATACCAGAGAGCGTCCCGGCCGTTCAGGAACACCAGCCCCGCGACGCCCAGGAAACTCGCGGCGGACAGGTATTCACCGCCGATGGCTGAAGCGTTCCACCAGGGCTGGACCGTGCGGGACGCCACATAGAAGTCGCTCGTGGTCCGCGAGATGCGCAATCCGTGGATCCCGATGAGAAGGGTTGCCGCGGCGACCAGGAGGATCGCGCCGACGGCGAGTGGGGCGTTCACCGGTCCTCGGTGAGATCGCGGTACCGGTCCTCGTTGCGCTGGGCGAGCCGGGTGTAGAGCACGGCGCCGAGGAGGATCACCGGGAAGAGCCCCGCTCCCAGGAGGATCCACTCGAACGGGACGCTCAGCACGCTGAGATCGCGAAGCCAGGGGACCCACACCAGCAGCACGGAGAACGTGGCCGCGATCAGCAGGAATCCCAAGGCGACCACAAGGGCCAGGCGCAGCTGGGTGCGGAGCAGGGACCGCAGGTAGACGTGGGCGGCGTCGTCTTCCGTGGACTGCCGGGCGCCGCCCGGCACCGGGCGCAGGGGGACCGGCGCCTGCGACCGCGCGGGAGGGCCGACGACACGGACCCGCGTCATCCGCCGGACCTCAGGCGCGAGGGGGTGAGCGCATTCCGCACGGCCGGGAGCAGGCGGCGGCTGATGGGCAGTTCCGCGCCGGCGACGGTGACGCTCGGCGCGGCCGCTCCGAGCTTGAGCGAACTCACGTGCCCGAGCGCTACGAGGTAGGAGCGGTGGATCCGCAGGAAGCCCGCGGTGCCCCACTGCTGTTCCAGCTCACTCAGAGGGACGCGGACCAGATAGCTCGCCTCGGCGGTGTGGAGCCGTGCATAGTCGCCCTGGGCCTGGACGTACTGCACCTCGTCGCGACGGATCATGCGGGTGACACCACCCAGCTCCACGGGGATCATCTCCGGTGCCCGCAAGGCCTCTCCGGCGGGCTCGCTGATCCGGGACACGGAGCGGGCCAGGCGTTCCGGGCGGATCGGCTTGAGCAGATAGTCGACGGCGGCCAGCTCGAAGGCCTCCAGGGCACAGTCCTCGTCGGCGGTCACGAACACCACGGCGGGTGGAGAAAGCCGGGAGTTGAGCGTGCGGGCGAGCTGCAATCCGGACAGACCGGGCATGTGGATGTCGAGGAAGACGGCGTCGAACACCGTGGCGTCCAGTTCCTTCAGGGCCTGTTCCCCGGATTCCGCCCGGTGGATGTCTCCCACCCGGGCGTCCTTGCCCAGCAGGAACGTGAGTTCTTCGATGGCGGGGAGCTCGTCGTCCACCACCAGGACCCTGAGCGCCGCCGTGATTGCTGTCACTCGACCAGGGTAGCGCGGGCGCTTCAGGCCTCGTGGCGAGGCTGAGACTTCGGGATGCGGAGTGTCACCAGGGTCCCCTCACCCGGCGCGGTCTCCACGACCAGGCCGTGACCGTCGCCGTACACCTGCCGCAGCCGGAGATCGACGTTCCGCAGCCCCACGTGGTTCCCGCCTCCGTCCTGACCGGCGAGCAGGGCGCGCAGGCGCTCGGGATCCATGCCGACGCCGTCGTCCTCCACGCTGACCACGGCGTCACCACCCTCCTCATACGCCTTGATGGTGATGGTCCCGGTGCCGGCCCGCGACTCGAGCCCGTGACGGACCGCGTTCTCGACCAGCGGCTGGAGGCTGAGGAACGGGACGATCGTGCTCAGCACCTCGGGCGCGATCGTCAGGGACAGCTGCAGGCGCTCGCCGAACCGCGCCCGCTCCAGCAGGAGGTAGCGGTCGATGCTCCGGAGCTCCTCGGCGAGCGTGGTGAAGTCCCCGTGCCGCCGGAACGAGTACCGGGTGAAGTCGGCGAACTCCAGCACGAGCTCCCGGGCCCGGGCGGGGTCGGTGTTGATGAACGAGGCGATCGCGTTGAGTGAGTTGTAGATGAAGTGGGGGCTGATCTGCGCGCGCAGGGCCTTCAGCTCCGCTTCGACGAGCATCGTGCGAGACCGCTCGAGGTCGGCCAGCTCGAGCTGGGAACCCAGCCAGGAGGCCAGCTCGGTGGTCGCCCGGAGCAGCCCGGCGCCGGGGGCGGTGCTCACGGCGACCAGCAGGCCGACCACCTCCCCGTCCACGCGGACGGGCGCCGTCGCGGCTCCGGGCATGGTCGCACCCCCCTGCCTGCTTCCGTGCCGGCTCCCGCGCCCCGGGCCACGTCCACTGCGGCGGCCCCGGGCCTGCGACGTCGGTCTGAGCAGCGCCGGCCGGTGCGGACGGCCATCGCCCCAGGCGCGGTCCAGGACCTCCTGCCGCCCGGGAGGTTCCGTGCCGTCCCAGGTGAGGAGGCCGCCGTCGGCGTCCAGGAGGGCGATCGCCTCGCAGCCGAGCAGTGCGCGCAGATGGCGGGCGGCGCGGGACGCGCTCTCCGGTGACAGGCCGGCGCGCAAGTGCGCTCCCGCGAGCGCCGCGCTGTGGAGGGTCTGGTAGGTGGCGCGTTCGGCGTCACTGCCGAGTTCGCGGAAGGAACGGAGGATCTGGACGCCGACGCCGGCCACCGCGGCGATGGCCAGGGTGACGACGCCGACGGCGAGGGCGAGCAGGAGCGCGGAATCCGGCATGGGCTCAGCGTAGCGAGCCGTGGTCCACGCCGGCCGGAATCGGGCCGCAGGAGTCCAAGTCCACTGCCGTTCGTCGCACGTCTCACTCCGCTGGGCGATCCGATCCGGTGTCTGCCCGACACGGACCCCACGACGATCGCATAGTGATGTCAGTCACACCCGATCTGAGGATCGGAGACCACCGGGCCGCCCCGGTCCGGACCAGGCAGCACCAGCAGCTTCAAGGAGGAAGCCATGGGACACGAAATCCCTCCCGAGGACGGCGCACCGGCCGTGGACTTTCAGGAGGTCCAGGCCACACCGGAATTCCAGGACCTGCGGAGGAAGCACCGGAGCTTCGTCTTCCCGATGGCCGCGTTCTTCCTGCTCTGGTACTTCGCCTACGTCCTCCTCGCCGATTACGCCCACGAGTTCATGTCGACGAAGCTCTGGGGGAACATCAACGTCGGTCTGGTGTTCGGGCTTCTCCAGTTCGTCACCACCTTCGGCATCACGGCCTGGTACGTGCGGTATTCGAACAAGACGCTGGACCCGATCGCGACCGGCATCCGCGAAGGCATCGAACGGCACGAGCATGACCGCTCCGCCGCCACGCCGGGTGAGGGGGCGGCGCGATGAGCCTTCCCATGGTGCAGCTCTCAGCACTCAAAGAGACCACGCTCCTGAACATGGGGATCTTCGCCGCCTTCGTGCTGGTGACCCTCGTGATCGTGATCCGGGCGAGCCGGAACAACAAGACCGCGGCCGACTACTACGCCGCCGGCCGGTCGTTCACGGGCTCCCAGAACGGGACCGCGATCGCCGGCGACTACCTCTCCGCGGCCTCGTTCCTCGGCATCACCGGGGCGATCGCCCTCAACGGCTATGACGGATTCCTGTATTCGATCGGCTTCCTGGTGGCCTGGCTCGTGGCGCTGCTCCTGGTCGCGGAGCTCCTGCGCAACACCGGCAAGTTCACCATGGCGGACGTCCTGTCCTTCCGGCTGCGCCAGCGCCCGGTGCGGATCGCGGCGGCCCTGTCCACGCTGGCCGTCTGCTTCTTCTACCTGCTCGCGCAGATGGCGGGCGCCGGAAGCCTCATCTCGCTGCTGCTGGGCATCAGCGACTGGGGAGGGCAGGCTCTCGTGATCGTGGTGGTCGGCGTCCTGATGATCGTGTACGTGCTGATCGGCGGGATGAAGGGCACCACCTGGGTCCAGATCATCAAGGCGGTGCTGCTGATCGCGGGCGCTGCCGTCATGACCCTGTGGGTCCTGGCGAGCTACGGCTTCAACCTCTCCGCCCTGCTCGGCGGCGCCGTCGACGCAGCCCAGAATCCGGCCGTCCTGAATCCGGGCCTCCAGTACGGCAAGAGCCCGACCACCAAGTTGGACTTCGTCTCCCTGGCCCTGGCCCTGGTGCTCGGCACGGCGGCGCTCCCGCACGTGCTCATGAGGTTCTACACCGTCCCCACGGCGAAGGAGGCTCGCAAGTCGGTGGTGTGGGCGATCTGGCTGATCGGCGCGTTCTACCTGATCACCCTGATCCTGGGCTACGGCGCTGGCGCCATGGTGGGCGCCGACCTCATCAAGAAGGCTCCGGGCGGGGTGAACTCGGCGGCTCCGCTGCTCGCCTTCCATCTGGGCGGTCCGCTGTTGCTGGGCTTCATCTCCGCGGTCGCGTTCGCCACGATCCTCGCCGTGGTCGCGGGCCTGACCATCACCGCCGCGGCGTCCTTCGCGCATGACATCTACGCCAACGTCATCGCGAAGGGGAAGTCGGACCCCGCCCAGGAGGTCAAGGTGGCGCGGCGGACCGTGGTGGTGATCGGCGTGCTGGCGATCATCGGCGGGGTCTTCGCGAACGGGCAGAACGTCGCGTTCCTCGTGGCGCTCGCCTTCGCGGTGGCCGCCTCGGCGAATCTGCCCACCATCATCTACTCCCTGTTCTGGAAGAGGTTCACCACTCAGGGTGCGCTCTGGAGCATGTACGGCGGCCTGGCGTCCGCGGTGCTGCTGATCACCTTCAGCCCGGTGGTCTCCGGAACCAAGACCTCGATGATCCAGAATGCCGATTTCGCCTGGTTCCCGCTCAGCAACCCCGGGATCATCTCGATCCCGCTGGCCTTCGTGCTCGGCTGGCTGGGCACGATCCTGGACCGGCGGAAGGAGGATCCCGCCAAGCAGGCGGAGATGGAGGTGCGGTCCCTGACGGGCGTGGGCGCCGAGAAGGCCGTGGACCACTAGTCCGTTCCCGCGCAGGCCCTCGTCGAGGCCGCCGGCTCGCGCTGCACCCGTTCCGTCGTGGGACGGTCCTCCGCCGGCCGGCGGCCTCGGCCGCGTACGGCAGACCGCACCGCCTGGACCGGATACGCGACGACGGCGACGGCCAGGGCTGCGCCCGCCGCAAGCATGGCGAACCGGTAGCCGTCCTGGCCGGCCGCGAGGGCGATGGTGCCGAAGACCGCCACGCCGATGCCGTTCCCGAGGGCGAAGCTGACCTCCTGGACCGCGCCCACCTGACCGGCCTGGGCCGGCGTCGTGTAGTCGAAGAGGGCGGCCGCGGCCAGCGTTCCCACCGCGCCGAAGCCCGCCCCGATCAGCCCCAGCGCGACCGGGATGCCCGGGAGCCCCGAGGCCAGCCAGAGCTGACCGAGCAGCGCCACCGCCAGTGCGAGGGTCGTGATGGTCTTGCGGCCGACCCGGCGCAGGGCCAGGGGAGCGGTCGCGCCGACGATTCCGGTCAGTGCCGCCAGGGGGAGCATGACCAGGCCGGCCCCGGCAGGGCTGAGCCCCTGTTCGTCCTGGACCTGCTGCCCGACCAAGTAGAGGGTCGCGGCGGTGGTCCCAGTGATCACGAGGATGTGGCTGTAGGCGATGCTGAACTCGCGGATGCGGAAGATCCCGACATCGATCAGCGGGTTGTCCAGGGCCTTCTGCCGGCGCACGAAGAGGTAGCCCGCCGCGAGTCCGGCCGCGGCCAGCACCGCGGCGGGCATCGGCTCCGCCAGGGCATGCTGCAGAGCGTAGACGATCCCGCCGATCGCGAGCACCGACGTGGCGATGCTCAGCGGATCCCAGTGCGGTGGGACGGGCGCCCGGCCTTCGGGGACGAAGCGGAGGGCGGCCAGGACCGCGATGACCGAGAGCGGAACACACCCCAGGAAGATCCAGCGCCATCCCGGTCCCTCGGTCAGCACGCCGCCGAGCAGCGGCCCGAACGCGCTTCCAGCCCCGAACGCCGCCGTCCAGAATCCGTAGGCGAGGACTCGTTCGCGGGCGTGGAACTGGGTGCCGATGGTCGAGACCACGCTCGAGATGACCATGGCCTCGGAGATCCCCAGGAGCATCCGGAGGGCGATGAGCCCCGGCCCCGCCGACTGGAGCCCGGCGACCAGGTTGAACACGGCGAAGCCCCCGAGCCCGAGCACCATGATCCGTCTCCGGCCCCAGTGGTCTCCGGCGCGAGCGGCCAGGACGAGCGTGACGCCGAGGGTGAGCGGATAGATGTCGATGATCCACACCCCGACCCCTGGGTCCAGCCGCAGCTCGGACAGCAGAGCCGGGAGCGCGGTGATGATCGAGCTGAGGCTCAGACTCCCGATCAGCACGCCGAGCAGCATGGGGACGAGGGCGAGCCAGCGGCGGGAGGACGGCGTCGTCGTGGAGGCGCTGTGGACGTGGGACATGTTCTCAGCCTGGTGGGTATGCCTACCATGGGCAAGTACTGACTTTTCCTGCACGTACTGACAAAAATGTCAGTAAGGGCGGTCGGTGGAAGGAGATCCGCATGCGCGAACGGACGGAGAAGGTGGTCCGGGAATGGCCTGCGGAGTGCGCGGCCGAAGTGGCCGTGGTGGTGCTCGGCGGGGCCTGGAAGCCGGCCATTCTCAGCCTGCTCCACCAGGACGGGGTGATCCGCTTCGGAGAGCTGGGACGTCGCCTGGGGGACCCTCCGCCGCGGGTCCTCACCCGCCAGTTGCGGGAACTCGAGGACGACGGGCTCGTCCTGCGGACCGTCTATCCGCAAGTGCCCCCGAAGGTCGAGTACTCGCTGACGGAGCTCGGCCGTGGCGCCTTGCCGATCATCGACCAGCTCGCCCGCTGGGGCGCCGACTATGCGGGCAGGATCGACGCCGAAGATTGAGCAGAATGCCCAGTGCGGCGCGTGCCGCTGGGGCATTCAGGCTAGTCGGACAGGGCATGGATCGACCGAACACCGCATTCCGCGCAATTGCGCCGGAAGTGCTTGTTCGCGCTTTTCAATGTGAGTAGCCTCACAAGTAAGAGCTGCATGTGACGATGGCGTCCAGAGGGGCTCCGGGCGATCCCTGGAGTGACTCGGCCGCGGCGAAGGGAAGTTGACTATCGTGCCCGACCTCAATCCCCACCACCCCGGGGAAGAAATGCTCCAGGTGCTCGCCCCGAGTGGAGAGCGCCTGCCGGAGCCTCAGCTGGACCCCTGGCTCCAGGACCTCGATGGCGATGACGGCGCCGCCGTCCTGGCCGGACTGTACGAGGACATGGTGGTGATCCGGCGGATCGACGCCGAAGCCACCGCCCTCCAGCGCCAGGGCGAACTGGCCCTCTGGCCGCCGCTCCTCGGGCAGGAGGCCGCGCAGATCGGCTCCGGCCGCGCGCTCCGCCAGGACGACTTCGTCTTCTCCAGCTACCGCGAGAACGGTGTGGCCTACTGCCGCGGCGTGGACCTCAGCCAGATCCTCCGGGTCTGGCGCGGCAACGCCTCCTCCGGCTGGGACCCGTTCGCCATCAACATGGCCACACCGCAGATCATCATCGGCGCCCAGACCCTCCACGCGGTCGGCTACGCGATGGGCATACAGTTCGACGGCGCGGACGCGGCCGCGGTCGCGTATTTCGGCGACGGCGCCACGAGCGAGGGCGATGTCAACGAGGCGATGGTGTTCGCCGCGAGCTACCAGGCGCCCGCCATCTTCTTCTGTCAGAACAACCACTGGGCCATCTCCGAGCCCGTGAGCCTCCAGAGCCACATCACCTTGGCCGAGCGGGCCGGCGGCTTCGGCATCCCGCATCTGCGAGTCGACGGCAACGACGTCCTGGCGGTGCTCGCGGCCACCCGCATCTCCCTGGACCGGGCCCGGCAGGGTGGCGGTCCGAGCTTCATCGAGGCGGTGACCTACCGCATGGGACCGCACACGACGGCGGACGACCCCACTCGCTACCGGGATGCCAACGAGCTCGAGGACTGGGCCGCCAAGGACCCGATCGCCCGGCTGGAGCGTCACCTCGAGGCCAGCGGCGTCCTGGACGACGCCCTGCGGCAGCGCGTGGCAGGCACGGCGGACGAGGTGGCCGCCGTCGTCCGCGCCGGGGTCATCTCCATGCCGGAACCCGAGGCGCTCGACGTGTTCCGGCACGTCTACGCCGAACCGAATCCCTGGCTGGAACGTCAGGAAGAGCACTACCGGCGGTATCTGGACCAGTTCGACCACTCCGGCGCCACGGCCGGCACGGCCACCGAGGGAGGGCAGCGCTGATGTCGACCATGACTTTCGCCCGCGCGATCAACGCAGGGCTCCGGCGCGCCATGGAAACGGATCCCAAAGTCCTCCTGATGGGGGAGGACATCGGGTCCCTCGGCGGCGTCTTCCGGATCACGGACGGCCTGCAGAAGGACTTCGGCGCCCACCGCGTCCTGGACACGCCCCTGGCGGAGTCCGGCATCATCGGCACCGCGGTCGGCCTGGCGTACCGGGGCTACCGGCCGGTGTGCGAGATCCAGTTCGACGGGTTCATCTACCCGGCGTTCGACCAGATCGTCTCGCAGGTGGCCAAGCTGCACTACCGGACCCAGGGCCTCGTGAAGGTGCCCCTCACGATCCGCGTGCCGTTCGGCGGCGGCATCGGATCGCCCGAGCACCATTCGGAATCGCCCGAGGCCTACTTCACCCACACCTCAGGGCTGCGGGTCATCTCCGTGTCGAACCCCCAGGACGCCTACACGATGATCCAGCAGGCCATCGCGTGTGACGACCCGGTGCTCTACTTCGAGCCGAAGCGCCGCTATCACGACCGCGGCGAGGTGGACGAGTCGGTCGACCCGGCCACGGCGCTGTCCCTGGGCTCGGCATGGGTGCTCACCGAGGGATCCGACGTCACCCTGGTCACGTACGGTCCGCTCGTGAAGACGGCGCTGGACGTCGCGGTGGCCGCAGGGGACGAGGGCGTCTCCGTGGAGGTCATCGATCTGCGGTCCCTCTCGCCGGTGGACTACCCCGTGGTGGAGGCCTCGGTCCGCAAGACCGGCCGACTGGTGATCACCCATGAGGCGGGGCAGAACGGCGGGCTCGGCGCGGAGATCGCGGCCAGCATCACAGAGCGGTGCTTCCACTATCTGGAGCACGCGCCGGTGCGGGTCACGGGCTTCGACATCCCGTACCCGTACTCCAAGCTCGAATCCCACCACCTGCCCGACCTGGACCGCATTCTCGACGGTGTCGACCGGGCCATGGGGCGCGCCAATTCCCTCTCGAACCTCCCAGGAGCGGACGACTGACATGATCAAGGTTTTCAACCTGCCGGACCTGGGTGAAGGACTCACGGAATCCGAAGTGGTGGCCTGGAAGGTCACGCCCGGTCAGTCGGTCGCCCTCAACGAGATCATCGCCGAGGTCGAGACGGCCAAGGCCGTCGTGGAACTGCCCTCACCGTTCACCGGCACCATCTCCGCGCTGCACGCGGACCCCGGGACGGTCGTGGAGGTAGGGCACCCGCTCGTGTCCTTCGACGTGGTCGGCGCGGACGACGACGCCGCGCAGCCGCCCCAGCGCGAGGCGAACCTGGTCGGCTACGGCGCCCTCGTGGAGAAGGGCGGGCGTCCGGCCCGCCGCCCGCGGGTCGCTGCGGCCGTCTCCCCGGCGGCACCCTCACCCACTTCGGCACCCGCCGTGACCACGCCCGCCGTCACCACGCCCGTCGCGACGAGCGCCCCGGCGCCCCGCGAGGAACGGCCGCGCTCCACGCCGCCCGTGCGGAAGCTGGCCAAGGACCTCGGCGTCGACCTGGAACTCGTGCAGGGCACGGGGGAGCGTGGCCTCATCACCCGGGAGGACGTGCTGGCGTTCTCCGGGGCGGGCACGAACGCCGGTGCCGGGGACGCGGGAGCGGCCACGGACGGACCCGGCCCCGCGGCCGCCGGGACGGTCGCCGCCGGGGTGACGGGCGGCGTCGTCGGGCGCGAGACCCGCAGCCCCGTCAAGGGGGTGCGCAAGCACACGGCGGCGGCGATGGTCGCGAGCGCGTTCACGGCGCCGCAGGTCTCCGAATTCCTCACGGTCGACGTCACGCCCACCATGGAGCTGCTCGCCCGGATCAAGGCGGACCGTGCCTTCGCCGGGCTCAAGTTCACACCACTCACGCTCGTGGCCAAGGCCGTGCTCGTGGCGCTCGCGAACAACCCCACGCTCAACAGCCACTGGGACGAGGCGGCCCAGGAGATCGTCCAGTACCACTACGTGAATCTGGGCATCGCGGCGGCCACCCCCCGCGGTCTCACCGTGCCGAACATCAAGGACGCGCACACGCTCGGCCTGCGGGAGCTGGCCGTGGCGCTCGCTGACCTGGCGGAGAAGGCGCGCGCCGCGCGCACCACGCCCGCCGAACTGAGCGGCGGGACGTTCACCATCACCAACATCGGCGTGTTCGGGATCGACGCGGGCACCCCGATGCTGTACCCCGGCGAGGCCGGCATCCTGGCCGTTGGAGCAGTGCGCCGTCAGCCATGGGAGTACCAGGGCGAGGTGGCGCTGCGTCAGGTGCTGACCCTCAGCCTGTCCTTCGACCACCGACTGGTCGACGGCGAACAGGGCTCCCGCTTCCTGGCCGATGTCGGCCGGATCCTGGCGGATCCGGGCATGGTCCTCACGATGATCTGAGGCGCCGAGCCGACCCGGTGTTCAGGTGCCCGGCGAGCGGACGGGACGTGCCTCAGTCCGATCCGCCGGGCGCCGTGAGCGCGGCGTAGGCCATGGCCTCCAGCACGGGCCGCGCCGTCCTCGCAGGCACGGTGCGTCCTCGTTCACGGAGCGAGTGCGGGGTGGAGTTGATCAGGCCGAAACAGGCGTGGACGCGGAGCCGACGTTCGCTGGGTCCGGCTCCGGGCAGCTCCGTCCCGAGGGCCTGCACCCACAATTCGACGTAGGCGCGCTGCAGCTCGCGCACCTGCTTCCGGCTCGCTTCGGGGAGCGACTGGAAGTCGCGGTCCTGGATCCGGATCACCTCCGGCTGGGACAGGGCGAAGTCGGTGTGGAACCGCACGAGGGCGCGCAGGGCCGTGCCGTCCGGCACGGAATCGGCGGCAGCGTCCATCACCTCACGGCCGCCGTCGAGCAGTCGTCGGCTCACGCCCAGGAGCAGTTCCTCCAGGACGGCCTGCTTCGACGGGAAGTGCCGGTAGACGGCCGGGCCGCTCATCCCGACGGCGGCGCCCAGCGCCTCCAGGGACACCTTGGCGAATCCGGAGTCGGCGAAGAGGCGGGCCGCCTGGGAGACCAGGGCCTTCCGGCGTTCCTCTTTGGCCGCGGATCGCGCCGTGCCGGGGCTTTCGCTCACTTGTTCCTCCCGAGTGGTGGACATCACGCTCATTCGAGACTAACCTCAAACTCAGTTATACGTCACTAACTGAAATGTGACCTACCCGCTTCGGAAAGAGCAGGTCAATGGAGATTCTGTCCACCACAGTGGAACCGGCCTCCCCGCAGTTCGAGGCCAACGACGCCGCTCAACGGGCCCTGGTGGAGGAGCTCCGGCAGAAGCTGGCCACCGCCGCGCTCGGCGGTCCGGAGAAGTCCCGCGAACGGCATGTCGCACGCGGCAAACTGCTGCCCCGCGAACGCGTGGACCTCCTCCTGGACGAGGGCAGCCCCTTCCTGGAGGTCGCACCCCTGGCAGCCGAGGACCTGTACGATGGTGCGTCGCCGGCGGCGGGCGTGATCGCAGGCATCGGCGTCGTGGAGGGCCGATTGGTCATGGTGGTCTGCAATGACGCCACCGTGAAGGGCGGCACGTACTATCCCCTGACGGTGCGCAAGCACCTGCGGGCGCAGGAGATCGCCCTGGAGAATGGCCTGCCGTGTGTGTACCTCGTGGATTCCGGCGGCGCCTTCCTCCCGATGCAGGACGAGGTCTTCCCGTCGAAGGACCATTTCGGACGGATCTTCTACAACCAGGCCCAGCTCTCCGCGCGGAAGATCCCGCAGATCGCGGCCGTCATGGGTTCCTGCACCGCCGGCGGCGCGTACGTCCCGGCCATGAGCGATGAGACCGTCATCGTCAAGAACCAGGGCACGATCTTCCTGGGTGGGCCGCCTCTCGTGAAGGCGGCCATCGGTGAGGTCGTCACGGCCGAGGAGCTGGGCGGGGGAGAGGTCCACGCCAGGATCTCCGGTGTGGCCGACCATCTGGCCGAGAACGACGAGCACGCCCTGCAGATCGTCAGGGACATCGTCGCCACGCTGCCGGAGACTCCGGCCCGCGCGTGGGACGTGCTCCCGGTCCGGGAACCCGTGGTGGATCCCGCAGAGTTGTACGGCGCCGTGCCCGTCGATGTGAACGCCTCCTACGACGTCCGCGAGGTCATTGCGCGGCTCGTGGACGGGAGCGAGTTCCACGAGTTCAAACGCGAGTACGGGGACACCCTGGTCACCGGCTTCGCGCACGTGATGGGGCACCCGGTGGGCATCGTCGCCAACAACGGCGTGCTGTTCTCCGAATCGGCCCGCAAGGGCGCCCACTTCATCGAACTCTGCGACCAGCGCGGCGTGCCGCTCCTGTTCCTGCAGAACATCACCGGCTTCATGGTCGGCAAGGACGCCGAGCACGGGGGCATCGCCCGCGACGGCGCCAAGATGGTCACGGCCGTCGCCACCGCTCGGGTGCCGAAGTTCACCATCGTGATCGGCGGCTCGTTCGGCGCCGGGAACTACTCGATGTGCGGCCGCGCCTACGGCCCGCGCTTCCTCTGGATGTGGCCCGCGGCGCGCATCTCCGTCATGGGCGGCGCCCAGGCGTCCAGTGTCCTCGCGACCGTCAAGCGTGACCAGCTCGAGGCCGCGGGCCAGGAATGGAGCGCCGAGGACGAGGAGGCCTTCAAGGCCCCCATCCGCGAACAGTACGAAACACAGGGCAGCCCGTACTACTCCACGGCGCGGCTCTGGGACGACGGCATCATCGACCCGATGGACACCCGCCGGGTGCTCGGTCTCGCCCTCGACGCCGCGTCACGGGTTCCTCTGCCCGAGACCTCCTTCGGCCTTTTCAGGATGTGATCATGGATTTCGCTTTCAGCCTCGGTGGCCATCCCGGCCCTCCGGTCGCCCCCGAATCAGCCCCGCCACCCTTCGGCTCGGTGCTCATCGCCAACCGCGGCGAGATCGCCGTGCGGATCATCCGCACACTCCAGCGGCTGGGTGTCCGGTCCATCGCCGTCTACAGCGACGCCGACGCGGACGCCCTGCACGTCCAGCTGGCGGATGAGGCGGTCCGGATCGGTCCGGCGGCAGCCGCCGAGAGCTACCTGAACATCGACGCCGTCGTCCGCGCCGCCGTGGAGGCCGGCGCCGACGCCGTGCATCCGGGCTACGGCTTCCTCAGCGAGAACGCGCGCTTTGCCGAAGCGCTCGCCGCCGCGGGCGTCACCTTCATCGGCCCCGGCGTGGACGCGCTCGCCGTGATGGGCGACAAGATCACCGCCAAGAACCACGTGTCCCGTTCCGGCGTGCCCACCGTTCCCGGCTATGCCGGCTCGCCGGGCCGGCCGCCCACCGACGACGAGCTGCGGGAGCACGCCGCCGACGTCGGCTACCCCTTGCTCATCAAGCCGTCCGCGGGCGGTGGCGGCAAGGGCATGGTCGTGGTGGAGGCGCCCGACGACCTCGACGCCGGCCTGGCCACCGCACGCCGCGTGGCCGCGAGCGCCTTCGGCGACGACACGCTGTTCATCGAACGGCTCGTGCGGAACCCCCGTCACATCGAGGTCCAGGTGCTGGCCGACACCCACGGGAACGTCATCCACCTGGGGGAGCGCGAGTGCTCTTTGCAGCGCCGCCATCAGAAGGTCATCGAGGAGGCCCCGTCGGCACTGCTCGAAAGCCTGCCGAACGGCGCCGGGATCCGGGAGCGGATGGGGACGGCGGCCTGCGACGCCGCCCGGAGCGTCGACTACGTGGGCGCGGGGACCGTGGAGTTCCTGGTCTCGGACGACCGCCCCGACGAGTTCTTCTTCATGGAGATGAACACCCGGCTCCAGGTCGAGCACCCCGTCACCGAGGAGGTGACCGGCATCGACCTGGTGGAGCAGCAGCTGCGGGTGGCGGCGGGGGAGACCCTGTCGCTGACACAGGACGACATCCGGCTGAACGGGCATGCGATCGAGGCCCGAGTGTACGCGGAGGATCCGCGCAACGGCTTCCTCCCGGCCACGGGCACGGTGCTGCTGCTCGACGAGTATCACCGGCGGGGTCCAGCCCCGCGTTTCGCCGGCGTGCACCACTCGATGCCCGAATGGCCCCGACGCCTGAGGATCGACACCTCGCTGTATGAAGGCCAGACCATCGGCTCGGACTACGACCCCATGCTGGCCAAGGTCATCGTGCACGGCGAGGACCGTACGGACGCCCTCCAGCAGCTCGATCTGGCCTTGGCGAACTACCGGCTGCTCGGGCTGTCCACGAATGTCGAGTACCTGCGGCTCCTCCTGGCGGACGAGGACGTCGAGGCCGGGCGACTGGACACGGGTCTGATCGAACGAAAGCTGGACGGCTTCCCCTTCCACGAAATGGACGACGCCGATCTGGCCTTCGTGGCCGTGCTCGCCGACCACGTGGGCACGGCGGCCCGACGCGCACAGCCCGACGGGAACGGCCGTGGGCTGGGACCGGAGTGGGGCGCGACTGATGGCTGGCGTCTCGGCGTCCACCGGCCCCGCCGGGTCCACGCGACCGTCGACGGCGCGGAGCTGGAGGCATTCGTCACGGGCGACCGGGAGGACCAGACCACCTTCCATCGCACCGAACGCGGTCACCACCTGGTCACCCTCGCGGGAGGCCGGACGGTGCGGATCGAGACATCGCAGATCTTCCACGGTCCGGTGGAGGCGACCGCGGCGGGCGAACGGCGTGAGTACGTCCTCGGCCAGCCGCGTTTCCTCAGCCCCGACGGTCAGGTGCCCCGCGAGTTCACCGTCTGGATCGGCCGTGACGGCTGGTCCGCCGAGGTCGAGCTCCTGGGCCGCGAAGAAGCCCTGACCCGCCGCCTGGCGCGGCTCGACCGGGTGGAGGGCGAGGCCGATCCGCGCGTCGTGACGCCCATGCCGGGCACCGTCGTCGCCGTCATGGTGCAGGACGGCGAGCGGGTGGAGGCCGGCCGTCACCTGCTCAGCGTCGAAGCCATGAAGATGGAGCACCAGCTCACCGCACCCCTCGGGGGCATCGTGCACCTGAACGTCGCACCCGGCGATCAGGTCAAAGCCAAGGCCGCAGTGGCCACCATCCATCCCGAAGATCCGGGACACGAGAACTAGGACACCACATGCCTGATTTTGAACTCAGCGACGAGTACCAGGACCTCAGTGACACCGTCCGCGAGTTCGCGGACGAGGTCGTGGCCCCGGTCGCGCAGAAGCACGACGAGGAGCACAGCTTCCCCTATGAGGTCGTGGCCGGCATGGCCGAGCTGGGCCTCTTCGGCCTGCCGTTCCCCGAGGAGTACGGCGGCATGGGCGGCGACTACTTCGCCCTCGCCCTCGCGCTCGAGCAGCTCGGCCGCGTGGACCAGTCCGTGGCGATCACCCTGGAGGCAGGCGTCTCGCTCGGTGCGATGCCGGTGTACCGCTTCGGGACCGACGCCCAGAAGGAGGAATGGCTGCCGTCCCTGGCCTCCGGTCAGGCGCTCGCCGGCTTCGGCCTGACGGAGCGGGAGGCCGGTTCCGACGCCGGTGGCACCCAGACGAAGGCGCGCCGCGAGGACGGCCAGTGGGTCATCAACGGGAGCAAGGAGTTCATCACGAACTCCGGGACGGACATCACCCGTCTGGTCACCGTCACGGCCGTCACCGGCAGCACGGAACGCCCCGACGGCACCGTGAAGAAGGAGATCTCCACGATCCTGGTGCCCACCGACACCCCCGGCTTCATCGCGGAGAAGGCGTACAACAAGGTCGGCTGGAACGCCTCCGACACCCACCCCCTCACCCTGAAGGACGTGCGCGTCCCCGAGGAGAACCTCCTGGGCGTCGAGGGCCGCGGCTATGCGAACTTCCTCTCCATCCTCGACGAGGGCCGTATCGCCATCGCGGCGCTCGCCACCGGCGCCGCACAGGGCTGCGTGGACGCGTCCGTCCGCTACGCCCGGGAGCGGAGCGCCTTCGGGAACATGATCGGCAAGTACCAGGCGATCCAGTTCAAGATCGCCCGGATGCAGGCCCGTGCCCACACCGCCCGCCTCGCCTACTACGATGCCGCGGCCCGCATGCTGGCCGGCAAGCCGTTCAAGTCGCAGGCCGCGATCGCCAAGATGGTCGCGGGCGAGGCCGCCATGGACAACGCCCGGGACGCCACCCAGGTGTTCGGCGGATACGGGTTCATCAACGAATTCCCGGTGGCCCGGCACTACCGCGACTCCAAGATCCTGGAGATCGGCGAGGGCACCACCGAGGTGCAGCTCATGCTGATCGCGCGCGAGCTCGGTCTGTAGCCGCGCCTCTGGAAATCGACGACGCCACAGGAGAGGATCGGAGCATGATCGACAAAGTGGTCGGCAGCGTGGAGCGTGCCGTGGCTGACATTCATGAGGGCGCCTCCCTCGCGGTGGGCGGATTCGGACTGTGCGGGATCCCCGTCGGCCTGATCGACGCCCTGCACCGTCAGGGCACGGGCGGTCTGGAGACCATCAGCAACAACTGCGGCGTGGACGACTGGGGTCTCGGCATCCTGCTGTCCGACGGCCGGATCCGCCGCACGGTCAGCTCCTATGTGGGGGAGAACAAGGAGTTCGCCCGCCAGTACCTGGCCGGTGAGCTCGAAGTCGTCCTGACCCCGCAGGGCACGCTGGCGGAGAAGCTCCGTGCCGGCGGCGCGGGCATCCCCGCCTTCTACACGGCGGCCGGTGTCGGCACGCAGGTGGGCGAGGGCGGATTGCCTCAGAAGTATGACGACGCCGGCGGGATCGCGCTCGGCTCCGCGCCGAAGGAGGTGCGCAGCTTCGGGGGCGCTGACTACGTGCTGGAGGAGTCCCTCACGCCGGACTTCGCTCTGGTGCACGCCGCGAAGGGTGACCGCCACGGGAACCTCGTCTTCCACGCCACGGCGCTCAACTTCAACTCCCTGTGCGCCATGGCGGGGCGGATCACCATCGCCGAGGTCGAGGAGCTCGTGGAACCGGGCGAGCTGGACCCGGAGCACATCCACGTGCCGGGCATCTTCGTGCAGCGCGTCGTCCACGTGCCGGCGGGAAGTCCTCTGGCGGAGAAGCGGATCGAGAAGCGGACGGTGCGGAAGGAGCAGGCTCCGGAGCCCGCGGGCGTCGCCGGTGCTCCGGCGTCGGGCGCTGCGGAGACCGCCGCGGAGAACACGGCGCGAGGGCTCGACCGCAACCAGCTGGCGGCGCGGGTGGCCCGGGAATTGCGGAACGGCCAGTACGTCAACCTCGGGATCGGCATGCCGACCCTCATCCCGAATCACATCCCGGACGGCGTCGAGGTGGTCCTGCATTCCGAGAACGGCATCCTGGGCACCGGACCGTACCCCACCGAGGACGCGGTGGATCCGGATCTCATCAACGCGGGCAAGGAGACGGTGACGGTGAACCCCGGCGCGGCCTTCTTCGACTCGGCGCTGTCCTTCGGCATGGTCCGGGGCGGGCACGTCGACGTGGCGGTCCTCGGCGCGATGGAGGTCGCGGAGAACGGCGATCTCGCCAACTGGATGATCCCCGGCAAGATGGTCAAGGGGATGGGCGGCGCCATGGACCTCGTGTTCGGAGCCAAGCGCCTGATCGTGATGATGGAGCACGTGGACCGCAATGGCCGGCCCAAGATCGTCCAGAGCTGCTCGCTGCCGGTCACCGGCAAGGGCTGTGTGGACCGGATCATCACGGACCTCGCGGTCATCGACGTGACCGACGACGGTCTGGTCCTCCGGGAGACCGCTCCGGGCCTCTCGGTGGAGGAAGTCCTCGCCGCGACGGGCGCTGAACTGCGCGTCGAGATGCACGACCCGGACACCGTATGAGCACGCAGGAGAACCGCATGAGCGAGCCCGGGGACGAACCCGTGACCGAGCAAGGTGAACCCCGCAGGATCGTGCAGCGGGGACTGTACTTCGACGAGCTGGAGGACGGCGCCGTCTACGTCCACCGTCCCGGCCGGACCCTGACCGAAGCGGACAACGTCCTCTTCACGACCCTGACGATGAACACGCAGGCTCTGCACCTGGACGCCGCGTGGAGCGAGTCGCAGCCCTTCGGGCAGCGCCTCGTGAACTCGATGCTGACCCTGGCCACGCTGGTGGGGCAGTCGGTGCCGCAGCTGACGGCGGGGACCATCATCGCCCAGCTCGGTCTCGACGGGATCAGCTTCCCGAAACCGATGTTCCACGGCGACACCCTCTACACGGAGACCACCGTGCTGGAACGCAGGCCGTCGGCGTCGCGTCCGGGGCAGGGCGTGGTGACCTTCCAGCACACCGGCTACAACCAACGGGGCGAGGTCGTGGCCCTGGCCCGGCGGACCACGTTGATGTGGACCCGCGAGGCGCACGAAGCAGCCGGACGGGGGACACTGGAGGCATGAGCTTCTCGATGGGACCCAGTCTCCTGTTCTGCCCGGCCGACCGGCCCGAACGCTACGCCAAGGCGGCCGACCGCGCTGACGCCGTCATCCTGGATCTGGAGGACGCCGTGTCCGCCGACGCCAAGGCAGCCGCTCGGCTGGCGCTCGCGGATCCCGCGAACGCCCTCGACCCGGAGCGGACCATCGTCCGGGTCAACCCGGTAGGGACCCCCGAGATCCGCCTGGACCTGGAAGCGGTGGCGAAGACGCCCTACCGGACGCTCATGCTGGCCAAGGCCGAGAGCGGCCAGCAGCTCGACGCCCTGGGGGACTACGAGATCCTCGCCCTGTGCGAGACCGCGCGAGGTGTGCTGAACGCCGCCGAGATCGCCGCACGGCCGAACGTCGTGGGACTCATGTGGGGCGCCGAGGACCTGCTGGCGTCGCTCGGCGGGACTTCCAGCCGGGATGCCGACGGTGGCTACCGTGCGGTCGCGCTGCATGCCCGCTCCCAGGTGCTGCTCGCCGCCGGGGCGTTCGGCAAGGCGGCGATCGACGCGGTCTACGTCAACATCCCGGACCTGGGCGGGCTCGCCGCGGAATCCGCCGACGCGGTGGCGTCCGGTTTCGCGGCGAAGGCCTGCATCCACCCGAACCAGGTGGCCGTGGTGCGGGAGGCGTATCTGCCCGACGACGCCGCGGTCCAGGCCGCGCGGGACCTCCTCGCCGCCGCTGCCTCCGCGGGCAACGGGGTGTTCAGTCACGAGGGCCGCATGATCGACGGTCCGATCCTCCGGCACGCCGAGTCGGTGCTCCGCCGGGCGGGCGCGGCCGGCTGAGCCTCCCTCCCGCCACCGCGGATTCCTGCCACCGCTGAGTACGCTGGGGAGGGCATGAGTCCGCTACGACAGGTAGCGGACTCACGCCCTCGGTAGCGGATTCGGCGCCCGCGGCCGGAAGTGCCCGGGTGCCGCCCGGGCTCCGTGCAGCAAGCGCACAGGTTCTCCGGGATACTGGAACCATGCGTTCAGTGACCCTGCTCGGCTCCACCGGTTCCATCGGCACTCAGGCGATCGACGTCGTCGACGGCGCCCCTCACCGCTTCAGCGTCACGGCGCTGAGTGCCGGCGGCGGCAACCTCGCCCTCCTCGCGCGGCAGGCGGTCCACGTCCGCGCCCAGGCCGTGGGTGTGGCCTCGGGGAGCGAGAGCGAGTTCCGGGAGCTGCTGGCCGATGAAGCGGCACGGGCCGGGCTGCGCGACTACGCCCCGGAGCTGTACTTCGGCCCCGACGCCTCGACCCGCATCGCCTCGATCCCGGTCGACGTGGTCCTGAACGGCATCACGGGTTCGATCGGCCTCGCCCCCACCCTGGCGGCTCTCGAGTCCGGGGCGACCCTGGCGCTGGCCAACAAGGAATCCCTGATCGTGGGCGGCGCCCTGGTCAAGGACCTCGCCCGGCCGGGCCAGATCGTGCCGGTCGACTCCGAGCATTCGGCCATCGCCCAGTGCCTCCGCTCCGGCACCGAGGCCGAGGTCGACCGCCTGGTCCTGACCGCCTCAGGGGGACCGTTCCGCGGCAAGACCCGCGCGGAGCTCCAGCACGTCACCCCCGCCGAGGCCCTCGCCCATCCGACCTGGGACATGGGCCTCATGGTCACGACCAACTCCGCCAGCCTGGTGAACAAGGGCCTGGAGGTCATCGAGGCGCACCTGCTCTTCGACGTGCCGCTGGACCGGATCGACGTCGTCGTCCATCCGCAGTCGGTGGTGCACTCGATGGTGCAGTTCGTGGACGGCTCCTCGATCGCGCAGGCGTCCCCGCCCGACATGCGGCTGCCCATCGCGCTCGGCATGGCCTGGCCCGAGCGGGTCGCTCACGCCGCGACCCCCTGTGACTGGACGCAGGCGACCCGGTGGACGTTCGAGCCGCTCGACGCCGTGGCGTTCCCCGCCGTCGACCTCGCCAAGGACGCGGCCAAGCAGGGCGGCACCCACCCGGCCGTCTTCAACGCCGCCAACGAGGAGGCCGTGCTGGCCTTCCACCGCGGGGAGATCAGCTTCACGGACATCGTGGACACCGTGGAGGCGGTGCTCGCCGAGCACTCCGACCACGCCGCGCTCAGCCTGGACTCGGTGCTCGCCGCCGAGGAGTGGGCACGAAAGCGCACCCACGAACGTTTGTCCTCGTGATGAATGCTTCGACGAGAAAGACCACTGAGATGACGAGGCTGTGGGCATGAGCGGGCCGCTGCTGTTCCTGGGCGGGGTGCTGTTCGTGGCGATCGGCATCGCCGTGTCCATCGCGCTGCACGAAGTGGGCCATCTGCTGCCTGCCAAGCTGTTCAAGGTCCGCGTCACGCGGTACATGATCGGGTTCGGCCCCACGATCTTCTCCCGGAAGAAGGGGGAGACCGAGTACGGCGTCAAGGCGCTGCCCCTGGGCGGCTACGTCCAGATGATCGGGATGTACCCGCCGAATCCCGAGGACGGCACCCTGCGCGCCTCCAGCACGGGCATGTTCCAGAACCTCGCCCGTGAGGCCCGCCAGCAAGCGAGCGAGGAGGTGGGGCCCGGCGACGGGAACCGCGTCTTCTACAAGCTGCCGGTGTGGAAGAAGATCGTGATCATGCTGGGCGGCCCGGCGATGAACATCGTGCTGGGCATCCTCTTCACGGCGATCCTGCTGATGGGCTTCGGCAGTGCGCAGCCCACGACCACACTGTCCAGCGTGTCCGCCTGCCAGGTGGCCCAGGGTGACAAGGAGCCGGGACCGGGGGAGAAGTGCACCCCTGCTCCGGCGGCGGCCGCCGGTCTCAAACCGGGCGACCGGATCGTCAGTTTCGACGGCAAGCCCGCCACGGACTGGAACACCCTGACGGAGCAGATCCGGCAGTCGGCCGGGCGCAAGGTCCCCGTCGTCGTCCAGCGCGGCGACCAGACGATCGACACCTCCGTCACCCCGGTCCTGACCGCGCGTCCGGTCTACGGCGCGGACGGCCAGCCGGCGAAGGACTCTGCCGGCAAGGTCCTCACGCAGGACGTCGGCTTCATCGGCGTCGGGCCGCGTCAGGCCCTGGTGCCGCAAGGACCCGAGACGGTGCTGCCGGCCGTGGGGACGCAGATGACTCAGGTCAGCCACGTCGTCCTCGACCTGCCCGCCCGCGTGATCGGGGTGGCCAAGGCGGCGTTCAGCTCAGAGCCCCGTGATCCGAACGGCCCCATCAGCGTGGTGGGCGTCGGACGCGTCGCCGGTGAGGTCTCCGCCATGGAGGAGATCCCGCTGGACGCCCGTATCGCGAGCCTGATCGGGATCCTGGCCGGGCTGAACTTCGCGCTGGCCATCTTCAACCTGATCCCGCTGCCGCCCCTGGACGGCGGGCACGTGGCCGGGGCGCTGTACGAGGGAATTCGCCGCGGCATCGCCCGGATCTTCCGCCGTCCCGACCCGGGCCCCTTCGACCTGGCGAAGCTGCTGCCCGTCACGTACACGGTGGCGGGGCTGCTGCTCGCGATGGGTGTGGTGCTGATCTACGCGGACATCGTCAAACCCGTGAAGCTGTTCGGATGACGACGGTAGCGACGGGGCTGTGCCGACCAAGGGTCGGGCGCCGCCCGGGGATGTCCCTCGGCGCCTGCGCTCGTTCCTCGCGCGACAACGGCGCTCTCGGAACATCCCCGGCCGGCTCCTGTTCGCCTCGGTGTCCGCGCCGGCGTCGAGCGCTCAGTGTCACACTGCCGACGCCCCGCGGTTCCGGGCCTGAGGGATAGAGTGAACCCATGACTGTTTTCGCCGTGGAGTACGTGTACGACGCCGCAACGGCCGCCGTGCGCGACGAGTTCCGCCCCGCCCACCGCGCCTGGCTCGGAGCGCTCGCCGAGGAGGGCACCGTGCTGGCCTCCGGACCCGTCGATTCCGGGGCGGGAGCCCTGCTGATCATGGTGGCCGAGGACCAGCCCGCGCTGGACGGGCTCCTCCGGGAGGACCCGTTCCAGATCAACGGCGCCGTCGCCCAGACGAGCGCCCGCGAGTGGAGCCCCGTGATCGGCCGCTTCAGCGAATTCGTCTCCTGACCGGGGCCGGACTCACCAGAACCACAAGAGCTACAGAACTGAGGAATCAGAAGTGACATCGGTCAGCCTTGGAATGCCGTCCGCCCCGCCGCCCGTGCTCGCACCGCGGCGCAAGACCCGCCAGATCAAGGTGGGGTCGGTGGGCGTCGGATCCGACTCGCCCATCAGCGTGCAGTCCATGACCACCACCCCCACCACGGACATCAACGCGACCCTGCAGCAGATCGCGGAGCTGACCGCCTCCGGCTGCGACATAGTGCGCGTGGCGTGCCCGTCGGCGGACGACGCCGCGGCTCTGCCCATCATCGCCAAGAAGTCGCAGATCCCGGTGATCGCGGACATCCACTTCCAGCCGAAGTACGTCTTCGCGGCGATCGAGGCCGGTTGTGCCGCGGTGCGCGTGAACCCGGGCAACATCCGGAAGTTCGACGACCAGGTCAAGGAGATCGCTCAGGCGGCCAAGGACCACGGCACGAGCATCCGCATCGGCGTCAACGCCGGCTCCCTGGAGCCCAGCCTGCTGAAGAAGTACGGCAAGGCGACCCCGGAGGCCCTCGTGGAGTCGGCCGTCTGGGAGGCGAGCCTCTTCGAGGAGCACGGCTTCCACGACTTCAAGATCTCGGTGAAGCACAACGACCCCGTCGTCATGGTCGCCGCCTACGAGATGCTCGCCGAGAAGGGCGACTGGCCTCTGCACCTCGGCGTGACCGAGGCCGGACCGGCGTTCCAGGGCACCATCAAGTCCGCCACCGCGTTCGGCGCCCTGCTGTCCCGCGGCATCGGCGACACCATCCGCGTCTCCCTCTCGGCCCCTCCCGTCGAGGAGGTCAAGGTGGGCAACCAGATCCTGCAGTCCCTGAACCTGCGCCCCCGCAAGCTCGAGATCGTCTCCTGCCCCTCCTGTGGCCGCGCCCAGGTGGACGTCTACACCCTCGCCGAGCAGGTGACCGCGGGACTGGAAGGCATGGAGATCCCGCTGCGCGTGGCCGTCATGGGCTGCGTGGTGAACGGCCCCGGCGAGGCCCGCGAAGCCGACCTCGGTGTCGCCTCGGGCAACGGCAAGGGCCAGATCTTTGTGAAGGGCCAGGTCATCAAGACCGTGCCGGAACACGAGATCGTTGAGACACTGATCGAAGAAGCCATGCGCATTGCCGATGAAATGGAGTCCGATGATCCGAGTGCTCCCTCCGGCAGTCCAGTGGTCACCGTCTCCTAGCAAGGTTGCGGGAGGGCCCATGATCCGTGAACTCGTGGATGAGGACCTTCCCGCGCTCCGCGATCTGGCCCTGCGGGACGAAGCCGTCAACGCCTTCGTCCTGGCCCAGACCGTGAGGCCGTGGCGCTCCCTGGGCGCCACGGTCTTCGGCGTGTTCGACGACGGCGGGCTGATCGCCGCCTGCTGGGCGGGCGCCAACGTGGTGCCCATCGCCCTCGACCCGTCCCTCGCGCCGCTCTTCGCCTATGCGCTGCACGCCCGTTCGCACCGCTACGCCTCGATCTTCGGCCCGAGCGACGCGGTGCTCGCCCTGCTTCCGGCCCTGGAGGCCTTCGGGCATGTCCCCCTGGAAGTCCGCCGCTCCCAGCCGTTCCTCCTGCACGACGGCGAGGTGGAGGTCGAAGCGGACCCGTCCGTCCGTGCCGCCTCGATGGACGACTTCGACCGGATCCTCCCGGCCTCCGTGGCGATGTTCGAGGAGGAGGTGGGGTACTCGCCGTTCCTGGGCGGGCAGGAGAACTACCGCCGCCGGGTGCTCAACTTGCTCCGGCAGGGTCACACGCTCGCCCGTTTCAGTCCCGCGGGTCAGGTGCTTTTCAAGGCGGATCTGGGGGTGGTCACCCGCGGTGTGTGCCAGATCCAGGGGGTCTGGATGGACCCGGCCCAGCGCGGCCGGGGGATGGCGGCCGCCCGGGTCGCCGCCGTCGTCGAGTATTCGAGGCGCGTGGCGGGCGTCGCGTCCCTGTACGTGAATGATTACAACACCGCGGCGCGGAAGGTCTACGAGAAGGTCGGCTTCCGCGAGCACGGCGAGTTCGCCACGGTGCTCTATTGATCTCCACTGACCCGGGCCCAGCTGGTCCGGCCCTGCTGGTCCGGCGCGGCCGCCCGTGCAGCGCCCGCCTGCTTGTCGCGGGGCCCGCGGCGGCATAGCGTTGGCCTCACCGTCTCCAGGGGAAAGCCGTCATGAGAAGACCACTGCTCGCCATGCTGTCCGTGCTGCTGTCCGCCCTGGTGGTGGGCGGATGCGCGGTCACGATACCGAGTCCGGGCAAGGCGTGGAGCGCGGCGGAACTGGAAGACGTCGTGACCCGGCTCAAGGGGCCCAACGACGGCTCGTTCACGCAGGTCGCAGTGGAGAAGGTCCGCAAGACCGTCGAGGCGAACGAGCGGACCGAGGCCAGGACCGAGGTGGCGCCGGCGGCGTGTCAGGACGTTGCTTTTTCCAACAACCGCGTCTCCACGAAACTCCTGGACCGCGCCCGTGTGGCCCTGGGCCTCAACGACACGGGCCGCGACGCGACGGTCGCCGTCGTCCTCAGCAGCGGCCCGCCGGAGCTGCTTCGTCCCGGCGTCGACCGGGAGACCTTGAGGCGCTGTTCCACCCTCAAACTGATCCGTGGGGTTCAGACGGCCGCGGTGGCCCTGGCCGCAGCGTCGCCGCCGAAAGTGGAGGGCGGTCTCGCGTGGACCATGACGATCACCGGCCCCGACGGGACCATGGAGATCGCGCTGTCCACGGTGACGGTGGGCCGGGTGAACGTCTTCGTTAGCGTGGCCGGGCGGAAAGGCGGGGCGGACACGACGACGGTGGCGAACGCCGTCGTCGAGCAGGCCGCCGCGCTCCTGGAGTGAGCCCCCGTCTGTCGCACTCGCGTCATGGGGAGGGCTGCCCATCGCAGATTTCCGCATCGAATGGAATAATCGCTGTCGAGTTCAGTCTCACCAATCGAACCGCTTTCTGATCGGGGAAAACATCATGAAGAACGCACGTCGGGCCCTCCTGGCCCTCTCCGCGGCCTCGCTGCTGGCCGTCACGGCCTGTTCCGGCCAGGCACAGCAGCAGTCCGGCGGGACGTCCGGAGGTGGCGGGCAGTCCGCCGCGCCGGTGGCCGCGAAGAAGTACAGCGAGGCCGAGCTGGAGGCCGTGCTCAAGGCTTCCAAGGGCGCCGACGGCAAGGAGCTCAAGGTGCTCCCCTCCGCAGACCTGAAGAAGTCCCTCGAAGCGTCGAAGGAACTGCTTGCGAAGACGAAGATCACCCCGGCCGAGTGCGGCAGCGGGGACATCGCGACGGCGCTTCAGAGCCTCGAGGGCGCTTCCACCGCCGTTGGCACCTCCACGGGCGCCGATGGCATTCCTTCTCAGGCCGTGAGTCTGATCTCCGGGCCGGACCCGTCCGTGCTCGAGGGCAAGATCGCCCAGACCAAGGACCAGCTGGACAAATGCAAGACCATGACGATTGAGATTGCGGGCCAGAAGGCCGAAGCCACCTCGGAAAAGGTCGATGCGTCCGCAAAGACCCCAGGCGCCGTGGCGTTCGAAACCACCACGTCCCTGCCGGGCGGCGCTACCAAGACGAAGCAGTTGACCGTGATGGCTGTCAAGAACGGAGTGGCGATCACCAGCGTCTCCCTGGCCGGTGGCGCGGGCACGGCCGATGTCGAGAAGGCCGTCGCCGCTCTCGACGCGGTCGCCGATCAGATCAAGTAAGCCGCAGCACCCCGAAAGGGCCGCGTCCACGGTGGACGCGGCCCTTTCGCACGTTCAGGCACCATCCGTGGCGCGACGGCGGGACGGGTCACTCCGCGCCGGGCGCGGCGGACTCGCCGGTCCCGCCCTCGAGGTACCGCTGAACGGTCGGGGCCACCTGCCGGACCACCTCCTCGGGAGTCGCCGACGCCAGGGGTTCCAGCCGCATCACGTACCGGGTCAGCATGAGCCCGACCATCTGCGAAGCGACCAGATCGCCACGCAGTGCGAGTTGCTGCGGGCTGCCCGGCAGCCCGGCCGTGATCCGGGAGAGGATCGTCCGGCTGACCATCTCCCGGAGCATGGCCGTCTTGGTGCGGGACCCGATGGTCCCGCGGATGAAGGCGACCAGGCTGTGCTGGGCCGGGCTCTCCCAGAGGCGCAGAACCGCGCGCACGATCTCCTCGGAGCGCTGCCGGGGATCGAGGGACGTGACCCCGGCCAGCACGTCCGCGGGGTCGGCGGGCAGCTCGACACTCAGGGCGAACAGCTCGTCCTTGCCCTGGAAGAAGTGGTGGACCATGGCCGGATCGACTCCCGCCTCCCGCCCCACCTGGCGCAGGCTCGTGCCCTCGAACCCGTGGTCGGCGAACAGTCTGCGGGCTGCCGCCAGGATCCGCTCGCGGCTGTCCGCCTGCCCGCCACGGCGACCACGACGGCGGCCGGGAGCCGCCGCCGGGTCCGCGGCGGGCCGGCCCGGGGCGCCGTCGTCGGGCCCTCCCGGCGAGAACCCGCTCACGCCGTCCGCCGGCGCAGGGTGGCGGCCGCGAGCACGAGGAGCCCGAAGGCGATCACGGCCAGGGCGATGAGGTCGTTCCGGAGGGTGTCCGTGGGGTCGCTGTTGCGGCCGATCTCCTGGAGGGCCTCCACGGAGTAGCTCAGGGGGAGCACGTTCGAGACGGCCTCCAGCACGGAGTTCATCGAGTCCCGTGCGACGAACAGGCCGCAGAGGAGGATCTGGGGGACCACCACCACAGGCATGAACTGCACCGCCTGGAACTCCGTCCGGGCGAATGCCGAGCAGAGGAGTCCCAGGGCCACGCCCAGCACCGAGTTCAGGATGCACACCAGCCCCACCAGCAAAGGGCTCCCTTGCACGTCGAGCTGGAACACCCAGTAGGCGACGGCCAGGGTGACGAGCGCCTGGACCGCTGCCAGCACCGAGAAGGCCAGCGCATAGCCGAACAGGAGATCGGCCTTGCCCAGGGGAGTGGTGAGGAGCCGTTCGAGCGTGCCGCTGGTCCGCTCGCGCAGCATCGTGACCGAGGTGATGAGGAACATGATGAGGAACGGGAAGATGGCCAGCATGACCAGGCCCACCCGATCGAAGGTGCGGGGCATCCCCGGGGGCAGCGTCTCGTTCTCGAAGAGGAAGTAGACCGCCGCCAGGAGGAACGAGGGCACCACGAGGATCATGGCCACGCTGCGGTGGTCGTGGCGGATCTGCGTGAGCACGCGCGCGGTGGTGGCGGCGAGGAGCCGGGGGTTCATGATGCCGCCCCTTCCTGTCCCGGTCCGGAAGCGCCGGACTCCTGGATCATGGCCAGGAACGCCTGTTCCAGGTCGGTGTTGTGGCCGCGTGCCGCCAGCTCGTCGGGCGTCAGCTGCGCCAGGAGCCGGCCGTCCCGCAGGAGCAGGAGGTCCTGGCAGTGGCGCGCCTCCTCCATGACATGGCTGGACACCAGAAGCGTGGCGCCGGCGTCGGCGAGGCGGCGGAAGTGCGCCCAGAGTCCCGCCCGCAGCACGGGGTCCAGGCCGACGGTGGGTTCGTCCATGATGAGCAGCTCCGGGTCGCCGACCAGGGCGCAGGCCAGGGAGACGCGGTTGAACTGGCCGCCGGACAGGTCCGCGGTGAGCCGCCGGGACTCGCCGGTCAGCCCCACCGCGTCGACGGCGTCGCGGGCCTCGGCGGCCGATCTGCCGTGCAAAGTGGCGAAGTAGCGGACGTTGTCCAGGACCGTCAGGTCGCGGTAGACGCTGGGGGACTGGGTCATGTAGCCGAGCTTCCGCCGGAGCGCAGCGGCGCCGGCCGGCGAGCCGAGCACGGTCACGCTGCCGGAACCGAAGCGCTGGAGGCCCATGATCACCCGCATCAGGGTCGTCTTGCCGCTGCCGGAGGGCCCCAGCAGACCCGTGATGCTGCCGGAGGCGACCGCGAAATCCACGTTCCTCAGCACGTGCAGACGGCCGCGTCGCACGTGCAGCCCCCGGACGGTGACCGCGGCCTGTCCTGGTGCCGGCTGTGAGCCGGCTCGCTGCGACCTGTCCATGACCGCTCCCGCCTTCCGGGGACCCGTCTGACGCTTCCCGGGATAATTCATCGACTGATGAATTAAAAGTAAGTTCACCGAAAAGGTCCGTCAAGATCCTTGATCGGCGAACCGGCGTGAATTAAGTTCAGCTCAGATGTGTCGTCGCTGTTCGCAGCGGCCAACAGGGCATGTCACCGACGTAAGGGAGCTGGAACATGGCAGTTAGCGTCAACCTCGGCAAGGGCCTGGACAAGGACTTCGAGGACAAGAGCCTGAAGGAGATCCTGGACGCCCCCGTGTCCGCGCTGGCGGGCATCACGGACGCCAAGGGTGAATTCCTGGCCAAGGAACTCGGGATCAAGACCGTCCGTGATCTCGGCTCCAACAAGTACTTCGCTCTGGCCGGTGTCCTGGTGGCCCTGGAGGGCAAGGAAGGCTGAGCCTTCCGCGGACACCCTCGGGAATCCACCGTGAGGGCCCGGAGCGCGGTCGCTCCGGGCCCTTCGCCGTCCCCGGCCTCCGGCGCGTCCGAGGCGCGGGCCGGGCGTCCCGTGCCTGGGTGACGCCCCGCAGCGGATAAACTCGGGGTACGGTCCGGTCATCCCGGACCGCAGCCCTGTCCCCGGCCTGCCCGGACGGGCTTCAGCCCCGATTGCGCCAGAAACGGAATTTCAGTGATCACACGCCTTTCCTCGCTCTTCCTGCGAACCCTGCGTGAAGACCCGGTGGACGCCGAGGTCGCCAGCCACAAGCTCCTGGTCCGCGCCGGTTACATCCGGCGCGCCGCCCCAGGCATCTACACGTGGCTGCCGCTCGGTCTGAGCGTGCTGCGCAAGGTGGAGCAGATCATCCGTGAGGAGATGGCGGCCATCGGCGCGCAGGAGGTCCACTTCCCGGCCCTGCTGCCCAAGGAGCCCTATGAGGTCACCAATCGCTGGACCGAGTACGGCGAGGGCCTGTTCCGCCTGCAGGACCGGAAGGGCGCCGATTACCTCCTGGCTCCGACCCACGAGGAGATGTTCACCCTCCTCGTGAAGGACCTGTACTCCTCGTACAAGGACCTGCCCCTCGCGATCTACCAGATCCAGAACAAGTACCGCGATGAGGCACGTCCGCGGGCCGGCCTCCTGCGCGGCCGCGAGTTCATCATGAAGGACTCCTACTCCTTCGACGTCGACGACGCAGGCCTGGACGCCAGCTACCTGGCTCACCGTGGCGCCTACCTGCGCATCTTCGAGCGCCTCGGCCTCGAAGTGGTCCCCGTGAAGGCCACCGCCGGCGCCATGGGCGGTTCCCGGAGCGAGGAGTTCCTGCACCCCACCGCGATCGGTGAGGACACCTTCGTACGTTCTGCGGGCGGGTACGCCGCGAACGTCGAGGCCGTGACCACCGTGGCGCCCGAACCCATCGACTACGCGTCGCTGCCGGTCGCCGTCGTCCGCGACACCCCGGACACGCCCACCATCGACACGCTCGTGGACGCGGCCAACCGGACCGAGCCGCGCGCCGACCGTCCCTGGACGGCCGCCGACACCCTCAAGAACGTGGTCCTCGCCGTCACGCTGCCCACGGGCGAACGTCAGCTCGTGATCATCGGCGTCCCCGGCGACCGCGCCGTGGACCTCAAGCGCGTCGAGGCGAACATCGGCGCATTCCTGCCGGTCGGCGGGGAGATCGGACTCGAGGCCGCCTCCGAGGAGGACCTCAAGAAGAACACCGCGCTGGTCAAGGGGTACATCGGCCCCGGCCTGAGCACCGACGAGCCCGTCCTGGGGTCCGAGGGCGCCGCCAAGGTCCTGTACCTGGTGGATCCCCGTGTCGTGCCCGGTTCCAGCTGGATCACCGGCGCGAACGTCGACGGGCAGCACGTCTTCGGCCTGGTGGCCGAGCGCGACTTCGGCTGGGACGGCGTCATCGAGGCCACCGAGGTGCGCGAAGGCGACCTCGCCCCCGACGGCAGCGGTCCGCTGGAGCTGGCCCGCGGCATCGAGATGGGCCACATCTTCCAGCTCGGCCGTAAGTACGCCGAGGCGCTCGACCTGAAGGTGCTGGACCAGAACGGCAAGCAGGTCGTGGTGACCATGGGTTCGTACGGCGTTGGCGTGACCCGTGCGGTCGCCGCGCTGGCCGAGGCCAACCACGACGACCGCGGCCTCATCTGGCCCCGCAACGTCGCCCCGGCCGATGTGCACGTGGTGGCCGTGGGCCGCGGCGAGGAGATCTTCTCCACCGCCGCCCAGCTCGCGGAGGAGCTGTCCGCCGCAGGCCTGGACGTCATCTACGACGACCGTCCCAAGGTCTCTCCCGGCGTGAAGTTCGGCGACGCCGAACTGCTCGGAGTCCCCACGATCCTCGCGGTCGGCAAGGGTCTGGCCGATGGTGTGGTGGAGCTCAAGGACCGCCGCAGCGGGGAAGCGCAGAACGTGCCGGTGGCCGAGGCGGTCGCCGCAGTGCGTGCCGCCGTCGCGCACTGACCGGGTGCGCACTGATCGGATGAGGGGATCACGGGCGGGCGTGCCATGCTGAGCGGTTTCGAACTGCTCGACGGCGGCACGCTCGCCGTGATCGTCCTGGCCGGCTTCTGCGCGGGCTGGGTCGATGCGGTGGTGGGCGGTGGCGGTCTCATCCAGCTGCCCGCGCTGTTGCTGGTGCCCGGCATCACCCCGGTGCAGGCGCTGGCCACGAACAAACTCGGGTCCATCTTCGGGACCACCACGAGCTCCATCACGTTCTACCGACGGGTGCACCCCGATCTGAGAACGGCCGTGCCCATGGCACTGATCGCGCTGGCCGGCAGTTTCGGCGGCGCCGTGATCGCCACGCAACTGCCGGGCAAGGCGTTCAAGCCGATCATCGTCGTGGCGCTCGTGGCCGTGCTGCTCTTCACCGCGTTCCGGCCTGCGGTGGGAGGCGAGACCGCGCTCCGGCATCAAGGACGCAGGCACTACGTCCTGGCGTGTCTCATCGGCGCCGTCATCGGCTGCTACGACGGCTTGATCGGCCCGGGCACGGGTTCGTTCCTGGTGATCGCCCTCGTCTCCCTCATGGGTTACGCGTTCACCGAGGCCAGCGCCAAGGCCAAGATCGTCAACATGGCCACCAACGCCGGCGCGCTGCTGTTCTTCCTGCCGCACGGCTCGCTGCTCTGGGGCGTGGGGCTGCTGCTCGGGGCGGCAAACACCGCGGGCGGCTACCTCGGAGCGCGCATGGCCGTGGCCCGCGGGAACTCCTTCATCCGCTGGGTGTTCCTGGGCGTCGTGGCGGTGCTGATCGTCAAGCTCGGGTTCGACGTCTGGCAGGACAACGTCCGTCAGGTGGCGGCAGGCGCGGTCCGGTCAGTCGACCTGACCGGGGTCGTGGAGCCGTCGGGGGTCGATGGTGTCGTCCAGGACCTTTCCCGCGAGGGCTGAGGCCAGCCAGAGCGACCGCTCCGTCTCCCGCTCGTGCCCGCCTTTCGTCGCGAACCAGAGGGCGTCCTCCACGAAGCTGACCACGCTCCACTGCCGGGCGAGTTCCGCGTCCAGCCCTGCGGCCGCGCAGTAGTCCTCCAGACGGCGCAGCACCCCGTCGGCGGGCCGGACCACGGGATACTCGGCCAGGCGGTTGCGCAGCACCGGCGGGAGGGAGAATTCGGCGTCGCCCAGCACCGCCTGCGGGTCGATCGCGACCCACTCGGTGTCGGAGCCACCGGGGCGGGTCCTCGTCGGTTCGCCGGGCCGCGCCAGGATGTTCAGGAAGTGGAGGTCCTGATGGACCAGGACCTCACGGGATTCGCGCCGTCCCACCGTGCCGTGCACCTGGCAGACCTCCAGGGCGGCCTCCAGCAGCCACCGCGGGAACGGTTCGCCCGCATCCTGCCAGCTCTGCGGGAGCTCGTCGCACCATCGCTCGGCGGTTTCGGAAAGCCGCGGGATGGCCGCGAAGGCGGGGGTGTCGCCGAGGATCCGGCCGACGTCGTCAGCCGGGACGCTCAGCCGCCGGACGATCCCGCCCCAGACCTCTGCGGCTTCCTGGAGATCCATGCTGATGAGGGTCTGATGAGGCTCGAGCCGTTCGAGCAGGAGGGCGCACCGCCCCGGGTCGTCCGCCAGGACTCGGACCGCGCCCCGTCCGTGCCAGACCCGCAGGGAAGGGCCTTCGGAGAGCGTCTCCTCGACCGGCAGGGACACCTTGAGAACGGCCGCCCCGTCCCGTCGGCGGACCGGGACGACGATGCCGCTGTAGCCGTGCAGGACCGGGAAGCCGGGGGAGAGGTCAGGGCTCAGCCCCCAGGTGTCGAAGCACTCCTCGAGGAGGCGGGGCAGGGACCGGACCCATCGGGAGCCTTCGGCACTCCGCGTCATTCTCCTGACCAGGCAGGGCGGTAACGTCACGGGGGAGCTCACGAGTCCAGCTTAGTCTCGCTGGGTCCGCTGGGTCCGCTGGGTCCGCCGGCCGGTCACCGCGGAGCGTTGGGGCACGGCGGCGCTCACGCCGAGCTCCGCACGCTGAGTCCCGCACGCTGAGTCCCCGCCCTTCGGGGATCAGAGGACGCCGGACTGCCCCAGGAGACTGCCCACCAGGAACGTTGCGGTCAGGGCGAGCGCGCCGCCGATCACCACACGGGCGGCAGCCCGGGACACACTCGCGCCGCCGATCCAGGCGCCCACGGCGCCGGTGGCGGCCAGAGCCGTCAGCACCACGCCGAAGGTCAGCGGGATGCGGATCTCTGTGGGCAGGAGCAGTACGGCGAGCAAAGGCAGGATCGCTCCGGCAGTGAAGGCGAGTGCCGACGCGAGGGCTGCGTGCCACGGACTGACGATTTCTTCCTCGTCGATATTGAATTCGCTTTTCAAATGAGCGCCCAGAGCGTCTTTGGTGCTCAATTCCTCGGCGACCAGTGTTGCGGTGGACGGAGAAATTCCCTGCGCGATATAGCGCTCCTTGAGCCGGATCAGTTCTCCGCTGGGGTCGTCCTTCAGCGCCGCGCGCTTCTGGCGGACGATGGCCCGCTGGCTGTCGCTCTGACTGCTGACCGACACGTACTCGCCGAGAGCCATCGAAATGGCCCCGCCGATCAGCCCGGCCGCGCCGGCAGCTAGAAGGGGGCCCTGCTGGGTGGTGGCGCCCGCGACGCCGACCACGATCGCGGCCACCGAGACGATGCCGTCGTTGGCCCCGAGGACACCGGCCCGCAGCCAGTTGAGGCGCTGTGCCAGATTGCCCCGGGCGCTCTTCTTGCCGGCTCCGGCCTTGATCTCCATTGTCGTCATGTCTTCAGGAAAGCACTCCCGGAAAAACAATTCCAGCAATGTTTGCCTTCACTAATTGAGAGAAGGCTTGGCTTATTGAAGTAAGCCTTGGCTCACTCACAGAGGAGAAAACCGAGGAATTCCGGACTCAGCGTGAGCTGGATGAAGGCGTCGCGGACGGCGTCGCGGATGGAGACACGGACGGCGACGCCGAGGCGGCCTCCGGGACACCCGGCAATGCCGAACCGGCTCCCGCCGTCGGATCCCAGTGCCGGGCACGCGAGCCTGCGGCGAGGTACTGCTCCATGGCCCAGGCCCGGAGGTCCCCCTCGGAGACCGCCACCAGATCGAGCGCCGCGTTCGCCATTTCCTCCTCGACCGCGCCCAGACCCGTGGCCGGGGCCTTGAGGAACGTGACCGGCAGTTCGTACCCGGCCTCGGGCACGGCGGGTTGGGCGCACGCGGCCCGCACCCACGCGGCGGCGTCGGAGCCACTTGAGCGGACCGCGGTCTCGAACCGGTCCGCATCGGCCCGGGCCCCGTGGTCCAGACGGACTTCGGCCACCTGGTAGAGGTATGTCAGGTGCCGGCCCGCGCGCAGGACCGCCTGCGTGGCGTCGACCGCTCGCGGTGACGGTGTCGGCGCTGCCGAGGCGGACGACGCCGGCCCGGCGTCCGCCGTGCCGCTCGCCGAGGCGGTGGCCGCCGTCGTCGGGGCCGGCGTGGCGTCAGCGTCCGGTGAGGAAGCCCCGGACGAGCAGGACGCCGAGGGGGCGCCGCCCCCGGGCTTGACGAGGTCCGTGCCACTGGGCGCTCCCGACGGCAGGAGTGGCCCGAGGGCATCCAGGCGCCCCTGCGCCGCGGCGGTGTAGAGGCGGGCCAGCCCTCCGTCCGGATCGCGACGGGCCTGGTCGAGCAGGTCCGACGCGCTCGTGCGGACGGCGGCCACGAGCTGCGGGAGCGTCGTGGGGCCGGTGGACGGCGAGAGGTGCTGCGAGGGCCGGACCGATGACGGCGCCGGTGGGGTCAACGCCGCGAACTGGTGTTCCAGCGTCGTTGCGAGCGGGGCCGCCTTCGGGGCCGTCGTGGAAGCGAGAGCCCGCGCCTGTGCGGCGAGCTCGCCTGTGCTGGTGGCGAGGACGCCCTGAGGGGCCTGAGCGGCGGCGTCGACCGGTGCGGGGGAGAGGACCTGGCTCACGGCGGCGCTCAGTCCCAGAACTGTGGCCAGCACCACTGCCGAAGCTCCCAGCCGCCGGAGGACCGTGCCCGTCCGTCCCGTCTTTCCCGCGTTTTTCATCACCATGATCTTGCCATGACCCCGCGATTCCCTGCGCCGTGGCCCGCCCGGCGCCCGAGGATCGCGGAGGATTGCTGTGCCCGGAAGCCGCCGGAGCCAAAAAGTCGATACTCTATAGTCTGAAAACTTCAATCAGGGAGGCCTTGCGGACCATGAGCGGTGCCGGACATTCGACTACCCCAGACCAGGGCGGCCAGGACTCCGAAGCAGCAAGGCTGCACGGACTCCTGGAGCCCGTGGTGACCGCCCAGGGTCTCTTCCTCGAGGAAGTGGAGATCCACCGGGCCGGGACCCAGCGCACCGTTCAGGTGCTGGTGGACCTTCCCGAGGACCAGCAGGGCGGAGTGAGCCTGGACCGTATCGCGGAGGTCTCCACGGACATCTCGGCGGCACTGGACGCGGACCCGCTGGACGGCCCCCAGGCCTACGAGCTCGAAGTCTCCTCGCCGGGCGTCTCCCGTCCGCTCACGCAGCCGCGCCACTGGCGCCGGAATCTCGGCCGCCTGGTGCGCGTGAAGCTGAGCGACGCGGAGCCGCTCACGGGCCGGATCCGCGAAGTCCACGAGGACGGCGTGACCCTGGTCCCGCAGCTCGAAGCGAAGAAGGGCGTCAAAGCCAAGGAAGGCGCACCGGTCACGGTGGCCTTCAGCACGATCCGCCAGGCCAAGGTGGAGATCGAATTCACACATCTGGACCATGCGGCGCTGGACGAAGCATTGGACCCCGAAGAAACTGAGGAGGCCTAAATGGATATCGACATGAGCGCGCTGCGACTCCTGGAGCGGGAACGCGAAATCCCCCTGGACAAGCTCATCCCCACCATCGAGCAGGCACTGCTGGTGGCTTATCACAAGACCCCCGGCGCCATCGATCAGGCACGGGCGGAACTGGACCGCAAGACCGGTCACGTGACCATCTGGGCGAGCGAGATCGACGAGGAGGGCGAGGTCGTCGGCGAATTCGACGACACCCCGGACGGCTTCGGCCGCATCGCGGCGAGCACTGCGCGTCAGATCATCCTCCAGCGCCTGCGCGACGTCGAGGACGACAACGTCCTGGGCGAATTCAAGGGCCGCGAGGGCGAACTCGTGGCCGGCCAGATCCAGCAGGGCCACTCGGCGCACATGGTCCAGGTCAACCTGGGGACCGTGGAAGCCCTCATGCCGCCGCCCGAGCAGGTGCCGGGCGAGAAGTATCTCCACGGCAACCGCATCCGCGCGTTCGTCGTGAGCGTGCAGCGCGGCCAGAAGGGCCCCAGCATCACGCTGTCCCGGACTCACCCGGGCCTGGTCCGCAAGCTCTTCGAACTCGAGGTCCCGGAAATTGCGGACGGCTCCGTGGAGATCGTCGCCCTGGCCCGTGAAGCCGGTCACCGGACCAAGATGGCCGTGCGCGCCAACCGCCCCGGCATCAACGCCAAGGGCGCCTGCATCGGCGAGATGGGCTCCCGCGTGCGTGCCGTCATGACCGAGCTGAACGACGAGAAGATCGACATCGTGGACTTCTCCGACACCCCGGAGACGTTCATCGCGAACGCCCTCTCGCCATCGAGCGTCACGAGCGTCACCATCGCGGATCCGGCGACCCGTTCCGCCCGCGTGGTGGTGCCGGATTACCAGCTCTCCCTCGCCATCGGCAAGGAAGGACAGAACGCCCGTCTGGCCGCCAAGCTCACGGGCTGGCGGATCGACATCGTCTCCGACGCGGCCGGCGAGTAGTCCTCCGGAGGCCCCGACGCGCCGTCGCGCACGGCGGGGCCCGCCGGAAGGCGTAGAATGGATAACGCCGGTTCCCCGGCATGGCATCATGCGTGTCCGCCCTCCGGGCGAGCAGGCACTTCAAGCGAGGCAGGCGCACGTGGCAGCACCGACAAGTGCACCTCTGCGGACCTGTGTCGGATGCCGCCGCCGGGAAACCCAGGATCAGCTCATCCGGCTGGCGACCGTGACCTCCGACGCAGGTGAAAACCTCGTGGTGGTGGACGCGCGACGCCGGGTGGGCGGCCGGGGTGCATGGCTGCACCCCACCACTGAGTGCCTTGCCCTCGCCCAGCGGAAGCGCGCGTTCGCGCGTGCCTTCCGCAGCGCCGTCGTCAGCGACGGTCTGGAGGAGAAGCTGGCACCGCACAGTGTCCCCACCGGGGCGGAGACGCCTCAGGGGACGACCGTCCTATCCGAAAGCGGGTCAGAAATCTGATGGAAACCCGATGAGTTCCCTGCGATGAGCGCGTAACCATGACCAATCTGTTGCGCGCTGCACAGCGCCCCGAGCCGCTTTTCATGGCTCAGGGCAGGAAGAAGTATTAGACGGTTCGTGCCAAGGCTGATGCGCGGACCGAGACAGGAGAAATGTGGCCAAGGTCCGCGTACACGAGCTCGCCAAGGAGCTCGGTATCACCTCCAAGGATGCGCTTGCAAAGCTGCAGAGCCTCGGAGAGTTCGTCCGTTCCGCATCGTCGACCATCGAACCCCCGGTGGCGAAGAAACTGCGTGACGCATTCCCGGGTGGGGGTTCCGCTCCCGCCCCGTCCGCTGCACCCGCAGCGAAGGCAGCCGCTCCGGCCGCCCCCAAAGCACCTGCGGCGGCTTCCGCCCCCGCACCTCAGGCTCCCGCGGCTCCTGCCGCGCCGTCCGCATCCTCCGCGCCTGCCGCCTCCCCGGCCGCTCGCCCGGGTGGCATGAAGCCGGGTGGAGCCCCCAAGCCGGGTTCCCGTGCTGCAGCCGAAGCGGAGGCAGCCCGTGTGGCCGCCGCCCGTGCGGCCAAGCCGGCTTCTCAGCAGCGCCAGTCCGGCCCCCGTGCCGGTGGCCCTCGTCCGGGCAACAACCCGTTCGCCAGCTCCCAGGGCATGCCCCGTGGGCGCGACGGCGAGCGTGCTCCCCGTCCGGGTAACAACCCGTTCGCCAGCTCCCAGGGCATGCCCCGCCCGGGCGGTCCCCGTCCCGCAGCAGGCGCCGGCGGTCCCCGCCCGGCAGCCGGCGCCGGTGGTCCCCGTCCCGCAGCGGGTGCCGGTGGTCCGCGTCCGGGCGCACCGCGTCCCGGCGCTCCCCGCCCGGGTGCTCCGCGCCCCGGCGGTCCCCGCCCCACCCCGGGCATGATGCCCAGCCGCATCGAGCGTCCCGCTCCCGGCGCGGCAGCGCGTCCGGGCGCACGTCCCGGTGGCGGCCCCGGCCGTCCCGGTGGCGGCACCGGTGGCGGCGCTCCCGCCGGCGGTGGCTTCGGCAAGGGCGGCCGCGGTCGCGGTGGCACTCAGGGCGCCTTCGGCAAGGGTGGCGCCGGACGTGGCAAGCAGCGCAAGTCGAAGCGTGCCAAGCGCCAGGAACTGGAGCAGATGAGCGCACCGTCGCTGGGCGGCGTGAGCGTGCCCCGCGGCGACGGCCAGACGATCGTCCGTCTGCGCCGTGGCTCCTCGATCACGGACTTCGCCGAGAAGATCGATGCGAACCCCGCGTCGCTCGTCACGGTGCTGTTCCACCTCGGCGAGATGGCCACGGCCACGCAGTCGCTGGACGAGGAGACCTTCGAGCTCCTGGGCGCCGAGCTGGGCTACAAGCTCCAGATCGTCTCCCCGGAGGACGAGGAGCGCGAGCTGCTGAGCAGCTTCGACATCGACTTCGAAGCCGAGCTTGAGGCCGAAGGCGACGACGAACTGGAGGCCCGCCCGCCGGTCGTCACCGTCATGGGTCACGTCGATCACGGTAAGACCCGACTGCTGGACGCGATCCGCAACTCGGACGTCGTGGCCGGCGAGCACGGTGGCATCACCCAGCACATCGGCGCCTACCAGATCACCCACGAGCACGAGGGCGTCGAGCGCAAGGTCACCTTCATCGACACCCCGGGTCACGAGGCCTTCACGGCCATGCGTGCCCGTGGCGCCAAGGTCACCGACATCGCGATCCTCGTGGTCGCGGCCGATGACGGTGTCATGCCGCAGACGGTTGAAGCGCTCAACCACGCTCAGGCGGCGAACGTGCCGATCGTGGTCGCCGTGAACAAGATCGACAAGGAAGGCGCCAACCCGGACAAGATCCGTGGCCAGCTGACCGAGTACGGCCTGGTTCCGGAAGAGTACGGCGGCGACACCATGTTCGTGGACGTCTCCGCACGTCAGAACCTGCACATCAACGAGCTGCTGGAAGCCGTCCTGCTGACGGCCGACGCCGCTCTGGATCTGCGCGCCAACCCGGACAAGGACGCTCGCGGTATCGCGATCGAAGCGAACCTGGACCGTGGCCGTGGTTCCGTGGCGACCGTTCTGGTTCAGTCGGGCACCCTGCACATCGGCGACACGATCGTGGCCGGCACGGCTCACGGCCGCGTCCGTGCCATGTTCGACGAGGACGGCGAGTCTCTCACCGAGGCTGGTCCGTCGCGTCCGGTCCAGGTGCTCGGTCTGTCCAACGTCCCGCGTGCCGGTGACACCTTCTTCGTGACCGCTGACGAGCGCACCGCCCGCCAGATCGCCGAGAAGCGTGAAGCCGCTGACCGCAACGCCGCCCTGGCGAAGCGCCGTAAGCGCATCAGCCTGGAAGACTTCGACCAGGCCGTCGCCGAAGGCAAGATCGACACCCTCAACCTCATCCTCAAGGGTGACGTGTCCGGTGCCGTGGAAGCCCTCGAGGACGCCCTGCTCAAGATCGACGTGGGCGACGACGTCCAGCTGCGCGTCATCCACCGCGGTGTGGGTGCCATCACGCAGAACGATGTCAACCTGGCGACCGTGGACAGCGCGATCATCATCGGCTTCAACGTGAAGCCGGCCGAGCGCGTGGCCGAACTGGCCGAGCGCGAGGGCGTCGACATGCGCTTCTACTCGGTCATCTACGCGGCGATCGACGACATCGAACTCGCGCTCAAGGGCATGCTCAAGCCCGAGTACGAAGAAGTCCAGCTCGGCACGGCCGAGGTCCGCGAAGTGTTCCGTTCCTCCAAGTTCGGCAACATCGCAGGCTCGATCGTCCGTTCCGGCCTCATCCGCCGTAACGCGAAGGCCCGTGTGCTGCGCGATGGCAAGGTCATCGGGCAGAACCTGTCCATCGATTCGCTCAAGCGCTTCAAGGACGACGCCACCGAGGTCCGCGAGGGCTTCGAGTGCGGTATCGGCCTCGGTTCGTACAACGACCTCACCGAGGGCGACATCATCGAGACCTTCGAGATGCGCGAGAAGCCGCGCGTCTAGGAGTGTCGGGAAGGCCGGGCCCGGGTGAGACCGTGGGCCCGGCCTTCCGTTCACCGTCACACGTCTTTTGAGGAGGAGAATATGGCAGATCCAGCACGCGCCGGACGACTGGCGCAGCGCATCAAGGTCCTGGTGGCTGAGGCTCTCAGGAAGGCCGTCAAGGACGAGCGGGCGCTCGACATCACCGTGACCGATGCACGGGTCACGAACGATCTCCAGCACGCCACCGTCTACTACACGGTCCTCGGCGACGCCGAGACCCGGGCCGGGGCGGAAGAAGTCCTGGCTCAGAACAAGGGGATCCTGCGCCGGGAGGTCGGACGCAATCTGACCATCCGCCTGACGCCCACCCTGGAGTTCGTCGCCGATGAGATCCCGGAGAACGCCTCGAACCTCGAGGAACTGATCCGCAAGGCCAAGGAACGGGACGCCGAAGTGGCGGCGCTGGCCGAAGGGGCCGTCTTCGCCGGCGAGTCCGATCCGTACAGGAAGGACGACGAGGATCAGGAAGACTGATCCCTCGCCCTGCTGAGGGAACGCGTCACCCTGCCACGGCGCCGGGTACGACGGAGGCCCACCGGGACATCCCGGTGGGCCTCCGTCGTACCGTCAGGTCGCTGTCAGACCGTCACGTCTCGGGCGCCCTCGTGAGAGGGCGCCCAGGACCCTACTTGGTCCAGACGAGCGGCTTGTCGCGGTACGGGTTCAGGTCGTAGCTGAGGTAGTTGCTGGAGTTGCCCGTGTAGGAGACTCCGGTCACCGCGGTTCCGGTCGGGGCGAGGGCGATCTGGCAGTCCACCTGCGTGTCGCCGATGGCCCGGAAGCTCTTGGAGTAGGGGCACTTGTCGAAGCCGCCGAAGATGATCAGGCTGCCGGCCGGCGAGCCGCCGGCCAGGGTGCCCTTGAAGGACGTGTGCGTCCAGGAGACCGAGGTCTTGATCGGGTTCAGCGTCTGCTTGAGGGTGACCTCGCTGTGGATGTAGTACGGCACGTAGCCCTTGTACTTGTCCGAGTTCTTGAGGCCGGACAGGTCCGCGAACGAGCCCTTCTCGATGCTGGTGACCTTCACGTCGAAGAGCTGCTTGTCGTAGTAGTCCTTGCCGGGCTTGCCGGTCTGGACGAAGATCTTGCCGGTCTGGCCGATCTTGAGGGTGGTGCCGGCGGGGGTCATCTGCTCCACCGAGGGGCCGCCCTTGGGGTCGGCCGCGGGAGCGGCACTGGTCTCCGACGGCGTCTCGGACGGGGTGTCCGAGGGGGACGACTCGGTGGACGGAGTCTCTTCCGGGGTCTGCGAAGGAGTGCTCGAGGAGCTCTCCACCGGGGCCGGATCCTTCTTGGTGTCCACGGTGATGGTGCAGGCGCTCAGGCCCAGGGCCAGTGCGGCCAAGGCTGCGACGGCGCCCGCGCTGCGGGTGCGAGTGGTGAAGAGTGACATGGTTCCCTGATCCTTGCTACTGCGTCAGATCGCACCTGTTAGTGCAATCATTGGAGCAATTGTGGCATGTTCCGTGCCCTGGCCGCGATGGGTACCTCTCCCCATGACGAAGGCTGGGAGGGGTATGACCAGACGCCCGGGCGGCGGCCGTGCAAGCTCTCGTGACAACGTCGGGGGAGCCTCACGAGAGCTTCCCGGGCGCGGGGGCAGGTCCGCGACCTCCTATACTGGAAGGCGTGCTTTCGGGACTGGTGATCGTGGACAAACCACAGGGTTGGACGAGCCACGATGTCGTGGCCCGTATGCGTCGGCTGGCGGGGACCCGCAAGGTGGGCCATGCCGGAACCCTCGACCCCATGGCGACCGGTGTTCTGGTGGTCGGCGTCAACAAGGCGACGCGTCTCCTGACGTACATCGTGGGCACCGGCAAGCGCTACACCGCCACCATCCGCCTCGGCCAGTCCACCGTGACCGACGACGCCGAAGGCGAGGTCACCGCCGAACAGGACGCCGCGTCCGTCACGGAGGAGTCCATCCGCGAGGCCGTCCTGGCGTTCCTCGGTGACATCCAGCAGGTGCCCAGCAGCGTCAGCGCCATCAAGGTCAACGGCGAGCGGTCCTACGCCCGCGTGCGGGCCGGTGAGGACGTGGCGCTGGCGGCCCGGCCCGTGACCATCCGGCGCTTCGACGTCCTGGACATCCGCCGCGACGGCGCCCTCATCGACGTCGACGTGGACGTGGAGTGCTCTTCGGGGACCTACATCCGCGCTCTCGCCCGCGATCTGGGCGCCGCGCTCGGCGTCGGGGGGCATCTCACGGTGCTCCGCCGCCATGAAGTCGGTCCGTTCACCCTCGACGCCGCCCGGACCCTGGAGCAGCTCTCCGAGGACTTCCAGGTCCTGGACCTGGCGCAGGCCGCCCGTGATCTGATGCCGGTGCGGGAACTCAGCGCCGAGGAGGCGGCGGATCTGTCCCATGGCCGCCGCATCCCGCGCGACGAAGCGCTGCCCGGAACCGCCGACGCCCCGGTCGCCGCCTTCGCGCCCGACGGCGCCCTCGTGGCACTCCTGGCCGACTCCGGCCGACACGCCAAGCCCGTGCTCGTCTTCCCTCCGGACGCTCCGGAGGCGCCCGCCGGGTCTGCCGGGTCGGCCGCGGGGGAGCGGTGATGGACGTCTATTTCTGGATCATCGCCGTCGTGGGTGTCGCCTCCACGGTGATCTGCGCAGTCGCCGGCGCCCTGGGCAAGAAGCCCAACGACGTGACCATCCTGTCCGTGGGGGCCGTGTGGCTCGCGCTGCTCGTCTACCTGGTGGGATCGATCGTCCGCGTGAGCCTGGGGGAGCGGATCCGCGGAGAGGCCTGGGAGTTCTGGGGCTACATGATCACGGCCCTGGTCCTGCCGCTGGGCGCCGTCTACTGGTCCGTGGTGGAACGGACCCGGTGGAGCAATTTCGTCATGGCGGTGGTGGGCGTGACGGCGCTCGTGATGGCCGCCCGTATGAACCAGATCTGGTACTAAAGGGAGAATTCGGTGATGACCACCCCCAGCAACAAGGAACAGACGGGCGCGGAACAGACGAGCCCGGAACAGGGCAACACCCGGAACACCGGTCCGGGCCGCCTGCTGATCGCCGTCTACGGCGTCTTCGCCTTGGCGGCCACCGCCCGCGCCGCGTATCAGATCGCCACCAAGTTCCACACCGCTCCGCTCGCCTACCTCCTCTCGGCGCTGGCCGCCGTCGTCTACATCGTCGCGACGGTGTCTCTGGCGCGGAAGGGCACCGCGTCCTTCCGGGTCTCGGTGGTGGCCGTCAGCCTGGAGCTTCTCGGCGTCCTGGTGGTCGGCGCGCTGAGCGTTTTCGACGCCCAGGCGTTCCCGGCGGACACCGTATGGTCCGGCTTCGGCAAGGGCTACGGTTTCGTGCCGCTGCTGCTGCCGCTGCTCGGCCTCTGGTGGCTGTACAAGCGACGGCCGGCCGCGGCCTGAGGGCCCGGCGCTTTCCGCCGCCCGCGCACCCGGTATTCTTGACAGGCCGCTAGCCGCGGCACACCGCTCTTGTAGGGGATGGCTCATGGTTGACATTTGGCGGGACCTCTCGGAGGTTCCGGAAGCTTACGGTCCCACCGTGGTGACGATCGGGAACTTCGACGGCGTGCACCGGGGCCACCGCCGCGTCCTCAGCCGCCTGGTCGAGGCCGCCCGCGAGGGTGGCGCGCGCGCCGTCGTCGTGACGTTCGACCCGCATCCCGCGCAGGTTCACCGTCCCGAGCATGCGCCCGAACTCATCATGGGTCTTCAGGACCGGATCGAAGCGCTCGGCGCGGAAGGCGTCGACGCGGTCCTCGTCATGCATTACACGCCGGAGCTCGCCTCCATGAGCGCGCGCGGTTTCGTCCAGGACGTCCTGGTGGACGGCCTGCGGGCCTCCGGCGCAGTGATCGGCCACGACACCCGTTTCGGCGCCGGCAACAGCGGCGATGTGGACACCATGCGGGAACTGGGCGCGGAACTCGGCTTCCAGGTGGAGGTCATCGACGAATACGGCAGCGACGACGACGGCGGCCTCTCCCGCCGCTGTTCGTCCACCTGGGTGCGGGAGGCCCTCGCCTCGGGGAACGTCGAGCAGGCCGCCGAGGTGCTCGGCCGCCCGCATCGCATGCGCGGCGAAGTGGTCCACGGCGCCGCCCGCGGCCGCGAACTCGGATTCCCCACGGCGAACCTGGCTCACGACTCCTCGGGCTTCGTCCCCGCGGACGGCATCTACGCGGGGTGGCTCGTCGATGAAGCCGGCACCCGCTGGCCCGCCGCCATCTCCGTGGGCTCCAACCCCACGTTCGAGGGCGTCCAGCGCCAGGTCGAGGCCCACGTGATCGGACGGCCGGACGAACCGGTGGAGAACTTCAACCTGTATGGACAGTGCGTCGTGGTGGAGTTCGTCTCCCATCTGCGCGGCATGGTCGCCTACCGCGGTCCCGAGGCGCTCGTGGAGCAGATGTGCCTCGACGTCGCGCAGACGCGCGAGATCCTCGGGGTCGGCGCACCCCGGGCCTGACCGCCCTTCGGGCCGCCCGCGCGGCGTGAGAGCCGGACGGGCGGTGCGTCGCCAGGATCTCAGGGAGCCGCGGTCCCGCGCTCGGCAGATCCGGCCTTGAGGCGTTCCGCGAACGCCCGGTGGTCCGCCGCGTTGACCTCCTCATAGGCGAGCGCCCAGTCGAGCAGGGCCGATCCCACTTTCCGGCCCCGGCCGAGGTATCCGGCGATCCGGGTGGCCGCCGGAGACTGCGAGTGGGCGCGGGACAGCAGCAGCGCGCAGGCCTGGGCATATCCGTGGAACGGGCCGTCCTCCAGGGTCGAGGCGTCGATCCCGCCCTTCATGTCGCGGAACTGCCGCAGGTAGAAGTCGCCTTCCGGCGCCTGCAGATGGCCCAGGAACGGGTCCGAGCAGGCCTGGAGGATCTTCTGGAGACCGACCACACGGGCGCCTTCACCGCGTTCGGCGACCCCGTCCAGCAGGGGTCGCGGCTGCGCGATCCCGCCGTACTCGGCCAGCACGCTCCGGCGGGCCTCCTTCGCCTGCAGGATGAGGACGTCGTCCGCGGAGTCCTGCAGCGCCAGCACGAAGCACTGGGTTCCGACGCTCCCCACGCCCACCACCCGGCGCGCGAAGTCCGCCAGGGAGTAGTGCTGGACCAGGAAGGCGATGTCGATCGCGGCATTGCGCTGATAGGCCTTGAAGAGCGCGTTGAGATCGCGGGTCAGGGACGGATCCACGTGCTCCATGACGGGCGTGTCGTCCAGGAACCGGATGCGGCCGTCCTCGCCCTTCCGGGTCAGCTTGCGGGCGGCCTGCCCGGCGGTCCTCTTCCGCGCCTTCGTGATCGCGTCCTGGAGTGCTTTCCGCGACGGTCCGGAGAGCCTGCTCAGCGTCTCCTCGGCGTCGACGTTCGCGTAGTACCGCTCCACCGGGCTCAGCCGGAGTGCGGCGTCCAGGCCCAGTCGGTAGCCGTCGACGGCGGCCAGCACGGCGTTCTCGATGACCTCCGGACTGCGTCCGCTGTCCCGGCCGGCGATGACAAGGCTTGTGACGAGGCGCTTGAGGTCCCACTCCCACGGCGCCCAGGCGGCCTCGTCGAAGTCGTTGAGATCGAACACCAGGCTTCGCTCCGGGGAAGCGTAGAACCCGAAGTTGGCGAGGTGGGCGTCGCCGCAGGAGGCCACCAGGATCCCGCTGTGCCGGTCGCGGGCGAGGTCCGCGGCCATCACGGCTGCGGCCCCGCGGTAGAAGGCGAACGGTGAGGCCGCCATCCTCTCCTCGCGCAGTGGGACCAGGGCGGGCACCCGCGTCGCGTTCTGCCGGTCGAGGATGTCCAACGGCTCCCGGCCGTCCGTGGTGAGCCGCGCCAGTTCCCGGCGGGGATGGGATGACCGGGCCGCCCGGCCGGCGGTGAGCTGTTCCGTGAGGGTCGCGCGTGCAGGCTCCATGAGGACAGTCTGGTGGCCGCCTTCGCTCCGGACAAGCGGCGCCGCCGTCGATCCCGCCCCGCCTTTCGACAAGGTGCGGCGGATGACGATAGAATGACAGGTGGATTCGGCTGCAGTCCGTGGTTGCCGAATCCGTTGCCTGCCCGCCTCGGCGGCAGGCGGCTACCCGGCAGTGATTTTCTGTCCGGGCCTCACGGCACAACTCATAGGAGTTCACTGTGGCACTTGACGCCGCCGTAAAGACGCAGATCATCCAGGAATTCGCCACCCACGAGGGTGACACCGGTTCCCCCGAGGTTCAGATCGCTGTGCTGTCCAAGCGCATCTCTGACCTGACGGAGCACCTGAAGTTCCACAAGCACGACCACCACACCCGCCGTGGCCTCATGGCTCTGGTCGGTCGCCGCAAGCGCATGCTGCGTTACCTGCACGACACCGACATCAACCGCTACCGTTCGCTCATCGAGCGTCTCGGCCTGCGCCGCTAGTTGGTCCGGAAGCGGCCCGCTCCTCGAGTGGGCCGCTTCCTGCGGCACTGGCGAAAACTGAGTTCGACAGAAAAGCACATCAGCAGAAGACCTTCCGGATCCGCGCATTCGCGGTCCTCGGTAGTGACTCGCGGGACGGGCCCCGAAGCCCTGGGCCCGAGAGTCTCGATCGAAGACCGGGTGACGTACAGGACGGCGACGCCGCCCCTGGGCTGGAGCGGACGGTTTTCACACATGAAACGGAGGTGACCCTTGGAGGGTCCCGAGATCCAGTTCTCCGAAGCGATCATCGACAACGGCCGATTCGGCCAGCGCGTGATCCGCTTTGAAACCGGCCGTCTGGCCAAGCAGGCCGCAGGTGCGGCCATGGTGTACATCGACGATGACACCGCCCTGCTCTCCGCCACCACCGCGGGCAAGCACCCGCGTGAGGGCTTCGACTTCTTCCCGCTCACCGTCGATGTGGAAGAGCGCATGTACGCCGCCGGCCGCATCCCCGGCAGCTTCTTCCGCCGCGAAGGCCGTCCGTCCACGGAAGCCATCCTGGCCTGCCGTCTGATGGACCGCCCGCTGCGCCCGGCCTTCGTGAAGGGCCTGCGCAACGAGGTCCAGATCGTCGTCACCGTTCTGGCGATCAACCCGGACGAGCTCTACGACGTGGTCGCCATCAACGCGTCCTCCATGTCCACCCAGCTCTCCGGCCTGCCGTTCTCCGGCCCGATCGGCGGCGTCCGCGTCGCGCTGATCGCCGATGAGCAGGGCACCCAGTGGGTCGCGTTCCCGAAGCACTCCCAGCTCGAGAACGCCGTGTTCGACATGGTCGTGGCCGGCCGCATCGCCGGTGACGACGTCGCGATCATGATGGTCGAGGCCGAGGCCACCGACAACTCCTGGAACCTCATCAAGGAACAGGGCGCCACGGCCCCGACCGAAGAGGTCGTGGCCGAGGGCCTCGAGGCCGCCAAGCCGTTCATCAAGGCCCTGTGCGAGGCACAGGCCGACCTGGCCGCCCGCGCCGCCAAGCCCACGGTCGAGTTTCCCGTGTTCCTGGACTACCAGGACGACGTGTTCGCCGCCGTCGAGGCCGCCGCTGCGACCCGCCTGGCCGAGGTCTTCCAGATCGCGGACAAGCAGGAGCGCGACGCCGCTTCCGACGCTCTCAAGGACGAAGTGGTCGCCGCTCTGTCCGAGCAGTTCGAGGGCCGCGAGAAGGAGCTGTCCGCAGCCTTCCGCTCCGTCACCAAGCAGGTCGTGCGCCAGCGCATCCTGAAGGACCAGGTCCGCATCGACGGCCGTGGCCTGACGGACATCCGTCAGCTCACCGCCGAGGTCGAGGTCCTGCCCCGCGTGCACGGTTCCGCCATCTTCGAGCGCGGCGAGACCCAGATCATGGGTGTCACCACGCTGAACATGCTCAAGATGGAGCAGCAGATCGACTCCCTGTCGCCGGAGAAGACCAAGCGCTACATGCACAACTACAACTTCCCGCCGTACTCCACCGGCGAGACCGGCCGCGTCGGTTCCCCGAAGCGCCGCGAAATCGGCCACGGCGCTCTCGCCGAGCGCGCCCTGGTGCCGGTGCTGCCGAGCCGCGAGGAGTTCCCCTACGCGATCCGTCAGGTGTCCGAGGCTCTCGGCTCCAACGGTTCGACGTCGATGGGGTCCGTCTGCGCCTCCACCCTGTCCCTGCTGAACGCCGGTGTGCCGCTGAAGGCCCCCGTCGCCGGCATCGCCATGGGCCTGGTGTCCGACGAGGTCGACGGTCAGACCCGCTACGCGGCCCTGACCGACATCCTCGGCGCCGAAGACGCCTTCGGCGACATGGACTTCAAGGTCGCCGGCACCCGTGAGTTCGTCACGGCCATCCAGCTCGACACCAAGCTGGACGGCATCCCCGCCTCCGTGCTGGCCGCCGCTCTGAAGCAGGCCCGCGAGGCCCGCCTCCACATCCTCGACGTGCTCAACGCCGCGATCGACACCCCGGACGAGCTCTCCGAGTTCGCTCCGCGCGTCATCGCCGTGAAGATCCCCGTGGACAAGATCGGTGAGGTCATCGGCCCCAAGGGCAAGATGATCAACCAGATCCAGGAGGACACCGGCGCGGACATCTCCATCGAGGACGACGGCACCGTCTACATCGGCGCCACGAACGGCCCGTCCGCCGAGGCTGCCCGTTCCGCGATCAACGCCATCGCGAACCCGCAGATCCCCGAGGTCGGTGAGCGTTACCTGGGCACCGTGGTCAAGACCACCACGTTCGGCGCGTTCGTCTCCCTCACCCCGGGCAAGGACGGCCTCCTGCACGTCACCGAGCTGCGCAAGCTGGCCGGTGGCAAGCGCGTGGACAACGTCGAGGACGTCGTCTCCGTGGGCCAGAAGGTCCAGGTGGAGATCACCAAAATCGACGACCGTGGCAAGCTCTCCCTCTCCCCGGTGGTTGAGGACGAGGCCGAAGCCCCGGCTGGCGAGTAGTACATGGCAGCCACTGAGCTGCCTCTGAGCGTGGAGCAGGGCCGTCCGGTCCTGCTCCACGCCCATGATGGGGCAGAAGTCCGCCGGACCATCCTCCCGGGCGGCGTCCGCGTCCTCACCGAATCCATGCCGGGGCAGCGCTCCGCGACCATCGGCTTCTGGGTCGGCGTGGGCTCCCGTGACGAGGTGGGCGGCCAGCACGGCTCCACCCACTTCCTCGAGCACCTGCTCTTCAAGGGCACCCGACGCCGGACCGCTCTGGAGATCGCCTCCGCCTTCGACGAGGTGGGCGGCGAATCCAACGCGGCCACCGCGAAGGAGAGCACCTGCTACTACGCCCGCGTCCTCGACCGTGATCTGCCGATGGCGATCGACGTCATCGCGGACATGATCACCGGCGCCGTCCTCGATCCCGAGGAACTGGAGCAGGAGCGCGAGGTCATCCTCGAAGAGATCGCCATGGACGCGGACGATCCCACCGATGTGGCGCACGAGCACTTCGTGTCCGCCGTCCTCGGTGAGCATCCGCTGGGCCGCCCGATCGGCGGCACTCCCGAAGCCATCCGCGCCGTGGCGCGGGACTCGGTCTGGGAGCACTACCAGCAGCACTACCGTCCCCAGGAACTCGTGGTCACCGCCGCCGGCGGCTTGGACCACGACGTCGTCTGCTCGCTCGTGGAGGAGGCTCTCCGGTCCGCCGGCTGGCCGATGACACAGGGCACCGCACCGAAGCCGCGCCGGTCCTCGGTGGCGGCCGAGATCTCCGGGCAGCCGGGCCTCGCCGTGGTGAAGCGTCAGGTGGAGCAGGCTAACATCATCCTAGGCTGCCCGGGGCTGGTGGCCGGCGACTCCCGCCGTTACGTCATGAGCGTGCTGAACTCCGTGCTCGGCGGTGGCATGTCCTCCCGTCTGTTCCAGGAGATCCGCGAGAAGAAGGGCCTGGTGTACTCCACGTACTCCTTCTCGTCGAGCTACGCGGACACGGGCTACTTCGGTCTGTACGCGGGCTGCAGCCCGGCCAAGGTGGGGCAGGTCATCACCCTGCTCCAGGCCGAACTGGACAAGCTCGCGGAACACGGCATCACGGAGTCGGAACTGAGCAAGGCCAAGGGCCAGCTTTCCGGCGGGATCGTGCTGGCCCTGGAGGACACCGGCTCCCGGATGTCCCGCCTGGGCCGTGCGGAGCTCGTGTCCGGCGAGTTCCAGAGCATCGACGACACGCTCGCACGGATCGACGCCGTGACCGCGGACGAGGTCCTGGAGCTGGCGCGGGACATGGCCGGGCGTCCCCGCACCATCACCGTCGTCGGACCGTTCGACGAGTCGGAGACGTTCGGGCTCCAGTAGTCACGGAAAGGGGACCTGCTCTGCTTGCTATCCCCATGTCTCGGCACAGCTGACGCTGTCGCCGGGACATGGGGCCCCTTTACGCAAGCTGCCGCAGGTCCCCTTTTCCGTGTGCTTTTCCGGACGTCTTCGGGTCGTCGGGTGGTGGTCAGCCGCCGGCGAAGGGTGGGAGGACGTCCACCGTGTCGCCGGGGGAGAGGGGCTTGGCGTGGTCCTTCGCGGCCACGCCGTTGATGAGGAACGAGCTCCGGGACAGGACCCGGGAGAGTTCCGGGGCATCAGGGGTGGCGCCGGGGCGCTCGAGCCGCAGCAGGGTCTCCAGGAGCGCGCCCAGGGTGAACGGGGCCGCAGAGGGGGTCACGCCGTCGTCGTCCGCGGGGGTGAACGCCCCGGTGTCGATGCGCTCCTCGTCCAGTCCGGCGGCCGCCTTGGCCGCGGCGAAGTACCGTACCGTGATCATCTGTTCTGTTCTCCTGGGTGACTCTGCGTGACTCAGCCGCCGATGGCGCTCATGGAGCGGTCCGGCTGTACGAAATCGGGGGCGTCGAGACCCACATGGCCCATGCCGTGGGCCTTCGGCTTGACCCACATGGCCTCCTGCCAGCGGCGGACCAGCTCGGCGTCGTCCGCACCGGAACGGAGCGGCCCGAGGAGGTCGAACTCCTCACGGGAGAACAGGCAGCTCATCACCTTGCCCTCGGCGGTGAGGCGGGTGCGCCGGCAATCGGAGCAGAACGGCTCCGTCACGGACGCGATGATGCCCACCGTGCCGAGCGCCTCACCGGTCTCCCGGGAGAAGACCGTGAACCGTTCCGCCGGGGCGCCGTCGCGCTGGCGGGGGTCCGGGCCGAGGTCGAACCGCTCCTCGACGATCTCCCGGGTCTGGGCGGCGGTGATGAGCTGTTCGCGCTGCCAGATGTGGTCCGCGTCCAGCGGCATCTGCTCGATGAACCGCAGCTCGTAGCCGTGTTCCAGCGCCCAGGCCAGCAGATCCGGCGCCTGGTGATCATTGAGGCCGCGCATGAGGACCGCGTTGAGCTTCAGGGGCGTCAGCCCGGCCCGCGCGGCGGCTTCGACGCCGCGCAGCACCTGGTCCAGGAAGTTGCGCCGGGTCAGCGTGGCGAAGGTTTCGGGGTGAATGGAGTCGAGCGAGACGTTGATCCGGCTCAGGCCGGCGTCCCGGAGCGCCTGCGCCCGTGATTCCAGGCCGACGGCGTTCGTGGTCATCGAGATCGGCAGCTCGGGATGGTCGGAACGCAGTCCCGCGATGATCTCCACCAGATCGGCCCGGACCAGCGGCTCGCCGCCGGTCAGACGCAGTTCGCGCACGCCGAGGCGTTCCACGGCCAGCCGCACCAGGCGGCGGATCTCGTCCTGGGTCATGAGGCGGTCCTTCGCCATCCAGTCGAGTCCGTTGGCGGGCATGCAGTACGTGCAGCGCAGATTGCACTTGTCGATCAGCGAGACCCGGAGGTCGGTCGCGAGGCGCCCGAAGCGGTCCAGAAGACCGCTGTGGTCAGGCATCGGCGACGGGTCGCCGTCCCGCACGGCAGGGGGAAGCCCGGGCATGCCGAGGGCTACGCGCACGCCCGCATCGTGTGCGGTGTTCTCCATGTCTTTCACCCTACGCCAGCCGGACGGCACAGGGATGTTTCAGTCTTGTCATAACTGCTGATCCCCGGCTCTTGATCGGCGGCACCGGCCTACTCTGGAGAAATGAACGGTGCCTCGCCCTCTCCGGAATCCCCGGCGGCTTCACGCTCCGGCCGGTCTCCGGGCTGGCGGGTGACGGTGCCGGCCGCTGTGTGCGGTCTGCTCGCCGTGGGGACCGGAGTGCTCGCGGGGGAGTTCCTCAGCACGTGGCTGAGCCCCTCGCTGACGCCCTTGAACGCCGTGGGCGGGATGGTGATCGACGCCGTTCCCGCACCGGTCAAGGAGTGGGCCATCGCCAGCTTCGGCACCTCGGACAAGACCGTGTTCGGAATCCTCATGCGCGTCATCGCGGCGCTGCTGGCGGCGCTGGCCGGGATCCTGGAACTCCGTCGTCGCCGTGTCGGCGTCCTGCTGGTGGCCGCGGTCGGGGTCGTGGCGGCGTGGGCAGGAGCTGTGAGGCCCGACGGCGGCGCCGTCCCGGCGGTGCTGGGCCTGCTGTCCGGCGTGGTGGCCGGCGTCGTGTTGTCCCTCCTGATCACGCGGCTCGGCGACTGGGCGCGGAGCGGTTCCCGGAGGGAGCCGGCGCACGGATCCGAGAGGAAGGTGGTGGATCCCGCGAGCAGCCGCCGCCGGTTCCTCGGCGCGGTCGCTGCGAGCGCCGTGGGGGTCGCCGTCCTCGCGGCGGGGACGGCCGTGGCGCGCGGCGCCCGGAACGGCTACCAGACAGCGCGAGCGGCCCTGAAACTCCCGGCGCCGGCGAAGGCCGCGCCGCCCGCTCCGGCCGATCTCCCCGTGCCGGGCATCTCGCCGTGGGCCACCCCGAATGGCGAGTTCTACCGGATCGACACCGCACTGGTGGTGCCCTTCGTGGACCCCGCCACCTGGACTCTCAAAGTCACCGGGCTGGTCGAGCGGGAGGTCACGCTCAGCTTCGACGAGCTGCTCGCCAAGCCACTGCGCGAACTGGACGTGACCCTCGCCTGCGTGTCCAACGAGGTGGGTGGCGACCTCGTGGGGAACGCCCGCTGGCTCGGCTGGCCCGTGCGGGAACTGTTCGCGCAGGCAGGGGTGCGGCCGGGCGCCGACATGGTCCTCTCCACGAGTGTGGACGGCTTCACCGCCAGCACGCCGCTCGAGGCGTTGAGTGATGGCCGGGACTCCCTCCTCGCGATCGGCATGAACGGCCAGCCGCTGCCTCCCGAACACGGCTTCCCGGTCCGGCTCGTGGTGCCCGGCCTGTACGGCTACGTCTCCGCGACCAAGTGGGTCACCGAGCTCAAGGTCACGACGTTCGCCCAGGACATGGCGTACTGGACGTCCCGCGGCTGGTCCGACCACGGTCCCATCAAGCGGTCCAGCCGGATCGACACGCCTCGCCAGGGTGCGACCGTCCCACGGGACGGCGTCATCGGGGGTGTGGCCTGGGCCCAGGGCACCGGCGTGGCCTCCGTGGACGTGCGGCTCGACGACGGCGCGTGGCAGCCCGCGCGCCTGGGCGGCGACGGCGGCACGGACTCCTGGCGGCAGTGGTCACTGCCCGTCGCCGCGCTGACCGGAGGAGCTCCCGCTGGGGGCGAGCACCGGCTCACGGTCCGCATGACGGGCCGGGACGGCCGGCCCCAGTCGACGGACCTGGCGCCCCCGGCGCCGAACGGTTCCAGTGGCCTCCACACGATCACCTTCCGGGTCGGATGACAGCGTGCGTCCGGAGCGCGATGCCCGTGCGGTGATGCCGGACCACCGGCGCCGTGTCGTCCGAGCCGGATCCTCGGCGGTGGCCCGGGACCGGCTGCGGCCTGCCACAATGGGGCCATGACTTCGCATTCCGAGCCGTCCGCTCCGCGCGCCTCCCGGGGCCGGCGGAGCGTCGACGACCATGCGGCCGCCGTCCGGGACCTTCTGCATCCCGCGCTGGAACGCCTGGGCCGGGACGCCGTCACCGTGCCGCTCCCGGAGGCCCGTGGACGGGTGCTGGCCCGGCCGGTGATCGCGCCCCTGGACCTTCCGCCCTTCGACAACTCCCAGATGGACGGGTATGCCGTCCGGTCCGCGGATCTTCCGGGGCGGCTGACGGCCGTGGCGACGATCGCGGCGGGCCACGCCGAGGCGGCGCTCGCACCGGAACCCGGCCCGCGCGCCGCCGCCCCGATCATGACCGGCGCCATGCTGCCGGCCTGGGCGGACGCCGTCGTGCCCGTGGAAGCCGCCGATCCGCCGCGCTTCGTGGCGACCGGCGAGGAGGTGGCCCTGCCGGAGGCGCCGGCGGGGCAGTTCGTCCGCGCCCAGGGGAGCGATGTCACGCGGGGGACCACCGTGCTGGAGCCGGGGGTGCGCCTGGGAGCGGCTCAGATCGCGCTGCTCGCCGCCCTCGGCCTGGTGGACGTTCCAGTGCGTGACGCACTGCGCGTCGCGGTGCTCAGCACCGGCGATGAGCTGGTGCAGCCGGGGGAGACCCTGCCTCCCGGTCGGATCTACGATTCGAACGGTCCCATGCTCGCTGCTGCGCTCGAGGACGCCGGCGCGTCGGTCCTGACCGTCCAGGCGCAGGAGGACAGCCCGGAAGGGCTGCGGGCCGCGCTCGCCCGGCTCGACGGGGTGGACCTGGTCGTGAGCACGGGCGGTATCAGCCAGGGGGCCTTCGAAGTGGTCAAACAGGGCCTCGAGGGCGGGGTGGAGTTCGTCTCGGTCGCTCTGCAGCCGGGCGGACCCCAGGCCCTGGGCGCCGTGACCATTGCCAGCGGCTTCGTGCCGTTCCTCGGATTCCCGGGCAACCCCGTGAGTTCCCTCGTCTCCTTCGAGATGTTCCTCCGCCCCCTCCTGGCCGGCCCGCGCCCGAGCGTCCGGGCCGTGCTCGAGGGCGCCGCGGACAGCCCGGCGGGCAAGCACCAGGTCCGGCGAGGCGCCCTGCGGGACGGACGGGTCGGGCTCGAAGGCGGCGCCGGATCGCACCTCCTGCACGCCCTGGCACAGGCCGATTGTCTGGTCCACCTCCCGGTGGGCCTCGAGCGCGCCGACGACGGCGCCGAAGTGGAAGTATGGATCGTATGACGCAACCCCAGGCCGGAGACGGCCCTCAGCTGACCCATGTCCGGGCCGACGGCAGCGCCCACATGGTCGATGTCTCGGCCAAGGAGGAGACCACGCGCGTGGCCACGGCCCAGGCGGTGCTCCGGACCACGCCCGAGGTCCTGCGGCTGCTCGGGGAGGGCGGTCTGCCCAAGGGCGACGCGCTCGCCGTGGCCCGCGTCGCCGGCATCATGGCCGCGAAGAAGACGCCGGAACTCGTGCCGCTGTGTCATCCGCTGCCGATCTCCAAGGTCACGGTGGACTTCGAGCTCCTGGAGGATGCCGTCCGCATCGAAGCGCTGGTCAAGACGCGCGGCGTGACCGGGGTGGAGATGGAGGCCCTCACGGCGGCGAGCGTCGCGGCACTCGGCGTCTACGACATGATCAAGGCCGTGGACAAGCACGCGGTCATCACGGACATCCAGGTGCTCGCGAAGAGCGGCGGCAAGAGCGGGGACTGGACGCGATGAGCCACGGACTGAGGAAGAACCGCGCAGGCGTGGTGGTGGCGTCCACGAGCGCCGCGGCAGGACTCGCCGAAGACCTGACCGGTCCGGTGCTGGTGGACTGGCTGCGGGAACATGGCTTCGAGGTGGGCGAACCGCTCGTGGTGCCCGACGGCGCGGCCGTGGGCGCCGCTCTCCGCGCGCTCGTGCAGGTGGGATCCGCCGTCGTGATCACCACCGGGGGCACCGGCCTGACCCCGGATGACCTCACCCCGGAGGAGACCCTCCCACTCCTGGACCGGCAGGTCCCCGGTCTCATGGAGGCGATCCGTGCGGTCGGGCTCGCCAAGACCCCGTTCGCCGCCCTGAGCCGGGGGTACGCCGGCCTGGCCGGCGACTGCCTGGTGGTCAACCTGCCGGGCTCCCCGAAGGGCGTCATGGACGGCCTCGGCGTCCTCGACCCCCTCATCAGCCACATCTGCGCCCAGGCCCAGGGAGAACACCATGACCACTGAAAATGCACAGCCCACTGACAACGCACAGCCCACTGAAGACACGCAGCCCACTGAGAACGCACAGTCGGCCCAGCACGCCCGCGTCCTGTTCGCGGAACTGAGCTCCGCGCCGATCTCCGCCGACATGGCCCTGGACGCCGTGTCGCACGACCGGGCCGGCGCCGTCGTGACCTTCTGCGGCGTGGTCCGTGACCATGACGGCGGCCGTTCCGTGGACCGTCTCAACTATTCGGCGCATCCCAGCGCGCAGGAGGCCCTCGACCGGATCGTCGCCGAGCTCGGGGACACCCACGGCGAGGCGACGCTCTGGGTGTCGCACCGCGTGGGGGCCCTTTCGATCGGCGATGCGGCGCTCGTGTGCGCCGTCGCCACGCCGCACCGTCGCGAGGCGTTCGCCCTGTGCTCGGACATCGTGGAGCGCGTCAAGGCGGAGGTGCCGATCTGGAAGGAACAGTTCTTCTCGGACGGGACCGTCGAATGGGTGGGCGTCTGAGGCTCCGCGTCTGAGGGGGCCGTCCCCGTTTTCCGTGCCCGCCCGGCGCACGGATACGCTTGATCCATGAGCATCAGAGTGGCAGTGATCGGCGCGGGCGGGCGCATGGGCAGCGAGGCCGTGAAGGCCGTGGAGGCGGCCCCCGACCTGGAGCTGGTCGCCGCACTGGGCCGTCAGGACGCGCTGGAGGGCATCCTCGACGCCGGCGCCACCCACGTGGTGGACCTGAGCGTGCCGGACTCCACGGAGCGCAATGTCCGCTTCGCCGTCGAGCACGGCCTGCATGCCGTGGTCGGGACCACGGGCTGGACGCCCGAGCGTCTCGATGCGCTCCGCGGACTGCTCGCGACGCAGCCCGGCGTGGGTGTCCTGATCGCGCCGAACTTCGCCCTGGGGTCCGTGCTGGCCAGTGCCTTCGCGGCCAAGGCCTCCCGTTACTTCGAATCCGTGGAGATCGTCGAACTGCACCACCCGGACAAGGTGGACGCCCCGTCCGGCACCGCGGCGCGCACCGCGGAGCTGATCGGCGCCGCGCGGGAGGCGGCAGGGGTCCCGGCGAGCCCCGACGCGACGCAGAGCGACCCGCTCGGGGCCCGGGGCGCCGTCGTCGACGGTGTGCACGTCCACAGCGTCCGGCTCCGTGGCCTGGTGGCGCACCAGGAGGTCCTGCTGGGCGGTCCGGGCGAGCAGCTGACCATCCGGCACGATTCGTACGACCGCGCGTCGTTCATGCCCGGCGTCCTGCTGGGGCTGCGCGAGGTGGCGGGACACCCGGGGCTGACCCACGGGCTCGACGGCTACCTGGATCTGGGGCTGTAGATGAAGGAGTTCTGGGCCGCCTACAAGACCAAGATCTGGGTGGGCGCCATCACCCTCCTGCTGGTCTTCTACCTGGTGGTGACGTTCAACCGGGCCGTGCTGCTGCTGATGGATCCGCAGCCGGTGGCGAAGGCGATGGGCCTGGCGTACCTCGTGCTGCCGGTGGTGGGCGCGTGGGCCCTCATCCGGGAGCTGATGTTCGGGGCACGCACCGAGCGCATGGCGCGCATCCTGGAGGAGGAGGGCGGCCTGCCGCCGGACAACCTGCCGCGCACGCCCGCCGGCCGGATCGTCCGTGAGGCGGCCGACGCGGAGTTCGTGAAGTACCAGCGGGAGGCCGAGGCGGCGCCGGGGGACTGGCGCGTGTGGTTCCGGCTCAGCTGCGCGTACGACGCCGCGGGGGACCGCCGTCGTGCCCGCGCCGCCATGCGTGACGCGGTGGGCCTCTTCCGCCGCGGTTAGCAGCGCCGGGAGGGTGGTCGGCGCCGCTCCGGACGCCGCCGCATTCCCGCAATACGGGACCGCGTTGCAGAGGTTGGACGGATTCACGATAACCTTCATGCATGGCTGTTTCTGGTACACGCACCCCCAACCTCGGAACTCTTCTGACCGCGATGGTCACGCCGTTCACCGATGATGGAGTGGTCGATTACCGGAAAGCGGCGGAGCTCGCCGAGCACCTCGTGGACAACGGCTGCGACGGTCTCGTCGTCACCGGCACCACGGGGGAGACCTCCACGCTGACCGATGACGAGAACGTGGGCATGTTCCGCGCCGTCAAGGAAGCCGTCGGGGACCGTGCCGTGATCATCGCGGGCACGGGCACCAATGACACCGCTCACTCGATCCAGCTCTCCCGTCGTGCCGAGGAAGTGGGCGTCGACGGTCTGCTGATCGTGACGCCGTACTACAACAAGCCGAGCCAGGCCGGGGTGCAGGCGCACTTCGAAGCCGTCGCGGACTCCACGGGCCTGCCCGTCATGCTGTACGACATTCCCGGCCGCTCCTCGATCGAGATCGCGCCGGAGACGATGATCCGCCTGGCGGAGCACCCCAACATCGTCGCGGTCAAGGACGCCAAGGCGGACTTCGCCAAGGCCACCCGCGTCCTGCGGGAGACGGACCTGGTGTTCTACTCGGGCGATGACGGCCTCACCCTGGAATGGATGGCCCTCGGGGCCGTCGGCCTGGTGGGCGTGACCACCCACGTGGCCACGGCGAAGTTCCGCGCCCTCGTGGACGCCGTGAACGCCGGAGACCTGGTGACCGCCCGCACCCTCAACTTCGACCTCGAACCCGTGGTCCGTGCCACCATGACCCGCGCCCAGGGCGCCGTGGCGGCCAAGCAGATTCTTCAGTGGCAGAACGTCCTGCCCAACTCGCGTGTCCGCCTGCCCCTCGTGGAGCTGAGCGACGCCGAGCAAGCCATCATCCGTGAAGACTTGGCGGAGGCCGCATGGGTCCTGGGTTAGAACATCCAGAATCCCCTGCGGCTGCCGCCGGAAAGTAGCCAGATATGACCCAACTCGCGTTTTCCCACCTCACCACGCCTCCCAAGCTGGCGAAGGACACGCTCCGCATCGTTCCCCTGGGTGGCCTCGGGGAGGTGGGGCGCAACATGGCGGTCTTCGAGATCGCCGGCAAGCTCCTCATCGTGGACTGCGGCGTGCTCTTCCCTGAGGAGACCCAGCCCGGCGTGGATCTCATCCTCCCGGACTTCTCCTACATCGAGGACCGTGTCGATGACATCCTCGCCGTCATCCTGACGCACGGCCACGAGGACCACATCGGCGCCGTGCCGTACCTGCTGCGCCTGCGCCGCGACATCCCCCTGGTGGGCTCCCAGCTGACGCTGGCACTCGTCGAGGCGAAGCTTGTGGAGCACCGCATCCGCCCGAAGACCATGGTGGTGGAGGAAGGTCAGGTCGAGCAGTTCGGTCCGTTCAACTGTGAATTCGTCGCCGTGAACCACTCGATCCCGGACGCCCTGGCCGTGTTCATCCGCACCGCCGGTGGCACCGTGCTGCACACCGGTGACTTCAAGATGGACCAGCTTCCGCTGGACGGCCGCATCACCGACCTCCGTCACTTCGCCCGTCTGGGCGAGGAGGGCGTGGATCTCTTCATGTCCGACTCGACCAACGCCGACGTCCCCGGCTTCACCACGGCGGAGAAGGAGATCGGCCCCACTTTGGACCGCCTCTTCGGCCAGGCCAAGAAGCGGATCATCGTCGCGTCCTTCTCCTCCCACGTGCACCGCGTGCAGCAGGTGCTGGACGCCGCTGCGAAGCACGGCCGCAAGGTGGCCTTCGTGGGCCGCTCCATGGTGCGCAACATGCAGATCGCCGCGAAGCTCGGCTACCTCGAGGTGCCGGACGGCATCCTGGTGGACCTGAAGAACGTGGACAAGCTGCCCGATGAGAAGGTCGTCCTCATGTCGACCGGCTCGCAGGGTGAGCCGATGGCCGCCCTCTCCCGTATGGCCAATGGCGACCACCGCGTGCAGGTGGGCACGGGCGACACCGTGATCCTGGCGTCCAGCCTGATCCCGGGCAATGAGAACGCCGTGTTCCGCATCATCAACGGTCTGCTCAAGCTGGGCGCCGATGTGATCCACAAGGGCAACGCCAAGGTCCACGTCTCCGGCCACGCCGCGGCCGGTGAGCTCCTGTACTGCTACAACATCCTGGAGCCGCTCAACGCCATGCCCGTGCACGGCGAGACGCGGCACCTGATCGCCAACGGCAAGATCGCCGAGGAGTCCGGTGTGCCGGGCGAGAACATCATCCTGGCGGACAACGGCACCGTGGTGGATCTGCACGACGGTCTGGCGAACATCGTCGGCCAGGTCGAAGTGGGCTTCGTCTACGTGGACGGCTCCAGCGTCGGCGAGATCACGGACGCCGACCTCAAGGACCGCCGCATCCTGGGTGATGAGGGCTTCATCTCGATCGTCACCGTCATCAACCGCAGCACCGGCAAGGTGGTCTCCGGGCCGGAGATCCACGCCCGCGGCGTCGCCGAGGAGGACGCGGTCTTCGATGAGATCATCCCCAAGATCAACGCCGCCCTCGAAGAGGCCGTGGCGGAGCGCAAGGATCACACCACCCACCAGCTCCAGCAGGTGGTGCGCCGCGTGATCGGCACCTGGGTGAACCGCCGTCTCCGTCGCAAGCCGATGATCATCCCGGTGGTCCTGGAGGCCTGATTCCTCCCGGCCCCGACGTCAGAAGCGCCGTAGAACCCC